>BNJT01002818.1_pt1 | contig 462254 bp, 828 predicted proteins | sample 8540491 | NCBI WGS metagenome assembly BNJT01 (sample SAMD00202455, study PRJDB9452) | human saliva metagenome | host: Homo sapiens
TCAGTTACGTATTGCTTGGTGGTTACCGTTGTTTGCCGGCTGAGCATGCGGATGCTTCGGCATGAGCCAACGGTTTGGCCTGACGCTTCTGTCGCCATGGAGCCGGCCAGCCCATCAGCGTGCCTGACAAGAATCGCTTGAAGGCTTTCCCCCAGCGCCCAGCCGGGGATCCTGCTGGCATGACCGGGTCCACCATGCCGGTAGCGCCGCGCGTCAACCCCTGCTGGGATCGGGGTATCATCCGGGTCTACCCTTATCCTCCCCGCCATTCGTCATGCAGGAAACCCGGCTCTCCCGCCAACCGGCCGCCGAAAAGGCCGCCACCGCTGCCGCCATCAGCCAGAAACCTGATGCCCCCAGGCGGCTTCCAGCGCCATCAGCCAGCACGCCCCCAGCGTCGGCTTCGTCTCGCTGGGCTGCCCAAGGCACTCGTCGATTCTGAGCGCATCGTCACGCAGCTGCGTGCCGAGGGCTACGAGATCTCCAACCAGTACGAAGGCGCCGACCTGGTCGTCGTAACACCTGCGGCTTTCATTGACGAAGCTGTGGCCGAATCGCTCGATGCCATCGGCGAGGCGCTGCATGAGAACGGCAAGGTCATCGTCACCGGCTGTCTGGGCGCACGCACCGGGCAGGGCGGCAAGGACAGCAACCTGGTGCGCAGTTCACTCCCACTGCTGGCCGTACCGGCCCCCATGCGCTGGAAGAGGTCATGGCTAATGTCCAGCCAGCATCTGCCCCGCCGCACGATCCTTTTCAGCGACCTGGTGCCGGCAGGCGGCAGCTCACGCCGCGCCACTATGCCTACCTGAAGAGTCTCGGAAGGCTGCAACCACTGCTGCATCTGTTCTGCATCATCCCCAGCCTGCGTGGCGACCTGGACAGCCGCCCCATCGGCGAGGTGAGTGCGAGGCCGAGAATCTGCTCAAGGCCGGCGTGAAGGAGCTGCTGGTCATCTCGCAGGACACCAGCGCCTACGGCGTGGACCTGCGCTACCGAAAACCCGACTTCGTGGACGGCCGCCCGGTCAAGACGCGGCTGTTCGAGCTGTGCCGCGAACTGGGCCAGCTGGCCCGGCAGTACGGCGCCTGGGTCCGGCTGCGCACTACGTCTATCCCTATCCGGCGGTGGACGACGCTGCCACCGATGGCCGAGGGACTGATCCTGCCGTATCTGGACGTGCGCTGCAGCACGCCCATCCGCGCATCCTGAAGCTGATGAAGCGCCCGGCCAGTGGCGAAGCGCAACATCGAGCGGATCCAGGCCTATGGCGAAGGTCTGCCCGGATACCATCCGCTCCACCTTCATCGCGGGTTTCCGGCGAGACCGAGGAAGAGTTCAGTATCTGCTGGACTTCCTGGAAGAAGCGCAGCTGGACCGCGTGGGGTGCTTTGCCTATTCGCCCGTGGAAGGCTGCCGCCAACGATCTTCCCTGACCCGCTGCCCGACGAGGTGCGCGAGGAACGTGCGGCCCGACTCATGGAGGTGCAGGAGGGCATCAGCGAGGCCCGCATGGCCCGCAAGGTGGGGCAGACGCTGGAGGTGCTGGTCGATGCCATCGAGCACGATCCGGAAGAGGGATGGTGGCGGCTGGTGGGACGCTGCTGAGCCGATGCCCCCGAGATCGACGGCCAGGTCTATGTGGAGCTGGACGAAGCACCTGCCGACGGCGCGATGGGCCCCGGCACCTTCGTGCGCGCCCACATCACCGACTACGACGCCCACGATCTGGTGGGTGAGCTGGCCAGGGACGCCTGATCGCTCTCGGCACGCTGGTCCGCCCTGGAATTCGTGCCTGAAACAGTCCTCCGCCAGCCTGCAGTGAAAACCATCGCGATGCCCCGTGCCGCGCCATTTTGGCGGGCACTCGTTTCGCGGTTCCTTGCAGCGTGGCCCTTACTGAAGAGGTGGAGGCAGCCGACGTGCCCCGCACCTCGATCCGGCGCACATCCAGCACGCCACCTCGGGCATCGCGCAGCGTGATCGTGTGCCGGCCGGGCAGGGGCATCCAGCCCACGCGGGCCCCTTGTCCAACCGGCTGGTCGTCGATGAACCAGTGCAGCCCCGTGGATGCACCTGTGACGCTTTGCAGCCGCAGCTGCTGGTTGGCCGGCGGGATGTCCGGATCCAGCGCAATGATGGTGTCCGGCGCCGGCGCAACGATGCGTGGCAGGGCGGACGGGTCAGGGTCCTGCCCCCGGCATGCACACCGTCGCCTTTCCCCGTGCTGTGTCGTTCGATGCCGAAACCATGGCCGGTGGGCGGAATGCCGCGGCTCGGTCCCCGCCAGGAACCACTCGACGGGCGCCTCGATGCCGGAGCGCTCGCGGTCATGCGCGCGCGTCATCCGCCGTACCTGAACGCCGCTCTGGCAGCGCCTGGGCACCGCGCGTGTTCAACCTGGTCGTTTCTGAAACACTGCCAGCCCACCTGGCTGCCGCACCACGTCCGGGGGCGAAGGGGCGGCTGGTTTCGTGGCGATGCAGCTCGCGCATCAACGTGGCCCAGACCGGAGCCGCGCCGCTGGTGCTGCTCACGTCGTGCATGGGCGCACCGCTGGCGTTGCCCACCCAGACCCCACCGTGTAGCGCTGGCTGTAGCCCACGGCCCAGTTGTCCCGCATGTCCTTGCTGGTGCCGGTCTTCACGGCGCTCCAGAAGCGCGTGTCCAGTACCGAATCCAGCCCGAATGGGCAGGGCGTGCGTGGCGATCGGACAGAATGTCACCGATGATGAAAGCCGCGCCGGCATCCAGCGCCTGATGGCAGTTTTCCGGTGGCCACCGCCTTCTTCATCGTCTGTTTTGGATGGACGCATCTACGGAATGATGATGACGCGGGTTTGCGCAACGGCAGGCCAACCATCCGCATGTTCAACCGGGCCTGTCAGTGACGAGGGTGCACCACGCCGGTGTGCTTCGGGGGAAGATTCACCGGCACCACTGCCCGCCATTGGCCAGGGCGCGGAGGCATTGGTCAGTTGCAGCAGGCTGACCTCGGCACTGCCCAGCGCAAGGCTGTAACCGTAGTAGCCGCTGCCTTCCGGAAAATGCATCCCCAGCCGCTGAAGCTGACGATGGAAGGCATCTGGCGAGACCATCACCAGCGTGCGCACAGCCGGGATGTTGAGCGACGACCCCAGTGCCGTGCGCACCGAGACCCAGCCCTGGTAACGATGATCGTAGTTCTGCGGCATGTACAGGCCGCTGGCCGTAGAAGCTGAGCTGGCGAATCATCCAGCGACGAAGCGTCGTCAGCCGATGCTCGGCCAGTGCCTGCGCATACAGGAAAAGGGGCTTCAGCGCACTGCCAGGCTGGCGTCGTGCCATCAGCCATCCACCTGCGCCGCCCGGCTCAGGCCGCCGCTGGATCCCCACCCAGGCCAGTACGTCGCCGCTGACGTTGTCCAGCACCACCACGGCACCGTCCTCGACGTGTCGACCTTGCAGCTCGCGCAACCGTGTGTCCGTGCAACGTGTCGATGGCCAGACGCTGGAGGGGACCATCCAGCGTGCTGCACCGTAGGGTGGCCGTCGCTGGAGACCGGTCACGATGTCCTCTCGGTCCTATTTTTCCGGTGTCGTTCCGTCTCACTCATCCTCGATGAAAGTCTTGCTGCCTTTTCTTCTCCGTCACCAACGGGTCTTGCCGTTCGTCCGGCCGCGCCCACAGAAAGGTCTTCATTCCTTCCCGAAGACCCGTCACCTGACGGATCAGACGCTGCGCCAGGTGCGGTGCCACACCCTCGCTGGGCACCCAGTCACGGCGATGCAGCGTCATGCCCGCCAGCACCTCCACCGACAGGCAGTCCGCTTTTCGCGGATCCTGCATCTGCTGAAGCAGACGGCAGGCACGCTCCGCCACCCGGGAGGCTGCATTGGGCGCACGGATGAGCGCAGCGGCCAGTGCCGATTCCGGTGCATTCAGCGCATGGGCCGACTTTCCGAACAGGGTGTGCGACAGGGCGTCGATGCCGACGATCTCGCCACGGAACGGCACCAGATTCAGGTAGGCTTCCAGAATCTGATCCTTGCGCCAGCGGGTTTCCAGTGCCCGGGCAGCACGGGCCTGCGCCCACTTCTGCGACCAGGCCGCGCGCCGTGGTGGCCGGTCGCTGCAGGGCAGGTCCAGCAGACTGGCCAGCTGCATCGTCAGCGTCGATGCAGCCGCGCGTGCGTTCGTGCCACAGGTTGCCCCAGGCGGCTGCCGACACGGCCCACCAGTCCACGCCGCTGTCGTTCATGAAAGCGCCGGTCCTCTGACAGCAGCAGGGCCATCCGGAGCGCAGGCGAAGTATCGCCCAGTGCCACCCAGGCCCTCGGCGCACCTGAAAGTCGGTGCGCAGCCGGTGCAGGACTCGCCATGACGATCCAGCAGCAGCGTCTCGGATGACCGGAAGCTGCTGCAGAACCGTCTCGAAGTCCGGCAGCGTCCGGTCCGGCTCCGCACCGACGGAAAACCGCCGCTGCAGACGCCATGCCAAGCCCCAGCAACAGCCCTGGTTGCCCAGCGTCGGACACCATGCGTCTCCCTGCGGGTCAACGCGTCGTCCCTCCGTCCGGGGAGACGATGCCGATGCATCGTCCGCATCCCGCACCGTGATCGTTGCATTGGGCAGCTCACCGAACATCTCAGGGCGCATAGAGGGCCTCGACTACGGGTGGGTGGCAACTGGAAGGTGCCGGGGTTGTTCACCCGCAGCGTGTATTCCAGCGAGGTCCTGCCAGCCGGCAGATATCGGTAATAGCTGCGCAACCACTCGAAACCGCGCTCCTGATAGGCCCAGCCAGCCGTCGCCGGTGTCCTCGTCCTGCGTGGCCAGGGGCAGAATCACGGCCCAGTCCGCTGCCCAGCAGGGTGGCTCCGGCCGGTACCGGGTCGGAGATGACCACCCATTCCATCGGTGCGCTGGCTGATCTCGAGCCGCACCCGCAGCACGTCCCCCGCGCATGACGGCCTGCCGGCAGCGTCGGCTTTTATGCGCCGTCATCGGCACGACGGTCCGGCGGATCCGATAGCCCGCAAAGAAGGGCTGGGTGCGCGCGCACCGCCGCCAGCGACTGCAACGTCAGCCACGGGCGACCACTGCCCTGATGAACCACCTCCAGACGGTCTGAAAGATTCCACGGAAGCAGCCGGCCTGCCACCACGCGCGGCGCCACGGGTGCCGACGACGAGGGTGGCCGATGCGGCCTCAGCCGTGCCTTGCGCCATCACCGTTCGTGGCGGGCCAGGGCAGGAACAGGCTGCCCTCCATCCGCTCATCGGCCCACGCATGCTGCACGTCATGGCTGCCCAGATGGGCCTTCGTGACGCTGCCGTTGACAGGCGCATCTTCCTGCATTGCCGCCCAAAGCGAGCCACCGCCAGACTGCCCCACAGGTTGGCCGTGGTGCTCTGCCAGGCGCCGCGCTGCTGCCGGGCCAGCAGGCCCGTCACGATCCGCCCCAGATCCTCCTTCCAGGCCGGATCATCCAGCACCGCCAGCAGCAGGCGAGCCGCATCCACGTCCCCGTTGCCCATGCGCCACCAGCCGTCACGCACCTGCATCGGCCTGCAGCACGATGCGTGCTGCCCTGGTACGAGACCCGGGCACGCAGCGCCTGCAGGGCATCGCACGCAGCTGCTGCACGTGCAGGCGCCTGCGCCACTCGCTGCAGGATACCGATCCAGTCCAGCAACGCGGCCGTTCCCATGCGGGCGGGCGCGATCTCAGTCCATCCAGCATGGCCGGCCGCACCGCATCATGTCGTGACAGGGCTTCCAGCGCCATCAGGGCGCATGTCCTGCCGATAGCGGGACGTCCAGCTGCCTTCCCGCACGGAAAGCTTCCCTTCCACAAACATCGTCAGTCCCACGAATCATCTGCTCCCCGCGTAGCCTGCGGGCAACGCAAAGGCGCATCCAGCCGGGACGCCTCATGCGTGGCCGACAGCAGCCAGGCCGTCAGCAGCGGGCTGCCGCTGTCACGCTGCCGCCACGCAGCGGGAAAGTAATCCGCCAGCCCCTGATCATCCAGGTAGGTGGGGATCTTCTCCAGAATCTCCCGCCACATCACTGCATCGTGCAGGCCCATCGCCTTGCTGGCCTGCTGCTCGAGACAGGAATACGGATAACGCTGGAACCAGGCCTGCACTGCCGGCAGGCCGTCGTCCAGCCGAGGACCGCAGGGTTCAGCTGCAGCCCGCCGCGGCCGGGCAGGGCGCCGGCCGGGGACGCCACCGCCATCGTGGTCGGCTGGTTGCCCAGCTGCACCAGCGTGGCCTGCTGCACCGAGACCGGCGTGGCGGCCACGATGCGCTGGTCCACCTTCAGCACGTCACGGGCAGCTTCCGGTCGGCCTCCGTCTCTGGGCCTCCACCTCCCAGAGCATCTCGCCCTGGGCGCAGTCTCGGCCAGCCTGGTCGCGCGGTCACCTCCACCGGACCTGACGGGCGCCTGGGCGGGAACCTGCACGACCTGCGGCTCCAAAGTCAGCAGCGCGGCGCGTGGGGTCACCTGCACCGTCATCGGGCGCTGGGTGGTGTTGCGTACCGTGAAGCCGGCCTGGAAGCGGTCGCCGGTGCGAACCAGCGGCGGCAGGCCACTGATCAGCTGCAGATCCTGCCGCCGTGCGGATAGTGCGTCTGGCCCGTCCCGAAGTACGAGACGCCGCTGTCGGCCACGGCCACGACCCGGAACGTGGTCAGCGCATCGCTGAGCGGCACCGTCACGCGCGCCTTGCCCTGCGCATCCAGCTGCACCTTCGGCTGCCAGCAGCAGCGTGTCCAGCAGCTCGCGCACCGCACCGCCCGCACGGGAGGCCGTGGTGCCATCCGCGCCTGGCGGCAGCGCTGCCAGGCCATAGTGGCGACGCCCGACGATCTCCATCTGCGCGGTGGCAGTCTCCACCCCCAGGCGCGGCGCGACGGCATGCCTTCCAGCAGTTTCCAGCTGGTGTTGGGCAGAAGCTCCAGCAGTGCCTCGTCCCACAGCGGCCACGGCCACTCGGCATGTGCAGCCGGCCTGCCATCGGGCAGGGCTCACCGCAATGTCCACCTGGGCATGCCCCGCACGGGATAGCTTTCCGATCGGCTTGCAGCTTCACGTCCAGCCGGTGCTGCCGATCCCCACGCGGATCTCGGCCATGCCGAAGCGAAGGCCGGCTTTGCTCAGGTCCACCAGCGGGTGAGCGCCTGGTACTGGCTGTCGTCCTGCCACCAGGCATCCCACCAGCGGCCCGGGTGGCGCCAGCCCTCAGCCAAAGAAGCTGTACCAGGGCACGTCGCGCAGCCGGCCGCGCAGGGCCAGCACAGCTCACATAGACGTTGGGCGTCCAGCGCTTCCTCCACCTTCAGACTCACCGTCGGGTCATCGCCCTCGAGTTCCACCACCTGGGTCCGGATGATGCCTTCACGCTCGACGGACACCCAGAGCGGTTGCCTCACGGAACGGCATGCGGACCTGGAAGCGCGCCGTCTCACCCTGGGGCGTACACGCGCTTTTCGGGATGATGTCGATGCGGTCATGGTTGCCGCCCCCGAAATCACCATTGCGCCTAGGTCGGAGACCCAGAGCGTCGTTTCGACCACGCTGGCATGGCCCTCAGCATCCCGGCCACGCCTGAAGCTGCACATCCTCGGCCTTGTCCAGGGTCACCTGGCAGTCCAGTCAGTCCCCTGCGCATCGCTCTTGCCTTGGCAGAGCGTGCCCCAGCGCCTGCGTCTCGACGTGGCTGTCACAGACTAGAAACCGCCCACGATCCGCTTGCGGCTGCTGTGGATGGTCTCCATCCGGGCCGTCAGCGTCAGCGGCACGCCAGCCCGGGGCTTGCCATCCGTCCCCTAGTGCCAGCAGCTGCACGGCCAGCGGCTTGCCGACCGACACCCTGCTCGGCCCGCATGCCGACCTGCACGGCAGCCGGCCAGCGCTGTACACGGCCACGCAGGGTCTGGATCTCGCCGTTGGGATCGGCATGGCTGCTTTCCACCGTCAGCGTCTGCGGACGGGGAGGCGGGCGGCAGCAGCGTCAGCAGGCCATGGCCCTGCGCATCCAGCATGAGCGGAAGCCGGTTGGCCACCAGGCGATCCTCCGGACCACGGGATGCCTGGCGGTGTCCGCAGTCCTGAGTGGCGTCCTGATCGTTCTCCCTCTGACACGGCGGACGGGCTCCGGAAGGCGACTCGAAGTCGAAGGCCCTCATACCCGGCAAACTCGGGCGTCCGATCCTCCAGCACGGCCGACACCTCGCACCGGCATGGCAGCAGCCGGGCCACCAGCCACGTAGTCCAGCTGCATGTCCACCCGGGCATCCTGCCCGGCCACCAGCACATCGGTCCTGTCGCTGCCTGCGGTGGGCCTGACCAGCACCGAGCCCCGGTAGACGGGCAGGCGGAATTCCTCCACCCGGAAGGTGCCGCTTTCCAGCTCGATCCGCTCGTCCTCGCGGGTCAGCGTGATCTGATACTGCCCCAGCCGTGCGCCAGGCGGAATGGCAAACTGGCTTTCAGCACTGCGCCCGCCGGTGGCCGTGCTGCGCCAGGTCAGCGGCTGGGTGAAGCGCTGATCGCTGCCTACGTGCGTGATGACCAGCGTGTCCGGCAGGGCTGTCGGGAAGCCCGAACCCCTGGGCGTCATCAGCGCCGGCATCGGCAGGAGGCGAAGCAGTTCCAGCCACTCCGGCCTTTGGCATCTGTCAGTCCCCAGCTCCTTTCTCGGTCCGGATGACATGCTCTCATCGAGAGCGTCTCGCCGGCACGCAGCAGCGTGCGATCCATGACCGTATGCGCACGCACCTCCGGCTCGCGCGCGCTGGACGTGGGGACATCGAAACGCCACGGCTCGATGCCTTCCTGCCAGCTGCTCCAGACAAAGCTCATGTCCTGCACGCCATGGTCCTCGGCCCGGGCGCTGACGAAGTAGCCCGACATGCTGCCGCTGCTGTAATCGTTCTCTCCACATTCCCCGGAGAACGGCTCCAGCCCCGGGAAGCGGGCCACCCCCTGAGCATCTGTCGTGGCTTCTGCCTGCAACTGCCCATTGCAGTGCGTGACCCGAACCCGGGCATTGGCCACCGGCCGCCCCTGATCCAGGGTCGTCACCCAGACCAGACCCCGTCGCGTCCCTGCTTGAAATGCACCCCCAGGTTCGTCACCAGCACCGCGGTGCGCACATGCATCGTGCGCCTGTTCGCCATAGCCGGCGTTCAGAAGGGCCTGTCCCAGCTGACCGGAGGCCACTTCCAGCACATGGAAAAGCCGGGCGACAGGGAATGCCCGGGACCTCGAAGGGAGCGAACATCGCCCTTGGCACGTCCGGCAGCGGCTGCGACTGCACCTGGGGCAGGTTCTCCAGCAGCGAGACCATGCGCGCTTCCACATAGTCGGCATCGTCGTCGGGCGGGAAGCAGGCAGCGTGTTGCGGGCGTCCTGCGCCGCCACGCGGCGGTTCACGACGCCCTCGTCGTAATGGTTGACCCGCCGCAGCCAGCGGATGATCTCGCTGTCTTCCCGGGCCTGCAGCTGGCTGAGCGGCTGCAGCCGGGCACCGCCCAGCGCCTGGGGTGTCGCACGGCGGGTCGCATCCCTGCGCCGGCTGAAGGTCCTGCACGGCCAGATCGGCCTCCACGCGCCGCACCGTCAGGGGCAGCAGGGCCGGGCCATCCGGTCCCTCAGCAAAACGCTCGACGATGCCGAAGAGGGCCGCGCCGAACTTGGCCAGCGGCGGCAACGCCGCCGTCCGGATGGACAGCGGGAAACTGGCGGCGTGTTCAGTGTCCGGCCGCTGGCGTCGTGCAGGTCGTCGGGCATCACCAGCGCATAGGTGGTCTGCTCGGCCAGTGGCGGGCAAAGCGCAGCGACTCGACCACCCCATCCCCGGCCTTCGCCGGATCAGCGGCCTCGAAGCCTTCACCATCAGGACCGGGCCACTGCGGGCGCAGCTTCTGCCCCCCCGCCTGCAGATGGACCTGGGCCGCCAATGCCTTCGGAATGGGGGCGCTGAAGTTCACCGTGATCGGCCGGATCGGCATGCAGCCCGCCTGGGCATTCTCGCGCTCGCAGCTCATCTCCGCCGTGAACGGCTGGCGCACCTTGAAGTCCATGCGCTGCACCTGCGTGCTGACCATGCCGTTGGCCAGCGCCACACCCCGGTCGAAGACCAGCGAGACCTCGGTTCCCGGCGTGAAGCGGCGCTGACATTGCAGTACGGCCAGCGTCGTGGTGGCCGTGCCTTCACCGGCTGCCGCATTCCCCCGTTCGGATCCACCGGCAGGCTGTTCATCCGATGTGTAGCGCAGGCCGGACAGGATGGCCTGGCGCCGTTCGCCCTCCACCAGGCGCACCGGCACCTGCTCGCCCAGATCGGGCTGACGGCACCAGACATGCTGCTTCAGGCTGGCTATCGTGGCCGGTGCATCCAGGCGCAGCACGAACACCTGATCCTCTTCGATGGTGTCGCCTTCCCAGGGCGGATCCGGTCGATGCGCGGCCCGCCCGTGTCGAACGCATGACGAGAGGGCTTCAGCAGGACACCGGATGGCGTCCGGTAATCCGGCCGAGTGGAGACCTGGCAGCGGACGCCGGCAGGCAGGGCGCCGGAAAGTCCTGCACCCATTCCTGAGGTCCGGTCCAGCGACCACTGCCCAGCGGTGGCTGCCGGCTGCGATGACGATGCGTCCGGCCTGGCATCCGGTAGCCCCGAACAGCTGAGCAGCACGGGGCTCTCGGCGCCGGCATCACCGAATCGGGCAGCCGGCGCGTCGAACTTCACCACCATCTGCCGCGGCCGGTACACCTCGCCCTGTGGCGAGACGCTGAGAATGGAAGGACGGGCAGGGGTTTTCTGTCGATTTTCCTGCGGTTCCGGCGGCGGTCTCTGCAGGCGCGCCGGCCGCATTCCCGTGACAGCCGCAGTGGCATCAGCCACTATCCATGGTGCGAGCGGTCGCTGCCTCCGTGGTGCCGGCCTAGCGCCGTCATCGCCTCGCTGGACGAGGGATACAGCAGCGCCGCCATCAGCCCCTGCCAGCAGCCCAAGCATGGCCGCGATGCGTGGCCCTCGGCCCGGCGTCCTCCCCGGGAAAGCGACGGGCAGGCAGGGAGGAGGAACAGCTTGGACTTCATGGCATCGACCACGCAAAGGAGGGTCCGTCGATGTTACGAAATGTAGGCCTCCCGGTAAGCCGGGTTGGCGGAATTGAGACGTCCGGGGCGGCCCGAAAGGCGACACGGAATGAATTACCATTGAGGTTTCTGCCCGCCCCAAAAACGGACATATTCCAATAACAGGTCCCGGACCCATCACACAGACATCCCCCATCGCCCAGCAAAGGCCCAAGCCATGGATACCATTGCCGTAGATCCCTATTACACGCTCATCGTCGCCACCCTGGTCCTGCGGGTGGGCCGGCTCATGGTCGACCGGATCAAGTTCCTGCAGGACTTCAACATTCCCGAGCCCGGTGGCCCGGCGGCCTGCTGGCCGCGGTCATCATCTACATCCCGCACGCCAGTACCGGCGTATCGTTCGCCTTCGACAAGGGTCTGCAGGATTCGTTCATGCTGATCTTCTTCTCGTCGATCGGCCTCAGCGCCGACTTCTCCCGCCCTCAAGGCGGGCGGCGTCGGGCTGGTGCTCTTCCTGGTGGTGGTCAGCGCCTTCATCGTGGTCCAGAACGTCGTGGGTGTCGGTCTGGCGGGTGCGCTGGGTCTTGATCCCATCATCGGTCTGGTCACCGGCTCCATCACCCTCACGGGCGGTCACGGCACGGCCGGCGCCTGGGGCAAGGTGCTGGAAGAACAGCACCACATCGTCGGGCGCCACCGACCTGGGCATGGCCTCGGCCACCTTCGGCCTGGTGCTGGGCGGCCTGATCGGCGGCCCCGTGGCCCGCAAGCTGGTCAACAAGATGGGCATGAAACCCAGCGCCAAGGCTGCACAGGCCCACGACACGGCCGATACCGCCATCGATGACGTGTTCGAGCATGCTCACCAGCGTCGCCTGATCACCGCCAATGCAGCGGTCGAGACCATGGCACTGTTTGCTGCCTGCCTGGCCTTCTCGGCCCTGATGACCACGCCGGAGGTCAAGAGCTTCCTGCCCTCGTGGTTCACGCTGCCGCAGTTCGTCTGGGCGCTGCTCTTCGGCGTGCTGCTGCGCAACTTCCTCACCTCGGCCTTCAAAGGTCAACATGTTCGATCGCGCCATCGACGTGTTCGGCAACGCCTCGCTCAGCATCTTCCTGGGCATTGCGCTGCTCAACCTCAAGCTGTGGCAGCTGCTTGACCTGGCGCTGCCGATGCTGATCATCCTGGCCGTGCAGACCGCCATCATGGCGCTCTATGCCTACTTCGCCACCTACCGCTTCACGGGCAAGGGACTACGACGCTGCCGTGCTGGCCGCCGGCCACTGCGGCTTCGGCCTGCGTGCCACGCCCACCGCCGTGGCCAACATGCAGTCGGTCACCGAGCGCTTCGGCCCGTCGCACAAGGGCCTTCCTGATCGTGCCGATGGTGGGTGCGTTCTTCATCGACTTCGTCAACGCCTTCATCCCTGACGGGCTTCGTCAACTTCCTGGGCAAGTGACGAGCCACTGCACCAGAAGAACGAAAAAGGCACGCTCATGGCTGAGGCCCCCATAAGAAGATCATCATTCTGGCGGGCCCCAACGGGCAGGAAAGACCACCTTTGCTCGTGCTTTCCTGCCCCAGGAGGCAGGTGTGCCCCGTTTCATCAACGCTGATCTGATTGCTGCCGGCCTGGCGCCATTTGCTCCCGAGCGTGCCGCCATCCAGGCCGGACGGCTGATGCTGGACGAGATCCAGCGCAGTACCGATCGGGGCAGAGCTTTGCCTTCGAAACCACCCCTGGCCGGCTTGAACTGGCTGCGACGCATCCCCTCATGGCGTGCGCAAGGGCTATCAGATCAGCATCTACTTCCTGCGGCTACCGGACGTGAGACTGCGATCGCCCGTGTGGCCGAGCGGGTACGACAGGGCGGACACCATATCCCCGAAGACACCATTCGTCGGCGCTTCGATGCGGGCTGGCGCAACTTTCAAGAACACTATTGCCACGTGGTGGATGACTGGACCGTCTACGACACTACGGGCAGCATCATCGGGGCGAAGGACTGGGGAGAAAACCATGAACCCTAAAGACATCTCGTCAGCCAGGAACCCCGACCAGAGAGCATCGTTGGTCGCCATGCAGCGTGCTGCCCAGATGGCGCGGCAGATTGCCATCCAGACCAATACGGCCATCATCCTGCATCAGGATGGGAAAATGGTACGGATCACGGCCAACCAGTTGCGAGCGCAGGAGTTGGCCGGATCATCAGCAGACAGACGAGACTGAGCCGATTTCCCTGAATCTCAGGGCACGGCCAGGACCGCGCAGTTGCACAGGTCATCGCCTCGAAGCGCGTGATGTCACCGGCCGCCGGGCCCGGCACCGGGAAGAGACGCACCGTCAGCGGCTTGTTCAGCCGGAAGGCCATCGTGCCCGTGTCGCGCATGATGGCGGCGATCTTCTGGGCCGGGGTGTCACCGGCAATGGGAACCGTATCCAGCCCGATGCCGCAGACGGCGCTGTAGGTAAGCAGGGCGCGGATGTCGAACTGGCCGGCGCGCGTGGCAGCAGCCAGGCCCTCATCTTCGGTCACGGCCAGCATCAGCCCCCGAGAAAGCCCACGGCTTCGACGTCCTTCACGGACTTGAAGAGCCGCGTGAGCAGGGCCGAGGCCTCCACCGTACCGGCAGCGCCAAAGTAGGGCACACCCAGCAGGCGATAGACCTCCACCATCGACGTGCAGTTCTTGGACGGAGCCGCCGACGTGTCCATGCCGGCATAGGTCCAGCCGGCGTCCAGCGGCGTGGCCCGGACAATGCGCTGGACCGCATCCACGTGGTGTTGCAGCGCCTCGCGCATCACGTCCAGGGCCTGCGCCATGCGTTCGGCATGCTCGGCCTGGGGCAGCGTGCGCAGCGCGGCGGCCAGCAGGTCCGGCGTTTCCAGCCCCACCACCAGGCAATTGCCCCGTTCGCTGCGGTGATAGCCCGCCGGGAAGTACGGGATGAGCGGTGCGCAGTTGAAAGTTGACCGTGAAATTGAAATTGCCTTCGCCACGCGGCGTGATGCGGGCAATCTCCTGCATGGCCTCCACGCACCGCAGGATCTGCGCATTGTCCAGGAGCCCGTCGGCATTGGCCTCGACGTTGACGCAGGCGTTGGAGAGGTCGCCATGGTCACGGATCAGCCCCGGCAGCAGCGCGATCTCCTGAGCCGTGCGCGCCTCACCAATGGCAAAGCGGATGCGCCAGCCCGTTCTGGTTCAGCTGCATGAGGATGTCCCGGATCGTGGCCAGCCCCTGGCTGGCCGCTTCCAGGCTGGACGTGTCCAGATACTCCCCGAACGGGTTGGCCACGATGCGCACCGACTGCACCGTGTATCCCCCTTGCTGGAAGGCAGCTGCCAGATGGTCGCACTGGCGCTTGGCCTCGGCCAGCACCGACGGCCAGGTCTGCGCATCAGGGCGACAGGGTGGCGAAGGCGGTGATGGCGCGGACGCGGCAGAGAAAACGAATCAAGAAACCTGTCACTTTCACACCTCAAAAACAACAGAGAAATCAATTATTAACCATCAAGGCCTACTAATATACCACCAACAACATAAGCTACAAAACAAATTTTGATACAACAAAAATTATCTCAAAGCAAAAAGAACCCAACAAAATAAAGCAGCAAATCTTCAATACGCATAAACTGAGGGCAGATAGAACATGATAACTACGTTGCCAAAAATACTACGAAACGTTGACCAGAGAAAAATAAAAAGAAGTAATTTTCATGACATCAAAATGGAGGAAATCATGAAGAATGTTGCGATATTCGCCCTGGCCATTCTCTTCACGATAAACGCTAAAGCCTATTCCGTTAAAGTAGGTGATCGAGTTATTTCTATTCCAAACCCGTACGGGTTCGCAAGAACAGATGACGGGAGTATAGGCAAAAGAAGACGAAACAAGGACCATCTGGTTCACTCAGTTCGAAAAAGAATTAGAAACACTCTAATCACGAGATTTTAGAATCGAGAAAATAAATGCAACCTAATGATCCACGAAAAGCATAGCGACATAAATTTTCGATCAAGAAAAATTCAAAGAGTTCAAGAGGATAATTATAAAAACCGCAGAAAACAAACATATAGAAAACAAGAACAAATCAACAAAAGTCAACGAAGGAGATGATATTAACTTAATGCTCCTCGAGGCAATTGATGTATCTAGCGACGTATTACTACTATCTTACATTGCTCAAGTTAAATACCCTACAGGAAGGAATGAAACTGCATCCGTCCTCGAATCCATCGCGACAGCTTATGTTTACGTAAATAACAAGGCACTTTCAGCTCAATTGCATTTCATTAGGACGCACATGGAATGGACAAAACAAAAAGTTATAGAATGGGCGAACATTATTATTATTGCAAATAAAACGGATGGCTCACTCAAAAAGAGATTTATAAAGGAAACTGGGAATACGAAAAACGAATTCTACAAACCACTCGGAGAAACAGTTCATACTGCAAAACTCCTTTCAAAAAATGCCATGAATATAGTATACCCATACGATGGGCAAGCAAGAATGGCCATTGAAATAATGGGAACGTCTCAGAATGGAGTAATAGTATTATCAACAAATCACGGAGAGATTTTATGCAATAACGAGTGCCATGTTTTTGTCGGTTTCGATAACGGAAATAAATATGGCCTCAAGTTCAGACAATTCGATGAAAGATCAAAAGCAATTAGCATATCCCCATCAGAACAACGATGGTTCTTCAGAAAATTGAGGTCGTCTTCAAGGATCCATATCGAAGTTGAATACCGTAAAAATGGGTTTTTTGAGGTTTGAATTCGACCCCAAAACACCTGGTCTGGAACCATTACGATTTCTCAGATTAAGAACCCAAACTTGGGGGCGACTTGGGGGCGATTTTACAACGCTCCCCCATTTCAAAGACCAAGGTTTAAGAGCCAAAACCACCCCACCACCACGTCCAGCCCCCTTGCGCACTGACCAGGTGGCTTTCTCCCGCACCACCGGCTTGGCGTGGTAGCCCACGGACAGGCCGGCCGCGGCCATCATGCCCAGGTCGTTGGCGCCGTCGCCGATGGCGATGGCCTGGCTGGGCGGGCAGCCGATGTCCTGGCAGCACTGCTGCACGGCCCGAGCCTTGAAGGCGCCGTCGACGATGGGGCCCAGCACGCGACCGGTCAGGCGCTGGTTGGCAATGTCGAACTGGTTGGCAAAGGCGTAGTCGAAGCCCAGCCGTTCCTTCAGGCGTTCGGTGAAGTGGGTGAATCCACCCGAAAATCAGCATGGTCTTCAGGCCGGCCGCCTTGGCCGCCGCCAGCAGGATCTCGGCGCCCGGAGACAGGGTGCAGGCGTTCCTGGTAGACCCGCTCGATGAGGTCTTCACCCACGCCTTTTCAGCAGTGCCATGCGGCGGGTGAGGCTCTCGGAAAAGTCCTGATCTCGCCCCCGCATGGCGGCCTCGGTAATAGCAGCGACTTCGGCCTTCAGGCCCGCCATGTCGGCGATCTCGTCCAGCGTCTCCATGGTGACGAGGGTGGAATCCATGTCGATGGCCAGCAGCCGGAAAGTCCGCCAGGCGCAGGCCGTTGGGCACGTTGGCGGCATCGACGCCGAAGCGTTCCGCCCAGTCGTCGAAGACGGCCGGGGACTGCGGCTCGGCGCGCCAGCGTGCCAGGCCGGGCACCGGTGCTCGACGGGCGCTTGCTGCAGCCTGCGCTGATGGCGTTGATGGTCTCGGTGTCCAGGACAGGCTGTTTCTGGACGATGATCTGTTTGCCGGCGTGGTTCATGAGAGGGTCCGAATGAGCGTTGTTCCTATGGTTCATGAACGAACCATCTTTCCTTTCTTCTTGCCGGCCTTCCTGTCGGATGCCGTCCCAGCAGGCGAGGTCGAAGCCGCGGACGGCTCGGCCGCCGCCTTGGGCAGCAGCGCCTGCAGGATGCTGCGCAGCGTCTGGATGCGCTCGGCGGTGTCCTTGCTGGCCACCTTGACGCGCAGGCGATCCTGACCGGCAAAGCTGGTGTCGCGCCGAGCCTGGGCAAAGGCCAGGATCTGCGTAGGCGGCGTGCGTGGTTCAGGGTCGAACTGCAGCAGGATGCCGTCGCTGTCCGCATCGATCTGGCCAGGCCGATCTCGGTGGCCATCAGCCGCAGACGGTGGCTCTCGATGAGGGTCTGGGCGGCTTCGGGCAGCTTGCCGAAGCGGTCGATGAGCTCCTCGCGCAGCTGCGAGAGTTCCACGCTGTCGCGCGCATTGGCCAGTCGCTTGTAGAGGATGAGCCGCTCGTGCACGTCGGGGCAGTAGTCGTCGGGCAGCAGGGCCGGAGCATGCAGCTTGATTTCCGGCACGTGGGCCAGCGTGGCCGCCAGATCGGGCTCGCGGCCGGATTTCAGCGCCTCGACGGCCTGCTGCAGGCATGTCGGTGTAGAGCGAGAGCCCACTTCCCTGCATCTCGCCGGACTGGTTGTCGCCCAGCACTTCGCCCGCACCGCGGATTTCCAGGTCGTGCATGGACAGGAAGAAGCCGGCCCCCAGTTCTTCCATCATCTGGATGGCTTCCAGACGCTTGGTGGCGTCCTTGGTGATGGCTTCCTCGTCGGGAATCAGCAGGTAGGCGTAAGCCTGATGGTGTGACCGGCCCACGCGCCCGCGCAGCTGGTGCAGCTGCGCCAGACCGAACTTGTCGGCACGGTGCATGATGATGGTGTTGGCGGTAGGGAACGTCAATGCCGGTCTCGATGATGGTGGTGCACAGCAGCACGTTGAAGCGCTGCTGGTGGAAGTCGCGCATGACCCGTTCCAGCTCGCGCTCGGGCATCTGGCCATGGGCCACCTCGATGCGCGCCTCGGGAACCAGCTCGGCCAGCATCTGCCGACGGTTCTCGATGGTGCCCACCTCGTTGTGCAGGAAGTAGACCTGACCGCCGCGCTTGAGTTCACGCAGCATGGCCTCGCGGATGGTGCCGCCGGTTTTCCTTGCGCACGAAGGTGCGGATGGCCAGACGTTTCTGCGGTGCGGTGGCAATGACGGAGAAGTCGCGGATGCCCTCCAGGCTCATGGCCAGCGTGCGCGGGATGGGCGTGGCGGTGAGTGTGAGCACGTCGATCTCGGCGCGCAGGTTCTTCAGCGCTTCTTTCTGGCGCACGCCGAAGCGGTGCTCCTCGTCGATGATCACCAGGCCCAGGTCGCGGAACTTCACGTCCTGGACAGCAGCTTGTGGGTGCCGATGACGATGTCGATCTTGCCGCTCTCGATGCCTTCCAGGGTGTTACGGGTGGACTTGGCCGTTCCGAAGCGGGACAGTTCGGCCACGTTCAGCGGGAAGCTGGAGAAGCGGTCGTTGAAGGTCTGGAAATGCTGCTCGGCCAGCAGCGTGGTGGGGGTGAGCACGGCCACCTGCCGGCCGGTGCTGGCCGCCACGTAGGCAGCGCGCAGGGCCACCTCGGTCTTGCCGAAGCCCACGTCGCCGCAGACCAGGCGGTCCATCGGCTTGGGCGCGATCAGATCCCTGCACGACGGCATGGATGGCAGCCTGCTGGTCGAGGCGTTTCCTCGAAACCGAAGCCCTTCGGCAAAGGCCGCATAGCCGGCCGGGTCGAACTTGAAGGCATGTCCGGGCCGGGCGGCGCGGCGGGCATAGAGATCCAGCAGTTCAACAGCGGTGTCACGCGCCTTCTCGGCTGCCTTGCGGCGCGCCTTGTCCCACTGGCCGGAGCCCAGCGTGTGCAGCGGGGCGTTCTCGGGCGCAGCGCCCGAGTAGCGGCCGATGAGGTGCAGCATGGCCACCGGCACGTACAGCGTGGCATCGTTGGCGTAGGACAGGGTGCAGGAATTCGGCCGCGCCTTCACCCAGGTCGATGTTGACCAGCCCCCTATGTAGCGGCCGATGCCATGCTGGGCATGGACGACCGGATCGCCAGGCTTGAGTTCGGACAGGTCGCGGATGAGGGTATCGACCTGGGTGGTCTGGCCCTTGTTGCGCTTGCCCTGGCGCACGAAGGAGGGAAACAGCTCGCTTTCGGTGATGACCAGCAGCGTGCCGTCCACAAGGCGGAAGCCCCGCTGCAACGGACCGACAGTGAGCACCACGGTGGCATCGGTGGCCATCGCGGTCTGCCAGTCTTCGGCCGTGGCCATCTTCAGGCCGGATTCGGCAAAGAGTTCCTGCAGCGTCTCGCGCCGGCCCAGCGATTCGGCAATGATCAGGCGCTTCTCGGCGGTACCAGTCACGGGTGCAGGGGCGTCCAGCATGTTGCGCAGGGCGCCGATGGGATCGTCCTGGCGGCGGTTGACGGCCACGTTGGGCACGGCAACAGCGTGGACGGCGCGTGTGCGCCCGCCGTCAGCCCCGGATTCACTCAGTTCGGTGCCATGCGGCGCTCCTGGGAGCATCATCGCCGAGTGCCGCAGCATCGCGGCACTCGTCATCTGATGCAGCCCCCTGCAGCCTCGCTGACGGGGGCTTGCGTGTCGGCACCATCTGCGGGTGCTGCCGCAATGCCTCGCGCATCAGCCGAGACGGTGGGCAGCGAGAAGCGCGCAAAGGCCTGGCTGCGCACGAAGAACTGCTCGGGCGTGAGAAAGAGTTCATCCGGCGTGAGCGCCGGGCGCTCGGCGTCGCGCCCGATGAAGTCGAAAGCGCTGGCGGGCATCGGCACGGAAAGCCTGCAGCTGGCCCCTGAACGTCGCCATGCAGGATGATCTCGGCATCTTCGGGCAGGTAGTCGAAGAGGGTGGCCGTCTCGTCGAAGAAACAGCGGCAGGTGTATTCGATGCCGCTGGCGGTGACACCGTTGCCGATGTCACGGTACAGGGCCACGCGCGAGGGATCGCCGTCAAAGCGCTCGCGCCAGCGGCCCCGGAAGGCCGAGCGTGCCGCTTCGTCCAGCGGGAACTCGCGGCCGGGCAGCAGCTTGACGGCCTTGACCGGATACAGGCTGCGCTGGGTGTCGGGGTCGAAGGTGCGCAGGCTGTCCAGTTCGTCGTCGAAGAGGTCCAGCCGGTAGGGCAGCGGAGAGCCCATCGGGAACAGGTCGATGAGGCCACCGCGCACCGTGTATTCGCCGGGGCGCAGCACCTGCTCGACATGCTCGTAACCGGCCAGCGTGAGCTGGGCCTTCAGGGCAGCTTCGTCCAGCTTCATGCCCTGCGAGAACTGGAAGGTGCGCGAGGCGAGCCACGAGGGCGGCGCCAGCCGGTGCGCGGCCGTGCTGGCAGCCACCAGCAGCACGTTCAGCTTGCGCCCCTGCAGGTGATACAGGGCGGAAAGGCGCTCGGAGACCAGATCCTGGTGCGGTGAAAGACTGTCGTAGGGCAGGGTTTCCCAGTCGGGCAGCCGGGCAATGGCCAATGAGGGCGCGAACCAGGCGATTTCTGCGGCAAGACGGCTGCAGTCGGCCGGCTGCGCGCATACAATGACGCGGGTCTTTTCCCGTGACGGGTGGTCTTTCGGTGGGGTCGTCGTGTGCAGCCGATGCCGCGGTGGCGTTTTTCCGGCGCGAGGCGCTGAGCCAGCAGCCAGGCATCCGAAGAGCCGAAGCCGGCGGGAAGACGATGGATGGGAAGCGGTCAAGATGGCGAACCCTGTCGTCGCGGTCGAAGGCATGGGGTGAGCGGCCACGCCCTGAACAAAGGCAAGCCGAGCATGACATGCCCGAAAAAGGAAGAATATGAGCGGACAGCCTGCTATTTTAACGACTGACGCGATGGTTCGAGGGTCGGCATGATGAACAAGGGCGCCATGCGCAAACAGGTCCAGGCAGAGGAGGCCACACCGGTGGCGCGGCACTTCGTGCTGATCCCGGCCGCCGGAAGCGGCAGCCGTTTTCGGCGCCAAGGTGCCCAAGCAGTACCTGGAGCTGGGCGGCGGACGCACGGTGCTGGAATGCACGGTGGCCGTCTTTTCTGGCCGAACCCTGGATCAGCCGCGTGGTCGTGGTGGTGCAGGCTGATGATCCGCTAGTGATGCGGCTGCCTGGGACTGCGCCATCCGAAGGTGCTGCTGGTGCGGCGTGGCGGCCAGACCCGTCGTGACACGGTGCTCAACGGCCTGACGGCGCTGGCACAGCGCGGCATGATCGAGGCCCACGACTGGGTGCATGTGCACGATGCGGCACGCCCTGGGCATCGATTCGGCCAGCCTGCAGCGGCTGGCCGCCTACCTGGAATACGAACCCTGCGGGGCGCTCCTGTGCGTGCCCGTCACCGATACGGTCAAGCGTATCGATAGCCGCGCCTCGCTGGCGGCCAACAACGAGTACCGCTCGGGCGGCACGGTGGACCGCAGCCGGCTGTGGCTGGCGCAGACGCCGCAGACCTTCCGCTTCGCCGCACTCCGGAAGGCGCTGGAGGCGCACCCGAACGTGACCGACGAGGCCGGCGCCATCGAGGCCGAGGGTGGCCGGCCGCGCATGGTGGCCGGCACGCGCCGCAACCTGAAGATCACCACGCCGGAAGACCTGATCATGCTGCGCATCCTGCTGGGCATGAAGCCTGCGGACGTGGAGTGATCGCTCTTTCTTCAATCACTTTTCACGTCCGATGACTGCCAAACCGCACACCCTGAATCCGGCGCGTCCCGCCGCCCCAACCATGCCGTCAGGCCCGGCCCCCAGACTGGCCATGCCCCCAGGGCGTCGACCTCCCGCCCGACATCCCGTTCCGGATCGGGCAGGGCTATGACCCTGCATGTGCTGGTGGAAGGGCGGCCGCTGATCATCGGTGGCGTGCATGTGGAGCATCCCCTGGGCCTGGCCGGCCATTCCGATGCCGACGTGCTGGCCCATGCCATCACGGACGCCCCTGCTGGGTGCGGCCGGTCTGGGTGACATCGGCCATCACTTTCCGGATACCGATCCCGGCCTTTCAAGGGGGCCGACAGCATGGTGCTGCTGAAGGAAGCCATGGCATCCGTGCGCGCACGGGGCTGGCGGCTGGGCAACATCGATGCCACGATCATTGCCCAGCAACCGAAGATGAAACCCTGGCTGCCGGGCATGATCACCGCGCTTTCGGCAGCCATTGGCTGCCATCCTGCGCAGATCAACGTGAAGGCGAAGACGAACGAGAAGGTCGGGACCGTCGGCCGTTGCGAGTCGATTGCGGCGCTTGCATCAGCTCTGCTGGTGCGCTGACCGGATCCAGCGTATCGATGAACGTCTCGCGTGCGGCGACCTTGGCGGAATCGAGGTCGCGCAGCACGACGCGGATGCGCAGGCCGCCGCCAGAGGCGTTCTCGATGATCATGCCGCCACGGGTGCGGCGCGCCAGTCGGGCCACGATGGCGAGGCCCAGGCCGGAGCCGCCAATGACGCTGCGCTCGGTGTCCAGCCGGGCAAACGGGCGCGCCAGCTTGGACAGCGAGGCCTCGGGCACGCCGGGGCCGTGGTCACGGAAGATGAGTTCGACGCCCTTTTCATGGCGACGGCCGATGATGTCGATGCGCACGTTGCGCTCGCCCGGTGTGGCCGCGTACTTGATGGCGTTCTCGAAGACGTTGCTGAGGATGCGCTCCAGCAGCACCGGATTGCCCTGCCAGGTCAGGCCGTGCTCGACCCGCTTGAAGACCGACAGCAGCCCCGCGGCGCGCTCGCGGCTGTAGAGCCGCAGGAACTGCGAGAACACGTCGTTGATGTCGACGACCTCGACGGTGCGCTCCAGCGGGCTGGCGAATTCGACGAACTGATGGACGATGGAGTCGATGCGCTCGATCTCCTCGATCATGGACGCCTGGGCCGCATCGGGCAGGGCGCTCATTTCCACTTCCAGACGCAGCCGGGTGAGCGGGGTGCGCACGTCATGCGAGACGCCAGCCAGCACGATGGCGCGGTCGGCGTCCATGGCCTGCAGGTCGCCGGCCAGCTCGTTGAAGCGGCGGTTGAGCATGGCGATCTCGGGCGGGCCGCTTTCACTGAGCCGGGGCGGAGGCTCGCCCCGCGAGAGACGATCGATGGAGCGGGCCAGGTTGGCCAGCGGCCGGTTGACCAGCCGGCTGATGAGCAGGCCGCCGATCATGGCCAGCAGCACGCCAATGGCAAAGGCCACCATTTCGGTCCGGCTGCCCGTCATGGGAAGGACAAGCCGTTCCGGCTCGGCAATGAGCCAGTAGCGTTCGTCGTCGATGTCGAAGCTGACCCACAGCGCATGCACGCCGTTGACGCGGCCGGCCAGCGTGGTGGGGTTGCCCAGCCGCTTCGTCAGCTGACGCTCGACCTCGACGCCCAGCTTCTGGTTGGGGTAGGGCTCGACGCGGTCGGCATCGCTGCGCGGATAGACGCGCAGGCCCTGGTTGCTGGCCATGGCCTGCAGCAGGGGCTTCACGGTCGCTTCCCCGGGTGTGCACGAGTGCGGTGCGTGCCAGGTTGATGGCCGATGCCATTTCCCAGGCAAAGCGGCTGGCCTGCGGGGCTGCTCGAAGGCGCGGTAGAGTTGGTACCAGGCGCCCAGGCTGATGGCCAGCAGCAGGCTGATCAGCGCAAAGGTGCGCCAGAACAGACTCAGTCTCAAGCCTCGATCCTTTCAAGGTCTGGTGTTGCGAGGGACCTCAGGCAGGCACGAAGACGTAGCCCACGCCCCAGACCGTCTGGATGAAGCGCGGGTTCTGCGGATCGGGCTCGATGAGCTTGCGAAGGCGGGAGATCTGCACGTCCAGGCTGCGGTCAGAGGCGCCGTATTCACGCCCACGGGCCAGCAGCATGAGCTTTTCGCGCGACAGCGGGATGCGCGGGTGGCGCACCAGAACCTTCAGCACCGAGAACTCGCCGGTGGTGAGGTTGAGGCGCACGCCGTCACGCGACAGGGGTGCGGGTGCCCAGGTCGAACACGAAGGGCCGAACGAGACCGCACCGATGTCGTGCATGGCGCCGCCCGGAGTGTCGTTGGGGATCTGGCGACGCAGCACGGCATGAACCCCGGCCACCAGTTCCCTGGGGTTGAAGGGTTTCTGCATGTAGTCGTCCGCGCCCATTTCAGGCCGATGATGCGGTCGACATCGTCGCCCTTTGGCGGTGAGCATGATGATGGGAGTGCGGTCGTTCGCGGCGCGCAGCCTGCGGATGATCGACAGCCCATCCTCGCCAGGAAGCATTTGGTCAAGGATGATCAAATCGAAGCTCTCACGCTGCATGAGCCGGTTCAGCGATGCCGAATCGGCTGCGAGTGTGACCTCGAACTGTTGCTCGGTGAGATACCGATTGAGCAAGTCCCGCAATTTGGCGTCGTCATCGACGACAACAAGTTTCCTGACGCTGGTGTTCATTTTCCGATGATATCGGGTTCCATTACCCGCTGATCAGTGTAGAGGCTTCCGGTTGCGATGATCCTTGTTCTATCGGCAAAGTTTTACCGATAGTTACATGAAATGTAACCCCGGGGTTCGTGGCAATTCTAAAACAGCGTTAGATTGCGTTAAACCCATGACCGCTGGCGACATCCTGAAACAGCCGGTCTTGACCCGGGAAAGCATCGTTCATCTTCCGTCGGACACGTGTCCAAACCCCTTGAAGGAGCGCGTGGGATGCTGAATTTGTTTCAAAATTCCACGTGTGAACCAAGCCTTTGTCATTCTTGGCGACATTTTGCGCTGTTTACTGAAACCGTCGGGTTACTTGCCAGCTGCCGAGGCCCTTCGAGGGGCTGGCAGCCGGAAAGAGCGTCGGGGTCGTCGCCATTCACCCCGATATGACGCAAAGTGTAATCGGTCACAGCGCCTTGCTGCGCCGGTGCGCCTGACACTCTGCAAGGAAGTGCGCGGCCATCCCTGCAAACATGACAATCGTCAGGAAGATCGGCGCCCTGGGCGTACCGCGTGGTCCCGCCCCCTATCTGCGCCCCCGCCAGGCAGGACAGAGCAATAGAATCAGGGCCCATGAAACCCTTGAGTCTGGCCCTGTCCATCGAATGGGACGATTGCACCGTGGCGCTGGCCGGCGCCGGCATCGACCACGGTACCGAAAGCACCGCCATCGAACTGAGCGCCCGCACGCTGCTGGACGCCAGCGGTGGCCCGCAGGCCTCGCGCGATGCGCTGGCCCTGGTGCAGCAGGCGCTCCGGCAGGCGGGTCGCCGGCTGGATGAGGTCGAGCGCTTCTACGTGAACGTGGGGCCGGGCGCCTTCACATCGCTGCGCATTGCCGTGGGGCTCGTGCAGGGCCTGGCGCTGCCGGGCAACCGCCCGGTGGGTGCCATCGGCTCTCTGCAGGCGCTGGCGGCCACGGTGCCGGACTGGCGCTTCCCGCTGGCCTCCCCGGATGCGAACGAGGGTCTTTCATCCGGCCGCCCTGTCGTCGATCGGCTTTCTGCAGGGGCGGCCGAGGGCTTCCTCGGGCAGGACGGCCACGCCAGCGCAGACACGCTGCCCTGGCTGCTCTGTTCCGCGCTGGATGCGCGGATGGGCGAGTGCTATTACGCCGCCTTTCTGTGCCGTGCCGGCCATTGGCCCCAGTCCGCACTGCCGCCCGCGGTCGGCAAGGCCGATGACGCTGCCGTGGCCTTCGAGGCGCTGCGCCGGCAGCTGATGGTCGAAGGCCGGATCAGTGCAGTCCACCTGGCCGGGGGCGGTTTTGGCCCGGACTTCGAGCCGCTGCGTGCCTGGGCCATGGAAGTGGGGCAGGATGCGGCACTGGCGGCCGAACGACGCCCTGGCGCACGCGCGCTGCTGGCCGTGGCCGATGTGCCGGATGCCCCGGCGCTGATGGCAGCACGGGACGTGCGCCCCTGTACGTGCGCGACCGCGTGGCACTGGACCGGGACGAGCAGCGCCAGCTGGCAGCGGCCAAGCTGGCCGCTCAGCCCGCTGGCCGATGAGTGTGCCCTCATGGATCTGTCGACGATCGGCTTTCGGCCGATGACGGAAGCCGACCTGCCGGCAGTGGATGCCATCGAGCAGGCCGTGCAGCCCTATCCGTGGCGGATCAGCCAGTTTGCCGATTCGCTGAAGGCGGGGCACCAGGCCTGGGTCTTCACCGAGGCCGGGCAGCCCTTCGGCTATGCCGTGCTGCTGGCCGCGCTGGACGAGGTGGAACTGCTGACCCTGGCTCTGGCGCGCAGCCATCAGGGGCGCGGGCTGGGCCAGCATTGCCTGGGCTGGCTGCAGGCACAGGTACGGCAGCAGGGGCGGACGCAGCCTGTTTCTGGAGGTGGCGACCGCCAATGCGCCAGCGCTGGCGCTCTATCAGCGCATGGGCTTCGAGACGCTGGGACGGCGTCGCAACTACTATCGCGCCGCCGACGGTCGCCACGACGACGCCTGGGTGATGCGCTGCCCCTTGAGCCAACGAAATGACGGAAGATACGGTCGCGATGCCGGACGATGCCTCCACGAAGGACGATGCCGTGCTGGCTGCACGTCGGCGCCGCGCATGGGCTGCGCTGGGCCTGGGGCCGTTGTGGCTGCCGCGTGCCGGGGCCTTGCCCGGCGCGCCACACATCACGCACGTTACCCGTGCAGATCCGCAGGCTGTGTCAGAGGCTGAGGGCAGAGGGCCCCTCGAGGCATCCGGATCCGATGCCGGCTATCGACGTCCCTGTCAGCGACGTCTGGCAAAGCGCACGAAGCATCTGCGGACACCGTGGCCATGGCGGAGAGTCTCCCGCACCTTCGTCCATTCCACGCCTTCTGTCCGTTCTTCTTCCGGAATCCACGAACCGGTTACCACGGCTGACCCAACGGCCGCAACTGCAGACCTTTTCCAGGGATCTGCTGACGTTGCGTCCAGCGTGCGCAAGTCCGATGACACCGTGACTGAGGGAGGCCCCGAGCCCGGGCACCCGGCCTGGGCAGACGACGTGCCGCTGGAGAGCTGGGGCGGCGAGCCCTGGATGGAAGACGCGGACTGGTTGCCCGAGCCGATGCTGCCCGCCGAGCCCGAACCCGCGCCGGTGTCGCATCCGGACCTGCCACCGGCGCAGCGCTGGATCCGGCTGCGCGAGGACGTGGACGGATGCCGTCGCTGCCGTCTGGCGGAGACGCGCACGAACACGGTATTCGGCCGCGGACGCCCGCAGCAGGCCCGCTGGATGCTGATCGGCGAGGGCCCGGGGGCCGAGGAGGACAAGCAGGGCGAGGCCTTCGTGGGCCAGGCCGGCAAGCTGCTGGACGCGATGCTGGATGCGGCTGGCATTGATTCAGCCGCGGACGTGTTCATCGCCAACGTGCTGAAGTGTCGCCGCCCAACAACCGGAACCCCGAACCCGACGAGGTGGCGGCCTGCGAGGGCTACCTGTACGAGCAGATCCGGCTGGTTCAGCCGGACTGCATCCTGTTGCTGGGGCGCTTCGCGGCGCAGAGCGTGCTGCACTCTGACCTGCAGATCGGCCGGCTGCGCAACAAGCTGCACCACATCACGCTGGATGGCCGCAGGTGCCGGTGGTGGTCACCCTATCACCCGGCCTACCTGCTGCGCAACCAGCGCGACAAGCTGAAAGGCTGGGAAGACCTGTGCCTGGCGCTGTCAGCGGTGGAGGCACAGGACACCGCGCGCACGGGCCAGCTGATCGGCCGCCGGAGGCAGGGCCTCCGGCCCGCGGGGTGCATCCTCAATGCGGCGTCGGAATGTTGCCGTGGCGAGGATCCTCGCCGATATGCACTTCGCTGTCGAAGCGGCGCTGGTTGCGCCGGTGCCAGAGGATCACAAGCAGCATGACGCTGGCCACCGCCAGACCGAAGAGCACGGCCACGGTGTTGATGGGCAGGTCCAGCCACAGCATCAGCGCGTAGAACGACAGCATCACCAGGATGTTGAGGTTCTCGCTGAAGTTCTGCACCGCGATGGAGTTGCCTGCGCTCATCACCACGTAGCCACGGTGCTGCAGCAGCGCATCTCATGGGCACCACGAAGAAGCCCGACAGGATGCCGATGACCAGCAGCACGAGCATGGCCATGGCCTCGTTGTGGACGATGGTCATGAGCATGATGGCAAAGCCCATGGCCACGCCCAGCGGCAGCACGCGCAGCGAAGCGGCGCAGCGGCACCCAGCTGGCTGCCAGCACGGCGCCCAGCGCCACGCCCAGGGCCACGACGCCCCTGCAGGCGGGTGGCCTGATCCAGCCGCATGTCGAGCTGATGCTCGGCCCATTTCAACACCAGGAACTGCAGCGAGGCACCGGCCCCCAGAAGAGCGTGGTGACGGCTAGCGCGATCTGGCCCAGCGGATCACGCCAGAGGGTGAGGTTGCAGTGCCAGAAGATGCGCAGCAGCGTGAACGGGTTGGAGGTGCGGCCCGGGTAGCGTGCCCCGTGTCGGGGATGCGCAGGTTGAAGATTGCAGCCAGCGCATAGATGCCGATGGTGACCACCACGGCAGCCTCGGCCGGGGTGTCGATGTGGGTATCGATGAAGGGCAGGTCGAACGACAGCAGCCAGGGCGCGACATGGGGCGAGATCAGCACGCCGCCCAGCACGGTCCCCAGAATGATGGACGCAACGGTGGTTCCCTCGATCCAGCCATTGGCGGCCACCAGCTTGTCGGGCGGCAGCAGCTCGGTCAGGATGCCGTACTTGGCCGGCGAATAGGCCGCAGCACCGAAGCCCACTCAGCGCGTAGGCCATCAGCGGCGGCAGCATGCCCAGCAGCAGGATGCAGCCCACCAGCTTGATGGCGTTGGTCAGGGAACATCACGCGGCCCTTTGGGAATGGAGTCGGCAAAGGCGCCGACGAAGGGGCCAGCATGACGTGAGGAGACGACGAAGACCAGCTTCAGGAAGGGGATCAGCCAGTCGGCCGACTGTGCCTCGCGCAACAGGGCGATGGCAGCGATCAGCAGCGCGTTGTCGGCCAGCGACGACGGGAACTGCGCTGCCATGATGGTGTAGAAACCGGGTTTCATCCGGACGTTTCCATTCCAGTCAGTTTGTATGGGCACAGTGTGCCGTAGTTCCCTGCCACGGTCACTGCACATGTGGTGGCGATGATACCCGCAACATCGCCATGGCCGGGCAGCGCTTCGTAACACGCTCTATCATCACCACCATGCCCTAGAATCATTGACTGCAAGCGTCTCGCCCTCGGCGATGGCGCACAACCCTGGCGCTGATACGCCGCCAGGTCCAAGAGAACCGCCCGGATGGGCACGCCCAGGCCGACACCCGCCCTGTGGGCGGTGGTGAAGGCCGACGCCTACGGCCATGGCCTGGCCAACGCACTGTCCGGCTTTTGCCGACGCCGACGGCATGGCCCCTGCTGGAATTCGAGGCGGCCGACTGGCTGCGCCGACACGGCTGGAACAAACCGATCCTGATGCTGGAAGGCGCCTTCGATGCCACGGATGTGGCGCAGGCCGCCGCGCAGGGGCTGACGCTGGCCATCCACCAGCCACGCCACCTGCAGTGGCTGGCTGCCCACGACGGGCCGCCGGTGGATGTGTACCTGAAGCTGAACACGGGCCTGAACCGGCTGGGGCTCAAGCCCGATGACGTGGACGCCTACCTGACCCAGGTGCTGGCCACGCCGGGCGTGCGGCTTCGCGGCATGATGACGCACTTTGCCAATGCCGACACCCCGGGCGGAGCCCTCCAGCCGCTGGCCACCTTCGATGCCGTGGCACGCGCCGTGCAGGCCCGGCTGCCGGCCGGGCAGGCACTGGAGCACTGCGTGGCCAATTCGGCCGCGCTCTTCACGCTGCCCCAGGCCCTATCGGGCCTGGGCGCGTCCGGGCATCGCCCTGTACGGTGCCAGCCCCTTTGCCGGGCAGAGCGCGGCGTCGCTGAGGGCTGCGCCCCGCCATGCAGCTGACCGGCAACGTGCTGGGCGTGCAACAGCTGACCCCGGGCGAGGCCACCGGTTACGGCGGCATCTTCGTGGCCGAGCAGCCGGTGCGGGTCGGCATCGTGAACTGCGGCTATGCGGACGGCTACCCACGGGTGGCCCCCACGGGTACCCCGGTCGTGGTGGATGGCGTGCGCACCCGCACGCTGGGCCGGGTATCGATGGACATGCTGGCCGTGGACCTGACACCGATCCCCTAACGCAGGGCCCGGCACCCCGGTGGAGCTGTGGGGCGATGCGGTCTCGATCGACGAGGTGGCCGAGTCCGCCGGCACGCTAGGCTATGAGCTGATGTGTGCGGTGGCGCCCCGTGTGCGCCGTCGGGTGGTCTGAACATGGCGACTGCCAAGACCCAGTTCGTCTGCCGCGAATGCGGCAACACCACGGCCAAGTGGCTGGGACAGTGCCCGGCCTGCCAGGCCTGGAACACCCTGGAAGAATTCCGGCTGCCCGAAAAAGGATGCGGGCGGTCGGCGCCCGGCAGCGGGCATGCTGGCCGAGACCTCGTCGATTGCCCTGCTGTCGGAGGTGCCGGTGGACACGGTGCCGCGGCTGCCGACCGGGTTGGCCGAGTTCGACCGCGTGCTGGGCGGCGGCATGGTGCCCGGTTCGGTCGTGCTGATCGGGGGCGACCCAGGCATCGGCAAGTCCACGCCGCTGCTGCAGGCGCTGGCACTGATGTCGCAGAGCCAACGGGTGCTGTACGTGAGCGGCGAAGAGTCACTGGCACAGGTGGCCTTGCGCGGCGCACGCCTGGGCATTGATGGCTCGACGCTGCCGATGCTGGCCGAGGTGTCGCTGGCCCCATCACCCAGGCCATCGAGCAGGTCAAGCCGGCCGTCGTGGTCATCGACTCCATCCAGACGATGATGAGCGACGACCTGCAGTCAGCCCCCGGCAGCGTGTCGCAGGTGCGCGATTGCGCCGCGCAGCTCACCCGGCTGGCCAAGCAGCAGGGCGTGGCGGTGGTGATGATCGGCCACGTGACCAAGGAAGGGGCTCTGGCCGGGCCACGCATCCTGGAGCACATGGTCGACACGGTGCTGTACTTCGAGGGCGACAGCCACTCCACCTACCGGCTGATCCGCGCCATCAAGAACCGCTTCGGGGCCGTGAACGAACTGGGCGTGTTCGGCATGACCGACCGAGGGCTGAAAGCCGTCACCAATCCCGTCGGCACTCTTTCTGTCGCAGCATGTCGGACCCGGTGTCGGGGTCCTGCGTGCTGATCACTCAGGAAGGCACGCGCCGCTGCTGGTGGAGATCCAGGCGCTGGTGGACCAGTCCGCCGGCGGCGCACCGCGCCGACTGTGCGTGGGCCTGGATCCGATGCGGCTGTCGCTGCTGCTGGCCGTGCTCAACCGCCATGCCGGCATCCAGTACCACGATCAGGACGTGTTCCCTGAACGCGGTGGGCGGCGTGCGCATCACCGAGCCGGCGGCTGACCTGGCTGTCGTGCTGGCCGTGCTGTCGTCGCTGAAGAACCGGCCGCTGCCGCAGGGCTGGCCGTGTTCGGCGAGCTGGGCCCTGGCCGGCGAGGTGCGCCCGTCGCCACGGGGACAGGGAACGGCTGCGCGAAGCGCTGAAGCTGGGCTTTCTCGCGGTGATCTGCCCCAAGGCCAACGCACCGCGCAAGCCGCTGGCCGGACTGGAGGTCATCGCCGTGGAGCGTATCGACCAGGCCATTGCCCACGCCTGGGACTGAGCCTTCCCTTCAGCCGCCCCCTCGAGCCAGCGTGCGCAGCGGGCCCCTTCAGGCAGGCGGCTTCGATGTTCCTGGCCGTGACCGCGCCAATCCTTGAGGGTCGGATCCTGCGGGCGGGGCGCTTTCAGCCCAGGTCGTCCAGCAGGATCTCGGCCGCCATCCGACCGCTGCGTACCGCGCCTTCCAGCGTGGCCGGATAGCCGCCGTAGCTGTAGTCACCGGCCAGCACCACGCCCGGCAGCTGCGGCAGCAGATAACCCGGCGGCACCGTCGGGCGATCGTCGGTACAGGCGAAGGTGGCGCGCTTTTCGTGGATCAGCACCATGTGCTCGGCCGGCGGCAACTGCATCAGTTCAGAGAGCTGATGCTGCAGGGCCACCTGGAAGGCAGCCTCACCCTCGGCCTGGGCTGCCTCGCTGTCGCTGATCACCATGGCGCCCAGTCGCCAGCCCGCCTGTTCGCCCCGGTCAAAGAACCAGTGGGCCGGCCCCGAGTCGGCCTGATCGCCCACCAGCGAGAAGACGGCCGGGCAGCCGCGCAGGCAGATCGTGATGGCTTGTCCCGCCAGCCGACGTAGGCCGTGGTGATGGGGACGCCAGCCAAAGCCGTTGAGCGGCGCCAGAAAGGAAGCCGGCGCAATGTTGGCCAGCAGCCGCGCACTGGTGGGCGGCGGGCAGGCCAGAATGACATGACGCGCCTGCAGCGTCCGTTCATCCCTGACCGGCGCTGCCGGTACGCAACAGATAGCCGACACCGCCCAGGCGAGGCAGTCATGCCCGTCAGCGCCCAGCGCGCATGCCCCGAGACGGCCCACGCGGATCTCGCGAACCGGCGTGCGAAGCCGTACCGGACACCCCTGCGCATCCAGCCAGGCCAAGCGCCGGATCGACGAAAGAGCGCGCCCAGGTCCTGGCCAGCCAGCACGAAGTCGCTGGCGGCCGGCGCGCGGCCCAGACTGTCACGCAGCACCCGCAGGAAGACCTGGGCCGAGGCCAGTTCCGGCGGCGTGTTCATGGCGCTGACCACCAGCGGATCCCACAGCTGCCGTACCAGCACCGCGGGGCTGATGGGTCCGTGTGTACCAGTCGGCCACGGTGCGCACGCCCATGGGGGATGCCAGCCACTCAGCCGTGCCAGCGCCAGCGTGCGCAGCAGGTGCAGCCGCTGACCCAGCGTCAGGCCCCGGGCCGACAGCAGGGGCGGTCAGCAGCGACAGGGATTCCGCCGGATTCAGCCCCACCGGAGCATCCCCGGACACGATCGGGGCATGGCGCCGCCGCGTCAGCCGCAAAGCCGGCCGCGTTTTTCCCAGTGCATGGGCAGGCGCTGCATGCCCCTGGCCCCCAGCCAGTCCACCAGCGCCAGCGTGTCGCGATAGGCGCCCAGCAGCAGGTGCTGCCCGTTGTCCAGCACGATGCCATCGGTATCCGGCCAGGGCAGTGTCTGGCTCCGGGCCCGGCCACCGGCCTGGGGCGCCGCTTCCAGAACCTGCACCGGCACGCCGGCACGCCGCAGGTGCAGCGCGGCCGACAACCCTGGCCCAGCCCGCCCCCACGATGACCACGGGCGGCATGTCATCACGCAAGGTCAGCCACGTTCCGGAGGGAAGCCTCGACGTTCCGTCGATACGCATGGGCGTCAGGCAGGGTCGGTCGTGATGCGGGGCGGCCGACCGGTGGCCCGTGTGCGGCAGGCCAGCCAGAACTTGCGCAGCGGCGTGAGCGCAATGCGCTGGGTCGCGACCGGATAGCCGCTGCGTGCGATCCTCGTCGAGCAGGCTGGCGTAGATGGCCGCCATGATCGTCCCGGCCGCTGGCGAGCGCGGTCCACATCCGGCAGCAGGTCAAAGGCTTCGCGGTAGGCCTGGCGAGCCCGCACCACCTGTTCGGCCATCAGCGCCCGGAAGGCAGGCGACTCCTGCACCTCGGCGCGGGCCGACAGGATCTGCTGGCGGCTCAGGCCATGACGGATCAGATCCTGCTGCGGCAGGTAGACACGCCCGAGCCGGGCGTCCTCGCCCACGTCGCGGATGATGTTGGTGAGCTGGAAAGGCCAGCCCCAGCCGGTCGGCGTACTGCAGCGTCTTCGGATCCTCAGCAGCCGAAGATGGCGGCCGACATCCGCCGACCACGCCAGCAGCCCGACGACAGTAGAGCTTCAGCCCTTCGAAACTCAGATAGCGTTCGCCATCCAGGTCCATGCGCATGCCGTCGATGACCTCCACCAGCTGGCGGCGACGCAGGCCATACGGCTCCAGGAAAGGCTGCAGGGCGCGCGTGACAGGATGAGTGGGTGCCCCGTCAAAAAGGGCGCCCACTTCCTGGGCCCACCAGTCGAGCTTGCGCCGGGCGACATTGCGATCGCCTTGCGAATCGGCCACGTCATCGACCTCGCGGCGGTAGGCGTAGAGCGCGGTGATGGCGCGCCGCCGCTCGGGCGGCAGGAAGAGAAAGCTGTAGTAGAAGCTGGAACCACTCTTCACTGCCTTGTCCTGGCAGTATTCATCCGGTGTCATGAAAACGGTGTCGTCGTGGACGGAAAAACGGGGTCAGCCTGACGGCGGGGAAAAAGCGCCAGGCGCAGCAAGGCGGGGCCATCGCGCCAGCCCAGGGCAGGGGCGATGGGCCACGGAATCGTAATCGGCATGGGCGATCCGGTCCAGAATGCGCTGGCCGCCGGCGATGATGAAGCGCAGTTCAGCCGCCAGGCGCCAGGGCAACTGCTGCGGCAATGCCACACCGGCCAGCAGCTGGGCCTGGGTGCTCTGCCATTCCAGGCGCACAGCCTGGCGGCTGGCGCGCCCAGGCGGCCTGCACGGGCCCTCGGTCAGCAGCATCTCGGCGCTGCTGCCGGCCGCAGCCAGCGTGGCTGCGGGCAGGTAGACCCGATCCTTGGCGGCATCGATGCCAATGTCCTGCAGGAAATTGATGCGCTGCAGGGCGCTGCAGATGGCATCGGATTGCGCCAGCGCCGTGTCCGATCCCACCCCGTACAGCTGCAGCAGCAGCCGTCCCACCGGGTTGGCCGAGCGGCGGCAGTAATCCTGCACCTGAGCCTCGGTGTCGTAGCGTGTCACGCGCAGATCCTGAAGGAAAGGCATCCAGCAGATCATGGAAATGGCGCCAGTGCAGCCCGTGGCGCTGCACCGAGGCCACCAGCCCATCCACCACCGGCACACCGCTGGGGACGCCCCGAGCGGCTTCATCCAGCGCCGCGTGCAGCGCCTGCAGCGCCGCCTCGCGCTCGGACGTTGGCACGTCGCCCTCGTCCGCCAGGTCGTCGGCATGACGGGCAAACCGGTAGATGGCCAGCACGGCCGGGCGCAGGCTGCGCGGGCACGAGCCACGACCCCACCGGGAAGTTCTCGGCATGATCGACCCCATGCCAGGGTCTGGAGGCCTGAGCTGGGGGAAGGGCTGTCGGACGCTTGTCCGTCAGCGTCCGTGGTGGTGCGCACTGGATTCATGGCACCGGGATTGTAGCCAGCGAACCGACCGTCTTCTGCACGGATGCGATATTATGGGTCAAATTGATGACTCGTCGGTCATTGACAGACTCCTTTCTTTCGTCATATCGATCATGGTCTGCTGCCTGCCCCACATCTCCCTGGCCAGAGGCCCGTTCCGGATACTGGCGCTGGCCTGCACTCGGTGCTTTCCTGCTGGTCGGTTGCGGTCAGAAAGCCCGCGCACCACGAAGAGCCGCCCGACCGGTGCTGTCCGAGGTGATCCGGCCCGCACCGCTCCTGGATGGCTGGTCCCTGGCCGGTGAGGTGCGGGCACGCGCCGAGGTCAGCTACGCCTTCCAGACCGGAGGCCGCGTCATCGAGCGACAGGTGGATACGGGCGATGCCGTGACAGTCGGGCGAAGTGTTGGCCCGCATTGATCCCGTGGACCTCAGCCGCTGGTCAACGCTCGCCGTGCCGATCAGCTGGCGGCCCGCAGCGAGCTGCAGCTGGCCCAGGCCGACCTGGAGCGCGCCGAGCGGCTGCACGCCCAGGAATTTCGTGAGCAGCGCCAACGTGGATCGGGCTACGCGCCGCGTGGACGTGGCACAGGCCCGGCTGAAGGCCGCCAACGCCCAGGCGCACCAGGCCGACAACGCCTTTGGCTACCGTCAGCTGGTGAGCAAGGTCGATGGCGTGGTGACGGCCGTGCAGGTGGAGGCCGGGCAGGTCGTGGCGGCGGGTCAGCCGGTCATGCGCGTCGCGGCCCAGGGGGACGTGGAAGTGGCGTGGCCATTCCCGAAGCCGATCTGGCCCGCACCCGCTCTGCCGGCACGTGGCGGGTCGAGTTTCCGGGTCTGCCCGGCAAGCACTGGGGAGGCCATGCTGCGCGAACTGTCGCCTGCTGCCGATCCGGCCTCGCGCACCCTACGCAGCCCGGCTGGCCCTGCAGGCGACACCCATGAGGTGGCCCTGGGCATGAGTGCCGTCGTCCATGCGCCCCGCACCGATGCCGACGTGCTGAGCGTGCCGCTGAGCGCGCTCTACAGTCGTGACGACGGCGCGCAGGTCTGGGTGCTGGATCGACGTCTTCCACCGTGCGCGCCCGGCCCGTCGTGCTGGGCGCTGCCAGCGGCAACCGGGTGGTGATCCGCCAGGGGCCTGTCGGCCGGTGACGAGGTGGTGGTGGCCGGTGCCAATCGCTGCGCGACGGTCAGAAGGTGCAACTGCCCGGCGAAAGCGCCCGGGACAGCCAGGACACCGGGCAGGGCGCGTCCCGAGGCCACGGACGCCCGGATGCGCAGCGCAAGGACGGCGGGGCATGACGATGCCGAACGTTCCCAGAAACCCCACAGACCGCGGATTCCAGCGCCACCCGGCGCGAGGGCTTCAACCTCTCGGCCGTTGCGCTGCGCTACCGGCAGGTGACGCTCTTTTTCCTGCTGATCTGCGGCATCGGCGGTGCACTGGCCTTCTTCAGCCTGGGCCAGCGCGAGGACCCCGATTACACCTTCCGGGCGATGGTGGTGCGCACGCTCTGGCCGGGCGCCACGGCCCAGCAGGTGGACGAACTCGTCACCGATCGCATCGAGAAGACGGTGCAGGAGATTCCCGTACTTTCAAGTACACCACCAGCTACTCCAAACCGGGTGAGTCGCTGGTCGTGCTGATGCTGAAGGACTCGTCGCCGCCCGACAAGGTGAAGGACTACTGGTACCAGGTGCGCAAGAAGATCGGCGACATCCGCTACCGGCTGCCGCCCGCCATCCAGGGGCCGTTCTTCAACGATGAATTCGGCGACGTCTTCGGCACCATCTACGCGATGACCGGCGACGGCATCGACATGGCGCGGCTGCGCCGCTACGCCGAGGACGTGCGCGACCAGCTGCCGCACGTGCCCGATGTGGCCAAGGTGGAGCTGGTGGGCGTGCAGCCCGAACAGATCCACGTCACCCTGTCGGCCACGCGCCTGGCTCGGCTGGGCCTGACGCCCGAAGCCAGTGCCCGCGAGATGCAGGCCCAGAACCTGGTGGCCTCGGCCGGCACCCTGCATACCGACGCGCGCAGCGTGCGGCTGAACGTGAGCGGCCAGTTCGACAACGTGAAGGCCGTCCAGGCGCTGCGACTGACCGTGGGCGGGCGCATCATCCGGCTGGGAGACATCGCCAGCGTCACCCGCGGCTATCAGGATCCGCCCACCATGGTGATGCGCTACCAGGGCAAGGATGCCATCGGCATCGCCGTCTCGATGGTGGGCAACGGCGACGTGCTGCAGCTGGGCCGCAACCTGGATGCCCGCATGCGCGAGCTGCGTGCCGATCTGCCGGTGGGCATCGAGGTTCGGCAAGGTCTCCGACCAGCCCAAGGTGGTGGAAGGGGCTGTGGATGTCTTCACGCGCTCGCTGCTGGAAGCGGTCATCATCGTGCTGGCGGTCAGCCTGCTGAGTCTGGGACTCGCGTGCCGGCATGGTGGTGGCACTGTCCATCCCGCTGGTCCTGGCGGCCACTTTCCTGGGCATGAAGGTCTTCGGCATCGACCTGCACCGTGTCTCCACCGGCGCGCTCATCATCGCCCTGGGCCTGCTGGTCGACGACGCGATGATCTCCATCGAGATGATGGCCCGTAAAGCTGGAAGAGGGCTGGACACCTTCCATGCCGCCACCTACGCCTACACCAGCACCGCCTTTCCCGATGCTGACCGGCACGCTGATCACGGCCGTGGGCTTTCTGCCCATCGCCACCGCGCGCTCGTCCACCGGGCGAATACACCTTCGCCATCTTCGCGGTCGTCACGCTGGCCCTACTCGTCTCGTGGGTGATGGCGGTCGGCGCCGTCCCCTTCATCGGCACCTACCCTGCTCCGCGGCCGTGCCGCTGCCGGTTTCCCGCGGCGAGATCGGGCGCCCACGCGAAAGCAGGCCCTGACCACCTCCGCCGGAGGCCGGCGCAGTCAGCACGGGCCACGCTGCGCGAGCACGCGCTTTTCGATACCCCGTTCTACCGCCGGCTGCGCTGCGACCATCGAGGGCGCCATGCGTCACCGCTGGATCACGCTGGGCATCACGGTGCTGCTCCTGGCCGCCGGGGTAGTCGGCATGCAGTTCACGACCAAGCAGTTCTTCCCGCCCTCCGATCGCGCCGAGATCCTGGTGGACCTGTGGCTGCCCGAGGGCGCCAGCCTGGCGGCCACCCGGGCGCAGTCCGAGCAGCTGGAGAGCTGGCTGGCCAGGGATGGCGACGTGCAGAGCTTCGTGGCCTACGTGGGCAACGGCAGCCCGCGCTACTTCCTGTCGCTGGACCAGCAGCTCTACCGCACCAACTACGCGCAGTTCGTCGTGCTGACCCCGGACGTGGAAGCCCGCAACCGCCTGATGCCGCGCCTGCAGGCCGAACTGGCCGGCAACTTCCCCGGCGTGCGCGCCCGCGCCTACCTCACGCCGCTGGGCCCGCCCGTGGCCTTCCCGGTGCAGTTCCGCATCGGGGGTCCCGATGTCGGCACGATCAAGCGCATCGCCAACCAGGTGCTGGAGGTGGTCCGTGCCAACCCCTACACCGTCGAGCCGCACCTGAACTGGGGCGAGCGCAGCCCCAGCATCCAGGTCGACGTGGACCAGGACCGGGCGCGTGCCGTGGGCCTGTCCAGCGGACAGATCAGCCGGGCGTTGGGCGGCGTCATCGATGGCGCCACCATCGGCACGCTGCATGAGGGGACCAGCTGCTCCCCGGTGATCATGCGGGCCCCCTCAGAACGAGCGCAACGACCTGTCGGCGCTGGGTTCCCATTCCGATCACCACGCCGCTGGGGGCACTGTCCCGCTGTCGCAGGTGGCCACGCTGCGCCAGGTGATGGAGGAACCCATCCTCTGGCGTCGCAGCCGCATCCCCACGCTGACCGTCAACGCCGACGTCGTGGATGGCGTGCAGGGGCCGGACGTGATGCACCAGATCCAGCGCCAGCTGAAGACGATCCGGGCCGGACTGCCGGCCGGCTACCACATCGATGCCGGTGGCCCCGAGGAAGAGAACGTCAGCGCGCAGGCCTCCATCGCGAGCGGCATGCCGCTGATGGTGAGCCTGATCCCTCACGCTGCTGATGCTGCAGCTGCGGCGCTTCTCGCTCGTGCTGATGGTGATGCTCACCGCACCGCTGGGCATCGTCGGCGTGGTGACGGCGCTGCTTGTCTCGGGCCGTCCCTTCGGCTTCGTCGCCATGCTTGGGCACCATCGCGCTGGCCGGCATCATCATGCGCAACACCGTCATCCTGGTGGACCAGATCCGGCAGGACATCGACGAGGGACACACGCCATGGGAGGCCGTGCGCGAGGCCACCGTGCGCCGCTTCCGGCCCATCACCCCGCTTACCGCTGCCGCGGCCATTCTGGCCATGATCCGCTGTCGCGCGACGTGCTGTGGGGACCCATGGCCGTCTCGATCATGGGCGGTCTGGTGGTGGCCACGGCGCTCACGCTCCTGATGGTGCCGGCGCTCTACGTGGCCTGGTACCGCATCCGTCCGCCGCAGCACGCCGCTGCCTGACGGCCTGTGCCCGGGCCGCTGTTTGCCGGATACAACGCCGGCGACGCGGCCCGAGGCTGCCCCCGGCGCAAATGGGGAGGGCAGCCCCTCACGGCTGCTGCAACCACGGTCCAGCCCGCATCCTCTTTTCCTGTTTCAGCTAGAATCATCGGGATTGACGCGCTGCCTGCGGCCCGAGCCTTGCCGGGAAACGACGTCCCGCGCCGCATCAGGGTTGGCCCGACACCGGCAACGGTGCCCAGCGGTACGTCGCGGCAGCGCCTGCAACCGGTCCTTTTTTCCGGTCCTGCGTGCTGGCGAAATTGGTAGACGCACCAGATTTAGGTTCTGGCGCCGCAAGGTGTGAAGGTTCGAGTCCTTTCAGCCGCACCAACCTGCCTTTTTCTTGAACAACTCAACCCAACGGAACTCAACGACGGATGGCTTCCCAGCTTGAAACAACCGGCACCCTGGAACGCCGGCTGACGCTTTCGGTAAACCCGGCCGACATTTTCCTCCAAGGTCCAGGAGCGCTTGCGTTCGATGGCCAAGACCACCCGCATGCCGGGCTTCCGCCCCGGCAAGGTGCCGAGTGCGCCTGATCGAGCAGAGCTACGGTCCGCAGGTGCATTCCGAAGTCCTCGGCGAAGCCATCTCGCGTGCCTTCAGCGACGCCGTGCAGGGCCGAGAACCTGCGTGTGCCGGCCAGCCCGAGATCGCCCCCAGGACGAGAGCCAGGGCTGACGCCACCGAATTCGTCGCCACCTTCGAGGGTCTACCCCGACGTGAAGCTGGGTGACCCGAGCGCGCTGGAAGTCGACCGCTACAACGCCAGCGTCGACGACAAGGCCCTGGAAGCCACCATCGACGTGCTGCGCAAGCAGCGCACCCGCTGGAACGCCGTCGATCGCGCCGGCGAGAAGGGCGACCGTGCCACCATCGACTTCGTCGGCAAGCTCGACGGCGAAGCCTTCCTCGGCGGTTCCGCCGAAGGCTTCCCGATGGTGCTGGGCGAGGCCGCATGCTGCCTGACTTCGAAGCCGGCGTGCTGGGCAAGAAGGCTGGCGAGACTGTCACCTTCGACGTGAAGTTCCCCCGACGACTACAACGCCGAGCACCTGGCCGGCAAGACCGCCAGTTCGAGGTCAAGATCCAGAAGATCGAGGCCCCTGAGCTGCCCGAGGTCGATGCCGACTTCGCCCGCCAGATGGGTCAGGAAGACGGTGACGTCGAGAAGTTCCGTGCCGACGTGCGCACCAACCTGGAGCGCGAGGTCCGCCAGCGCGTTCAGTCGCGCACCAAGAGCTCCGTCATGGACAAGATCGTCGGTCTGGCCGACATCGAGCTGCCCAAGGCCCTGGTCGCCCAGGAAGCCGAGTCGCTGGCTGCCCGCATGCGCGAGGACCTGCAGGCCCGCGGCGTGGACCTGCGCAAGGCCCCGCCGGTGCCCACCGATGCCTTCACCGAACGGGCCACCCGCCGCGTGCGTCTGGGCCTGATCGTCTCGAAGTGGTGCGCGAGAACGCCCTGCAGGCCAAGCCGAGCAGATCCGCAAGCAGATCGAGGAGTTCGCCTCCACCTACGAGAACCCGGCCGAGGTGATCCGCTGGTACTTCAGCGACCGTGACCGTCTGGCCGAGGTCGAGGCCCTGATCGTCGAGCAGAACGTCGTCGACTGGCTGCTGTCAAGGCCAAGGTCACCGACCACGAGGTCGGCTTCGACGAGCTGATGAAGGGTCTGGTCTGATCAGCCCCTCCTGCCGCCACCGGTACCTGTCCGGCAGCGCCCAGCGGGCCCGCCGGATGGCACGGGCGGCAGGGCTCCTTCGGAGCCCGCCACCTTGCAGCCCTCCGCAACATCCCCATATGGGTTGTGCAAGACCGGTCGGTGACATCCCGACCGGTTTGCATTCTCGCCCACCATCGAGGAAGCATTCATGACCTTCAACAGCTTGGTCGAGGATCAGGTCAACCTGCACCTGGCGCAGGCCACGGATCCCTTCGCCCCGCAGGCCGTCGCACAGGGCTCCCCAGGGCCTGGGCATGGTGCCCATCGTCATCGAGCAGAGCGGTCAGGGGCGAGCGTGCCTACGACATCTACTCGCGCCTGCTGCGTGAGCGCGTGGTGTTCCTGGTGGGCCCGGTGATGGACCAGTCCGCCAACCTGGCCGTGGCCCAGATGCTGTATCTGGAAAGCGAGAACCCGGACAAGGACATCCATTTCTACATCAATTCCCCGGCGGCTCCGTCTCGGCGGGTCTGGGCATCTTCGACACCATGCAGTTCGTCAAGCCCGACGTGTCCACGCTGTGCATCGGCTTTGCCGCCAGCATGGGCGCCTTCCTGCTGGCCGCCGGTGTAAGGGCAAGCGTCATTCGCTGCCCAACTCGCGCATCATGATCCACCAGCCCTCGGGCGGCGCCCGAGGCCAGGCCTCGGACATCGAGATCCACGCCAAGGAGATCATCTATCTGCGCAAGCGCCTGAACCAGATCCTGGCCCGATCGCACCGGCCAGCCGCTGGAGCGCATCGAGCGCGACACCGAGACGCGACAACTTCATGTCCGCCGACGAGGCCCTGGAATACGGCCTCATCGACAAGGTGATGACCTCGCGCACCGAAGCCACCGGCAAAGCCGACGCCGGCAGCAAGTAAGAGACCGGAGATACAGCGCATGCCCGACAACACAGGATCCTCCGACAAGCCCCTCTACTGCTCGTTCTGCGGCAAGAGCCAGCACGAGACCCTGCAAGCTCATCGCGGGTCCGTCGGTCTACATCTGCGACGAGTGCATCGACCCTGCAACGAGATCATTCGTGATCGAAGTGCAGGGCGAGGCACCCCGGCACGCCGTCCAGCGAGCTGCCCATCCCGTCCGAGATCGCGGCCATCCTCGACCAGTACGTGATTGGCCAGCAGAAGGCCAAGCGCACGCTGGCCGTGGCCGTCTACAACCACCTGCAAGCGGGTTGCGTCACAAGGGCGACAAGGACGACGTGGAGCTGACCAAGGCAACATCCCTGCTGGTCGGCCCCACCGGTTCGGGCAAGACGCTGCTGGCCCCAGAGCGCTGGCGCGGCTGCTCAACGTGCCCTTCGTGATGGCTGACGCCACCACGCTCACCGAGAGCCGGCTACGTCGGCGAGGACGTCGAGCATCATCCAGAAGCTGCTGGCCGCCTGCAACTACGAGATCGACAAAGGCCCAGACGGGCATCGTCTACATCGACGAGATCGACAAGATCTCGCGCAAGGCCGACAACCCGTCCATCACCCGGGACGTTTCGGGCGAGGGTGTGCAGCAGGCGCTGCTGAAGCTCATCGAGGGCACCGTGGCCTCGATCCCGCCGCAGGGCGGGCGCAAACACCCAACCAGGACTTCGTGCAGGTCGACACCACCAACATCCTGTTCATCTGTGGTGGCGCCTTCGACGGCATGGACAAGGTGATCCGCGACCGCTCCGAGCGCTCCGGCATCGGCTTCGGCGCCCAGGTCAGGGGGCGTCCGACCGCAGCCTGTCGGAACTCTTCCAGGACATCGAGCCTGACGACCTGATCAAGTTCGGCCTGATCCCCGAACTGGTGGGCCCGCCTGCCCGTGCTGGCCACGCTGGACGAGCTGGACGAGGCCACGCTGGTCCGCATCCTCACCGAGCCGAAGAACGCGCTGGTCAAGCAATACCAGAAGCTCTTCTCAATGGAAGGCGTCGAGCTGGACATCCGCCCGGCCGCGCTCAAGGCCATTGCCCGCCAGGCGCTCAAGCGCAAGGCCGGTGCGCGCGGCCTGCGCTCCATCCTGGAGCATGCGCTGATCGACATCATGTACGAGCTTCCCCGGCCTGAAGAATGTCGAGAAGGTCGTCATCGACGAGAACGTCATCGAAGGCACCAGCAAGCCGCTCCTGATCTACAGCGAGACCTCCAAGGTCTCGGGAGGCGACAGCTGACGATCACCGGACAGGCCAGGGCGTCTCCCTGCAACCGCCAGGACGGAAGTCCCGGCAGCTGCGGGGCCTGCTCCGGCCCATCCGGGCGCTTTGCATCCGCCACCCGATGGCCTGTACCATCGACAACAGCCGGCCCCGTTTACACCTTCCGTGCAGACCTGGCCGGCTGTCCCGATTCTGCAGCACTCGTTCTTTCCACCCTCCTTTGCGCCAGCCCGCTTCGGCGGTGCCTGTCCCATCGTCACCACCCGTTTTTCCGTCCCCTGTCTTTCCGGGCATGCCGGCCGTCATTCCGACAGCCGACACGCCTTCGGCTTGCTGTCGATGCGTGGCGGCCTCAGAAAGCGCCACCTTCCGACGGATCGTGCCGGCCGCCCGTCCCACGCCCTGCTGTGCAGCAGGCCGGACACGGTTTCATAGGAAACTCGCAACAACCTCCGCGTATTCTTGTAATCTTTTGGAATCATCCCCAGATGCCTCGTATGCTGACCCCTGTCGCCCAGGACGGTCCCGGGTACAGCGGTCAGCACACTTTTCGGGAAACCGATGAACGATAGCCATATTCCCAACCAGACCCTGCCACTGCTGCCCCTGCGCGACGTGGTGGTCTTCCCCCACATGGTGATCCCGCTCTTCGTGGGCCGCCAGCGTTCCATCAAGGCGCTGGAAGCGGCCATGGAAGCCGGCAAGAGCATCATGCTGGTTGCCCAGAAGAACGGCTCGAAGGACGACCCCACCGCCAGCGACATCTATGGCATTGGCTGCGTTTCCAACATCCTGCAGCTCCTGAAGCTGCCCGACAGTACCGTCAAGGGTGCTGATCGAAGGCGTCAGCCGCGCACGCATCGCCAACGTCGACACCGAGGGCGAGTACTTCTCGTGCGAGCTGGACGACATCCATGACGAGGATTCGGTCTCGCCCGAGGTCGAAGCCCTGCGGCGCACCATCCTGTCGCAGTTCGAGCACTATGTGAAGCTCAACAGAAGGTGCCCTCCGAGATCCTGGCCTCGCTGTCCGGCATCGAGGACGCGGGCCGTCTGGCCGACACCATCGCCGCACACCCTGCCCATCCGCATCGAGCAGAAGCAGGGAAGTGCTGGAGACGCTGCCGGTGGGCGAGCGCCTGGAGAAGCTGCTGGCGCAGATCGAGAACGAACTCGACATCCTGCAGGGTCGAGAAGCGCATCCGCGGGCGCGTCAAGCGCCAGATGGAAAAGAGCCAGCGCGAGTACTACCTGAACGAGCAGGTCAAGGCCATCCAGAAGGAACTGGGTGAGGGCGAGGACGGCGCCGACTTCGAGGACATCGAGAAGAAGATCAAGGCCGCCCGCATGCCCGAAGAAGCCCGCAAGAAATGCGAGGGCGAGTTCCGCAAGCTGCGTCTGATGTCGCCCATGTCGGCCGAGGCCACCGTGGTGCGCAACTACATCGACACGCTGCTGGCCCCTGCCGTGGAAGAAGAAGAGCAAGCTCAACAATGACCTGGCCCATGCCGAGAAGGTGCTCGACGAGGACCACTACGGGCTGGAAGGTCAAGGAGCGCATCCTGGAATACCTCGCGGTGCAGCAGCGCGTCGACAAGGTGAAGGCCCCTATCCTGTGCCTGGTCGGACCTCCGGGCGTGGGCAAGACCTCGCTGGGTCAGTCCATCGCACGTGCCACCAACCGCAAGTTCGTGCGCATGGCCCTGGGCGGCGTGCGCGACGAGGCCGAAAATCCGTGGCCACCGCCGCACCTACATCGGCTCGATGCCGGGCAAGATCCTGCAGAGCATCACCAAGGTCGGCGTGCGCAATCCGCTCTTCCTGCTCGACGAAGTCGACAAGATGGGCCAGGACTTCCGCGGCGACCCGGCTTCGGCCCTGCTGGAGGTGCTCGACCCCGAGCAGAACGACACCTTCTCCGACCACTATGTCGAGGTCGACTACGACCTGTCGGACGTGATGTTCGTGGCCACGGCCAACTCCTTCAACATCCCCGCGCCGCTGCTGGACCGGATGGAAGTCATCCGCCTGTCCGGCTACACCGAGGACGAGAAGGTCTCGATCGCCCAGCGTTATCTGCTGCCCAAGCAGATCAGGAACAACAGCCTCGAAGGCCGGTGAGCTGACGGTGAGCGAAGCGGTGCTGCGCGACATCCTGCGCTTCTACACGCGGGAGGCCGGCGTGCGCTCGCTGGAACGCGAGCTGTCAAGATCTGCCGCAAAGGCCGTCAAAGGCACTGCTGCTGGACAAGTCCCTCAAGGGCATCACCGTCACCTCCGAGAACCCTCGACACCTTCCTGGGCGTTCGCCGCTATACCTTCGGCATCGCCGAGAAGAACAACCAGGTCGGCCGGTCAACGGTCTGGCCTGGACGGAAGTGGGCGGCGAGCTGCTCACCATCGAGGCCATCGCCGTGCCGGGCAAGGGCAAGAACCTCACCACCGGCAAGCTGGGCGACGTGATGCAGGAGTCCATCAAGGCCGCGATGACCGTGGTGCGCCGCCGTGCGGCCAGCTGGGCATCAAAGCCGGACTTCTACGAGAGCAGGACATCCACGTCCACGTGCCGAGGGCGCCACGCCCAGGACGGCCCCAGCGCGGGCATCGCCATGACCACGGCGCTGGTGTCGGTGCTGACCGGCATTCCGGTGCGTGCCGATGTGGCCATGACCGGCGAGATCACGCTGCGCGGCGAAGTGCTGGCTATCGGCGGCCTGAAGGAAAAGCTGCTGGCCGCCCAGCGTGCGGGCATCAAGCTGGCGCTCATCCCCGAGGAGAACGTCAAGGATCTGGCCGAGATCCCCGACAACGTGAAGAACAGCCTCGAGATCGTGCCGGTGAAGTGGATCGACAAGGTGCTGGAACTGGCCCTGGTGCATCGTCCCCAACCGCTGCCGGAAGAGGGCGAGGACCCCACGTCCACCCCGGCCACGCCGCCAGCGGCCGCCAAGCCCAAGGACGGCATCGTGGCACACTGACCCGGACGGGGCTTGAGCAGGGCAGGGCGGCAGTCCAGCTGCCCTGTTGCCCCCTCCGCCACGAACGTCGCCAGCACGGCCTTCAGCCGCTGGCGACGTTTTGCGCCCACTTGCAAAGCGCACAAAAGTCGGTTTATCATCTCAGCTTCAGTGCACGGCACACTGGGTGCTTAGCTCCAGTTGGTAGAGCGGCGCCCTTACAAGGCGTGAGGTCGGGAGTTCGAGACTCTCAGCACCCACCACCTGCCAGGCACTGGACTGAAGTTTTTCCCTGCCGTTCAAGTGAAGTCTGCTTGGACAGTGGATCAGAAAAGCAGCAGGCAACTCAGCGAGCTGCAGCTTTTTGAACCACCGGTTGACAACCAAAAAGCGGGATATAATGATGACTTCAGCGGTTGATTGAAAGCTGTTGAGGTAGGAGCGGTAGTTCAGTTGGTTAGAATACCGGCCTGTCACGCCGGGGTCGCGAGTTCGAGCCCGTCCGCTCGCCAACTCTTGAAAGCTTCAGTAAGCTGAAACAACGAAACCACCCTTGAGGTGGTTTTTGTGCCCATCGTCAGCGCAAGGCTTCTGGAAGCCTGCTTGAAAGGCCTTCCCAGGCCGTCTGTTGGCCCAGCCTGCGGCACAGCATCAGTGCCAGTACCTGGGCTTGGGCTTGGGCCTGCAAGGTCCTGCAGCGCACAGGCGCGCACCATAACCCTCGAAGAATCAACGATCTGGAGACCATCGCTGCCAAACCACCCCAGGGCGGCTGTTGCGGGAATCACCACGTATTACGAACAATGATTATCATTGCCCCGTGGCGAATCACTCCACTTCCGATCAGAACCCGCTTTCCAGATGCTTGTTCCCTTTCTCATCATGTTGCGCGAGGGGCATCGAAGCCGCCCTCATCGTCGGCATCGTCGCCGGTTACCTGAAACAGAGCGGTCGTGACGGCCTGATGCCCGCCGTCTGGGTGGGCGTGCTGCTGGCCAGTGCGCTGTCGCTGTTTGCGGGCGCCGCGCTCCAGCTCATGGCGGCCGAGTTCCGCAGAAGGAACAGGAGCTCTTCAGGGAGGCGTGGTGGGGCCTCATCGCCGTCAGCATGCTCACCTCCATGGTGTTCTGGATGCGCAAGACCGCGCGCAACATCAAGGGCGACCTGCAGGCCTCGGTCGAGCGGGCGCTGGGCCACGGCACCGATGCCGCTGGCTGGGCTCATCGGCATGGTCTTCCCTGGCCGTGGCGCGCGAAGGCCTGGAATCGGTCTTCTTCCTGCTGGCCATCTTCCAGCAGAGCCAGGGGCTGGCAGGCGCCCATCGGTGCACTGGCCGGCATCGCCGTATCCGTCATCATCGGCTAGCGGCCTTTATTCCGGGGGCGTGCGGCTCAACCTTCGGCGCTCTTCCGCTTCACCGGCGTGTTCATCCTGTTGGTGGCCGCAGGGCTGCTGGCCGGGGTGCTGCGCAAGTTCCACGAAGCCGGCATCTGGAACCAGCTGCAGACGGTGGTCTTCGATCTGGACCACACGCTGCCCATGGACAGCCCGCTGGGCACCGTGCTGTCGGGCCTTCTGGGCTACCAGTCCGCCCCGTGGTGGGCGAGATCCTTGTCTACGTCGCCTTCCTGGCCATCACGCTGTTCTTCTTCCTGCGTCCCACGACAGCGGCACCGGCCCCGGCCGGCGCCGCCCCTCGCTGACCACATCCATCCGAAATCCTCCGGAGGTTCCGGGCAGACCGGAACGCTCGGGTTCACAGAAACCCCTCGTCGAACTCCGATGCCTGATCCCCAAAAAGAAATCCTCCGCACTGATGCGCACCGCCCTGGGCGGCTCGGCCATCCTCGTCATCGCCGGCTGGGCGCCTTCTGGTATGCCTCGCAGAAGGCCCAGCAGCAAAGCCCCGAAGGAAGAGGCGATGTGGTCACAGTCACCATCGAGGGCAAGGTCTGCAAGCCCAACGAGATCACCGTGCCCGGCCAGCCCGCACCACCTTCCGCATCGTCAACAATTCCGACCGGGCGCTGGAATGGGAGATCCTGGACGGCATCATGGTGGTGGAAGGCGCGAGAACATCGCGCCGGGCTTCGCCCAGACCATGCAGGTCAAGCTGCGCCCCGGCGACTACGACATCACCTGCGGCCTGCTCAGCAACCCGCGCGGCAAGCTGCACGTCACGCCCTCAGCCGACTCCGAGGCGGAAGCGGCCCGTCCCTCGGCCGTGAACTTCCTGGGGCGCTGGCCGGATACCGCTTCTACATGGTGTCGCAGACCAGCCAGCTGCAGGACGCCACCGAACAGCTGGTTGCCGCCATCAAGGCTGGCAACCTGAAGGAAGCGCAGGCGCTCTACGCGCCGGCCCACCAGTTCTACAAGCGCATCGAGCCCCATGGCCGAGATGTTTGCCGACCTGGATCAGCGCATCAACGGCCGGGCCGACTACTTCCGAAGCGTGAGGCCGATCCGGCCTTCCGCAGCTTCCATCGTCTGGAATACACGCTGTTCGGCCAGCCCACGCCCGACCTGAAGGCGCTGGCCCCCATTGCCGACGAACTGCAGGCCGATCTGGGCAAGCTGAAGGAGCGGCTGAGCGCCCTGGACATCAAGCCCGAGCGGCTGGCCAGCGCGGCCTCCCGACTGCTGCGCCGCACGGCCGACAACCTGCCCGCCGGCGGCGAGGAAGCCTGGAGTCACGCCGGGCCTCTGACCTGCAGGGCACACTCGACGGCACCCGCAAGCTGGCCATCCTGGTGGCGCCGCTGCTGACCAAGCCGGCTCCCGCCCTGAAGAGGGCATCGAGGACGGCTATGCCCAGTTCGGCAAGGCACTGGATCCGTACCGCGACGGAAACGGCTTCAAGGCCGGTGCCCTGGACGATGCCGGCCGCAAGGCCGTGGCCGCCAGTCAACCAGCTGGCCGACACGCTGGGCCAGGTCAACGCCGCCCTGGGACTGGGTGATCCCGTTGCTGGCCATCTGACGCGCCCGGGGCTCCCGTCCGGAGCCCCGCAGGCATCGCATTTCCAAAAGAAGAGGCTTCCCATGCAAGAGCAAGCTCGATCCATCCCGTCTGGCCGCCCTGGGCGCTGTCCGGCTCGGCATCCATGGCCAGTCGAACCGTCCTCCCGGCAAGTTGCGGCCCATGACCAGGCCCAGGCCATGACGACCCTGTCCAGCCGGGCTGGCAGCCTGCAACCAGCCCGAATCCACGCCGCCGCCACGTGCTGGGCGGGCTGGGTGCCGCCACCGCAGGCCTGGTCAGCCTGACGGCACAGGCCGCTGCCGCTGCCACCGGCAAGGCACAGCACGCCGCCGGCGACGATTCGGTCGGTCAGGTGACCGATGCCCCCCTCAGCACCCACTTCCAGGGAGCGGGTGCCGTACCTGGGAGCCAGCATCAGGCCGGCATCGTCACCCCGCGTCCCAGCGCGGGCATGCTGGCCTCGTTCTTCGTGCTGGCCCAGGACCGCGAGAGCTGGAACGGCTCTTTCGCACGCTGACCAAGCGCATTGCCTTCCTCACTCAGGGCGGCAAGGAAGTACAGGTCGATCCCAAGCTGCCGCCGGTCAGCTCCGGTCTGCTGGGACCCGTGCTGCCGCCTGATGCGCTCACCATCACCGTGTCGCTGGGCAGCTCGATGTTCGACGAGCGCTTCGGCCTGGCCAAGGTGAAGCCGAAGTACCTGCAGCAGATGACGAAGTTCTTCAACGACGCGCTGGACCCGTCGCTCTGCCATGGTGACCTGTCGATCCAGTTCTGCGCCAACACGCCGGACACGATCATCAACGCGCTGCGCGACATCATCAGAACCTGCCCGACCTGCTGGTCCTGCACTGGAAGCAGGAAGGCAACGTGCCGCCCATCGCCGCCAAGCCCGGCCAGCCGGCCGAGAGCGCCCGCAACTTCCTGGGCTTCCGTGACGGTTCCGCCAACCCGGATTCCGCCGATGCCCAGCTGATGGACCGGGTGGTCTGGGTGGGACCGAAATCCGGCGAGCCCGCCTGGGCCGTCGGTGGCAGCTACCAGGCCGTGCGCATCATCCGCAACTTCGTCGAGCGCTGGGACCGGACCCCGCTGCAGGAGCAGGAAGCCATCTTCGGGCGCGTGAAGGATACCGGCGCGCCGCTGGACGCCACGGACGGCACCGAATTCAGGTGCCCGACTACACCGCCGACCCGAAGGCCAGAAGACGCCGCTGGATGCGCACATCCGGCTGGCCAACCCGCGCACCCCGCAGACCGAGAGAACCTGATCCTGCGCCGGCCGTTCAGCTACTCCAACGGCGTCACCAAGTCCGGCCAGCTGGAAATGGGGCTGCTGTTCATCTGCTACCAGGCCAACCTGGAAAGGGCTTCATCACCGTGCAGAAGCGCCTGGACGGCGAACCGCTGGAGGAATACATCAAAGCCCATCGGCGGCGGCTACTTCTCGCTGCCCGGCATCCGTGACGAGAACGACTGGCTGGGCCGCACGCTGATGGAGGCCAGCAGCAGCACGCGCGCCTGAGACCACACCCCGGCCAGAAACCTGGCCGGGATCTAGTTCTGCAACCCGGCGCCCGGATTCCGTCGGAACCGGGTTCCGCCCAGGAGGCGGGCAGGGCAGCCAGGCTGCCGATGGCCCTGACATCAGGGCTTCGGTTTCCCCGCCGTTCGTGGGGTCATTGCAACTGGCTCTAGAATGGCAACCCTTCAGAATCCGTTCTGTTTTCTTATTCTCTTTTCACCTCTTTCAACCCCCGAGGAGCATACCGACATGACCCTTCGCCGTCGCATCATCTCCCGTGCTGGTCGCCCACGCCGCGGCCTTCGGCGCCATCAGCGCCCAGGCCGCCGTGGATCCCAGCGAGCTGGTCGGCCCCATCGCCGAATACAAGCTGTTCGTGGACAAGAACGTCTCGGCCCTGGTGAAGGACACCAAGGGCTCTTCGTGGCTGCCGTCAAGGCCGGCCAGATCGAAAAAGGCCAGAAGCTGTTCGCCCCCGTGCGCACCCACTATGAGCGCGTCGAGCCGGTCGCCGAGCTGTTCAGCGACATCGACGTCGCCATCGACTCGCGTGCCGACGACCACGAGAAGCGTGAGCAGGACCCGGGCCTGGCGGCTTCCACCGCATCGAGTATGCCCTGTGGCATCAGAAGGACACCAAGGGTGTCGTCAAATACGCCCAGAAGCTGCAGGCCGACGTCGAGGAGCTGCACAAGCGCCTGACCGACCTGACCTTCCCGCCCGAGAAAGTGGTGGGCGGTGCCGCCGTGCTGATGGAAGAAGTGGCCGCCACCAAGATCTCCGGTGAGGAAGACCGCTACAGCCACACCGACCTGTGGGACTTCCAGGCCAACTTCGAGGGCGCCTACAAGATCGTCGAGCTCTTCAAGCCGCTGATCGCCCGTGAGGACAAGGCCTTCCTGGACAAGACCGAGAAGAACTTCGAGACGGTCTTCAACACCCTGAAGAAATACCGCACCAAGGGACGGCGGCTTCGTCACCTATGACAAGCTCACCGAAGGCGACCGCAAGATCCTGTCCGCTCCGCGTCAACACGCTGGCCGAGGGATCTGTCAAACTGCGCGGCATGTTCGGCCTGAACTGATATCCGCCAGACTGCCCATGCCCGTCCGGCCGTGGCCCGGCGGGCAGGGGATGGGGACTTCCTTTCGGGAAGTCCTCAGGTGAGAGAAACGTCAGGGCATCCTCACCATCCTCACCATCCTCACCATCCCGCCAGCACCAGCTTGCCCAGCGTGCGGCCGCCTTCCAGCCGTTCGTGAGCCCGCCGCAGATTCTGCGCATTGATGCGCCCCAGCGTCTCGGTCCGGGTGCTGCGCACCTTGCCCTGGCTCACCAGACCACCCAGCTCACGCAGGATCTCGCCCTGCCGTGCGATATCCGCCGTGCCCAGCAGCGAGCGCGTGAACATGAATTCCCAGCTGATCGTCAGGCTCTTGCGCTTGAGCGGGACAATATCCAGCGTCTCGGGATCATCGATCATGGCGATCCGCCCCTGCGGGGCGATGAGTTCCACGATGTCCGGCAGATAACGGTCAATACCGTTGGTGCAGAACACGAAGGCCGGCGCGCCGATGCCCAGGGCCGACACCTGGGGTGCCAGCGGCCCTGGTGTGGTCGATGACATGGTGGGCTCCCATCCGCTTCACCCAGTCCACCGACTCGGGCCGCGAGGCCCGTGGCGATCACCGTCAGCCCGGTCAGCGCGCGAGCCAGCTGGATCGTGATGGACCCCACACCGCCCGCGCCTCCAATCACCAGCAGCGCCGGTGCAGGCCCCGTGACCGGGCGTTGCACGTCAAGGCGATCAAAGAGCGTCTCCCAGCCGGTCAGCGTCGTGAGGGGAAGGGCGGCGGCATCCTCGTTGCTCAGGCCGTCCGGCACATGCGCGGCAATGCGTGCATCCACCGCCTGCAGCTGCGCATGGCAGCCGGGCCGGTCGATGGCACCGGCATGGAACACTCGATCACCCACCCTGAAACCGCTCACGTCACGCCCCCATGGCGCGCACGGTGCCCACGGCGTCCCAGCCCAGGATGCGCCAGCTGCCCGCGGCCGGCCGTGCCGACGCGCGCACCTTCGTATCGGCCGGATTGACGGCAATGGCCTCGACGGCCACGCAGCAGATCATTTGGCCCGGGCTCCGGATCAGGCAGCTCGATGTCCACCAGCGAGCGTTCATCGGAAATGGGCAGGGGTTGGTTGAAACCCGATGGCTTTCATGGATGTTCTCCTTGCAGAAGGTATTGGCATGCCGGCAATGCTGATCCGTACCACCGTATCCCGCAAGAACGCACATGAATCGCACATAGTGTCGAAAAATATACTGTCCATGCGCGCGGACGCTATAATCCCGACCTCCCTGGCTGCACCTGCCCGCCAAGGCGGCATGGCCGTCTCGCGGCTGCTTCAGGTCTGTCGGGAGCAAGCGGCCAGCCCGATGGGTTCCGCCTCCTCTCGCACGACAGCGCACCGTGCGCCCCCTGTTTCGTTCCCATGGCAAGAACACCGCACGCCCGATTCGACTGTGCCGCCGGCTGTCCGGTGGAAGCCACACTGAACCTGATCGGCGGCAAGTGGAAGGGTCATCCTCTACCATCTGCTCACCGGGAAGGTGCTGCGCTTCAATGCGCTGAAGCGCATGCTGCCCAACATCACGCAGCGCATGCTCACCAACCAGCTGCGCGAGCTTGAACATGATGGTCTGGTGGCCCGCACCATCTATCCGGAAGTGCCACCGCGTGTCGAATATCGGCTCACCGAGCACGGACAGACGCTGGAACCCGTCATTGCCGCCCTGAAGGCCTGGGGCGACAGTCATGTGCGGCAAAGCCGCCTGCAGCCGACAAGGCTACGGATCCCCTGACTGATCCCCGGCATCCATTCCCCGAAGATCCCTCCTCATCCCCGACTTATGCTGAAAGAACACCGGTATCACCATTGCGCTGGCCATGCTGTCCATGGTTGGCGCGCTGGGCAACTCGATGCCCTATCTGCCCTCGTTTCCCGCCATCATCCAGGGACTTCCAGACCACGCCGCTGGCCCGTGCAACAGACGCTCAGCATCTACGTGGGTGCCATGGCCATCACCACGCTGTTTGCAGGCACGCTGTCCGACAGCTTCGGGCGCCGCCCCACGGTGATCGTGTCGCTGCTGCTGTTCACGGCGGGCTCGGCACTGGCCATCTTCGCCAAGGACATCCAGGTCCTGCTGGCGGCCCGCGCCCTGCAGGGCGTTGCGGCCCGGCTTCGGTTTCCGTGCTGTCGCGCACCATCGTGCAGGACCGCTTCCAGGGCGCCGAGCGCAGCGCGTGATGGCGCTCATCGATGATGGTGTTCTCCATCGCCCGTCGTTCGCGCCGGTCATCGGCGGCTGGCTGCAGGCCACTTTCGGCTGGCATTCGGTGTTCATCATGCTCACCAGCTACGGCGCTTGTGCTGTGGCTCCTCTGGCAGCTGGGCATTCCCGAGACGCTGCCGAGGCGCAGCGCATGCCGCTGCAACTGGGCCGCATCGTCGGCAACTACGGCAGGTGCTGTGCCACCGCGTGTTCATCCTGCGCGCGCTGAGCATCGCCACGATCTTCATCGGCGTGGCCATCTACATCAGCTCTGCCGCGCCCTACATCATCAACATCCTGGGCCTGTCGGAAACCAGCTTCGCCTGGATGTTCATCCCCATGACGCTGGGCATGCTGGGCGGCTCCAGCGCCTCGCGCCGGCTGCGGCCCGCAAAGGTGGCCCCCAGCCGCCTGATCTTCGTCGGCTTCGTGCTGATGCTGGGTGCCACCTTCAGCGGCGTCGTCTACACCTCGGTCACCACGCCGCAGGGTTCCGTGGGCCGTCATCCCGCTGGGCATCTACACCCTGGGCATGACGCTGGCGGTACCCGGGCATGACGGTGCAGGTGCTCAGCATCTTCCCTGCAGATGCGCGGCCTGGCCGCCTCGCTGCAGAGCTTCGTGCAGATGGGCATCTTTGCGCTGGTCTCGGCCTTCGTGGCGCCGCTGCTCTTTCACAGTGCCCAGTGGCTGGCCATCGCCCACTTCACGGGCGTGGTCATCGCCGCGCTGCTGTGGGTGCTGGGACCGCGCCATGAAGCGGGCGCCGGGGCTGCCCCACCGGCCACGCCCTGGCGCCCCCAGCCCACAGGGCTCTCCCGCCACTTCGGTACGGCCGCCACGCCCGCCATCGCCCAACCCCGCGCCTGAAAAACGGCGCTCCCTCGTCAGACGCCTCCAAAGCCCGGTCGTGAACACACCCACCTTGCCCTAATACCCCTGCCCAACGTAAGCCTGCGGCGGGCGGGCCGAGCAGCACAGCACGCGACTGCTGTTCCTGCTGGCCGGTTTCTCGGCTGCCGCCTGGGCGTCGCTTGTGCCGGTGGCCAAGGCCGCCACGGGTGTCAATGAAGGGCAGCTGGGCCTGGTCCTGCTGTGTCTGGGCATCGGCTCCCTGCTGGCCATGCCGGTTTCGAGCGTGGTCAGCACCCTCATAACTGCCGCAAGGTGCTGATGGTCTGCGGTGTGGCCCTGTGCGCCTGCCTGCCGCTGCTGGCCTCGGTCCAGAACGTCTTCACGCTGGCCGCCGCGCTGTTCTTCTTTGGCGCCATGATCGGCACCTTCGACTGCGTGATGAACATCCAGGCCGTCATCGTCGAGCGCGACGCAAGCGGCCGCTGATGTCCGGCTTTCATGGCTTCTACAGTCTGGGCGGGCTGCTGGGCGCCGCCACCACCAGCGCCATCATGGACCTGGGCGTGAGCCCGTTTGCCACGGTGTCCGCCATCGCCCTGGCCGGCGTGCTGCTGCTGATGGGCATTCGGCGGCACGTCCTGCCTACGGGAACCCGGCCGAAGGGCCGCCGTTTGCGCTGCCGCGCGGCGAGGTGCTCTTCCTGGGCATGCTGTGCATGACGGTCTTCCTGGTGGAAGGCTCGATGATGGACTGGAGCGCGGTGATGCTGACCGAAAACCACGGCATGCCGGTGGCGCAGGCCGGTTACGGCTTTGCAGCCTTCTCGCTCACCATGACCTTCGGGCCGCCTGACCGGCGACCGCATCGTGGCAGAGGGTAGGGCGGCGCAGCGTCGTGACGGTGGGCGGCCTGCTGGCCATGGGCGGCATTCTCCTGGCCACGCTGGTTTCCCCTCTGGCAGGCAGCGCTGCTGGGCTATGCCATGGTGGGGCTGGGCTGCTCCAACATCGTGCCGGTGCTGTTCACGGCCGTGGGGCGCCAGACCAGCATGCCGCAGAGCGTCGCCGTGCCCGGCCATGTCCACGCTCGGCTATGCCGGGGTGCTGGCGGGGCCGGCCGCCATCAGCTTCATCGCACACCACAGCAGCCTGCCCGCTGGCCTTCCTGCTGGTGGCGGCGCTGATGCTGTTCGTGGCGATCAGCGGGCGCTTCCTGAAGCTCTGACCCTGAAGCGCTGATCCGGACGCCCTGATCTGAAGACCATGACGGCACAACCTTGATGTGGAAGCGCTGGTTCTGGAGCCGCTGAGGACGCGTTACGAACCGCTCGTCATCTTTATTTTCGGAACAATCAGTTTCATTGCGGCCGCACCGTTCCGATTCAGTGGACATACAGTGCGCTCCAGCGGGTGGCCGAAGGCGATGACCCGTTCATCCCGTCCGGCCACCCGTGGCTCCGATTCCTCCTTGATGATACATCGTCCCATGCATGAACGCTCTGTCTCGTCTGCAGGCACCGTTGCTGTCCGTCCTGCGCATCGTCTCCGCCTATCTCTTCATCTGGCACGGCACCGCCAAGGTCTTCGGCTATCCTGCCTCGATGGGCGACATCTCCGGCAACCCGATGATGATCGCGGCCGCCGCCCCTGGAACTGGTGGGTGGCACGCTGCTGCTGCTGGGCCTGTTCACCCGGCCGGTCGCCTTCCTGCTTTCCGGCCAGATGGCCGTAGCCTGACTTCATGGCACACGCGGCCCAGGGCAACGTGCTGATGCCGATGGCCAACAGCGGTGAACTGGCAGTGTTGTTCTGCTTCGTCTTCCCTCTACCTGTCGGCTGCCGGCGGCGGTAACCTGTCGCTGGATCAGCTGCGCGGCAAGTGAAGCTGCCTCACCCTCACGGACGGACCGATGCGCCCGGCAAGGCCCCGTCAGTCCATCCCTCCAGGTACACTTTTCAGGTACCCAACGCTCTCCCGGATGCCCCTTTCCGGTTCCCCGGGACCTCATTCATTCCTCCATTCCATCAGGAGTCAAACATGTCCGTTACGCACATCCACCAGGCCGCCGAGAAGCGTCGTTCCATCTACGCGCTGAACAAGCAGCTGCCGGTGCCGGCCGCCGACGTGGTGAAGATCATCGAGCACGCCGTCAAGCACACGCCATCTGCGTTCAACTCGCAGTCCACCGCCTGGTGGTCCTGCTGGGCGCCGAGCATGAAAAACTCTGGCAACTGACCGAGCAGGCACTGGCTGCCATCGTGCCCGGCCGACAAGTTCCAGCCCACCAAGGACAAAGCTGGCTTCCCTTTTGCTGCCGGCGCCGGCACCGTGCTGTTCTTCGAGGATCAGACCGTGGTGAAAGGCCTGCAGGACAACTTCCCGGCCTACGCCGAGAACTTCCCCATCTGGGCCGAGCACGCCGACGCCATGCACCAGTACGCCATCTGGACGGCCCTGGCCAGCATCAACGTGGGCGCCAGCCTGCAGCACTACAACCCGGTCATCGACGAAGCCGTGGCCCGCACCTGGAACGTGCCGGCCTCGTGGAAGCTGCGCGCCCAGCTGGTGTTCGGCGGCATTGCCGCCCCGGCTGGCGAGAAGTCCTTCGAGCCCGTCGAGGCTCGCCTGAAGGTCTACGGCCTGTAAGCGCGCCTACTCCTGCACCCCCTGGCATCCCCATAGGCCATCCCGCCGGGGCACAGAAAAACGGGCAGCATATGCCAGCCCTGCATCACGAAGGCGGCACACACGCCAGCCCCGCCAGTTGCAGCAGCACCGGCGGATCGAACCAGTAGGCCAGCGCCCGCAGCACTGGCGCTGGCCACCGAGACCGGCCCCCACCACCACCCAGGGACGGCCATTCTTTTCCAGCCCGCTGTGCGTGTAGCCGGCAATGCAGATCACGGTGTGACGGCCAGCCCCAGCGCCCCGCCGTCAGCAGGTGAATGCCCGGGCTGACACTGCCATCTCGGCCACCAGCACCAGGCCGATGAGCCCATAGCCGGCGGCCATGAACACGTAGACCATGTACAGCATCAGCGGCCAGCGTGAGAACAGCGGTCGGCCGACGTGCCAGTCGTTGAGCAGGTTCAGCATGGCGGCCGATGCGACCAACGCCAGCCAGCCGGTCACGCGGTTGGACGGATCGAACCACTGCATGGCCGTAGAACGGCATGATGCAGATGACGGCCAGGTGTCGCCGTGGCGGACGCGCCAGGTAGGCGGTGGGCTCGTCTTCCCTCGACGGGCAGGGGCGGTGGGCGCAACTGGAGAACGGTCTGCATGGCCGGCGGCCGGCATGCCATTTTCCGTTGTTCCGTGAGGCCTGCCCCGGGCATGCACCGCCACCGGATGACGGCGCTCAAAATCATCGTCGATGCTGCTGTGTGACGATCGCCATCGAGATGCGGCTCATCGCCACCACGATCAGGGCCATCAGCACGCCCAGCGTGGCATGCAGCCAGCGCATCGGAAACTCGCCCTGCACCGCATCCACGTAGAAGCCGGCCACGGTGACAATCAGCGCCACGAAGGCCCACCAGAAGCCCTGCTGGCGATGGCCCGGGTCGCGCCACAGGCGCAGCGCCACCATCGCGGTCAGCATCACCATGAAAACCGACATGGAAGACGCCCGGTAGCGCCAGCAGGCACCCTGCGCCACCAGCCGCTCAGCCAGAAGGACAGGCGCCCCAGCAGCCACAGCCCCAGCAGCCAGCGCACATGCCGCGCCTCGAAGGACGGCGTCTCGGTGAACTCCGGCACAGCGGTCAGCGCGAAGCCAGCGACGGCTGCCAGCGTGGCACCCATCAGCAGCTCGTGCACGTGCCAGACCACGGCACCGCCCGGCACCCCGGGCAGCGGCCAGCCAGCCGCCAGGAACAGCAGCCACAGCCCCAGCAGCCCCACGCAGAACAGCACGGTGGCCACGAAGAAGGGCCGAAAGCCGCATTGCCACAGCGGGTGGGCCAGCTGCCAGGGCCGGGCAGTCAGGGCAGGGGAAGCGGCAGGCACGGGTTTCATCGAAGACGGCATGACAGCATGATCAGGAAAAAGGACTTGGAATGCCGGTGCTCAGACGCAGCGCGCCGCCCGGTCGTGGCCGGGGCAACGCAGCAGAGCCGGCATCGATCCGGGCATAGTCAGGCAGGCCGCCGCCAGCGACACCGGCTGCGGCGGCTGCGTGGCGGTTGCCATGCCGACGGCAGCGGTCTGACCGGGGCCGCCGTACACGTCGATCCGGAGGTTTCGGCGGGCTGCGCCGTCACGCAGCGGCGGCAGGTCGAACGCCGCGCGCACCACCGGCTGGGCCAGCAGGGCTGCCGTATGGTTGTGTGCCAGGCATCGTCGCGCGCGCTGCGGGGGGCACCGGCAGCGCCATCTGCCAGACGAAGTGGCCGGGATTGGCCGCCATCACCAGCACACGGTCGGCCAGCGTGACGGCCTCGGTCACGTCGTGGGTGATCATCAGCACCGCCAGGCCCCGGCTGCGCTGCTCCTGCATCAGCAACTGATGCATCTGCGCCTTCAGGCCGATGTCCAGCGCGGCAAAGGGCTCATCCAGCAGCAGCAGATCGGGCGAGAGCACCAGTGCCCGCGCCAGTGCGGCGCGGCTCTGCATGCCGCCCGAGAGCTGATGCGGGAACTGCGCCAGCGCCACGTCATCCAGCCCCAGCAGGTTGCCCATGCGCGTGGCCTGCGCCAGGCGCTCGCGCCCGGACACGCCCTGCGCCTTCAGCCCCAGCGCGATGTTGTCCAGCGTGGTCTTCCAGGGCAGCAGGGTGGGCTGCTGGAACAGCATGGCGGTGCGGGCAAAACCGTTGTGGATCTCGCCGGAGCGCACATCCAGCAGCCCGGCGCACAGGTGCAGCAGCGTGCTCTTGCCGCAGCCCGAAGGCCCCACCAGCGCCAGTGTCTCGCCGGCCGGAAGCCGCAGCGACACGCCTTCCAGCACGGTGCGCGTGGCAAAGGCGTGCTCCAGATCCCGCACCACCAGCGCCGGGCCGGATGCGCTGCCCTCGGCAGAAGCAGGAAACGATGCGGCGTTCATGAGGCTCTCCTCCCGCGTCACGCCAGCCCTCGATCTCGCGCTTGATGGGTTCCAGCACCAGGTATTCCAGCCCCAGCAGCACCAGCACCACCGCGCTGATCCAGGCCAGCGTGCCGGACATGTCAGCTGGGCACGACTGACAGCCAGGGCTGCCCCCACACCGTCACTCACCGACAGCAGTTCCGCCATCACCACCACCTTCCAGGCGCTGCCCAGCGCCACGATCCAGACCGGGAACAGATACGAGGCACGTGCGGCACGTACAGGTCCAGGATGCGCATGTGCCAGGGGCAGGGCGATAGGCATCGGCCAGGTCGCGCCAGCGCTTTTCCAGCGTGCGCGCCCCCTGCAGACCGCCCGCAAACACGATGGGAAAACCGGCGATGAACACGGTGAAGACCGGCGTGCCGTCACCGGTGCCGAACCACAGCATGGCCAGCACCAGCCAGGCAATGGGTGGCGTGCCCAGCAGCACCGTGACCCAGGGGCGCGCCATCATGGCCGCCGTCATCGACATGCCGGCAGCCACGCCCAGCACGCTGCCCAGCACCAGCGCCAGCGACAGCCCCGCAAAGGCGCGCCGTGCCGTGACGGCCAGCTGCGGCCACAGCGCCTCGGCACCGTGGCCCTGCATCAGCTGCAGCAGCATCTGCGCCGTCTCCAGTGGCGTGGGCAGCACCAGCGGCCCATACCAGGCAGCCAGCGCCTCCCACAGCGCCATGCCCAGCAGCAGGCTGGCAATGGCGCCCCAGCCGCTCCAGAGATAGCCGGGCAGGGCGCCCAGCCAGGCACGCAACAGTTTCATGAATGTGCTCTCCCAGAGGGCCATTGTCGCACTGCCGGCAACGGTACCCCCTTCACCGATATCAAGTCGAGCCGTCACGGGCCCCATCCGGCCGCCGCAGGTACGGAACGTCGGATGACACGTCACGCAGGAGGTGGACGACCCACCGACCCGCCGTTCCGTCCCGGTCAGCAGGATGGACGTCGTTGCTGCCATGCAACACACAAACCGGGCCAGCATTCCACACTGCCAACGCGGTTACCAGACATGCCGTTATCATCGCGAAACAAGTGAAGTCTTATCATTTGCATTCTGATACTTCAGCCGGATTCCCCGGGTGTCGCTTCGGCATCGGTGCATCAATGGGTGGGATGTACCGGGCGAGGGACGGTCGGCGAGATCCATGGCCCCATTCCTAGATTCCCGAGAGGAAACGATGAGCAAACAGAGACAGAGACGCCGTACCCGTCGGCAGCTGCAATGGCTGGCCGCTTCGATGATGCCGCTGGCCGTGCCCGCTGCCGCACTGGCCCAGAGCGCCGAAGCCACCTTGCCCGAAGTGGAAGTGCTGGGCACGGCCGAGCAGGCCTGGAAGCAGGCGCCTGGCGTCTCGGTCGTCACGCAGGACGATCTGGCCACCCCAACCCACCAATGACCTGGGCGAAGTGCTGCGCAAGCAGCCCGGCGTCAACCTCACCGGCAACTCCACCAGCGGCCAGCGCGGCAACAACCGCCAGATCGACCTGCGCGGCATGGGCCCCGAACACGCTGATCCTCATCGACGGCAAGCCGGTGAACAGCCGACAAGTCGGTGCGCTACGGCTGGCAGGGGCGAGGCGTGACACCCGGGGCGACATGAACTGGGTGCCGCCGAATCCATCGACCACATCGAAGTGCTGCGTGGCCCGGCAGCGGCCCGCTACGGCAACAGCGCAGCCGGCGGCGTGGTCAACATCATCACCAAGGGTACGCCCGACAAGCTCAGCGGCAGCGCCACCCTGTACTACAGCCACCCGCAGCACAAGGAAGAGGGCGGTTCACGGCGCGCCAGCTTCAGCCTGGGCGCCCCGCTGTCCGAGATGCTGGGCTTTCGGCTGACCGGCAACATCGCCAAGACCGATTCGGACGCCTGGGACATCAACCGCAACCATGCCTCCACCCGCACCGGCACCTTTGCCAGCACCTTCCCCGGCCGGCCGCGAGGGCGTGCGCAACCGTGACCTGGACGCCCGGCTGAGCCTCAAGGCCAACGCCCAGCATCGTGTGGACCTGGACGCCAGCTTCAGCCGCCAGGGCAACATCTACACGGGTGACACCCAGAACACCAACAACTACACCACGCTGCCCAACGGTCAGCTGGCCCCACCCTCGCGTCGCGTGCAGGAAGCGCTGGGCAGAGAGACCAACCGGATCTACCGCAGCAACTATGCGCTGACGCACACCGGCCGGTATGAAGGCGGTGCCTCGTCCTCGGCCTACGTGCAGCACGAGATCACCGCAACGAGCGGATGGACGAGGGCCTGGCCGGCGGTACCGAAGGGCTGTTCTCGACCGGAAACTTCAGCACCGCCCACCTCAGAGCACCACCCTGCGGCGAATACAACCAGCCGGGCAAGTGGGGCAGCTAGACCACGTGATCACGCTGGGCCTGGAAGGTGTCCACCAGAGCTTTGACGACCCGAACTCGGTGTCGCAGGCCACCACCGAAGGCGGGACGATTGCCGGACTGGCCAGCACAGGCCGCAGCAGCAAGATCAGCGCCAAGATCTACTCGCTCTTCGTCGAGGACAACATCGAGCTCACGCCCGAAACCATCCTGACGCCGGGCGTGCGCTTCGACTCACTACAGCAAGGCCGGCAACAACTGGAGCCCGTCGCTGAACCTGTCACACAGCCTCACGCGCGAAATCACCCTGAAAGCCGGCGTGGCCCGGGCCTACAAGGCGCCCAGCCTGTATCAGCTCAACCCCAACTACCTGCTGTATAGCCGCGGCATCGGCTGCTGGGGCGGTGGTGGCTCCTCGCTACCTGATGGGCAACAGCAACCTCAAGGCCGAGACCAGCATCAACAAGGAACTGGGCATCGAGGCTGGCCAACGACACCCTCGTGGCCGGCCTGACCTACTTCCACAACGACTACCGCGACAAGATCGAGGCGGGCCACTCCGTCATCGGCAAGGCCACCGGCGGCACCGGCCGTACCGCCAACGCCAGCATCTTCCAGTGGGACAACGTGCCCCAAAGGCACTGGTCACGGGTCTGGAAGGCACGTTTAACTACAACTTCACGCCGCGGGTTGCCTGGACCAACAACCTCACCTACATGATCAAGAGCGAGAACAAGTCCACGGGCGAGCAGCTCTCGATCATTCCGAAAGTACACGGTGAATTCGCGCCTGGAATGGAAGGTCACCGACGAGGCCAGCGTCTTCGGCACCGCCACCTTCTACGGCCGGCAGAAGGCCAACAAGCTGGACTACCAGGGCTGCCCGTGCAGGGTGAGGAAGCCCAGGGCCTGTCGCCCCTACGCGCTGGTGGGCCTGGGCGGCAACTACGCCGTCAGCCGCAACCTGAAAGTGGGCCTGGGTGTGGACAACCTCTTCGACAAGCGCCTGTTCCGTCGCGGCAATGCCATCGGCGTGAACAACCCGCGCACCATCTACGGTGCCGGCGCCGCCACCTACAACGAACCCGGCCGCACGTTCTACGTGACGCTGACAGGAACGCTGTGATGGCCTGAACCCACACCGTCGCAGGGAACATGCACCGGCCGCATGGCTCAGGGGCATCGAGACCAGGATCTTCCCGGGCTTTTTCATTCAGGCCAGACAATCAGCCCGCGAAGTAGAACCCGTCATCAGGGCGGCTTGCCGCCCACCAGACCGGGCTGCATTTCCAGCAGCTGCTGGTAGAAGAACTCCAGCTCGGGCCGTGCCTTGCTGGCCACCACCATGTCGGATTTGTCGGCACGGATGGCATCGGCGACACCCTCCGGGGTCAGCATCTCGATGCGCCGGGCCACGATCTGGCCGCACTCGTCCGGGTTGGCCTCGCACCATTGCTGGGCTTCTTCGCAAGCTTCTTCAAAACGCCGGGCCAGTGCCGTGTTGCCCAGCTGGCTGCCCAGCATCACGATGCCGGCCTGCGGCATGCGCGGCGCGCGATTGAAGACACGGCCCCATTCCTCCTGCAGGCTGACGCTGCGATAGAGGCTGGGCGCCACGACGCTGATGGGGAAGGACTGACTCTTGCGCAGGCCCACGGCCACGGCCGGATCGGCCAGCAGGGCATTGTCGGCACGCCGTGTGATGAGCAGCTGCATCGCATCCAGCGGCGAGGCCACATAGCGCAGCGTCATGTCCTTGTCGGGGTCGATGCCCTGCTTGCGGCACAGCAGCCGGAACAGCGCATCCGGCATGTCGCCACGGAAGGGCATCACCACTCCTGCCCCCTTGAAATCGGCCCAGCGTCTTCAGGCCGTCACGGCGGGCCACCATCCACAGGATGCCCCAGATGCCGATGTTCATCTGCTGCAGCTTGAGGCCGCGGTTGTAGAGGTTGGCCGACAGGTTGCTGGGCATGGCCAGGAAATCGGCTTCTCCCTTCAGCGCCATGGCGCGCAGCTGGTCGGGCGTGCGCCAGCTGATGAATTCCACCTTCTCGGCCACGTCGGCCAGCAGCCCTGCATCGACGATGCGGATGAGCGGGTTGCTGACGGTGGCAAAGGGGCCGGCCAGCACCAGGCGGGGAATCTTCTTCGTGCCAACGACGGCCGGTGCCGCCGGGGCAGCTGCACTGCCCGGGGCGGCAGCTGATCCTGCGGACGCCCCGCCGCATTCGCGGCCGGGGCGGATCCGGCCTGCGCGGCAGCGTCAGCCGCAGCACGGGCCCAGCCGGGCGGGGTGCTGCCGGCCAGCAGGGCGGCACTCGCCCAGCAGGGCACGGCGGCGCGTGCCCCGGGGTGCACAGGGTCACCAATACTTTCTTGCTCATGTTCTCTCCACGATCTGGAAAAGGTGCGGCCCGCAGGAACGGCGGCTTGCCCCCGTCAGGATGGCGATGCGCCGGCGTCCCTGCGGACCCGCCCTTGGAATGTCGATGTGTCGGGATCCATCCCGGGGGCACCCGGAATTCCCAGGAGCCCCGGAATGTTCCGGTGCCGGGGTCTCAGAAGCTGCCCTGCCAAGTCACCAGCAGGCTGCTGCCCGGTGCGAGCAGCTCGCGCCCGGTCAGCCCTTCGGCCAGGTGGTCATGGTAGCGCTTGTCACCCACGTTGCGGACGGCCAGCCGCACTGACTGTTGGGGGCGAACTGCCAGGTGGCACCCACGTCCACCAGCGCGTAGCCGGGGTGGGATCCTCGCCACCGCGCGTGAAGCGCGTGGCCACCCGCTTCTGGCGCTTGACCAGCGTCCAGTCGGCATCCAGCATCCACTGACCGTTCAGGCGCCAGTCCCAGCCCAGCGCCAGACGGTCGGCCGGCATCTGGAAGAGCGGCTCGTTCAGGTCATCGTTCTCGCCGCGCACCATCGACCCGCTCACCCTCAGCCAGTGATCAGCCATTGCCTGCCAGCGCAGGCCGGGCGTCGGCCCCCGTCAGCGTCACGTGGCCCAGGTTGAGGGTTCTGCTTGCAGGCGGCATTGACCTGGCCGCAGGCCGCCACGGCAGCCTGACCGGTCAGCTCCATGCCGGTGATGTAGTCGTTGATGCGACTGCGATAGACCGAGGCCGTGTACTCCAGCCGCTCGTCACGCCCTTGAGGCCCAGCTCGATCTGGGTGGCCGTCTCGGGTGAGATCTTCGGGCTGCCGGCATAGTGAAGCCGTCGCTGCGCGGACCGGACTGATAGCGCTCGCGCAGATCGGCTGCACGGAAGGCGCGCGAGACATCTCACATAGGGACGCAGCAACGGGCTGATCTCATAGACCGCCCCCAGACTGGCCGAGGTGGCACCATCGCTGCGATCCAGCCCGGTGGTGACGCGACCGTTGTTCATGGAAGCCGCCTTGCCTTTCACCCGGTCATGGCGCAGGCCGGCCAGCACGTTCAGCGGGCCGAAATGCATGTCGTCCTGCACGTAGATGCCCAGTGCCTGCACCTGACCATCCCCGGAACGGATTGGGTGGGGTGTACTGGGCAAAGGTGGGAGAGCGTGGCCTGGCGGCTGTCAGGGATTGGCCCGCATCCGCCACAGGTTCACGCTCGCCGACAGCAGGTGCTCCGGATGCACCTCCCAGTCGGTCTTCACGTCCAAGCCATCGGTGGCAAAGGTCACGTCGGTGAGGGCCAGGTCACGACCCAGCCCATTGGCGTGACCGTAGATGGAGCGCTTCATTTCCTGACGGTAGACGCGCACGTCCAGGTTCATCGGCACGCTGCCCGGAGCCCTGCAGGCTGCAGCCCACCTCATAGAGGCGCCGGTACTGTCGCGGCGAATGGAAGGTGACGCTGCCCACCCGCGGGTTGGCGTGCGGGCGCGTGCCGGCCGGATACCAGAGATCCTTGTCTTCCTGGTTCTGCACCGATGCCCGCAGCTGCTGGCTGCCGTCGATGCGGAAGCGGTACTGGCCGATGAATCCCTGTGACTTGTAACCGGTGCGTGCCACCTTGCCGTCGGGCGAGTGGTGAGTCGTCGTGATGCGCCAGCGAAGCACCCAGCATCAGCGCATGGTCCTCGGTGGCGGCGTTGAGCACGGTGGCACCATTCCAGCCACGGCTGGCAGAATCGAAGCCCACGGTGCCGCGCGCCTGCAGGCCGGGCTTTGAAGCGCGCCTGCGGCAGCTGCACATCAATGACACCGCCCAGGGCGCCCGTGCCGTACAGCACCGAGGACGGCCCCTTGACCACCCTCGACGCGCTCGGCCAGCCCCAGCGACATGAACGAGGCCACGGCCCCTCATCGGCTGGGCCGAGTTGAAGCGCATGCCATCGACCAGCAGCACGATGGAATCGCGCTTCAGGCCGCAGACGACCGGGTTCTGCCCCTGGGCACTGTCGCTGTTGACCGACAGGCCCGGTTCGTTGCGCAGCCCTCACCCACGTTCTGCGCCTGACGGCGCGACAGCTCGTCACGTCCCACCACGGACGTGGCCATCGGCGTGCTCTCGCGCTCGGCCGCGTAGCCCTTGGCGGTGACGGTGACACCCGGCAGGGTGGCATCGGGTCGTGCGCGCGTCTGGGCGGCCGCAACCGGCTTCACCCTCCTCCTGGGCAAGACCCGCCCCATGCCATCCCGCCAGGGCAGGGGCCCAGCGCCAGCATCACGGCATGCCACGCCCAGCGCCTGCCCGCAGCCGGAGCCGGAGCCGCGCAAGACCCTCGTGCGGCAAAGCGCATCGGGTTCTCGGTTGTACTCATCCTGTATCTCCTTGTAACGATCATCATGAAACCGTTGTGCGGATGTCCACCGAGCCTGCATCCGTCGGGAGGGTCGCCAGCCATGCCCGGAACCTCGCCGCCCCGTGTTGCCCGGACGATCGACAGCCCCCGCCGAAGTCGCGCCCCGATGCGCGCCCTCCCGGACGCGGCCCAACCGTGGACGGCCACCGGGAAGGCCGCCGTGTGGCAGCGACAGCGTCTCCTGGACAGGGAAGGGCGCCCCATGAACGCCAAGGCATCCGCATCTCATTCCCATTATCAGACAAGGAAAAGGCAAGTAAATTGACAATTGGCAAATCTCTGGAAATATGGCCGCTCCGTCGTTGCCTTTAGCCTCCTGGTTTGCACGGCCGCACAGCACATGCTCTTTCCGGGCCAGGAAAGCAGCCTTCGCCATCACGTCGCTTCGTCGAATGTCGCAGCGACAATTGCGGGAATCTGCAGGACAAATTCTGTGTACTGGTGCATCATTCGGTGTTTCCGGGTTTCATCGTGTTCCGAAAATATCTCGCACCGATAGGCCCTGAATTTCGGGAGAATTGACATTTTTGGTAATAGTCATTGCTACTGCCGATAAATCTCTTTTTCTACAGCGATTCATCAGAAAACAAACTGCACCCACAGGCCTTTCAGAATATTTCCCACGCGGCGCCCGGTCCACGCTTTCCTTCCGTCCTGCGAGAAATCGGCATCGATCGATCCGCAGCGGCATTACCGTGACGGCCGGCTTGTCAGCGAAGTCTCGATGAGGAGCAACATGAATCAGGGGAAATGGATTACCAGTCGGCAGCGGACCAGTCGCGCGCCGGTCTGGCCATTTTGCTGCTCTGGGCCGGGCCATGCCCCTGGCTGGTCTTTTTGCCGTCGCCACGCTGGGCTCGACCCCTGCCGGAGCAGCTCAATCCCACGCCGGCCCGGCTGGGCTGGCTGGCGGCCAGTTACTTCCTGCCGGCGGCACTGCTGTCGGCCCAGGCCGTTCACTTCGTGCGAAGCGCGGCGCGCCAGGCCTGATCGTCGTGTTCTGATCACGGCGGCCGCGCTGCTGGTGACCTCGGCCCTGCCGGGCTGGGCGGTGCCTGCGTGGGCATGGCCCTGGGGGCGCGGCCCTGTCACTGGCGCAGCCTGCCACCCGGCTGGCCGCCATGGCACATGCCGACGTCGCAGCACGCCCGCTGGTGATGTTCATGGCCCAGGCCGGGCTGCCCGATGGCCGCCATTCTGGGCGGCGTCGTGCTGCCGCCGCAGGCCGAGCTACCACGGCTGGCAGGCTGCGCTGCCCACCTGGGTGCCGGTGGCCCTCTTTCTGGGCTGCTGGTCCGCGTCTGGATTCCGGCCGACGACCGCAACGACACCGTGCTGCCCCGACAGAACCCGAACGAGGCCAGCCAGCAGCCCCTGGCTGCTGGCTGCCGTCGATGCCCTGGTCGGACTGGTGTTCTCGTGCTGCGCGCTCTGGCTGGGCATGCCGCCCATCTGCTGGCCATGCCGGCCAACGGCATCACGGCACTGATGGTCAGCCTGGGCGGGGCAGGGCTGGTGGCCCTGGGACTGGCCGCCAGCATGGAAGGACGGGTCGAACGTCCGGAATGGCTTCCCGGCGCATTGCTGCTGGGCGCCGCCGCGGCGGTGCTTCTGCTGCCCCTGGCCAGCCAGGAGCAGCGCTGGCCCCTGTGGCTGGCGGCCGCGGGCATCGGCTTCACGCTGTTTGCCTGTCATGCCAATTGCTGGTGGCCCGTCTGCTGGCCCCGGAGCACCTGCGACGTCCGAGCTGCTGGTCGGTATTGGCGAAGCAGCCATGACCAGCGCCCATCCGGCCTCCGCCTTTTCCGCCACGCAGGCTTCCCCCCTGACCGGCGCTCAGCCGGACGCCCCATCCACCGGGACGGGCGCCTTTTCGCCCACCGAGGATCCCGGACCGTTTCCCTCCACGCTGGGCGGACCGGTGCCGAACGACACGGCCACGGTGACGGCAGAGACATCGACCTTCCGTCCACCGCCACCTTCACCGCCACCTCGGCCTTCCCGACCTCGACGAGTGCAGCTCACCCGAGGCTGCGCAGCCCGAGGCACCAGCCTCACAGTCCTCCGGGCCCGACAGCCGCTTCTTCTCGCCCACCACGCAGGCGGAGACCCGGTCAAGCACAATCCGCCGGGATGCGCGCGCGCCCAGCCCGGCCCCCGAGGTCCTGCAGGACCCGCCCGAGGCCACGGCGCCTGCCAGTGCCCCTGCGCAGGCCCCACGATCAGCGCGGCGGCTGCGCCGATGAGGCTCTGGAAGACAGGATCGAGGAGCCTGGATTCGAGTCGAAGATGGCGAGATTCCGCTGCCGGAAAGGGACGGTTTCCGCCTGCGCTGCTGGCCGAGAACAACGTCTCTCCTCGGTCGCCCAATCCGGCCATCACGCAGCTCATCACGCCCATTTCCTGGGGGCTGCTGCCGGTCCGCTGGTCCTGGGCTTCAGCACGACGGGCAGCCTGTCGGGTTCGGCTTTCTCTGGTACCTGCTGGCCGTCCTGCTGGTCTCCTGGCCGGTGCGCTTTACCTGATGCCGAAGCATCACACCGCGGCGTGTAGCGCCAAAAAGGCCTAACATTGCGACTGTCTGCTTTCATCCCGATGAGGACGGCTCGCCATGAAAACCTTCCTGCCTCCGAAGGACGGCCTCTCTTCTACGATGCCATGAAGCCCCTGTCCTTCGACGTGGTTTCGGTCCAGTCCCAGGTGGGTCTACGGGCGGGTGGGCAACAACGTGGCCACCCCCCGTGCGCATGCGCGCGCGGGACTGGAAGTGGCCATCGTGCCCACCGTGGTGTTCAGCAACACGCCCCACTATCCCACCATCCACGGCGGCTGCATTCCTGACGACTGGTTTGCCGGCTACCTGTCCGACCTGAAGGCCCGGCGCGCCTCTGTCCCAGCTGCGTCTGCCGTGCTGGTGAGCATATCTGGGCGGCCCCAGCCAGACCGCCATGCTGGCCCAATGGCTGCAGCCTCTGCGCGAGCAGTGCACCGGCCTGCTGGGTTGTCGCGGATCCGGTGATGGGCTGACGAGGACAGCGGCATCTACGTGGCCAAGGGCATGGTGGACGGCCACCTCCAGCACCTGATCCCGCAGTCCACAGGGCTCACCCCCAACGGCTTTGAGCTGCGCTATCTGACCAGCATGCCCGTGGACACCATCGACCAGGTGATTGCAGCGGCCCGCACGCTCATCCGGGGAACACCCGCTGGATCGTCGTCACCAGCGCGGCGCCCCAGGACTGTCCCGAGGACGAGATCCAGCTGATTGTCGTCACGGCCGACGGGGCCGAGCGCATCCGGCACCGTCGCGTCGACAGCGTGGTCAAGGGCACGGGAGACCTTTTCAGCGCCACACTGACGGCCTGCCTGCTGGCCGAGCAGTCACTGAACGAAGCGGCCAGTTTCTCGGCCAACGTGGTGATGCAGGCCCTGCAATACCGCGTGACGCCGAAAGCGGCGAGCTGCTGCTGCCCCGGGAATGGGGTGTGCCCAGCTTCCAGAAGTAGGCCGTCATGCGGCAGCTCAGCGGTAGTCCCGCGAGGCACCGGTAGCCAGCTGCCCCAGCAGGGGGCTCCAGGTCATGCAGCCGGCGTGCAATCAGGTGGCGCACGCCGTCCACCACCTCCCAGCGTCCATCGACGGCCAGCAGCCGGCTGCCCACAGCACCCGGCGGCTGCGCACCGCCAGGTCCCGCCAGACCACCACGTTCACCGTCCCCCACTCATCCTCCAGCGTCACGAAGGTGACGCCGCTGGCCGTGGGCGGCCGCTGCCGCATGATCACCAATCCGGCCGCCCGCACGCCGCGCCCATGGGGAATGTCCTGCAGGGCACGGCTTTCCATGCAGCGTCTTTCCTGAAGCTGCGGCCGCAGCAACGCTCGCGCGGGTGCGGTCGTCAGGCTGAACCCCCTGCGAACGGTGGTCGGCCAGCAGCGCCTGCGCCGACCGTCGGGGCGGGCGGGTCCACGGTCTGCTCCTGCGGTGACTGTGCAAACAGGGGTGGGCTCCTCCACGCCAGCCACTGCCCAGTGCGCGGCGTGACGGTGGGCCGTCAGGGCCTGCAGCGCACCGGCCTCGGCCAGCAGGCCGGCCTCGCGCGCATCCAGCCCGGCCCGTGTGGCAGAGATCGGCCACATCCCGAAAGGCACGCCAGGGCCCTTCAGTCCCACCCCGCGCCAGCTGGGCGCCACGATGCGCCAGCAGCGGCTTCTCGCTCAGCCCATGCACCTGCCGGAAGCCCAGCCGCAGGGCCGGCTGGGCACCACCCGACTCACCCCTCCAGCGTGTTGTCCCAGTGGCTGTGGCATACGTCCACCGGCGCCGCAGCGGTCACCCCGATGGCGGCGGGCATCCTGCAGCAGGCTGCTGGCCGAATAGAAGCCCATCGGCTGGGAATTGAGCAGCGCACGAGATGAAGGCGGGCGGGCTCGCGGCGCTGAGCCAGCAGCTCACGTAGGTGATCAGCGCAAACGCACAGGCGTGGCTTTCCGGGAAAAGCCATAGTTGGCAAATCCTTCAGCTAGCTCGAAGATCCGCTCGGCAAACGCGCAGGCTGCTAGCCGCGTTCCTGCATGCCGCCCACCAGGCGCTGGCGGTGGATCTCCAGGTCGCCACTGACGACGCCAGGCCCGCCATCGAACGCCGCAGATGGTCAGCCTCGCGCGCGTGTAGCCGCCAGCGACGATGGCCAGCTTCATGGCCTGCTCCTGAGAGCGGCACACGCAACGCGTGCGCTCGAAGACCTCGCGCAGCGCCTCGGATGGATGGTTGACCGGCTCCAGCCCCTGACGACGGCGCAGGTACGGATGCACCATGTCGCCCCTGGATGGGGCCGGGCCGGACAATGGCCACCTGAATGACCAGATCGGAAGCAACGCGGCCGCAGCCGCAGCAGCATCGACATCTGGGCGCGGGATTCGATCTGAAAGACGCCCACGGTGTCAGCCGCACTGATCGTGTCGTAGGTGGCGTCATCATCGGGCGGGATGGTGGCCGGTGTCAGGTGACGGCCGCGGTGCCGCGCCAGCAGCGCCAGCGTCTTTCGCACGCAGGTCAACATGCCCAGCGCCAGGCAATCCACCTTCAGCATGCCCAGCACGTCCAGGTCATCCTCGTTCCACTGGATGATGGTTCGCGCCGGCATGGCCGCATTCTCGATGGGCACCAGACGGGACAGCGGGCCGTCGGAGATCACAAACCCGCCCACGTGCTGCGACAGGTGGCGGGGATGGTCGCGCAGCGCCTCCACCAGATGCAGCAGCTGCCGCATCAGCGGCGTGGCCGGATCGAAACCGGCCTCCGCCAGCCGGTCGGTCACGATCGTCGCCATAGCTGCCGCGCCGAAGCAGGCCCCGATGGCCGTGACCTGATCGGGTGGAAAGCCCAGTGCCCGGGCCACGTCACGCGCCGCACTGCGCCCCCGGTAGCAGATGACATTGGCTGTCAGTGCCGCCCGCGCCCGACCATACTTGCCGTAGATGTACTGAAAGACCTCCTCGCGGCGTTCGTGCTCCGAAATCCACGTCGATGTCGGGCGGCTCTCGTTGCGCTCGCGGCTGATGAAACGCCTCGACCAGCACCTGCATCCGGAAGGTCCACCTCGACGATGCCCAGCACGAAACAGACGGCTGAATTTGCGGCCGAACCGCGACCCTGAGCAAAAGAATGCCCTGGCACTGAGCAAAGCGCACGATGTCGTGAACCGTGAGGAAGTAGGGCTCATAGCCCAGGTCGGCAATCAGCGCCAGCTCATGCTCAACCAGCCCGACGACCCGTTCGCGGGCGCCCCTGCGGCCAGCGCCAGCTGCAGCCCTTCCTCAGCCAGGTGGCGCAGCCATGAGGTGGGCGTGTGTCCGTCCGGCACCAGCTCCTGCGGATAGCGGTACTGCAGGCTGTCCAGCCTGAGTGCATCGCCTCGCAATCTCCAGTGTCTCGGCCAGCAGCGCCGGCGGATGATTCCGGCCAGCACCTCGCGGCGGCGCAGATGGCGCTCGCCATTGCGAAGAGCCAGCCGCCGGCCTCGGTCAGCGGCCGCCGATGGCGAAAGAGCCGTCAGCGTGTCCTGCAGCGCTCGGCGTCGCTTCAGGTCCATGTGCACGTCACCGCAGGCCACCGGCGTCCCAGCCCCGTCTGCTGCGCCAGCGCCAGCAGATGCCTCAGCACGGCCGCATCGTCGCGGTCACGATGCAGCTCCACCGCCAGCCAGGCGTGGGGAAGGTGCGCCACCCAGGCGGCCCGCTCCAGGGCGTGCCGGTCTCCGCCTGATTCGAGGAGGGCAGGGCGCCGTCGCCCATCCCCCTGGCCCGCAAGCCCATCCAGCGCATCTTCCTGCTGCTCATCCGGCGCGTCGGCCTGCACTTCATCCGGATGCGGCGAAGGCAGCCACCAGGCAGAGCAGCCCGGAAAGATCCAGCCCGGGGCGGGTGAAGTCCTCGCGCGTGAGCCGGCAGCAGCTCCCTTGCCGGCGGCGCGCCGCCCGGTGGTGATCAGGCTGCACAGTGCCTCATATCCGACCTGATCCTGTACCAGCAGCACGAAACGGGTTCCGTCGACCAGCCGGAATTCGCTGCCGACAATGAGGGCACACCCGTGTTCCGGCTGGCCTCGAAGGCGCGCACGATGCCGGCCAGTGAGCACTCATCGGTGATGGCCAGCGCCTGGTAGCCGCAGGCCCGGGCGCGCTCGAAGAGCTGCGCTACGCGCTGGACGCCCCCGCAGGAAGGTGAGAGTCCGACAGGCAGTGCAGCTCGGCATAGGCCGGCGGCGGCATCGCCATCGCCGGCATCGGCATCCTGCCCGGCAGCCCATGCGCCGGGCATTCCCGCGCTGCTGGCTGGTCCTGGCGGATTTGTACCTTGGCCGCTGCCGGGGTTCGCGGCCACCCGTCATGCAAACCACCCTTGCAGCATCCAGGGCCCGTGCTGGCCCACGGCCGAGAATGCCCAGCCAGCTGACCATTGGCCAGGCGCAGCACGTAATAGTCACGTTTCAGATCACCGCCGTCCCACCAGCCGGACTCCAGTCGCCCGGTCCGCCAACAATCCGGCCACGGGCTGGGTAGCGGACGCGGCCCGGGCAGCATCCAGCCTGGCCGGGCCGGCCAGCCGGCGACGCTCTGGCGCGCGCCGGCCCACATCACGGCTGCCCCCGTCCATGGAGGCTCCCCACCACCTTCTTCCAGGCATGTTCAGGGCGCGGATCGGGCCACCGGCGCCACCCCATACACCGCATCCTCACCCAGCCGGACGCGCAGGCGCTCGCGCAGCTGCCCCCAGCCTCGGCCCGCCCGATACGGGCATCGAACAGGTCACGACCCCGGCGGCTGCAACGGCTGCAGGTCGCGGGCCACCAGGCGCAACCCGACCACCGGCCGCTCCAGCACCACGGCCTCCAGCCGGCTGCGCAGCAGTTCGAAGAGCGCAGCCCTGCTCATGCTCCGGCGCCAGCAGCCGCAGGCGCAACGGCGTCGCGCCCGGCGCCGCCTGCGTCAGACGTGCGTCTCGAACCGCGCTCATGGTCCAGCCACCGTCAGCTGCTGCCACCCCCCGGATGCGCCGTGCCAGAAAAGTCGCCAGATCGATCACCAGCCGGCGCAGCGGAAACATCAGTGGCTGATGATCGGTCACGCCATATTCCAGCTCCAGCCGCATGTCGAAAATGCTCGGGCGGCTGGAACAGGGTCAGCGGCGGGCTGCCGCCGGCCCCGCAGCTCGTCGCAGACAGTGCAGCAGGGATTCCCTGAAGCGCCGTCGCGGCAACCCCGTCAGCCGGCATGTCGAAGACCCGCTGGCCGCCGGATGCCCAGCCGGTGCAGCTGCTCGCCGGCGCTATCGGGCAGGCTGGCACGTCGCACCTGCACCCGGGCCAGCAGGGACTGCAACTGTGCTGCATCGGTGGCCTGCAGGCCATCCTGCAGCCAGGCCAGCAGATGTGCCGTCCGGGGAAAGGGCGCCAGCGCGATGCGATGATGGAACTGCAGATCCGACAGCTCGCGCCGCAGCTGTTCCTCGAAGGCAGGCCACCCACCCATCAGCCCCAGGCTGCCGCCCACCTCAGCACAAGGGCCTCGCGGCCAGGCCGCACAGACCTGATGGCTGAAGCGGTAAGCCCAGGCTGCCAGCCACTGCTGCCAGCGCGGCAATGCGGCGGCATCATGGGGCAGGGCGATGAACTCGGCATGAATGGCACGGCCACGGTCGGCTTCTGCCGACCCGCAGCCCGCAACGTGCGGCAGCTGCATTGACGGCCACCAGGCTGCGGCATGGCTGGACCATCCACCAGCACCAGCGGTGCCTCCCGGATCGGGCTGGCTGCGCTGGACCACGTCCAGTGCCAGCTCCGGCGACGCAATGCAGGCCCACAGCATGCGCCCAGCCGCCGGCAGGGCAATGGGACGGCGGGCACTGCGCCGCCCCGGCATTTTCAGGACCCGCAGCCCGCCATCGGGCAGCAGCCCGCAGCCGCGGCCGGCGAGGGCTGGGGCGCATGGCGCACGGAACGCAGGGCCACGCCCAGCGCCTGCCCATGGTCGGCGGCCACCTGCAGCCGGCGTAGCGCCGCATGATTGGGCCCCCTCGGCCAGCCCAGCACGGCCGCACAGCTGCCCGACCGCAGGCACTGCTCGAAGGCCCAGAGTGCATCATCCGGCCTGGGGCATGATGATCTCCAGCCGGGACAGCAGGACACCCGCCCGCTGCCAGGCAATGGCACAGGGCACGAAGGGCGGCGCCACCAGCACCACCCGGCCGCCGGCCTGCGACAGTCGCGCCAGCACAGGCCACAGCAGCCGCAGCTCGGACAGCCCCGGCGCCGGTGACAGCACCTCGGACAGCGAGGCGGCCGGCCATCCTCCCAGCGGCAACGCCGCATCCAGCGCCCTGATGCGTGGCAATGCTGGCAGCCAGCGGCAGCGGCACCGCCTGCCATTGCCAGACCTGCCGGCCCGCCAGCAGGCTGGCCAGCGTGACCGGCGAGGCCGGGGCAGGGTCCGACAGGGCTGCCGAAGCCTGAGACGTGGCAATCATCTGTCCCATGGGAAGACCCCCGCTCAGGGACGGCGCAGCAGGCCGTGCAGATGCCCTCGATAGCGAAGTCTCCCAGGGGAAGGATCGATGGGCACATGCTGGGCATTGCGCGGCAGCAGCCGCACCTGGCCGTTGTGCTGCCAGAGCCGCTTGATGGTGATGCCCCCATCGACCCGGGCAATGACGATCTGCCTGCGCAGCGCCTGCGGCGTGGCCTTGCCGGCCACCAGGTCGCCGTCGAGAATGCCGTCGTCGATCATCGAATCCCCCTGCACGCGCAGCAGGAAATCGGGCCGGGAGAGAACAGCCAGCGGTCGATCTTCAGGTGACGCTCTGATGCGGTCTCCGGCGAGGATCGGCTGACCGGCCGCCACGTCCCACCAGCGGCAGCCGCAGGGTGTCGGCCCCGTCATCGCCTGCTTCATCCCGTCCTGCATCCGTCCCGGCAGGGGCCGCGCCCTGCAGCAGCCGGATGCCCCGCGCCTTGCCGGGGCTGAGTTCGATGAGGCCACGCGCCGCCAGCGCCTGCAGGTGCTTGACCGCCCCGGCGGGACTGGCCCAGCCGAGGCGTGCATCAGTTCGTGCAGGGTAGGGGGCAGGCCATGGGTCTGCAGATGCCGGTGCAGGAAGTCCAGCACCTGACGCTGACGTTCGGTGAGTGCTCGCATGGTGTAAATTTGTCACGCAATATCTCCCCGACGTCATCCTTCATCAGGGCGACCTCCCTCATCGCGCGCGCCCACGGCCGGGTGCGGTGCGTCGGGCGGCAGCTTCTGCAGCCAGTCATCCAGTGCCTCCACCGCCATCGGCCGGGCCAGCAGGTAGCCCCTGCAGCTCGTCGCACTGCAGGACCAGCAGGATGTCGCGCTGCCCCTCGGTCTCCACGCCCTCGGCCACCACCCGCAGTCCCAGCTGATGGGCCAGCTGGATCACTGCCTCACGATGGCCCTGCGCATCCGGCCGCACCTCGATGTCGGCCACGAAGCTGCGGTCGATCTTCAGCTGCCGGGCAGGTAGCTGCCGCGAGGTAACTGAGGCTGGAATAGCCGGTCCGAAGTCGTCGATCGACAGGGTAGACGCCGATGCGCGGAGCGCCTCGAAGGCACGCTGCGTGCTCTCGATGTCCTCCATCGCCACCGACTCGGTGATCTCGCACAGCAGCTGGCTGGGCATCACCCGGTGGCGGGTCAGGGCCGATTCGATGCGATGCACCAGATCCTCCGTGCGCAGCTGATGCACCGACAGGTTGATGGCCACATTCATCGAAAGCCCTCGATCGGCCCAGACGCGCATCTGCCGGCAGCTCTCCTCGATCACCCAGTTGCCCAGCCCGTTGATCAGCCCGAAGCGCTCGGCAATGGGAATGAACACATTGGGACCGATCATGCCGCGTGTGGGATGCTGCCAGCGCAGCAGCGCCTCCACGCCCTGCAGCCGTCCCAGCCGGGCATCGATCTTGGGCTGATGGTGCAGCTGCGAGCTCGCCGCGCTCCAGCGCGTGACGCAGGTCCTGCTGCAGGCTCAGCTGATCCTGCACGCCCTCGTTCATCCGCGACTCGAAACAGCGCATGGGTATTGCCGCCGGCCCGCTTGGCGGTGTACGTGGCCGCATCGGCGTTCTGCACCAGCTTCATGCGGTCGCCATGCTCCGGGTACAGCGCCACCCCCACCGATCCGGAAAGCGTCACCTGGTGGCCCTGAACCTCCAGCGGCTGCGCCAGCACCTGGATCACCCGGTTGGCCAGGCTGGCGCAATCGGCCACATCCGAAACATCCTCGGCCAGCAGCACGAACTCGTCGCCGCCAATGCGGGCCACCGTGTCGCTGTCCCGCGTGGCCGTGCGCAGCCGACGGGCAGCCTCCTTCAGCACCTCGTCACCCACCGCGTGGCCCAGCATGTCGTTGATCGGCTTGAAGCCGTCCAGGTCCACGAACAGCACGGCCACCTTGCGCGGCTCGCGCCGTGCGCGGCTGTCGTCGTCACGGTCGTAACGCTGCATCGCATGCAGCAGCCGATCCTCGAAGAGCATCCGATTGGGCAGCCCGGTCAGCGGATCGATGAAGGCGCGCCGGCGCAGTTCCTCATTGGCCGATTCCAGCTGCAGGTTGGCCTTCGTGAGCGCCTTTCGCCCCCGCCGGAAAGAGCAGCAGCGCCACATGGGAGGCAGGATGACGACCAGCACCAAAAGTCGCCATCCACGCCGGAAAGATGGAAATCAGGCAGGAATTCAAGACAGGGCTCACCCAGAGAGAGGATGTCGGTGTGGCGGCGCCATGCCGAGCCGTCCCACACGGATCGGCCCGAACATAAAGGAATAATTTCCAGCCTCACGCCCCCATCCGCCTGCCGGCATCCCATGCCGACCGGTGGCACGTCGGCATCGACGACGACCCGCCGAGCGGCCATCAGATCCCACCACAAAGGGCCGAATCTGCCCCCGAAGCCGGCCCTGGCGGATAGACTAGAGGGTGTCGTGGAGCTTGACCAGGGCCGCGGCCTCACGGTGCGTCCCGTGACAGCCCATGGTCGGACGGCCAGGCGCCATCCGGCACATGACGACCCAATAATCAGAATCCTGACCATACGGATCCCTTTCGCCGTGAGCGACGTCGCACTCACCATCAGCCTGCTGTCCCTGGTCGCCATCCTGGGCCTGGCATCGGTCACATCCGCCTGCGCGGCGTCAGCCTAGGCATCGGCGGGGTGCTTTTCGGCGGCATCATCGTCGGGCACTTTCCTCACCCGCCACAATTTCGCGCTCAACGAGCACACGATGCACTTCATCCAGGAGTTCGGGCTCATCCTGTTCGTCTACACGATCGGCATCCAGGTAGGCCCCGGGCTTCTCTCCTCGCTGCGCCAGAGCGGCCTGCGCCTGAATGGCGTGGCCATGGCCATCGTCGGCCTGGGCGGCCTGCAGGTCATCCCGCTGCACCTGCTGCTGGACATCCCGCTGGCCGTCATTCTCGGCATCTTCTCCGGTGCCGTCACCAACACGCCCTCACTGGGCGCGGGCCAGCAGGTGCTGGCCGAACTCAGCGGCGAGAGCAGCGCCGAAATCATGGGCATGGCTACGCCATCGCCTACCCGATCGGCATCCTGGGCATCCTGTTCTCCATGTGGTTCATCCGCATCGTGTTCCGCATCGACGTGAATGCCGAGGAACGCCAGTACGAGGAAAGCCTCTCCCAGCGTCAGCATGGCCTGGAGAGCTGCAACGTGCGCGTCACCAACACCAACCTGGATGGCCTGCAGATCGCCGATATCCCCGATTTCGAGCGCCACGACGTGATGTATTCGCGTCTCAAGCGCGGCGAGCAGTTCTTCATCCCGCGCGTGCACACCCGGCTGCAGATGGGTGACGTGCTGCACCTGGTCGGCAGCCCGGCCGCCCTCAAGCGCATGCAGGTCATCATCGGCGAACTGGCCGATGTCAGCACCTCCACCCGGGGCACGGCCTACCGCTCGGTCCGTGCCGTCGTCACCAATGACGCCGTCATCAGCAAGAAGATCCGTCACCTTGACCTGCAGTCGCACCACGACGTGGTGATCTCCCGGCTCAACCGCGCCGGCGTCGAACTGGTTCCCACCGGCGGCATGGCGCTGCAGTTCGGCGACGTGATCAACCTCGTGGGCCGCCAGGAAGACATCGACACCGTGATGGCCGTGGTGGGCAACGCCCAGCAGAAGCTGCAGCAGGTGCAGATGATGCCCATCTTCATCGGCATCGGCCTGGGCGTGCTGCTGGGCTCCATCCCCCTCTACGTGCCGGGCCTGCCGGTGGCGCTCAAGCTCGGTCTGGCCGGCGGCCCGCTGGTCGTGGCCATCATCACTGGCCCGCATCGGCAGCCCTGGGCAAGCTCTACTGGTTCATGCCCCCCAGCGCCAACCTGGCGCTGCGCGAGATCGGCATCGTGCTGTTCCTGGCCGTGGTGGGCATCAAGGCCGGCGGCCACTTCTTCCACACGCTGCTCAGTCAGGACGGCGTGTCCTGGCTGGGCTATGGTGCCATCATCACCATCGTGCCGCTGCTGGTCGTGGGCATGCTGGCAGCGTGGCGTGAGCAAGATGAACTACCTGACGCCTGCGGCCTGCTGTCCGGCGCCATGACCGATCCCCCGGCGCTGGCCTTTGCCAACGGCATCAAGGAAGACAGCGGCGCCCCCGCGCTGGCCTATGCCACCGTCTACCCGCTGGTGATGTTCATGCGCATCATCCTGCCGCAGCTGCTGGCCGTGCTGCTGTGGGCGGGAAGCTGAGGATCCGCTGACAGGGCAGGGCGAACACTAGCCGGCATTCCGGAAAGCCCCTGCCAGCCCGGATCAGATGGACGCGTCGGGCCCCACGGCCCACCTTCAGGGAGGGAGGCACCATGTCCCGCTGGATCGACCACACCATCTGGTGGCATGTCTATCCCTGGGCTTTGCTGGGGCCCCCATACGCCCCACGCCCGAGGAACGGGCGCTGTCCCCCAGCTGGACCGCCTGTTGCCGTGGCTCGACTACCTGATCGGCACTGGGCGCCAACGGCCTGGCCCTGGGGCCCATCTTCCAGTCCGAAAGCCACGGCTACGACACGCTGGATTTCTACCGCATCGACAGCCGGCTGGGTGACGACGCCATCTTCGACCATCTGGCCCGCGCCGTGCCAGGGAACGCGGTATCCACCTGATGCTCGATGGCGTGTTCAACCATGTGGGTGTCGGGCATCCGCGCTTTCAGGCCGCACTGGCGGGCAACGATCCCGCCGCCGAGGCCCATGTTCCGCATCCATCGCACCGAAGCCGGCGTCCATTACGACGACTTCGAGGCCACCCAGGCACTGCCTGCCCTCAATCACGACTCCCGGCCGTCGTCGATCGGGTGGTCGATGTCATATGCCACTGGCTGCGGCGCGGCGCCTCGGCCTGGCGTCTGACGCCGCCTATGCCGTCAAGCCCGAATTCTGGGCCCAGGTGCTGCCACGCGTGCGCGCCGAATTCCCCCGACACCTGGTTCGTCGGCGAAGTCATACACGGCGACTATCCGGACATCGTGCGCCGCTCGGCATGGACGCCGTCACCCAGTACGAGTTGTGGAAGGCCGCCTGGAGCGCGCCGCTGAGGGCAACTCTCTTCGAGCTGGACTGGTGTCTGAAGCGCCACAACGACTTTCTGGCCAGCTTCGTGCCGATGACCTTCATCGGCAACCACGATGTCACCCGCATTGCCAGCCGCATCGGCAACGACAAGGCTGCCCTGGCGGCGACCATCCTCTTCACCGTGGGCGGCATCCCGTCCATCTACTACGGCGACGAACAGGCCTTCCAGGGCATCAAGACCGACAGGGAAGGGGCGATGACGAAGTGCGCCCGCCTTCCCGACACGCCGGCGGCGCTGTCCCCCTGGGCGAACCCATGCGCCGGATCCATCATGACCTGATCGGGCTGCGCCGTCGCAACCCCTGGCTGGTGAATGCCACCACCACGCCCATCCAGGTGGAGGCGCGCACCTACGTCTACAACGTCAACGGCCGGAAGGGCAGCGACTGAAGCGTTGCCCCTGCGACTGGACCCCAGCCCGATGGCAGACATCCACGCCGCGGACGGCACGCATCTGCTGCACGTGGGGCGTGAGGCGAGAAGCCGACGCCGAGCCAGAGCCAGAGAACAGAAAGGCCGCCAACAGCGTGAGCTGGGCGGCCTTCGAAAAACTGGAGCGGGAAACGAGTCTCGAACTCGCGACCTCAACCTTGGCAAGGTTGCGCTCTACCAACTGAGCTATTCCCGCGAAGAGATGAAATTATGGCACAAAAAAGATGCGGTGTGCAAGCGTCCGAGGCAAAAATGTCGTGTCGCAAAAATGAAACGATCGGGCGCTTGCCGTCAGCCCGCTTGCGCAGGGCTCACCGGCGCCAGCACTTCCATCAGCAACCGCTTGTGCAGGGGCACGGAGCCGCGCCTGAGAAACCGGCGCACCATCACCGGCACCGAACAGGACCTGCCATCAGCCACAGTGCACCGGGCATCGTCCCGAAGAAATAGTCCTCGTTGCTGAAGTCGCCGCGAATCAGACCCTTCTCGATGCAGAGATCCAGGAAGCGGCGATCACCGAAGAGACTGCGCTCCAGCATCCGCCGGGCCCATTGCTGCACCACATCGGGAATGCGCCCGCTTTCGGTCATCAGCAGCCGGAAGGCCGCCACCGCACGCGGGTCGCTCAGCTGGGCGTAGATGCGGTCCAGATAGTGGTCCAGCAGCTCAGACAGCGAGACAGCCTCCGCACCTTCAAGCGGGGCCTCGCAGTGGTGGCCCTCCCAGGGAACCAGCAGCATGTTCAGCATGCCCTCGAAGACTTCTTCCTTGCTGCCGTAATGGGCATAGATGCCCGACTTGGAGATGCCCGCGCGCACGGCGATGCGCTCCAGCGACGTGGCGGCAAATCCTCCGATCGAGAACTCCTCGACGGCGGCCTCCAGGATCTCGCGCTTGCGCTCGGCAGCAGGCAGATAACGTCGCTTGCCCCCCGGGCGGTTGCCATCGTTTGGCAGGGAACGCTCGGCCAATTCATCCTCCTCTTGCATGGTCGGACCCCGAAGCTGGCTGAAATGAAAAGATCGTCGGCCAGACGCACAGGCCTCGTGCCTGCTGCCACCGGCAGCAGCCCGCACCCGGCACGGCACGTCGAGTCCTCTGCACGGATGGCGTCAACCGACAGTCAGCGGATTTTACTTCGATCGTGCCACAAAAATAGCCAACTCTTCCAAAACGTCGCCTTCATCGTTCAAAATGGTGGTTGACATGAACAGATTGTCAACGGCCGCTGCAGGTGCCAGCAGTACCATCGTCCTGTTCACCACTTTCGGGAGATCCTGATGGAACGACTTTTTCTCATACGGCACACTGCAACTGCCCGAGGTACAGACCGCCACCTTCGGCCGGCTGCTGCAAGGGCAGGCCGACAGCCTCGTCGGCTTCCGGCAGGAGATGCTGGCCATCCGCGATCCGGATGTCGTGAAACTCCAGTGGCAAGACCCATCATCCCATCCTGCTGGCCACCGGCAACCCGGCCGACACGGTCTCGGGCACCGTCTTCCTCATCACGCCCGAGTGAACTGGCCCAGGCCGACAAGTACGAGGTGAGCGACTATCGCCGCGTCCTGGCCCCGCTGGCCAGCGGCGGCAGCGCCTGGGCCTACGTGGCCCAGGAAAGCAGCTGCACCGACGCCGCCTGAGGTCATCCGGCACCCGGCCAGACGGCTGCATCACGAACGTCGCCGACATCCGCATGCCGGCCATCCTCGGCATCACGTTCACCGTACAGCGTACAGGGAAAGAAGCGGCCCTTGTGCGAGATCACGCCACGGGCCGTGGCGGATCCTTCTGGCACCATGAGGGCAACGCCTTGCCGAGATCACCCATGCAGATCACTCAGACATTCGCCCCGTTGCTGGCCGCCGCCGTTGCGGCTGTCGCCCTCTGGTCGGGCATTGCCCCTGACCGACCGTGCCGTCTGGTGGGCCGAGGTCACGCCCATCTTCATCGTGTACGGTGCGCTGCTGGTCACCGCACGCTGGTTCCGCTTCAGCAACCTGGCCTACGCCCTGATGAGCGGCTGGATGCTGCTGCACCTGGTGGGTGCGCACTACACCTTCGCCAACGTGCCCTTTGAATGGGGCAATCGGCTGCTGTCGCCGCTGCTGGGCGAATCGCGCAACCACTTCGACCGCGTGGCCCACTTCATCATCGGCCTCTACAGCTTCCCCATGGCCGAATGGCTGCTGCGCCGCCGGCTCTGCGGCATGGGCGTGGCCTTCTTCTTCTCGCTCTTCTTCATCATGAGCGTGGCCGCCGCCTATGAGATCATCGAGTGGCAGTACGCCGTCATCGACGGCGGAAATGCCGGCATCGAGTTCCTGGGCTCGCAGGGGCGACATCTGGGACGCGCAGAAGGACATGCGTTGGCCGACACGCTGGGCGCACTGACGGCGCTGCTGCTCTACCTGGTCGCGTCCGGCCGGACCGGACGATGCGGGTGGCGGGCGGTGAACGGCCTCGGAGCAGGGCACGGAAGCAGGGCGGTGAACCACCCAGTGTGGTGGACACCCAGGGAGCATCAGGGCGCAAACTGTCAGCTCAGAAGGCAAACCGCCCTTTTTAACAACGTTCAACATTTTGACTTGCAAGTCTCCGAAATATCTCTATAATCCTGAATCTCATCGATGCGGGAATAGCTCAGTTGGTAGAGCGCAACCTTGCCAAGGTTGAGGTCGCGAGTTCGAGACTCGTTTCCGCTCCAGTTTTCAAAAGGCCGCCCAGCATGCTGCTGGCGGCCTTTCCGTTTTCTTCGGCCCGGTGTCGATGATCTTCAAGGTGAAGGACGAGAACGAGGCCATCCGGCTGGCCAACGACTCGCCGTTCGGCCTGGGCGGATCGGTGTTCGCGCAGGACATCGAGCGCGGCAAGCGGGTGGCCGCGCAGATCTCCACCGGCATGGTCTACATCAACCATCCCACGGCGGTGAAGGCTGACCTGCCCTTTGGCGGAATACGCCGTTCGGGCTATGGCCGCGAGCTGATCGGCCTGGGCCTGAAGGAGTTCGTCAACCACAAGCTGGTCGGCGTCACCGACATCGACGGAGCGTTCTGAGGCGACTCCCGCCACTTCCTGGAGGCCGGCGGCAGATGCCGATGGTTCGCTGCCGGCCCCCGGAGTGTGGTGTAATGCAGGGCCGTGCTGCCCGAGTGGTGAAACTGGTAGACACAAGGGACTTAAAATCCCTCGACTTCGGTCATGCCGGTTCGATCCGGCCTCAGGGCACCACGTCACATCGCATCGTTTCAGCACCGCCCAGACGGTCTCCAGCATGCGCGGATGCGCCCGCGCCTGCGGGGTGAATGCCGTCGGGCTGGAACCAGGCCGGATCATCGCCAAAGCCTTCCAGCAGGAAGGGCACCAGGGGCTACGGGTCTCGTCGGCCACCTTCGGAACATCCGCTCGAACTGCCGTGCATAGGCAGGCCCGTAGTTGGGCGGCACCTGCATGCCCACCAGCACGGCGCGTCCCGCCCGCCTTCTGCACGGCGTCCCACCATCTGCCGCAGGTTGTTGGTGGATGCTTTCAGCGGCAGGCCGCGCAGCGCATCGTTGCCGCCCAGCTCGATGATCACCAGCGCCGGACGGTGCTGCTGCAACAGCTGCGGCAGCCGGGCCGAGGCCACCCGCCGTGGTCTCGCCGCTGATGCTGGCGTTGACCACCTTCCAGCGTGACAGGGCAGCATCGTCGGCGAGGCGCTTTTCCAATAACGCCACCCATCGCTTCGCCGCGCGACGGGCCGTATTCGGCCGACAGGCTGTCACCCAGCACCATCAGCACAGGGCTTTCTGCCGTGTCTGCCGCACCGGCTGCCTGCCAGGGCAGGGGCGGCCAGCAGCGCCGGCGCGGCCATCCATGACAGCACCTGCCGCCGCTGCGGGTTAGCCGTTACCATTGCATCCGGTGCCGTGCCGCCGGCAACCGCATCCATCCCTGTCCTGCCTGGCCACGTCGTGGCGCCACTGTTCTCATGCCCCTCATCCAGGTCAGAACCTGAGCAAGAGCGTACCAGATAGCGGACGCATGCTGACGATCCTCGACGATGTGAGCTTCAACGTGCAGGCCGGCGAGACGGTCGCCATCATCGGCGCCTCGGCTCGGAGCAAGTCCACACTGCTGGGCCTGCTGGCGGGCTGGACCCTGCCCTACCGGCGGCGATGTGCAGGTGGACGGCCGGTCGCTGTTTGCCTGGGACGAAGAGCAGCGTGCCCACTGGCGGGCGGAGCAGGTGGGCTTCGTCTTCCAGTCCTTCCAGCTGCTGCCGGCCATGACCGCGCTGGAAAACGTCATGCTGCCCCTGGAGCTGGCCGCCCACCCGGAAGCCCATCGCATCGCCCGCGAGCTGCTGGCCCGCGTGGGGCTGGCCGAGCGGGCCGGACACTATCCGCGCACCCCTGTCGGGTGGCGAGCAGCAGCGCGTGGCGCTGGCCCGCGCCTTTGCCGTCCTCCCCCGACTGCTGTTTGCCGACGAACCCACCGGCAGCCTTCGATCACGCCACCGGCGAGCGCGTCATCGACCTGCTGTCTGAGATGAACCGCGACTTTGGCGCCACGCTGATCCTGGTCACGCACGACCCGCGCCTGGCCGCCCGCTGCGGCCGACGGCTGGAGATCGAACAGGGACGCCTGAAGGCGGGACTGACTGGCGCACGCGCGCCGTTCGACATCCGAGAGCACCCCAGGCTGGCCTCGAAGTTGTCGGGGCCCCTGGCTCACGATTTCAGGAAGATCGCGCGTCTGCCTTGCTCATGGCCGAAGCAATGAGCATCTGCGTGCCAAAACCATCCCCCAGTAGATGCGGTGGTGGCTGATCAGTCCATCCGCGAACCTGCATCAGTTCCAGGATATCCACCTGGTGCGCCTTCGGGCGTCTGAGCGCGGTACTCCCACACAGAGCGTATCACCCGCCACCAGATACTGACCGGTGCGGTGCCAGCGGACCAGTTCGTTCGGGCGCCGACGGGTGCCTTCTTCCAGGAAGGCCAGAATCTGTTGCCGTCCGCGCAGCACACCGCTGTCGGTCCCCCATGATCACCGGCACCAGCGGGCTCTCGAACACGGCGTCTTCGGCATAGAGCCCGATCAACGCCGCCGTATCGCGCCCCTTGGCGTATTCATGCCACTGGTGATGGATGCGTTCCATGTCGTTCACGATCGATCCCTCCTGAATCCGGTATCGACAGGCGGCCCATGACGCCCGGGTACTGCCCCGGCAGCGCCCCGGCAGGCACGCCGCGCGGGCCCAGACGGCGTGCCAGGCACTCGCCCGCGCGGCCGTGCAGCCAGACACCGGCGCAGGCGGCCTGCCAGGCCGCCTCGTCGGGCGGGCAGCCGGCACGCAGCAGGCCAGCCAGCAGGGCGGCAATGGTCCCCGGCCAGCACATCGCCCGTGCCCGCCGTGGCCAGGGACCGGGTGACCGCTGGTGTTGATCGCCAGGCGACCGTCCGGTGCCGCCACCACGGTGCCGGCGCCTTTCAGCACCGCCACGGCCCCGAAGCGCGCAGCCAGCGCGCGGGCGCAGGCCGGCCGGTCTGCCTGGACATCGGCCACCGACACCCCCAGAAGACGCGCGGCCTCCAGCGGATGCGGCGTGAGGATGCTAGCAGGGTGCCTCCGGCGCCTCGGCCAGCAGACCCAGCGCGTCGGCATCAATCACCAGCGGCGCCTGGCTGAACAGTGCATGCTCCAGCCACTGCTGCGCCGTCTCATCCTGCCCCAGACCGCAGCCCACCACCAGGACGGGCGCAGCCCCCGGCAAGTCAACATCAGCGTCCCACACACAGCGCATGATTTCCGGGTGAAGCGGATCGACCGGCTGCCGAGCCTGCCGGATGCATCCTGCGGGGCGTCCGCCTCGTCGTCGACCTCATCCTTCGGCGCTGCAACCGATGCGTCCGCGTCCCGGGCGCCCGCGTCTGCCACCAGCGCCTCGCTTATCCTCGGCATCGTCTCCGGCCGCAGCGATCCGGACTCCTTCGTCGCCTCTGTCCGAGAGCAAGTCCCTGGCTCGACAGCAATCCACACCCGCCCGGCGCCAGCCCCGGCAGCGCCCTGTGCGGCCAGCCGGGCCGCACCGGCCATGCCCAGCCGGCCGCCCACCACCAGCACGTCACCGCCATTGCCCTTTGTGGGCATCACGCGCGCGGGCAGGCAAAAGCGCTGCAGCCAGGGGAGCCGTCAGCAACTTACGCCCGGCAGGTCATGCGGGAAGCTGTCTTCATCGGCCGGGCAGGGGCATCCGCATCGGCGGCGTCCATGCCGGAATCGTCGAAATTGTGGCCGTCATCCGGATCCGTTTCAGCCTCGGTCGGCACATCGCGCCATTCGCCCGCATCGGCGGGGCCGTCCGCCGCCTCCAGCGCGGCCAGCTCCGCTTCCAGCGGCAGGTCGGACAGCGGTGCCACCCAGACGCAGCCCGCATGCCGCAGGTCCGCCCCCTGTGCAGCCCCGGCTTGTCGGCAATCATCGTCACCGTCTGGCGTGCCTGCATGACAGGAGCCTCGGCATCACCCACCGGTGCGCCACGGTCTGCATCCAGCCCGCTGGGCACATCAATGGCCAGCACCGGCACCCGGGCGCGGTTCACCCAGTCGGACCAGCCCAGCCACGCGACCCGCCAGCGGACGGGTCAGGCCGATGCCGAAGAGCCCGTCGATGATCAGCGCAGGCTCGGCCGGCGGCACGTCGCCGTCATCGTCGTCCTGTTTCGTCATCCGGGGGCACCGTCCGGCCACAGCCAGTCGGCACCTGCTCGAAGCCGTGAATGACCTGGCCATCGGCCCGCCAGGCTTCCCAGGCAGCGTGCGCATCCTCGGCCTCCGGGGGCGTGGTGTCCAGCCCCGGCATGCCGGCGGCCCCACACGGCCAGCCTCCTGCACGACGCAGGATGCGTCCGGCCACCAGCGCATCGCCGCCATTGTTGCCCGGTCCCACCAGCAGGATCACCGGTGCGTGCGCCGGCAGGTTCTTCCACTACGGCCATCGCCACCCGGGCCACGGCCGCACCGGCACAGGCCATCAGTCTCGCCAGGGCTCCGTCTCGTCCAGCCAGCGGCCTTCCAGGCGGCGGATGGTGGCCAGGTCCAGCACGCAGGCGGGGGTCTGCGAAAGGGCCGGGCGAACCGCCGCGGTGATCGAACGGGTTTTCATGGTTCCGAAGCAGCTTGTCTTGATGTTGACAGTATGCCACCCGGCCGATGTCTCCATCAGCTTCATCACCCCTTGCAGATCCCCTGCCCATGCGGCTCCCCCACAGACGGCCTCGGCAACCTCCTGTTTTCCCATGCGCCGGGAGCCCATCCCGCAGGCAGCCGGTTATCATCGACAGCCTTCGGACGATGCCCATCCGGCCTTTCCGCGAACCCCACGCCCCACGACAAAGGACCTCGCCCATGACGGATTCCCCCTCGCTGCCCCCTGACTGGATGCCCACGCCGCCCGCGCCCTGGCGGTGCTGCTGGAAAAAGGAAAAGACGGTTCCCGACAGCTATCCGATGTCGCTGAATGCCCCTGCTGGCCGGCTGCAACCAGCGCAGCAACCGCGATCCGGTCGCGAGCCTGAACGAAACCGAGCTGCTGAACGCGCTGGAGACGCTGCGCAGCCTGTCGCTGGTCATCGAGAGCAGTGGCGGGCGGGTGACGCGCCATGAGCAGAACCTGCCGCGCGTGCTGGGCATTCCGTCGAAGCGGCAGCACTGCTGTCGGTCCTGATGCTGCGCGGCCCGCAGACGGCTGCCAGCGGGCGCGCGCACGTGGAACGCCAGGCGAAGTTTGCCGATACCCTCATCGGTGGAAGCCTATCTGCAGGAAATGGCCGAGCGCACGGCCGGCGCCCTGGTGGAGCTGATGCCGCGCCAGCCCCGGCGAGCGCGAGGCCCGCTGGCGGCACTGCCTGTCCGGAGCCGGCTGGCGCTGCCACGGTGGCGCAGAGCAGCACCACCGCGCACGACGCCCCGAGCCAGCCGCCTGCCAACCCGGCCGACGCCGAAGCCCTGCAGATCCTGCAGCTGCGCGTGGATGATCTGGAACGACAGGTGGCCGCACTGACGAAAACGCTTGGAACGGCTGGAGTCCTGAAACCCGGCTCGCCCCATGGGAAGCGCTCCACAAGGCGCCTCGACAAGGGAAGCAGCACTAGAAAGAAGGCCCCTGCTACAAGCAGGCCCAACATAAAGAAAAGCCCCTCCTGCGAGGGGCTTGCTTCATCGGTGAAGGCACCGGGGCAAGTGCCCCGGCAAGCCATCAGCTGCCGATGATCATGGGTACAGGCCGCGCTCGGCACGGGCCTGCAGCACCCGCTGGCAGGCAATGATGTAGGCCGCCGTGCGCAGCGACACCTTCTTCTCGGCCGCGATCCGCTGGATGTCGCGGAAGGCGCTGAGCTGGATGGCTTCCAGACGCAGGTTGATCTCGTCCTCGCCCCAGAAGAAGCTGGAGAAGTCCCTGCACCCACTCGAAGTACGAGACGATCACGCCGCCCGAGTTGGCGATCACGTCCGGCACCAGGGTGATGCCGCGGTCGGCAAACACCTTGTCGCCGGCCTTGGTGACCGGGCCGTTGGCGCCCTCGACCACCAGTTTGGCCTTGACGCGCTCGGCGCGCTTCTCGTCGACCTGACCTTCCAGCGCCGCCGGCACCAGAATGTCGCAGGGCAGACCCCAGAAGTCCTCGTCACCGATGGCCTCGGCCTCGGCAAAGCCCTTCACGCCGCCGGTCTCTGCGGGCATGCGCCCTGCAGGGCAGGGACGTCCAGGCCCTTGTCGTTCTTCACCGAACCGGTGTGGTCCTGAATGGCCACCACCTTGGCGCCGGCCTGGGCCAGCAGTTCGGCGGCCACGCCACCCACGTTGCCGAAGCCCCTGCACGATGACACGTGCGCCATCCAGCGCCAGGCCCATGTTGCGGGCAGCCTCACGGGTGGTGAGGAACACGCCGCGGCCGGTGGCCTTGACGCGCCCAGCCGAGCCGCCCAGTTCGATCGGCTTGCCGGTGACGACGCCGGTGACGGTAGCACCCTGGTTGGCCGAATAGGTGTCCATCATCCAGGCCATGATCTGGCCGTTGGTGTTCACGTCCGGTGCCGGGATGTCCTTGGTCGGCCCGATGATCACGCCGATCTCGCTGGTGTAGCGGCGGGTGAGCTTTTCCAGCTCATTGGGCGACAGCTTCTTCGGATCGACCCGGATGCCGCCCTTGGCACCGCCGTAGGGGATGTTGACGGCCGCGTTCTTGATCGTCATCCATGCCGAGAGCGCCATCACCTCTTCCAGCGTCACGTCCGGGTGGTAGCGCACGCCGCCTTTGCCAGGCCCGCGCGAGACGTTGTGCTGCACGCGGTATCCCTCGAAATGGGCCACCGTACCGTTGTCCAGCTCGATCGGCACATCGACGATCAGGGCGCGCTTGGGCTTTTTCAGCGTCTCGACCCACTTGGCCCAGCGGGCCAGGTGAGGCGTGACCTGGTCCACCTGCGCCAGATAGGTATCCCAGGGGCTGCCGGGTTGCGGCTGAGATACGACAGGTTAGGACATGGATGATGTCTCCCTTAGGGGTTGAAAAATCGGAATCGGAATCGAATAGCTCTGATACTACCCCCGTCCGGGAAATCAGGCATCCCATGTGCTCTTTCACGACACGGCTGCGCCCCCGGCCTCCGGTGCACTGCAGAAAAGCCCTGCATGGCAGGGGCAGGGAACCCTTCAGGCTTTCCTATAATCACCCCCTGGAACACGCCTCCGCACGGGCAACCCGCCTTGCCGCCGGCCTGTTCATTCCCGACGCAGACCCCCGATCCGGACCTTCATGGCCATGAGCACCCCGACCTATCCAACGCTGCCCGGTGGGCATGCACTGAGCCTTCCGCGCCCAGGGCACTGCTGCGAAACTGCAGGCCATCGACGATGCCATCGAGGACCCCTCGATGCCGAATGGTTCTACCGCTGGAGGTCCCGCGGGGCCGGATGGCGCCGGCCGGCGAGCGGCTGGCCCGCCTGCAGCTGCTGGTGGACGAGCACCCGCTGCCCGATGCCCCCGACAGCAAGCACCAGCGCTCCTCTGGGTCACGGCCCGTCAGGGCACGCCTCGCCCTGGTCGTCCAGGGCCATCGACATCCTGCACCATGCCGGCTTTGCCGACGTGACACGCATCGAGCGCGGCATCCGCTGGAAGCTGGGCTTTCGGCACGGTCTGCTGGGCGGCAGCAAGGCCCAGGACTATCCCGAGGCGAAAGCTCGCCCTGCTGGCCGCCTGCCTGCATGACCCGATGACCGAGAGCTGGTTCACCACCGCACCGGATCCGGCCCGTCTCTTTGCGCCCCATGCCCTGTCCCCTGGCCACCGTGCCGCTGGGCGACGATGCCGCCGCCGCCCTTGCGCGCGGCCAACAGCAGCTGGGCCTGGCGCTGTCGGCCGACGGATCGACTATCTGGCCCGCGTCTATGGCGAGCTGGGACGCGACCCCACCGATGTCGAGCTGATGATGTTCGCGCAGCCAACTCCGGAGCACTGCCGCCACAAGATCTTCAACGCCGACTTCATCATCGACGGCCAGCCGCAGGAACGCCTCGCTCTTCGGCATGATCCGCGAGACCCACAAGGCCACCCGCAGGGCACGGTGGTGGCCCTATTCCGACAACGCCGCCATTCTGGAAGGCGGCACGCTGGCCGCCTGGAACGTGGACCCCGGCCCCGGCCGCTATCGCTAGTCCGAAGAGCCCGTGCATCGCCTGCTGAAGGTCGAGACCCACAACCACCCCACGGCCATTGCCCCCCATCCGGGCGCAGCCACCGGCAGTGGCGGCGAGATCCGTGACGAAGGCGCCACCGGCCGGGGCGGCACGCCGCGCTACGGCCTCACCGGCTTCACCGTCTCCAACCTGCGCATTCCCGGCTGGGAACACCCCTGGGAGAGCCGCCAGCGGCCGCCCACCCACCCTGGCCACCCGCTGTCCATCATGATCGAGGGCCCGCTGGGCGCGGGCCGCCTTCAACAACGAATTCAGCCGCCCAGAACCTGCTGGGCTACTTCCGCACCTTCGAGACCCCGCTCTCGCAGGCTGCTGCCGACGGCCCGCACACCGGCTGGGGCTACCACAAGCCCATCATGATCGCCGGTGGCGTGGGTTCGGTGGATGCCCGCCACCAGCACAAGCTGCCGCTGCCGGCCGGCACGCTGCTCGTGCAGCTGGGCGGCCCGGGCATGCGCATCGGCCTGGGCGGCGGTGCCGCCTCCAGCATGGGCGTGGGCAGCAATGCCGCCGAGCTGGACTTCGCCTCGGTGCAGCGCGCCAACCCCGAGATGGAGCGCCGCGTGCAGGGAAGTGATCAACGCCTGCCGCGCCATGGGCGACAACAACCCCATCCCTCTCCATCCACGACGTGGGCGCGGGCAGCCTGTCCAACGCCTTCCCCGAACTGGCCCATGACGCCGACAAGGGCGCGGACTTCGACCTGAGCCGCATCCCCGTGGCCGAAAGCGGCATGTCGCCGGCCGAGATCTGGTGCAACGAGTCGCAGGAACGCTACGTGCTGGGCATCGCCCCCGAGCGGCTGCCCGAGCTGGAAGCCCTGTGCACCCGCGAGCGCTGCCCGATGGCCGTGGTGGGCACCGTCACCGATGCCGAGCACCTGAAGCTGGCGGCCCCGGGCGAGCCGCCCGCCGTCGACATCGACATGAGCGTGCTGTTCGGCAAGTCGCCCAAGCTGCGCCGCGAGGCTACCACGCCTGCCCGTACCGAACTGCCGGGCATGGACCTGAGCGAACTGAACCTGGACACGCTGGCCACGCAGATCCTGCAGCTGCCGGCCGTGGCCAGCAAGAGCTCCTCATCACCATCGCCGACCGCACCGTGGGCGGCCTGTCGGTGCGCGACCCGAGTGGTGGGCCCGTGGCGAGGTGCCCGTGGCCGACTGCGCCGTGGGCCTGCTGGACTACCGCAACCACCACGGCGACGCACTCCATGGGCGAACGCTCGCCCGTGGCCGTGACAGGATTCGGCTGCCGCCTCGCGCCTGGCCATTGCCGAATCCCTGACCAACCTGCTGTCGGCCGTGCCGGACGACCTGGGCCAGACCCAGCTGTCGGCCAACTGGATGGCCGATGCCGGCAGCGCCGGGCGGGACGCTGCCCTCTACGCCGCCGTGGAAGCGGCCAGCCGCCTGTGCATCGAGCTGGGCATCAGCATCCCGGTGGGCAAGGATTCGCTTTCCATGCGCGCCCGCTGGAAGGGTGACAACGGACAGCGCGTGGAAGTCGGCTCGCCGGTGTCGCTGATCGTCACCGCCCATGCCCCGGTCAGCGACGTGCGCCGGGCGCTCACGCCCGAGATCAGCCCCGGATGCAGACCAGCCTCATCCTGGTGGACCTGGGCGCCGGCAAGCAGCGCCTGGGCGGCTCGGCCCTGGCCCAGATCACCGGCCGGGACGGCGACCCGGTCCCCGACCTGGACGATCCCCAACTGCTCGTCCGGCTCTGGCAGGCCGTGCGCGAGGCCCAGGCCGAAGGGCTGCTGCTGGCCTACCATGACCGTTCCGACGGCGGGCTCTTTGCCACCGCCTGCGAGATGGCGTTTGCCGGGCCACTGCGGCGTGTCGCTGCAGCTGGACATGCTCACCATCGACCCCTTCACGGCCGATGCGGGCGACTACAAGATCCGCACCGAACAGGGTGGCGGAACTTCGCCGAACACGCGTGCTGCGTGCGCTCTTCAACGAGGCCGGGCGTCGTGCTGCAGACCACCCGCGCCAGCCGCGACCGCCTGCTGGGCCTGCTGCGTGCCCACGGCCCTGTCGGTGCGTTCCCACGTCATCGGCACGCCCAACAACCAGGACACCATCGAAGTCCACAACGACGGCAAGTGCCTGTTCAGCCTGCCGCGCACCACGCTGCAGCAGGCCTGGGCCGAGACCAGCCACCGCATCGCCAGCCTGCGCGACGACCCGGCCTGCACGGCCGGGGCCTTCGCCCTGGAAGGTGCCGCCCAGGATGAGCCGCCCCACCTCGTCGGTACGCCTGTCCGCCACCTCCATCCAGGCCTGGCGTGACATGCCGTCCGCGCCCGCCGTCGTGGGCCAGCGCCCCCGCGTCGCCATCCTGCGCGAGCAGGGCGTCAACAGCCAGCGCGAAATGGCGGCCGCCTTCGACCTGGCCGGCTTCGGAGGCCTACGACGCGCACATGAGCGACCTGATCGCCGGTCGCCACGACCTGGCGCAGTTCCAGGCGCTGGTGACTGCGGCGGCTTCTCGTATGGCGACGTGCTGCGCCGGCGCTGGCTGGGCGCGCACCATCCTGTTCAACCCGCAGCTCTCCGACGCCTTCGGCGCCCTTCTTTGCCCGGCCCGACACGCTCACCCTGGGCGTCTGCAACGGCTGCCAGATGCTCTCGCACCTGAAGGGCCTGATCCCCGGCGCCGAGGGCTGGCCGCGCTTCGTGCGCAACCGCTCCAGAGCAGTACGAAGGAGCGCTTTGCCAGCGTGGAGATCCTGTCCTCGCCGTCGCTGTGGCTGAGCGGCATGGCGGCGACCGGCTGCCCATCGTCGTCTCGCACGGCGAAGGGCGGGCGGACTTCTCCGACGTGAAGGCAGGCGCCGAGGGCGCGCTGTCGGCCGAGGCACTGACGGCCCGCATCGCAGCCGCCAACCCGGCGCTGCAGTACATCGACGGCCGGGCAACGCCACCGAGACCTATCCCGCTCAACCCCAACGGCTCGCCGCGGGCGTGACCGGCTTTGCCAGCGCCGACGCCGCGCCACCATCATGATGCCGCACCCCGGAGCGCGTCTTCCGCCTGGCCCAGTGGTCCTGGAAACCGCGGGCGCTGCAGGGAATCCGGTCTGGACCACTCGCCCTGGATGCGCCTCTCGGCACAACGCGCGCCGGCAGTTCCAGTAAGGCCATGCGAGGCTGCGAGCCAGAGCCGCCGCGCTGCTGCTGACGTTGCTGGGCCTCGGGCCCGCAGCGGCGGCAGCCAGCGGCGGGACCGCACCCCGGCGCCTCTCGGCTCAGGGCGACGAGGGCACCCTGCAGGGCTGGCCAGGACATGGCCCTGAGCCACACGCTGAACGGCCGCACCCTGGATGGCGCCCTGCGCCAGAAGCTGGGCCACTGCACCGGCCAGACCCCGCCATCCGCCCGCTGCCTGGACGCCATCCGGGCCGCCCGGCCTGCACGCGCGCAGCGACCTGGGCTACCTGTTCCATCGACCCCGCCCAGCCACTGCGACAGGGACCTGGGCCATGGCGTGACCCTGAAGTTCCGGCTGGCGCACTCGAAGCCCCCACCGTCTTCATCGTCGGCGTTCACCCCGGCATCGACCGCTATCCGCTCGTCAACATCGCCCCCATCCTGTCGCTGAAGAAGGCAGCCACGCTCACACTGCAGCCGCAGGACGTGAGACGCTACCAGCAGTGGATGCCCGATCCGCCCGACAACGGGACACCCGCCGGCCCCGGACACTTCAGCTGGCCCGCACCGGCGTCATCATTGACGGCCAGCTGCGCGAGAGCGACGACACACAGGCCGTCAGCGGCCTCGTCCAGCGCATCCTCGGCCAATCCCGCTCCCTCGATCCCGTGCCTGCACAGCCTGACCGATCCCGAGACGGCACGGAAGATGGCAGAACAGGCCCGCCAGGGCATCTCGCTGCCCCAGGGCTGCCGCTTCGTGCCGCCCTACGTGCACATAGCCGTCACCGAAGGCAGCCAGACCGCCCCCATGCAGACCGAGCTGGTCTTTCAGGCGGCCCCCGAGCAGCTGCATCTGTTCCGGCTGGACACGGTGAAGGGATTCACCGTCCTGATCAATGGCTTTCTCTGGCATGGCGACCCGGGCACCGACACGGGGCAGGGTGGCTGGGCCATGGGCTATGCCTCGCGGGCTGGACGTGGGCAGCGGCCTTGGACGCCTGACCATCGGCGACAACACCTGGCACCTGCGCACGCCCGAACGGCTGCAACAGGCGCAGCAGCACTCGGACCGCGGCACGAAAGCGCTCCCCCGCAAGCCTCCGGCACCGGTCGCAAGCGCGTCGTCCGCTTCGCCGCCGACCAGCGCCAGTCGTCCTGGGACACGCGGACGGATGCCCAGAGCGACTGGCCCGAAAAACCCGGTCGTGCTCAGCCTCCTCCACCTCCATCAGTGCGCGAGGGCCAGTGCGCCCAGGACGCCCTGACCACCCGCTGGTCCGCCTTCGGCACCGACGGCAAGGGCAGAAGCGTCTTCATCTCCTCCACCTCACTGGGCCAGACCCACGTCGACGAGCTGTGCCGCGTCTTTTCTGGCACTGGGCATCCCCTAACGCCATCCGCCTGGACGGCAGGCCCCAGCGCTCCATGACCGTCGACGGCCGCCTCCTCAACCCGCTGGTTTCACTGTCTGACCTGATGGCCTTTCGGACCGGCGCGGTATGTGATTGATGGGGTGGGGCACGCCCCCAAGCGCGAGAGTGCAAAGCAGGCGAGGGCGCCTACAGAGCACACGCCCGATAGCCCACATTGGGCACGTAGGCATTCACGAAGAGATTACAAGCACATCGTCCCCTTCGTATCGCGCATAGATCCTGCAGTCGGGTCGGCCGCAGGGCCGTCCTTCCCCGCCCCACTCCGCCCTACTGCAGCCGCCGCTGATGACGGGCGGGGGAGACGGCCGCAGCCAGCCGCGCATCCACCACATCCGGCTCGCCAAGGCTGGGCGCTAATCATCTCGGCGCCGATGGCGGCATAGAGCGCCCTCGGCCCGCCATGCCGGTCAGCAGGTACAGGCCTTCGCGCTGCGGCATCGGCAGCCGGTCAGTTGCGCGCCAGGTCATCGGTATGGGCAGCGATGGCCGCCAGGTCCGGCGCCTGGCCGATCATCGGCAGGTTGTCGCGCAGCTGCAGGCGCTCGCCGATGGCACTGGCAGCCAGGATTCGGGCCGTTCCAGAAAGGCCCTGACATCCGGGTCTCGTCGCTGTCGGCTTGCCTGCCTGCAGCCAGTGTGCGTGCACTCTTCCGAGCGCAGCCAGAAGCTGCCGGGCCGCGTCAGCACCAGGCCGCGGCCGCTGGTCATGGGCAACAGGGCAGGGGTGGCTGGGGTCTTCATCCGGGGGCCGCCATCGGCCCGCGCCAGCCACCTGGGCGGCACTCAGCCGCAGGCGGCCATGGTCGGCCTCCTGCATGCCAGCCAGTGTCAGGGCATGTTCACGGCAGGCCAATACCACCACATCGGCATCGGCCACCCTGTTCCCCTGGTCATCGACAACCCGCCAGCCGGTCGCGGTGGCATCCACCCGGCCAACGGTGATGCCCGTGTGCACGCTCACCCCCGGGCGCTGCATCACTGCCTCGCCACCACCGCCGGGGCGAGACGGCAGCACAGTCGGGAAAACCAGACACCCCAATCCCCGGGGCTTTTCAGCCACCCGCGCCACGGCCCTGTCCACAGGCGCCACGGCAGCGCTCGGCTCGCGCCCGGTCCATCGGCTGCAGCCGCCCGCAGACTTCAAAGGCCGGAACCAGGTCGGCCGCCGGACTGGCACGCAGGCGGCCATGCAGGCTGCATGGCCTGCACCAGCAGCCGGCTGCGCAGGTCGAAATCGGGCGTCAGGCCCGGATGCTGGGCAATCAGCGGCAGGCCTGCCACCGCGCCTCCCAGCCGGTCGCGCGCTTCCAGCACCTGCACCTGCCAGCCCCGGCGCGAGAACGCTTCGGCACTGGCGCAGCCTGCCAGCCCGCCTCGATGATCACCACCTGCTTCATCCCGTTCGTTCGCCTCGGTTCCATTTTTTTCGTCGTGACCCAGCAACCCGACGCGATCCATGCTAGTCTGCCGGGGTTTTCCCGGATAGAGTCAACACTGCCATGGATCGTGCCCACGTAACAGTCGTCGAACATCCGCTGGTCCAGCACAAGCTTACGCTGATGCGCAAGGTCGAGACCAGCACCAACAACTTCCGCCGGCTGCTGAGCGAACTCAGCGCCCTGCTGGCCTATGAAGTGCTGCGCGACATGCCGATGCACGAGGTGACCATCCAGACCCCCTGGAGACTATGCAGTCGGGCCTGATCGACGGCAAGAAGCTGTGTCTGGTCTCCATCCTGCAGAGCCGGCAGCGGCATTCTGGACGGCTTTCTCAGCGTCGTGCCCGGCGCCCGGGTGGGCCACATCGGGCTGTACCGTGACCCCGAGACGCTGCAGGCCGTCGAGTACTTCAAGATGCCGCCGGACATGGACGGACGTGACGTGATCGCCGTCGACCCGATGCTGGCACCGGGCACTCGGCCGTGGCGGCCATCAGCCGCATCAAGGAAACCAGACCGCGCTCCATCAAGTTCGTCTGTCTGCTGGCCGCGCCCGAAGGGCATCGAGACCCTGCAGAATGCCCACCCGGACGTGCCCATCTTCACGGCCGCCATCGACCGCCGCCTGAACGATCCACGGCTACATCCTGCCCGGTCTGGGTGACGCCGGCGACCGGATCTTCGGCACGAAGTGACCTTTAGCCTCCCACCGGACGGATTGCCCCGTCCGGCCCTTCCTCCGATCATTCTCCATTCCATGACCCAATCCTCTTTCGACTTCGATCTCTTTCGTCATCGGTGGCGGCTCGGGTGGCGTACGTGCGGCCCGCATCGCGGCCCAGCACGGCGCGCGTGTGGGCATTGCCGAGGGCTTCCGCTACGGCGGCACCTGCGTCATCCGCGGCTGCGTGCCCAAGAAGCTGCTGGTATACGCCTCGCGCTTCCCGCAGAGCTTCGAGGAAAGCCGGGGCTTCGGCTGAATGTGCCCCGGCCACCTTCGACTGGGAAAAAAGCTCGTCGCCGCCAAGAATGCCGAGATCACGCGGCTGGAAGGCGCCTATTCCGCCAACCTGGACAAGGCTGCGTGAAGCGCTTTGGCGGCTACGCTCACTCCTGGGCCCCAATCGGCTGGCCATCGACACGCAGGACGGCCGCCGGGAAGTGACGGCGAAGGAGGTGCTCATCGCCACCGGTGGCGAACCGGTGATGCCGAGCTGCCCGGCGTGGAGCTGGCCATCAGCTCCAACGAGGTCTTCGACCTGCCCGTGTTCTCGAAGCGGATCGCGGTGGTGGGCGGCGGCTAGCATCGGAGTGGAATTTCGCCGGCATCTTCCATGGACTGGGTGCGAAGGTCACGCAGATCCATCGTGGCCCGCAGGTGCTGCGCGGCTTCGACGTGCAGATGGCGGACCTCATTGTCGAGACCTACCGTGACAAGGGCATCGACATGCGGATGAACACCACGCTCAAGCGTCTGGATCGGCAGCCGGATGGTTTCCATCCGCATCACGCTGCACGATGACAGCACGCTGGACGTGGACCAGGTGCTGATCGCCAGCGGCCGCCGGCCAGCCACCCGCAACCTGGGTCTGGAAACGGTGGGCCTGGAGACGGGCAAGACGGGCGAGATCCGTGTGGACGAGCTCCTCGCGCGACCCAGGTGCCCGGCATCTACGCCGTGGGCGACGTGACCAACCAGGTCAGCCTCACGCCGGTGGCCATCCGCCAGGGTCACGCCTTTGCCGACACCACCTATGGCAAGAAAGCCCTGGGTGGCGGACCTGGACTTCATTCCACGGCCATCTTCTCCACGCCGGAGCTGGGCACGGTGGGCCTGAACGAGGAGCAGGCGGTGGAACGCCATGCGCCGTGGTGGATGTCTACCGCAACAGCTTCCGCACGCTGAAGGCCACGCTCCGGGCACCCAGGAGCGGGTCCACCAGAAGATCCTGGTGGACGCCAGCACCGATCGGGTTCTGGGCGTGCAGCTGCTGGGCCCGGATTCGGCCGAGGTGATCCAGGTGATGGCCACGCTGCTGCGCATGGGCGTGACCAAGCGCGATCTGGACCAGACCATGCCGCTGCACCCCAGCAGCGCCGAGGAACTGGTGACGATGCGCACGGTGGCCCAGCGCCACATCAGGAAGCCGGCCCAGTAAAAGGGGACGGACAGCGACGGCCAGGCCCGCATCGACGACCCCGAAACAGGGTCGTCGAAGGCGCTCCATCCCGTCCCGAGACCGTGCCGGCCCGCGATCCATTCACGATCCATATGGTGTCCGCCGGCGCACCGCGTGGCCACCCCTGTGGCCGGCAAGACATCGCGCCGACCGGCGGTCGGCCGATGTCGGTCGAATAGACGGCAGACAGCAGACTTCTGCCCACAAACTGGCATCCTCCCTGCAAGTAGGTCCCTGAAAGCTTGCCCGGGAGCCTCTTGTGCCAATCACCGGTACCGACATCGATGCCAGTCACCTGGCAATCCTGCGGGAGATCCGCCAACCCATCCTGATCGCGCTCAACCGGAGCTTCCGCAACGCCTACGTGGCCGTGGTGGACGGGCTGATCGAGCGCATCGTCGAGGAGACCAACTGGGAAAAGCAGGATCAGCTCAACGTGGCGCTGGACATCCTGCGCAATGGCAAAGGCCAGCATCGAGCAGCAGTTCGAGGTCGGCTGCGCGCGCAGCTGGAAGGAACGCACCGGGGTGGCTCCCGACGGCAGCTACAGCACCCCTGAAACCACCGTCGTCCAGGACGAGCCGCCGACGCTGCGTCTGGTGGACGATGACACCATGCGCGACCAGCTGCTGGTCGCACGCATCTCGGCCCGTGCCCGTCGCCGGATGGACGAGAGCTGGCTGACGGCCTGCGCGCCTGCTTCGGCGCACTGCTGCAGCAGGACTGGTTTGCCGAAAACGAATACCCGATCGCGCCGGACATCATCTTCGAGGTGCTGCGCGGCATTCTGACCCAGCACCAGGTACGGGCCCGGTGACGGCACGGCGTCGTTCCCTGCTGGACCTGTTCGAGCCCAAGCTCACGGTCGAGCTGATCGAGCTGTACCAGGACGTGAACCGCAGGCTCATCGCCCTACGGCATCCTGCCCGAGCTGCGCTACAGCATCTCCAAGTCCCGCGCCTCCCAGTACGGGCGGCGAGCAGGGCGACCCGCTGGGCGAGGGCGCCGAGACACGATGAGCACGGCGGTCGCGGCAACGGTCGCGGGGGCAGGGCAAACGGCCACGGCGTGATCGACGTCTCCGAGGCCGAGATCGGCCAGTGGAGCCGACCAGATCGGCAGCGGTAGCGAACAGAGCCCGGCCATGCTGGCCCAGGCCACCCGCCATCTGGCCGATCCCCGCAACTTCGGCAACGACGCCCCAGATGGCCGCCCACAAGCAGGCCACCTCCGACTCAGGCTGATGGCCGTGCTGGAGCGAGCCGCTGCAGGCCCGTACCGAGGAAGTCAACAGCCCCGAGGCTGTCGGTAGTGGTGATGCAGGAGGTGCGTCAGCGATCCTCGGCCGCCTTCCCAGACGCACGGCTCGCCGCTGGACCGGCTGATCATCGAGACCGTCGCCCAGGTGTTCCAGCTGGTCTACGAGACGACGCCATCGCCAACGCCATCAAGCAGCAGCTGCTGCGGCTGCAGGTGGCAGCGTTCAAGGCCGCGCTGCTGGATGCCAGCTTCTTTGCGCGCCCGACCACCTGATGCGCCGTTTCGTCGACCGGCTGGCTCCCAGATGGGCTCCGACCCGGATTTCGAGACCGAACCCGGCTCGCCGCTCGTCGAGGACATCGAGGACCTGGTGACCTGGGTGCTGAACAACTTTCGAGCGCGAACTGGTCGTGATCGGCGAGGCCCTGGACCGTGCCAGAGCGCATTGTGCCGACGAGGACGGCACGCCGCGACGCCCGACTGGAGAAGATTGCCGAGCCGCCAGCCGGGCAGAGCGCATCGACCAGCTGCGCCAGGAGATCCGCGACGGCATGGTGCACGGCTCACGAGCGGCCAGATCCCGGAATGCATCCAGCACTTTGCGGCGAGCATTCGTGGACCGAGGTGATCGTTCGGCTGCGTGACGGCACGGGCGAGCTGCCGTTCGACGAGGCCCGCGCCCAGCGTCAATGCTGGCACGCTGCTGTGGGCAGTCCAGAAGGCCACCGAGATCAGCGAACTGGCCCGCACGCTGCCCCCAGATGATTGCCGACCTGTCGCGTGGCATGGCCTTCATCGCCATGCCGGGCGCCGAGCGCGAGGCATTCCCTGAAGACCCTGATGGCCTGCCACGGCGCAGGTCATCCAGCAGAGCAAGAACCGTCCTGTGACGCCCGTTGCCTGCCCGAACACTGCTGCACCGACCGCCAGAACGGCAGGCGCAGCCGGGCAGCATGCCGGCAGGTCAGGGCGCACCGGCCACGAACGGGCAGGGCATGTCCGCCCTCGCCGCTCTGGCCAAGAATGCGGCCAAACAGCCGCTTCCATCACAGCAAACGGCTGGAAAGAACGCCGCCAATACCGACGACTACGATCCGGCCTGGGACGAGATCACCCGTGCCGGCCTGAAGAACGGCGACGAGATCGAGCGCGACCACGAGCGAGACCCGGCGCTACAAGCTGGGCTGGGTCAGCCCTCGGCCACGGTCTTCATCTTCATGCGCTACCCGCGCGAGCACTGGACCGTCAATCGCCGCAGAGCTGCACGATCTGATGGCCCGCAAGCAGGTACGCGTCATTCGCAAGACGGCACCGGTGGCGGCTGCCATCGATGCGCTGCAGGCAGCCTGAGACCGCCCGCAGCGTTCATCCGGATCCCGGTTGCCACGCTCTAGAACCTGCGCGGCAACCGGCTCCGTTCTCAGAGGTCCGTGTTCAGCGCACGGCCTTGATGCTCGGCGCAGGCAGCCCGGCCGCCGGCATCACCGGTCGGCTGGCTGTGCAGAGTCGTCACTTGCCCTGTGGACGATCGGGCCCGCCCAGAGATGTTCTGGGCCGTCACCCAGCGTCAGCTGCGTCTGCGGCAACACCAGGTCCCACCTTGGCCACGCCGTCGGCACCGGCATGGATGTTGCCCAGATCGCCGGCATGATGGTGATCGTCATCCCGTGGGCCCGGATCACCGTGCTTCTGGCCCGGCAGATGGAAATGGCCGCTCGCGCTGGTGGCATCCGGCGCGCTGCAATCGCCTTTCTCATGCACGTGGAAAAGCCATGGTCGCTGTTGGGCTCCAGGCCAGCCACTTCGCCCTGGATGCGGATCCGGTCACCGTCGTGCACGAAACGGATCGTGCCCTGGGTCTACGAGCCCACGGTGGGCTGCAGCCCCGCCACAGCCTCGGTGGCGCGCTGCGCGCCATCGGCAGCAACACCGTGCCTCGTGGTCGCCATGGGCGCCGTGCTCATGAGGCACAGGCAGAGATCGACAGTGTGGCCAGCACGGCCAGGGTCATGCGCTGGATCGGGAATGTCATCTTGGGTTCTCCTGAGAAAAGATCGGAATTCTGAAATTCCGCGCGGCCGTACGGTACACGAAGAGGCCGCAGGGATGCTCAACGCCGATGTCGCGCCTTTCGGACACCGGAAGCCCCCGAGTGGCCTCGCCAGACGAAACGAGGAGCAGGCCGGTCATCATGCCCATGAAGCCTTGGTGAAATCCTAATTTGACATAATAACCATTATGCGTAGTCGTTGATAAGCAACCGCATCGTTTAACATCACGGTATCGCAGACGCGAAGCGTCCGATCCATGCGACCCATGCACGGCGCCCGTCGAGCCACCGTTTTCCAACACGCACAGGCTTCCATCATGAAAACCACGTCCGTCGTCGTCTCCTGCTGGCATTGTCCGCTGCCCGGTGGCCCTGTCTGCCTGCGCAAGTCGAGCCGACCAGTCGGCAGCCGGCAACAGCGCGCCTTCAAGGTGGTCATCGGGCTGGATGACAACTTCCCGCCGATGGGCTTTCGCAACGAGAAGAACGAACTGGTGGAGCTTCGACATCGACATGGCCCGCGAGGCCGCATCAGCGCATGGGCGTGCGGGTCGAGTTCAAGCCGATCGACTGGAACGCCAGGAAGCCGAGCTGATCGGCAAGCGGGTCGACGCGCTCTGGAATGGTCTGACGATCACCGAGAAGCGCAAGCGAGAACATCGCGTTCACGCCGCCGTACATGCAGAACCACCAGATCATCATCGTCAAGCGCGGTTCGCCCATCGGCAACAAGACCGGCCTGACGGGCGGGATCGTGGGCGCCCAGGACGGCGAGCAGCGCCGTCGATGCCATCGAGGCTGATGCCAGGTTTCCAAGTCCCTGAAACAGCTGAAGAAATACGGCGACAACGTGACGGTGCTGCTGGATCTGGACGCCGGCCGGCTGGACGCCGCCGTGCTGGACGAAGTGGTGGGCCGCTACTATGTGGCAAAGAAACCCTTCGCCTACGTGGTGCTGGAAGAGGACTTCGGCACCGAGGACTATGGCGTGGGTCTTCGCAAGGAAGACACCGCGCTGCAGGAAAAAGCTCTCTGCCGCGCTCGAGGCATGAAGAAGGGATGGCAAGGCCGGGCAGATCGCCAAGACCTGGTTCGGCAGGGACATCATCCGCTGATCATGACGGACGGATGAGCGCCCTGCCAGGGCGAGCCTCCGTCCGGTAGCTGACATCTGCCAGCTTCTTGCACCTTCTGCACTCATCAACCACGAACTCACGGCGACTGCGGCATTGGACTATATCCTGAGCATTCTCGGACCCCTGGGCGAAGGCTCACTGGTCTCGCTTGAGCTGTTCTGCATCACGCTGCTGCTGTCCATTCCGCTGGGTGTGGCGCTGGCACTGATGCGGCTTTCCCGACACCGCTGGCTGGGTGTCACGGTCAGTGGCTACCTGTGGCTGATGCGGGGCGCCGCTGATGCTGCAGCTGCTGTTCATCTACTACGCACTGCCGCTCCTGCCGGGCGGCGGCATCCCAGCTGCCGGACTTTCCGGCGGCTGTGGTAACTTGCACTCAACTACGCGGCCTACTTCGCCGAGATCTTCCGGGCCGGCATCCAGTCCATCGACCGCGGACAGTACGAAGGCGCGAAGGTGCTGAGGATGAACTATCCGCAGACGATGCGCCGCATCGTGATGCCGCAGGTGATCCGCCGCGTGCTGCCGCCGCTGTCAACGAGTTCATCACGCTGGTCAGGACACGTCGCTCATCTACGTGCTGGCGCTCAACGACCTGCTGCGGGCTGCCCGGGGCATCGTGCGGCGTGACTTCACCATCACGCCCTTCATCGTGGCGGCCGTGTTCTACCTGCTGATGAGCGCTGCTGCTGACCTGGATGTTCCAGTCCCTCGAAAACGCTATGCCAGTCACGACGCCTGAATCCATGGCCCCCTGCCCGGCTCGACGGCCCTGCCGGCCCTTCCGGCGCCGCCTCGGCAATGATCGATGCCCGCGACCTGCACAAGCGCTTCGGGTCGCTGCAGGTCCTGAGCGGCGTGTCGCTGCGCATCGACCAGGGCGAGGTGGTGGCGCTGATCGGCCCCTCGGGTTCGGGCAGAGTACGCTGCTGCGCTGCCTGAACCACCTGGAGCTCGTCGACCAGGGCGAGATCCGCATCAATGGCGAGACCCTGGTGGCCAATGACGCCCAGGGACGCGCCCGCTACGTGTCCGAATCCGAAGTGCGCCGCATCTGTCGCCGCATGGGCATGGTGTTCCAGCACTTCAACCTGTTCCCGCACTTCACGGTGCTGGAAGAACCTCATCGAGGCGCCCATCACGGTCAAGGGCATGAAGCGCGACGAGATCGTGCCGCACGCCGAGCTGCTTCGCAAGGTCGAACTCTTCGACAAGCGCAATGCCTACCAGGGGCGTCTGTCCGGCGGCCAGAAGCAGCGCGTGGCCATTGCCCAGGCGCTGGCCATGGAACCGGACATCATGCTGTTCGACTGAGCCCACCTCGGCGCTGGATCCGGAGCTGACGGGCGAGGTGCTGCGCACGATGCGCCAACTGGCCCAGGGAACACATGACGATGCTGGTGGTCACGCACGAGATGGCCTTTCGCCCGCAGGTGGCTCACCGGGTCTGCTTCATGCGGACAAGGCCAGATCGTCGAGGAGCGCGCGCACGGGCCTTCTTCGAGGACCCGCACCACGAACGGGCGCGCGCTTCCTGGAGCACGTGCTCTGAGTGTCGTCAGGACCCGGAAAGCCTTCCGGGTGCATTCGGCACAGACGCCGTGGAGCGTCACTTCATGGTGCTCCACCATGAAGCCCTCTAGTACCTCCATGCCTTCCAGGCCGCCCGGGCAGCCATGGATGTCGAACACGCGCTGGCACTGGCTGCACTGGAAGTGGTGATGATGGTGCGCGTGGGCATGGCGGCTTTCATAGCGCGGGCTGTCGCCCGGCAGCGCCACGGCCTGGATCATGCCGTCCTGCTGCGGGTCGCGCAGGTTGCGATAGATGGTGGCAATGCTGAGCGACGGAATGGCCGTCCCGCCTGCTTCAGGATCTCCTGCGGGCTGAGCGGGCGCTGCAGCTTCGTCGATGACCCGCAGGATCTCGGTACGTTGTCGGGTCAGTCGTTTTCATGCGCCACGGGTCTCGATTCGGAATGCGAGCGATAAGTGCCCTGCCCTCAAGTATATCGGCACCCGGCTGCGTGCTTGTCAGCGTGGCCTGCACGGACTCATGAGCCATCCGGTCTGCCTGGGTCATGCGGGTCGGAAGCGCCGCCATTCCGCGGCTGACGCCAGCTCGAAGGACTCATGCCAGATGCCTGCCTGCTGCGCATCCGGCTGCAGACGCCAGCGCAGGGCACCGTTGCGCAGCCGGCTTTCACGCAGCTCAAGCATGGCCCGATGGAACTCGGCTGTCCCGCCTGCCGGGCGGTATGCGTACTGCAGGTGCAGGGACTGCCCGTCGCCCATCGCACCGGACCTTGCCAGGAACTCATCGGGCGTCACGTCGGCATCGAGCCAGGCGCACCGGCAGCCGAGCGGCTGGCCAGCGCAAACAGGGCCAGCAGCACGGCCGGGGCGATCAGCACATGCTGCAGGTCGCTGCGGTTGACCATCAGCCCCAGAAAAGGCTGCCCAGGGCCAGTCCGGCCTGCACCGAGATCGGTTGTTGGCCACCGCCCGGGCGCACCCAGCCCGTGCAATGCTCTGCGCCACGGTGGAGAAGCCCGCTAGCACCCCAGCCCAGCCCATCCGGCCAGGAAGGTGCCCACCACGGCCACCGGCGCAGTGGGACAGGCCCACGATGACGGCCGCCAGGCTCCACAGCCACAGGAAGGCCGGATGATGCGTCCTGCCCCTGCGCCCTGGCGCAGGAAGCGCAGACAGCCACAGGGCCGAGGCCACGGCCCCCAGGCCGAGGTGCTGTAGAAAGCCGTAGCCGCCCGCCGCCAGGTCCCAGCCGCTGCTGGGCCGCAGCGGAACATCGCCCACAAAGCAGCTGCGCAGAAACAGAAGCAGAAATTGATGATGAGCGCCGCCCGCAGCACCGGGCATGGCGCGCCAAGCGCAGGCCGCTGACCAGGCCGGACCACAGGGTCTCGTTGCTTCCCGCAGGCACTCGGCTTGCGGGCTCCAGCGCGCGCCAGGCCGCTGGCAGCATGGGCAGGAAGAAGAGCGAAGCCACCAGCACAGCCAGTCCGTCCCCATCAGGGCAGCGATCAGTCCGGCCATGGCGGGGCTGACAGAGCGCCGCGGCATTGAAAGGCGATCGGCCCAGCGCCACCGCCTTGGGCGGCAGCGGCCGCGGGACCAGTCCGTTGATGGAGGCCTGCTGGGCCGGCTGGTAGAAGGTGTAGCCCAGCCCGCAGAGCAGCGTGCAGACGACGAGCGACCAGGGTTGCAGCCAGCCGGCATGGCTCATCAGGCCCGCTGGCCGTGGCCAGGCCCATCATCAGGTGGGTGACGACAAGGATGTAGCGCTGATCGACAAGATCAGCCACCGACATCGGAGACCAGGCCGAACAGCAGGAACGGCAGGGTGCTGGCGGCCTGCACCAGGCCCACCAGCAGGGCCGAGCCGCTGAGGCTGGCCATCAGCCAGCGGCCATGGCCGACTGCATCGTGTAGGCCATGGAGGTGGTGACAGCCTGATGCGTACCGCAGCCGGTAGGGCGGATGCCCAGCGGCGAACCGAGCCAGGAAGGTCGCTGCCCTGCCGCTTGACAGGAGTCGGCGCGCTGCCGCTCACGGCAGCATCACCACTGCGGCCACGGATGCCTTTTCAGCAGCAGGCGTGAAGATGGACGGAACAGCTATCGGCACGATCAGGGCTGGGCCTTCAGATCGGGACACGGATGCGCACTTCATCGCCATCGGCAAACCCACTTCACTGAGGGTGCCGGCGCCGGGACGGCGCGTGACCATCAGCGACCGCCAGCTGCATTCCTCGCCCCGGAAGACGGCGATGGCCCGATCACCTGGCGGTTGCGGCCACGGGCCGAGCTCCGGGTCGCGCTGGACCTGCCAGCGGCGATCAATGAAGTAGGTCTCGCTGGGCTCGCGTCCCAGCAGCGTGCTGGTCATGCCCTGCAGCTGCTGGACCATGCGTGTGGTGCCCACGGCCTGCCGGGGGCAGGCCGCAGCGGCGTGACGGCGCTGAGATGGGCGCCAGCCGGCAGTGCGGCCAGGTGGCCTGGGCCGGCAGGGGCGAGCGGCGGAGTTGGCATCGGCAGCACGGCCGGCGGCAGCGCCTGCCGTAGGGTGGCCGTGGCAGCGCCCCTGCTCTGCCACAGCCTTGCGGGCGTCATCCGACGACCGCTCAGCGGCACCGACCCTGCGCAGCAGCCTTCTGCCCCGGTCCGGGTGTCCTGTGCCTGGGCGGGCTGCTCAGCCGCCTTGGCACCCCTGGTTCATGGAAACGATCCGTTGCGGGTGATGGGTGTCCTGGGCAGCTGGGGCCTTGACAGCATTTCCGGTCGACGGTGCCGCGCTGGCGGCGCTGCCGGACGTCGCAGCGGCCGCCCCACCGGTCAGACCGGCAGCCGCCATGGCAGCGGCAATGCGGCTCGCGTTCACTGCGGGCCCGATCGGCCGGGGCATGCCGCAGGCGCGGTCTGGGCGCCTGCTTCGGCAGGGGCTGCAGCCTGCGTCGTGGCGGCTGTCGCGGCCGCGCGCATCAGGCGTCTCGGCAGCAACAGTCTGGATACGCGGCTGCGTCGGTCTGAGCTCAGCCGCCGCGGCAGCGGCGTCCGCATCGGAGCATCGGGCGCGCTGGATCCGGCCTGCGCCGGTGCGCGCCCCTCGGTCGAAGCGGCCACCGGCTTGCTGGCGGGCTCGCATCCCGCCTGCTGGACCGGCGCGCGCCCTGGCGCCCCTTGGCCGGCAGCTCCGGCGACTTGCCGGGCTTGGCACGCAGCATCTGGGCCCCAGGCATTGCTGCCCTGCGAAAGGTCGGTGTCGACGGCCACGACGCCCAGCAGGTCAGGCACCGGCAGCCAGCTCGAACTTGCCGGGAAACCGGCCAGGCGCACTTCCAGGGTCTCGGCGAACAGCATCGGCCCGGGTGACGGTCTCCAGCCAGCAGTCGGTAGGCAGATCGCCCACGCGATTGGTGAGCAGGGGCCAGCGGCATGATCAGCTCGGTGGCCTTCGCTTCGGCGGGCGTGAGCGTCACATAGCAGGTAGTTGATGATGCGCAGGCTCTGGTTGTCACCGATCTGCACGAAGAGGTGCGGATAGCCCGAAAAAGGAATTCTTGCCGTGAGGATCGACCGGGTGCGCGATCTCGCCCAGCGGCCGGGTGGAGCGCAGGTACAGGTAGAGCTGCTGGCCGTCACGCACGGTGCCCAGCTTGCGGGCCCTGGCGGCATCGAAATCGGGCAGCAGCTGATCGGTCAGGCCAGTTCCACCCGCCGTCCACCACACGCTCGGCCGCCGGACTGCTGACGTTGCCGCCGGACGTGGAGACCGAGGAATTACGCTGTAGTCGGCCCCCGACCCCGAGGATGAGGTGGTGCCACAGGCGGCCAGCGCAGCCAGCGCCATGGCCACGGTTGCACCGCGCACGCTCCCGCCAGCCGCTTCTTTCGACGACACGCCCCCGGGCCGGCGGAATCAGTCCGCGGACGGCTGTGGTCGGAAATGACGGGGGCAAAAGGCTTGAATGTGCGCTGTCTCATGTCGCAAGAACCGGTGTCTCGATACGTGCCTGAGTATCTTCGGATGGCTGGTGAGCTGCGTCAAATCGGGAATGAGCGGCATCTGCGGGCGGCTGGAACGTGCCAGGTGTTGCAGCTCCCCAATGCCGCCCATCAGGCCGTGGGCGCTGGCTGTACGGCCGACAGGCGGGCACGCCCGAACAGCCGATCGTAGTTCTCGGTGGTGATCCGCCCGACTTCCTCGACGGGAATCTGTCGCAGCCCGGCAACAGCCGCAGCCACATGGGCCACCCAGCCGGGCTGATTGGTCTTGGCCCCGATAAGGCACCGGAGCCAGATAGGGCGAATCGGTCTCGATCAGCAGGCGGTCGGCTCGGCACCCGACGCGCCAGCATCGTGCACGATCGTGGCGTTCTTGAAGCTGACGATGCCGGACATCGAGATGTAGAAACCGATGTCCAGTGCCTGACGGGCGATGTCCCAGTCCTCGGTGAAGCAGTGCATCACGCCGCCGGCCCTTCGGCATCAGCCTCCCGCAGCAGCCGGATCGTGTCCTGGGCGGCCGCGCGGGTGTGGATGATCAGCGGCTTCTTCGCCTCGCGGGCGGCCCGGATGTGAACCCGGAAACGCTCACGCCGCCAGTCCAGCTCGTCGCCGGGCACGCGGTAGATCCAGTCCCGGTCTCGCCGATGGCAACCACTTCGGGCTGCATGGCCAGCTCCACCAGCTGCGCCACCGTGGGCTCGTTCACGTCGAGATAGTCGGGGCACCCCCACCGACGCCGACAGCAGGCCGGATGGGCCCGACGAGATCACGGACCTGCGGCCACGCCTCCAGCGTGATCGACACGCACAACGCATGTTCGACCCCTTCTGCAGCTATGGTGGCCAGAACGTCCGGCAGGCGTTCCTGGAATTCGGGAAGGTCCAGATGGCAGTGAGTCGACGAACATGCAGCCCGGCTCAGATCGGTACGAGGATGGGGGCGACTTTTAGTGCAGGCGCAGCGTCTCGATCTTTTCCCGCGCCACCACGCTGGCATCGGTCTTGCTGAACTGGATGCCGATGCCCTGGCGGCGGTTGGTGGCGCCGGCCGAGTGTCACCCAGGCCACCCGACCCGGAATCGTTGTCTTGGTGGCATCATCCATCAGCGTGAGATGATGTAGAGCTCGTCGCCGAGCTGTGCACCTGTCCGTGGGCACGAACAGGCCGCCGTTCTCCAGGAACGGCATGTAGGCGGCCAGCAGGGCCGATTTCTCCTGATCGACAAGGGAATGACGCCAGGCCGGGTAGCTGGTTTGTTGCCGGCCATCCGCCGCCCGCCAGGCCTTGGTGCTGTGTGCTCATCGAGGATTTGCGCGTCTTGGGTTGGACGACGGGTGGAAAACGCATCCAGGTAGGTCGCCAGCGCTGACTCCATGAACAGGCGCGGATTGAGCGGATGCCGGACCAGCACCGCCTGCCGCTGCAACGCCGCCGACGACCCCGGCCAGCCGTGCCAGCGAACTGCGCTGCGTAAGACCGTCCAGCCGGGATGCAGACTCGGAAAGAAACGGGCGCAGCACCGGCGTGGGCCCGCAGCAGATCGCTGATCCAGCGCAGCAGCAGGTAGTACCAGGTTACCGAAGGCACGTCGTCGCCTTGTCGGCCACCGTATCGAGGGCCAGTGTCAGGCAACGCCGACAGCGATGAAAGCAATGTCCGATAGACGGTCAGGTGCGATGGGTCGGCGAGATCGCGGGCATGCAACGGCGCTATGCCCGACCAGGCCAGCAGCTGGCGGGCATCCGTGTCGGACAGCTCCGCCGAACGGACCAGCCATTGCAGGGCCTCGGCCTCGGGCGGCTGCGGCACCGCCACGGCCCGGCAACGCGATCGCACGGTAGCCGGGCATCTGTCCCCGGAAGGTGCGTCACCAGCAGGAACCAGGTGTTCTCGCCAGGCTCCTCCAGCATCTTGAGCAGGGCATTGGCGGCCGGCGTGACAGCGTCCGGCCGGATCGACCAGCACCACCCGGGCATGACCGCGCGCGCTGGTGGTCGTGATGAAGCTTTTCCAGCTCGCGCACCTGGTCAATGGAAATCTCCCCAGGCCTGCGCGCGCCCTGCCCTCGCCTCGCGCCCCTGGCGGAACGGGACCGGCGGGCGCCAGTTCCAGCAACCGGAAATCGGGATGATGGCCGGAAGCGAACCACTTGCAGGCCGCACACTGCCTGCAGGGCTCGCACCGGCGCAGGCGGCCGGGGCAGCTGCTCGCACAGCAGCCCCTGGGCCAGCGCCAGGGCAAACTCGCCCTGCTGATACCGGGCAGGCCGGCCAGCAGAAGCGCGTGGTGCAGGTTCGAACTCGGCCAGCAGCTGCTGCAGCAGGCCTGCTGGGCAGCAAAGAACGGCAGGACGGTGCTCACGATGGCCTCGCCCCTGCCTCTGTCGGCAGCCCCTGTGGGCGATGCGGCCTCTCGCGCCAGCGCCGATGGACCTTCACCAGGTCATCCTGCAGCCAGCGACCGATCTGCTCGGGCGTGGCCGTGGCATCCAGCACGCAGAAGCGCCCGGGTCTGCAGCCACCCGCGCCTGGTAGGCACGGCGCACGCGCTCGAAGTAGTCCAGGGCCCGAGCCTCGAAGCGGTCGGCACTGCGCACCGCGGCACGCCGCGCCGCCGCCACTTCGGGAGGCAGATCGAAGAGATAGGTGCGCACCGGCTGCAGGCCGTCCTGGACATGCGCCTCCAGCTGGGCCAGCCAGGCCGTGTCCACGTCCGGAGCCCCGCCCCGTAGGCAAAGGTCGAATCGGTGAAGCGGTCGCAGACCACTCCATTGGCCGGCTGCAAGCGCCGGTCGAATCAGCGTGTGCAGATGGTCGCTGCGGGCCGCAAGGCCAGCAGTGCCTCGGTCTGCGGCTGCATCTCCTCGGTCAGCAGCAGCTCGCGCAGCCGCTCGGCCAGCGGGCTGCCGCCCGGTCTGCGGCTGAGCACCACGGTCTCGCCCTGAGCACGCAGCCAATCCACGCAGGCCCCCACGCGTGCTCTGCCCGCGCCGTCGATGCCCTCGAAAGTAATGAAACAGCCCTGCATGAAATCCTTCGCGGTCATGAGCGCGCCCCCGGCTCTGGCCCGATTCATGGTTCCTGCACCCGAGGCGGCCTTCCTGGGGTCCGACAGGTTCTCGCCGGCCGCTGCCGTGCCCTTCAGCGGCTTTCCGCCGGCACGACGCTGGAGCGGTCGACGGCCCGGTTGTGGCTGGCCAGGTCGGCCGAGAAACTCGGAACGACCGTCGCCCCGGGCCACGAAATACAGCTTGTCCGATTGTAGCCGGACGCGCCGTGGCCTGCAGCGCATGAAGCCCCGGCAACGAGATGGGCGAAGGCGGCAGACCCCCGGTGGACATAGGTGTTGTAGGGAGAAGGGTCGCGCAGGTCCTTCTTGCGCAGATTGCCGTCAGCGCTCGCCCAGGCCATAGATGGTGGTGGGATCGCTCTGCAGCGGCATGCCCCTTGCGCAGCCGGTTGGTGAACACCGAGGCCACCATCTCGCGATCCAGCGCGTGCCCGGTCTCCTTTCCACCACCGAGGCCAGCGTCAGCAGCTCGGCCGGCGTCTTCAGCGGGGGAATCCGTCGCACGGTTTTCCCAGGCGGCATCCAGGCGGCGCTGTTGGAGCACCAGCGCCCGGCGCAGCAGCTCCACATCATCACTGCCGGGCCGATAGGCGTAGGTGTCCGGCGCAAAGCGCCCCTCGGGATTGACCCCGGGCATGCCCAGCTTCTCCATCAGCGCGGCATCGGACAGGCCCGAGAGCGTGTCGTTCAGATCCGGGGCCTTCTTCAGGGCCGCCCGCAGGTCACGCATGTTCCAGCCTTCCACCAGCGTGATGAGCTTGCCTCTTTTCCTGCTGGCCGCTCACCAGCTCGTCCAGAAGCCCCTGCAGCGTGGCCGGCCCGGTGATCAGGTAGTTGCCTGCCTTGATCCGTGCCGCATCCCCCGCAGCCGCAGCGCCAGGGCCATCTTCCACGACGGGACGTCGACACCGGCCTGCTGCAGCACCTCGGCCAGGCGTGTGCCCGCGTGGCCGCGCGGCACATCGAACACCACCCTCGGCATTCGGCGCCACCAGCTGACGACTGGAATAGCTCCCACCATTGCCAGCTCGCCGCCCCCAGGCAGAGCAGCAGCAGCAGAAGAAAGATACGACCCAACATGCGCATGATTCGACTCATCCGGCGGTCTTGTGCGCCAAAAAGAAAGCGACGGTACACGCCATGATATACAGAGTATGCCGGCTGGCCCCCATCTGTGGGCGAACGGCCTCGCGCACCGGCCCCGAATCCGCCCCTTCCCATGAACGACATCCAGTCTTCCTCCCCCACGTCCAGCGACGCCGTCCTGCCCTATGCCCTGCTGCAGAACCTGGGTGTTCTGCGGGCCCAGGGCCCTGATGCCCCCTCGTTCCTGCACGGCCAGTTCAGCAACGACATCCTCACCCTGATGCCCGGTCACGCCCGTCTGGCCGGCTATCTCACCCCCAACGGCCGGCTGCTGGCCACCTTCTGGGTCATCCGCCACGACATGCCGCCTGCCCCTGAACAGCCCGCGGTGCCCACGTTCTGGCTGGTCTGCTCACGCGATCTGGCTGCAGCCATGGCCAAGCGCCTGTCCATGTACGTGCTGCGCGCCAAGTGCAAGATCGTGGACGCCAGCAACGACCACGCCGTCCTGGGCTTCGTGGGGCCGGCCCGCCGCGCCACCCAGGCCCTGGCCGGGCACGAGGACGTGGTGGTGACGGCCGCCCTGCCCGACGTGACGCTCACCGAGACCACCGCCGACATGCTGACCACCTCGGTGCGTCATCGGCTGGAGCAACGACCGCCTGCTGGTCCGCAGCCTGCTGGTGGTGCCCCGTGCCCCTGGTGGCGCCAGCGGCTGACACGCCGGACGCGCCGGCCGGCACCGGCACGCCAGCCAGTGAGGCGCCCCAGGCCTCCGGGTCCGCCGAAGCCCCCCGCGACGACCAGGCCGCCACCGCACAGGCGACCGGCACCGCACCCGCCACCTCCGCCGAGGCCCCCAGGATGACAACAGCGCGGCGCCGACGATCGCAGCCCGCTCCCGCTTCCGGATGAGCGAGAGCGACTGGCTTCAGCTGACGTGGCCAGCGGCATCCCCTGGATTTGCGCGGCATCGTCCGAGACCTTCGTGCCGCAGATGGTGAACCTGGAACTGGTGGGCGGCGTCAACTTCAAGAAAGGCTGCTACCCCGGCCAGGAAGTGGTGGCCCGCAGCGAATACCGGGGCAAGGTCAAGCGCCGGATGTTCGCCGGCATGTGCAGCGGTCCGCCGCCCGAACCCGGTACCGACGTGCTGGCGTGGGACGGCACCCCATCGGCCAGGTCATCCATGTGGCCAGCCTCTCGGCCGACACCGACGACGAAGTCATCGCCGGCAACGACCTGGTGATGGAGCCCGATCAGGAAGAGCTGCCCATCGTGCTGGTGGGTCGGCGCTCCTGCCGCTCTTCGAGCGTCCGCATCGAGGTCATCGGCGCCCAGCCCCGGTCTGCCGGCATGATCGCCACCAGCCTGCGCATCGGAAACGCCGCCATCGGCCTGCTGAAGCTGCCCATCGACATTCCGGAGTGCTGATCAGGCCTCAGAACCAGGCAGACTGCATCTCCAGCGCAGACATCTCCATCTGCTCCAGCTGCGTCAGCTGGGGCTCGATGCCGCGGCAGCTCGTGCTGGTAGAAGAAGCGGGCAGCCCTGGCACTTGCCCGCACAGAAGTTGCGCTCTGACCCATGGGCCGACAGGGTAGGCGACCTCGGCCACCAGCGCCTGCTCCAGCCAGATCCAGGCAATCACGTAGTGGCCGAAAGCCTCCATGAAGAGGCTGGCATTGGCCAGGCGCCGCCCCGCCTCGCTCCTGGCGCATGCGGTTGATCACCCAGCCAAAGCGCTCTGCGTACTTCTGCAGCTGCACCGCCATGTGGCGCATCGTCGCCACAGCGGGCTGCCGCCCGGCCCAGGGTCTGCTCCACCTCGTGGGCAAAGCGCTGAAAGCCCGATGAAATCATCGGCCAGCAGACGATCACGCATCGGCTCCAGCGCCAGAATGCCGTGCGTGCCTTCCAGGATGGTATTGAGCCGGTTGTCGCGGTAGAGCTGCTCCACCGGGTAGTCGCGCGTGTAGCCATAGCAGCCCAGCACCTGAATGGCCAGTGAATTGGCAATCAGGCCGTTGTGAGGCCGACCCAGCTCTTGGCCACCGGCGAAAGCAGCAGCAGCAGGTCACGCGCCCGGGCCCGCTCCGTCGACGTCTCGGCCGTGTCCGCTCGTCCATCAGGCGCGCACACCACAGCCCCAGCGCCAGGCCCCCTTCCACGTAACTCTTTCTGGATCAGCAGCATGCGCTTGATGTCGGCATGCTCGATGATCGGGATCTACCCACCTGGCTGTTCATGCCCGGAAACGCCCCTGATGACGCTCGCGCGCATGGTCCAGCGCATGGGAGTACCCCGCATAGCCCAATGCCGCCGCCGACAGCCCGATGTCGATCTGGATCTCCGGGCGCGGCCTCGTTCACCAGCGCCATGCCGGCGTTTTCCTCGCCCACCAGCCAGGCCACCGCACCGGCCTGCCCTGCGGGCAGATGATTGCCCTCACCGAAGCTGAGCAGGCAGCTGGTGGCGCCACGCTGCCCCATCTGCGGATAGATGCCCGCCGCCACGATGTCGTTTCGCTCGCCCCGCTCGGCAGCCCCTCGGCGGGAGTTCGGATCGGCCGGCAGGTACTCGGGCGCCAGAAACAGCGACAGAGACTCCACGGGCATGATGTCGCCCGAGTCGTCCTCGATCCGGGCCAGCACCAGGTGGACGATGTTGTCGGTCACGGCATGATCGCCCCCGACAATCCACATCTTGTTGCCATAGAGCCGGAAGCTGCCATCCGGCTGGCGTACCGCTCGTGTACGGATGTCCGACAGCGATGATCCGGCCTGCGGTTCGGAAATGCAGAACGTGCAGGTGGCCCGCCCTTCAGCAGCAGCGGCAGCCAGGCCGACGCCAGTGCCCGACCGGCATGGCGTTGCAGCAACCGGCTGCCCGCCTGTGATGGATACAGATAGGCCGTGGCGGCGGCACTGCCTGGCAAACAGCCAGGCCGTGACCGCCTTCTCGATGAGCACCGGCAGCTGCATGCCTCCCCAGCGCCCGATCCTGCGACACGGCCAGCAATCCGCATCGCGGACCGCCGCCATGACCTCGGACAGGACCGGCGGCGTCCAGACATCCTCGGCCGTCAGCCGGGGTTCCTGTTCGTCCAGCTGCCGATTGGCGGATGCCAGACACCCACGGGCCAGCTGCGACGCCTGCGCGAGCACCGCATCAAAAATGGTCGCGACGCAGCGAGGCAAAACGCGCGCGGTCGCACAGCGACTGGACATCCAGCCATTCATGGAGCAGGAAGTCCAGATCCCGTCTGGAGAGCATGCTTCTTTTCATGAAGGCAGTCTAACGCCACAATAAGAAATATTTGTTGCAACTGAACAAATACTTTTACTTTATTGCATTGATTCAACATTGCCCTGCCCGGGGTGAGCCTCCACCTGTCGGACAGGTGGGCCCGCTCCTTTATCATCCCCTCCCTGTTCCCGCTGCTGCCCTGTTCATGAAAACCCCATGAAAAACAAATGGCTGTTCGACCTGCTGCCGGTCATCCTGTTCTTCGTTGCCTTCAGGCTTTGCCGACATCTACGTCGCCACTGCCGTGGCCATCGCCACCAGTACGGCTCAGATCGGCTGGCTGCTGATCCGGCGGCGCCCGATCGACACCATGCAATGGGTGGGACTGGTCATCATCGTCGTCTTCGGCGGCATGACGCTGCTGCTGCACGATGAGTCCTTCATCAAGTGGAAGCCCGCCATCCTGTACTGGTGCTTCACGGCCGCCCTGGGCGTCGCCTCGCTGCTGGGCAAGGCACCGCTGCGGCAGCTCATCGGGCAAGCAGATGCGCCTGCCCGACCCGGTCTGGAAACGGCTGGACCTGGCCTGGTGCGCATTCTTTGCGCTGATGGGCATCGTCAACCCTGTACGTGGCCTACCAGTTCAGCACCGAAACCTGGGTCAACTTCAAGCTCTTCGGCACCACCGGCGCCACATGGTGTTCATCCTCGCCCAGGGGTTCTATCTCAGCCGACACATCCAGGAAGACCCGTCCGATGAAACCAACGCCTGAAGCACTCCTGCAACGTCTCGAAACAACATTTTCCCGACGCCCACATTACCGTTCAGGACGACAGCCATCATCATAGAGGCCACGCCGGTGCTCGCTGGCGGGGCCGGGCATTTTGCCGTCACGCTGGTCTCGCCGGTGTTTGCCGGGACTGCCTACCGTTCGCCGACACCGGCTGGTGTATGATGCCGTCGCCGACTGGATGCCCCACCGCATCCATGCGCTCAGCATCCGTGCCGAGGTGCCCGGCAACTGAGGGCGAAGCTGCCTTGCCGGCTGCGACTTCCTGCATCCGGCGCATGGCCCTGTCAACGTGTCGGCCCCGCACCCGTTAGGAAAGGACCGACCACGGTTCGTTCTTCCAACCCGATTTCTTTCTGGAACCGAATATGACCCAATCCTCTTCCGGTCTTTTTCTCCAAGCGCACCCTCGGTGCAGCCGCCCCTGCTGTCGGCCGGCCTGCTGCTGCGGCGGCCCCGCCATGGCGCAGAATGCCGCCGTCGTCAACGGCAAGGCCATCCCCTCCTCGCGCGTCGACGAGTTCGTCAAGATCCTGGCCCAGCAAGGCCGGCCTGACACCCCCGAAACCCGCAAGATGATCCGCGACGAGCTGATCACCCGCGAGCTGTTCGTGCGGGAAGCCGACAAGCGCGGCCTGAGAAGACCCCGAGGTCAAGCAGCAGCTGGAACAGATCCGCCAGGACGTGCTGATCCGCGCCCTCATCGCCAACGAGCTGAAGCGGTCGCCCGTCACCGACGCCGAAGTCAAGGCCGAATACGAGAAGCTCGTCAAGGACTCGGCCCAGAGCGGCGCCCAGGAATACAAGGCCCGCCACATCCTGGTCGAATCCGAGGACGAGGCCAAAGCAGATCGTCGAGCGCCTGAAGAAGGGCGAGGGCTTCGAGTCGCTGGCCAAGCTGTCCAAGGATCCCGGATCGGGCGCCAACGGCGGTGACCTGGGCTGGAACACGCCCGACACCTTCGTGAAGGAATTCTCCGAGGCGATGACCAAGCTGAAGAAGGGTGAATACACCGTCATCCCGGTCAAGACCCAGTTCGGCTACCACATCATCCAGCTCGACGACGTGCGTGCCGCCGAGCCGCCTCCGTTCGACCAGGTCAAGCCCCAGCTGAAACAGCAGCTGGAGCGTCAGAAAGATCCAGGCCCTGCAGGAGAAACTGCGCGCTTCGGGCCAAAGATCCAGTAAGGCCAGGAACCCTGGCAAAGGCGGCGGCAGGCACATTCAGCCCCGCCTTCATCCAGGTTCCGGACGCAGGGGCCCTGACCTGCGGTCCACGAAGAGGGGCGATGCCGGACGGCATCGCCCCTTCTTCTGTGTGTCCTCCGAAGCCTGCCACAGGGGTGCAGACGAGGTGGACGTCGCTGGCCCCGGAGACCTCCCGGGGCCACTTTCCCCTGTCTGGGCCCTAGGCCTGTGCGCCTGGTCCACCGCCGCCGTGAACAGCACGTCGGTCGACGAGTTCAGCGCCGTCTCGGAAGAGTCCTGGATCACGCTGATGATGAAGCCCACGCCGGCCACCTGCATCGCCACGTCGTTATCGATGCTGAAGAGCGCGCAGGCCATCGGGATCAGCAGCAGCGAACCACCGGCCACCCCCGAAGCACCGCAGGCGCCCAGCGTGGCCACCACGCTCAGCAGCAGCGCCGTGGCGAAAGTCCACCTGGATGCCCAACGTGTTCACCGCCGCCAGCGTCAGCACCGTGATGGTGATGGCAGCCCCCAGCCATGTTGATCGTCGCACCCAGCGGGATCGAGATCGAGTAAAGTGTCCTCGTGCAGGTTCAGCTTCTTGGCCAGCGCCATGTTCACCGGAATGTTGGCCGCCGAGCTGCGGGTGAAGAAGGCCGGAATGCCGCTTTCCAGCAGGCAGGTGAACACCAGCGGATAGGGATTGCGGCGCGTCTGGCTGAAGACGATCAGCGGATTGACCACCAGCGCCACGAACACCATCGCACCCACCAGCACCAGCAGCAGGTGCAGGTACTGCTGCAGCTTCGCAAAAGCCATCCGGCGACAGCAGCGTGCTCAGCAGCAGGCCCAGGATGCCCGAGCGGGGCAAAGCCAATCACGAAAACGCACCACCTTGGACACGGCCTCGGCTGCGTCGTTGAGCATCGTCCGCGTGTGCTCGCTGGCATGACGGAACGACAGCCCCAGCAGCACGCCCCAGCCCAGGATGCCGATGTAGTTGGCCTCGAGCAGCGCCTTGATCGGGTTGCTCACCAGCTTCATCAGCATCCTTCAGCACCATGCCGATACCGCCAGGGTGCCACCTCGGTGGCGTGCTTGACCCCCTCCAGCGACAGGGTTCGACGGGAACATGAAGCTGGCGGCCACCGCCACCAGTGCCGCAGCAAAGGTGCCCACCAGATACAGCACCAGGATCGGGCGGATGTTCGTCTCGGTCCCGTGCTCATGCTGCGCAATGGCCGCCATCACCAGCACCAGAACCAGGACCGGTGCCACCGCCTTCAGCGCACCGACGAACAGGTCACCCAGCAGCACGGCCCCAGCCATCACGTCCGAAGGCCAGCCAGCCGGCAGGGCTCCAGTCCGTTCGATCACGGCGTCCCAACCTTCGACACCCCGCCAAAATGCCGGGTCACCAGCGCCACCACCACGGCCAGCACCAGGCCGATGACGATCCGGGTCACCAGATTCAGCCGTGACCACGCTCCAAGAACTCCCTCTCTTGCCATGAAAACCCCTGTCAATCGACATCCGGACCCTGCAGGCCGCCACAGCCGCGCCCCTGCAGGCATCCATGCCATGGGGTCGTCATGCGGCGCCGTCAGCCACGGGCCTTCTGCCGGCGTTGGAAAGGGGCTATTCTTGCACCTTTCACGCAGGAAGCACACGATCAACCTTTCAATCCCCTGCTTCGTCCAGATGCAGCGTGCCGGTTTCCTCCTCGGCCGGCAGACTGGCGGCCCAACGCGCCAGCTCGTCCTGCTGCGCCCGCAGGGCGCCCGATCAGCCCGCGCTGCGCACGGCGCTCGGCAAAGAAACGCTGCAGCAGCTTCCCGCACTCATCAGCCAGCAGTCCCCTGCACCACTGTCTGGTGGTTGAGCCTCCCATCGGCCGGCAGGTCCAGCACGCCGCCACACGCCGGTCTTGGGGTCCGGGGCGCCGAACACCACCCGGCTGATGCGGGCGTGCAGCATCGCGCCCAGGCACATCATGCACGGCTCCAGCGTCACATAGAGCGTGGATTCACCCACCCGATAGTTGCCCAGCTGCTCGGCCGCCATCCGCAGGTGCGGATCTCGGCATGCGCCGTCGGATCATGACTGCCGATGGGATGGTTGTAGCCGGTGGCGATCACCTGCCCCGCCTTCACCAGCACGGCGCCCACCGGCACCTCACCATGCAGCTGCGCGTTCAGCGCCTGGTCCATCGCCAGGCGCATCATCGCGTGGTCAAGCTCGCTGAACGACGCCTCCGGCGCGGGCAGCGATCCCTCGTCCGTCTCGTCCATCACGCCCCGCCAGCCGCCCTGCACGCAGCCTGCCTTGTCATCACGCAGCCAGGGGCCGTGTGCTGGCCACGATGTCGTCGGCCAGCCGGGCCACCTGCCGCTGCATGCCCGCCACCAGCGCGTCCACGTCGTCGGCCTTCACGTGCTCGTAACCCTGGTAGCGGCAGCTCAGCACCCGCAGGCCGGTCGACGCATGGTCCTCGGCCGCATCCGTGTCGTCCGAGGCATCCGTGCGGCGCAGCCGCCAGTCCACAAGCGCATCCACGTCACCGGAGCGGCTGGCATCGAAGCGGTAGACCTGCAGCGACAGCCGCAGCTGCGCGGGCTGAACGCCTGCCGTGGCCGAGGACGCTGCAGCCACGGCCAGACGGGCCCCAGCGCATCACGCAGCGCATCGGCAAAGGGCGCATCCCAGCGGTTGTTCTCCAGCAGCGTCACCGACGTGGCCAATGCCGGGCGTACCCTGACGGACTGCCCCCGCTTCCCCGGTGCCGGCGTGCCTGCGGGCACATCCGTCCCCCGGCCCGAGACCACGATGTCCACGCGGTTCAAGCGCTCCGGCACATCGACCGTCCCGATCCGGTAGCGCAGGTCAGGCTGCGCGCGGTTGCCAGTGCCCGGCGCATCCATGGCCGACAGCGTATGGAAATGCACCGGCGGCGAACTGGCGCAGGCCGCCAGAGCCAGTGCCAGCGCCGGTACCACCGACTTGAAGACAGCACGCATGATCATCCGTTCCTCTTGAAAGAAATCAGTTGCCCGTCTTGCCACGCAGCAGGCTCTCCGGGTGACGCTCCAGGTAATCGGTCAGGCGTCGCAGCGAATCGGCTGCCTTCGAGACCGAACGCAGCGTCTGCTGCAGCTCTTCCTGCGTCGGCGAATCACTGGCCAGCGTCCGGTTGGCCGACACCAGCGTGCGGTCTGCCGAATCCAGCGTCTTCTTCAGGCTCTGGATGGTGCCCATCAGCTGCGGCGCCAGATTGTCGTTGAGCCCCTTGACGGTCTTCTCGGCCGCATTGACCGTGCGCCGCATGCCTGCCAGCGTCTGCTGCAGGTCACGCCCGATCTGATCGAACGGCACCTTGTTGATCTTGGCCAGGATCTCGGCAATCTGCTGCTGGAACTCGTCCAGCGAATTGCCCACCGTCGGCAGCTCCATCAGGTCACCCTGCACGCTGCGCATCTCGGCCGGCTTTAGCCTGCGGGAAGAAGTCCAGCGAAACATACAGCTGGCCCGTCAGCAGGTTGCCGGTCCGCAACTGCGCCCTCAGCCCGCGCTTGACCATGTTCTGCAGCCAGCGATTGCCCTCTTCCTGCATCTCCTCCTGCGTCATGCCGGCGCCCAGGGGCCCCTGGGCCTGCAGCCCCGCGCCCCCGCTTCATGCGGTCGGAAAACACCTCGATCAGCACCGGCATGTGAATCTCGTTGGTGTTCTCGTCCACCACGGCGTCGATGGCCCGGACCTGGCCCAGCTCCACGCCCCGGAAATCCACGATGGCCCCCACCTGCAGCCCCGCAGCGACTGGTCGAAGTTCAGCACCAGGAAGCGCGACGGCCCGTCAGGCTTCTTCATGGCATCCCGCCTCGCTGGCGGCCAGCGTGAAGGCGGTATGCTCGTTGGCCGCCTCGCCCCTTGCCCTCGATGGGCGAGGCAAGGCAATACCCCCAGCGCCACCGTCAGCAGCGACTGCGTGCGGACCGACACGCCACTGGAATCCAGCTTCGCCTCCACACCGCTGGCCTCCCAGAAGCGCGAGTTCGTGCCCACGAAACGGTCGTAGGGCTGTTCACGAAGATGTCGATCGTCAGCCCGGGCGCCCGACTCATCCAGCGAATAACCGGTCACGCGCCCCACCGTCACCCGCCTGTAGAGCACCGGCGAACCGATGTCCAGCGACCCCAGATCCTTGGCCCGCAGGCGGAACTGGCTGCCCGCCTCGTCATACTTCAGCGGCGGCGGGCTCTCCAGCCCCTCGAAGGCGGAGACCATCTCGGCCGACTTTCCGGCATCCACGCCGATGTAGGCCCCCGACAGCAGCGTGCCCAGGCCCGATACCCCGGATATGTCAGCACGCGCCGCACGACCCAGTAGCGCGAGTCCTTGGCCCGGAAAGGACCCGGCCTTGCGATTCAGCTCGATGTCCACTTCCACGTGCGAGCGGTCATCGGCCAGCTCGATGGACTTGACCCTGGCCCACCTCCACGTCCTTATAAGCGCAGCTTCGTCTTGCCGGCTCCAGACCCTCGGCCGTCTTGAAACTGACCGTGATCGTGGGGCCGTGCTGCGTCATCTGGCGATAGGTGAGGATCGCCCCACCAGCGCTGCCAGAGCGGCAGCAGCCAGATCAGCGACGGCAGCCAGCGATAGCGCCGATCCTCCACCACCGCCTCGGGCACCAGCACATCGTCGTGATAGCCGCCGGCAGCTCCCTGTGCCTGCCCCTGGCCGTTCCCGGCCGCCGTCACGGGCGCCCCTGCGCGTCAGATCGTTCCTCGTTGCTCATCCGTCAGCCCTTGTCCACACCATGGCGCCCGCCGAGGTCGGCACCGATTGCTCCCTCTATCCCGCACGCCCCGAAACCACGCCCGGATGCGCACGCCTGCGCCTGCGGCGTGCAGCAGCCCGGGCCGGAAACGCGCTCCCAGGCCCGTCGCGCATCGAAACTCATCGTCGCCAGCATCGTCAGCACCACCACCGCCCCGAAGGCGGCAATGCCCCAGACCGGCCTTGACCACCGCCACGCCCGGCACCTGCACCAGTGAGCTGGTCACCGCCACCACGAACACGTCCAACATCGACCAGCGCCCACCCATTCCACGATGTCATAGAGATGGGTGCGCTCCTGCCAGCCGCCACAGGCTGCGGAACTGCACCAGCAGCGTCAGCAGGATCAGGGCCACCAGCTTGAAGAGCGGGATCAGGAAGCTGGCAATGAAAAATGATGGCCGCCAACGCCCATTCCCCATCCTGCCGAAGTAGAATCACCCCGGACGGGATCGTCGAATCATCGGTACCGAACAGCGTGCTGGTGGTCATCACCGGCAGCAGGTTGGCCCGGCACATACAGGATCATCGCCGTGATCAGCAGCGCCGGGTCACGCCCAGCCCCCCCGGCTTGCGCCGGTGCAGCCACGCGTCACAGTGCCGGCAACGCCCGCCTTCCCGGGCTTCGGCCCAGACCGTGTCGCAATGCCGGCAGGAGATCATCCCCAGCCTGCGCCCGCAGAACCGGGCCGACTCCGCTGCCGTCAGCAGCGCACCGTCATCAGTGCGTCGCGATGCCCTGCCCACCGCCAAAGTCTTCCACTCCCCGTCAGCCTCTTCCAGCACCGGCGGCTGCCGGCATCACCACCTGGTCATCCTGCAGCCGCACCTCGCCCACCGGCATGTGGGTGCGCCGGATGAGCCGCCGCAGCCGGAACGTGAGAACCACCGTGAGCGTGATGGTCGTGCCCATCCAGGCCCACAGTGCCGGACCGGCAATGATGCTGGCCATCGACGACAGCTTGATGATGGCCACCAGCACCCCCAGCAGGAACACCTCCACCATGCTCCACGGATACACCTGCTGCATCATCCGCACCAGCCGGTTCTGCACGCCGGCCGGCACGTCGCCGCAGCCGGTCAGCCACAGCACGAACAGGAGCGTCAGCGAGATACAGTCCCGGCAGGAAGGCGTGGGCACGAACACCATCAGCGCCACCGCGAGACATCCCGGACTGCAGCAGCGTCATCACCGCACCCACGAGCGTCAGCTGGTGGACCGTGCCCTGCAGCTCGATGGCCACGATGGGGAAGACGTTGGCCATCACGAAGAGCAACAGGCAGGTAAGCACCAGCGGAATCATCCGCGCCCGGTGAGGCGTGATGACCTGGCCAGCTCGAACCACACCCCGGCACCGCGCACGCTGCCCGTCCCTTGAGGTGCACACGCCTGTGCAGGGGTGTCGCACATCGGACAGGCCGTCAGACCATGGACTTCGCGCATCACTAGAATAACCTCATGACCCCGGAAAGCGATGCCTGATGCCACCAGCAGCACCCCGGTCGCCTGGCGGGACGGCCAGCCCTTCAGTCCCCGCTATGGGGATCGCTACCACACGCAAAGTGGCGCCCGCGCCCAAGCCGAGCACGTCTTCCTGGGTGGCTGCGGGCTGCCCGACGCGTGGTCGTGCAGTCCCCGGAGACGGCCGGAAACGACCTGGGTGTGGCACGTCGGGAGGCTCCCGTGCCCTGGACAATGACAGGAATGCCGACACCACCACGGCACCTTCCGGCCCCGCCTGCTGGACCATCCTGGAAACCGGCTTCGGCCTGGGGCTGAACTTCCTGTCGGCCTGGGCCTGCTGGCAGAGCCAGTCCGGCACGCCCGGCCACGCTGCGCTTCGTCAGCACCGAGGCGCACCCGGTCAGCGCCCACGACATCCGCCGTGCCGGCACCGGAGATCCACGCCTGCAGCCGCTGGCCAAGCGCCTGGCTGACGCCTGGCCGGATGCCACGACACTGGCCGCATGGTACTCGAGGAAACGCCGACGACGCGCCTCCCTGTCACACCGATGCTGAATCGGAAACATCCGCTGAGGGCAGCGCAGCCCCGGAAAGGACGCCCCGACCGCAGACATCCGGTTTGCCGGATCCCTCCGCCACGCATAGCTGGAAAGAGCCGACCTGCCTGCCTGACCCTGCGCTTTGACGATCCCCCAGGGAACGGCGGTCGAACTGCAGCTGCTGCTGGGGAGACGCTGCCACCCGGCTGGAGGGTTGGCACGCCCAGCATAGCAGCCTTGGCGCCGACAGCGTGTTCCTGGACGGATTCGACCCGAAGAAGAACCCTGCCATGTGGGATGTTCCGCACCATGCAGGCCGTGGCCCGCCACTGCCGCCCGGGGCGCGCATCGCCACCTGGTGTGTGGCCCGCAGCGTGCGCGATGCACTCACCCAGGCCGGCTTCGGCTGCAGAAGCGCCCGGCCTGCCCCAACGCCACTGCCTGGCCGGGGACTGGCCCGACACGCCGTAGCCGATATCAGGAGCGCACGGCCACCACGATACCGCCCATGATCAGCACGATGCCGATGAAGTACTGGGGCGTGAAGCGCTCGCCGAACAGCCAGTGACTGGCCAGTGGCACCAGCACGAAGGCCAGCGCCATCATCGGATAGACCTTGCCCAGCTCCGCCTTCTGCAGCACCCAGATCCAGGCAATGGTGATGAGCCCGTACAGCGCCAGCGCGGTGAACAGCAGCGTGGCCGTGCGCGGTACCAGGAAGGAGCCGGTCTCGGCCAGCGAATTGGCAGCCAGCTTGAAGAGGATCTGGCCTGCAGCCATGCCGAAGACGCACATCAGCGCCCAGAAATAGGTCAACACCGGTTGTTCTCCCTTGATGCCCTGGCGCGTGTCATGAACGCTGCGCCCGTGATTCGTCCGATTCGTTCCCGGCGGCCTGCGTGGCCGACTCGGTGCCGGCAGGCGAGCTGAGTCACCGTCTCGCCCCGCATGATCTGCGTGTGCGTTCCCATCCGGCGTGCCTCGATCACCCGCGTCACCGGGGCCGACGGGTTCTTGAATCGCTCCAGCGTGCGCGACGTGCGCAGGAACGGCCGCTGCGGCACTGACTGCACGTCCTGACCGATGAAGGCCAGGATCAGCTCGATGCCCACCAGCACCGGCAGGGAGCCGACAGCATGACGGTACCCGGCGTTGCCGTCACGCCCAGGCTGCTGGCCTCGTTCCACTTGTACAGGCCGAACAGTACCCCGAAGATCAGCAGCAGCATGCCCATGGGCAGCTGCAGCGAGGCCAGCGACAGGTCCCGCAGATAGTAGTTGTAGAAGATGCGCTTGAAGGTGTTGCGCACGTGTTGAAGAAGAACTCGCCCACCACCTCGGAGATCCGCGGGTTGCTCACCTCGTCCCCGTAGGAGGCGTGCATCGGGATGTCCACCACCACCGCCCGCAGCGTATTGAGCCGGAACAGCATGTCCGACTCGAAGAAATAGCGTCGGCTGATGCGTCCGAACGGCAGGCAGGCGCCGCCACATCGCGGTGGATGGCCGTGTAGCCGTTGGTGGGATCGAACAGGTTCCAGTAGCCCGACGAGATCTTGTTGAAGAACGACAGCACCGCATTGCCCAGCAGGCGGACGGTGGGCATCTGGCGGACCTGCTCCAGGTCGAAGAAGCGGTTGCCCTTGGTGTAGTCGGCTTCGCCGGCCAGGATCGGCGCCACGAAGTCCGGCAGCAGCTCAGGCGCCATCTGGCCGTCGACCGTCGATCTTGACCATGATGTCCATGCCGTCATCCAGCGCCACCCGGTAGCCGGTCATCACCGCGCCCCCCACGCCCTGGTTGATCTGATGGCGGACCACCCGGACCCGGCTGTCGGTGCATTCCTGCTCCACCAGGTCGCCGGATCCCTCCGGGCAGCGGTCATCCACCACATAGACCCGTCTGACCTCGGGGCCGATGCGCTGCAGGACTTCCAGGATATGGGCCTTGACGCTTGTAACAGGGGAATGATGACCGCGATGCTTGCCATGAATGCTCGTGTCGCCTGGACGAAGCCGGAGAGGACAGCTGGCTATTCTACAGGGCCGGACGGATCCACCGTCACGCCCCTCGCCCGGACCGTCGGGACACCACACCCGAGCGCTTGTACCCGGCACCGGGCCATGCAGCCTCAGTCCTTCGCCTGCAGCGCCCCGCCATCAGGCCACTGGCCCGCAGCACCCGGCTCCGGATGGCCTGCCCCAGAATGCGGTCCAGCCCGTCGGGCCCCACCAGCGTGAAGAAGCGCCGTGCCCGCGTGATGGCCGTATAGACCAGCTCACGGGTCAGCACCGGTGACAGCTCGGCCGGCATCGCCAGCGCCGCGTGGCCGAACTCGAACCCCTGCGCCTTGTGCACTGTCGTCATGGCAAACACTGTCTCGGCCGCCTGCAGCCGGCTGGGCAGCACCCAGCGAATGCCACGGCTACCCCCTCGGCCGGGAAACGCCACCCGCAACCGGCCGCCCTGGGCCGCCAGCGCCATGCCCACGTCACCATTCATCAGCCCCAGCTCGTAGTCATTGCGGGTGACGATCACCGGCCGCCCGCGTACCACCCCTCGCTGGCCGCCAGCAAGCCCGGCCGACTGCAGCCAGAGCGCAATCTGCCGGTTCAGCCGCTCCACCCCCAGCTTCCCTGACGCAGCGCGCACGGCAGCTGGAAGTGCCCATGGGCCTGCAGCACCCCGGCCGCCCATTCATCAGCTGTCCTGCCCGGCCTCGTCCGCCGGACGGTTCCGGTGCATCCACCGCAGGTAATGCGCGTACCCCACCGGCCCCTGATCAGCAGGCACCCCATCCAGCCGGCCGTGAACCACCAATTGCCGCAACGCATCCCAACGCTCGGCGTCCACCTCGATCCGGGCGATATCGGGCACCTGACCCGACGCACACCTGACCCGAACCTCGTCCCACAGACGCTGCACCCCTGGCCACCTCGCCATCGTTGACCAGGGCTGCCAGACGGCCGATGCCGCTGTCCGCCCCGAAGCGATGGCTGTGACGCAACATGCCGACGCTCTGGTCCAGCAACGTGCCATCTACTGCCCGTCAGCCTGCAGCCCGCAGTCGATGTGCCCCTGCGCCACCCAGGCCACCCAGTCGGCCGTCTCCGGCCAGTAGCGTCCTCGCGGGCATGGGCACACAGCTCACCCAGAATGGCGCCTGCCTCCACCGACGCCAGCTGGTCCTTGTCCCCCAGCAGGATGAGCCGTGCCCTGGGTGGCAGCGCATGCATCACCTGCGCCATCATTTCCAGGTCGATCATCGAGGCCTCGTCGATCACCAGCACGTCCAGCGGCAGCGGATTGCGCGCGTCATGCCGGAAATGCCGCGTGCCCGGCCTGCTGCCCAGCAAACGGTGCAGTGTCGAGACGGACCGCGGAATGGCCGCCGGATCGCCTCGCCCTGGGGCACGTCCTTCAGCGGCAGCCGGTCAATGGCGCTGCTGATCGAGCTGCCCAGCCGTGCCGCTGCCTTGCCGGTGGGCGCCGCCAGCCCGATGCGCAGGAACTGCCCCTGCCCGGCCAGCGCCAGCCATTGCAACAGGGCCAGCAGCCGGATCACCGTCGTCGTCTTGCCTGTGCCCGGCCCCCGGTGATCAGCCCGAAGCGCCGTCGTGCCGCCAGCGCACAGGCAATCCGCTGCCAGTCCGCCCTGCGCCCGGCCTCTGCCGCCGCATCCCCGACCGCCCCGCAGCCCGGTATCCCGGCCATGTGCACCGAACGGGTGGCTGCATGGGCCGCGTGCTCTGCCCGGCACTGCCTGGTCCGCCAAACAGCACCACCAGCGCCTCCTGCAGGCGGGCTCTTCTTCCTCGGACAGACCCGGCAGCATCAGCCGCTGCCGGATGCCCTTGCTGGACGTCCTGCTCGTACTGCCAGAAACGCCGCAGGTACAGGCGCTGCTGGACCAGCACCAGTGGCGTCGTCCGGGCCCCATCTGCGGACATCTCATCCGCTGGCCCCATGGCCAACGGCTGCGCCACCAGTGATGGGCACGCCACACAGGCTGCCTGCCAGTCCGCCAGCGTCAGCGTCTGCGAGCCAGGGGCCTACCGGAATCGACAGCACCGGCATCGGCTGCTCCAGCACCGCCCGCAGATCCAGACAGACATGGCCTCGTCCCGGCTGCCAGCTGCACAGCGCCGCCGCCAGCGCACCGGCGGCAACGCCGGGAGACGGTTCCGCTCCCTCTGCCAGAAAAATGCGCCAGCTCCAGATCGATACGCCGCAGCCAGCCCTCCTCATGCCAGCGTGCCAGAAGCGCCAGCATGCCGGGCCACGTCCGTGGGCAGCGACATCAGCTCCCCTCTGTCTCCGGCAACGAAGCGAACGGGTCCCCCGTCAGTTCGTCCTGAACCGGTTTTTCGGCCTCGCCGTGTCATTGCACCTTTCGTCATGGCTTGTCTGCCCCCAGCGGCCGCTGCCCGCAAAGGCCGCATCCAGTGCCTCGATCACCGCCCGGGGCGCCGGGCCGCAAACACGCCCCGTGACGGCGCACCACTGCCCCGCAGGAACAGATGAGAGCGCCCCGCCCACATGGCGGTCGTAATCGTAGTCCGGCAGTCGCACCTTCAGCAGCCGGTGCAGTGCCAGCAGGTAGAACAGATACTGCAGCTCGTAGCGGTGGGCCAGCACCGCGGCCTGCATGGTCTCGCCGCGATAGGCCTCATCCGAAGCCCCCCAGCCAGTTCGACTTGTAGTCAGCACGTGGAAACGCCCCTCATGCTCGAACACCAGGGTCGATGAAGCCCCTTCAGCATGCCGTTGAGCTGCCCCGGCAGCAACGGGGGCGCGCCGCGCCACTGAACGTGTGCTGGCGCACCCAGGCATCCAGCGCCGGCAGGTCGATGTCCTGCACCGCCAGCATGAAGCTCATCTCCACCTGATACTGCCGCAGGCCGGCCAGCGTGAACGATGAGGTGCCGTCTGACGGCGCGTGCCCGGCATCCACCGGCGCATCTGACGTGCTGTCCGGAGCCCGCCCCCTGCCCACCGCATCCAGCGGCAGGGACTGCGTCAGCAGACGCACCAGCCAGTCGGTCAACAGCGACTGCCAGGGTTGCCAGTCCGGCATGCGCTGCAAGCATAGCGCACCCTGCTCGGCCAGGCGTGCCGGATCCTTTGCCAGCGCAGCAAAGCCCTGGCGTCCGGCCCATTCCAGCAAACCATGCAGGAAGGTACCGGCCTGGGGCCCCCGCGCAAAATCATGCACGCTGCTGCCGAGCCCCACGCCCTGCTCAGGATCCACCATCGCCAGCGCAGAAGCTTCAGCCGCCTGCACAGGTGCCGCTGCCACACGGCATCGGCTGCGCGCTGCTCAGCCCAGGTATCGGTCAGCGCCGAGATCGCCATAAAGGCGCATCGCTTTCATCCACGTTCCGTCCCGGCTCCCATCCATCACCAGCGGCCGGTTTCACGCGTTCCGCGTCCCCATGCACGGCAACCATCCCATGCACACTCCGGTCGGACGGTGAGCCGGATGCGGAAAGCGTCGTTGCAACATCTTCCACCTCCAGCGCCGAATAGCTGGCGATCCACCATCGCGGCCATGACTGGCCAGGCAGCATCGGCGGCGTTTTCCACGCGACCGCACCCCGCCCGGATACGCGCTCAGAGGGGCTCCTGAGGCCGCCTGTGTCACGCCCCCTTCGCCGTGCCCATCTGCCGGCAACGACGCTTCCTCCACCGCCACACACCCGGTGCGACGCCCTCACGCCACTGCTCAACCTGCTCCTGCAGAGCAGCAAACAACCGATGGCCATCGCCACTTTCGTCACCCAGCCCCAGCAGATGACCCGCTGCACTGCGGTTCAGGTTCTCCAGAGCCCCAGGCCCACCCAGGTGGCATGACGTGCCCGCGTCAGCGCACATACAGTTTTCGCAGATCCTCACCCAACCGTTCCGCATCGGCTGCGGCCACGATCTGGTCATCCGCGCTCCCTGCCCGGCACCAGTCGAAGGCGGCCATCGGCATCATGCCAGCGCAGCAGCGCATCCTTCGCCTCCACCGGGCGCTACAGCGCAGAAGAACGGCAGGAACACCAGCGGATACTCCAGCCCCTTGGACTTGTGCACCGTCACCACGCGGACCCGGGCATCGTCGCTTTCCAGCCGCTGGCGGCGCGCCTCACGCTTTCGCCTTCGGGGCATCCCGCTGCTCACTGCAGGTAGCGCACCAGGGCGTGCTCGCCTTCCAGCCGAGTGGATGCCTGCTGCAGCAGCTCGCTCCAGATGCAGCAGATCGGTCAGCTGCCGCTCACCCCCCTGCGCCAGCAAGCGGGGCACCACGCCGAAATCCTGCAGCATGTGACGGACCATCGGCAACACGCCCTGGCTACGCCAGATCTCCCGGTAGCGCTGGAACTGTGCCACCCGCTCTCCCAGTGCAGCTCGTCATGCACCAGCCGCTCCAGCTGCAGGGCATCCAGCCCGCACAGGGGCGGTGCCCAATGCCGCACGTAGCAGCCGTCCGTTCGCAGGCTCGGCCGCCGCCTGCAGCCAGCGCAGCAGTGGCGGTACCACCGGACTGGCATGAGACCGACTCATCCTCGGACAGATAGACACTGCGGATGCCCTGGGCACGCAGGGCCTTTCTGACGGCATCGGCCTCCCGGCCGCTGTTGACCAGCACGGCGATGTCGGCCGGCCGCACGCCGGAAACACGGCGCGAATCCCCTCACCCGCATGAACGTGCTGTTCGTCCGGACGCACCGGACTGGCAAAACCGGCACGACCCTCGACCCCCGCCTGCAGCAGGCGCGCGATCTCCCGATGCCGTGACCTCGGCATAATGCGCGGTATAGGCCCCCTGGATACATGACCGGACTTGGCATTCAACCTGTTTCCGGCATCTTCCGGCATCGTCCAGGCGATCAGTGCCGGCGCAGCCCCGCCCGGATACTTCGTGTCCTGCCAGATTTCCTTGCGCCCTTGCGCCTTCACCGCCAGGAAAGGCAGCGACGCCGCTGCTCCTGCACCACGCCCGTCCTCCGATACGGCACCGAACCGGAATGCACCGCCGGGACGCTGCTCGGCCACCTCGAAGACATGGTTGACGGCGCCCACCGTGGCTTTCGACGAGCGGAAAGTGGTGTCCAGCGTGTAGTGCTGTCCTCGGGTGGCCTCGCGCGCCCGCAGATAGGTATGAATGTCGGCCCCCGGAAAGGCATAGATGGCCTGCTTCGGGTCCCCGATCAGGATCAGCGCCTGCTCCGGGCAGTTCTTCTCCACCCGATAGACGCGGTCGAAGATGCTGTACTGCACCGGATCGGTATCCTGGAATTCATCGATCATCGCCACCGGGAACTGTGTCCGGATCCGTTCGGCCAGCCGCTCTCCACCCTGTGATGCCAGTGCCTGCGCCAGCTGTCGCAGCAGGTCATCGAAGCTCATCTCGCTTCTCTGGTCACGTGCCCTGCGATAGCGCGCCTCGATCCAGCGTGCGGCATGCAGCAGCGTCGCCTGACGCCCATCCGGCAGCGCTGCCAGCTTCCCTGGCAGGGGTTGCCATCGCCACCAGCGCCGGATGTTCCAGCATGGCCACGAGCGCCGGATCCTGGGCATCGACATCCTTGCCGAAGGCGTCACGCAGGCCGTCCGGCGTCAGGCGCTTCATGGCCGTCTCGGACAGCCCGGGCTTTACCATGTCGGCATCGTCCACCCAGTCACGCAGCAGCTGCAACCACTGGGCCTGATTGTTGGTTCTCACCTTGCTGCCATTGAGGCCAGCCGATCGGAAATGCCTGTTCAGGCCATTGCTTCCGACACCGGCTCGGCCCTCCCTGCCCCTGCGTGAGGTGGCAGGCTTTTTCCCGCCCGGCATCCAGCATGCCCCCAGCTCGTCGATCCAGCCCTCCCGCCACGGGGCCTTCAGCGCCTGCAGCTGCTCTCTGCGCTGCTGCTGTGCCCTCGCCGATGGCCTCGGCCGGCGAGCGTCCCTCACCGGACAACGCGTCCAGATCGGACAGCAGGCTCTGCACTTCCTTCTGCAGCGCATCCGGATCAGCCCACCAGCCCTGCAGCACTCGGGCAGCCTCCAGCGGCAGACCCTGACAGAAATTGCGCCAGTAATCACGGCGGGCCTCGGCCAGCAGCTCCGAGGTGTCGGTGCTCAGCGTCTGGTTGAACAGCCCGCGGCTGTCGAAGGCATGCTCACGCAACATGCGTTGCACCAGCCATGGATGGTGAAATGGCCGATTCATCCATCCACTCTGCGGCCAGCTGCAGGGGTATGTGCCCGCTCGGACCATTGGGAGGCCGGATAGGGCATCACGCAGACCCTGCAGGAAAAGGATCGGCCTTCGGCAGTACGGCAAGGTCATCCCGGCCGAGGCGGCATCCGGCACGGGCTGCCCGCCAACGAGCATCCTGATCAGGAACGCTCCCCGGCACCATGACATCCAGACCTGCTCCCGCCTCGACGGCTTCGGCACTGGCCCGAAGAAGCGGCGGCCTCGGCCAGCCGCGCCGGATGCGGTCCCAGTTCCAGCGTGGCCGCTTCGGTGAAGGTCACCACCGGATCTTCGGCGGGGTCAGCGCTTCACGGAACGCCGTGGCCTCCTGGGGCGGTTTCGCACCCTCGAAAACCCCATGTCCACGTCAGGCGGATACGCCGCGTCAAGGTCCACGGTGCCGCGCTCGCCATGTCCCAGCACCAGCCGCAGGTACAGGGCTGCGATCGTGTATGGAGTCTTGCCGGTGCCGGCACTGGCCTCGATCGGTCGCTGCCCCACAACGGAAAAATGCAGCGGCTCGACTCGCCTGGCTGCTCCGTCTGCATGCCCTCAGGCCCTCATCGTGTCCGCTACCGGACATTTCCGGCTGATTCCGGCATCCGTCATCCCCTGCCCTCGTCATTCACCATGAGAATCTCCTTCAGCAGATCCCCTCGCGGCCCGATGCTACGCCCTTTCTGACAACGGCGTCCCGCCAGCGGCTGCAACAGCCGCTCGGTCCACTGGGCAAATTCGCCATCCTCCTCCAATGCCTGAAAGTCCGGATAGGCACGCATCAGATACTCATCCCGCAGGCATTCACCCGCGCCTCCAAATCCGCTCGCTACCCTCATAAGCAGCCTGTGCCGCCTGTTGGCGCTTGGCGGAATCTCGGACGACCCACCGAATATCCACGCGAACCCCGTCCTGGCTTGCGCCAGCGGCAGCGACCGACGGCGGGCCAGGTTCCAGGCCTGCAGCAGGTCCTGCCAGTACGCCAGCGCCGCCTCCCGATCCAGCGGCATCAGTCTCGACCGTGCTGCCTTCCTTGCCGATGATTCGTGTGCTCGAAGCGGCTTTCCCAGACAGATTGCCGGCGACGTGATGCACGCCAGTAATCCAGCAGCTTGTCGTAGCGATAGCTGCTGTCCTTGCCCCCTCCGGATGAGGACTTCGACCTGCCGGAAGACGCTTTCTTCCGCCTGCCTTGTTGACCAGATTGCTGGCACTGATCAGCAGCGCACACGCTCGCCCTCCGAGCTGGCCCTCTGCTGATCCAGCGTCCCGACCACCGGCGGTCGACACCGACGGCTGCTCAGGCCACAGAAACGCCTCATCCGGCAGTACGGTCGGACAGCGACCGATCTCTTCCGAGATAGGGTCTCGAACATCTCCGCCATCGGTGCGTCCAGCTTCTCGCGCATCAGTTCACCGAAGGCGCCCACCGGCAGCTGGCCGGCACGGGCAAAACGCGTCAGCGCTTGTGCACGCTCCTCGGCCAGCACGTCGGCGAAGATCCTCCTTCAACCCGGAGGTGGAACCGATTCTTCAGTTGCCGCGCCCGGGGACGAAAGCGTCACCGCAACCCGATGCTGCTGCGACGCGATGAGATCGGCTGCGGCTGCCATTGCTGCGCAGACCATCCAGGCTGAACGGCTCGCGATCGGGCACCACCGCATCCTCGTCCTGCCGAGTGGATGTCCAGGCGCTTGCGAAAGAAGTACGCGACCGGCCTTTTTCAGGAAGCGCGTCAGCTCCTCCAGCGTCAGTTCCTCGGGCCACTCGGCGGGGGCAGCATCGGCCATCGTGCAGAGCCGTATACCGACGCGGCGTTCACCGCATTTTCCGCGACATCGCTTTTCAACCTCGGCCCCTTCCGAAGTGTGGTCGGCATGCCCCATCTCGGCCTGCTGCAGCGCCTTTCGCCATTCGTTCGAATAGCTGAAGAGATCGTCATCTCCCGCCCGCGTGGAATCCGCAGCGCCATCGCGCACGAAATACGCCCGACTGAAGGGCTGCAGACGATGCTGGGTCGTCAACGCCTCCAGCAGTGCCGCACCCGTCTCCTCGTCACGCCCGTCCAGCCGCCACCCGGCGAGCGATATGGTCACGCAACTGCGCCACCAGCACCGAGGGCGGACGGGGTGAGTCGTCATGAACACTGCGCCCCACCCAGCTGATGGAGAGCTGCTCACGAGCCGACAGCAGCGCTTCCAGGAACGAGATAGCGATCATCCTCGCGGCGTGAACGGTCGCCCGGTCGATAATCGTTGCCCATCGGGTCAAAGTCCGCTGGCTGGCGCGAACGCGGAAAGTCGCCGTCGTTCATGCCCAGCAGGCACACGTGGCGGAACGGAATCGCCCGCATCGGCATCAGCGTGGCAAAGGTGACGGCGCCGGCAAAGAATCGCCGCCCCAGTCCCTCGTCGTCAAAGCTGGCCAGCCAGTGCTCCCGCACCACGGACGAGGGGCGGCGGCGGATCCATCGCGCGCCTCGGCACAATCGTCCAGCCATTGCTGCAAAAGACTCGGAAAGCCGCATCAGCGGGATGCCCTCGCGCCCCTCATCGGCCACGAAGAATCGGTCCAGCATGGCCTGCAGCCGCACGCCCCACTCCTGGGGCGTGGCGGGATTGCGCACATCCTGCCAGGTATCCTGCAGCGCGCGCACCAGGGCCAGCAGCCTGCCCAGCAGCTCGCCGTCCAGGCCGCTGATCTCGTCCAGCGGCTCGATGTCCGACCACGTGCCGGTATGGCCCGCCACTAGCCCAGCAGCATGCGCTGCAGTCGAACCACCAGCTGTTCTGCGCCACGGCATCGTCAGTTCCAGCGACTGCCGCTGCGCGGGTCAGTCCCCCAGCGGATGCCGCTCTTCTCGATCCAGCCGCGCAGCTGCGGCGACTGTTCGGCCTCGATGCCGAAACGCTGCTGCAATGACGACACCTCCAGCAGATCCAGCACCTCGGACACCGACAGGCGCGCCTGCGGCAGATCCAGCAGGAACTCCACGGCGGCCAGCAGCGGCTCGTGGCTGCGGCTCTGCTGGTCGGCCATCGAGAACGGAATGAAGCGCGGGTCCTGCGGCGGATACAGCCCGAACACCGCCTGGATGTGCGGCGCATGGTGGCGATGTCGGGCACCATCACGATCACATCCCGCGGCTGCAGCGTGGGATCCGCTGCAAAGGCCGCCAGCGGCTGGTCATGGAGCACCTCCACCTCGCGCTGCGCACTGTGGCAGATCTGGAAGCGGATGGAGCGGTCGCGCCGGGGATCGACCGCCGGCCAGCGGCTGCGCGTCTCGGCCAGCGGCGCCAGATCGAGGATGTCCTGCTGCAGCTGCAGAAGCAATGTATCGGCCGGCTCATGATCGATGAAGATGTCCGCCCGCCGGTCAATGGCCGGCAGACGCGTCTCGGCCGCCCCTGCTCCTCATCGTACTGGGTCAGCAGACCGATGAAATCCCGCCCCTGCCGCCCCCAGGCGGCCAGCAGCGGCTGGCCATGCGCAGCCAGGTGGGACAGTGCCGGATCGACCCCCGGGCGGTGGGCGTGCCGGCGGCGCAGCCCTGCCAGCCACTCCCGCTCGGGCACGATGTCGCCCCAGTAATGGCGGCACGGGTTCTGCACGCACATCAGCACCTGGCACCAGCGCCCCAGGGCCGACAGCACCTCCAGCGCCTGGCGGGGCATGGCCGAGATCCCGAAGACCACCACGCGGCGCGGCGGCCTGGCAGGCCGTTCGGCATCGGGAGACATGCAGGCATCAATGAAGCGCTGGTGGATCGTGGCGCGGTTGTCCCCGGCCGCCCCGGGCCCACATCGGCCAGCAGCTCCCGCCAGAGCAGCGGCTGCCAGCGTGCGTCTTCCGGCAGGGGCTTGCCGGCCTGATCCGGCAAAGCGCAGGCCCTGCGTTTCCGTGGCGTTTGGTGTCTTGATGTTGCCTCGACCGAGCCCGACGCGAGATCCCGCAGCCGATCGTGCCCGTGGGCCCCAATCCTCCAGCCAGTCGGCCCGGTACACCCTGATACTGGTCGAACGAGATCAGCCAGCTGAGCTGCCAGCGATGCAGACGGCGCAGCTGCGGATCCTCTTCCAGGAAACGCCGCAGCGGCTCGAAGACTGCCTGTGTCTGCGGCCTTGTCACCAGCGCGGGCAGCAGCCGCATCGAGTCGCCAGGTCAGCAGATCCCTGCCGCGGGTGACCGTTCCGGCACCTGATCCTCGCCCAGCACGGCCCGGTAGGCCTGCCAGATGAAACGGGACGGCAGCTGCAGGTCGAGTGGCGGCCGCAATGCCCAGTCCGCGCCCGTCGAATGCGGGACGCCCCGCATCGACAGGCACCGGATCGGCTGCCAGCGACAGCGTAGAGCCACTGCGCGATGCCGTTGCTCTGCACCAGGATGACTTCATTTTCCAGCGGGGCCGGCGGATGGGCCCGCATCCAGTCCTGAATGAGGTCGCGCAGCGTCTCGGACTGGTTGCCGTGAATGACGATGAAACCGGGGCGATGTCGGGCTGGGGCATGCTGACAGGAACGGGGGACAGGGTATTCCGTTTACCTTGGATGCCCCCACCCTGGCAAGCAACGGCGGCAGCCGTGGCCCGATGAGACATCCGAGCAACCTGCCGTTCAGGGCCGGAAAAGCTCGAGGCCTGGGACAGCCAGCGCTGCAGCACGGCGTTGACGGCCTCGGGCCGCTCCATGGGCGCCAGGTGGCCAGCCCCGGAATGATGGCCAGCTTTGCGCCGGGCACGCTGGAGGAGATTTCCTGCGCCAGGGCCGGTGGGGTGAGCTGATCGCCCTCACCCACCACGACCAGCGTGCGGCAGTCGATCTTGGCCAGCGGCGGCCGGGAATCAGGGCGACCCAGGATGGCCATCTGCTGGCGCACGAACCCCTCGGCACCACCGCCTGGCGCATGCCCTCCACCAGGGCAGCCAGCTGCAGATCATCCACGCGTCCGGGCGCCACCAGCCTCGGGAACATCGACGGAATCCGACCGAAGCCACCGTTCTGGGCCATCCGGATCATCTGCAGGCGATTCTCGCGAACCTCGTCGGTATCGGCCCGGGCCGAGGTGTGTCGAACAGCACCAGCTCACCGACCCGCTCCGGGGGCCTGCCGCAGGATCTCGAAGGCCAGATAGCCGCCCATGGACAGACCCACCAGCCGGAAGACCGGCGGCGCATCGGCCAGAATGGCCCGCGCCATGGCCCCGATCTCGCCGTGCCGTGTGGTGTCGGCCACGGTCACCGAGCCCTGCGTCCAGAACAGCGGCAGCTGCGCCAGCGAAAGAGCTGGGGCGTGCACGAAGCCCCGGTACGAGCTACGGTGGGCAACCTGCCGAACACGACAGGCGTACTGGCAAGGCGGGGGCTGGCATGGGCGCTCCGTGGGACAGGTCTCGATATTGACGATTATATCGACCGTGACCCCTGACCATTCCCCGACGCGAAACAGCACCGCCCTTGCGGCCCTCCGTGTTTCAGCCCAGGGTTCCGTCATTGGTCGTTTCTCCCGCAGGAGCACGAAAGCACGGTATCCATTTCGCTCCATGTAGCAATTCAAAAATAATTCGTAGCCGTTCTGCTGAAGTCGTAAAAGAAAAACGCCCCTGCCGGACACTCCGGAACAGGGGCATTTTCAGCGATCGGGAGCCGCCTGGACCGTGCAGACGCATGCGCCTGCACGGCCTCCACGGCCTGCGGACATCAGGCAGGATCAGTCATCCCTTGCCTTCGTCGCGGGCCTGCCGGAAGGCACGGTCCGGATCCAGCGTGGCCGGGCCACGCTTCGCGCACCGCCGCGGGCATCACGATCACCGAAGCGGCCACCGCGATCCGGGCCGCCCGACGGTCGTCACGACCACGCCAGCCGGCATCGTCACGCCGGCCGAAGCCCCGGTTGCCGCGTCCCTCGCCATCCCGGCGATCACCGCCCTCCCAGGGCTTGCGCCCTTCCAGCCCGGACGGTCGCCAAAAGCTGCGGCGTTCCTGGCCCTCACCGTCGCGACGCGCTTTCCAGTCACCGCGATCACCACGGAATCCGCGGGACTCGTTGTTCCGATCCCAGTTTCCAGCCACCACGATCACCCCGGTCTTCCCAGGCACGGACCGCCCTCACGACGGTCACGGTCGAAGGGACGACGCTCACGCTGTCCGCCCTCGCCGCGTTCACCGCGCGATGCATCCCAGCCGCGGCCTTCGCGCCGATCGTTGTCCACGGACGCTCGCGCCGGCCTTCGCCATCACGGCCTTCCGGACGGAAGCCGCGCGCGCCGTCCTGCGGACGGTCCTCGCGACCTCTCCAGCCGCCGCGACGGTCTCGTCACCGCCAAAAACGGCGCCCGGACGATCCTCGCCCAGCGCTCGCCGTCGTGGCGAGGCGCGGCGAAGCCTTCACCGTCGCGACGCGGCCAGGGCTTGCGATCCGATAGCCGTCCTGACCGCCCCGGAGTCGTCACGACGCCCGAAGCTGCGTTCACCACGGCGCTCGTCCCGATCACGCGGCCCCTGCCCGCCATCACGGTCATGCCGCCCCTGGAAGCCACGGCCCCGGTATTCGCGGTCGCCGCCACGCCGATCGTCCCGACCACGGCCGCCAAAAACGCGGCTTGCCGTAGCCTTCGCGACGGGCTTCCTTCTTCTTGTGCTTCTTCTTGAAGAAGGGCTGCGGCTGAACTGGGCTCGGTCGGGAACTCGCGACCTGGATGTGGCGACCAGGAAATGCTCGATCTTGCGCAGCGGAATCACGTCCTCGCGGCCCACGAAGGAGATGGCCTGACCACTGGCGCCGGCACGACCGGTACGAGCCGATGCGGTGCACGTAGTCCTCGGCCACGCGCGGCAGCCTCATAGTTGATGACATGGGTGAGGCTGGACACATCAATGCCGCGGGCCGCCACGTCGGTGGCGATCAGCACCTGGCATTCCCCTGGCGCAGGCGGTTCAGTGCCCGGGTGCGCTCGCGCGCTGGTTCATGTCGCCATGCAGCGCATCCACGGCAAAGCCTTCGCCCTGAAGTTCCTCCGGACAGCTCCCTCGGCCTGCCGCTTGGTGGCGGTGAAGACGATGGCCTGACCAAGGCCGGTGTCGTTCAGGCAGGCGCGCAGCAGCTGGCCACGGTGTTCCGGGTTGTCGACATAGACCACGTGGTCATCGATCGGCGTGAGCGCCTCTTCGCTGCGCTCGACGGTCAGCCACTGAGGATCCTTCAGCAGCTTGTCGGCCAGGTTGCGAACGTCGTGCGAGACGGTGGCGGTGAAGCACACGGTCTGGCGCTCGGTCGGCAGCATTTCGGCAATGCGGAACACATCCTCGGAGAAGCCCATGTCCAGCATCCGGTCGGCCTCGTCCAGCACCAGCATTTTTCAGGCGCGACAGGTCGATCTTGCCGTTTTCCAGCTGGTCGATCAGACGGCCGGGCGTGGCCACCAGCACTTCATACGGCATGGCCAGTGCCCGTGCCTGATGGAAGTACGAGGACCCCCGGTGATGCAGACGGTGCTGGTGCGCGGCAGCAGCCGCGACAGCGCGTGGCTGGTGCGCGTGACCTGCTGGGCCAGCTCGCGGGTGGGCGTGAGCACCAGCACGGAGGGCCGAAGGTCGGGCGTGCCGGACGGCGACCCTTGCCCCGCTTGCCACGGTGGTCCTCGTCATCGTCGCCCGCGTCATGGCGCTCGGCGGCACGCTCCTGCGCGTTCAGCGCCACGCCCTGCAGGGCCGGCAGCAGGAAGGCTGCCGTCTTGCCGGTACCGGTGGGCGCCGAGGGCGACCAGGTCGTTGCCGGCCAGCAGCACCGGAATGGCCTCGCGCCTGCACGGGCGACGGATGGATGATGTCCAGGCGCTGCAGGGCCTGCACCAGCGGCTCGATCAGCCCCAGCTCGGCGAAAGCTCGAGATCGGTAGCTTCGACGAAGGGATCAGCATGCAGCGGTGCGGGCTCGTCGTCCTCGTCTTCCCATCGTCGTCCGACTCGGCGTCATCCGACTGTCGTCTTCGTCTTCGTCTTCGTCGTCGTCGTCGTCGTCGTCGTCGTCGTCGTCGTCGTCGTCGTCGTCGTCGTCGTCGTCGTCGTCAGAATCATCATCCGCCTGGTCGAAGTCCTCGTCATCCTCGTCGGATTCGTCATCATCCAGGTCGTCTTCATCGTCGAGTCGGCATCCTCGTCCGCTTCGTGCTTCATCGGCAAGGCGTGCCTCGTCGTCCCGATCGTCGGTCTCGTCTTCGGGGCTGGGGGTGGAAGCGGCCTTCGCGCGCTTCGTGGTCTTCTTTGCGGGCGCGGCATCCTGGGCCGGCGCCATGTCTTCGGCGGTCTGAGCCGCCACGTTCTCGACGGATTTGTCCTGCTCGTCGTTCTTCTCGTGCTGAGTCATGGTCATGAAAGTGAATGGCAACGTCATCGCAGGCGCGGTCCGTGTACGCAGCAGACGGACGCGGGCATGCCGGGCGAACGCCATGACGAGGCGCCGGTCGCGGCAGGACCAGGATGAAAATCTTCCGGAGGGATCCGGGAATCTGGCGATGACGTGGGCGGGGCCTCTTTTGCCCCTGACGGGTTGACGGATTGCGTACCTGCATCGACGCCAACCGGAGAAGGCACGGGGCGTGCCTGTCATGGGCGCAGCTGGACACGCAAGTTGACGTGTCGGATACGCCAGAAGGAAATCGATGTCTGAAGTCCGACATCCTCACAGAAACCGACGAAGGACGATGTGTTGCGCTCCGTGATCCAGCCCACGTCGGAATGGAACACCCCTCTTCGACAGCCCGGCCTCATGTTGTCATGGGAGCCCCCTCAGACTCGGCACCCTCCTGCCCTGCAGCGCCACGCTGCAGTCTTCTCTTCTGTAGACCAGAGAATGACATTTTCAATGTAATGGATTCTCGATTTCATTCCCCTTTTATCTTCGTATACTTGGCCCCGACTGGTGTTCGTCTCCTGAAAAAGCTCTGCGCCGTCATCCCCGGACGTGCTCTTTCAATCACCCTCCTTTCATCAGCATCCATGACATCCCGTTCCAGAGCGCGCCGTGCGGTCGCTCTTCATCGTGAAGCCGCAGCAGAACGCAGCCGAGCCATTCATCATCCATCAGCGCCGCTCCGCGGCTGCCGCCGTGGCCTCGCTCTTCGGCCTCCCCGCCCACGGCCAGGGCATCACCTCACCGGCACGGAACCGGCCATCGTGGTCGACGACACGAATCCCGTCGTGCTGGATACGGTGAAGGTCAACGCCAGCGCCGATGCCTCGGCCACCGGGCTGACGAAGACGCTGTCCGGCGGCCAGGTGGCTCGTGGCGGCCGTATCGGCATCCTGGGCACGCGCGACCAGATGGAGACACCCTCTCGGTCACCGCCTACACCAACCAGCTGATCCAGGACCAGCAGGCCCAGAGCGTGGCCGATGTGCTGCAGAACGATCCTTCCATCCGGATGGCGCGCGGCTTCGGCAACTTCCAGGAAACCTACTTTCGTGCGCGGCTTCCCGCTGTATTCGGACGATATTGCCTACAACGGCCTGTTCGGCCTGCTGCCCCGCCAGTACATCGCCTCCGACCTGTTCGAGCGTGTGGAGGTTCTGCGCGGCGCCAGGCGCCTTCCTGACGGGCGCCACGACCCAGCGGCAGCGGCATCGGCGGCACCCCATCAACCTGCTGCCCAAGCGTGCCCCCAACGATCCGCCGACGCGCGTGGACCTGGGGCTGGTCAACAGCAAGCAGTTCAACGCCTCGGCCGACGTGGCCCGCCGCTTCGGGCCTGATGACAGCACCGGCCTGCGTCTGGTGGCCACGCACCGCCAGGGCGACACCGCCATCGACCGCGAACACAACAAGGAAGACCTGATCTCGGCCGGCCTGGACTGGCATGATGCCGACACGCGCCTGTCGGCCGATCTGGGCTACCAGAACCATCACCCGAAAGCCACGCGCACCAACGTGACGCTGGCCAGCACGGTCACGGCCGTGCCAGCAGCAGCCGACAGCACCACCAACTGGGCGCAGCCCTGGTCCTACTCCCGGGAGAAGGACTCCTTCGGCAGCCTGCGTGGCGAGCAGGACTTCACGCAGAACCTGACCGGCTGGGCGGCGCTGGGTGCCCGCCAGACCAGGGAAGACAATTCGCTGGCCAACCTCACCGTCACCGCCAATAGCGGCAGCGGCAGCACCTACCGCTTCGACAACGCCCGCAAAGGAACGGGTGATCACCGGCGAACTGGGACTGCGCGGCAAGTTCTCCACCGGCACAGTCAAGCATGAGGTGGTGGCGTCACTGGGCGCCCACGAACAGCGCCGCAAGAACGGCTACACCTTCGACGCCAGCAATCAGCTCGCCACCAGCCTGTACAACCCCGTCGCCCATGGCCGACCGGAATGGAGCGCCCGTGCCATCAGCGGCAACTCGCTCTCCGATCCTCGCCTGACCAACAAGATCCAGCTGCGCAGCCTGGCGGTGGGCGACACGATGGGCTCTCATGGGCAGCCAGCTGCTGGTGACGGTGGGCGCCCGCCACCAGACGCTGAAGATCACCGATGCGCCCTACAAAACCGGCACGCGCTCGTCCAGCTATGACCAGAGCCGTACCAGTCCGATGGCAGGTGGTCTACCGTCTGAGGGACGATCTCTCCCGTACGCCAACTACATCGAGGGCCTGGCGGGGCGAGACGGCACCGGCACGCAGAACAATGGCCAGCCCGTCACCAACGCAGGCCAGTCTCTGTCACCATACGTGTCCAGACAGAAGGAAATTGGCGTCAAATACGATGCGGCGGCACCATCTACGCAGCCACCCCTGTTCAGCACCGACAAGCCGCGTGGCCTGATTGATGGCAGCAACACCTTTGTAGCCTCCGGCAAGGACCGCCATCAGGGACTGGAGCTGACGGTTCAGGGCGAGCCGATGCGGAGCCTGCGGGCCGTGGGCGGCATCACGCTGCTGGACGCCAACAGCGCAGCACCGGCTCGGCACTGACCGACGGAAAGCGGGTGCTGGCGTGCCCAAGCGGCAGCTGTCGCTGGCGCTGGACTGGGACACGCCGTGGGTGGAAGGCCTGTCGCTGGATGCCCGCGTGGTCAACACCGGTTTCCTTCAAGACCAATTCGGCCAACACGCTGGAAGCCCTAGGCTGGACACGCCTGGACATCGGTACGCGCTATCTGCTGGACCTGCAGGGGCAAGCTGGTCAGCGCTGCGCGCCCGCATCGACAACCTGGCCGACCGCGAGTACTGGTCCTCGGCCGGTGGCTACCCCAACGCGGGTTACCTGGTGCAGGGCCAGCCGCGCACCTTCAGCCTGAGCGCCTCAATCGACTTCTGATTCCGACGGCCGGGCGAACTTGCCCTCAAGCAAAAACGCCCGTCACGATGACGGGCGTTTTTCTGGTGGTGCGTCAGGCCGATCATGAAGACACAGCCAGCCAGAGAAGGCTCACTTCACCGGAATGGGCGTGGCGGGATCGATAGGCACAGCCGAGACGCTGTTCTTGGGCGAGCCGTCGACCGGTTTGTCCGAGTACGTGAGGTAGACCGACGCGTTGCGTGTGCTGTCGACCATGCGCACCACACGCAGGCGCTTGAAGAGGATGGATAGGCGCTCGCTGAAGACATCTTCCTTCTTCTTCAGCGGCTTTTTCGATCTTGACCGGACCAACCTGATGGCAGGGAGATGGAGGCCCTCAGCCTTGTCTTCGGCCAGACCCAGCGAGCCCTTGATGCCGCCGGTGCGGGCACGCGACACGTAGCAGGTCACACCCTGGACCAGGGGATCGTCGTAGGCCTCGACAATGATGCTCATCGTCGCGCGTGAGCAGCTTGAAGGTCGTGTCGACGATGCCGATGGTGCGGTCGTCGGCCGCCTGGGCGGTGGCCGGCACCAGGCTGCTGGCCCCGGCAACGAGGGCGATGGACAGGGCAACAGCCCGGGAAAGGGAAGCAGTCTTCATGTTTTTAAGGGATGGGGCTGAACCACACGAGATGCGGATAGCGAAGGTAAACGGCGCCTCCGCCCGTCCGGCAAGCGCGGGCGTGCGGCATGAAAAAGGGACTGACCCCGACCGGTGCAGCAGATGGCTGTCCGGTCGTTGTCTCCGCGGCAACAGAGGCCTATCCTACCATCGGATGGCAGGCATTGCGGCTGACGGGCCGGGGCCCCGTCTCAGGTTCCCGGCCTGCACCACGCGTCATGCCGTCATCAGTACAGCACGCGTGCGCGAATCGTACCTTCCAGGTCGGAGATCTCGTGCAGCGCCTGCGGCACTGCCCTCGTTCTCGACATCGACCACCACGTAACCCACGTGCTGATTGGTCTGCAGGTACTGCGAGGCGATGTTGATGCCGGCGTTGGAGAGGCGCTCGTTGATGCGGGTCAGCATGCCCGGCACGTTGCGGTGGATGTGCGGGATCCGGCACAGCCCCGGGTGAGCCGGCAGCGAGACCTCGGGGAAGTTGGACCGCCGACAGCGTGGAGCCGTTGTTGCTGTAGCGGATGAGCTTGGAGGCCACCTCGCGTCCGATGCTCTCCTGGGCCTCGCCGGTGGAACCACCGATGTGCGGCGTGGGCAGCACGTTCTCGAAACGGATGAGCGGGGACTGAAGTCACCCTCGTTGCCTGGGCTCGACCGAACACGTCGATGGCGGCCCCAGGATGTGCTTCGACTCGGGGCCGCAGCCAGTGCGTCGATGTCGACCACGGTGCCGCGCGAGGCATTGATGAAACTGCCCTTCATGCGGGCGATCTGCTCGGCACCCATCATGTTCTTCGTGTCCGGCGTCTCGGGCACGTCGGAGGCTCACCACGTCGGCCTCGGCCAGCAGCTCGTCCAGCGTGGGAGCTGGCGTGCGTGCCCAGCGGCGGCGATTCGATGTCGTAGAACACCACGCGCATGCCCAGGGTCTCGCCAGCAGGCCCGGCTGGGTACCGATATGGCCATAGCCATTGATGCCCAGCGTCTTGCCGCGCACCTCGAACGAGTTGGCGGCGCTCTCATCAGCCGCCCCGGGTGCAGCAGTGCGTTCTTCTGCGGGATGCCGCGCATCGGCATGATGATCGGCCAGCACCAGCTCCGGCCACGCTGCGCGTGCTGGAGAACGGTGCGTTGAACACGGGCACGCCACGCTTGGCTGCGGCATCCAGGGGCGATCTGGTTGGTGCCAATGCAGAACGCGCCGACCGCGACCAGCTACGAGCCTGCTCCAGCACCTCGGCCGTGAGCTGGGTGCGCGAGCGCAACCCACGAAGTGGGCATCGGCGATGGCATCGATCGGTGCCTGCCCTTCCAGCGCTTGGGGTGGGTTTCGATCGGGTGTACCCGTCGGCGGTGAACGCTTCGACGGCGGACGGATGGATGCCTTCCAGCAGCACCACTTTCAGTTTGTTTTCTTTCGAGGAGAGAGACGCACACGCTTTCTTCCTTGGATACGACGACGACGAATGGCCCAATGGTAGCGCGCGCGCATCTATCCGCCGTAAAACGCATATCTGTAGCACGATCCCGAACGACCCACCTTCTTTCAGCCAGGCCCCGTCGTGAGCACCGAAGCAACGCCCCCGTCCCCTGTCCCTGACGCACGCCCGCATCTGCCGAGGCCTCCACGCACCGGACACGCCGGCGGCGCCAGACTCTGAAGCCCCGCTGCCGAAGTGCCGCCCCCGCTGCCGCGCTGCCCCGGAGGCCGAGAGGCTGGACGCCCGGGTCGCCGCTGCGCTGGTCGATGGTCGCAGCCAGTCGCCGCCTCCTCCGAAGCTGGCCGGCAGCATCCGCTTTGCCACTTCCTGCAGCGCGACGAGGTCCCCGACTGGTGACGGAACGCCAGAAGCTCGAGGCGCGCTTCCAGCGCCAGGGAACACGGTCGGCGGAACTGGAGTTCGGCCTGCGGGCACTGCTGCAAGAAGGCCGAACGCATGGCCACGGCAGCCTGCTGTACGCCAGCCTCAGAATCACAGCTGCTGCCGCGCGCGGGCCTCGCCGAAACCCGACAGGGAGGTGCGCCCAGGCCGCAGCCCCGAAAGCGCGCCGGCACAGCAGGCGACGGCCCGGCGGCTGCAGCGCGATGCCATCAGCGAGATGCGACCGACCGGCCCGTCCGGGGCGCCTGCTGCCGACACGACTGCCACTCAAGGGTGATCAACGGGACGCCCAGCCCCCAACCTGGCTTGCGGCCGGGCGGGTGTCGAGCCGCTGCTGCCGCTCCGGATGCTGCAACGCCGGCACCCGCACGGCAGCCACTGCCCGCGAAAAGAGCAGCCAGATCCGCCAGACGCTGCGCAAGAGCATGATAGTGCGCTGGCTCCGGCGCGCCCGCTGCCTGCAGATCGAGCGCTGGCGCCTGCCTTTGCCGAGGCCGAGCCGGACATCATGGCGATGGCGACGCGTTCACGCCCCTGCACCGTCGGGTGCTGGGTTCGCTCAAGGGCATCCAGTGGCACTCGGCGGTTCACAGCACGCTCAGCTTCGAGGACGGCCGCACGATCGAGGTGCGCTTTGGCGAGACGGGCGCCGAGCGATTCCGGAAGAATTCCGCCAGAAGCAGGCCCCAGCCAGCCGGCCGCAAGCGGGTCAGCCCGGCCAGCGTCATGGCGCACCGGGCGGCAAGCCGCAGGGCAACCGTCGCCATGGCTCAGGGCCGCCCCGGCGGCAAGCCGGGCGAAGGCTCGCCAGGGCAGGGCTGCGGCCGGTCAGGGGCAAGCGGGCAACGCCCCGGACGCAGCGCCCAGGACGCAAGACGCCCCGCCAACCGGGCAGGGCCGCCCCCATGGCAGAGGGCCGGCATGGCCAGCCCCGTCGCGCCGAGGGCGGCAACCGCCCGCCGCGCAACCCGGCAGACGGCAAGCGCAGAGCACGGCGAACGCCGGAAAGCGGCCTTCTCAGGGCCGCGTCGCCCCACGCACGGAGCAGGGAAGGGCGACGCAACCACGAGGGGCGCCGCGCGCGGCCAGGGCGAGCGCAACGGACGCAGCGGGGGCGGTTTCCCCAGCAACTCCGCCATGGCCGACAAGCTGCGCGCGGCCCTGGGGGCTCCTTCGGGCTGGGCAAGAAGGACAAGTGACGCCCGTGACAAGGCCCCTACCCCGGACAGCGACCGAAAGGCGCTGAGGATCAGGGTCACGGCGTGCATCGGGCACAGCAGCGTCGCACCTGTGTGTGCCGGTTCGACAGGAAAACCCCTTCCTGAAGGGGTTTCCTGCAACAACAACATCAAAAACACTGGATTTGATGGGGTCTGCGCAACGCCAACCAGGGCGCCGCGCAGGATTGGCCATGATTTCAGTGTTTTTGAGGATCAGGGTCGTAACAATCCGTAGAAAATGCGGTCAACAGCCAACGAAACGGTTGTGCAAGTGGCCAGAACGATCTGCCGATTGCTAAGATTGAACCGTCGGCCCTGACGACGAACGCCGTGAAAAATGCAGCCTCGCGCCGTGTTTTTCCAGCAGGTGAACAGGGACACGAACCCCTTTTGAACGCGCTACGAGAACCCTGCTCTGAAACATCATGGCAACCGCTAAAGAAGCCCGCCCGTGCGGCAGCAACCCCGCGAAGAAAAACGGCTGCAGCCAAGCCTGCTGCCAAATCGACGAAAGCTGCCGCCGCCCCGGCACTGAAACCCGTGAAGGAAACCTTCACCAAGGCCGGGCTGGCCCAGCACCTGGCCGAGCAGACCGGCGTCGAGACCAAGGCCGTCAAGGCCGTGATGGCCGCGCTGGAACTGACCATCCTGGCCTCGGTGCACAAGAAGGGTGCCCGTGAGTTCACGCTGCCCGGTCTGCTGAAGATCGGCGTGATCGATGTGCCGGCCGAGAAGAAACGCCGCGGCATCGACCCGTTCACCGGCCAGGAGCGTGAATTTCGCCGCCAAGCCGGCCACGGTCCGCATCAAGGTGCGCGCCCTGAAGAAGATCAAGGACGCCGCGCTCTGATCATTCCGGACCTGACGGCGGCCGTCCTCTGGCGTGGTTCACCCGCCTGACGGGATGGCCCGGTCACGAGGCGCCCTTTCGGGGCGCCATTGAACAAAGGCCCCGATCCGGGTTTTCGGGTCGGGCGCTCTTCGTCGGGAGCTTGCCGAAGATCTCGCTGGCCTCGGCCTTCAGCTCCGGAGAGAGCGTGGCCCCCGGCGGCGGGCAGCGTCCAGGTTCAGCGTGATGTCGAGCCTGTCGCTGGTCTCGCTGGCGATGTCGCCAGGCTTTTCACCGTTCAGGATGCGCAGCACCATCCGGCCCGTCTGGCGCCCCATCCGGTAGTAATCGATGGCCATGGCGCCGGTGGCGCCCCGCTGAACGCTGGAACGATCGGCGCAGATCAGCGGGATCTTCGCCGCATTGGCCACCTTGATCACCGATTCATAGGCGGAGATGACGTTGTTGTCATTGCTGGTGTAGATGACGTCCACCTTGCCCACCAGACGCTGTGCAGCCTGACCGACATCGATCGAGCGCGGCGCAGCCACTCCACCAGCGAGATGCCCTGCTTTTCCAGCGCCACCTTCATCCGCGCGTGGCGCTGACCGAGTTAGAGCCTCGGCCGGACTGTAGATGATGCCTACGCGCTTGACGTCCGGAAACCACCCGCTTGATAGAAGGCGACCTGGCGGTCGGCCACCAGCTTGTCCGGACACGCCGGTGACGATCGTGCCCGAGGGCGCCATGGACTTGACGATCTGCGCGCGATCGATCGGTGATGGCGTTGTAGACAACCGGAATCTGGTGCGTGGCCGAGACCACCGCCTGCGCTGCCGGCGTGGCAATGGGCACGATCACGTCAGGACGATCGCCTCACGAACTTTTGCGGGCAATCTGCACGGCCGTGCCCTGGTTGCCCTGGGCACTCTGATGGGCCCAGTGCGAGCTCTTGCCATCCCGATAGCCCGCGTCCTTCAGCTCGTCGTGCAGGCCGTCGCGCAGCGCATCCAGTGACGGGATGTTCGACGATGGACAGGACCGGAGACCGCCGCGGGTACCTTGCCCGTGGGCGTCCGGGACGCGGCAGCAGCAGCACTGCCCTCCTGCGCCATCGCGGCGGGGCACGGCGGCCGTCGCCATCGAGCCGGCTGCCAGCCAGGCTGCCAGGGAGCGGAAAACGAAGCGGCGGCGCAGAGCGTGATGAAATGTCGTCATGGATCGGTTTCTCCCTGGGAAACGATGAAAACCCGCCGGAACACAACCCTGCACCGGTGTCCGGGCAGCGCTGGGCGCCGACGGGACGTTCTGTGCAGCCAGGCGATGGCACGACGACCGGGACGGCGACAACGGCCGCCCGGATGCCTCAACCCAGCAGCAGCGAATCGTCGCTGAGCTCCTCGCCACGGGTGCGCTCGAACATCGGCCAGCAGGTCAGCGACATCGAGCCGGGCGCGCTCCTCGCCGGATACGTCGAGCACCACCTGGCCCTGGTGCAGCATCACGGTACGGGTACCGTAGTCCAGTGCCTCGGCGCATGCTGTGCGTGACCATCAGCGTGGTGAGACGGCCTTCCTGACCACCCGGTCGGTGAGTTCTCGAGCACGAAAGGCGGCCGTCTTCGGATCGAGGGCGGCCGTGTGTTCGTCCAGCAGCAGGATGCTGGACGGGCGCAGCGAGGCCATCAGCAGGCTGACGGCCTGGCGCTGTCCGCCCGACAGCAGACCGATGCGGTCGCCCAGGCGGTTCTCCAGTCCCAGGCGCAGCGACGGACAGTCGCTCGCGGAACAGCTCACGGGTCTGGCGATCGATGGCACGACGCAGGCGGCGAGATTTTTCCGCGCGCCAGGGCCAGCGCCATGTTCTCCTCGATGGTGAGCGCCTCGCAGGTGCCCGCCATCGGGTCCTGGAAGACCCGGCCACGCGCTCGGACCTGTCCCAGGTGGGCAGCCGCGTGACATCCTCGTGGTTGATCCGGATGGTGCCGCTGTCGACGCAGGTCGCCGGCGATGGCGTTGAGGAAGGTGGATTTCCGGCCCCGTTGGAGCCGATCACCGAGACGAACTCCCCTTCGGGGAAATGGACAGGGTCATGCCCCGCAGCACCGGGTTCTCGATGGGGGTGCCGGGAGTTGAAGGTGACGTGCAGGTCCTGGGCGTCTAGCATGATGATGTCAGCCTGCCTTGGTCGTGCGACGGCCCGACTTGCGGCGGGAGAAGGCGCGCGGCAGCACCAGCGCGGCCCCCACCAGGATGGCCGTGATCGAGGTTCAGGTCCTGGGCTTCCAGGCCGATGAAATCGCTGTTGAGGGCGATGGCGATGACCAGGCGGTACAGCACGGCACCCCAGCACGACGGCCAGCGTGGTTCAGACGATGCGTCGCGCCGGCAGGATGCCTCGCCGACGATGACGGCCGCCAGGCCGATGACGATGGTGCCGATGCCCATGGAGATGTCGGCGCCGCCCCTGGCTCTGCGCGAACAGTCGCCCCCGCCAGGCCCACCAGCGCGTTGGAGATGGCCATGCCCAGCAGCACGGCATTGCCCGTGTTGACCCCTGGGCACGCGCCATGCGGCCATTGGCGCCCGGTGGCGCGCAGTGCCAGCCCCAGCTGGGAGGCAAAGAAGCGATCCAGCAGCAGCTTGAGTACGGCCACCAGCAGCAGCATGGCCAGCGGGCGCTCGACATAGTCAGGCAGCCAGCCGGGCAGGAAGGAAAAGACCGTGGGCTCGGAGATGAGCGGCACGTTGGGCCCCCATCACGCGCAGGTTGATGGAGTAGAGCGCGATCATGACCAGGATGCCGGCCAGCAGGTCCATGATGCGGAGCCGGACGTTGAGCCAGCCCGTGACCAGACCGGCCGCAGCCCCTGCCAGCATGCCGGCACCCGTGGCCAGGAAAGGATTGTGACCGGTGGAGATGAGGATGGCGGCCGTGGCCGCACCCAGCGGAAACGAGCCGTCGACCGTCAGGTCCGGGAAGTTCAGGACCCGAAAGGTGATGAACACGCCCAGGGCCACCAGGCTGAAAGACCAGGCCGATCTCCAGCGACCTCACAGGGTATAGAAGGACACGGTCAGCGCCCCAGGATCTCGGAGGCCTCGGACTGCAGCTGCGCGGACAGCTCGACACCCCTGCTTGCGGGCGGCCTCGAGATTGAGGATGAGCACCAGGTTCTCGCTGGTCTCGCTGGCCATGTCACCGGGCTTCTCGCCTTTCAGGATGCGCACGATCTGCTTGCCGGCCTGCTCTGCCCAGATCACGGTAGTCGACGCTGAGCACCGCCAGGGCGCCACGCCGGATGCTGCCGGTATCGGCCCGCCACCAGCGGGATCCTGGCGTCATTGCCCACCTGGCCACCGCTTCATAGGCGGCGACCACGTTGTTGTCGGTGCCGGTGTAGATGATCGACCTTGCCCACCAGCCGAGCGCGCCGCCTGCCCCACATCGACCGAACGGGGAGCCGCAGCCTCGACCAGCTCGATGCCGGCCTTGGACAGCGCCGCCTTCATCTCGTTCACGGCGACCTTGGAATTGGCCTCGGCCGGGTTATAGATCATGCCGACCGTCTTGACGGAGGGAACGATCTTGCGGATGAGCTCGACCCTGCCGGCCGGGCTCCAGGCGATCGGAGACGCCAGTGACGTTGGTGCCCGACGGGCCCCATGGTCTTGACGAGCTGGGCCGCGACCGGGTCGGTGACGGCGCCGTAGACCACCGGAATCTGCTTGGTGGCCGCCACCACGGCCTGTGCGGCCGGGGTGCTGATGGCCAGGATGGCCGCGGGCTGGCTGCCCACGAACTTGCGGGCAATCTGGGCCACCGTGCCGGTATTGCCCTGGGCACTCTGGAAGGTCCAGTCCAGCGTCTTGCCGGATCTCGTAGCCGGCCTCCTTCAGTGCTTCGGCCGCGCCATCGCGGAAAGGCGTCCAGTGCCTGGTGGTCGACGATGGTGACGACGTTGACGGCAGGCGGCTCATCGGCAAAGGCCAGCGATGCGGCCAGCAGACCACTGGTGGCCACGGCCGTTGCGGCTGCCATTCTGAGAAACGGACGACGTACTGCGAAACGCGCTTCACGCATCGGGGGCTCTCCGACTGACTGACTCTTGACTGAAGGCGGGGATTATGCGGCACCACACCCCCGGCACGCGCCTTGACAGCAATGATCGACTTTCTGCCGGAATGCCTGCAAAGGTTCCGGACGCGTACCCTGAGGGTTGTGCACAACAGATGCGCCGATGCCGGCTGATGTCTCGGGCGTCAAGCAAAATGTGACACAGTGTGTGCTAGTCTCTCCGACTCGTTTTCTGCCCGCGACTCTCCCAGGACCCTGCATCATGGAATGGCTGATCGTCACGCTCGCCTCCTTTGCCGCCGGTCTGGTGGATGCCATCGTCGGCGGTGGCGCCTGATCCTGATCCCCGCCCTGTTCACCACCTTCCCCGGACACCTCGCCGGCCACGCTCTTCGGCACCAACAAGAGCGCCGCGGTCTGGGGCACGGGCAGTCCGCCTGGCAGTACGGACAGCGGGTGCGGCGGCGCTGGTCGGTGCTGCTGCCAGCCTTTGGCTGCGCGATGCTGGGCAGCCTGCTGGGTGCCTCGGGCCGTCACGCAGGTCGACCCCAGCTTCCTGCGCCGGCTGCCGCCGCTGGTGCTGCTGGCCGTGCTGGTCTACACGCTGCGCCGCAAGGATCTGGAACCGAGGCGCAGAATCTGCACACGGAGCGCGTCGAGACGCTGCTGATGGGGATCATCGCGCTGGTGATCGGCTTCTGATGATCGGTTTCTTCGGCCCCGGCACCGGCAGCTTCTTCGTCTTTCTCTTCGTGCGGGTGCTGGGCCATGATTTCCCTGCAGGCCTCGGCCAACGCCAAGGTGCTGAACATGGCCACCAACCCTGTCGGCACTGGGCCTCTTTGCCAGCACCGGTCATGTCTGGTGGCAGGTCGGCGCCGCCATGGCGGTGGCCAACGTGGCCGGCGCACTCATCGGTTCCCGGCTGGCGCTGCGCTACGGCGCAGGCTTCGTGCGCCATGCCTTCATCCTGGTGGTGGGAGCGCTGATACTGAAGACAGGGCTGGAATGCGCTGAAGACGCTCTATTGACCACAAGTCGCCGCGGTCATGGACCTGCCCTGCCCGGAAGACGCGGAAAATGGCCCCTTCCTTTTTCCCTCTTTCCAACGACACCATGGCCGACGCACCCGCTGCCAAACCCTTTCCCCATTCCATTGAGCTACTTTCGGCATTGCCCTGGGCACGGCAGGGACTGGGCATGTCATGGCGCTACGCAGCCACGGTCGGTCAGGCGCCCGCCTGGCCCGGCGAGAGCCTGCTGGCCCCTGGCTGGCGTGGTCTGGCTGCTGCTGATGCTGGCCTGGTTCGCCAAGTTCCTGGCCTTCCGGCAAGCCTTCCGGGCCGACTTTCCAGGATCTGGTGCAGTGCTGCTTCATCAGCCTGGATCCCCATCACCACCATCATGAGCGGCCTGTCGCTGCGCCCCATGCCGCTGCACCGGCCGAGGTGCTGATCCATGCTGGGCATCGTCGGCCAGCTGGTCTTTTCCATGTACCGCGCAGCCGGCCTGTGGCGCGGGCTGCATACCTCCAGGGCCACCACGCCCATCATCTACTGCCGATCGGTGGCCACCAGCTTCGTCAGCACCATGGCCATGAGCGCGATGCGGCAGCCGGAGATCGCCACCCCTGTTCTTCGGCGCCGGCGTGCTGTCATGGATGAGCCTGGAGGCAGCCATCCTGGGGCGACTGCGCACGGAAACAGCCATCGACCCGAAGGTGCGGGGCATCATCGAGCATCCAGCTGGCGCCCGCCTTCGTGGGCTGCAGGCGCCTATTTCGGCATCAACGGCGGGACAGGTGGACATGGTGGCGGTGATGCTGATCGGCTACGGAAACGCTTCAGCTGCTCTTCCTGCTGCGGTTGCTGCCCTGGTGCTGGAAGGCGGTTTCACCATGAGCCTGTGGGGCTTCCGTTCGGTCTGGCTGCCATGGCAGGCTGCGGCATGCACCTGGTGGTGCTGAATCCGCGACTGGCGCTGCTGGGCCACGCGCTCTGGGGCATCGGCACCGCACTGGTGGGACTGTTGTGGCTGTACACGCTGCTGAGCATCGTGCGGGGCCGGTTCTTCGTGCGGGGATGAACGAACAACACGGGGAAAGGGTGCCGCCGTGCCCCTTCTCCCCGGCGCTGCTATCGACCGAGCCCCAGCTGGTCGGCCACGGCCCGGGCCCACTTGCGTGCCGGCAGGCCGTAGTCCTCTTCCAGCACGCGGGCGCGCGCCATCAGCTGCCGGCGGCTGACCCTGCAGGGGCGGCCCTTCAGCGCCAGCAGCACCCAGGTTGCCCTCGTCCTGCGGATCCAGCAGCAGCACCTGCGGGAAGATGGCATCGGATGCGCTCCTCACTGCGTGCGAAGGAGGCATGGCGGCCAAACAGGTTGACCACCATGATGCCCGGCTCGGCCAGGCTTCGGTAGCAGCTTCGATAGAAGCGGCTGCCGTCATGCACGGGGCCGGCCGTCCTCGTCGTACAGGTCCACCTGGATGACGCCGAAGCCCCTCCCGGTTGGCCGGATCACCGACAAAAGTCGGCCGCATCGCCCCGCACCAGCATCAGCCGGTCGTCTTCCGGGGCAGGCCGAACCACTGGCGCGCCACCCACGGCAGCTGCTGGCTGATCTCCACCACCGTGGTGGCTGTGTCCGGGCAATGGCGATGGGTGAACTTGGTGAGCGCGGCGGCCCCCAGCCCCAGCTGCAGCACCTGGGCCGGCGGCTCCAGGAACAGCAGCCAGGCCATCATGTCCTGGATGTGGGACAGCACCAGCTCATCAGGATGCTCGATGTCCATGGCGCCCTGCACCCAGGGCGAGCCGAAGTGCAGGTAGCGGATGCCCGTCCAGCTCGGAGAAGCTGATGACGGGCTTCGAAACCCGCTTCGCCTGGCTGCAGCTTGCGCGGACTGCGGGTGCTGGTCCGGTACCGTCGGTCTTCTGTCTGGCCATGCTCATGAGGGTGGGTGTTCGGGGTTGCAAGGAGAACCTGACCTGTCATTCGTGGCAAAGCACATTGACCAGACGTCCGAAAGGATCTCGCAGGAAGAAGCGGCGGACGCCCCAGGCCTCGGTGATGGGGCCGTGCTCGATCGCCAGGCCTGACGCCAATCGCACGACGATGGACCTCGTCAAGATTGTCGACTTCGATGGAGAGGTCTGGAACCGGTGTTCCTGCCCCTCCCTCGCAGGCGATACTGATCTGCGGCTTCATCTGGCCGTCCGAGGCGTCACGTGACGATCCAGCCGTGGTCCATCACCACGTCCATGTCCAGGATGTCGGCATAGAAACGCCGAGCGTCTTCCAGCCGATCTGCCCTGATGTTGGCAATGATGCGTTTCACGGCCACGAAGACTCTCCTTCAACATGCACAATGCGCCCCCCAAAGCATGGCTCCAGGAAGGCGCAAGGTTACTACGACTTGCGTGCACCGGCCCCGATCACGGGGCCGACAGCCGCGATCAGTGGCTGGAAGCCAGCAGCAGGTCGTTCATGCGGCGCACGAAGCCGACCGGATCTTCCAGCTTGCCGCCATCAGCCAGCGTGGCCTGGTCGAACAGCAGGCTGGACCAGTCGTCGAAGCGGCCGTCTTCCTGCTTGAGCCGCTTGACCAGCGGGTGCTCGGGGTTGATCTCCAGGATGGGGCGGCGGCTGGGCACATCCCGACCGGCCTGCTTCAGCATCCGCTCCAGCGTGGCGCTCATGTCGCCCTTGTCGGACACCAGGCAGGCGGCCGAATCGGTCAGGCGATGGCTGACCTTCACGTCCTTGACGCGCTCGCCCAGCGTGTTCTTGAGGCGCTCGACCAGGTCCTTGAAGTCGGCAGCCGTTTCCTCGCTGGCCTTGCGCTCGGCTTCGTCCTCCAGATCGCCCAGATCCAGCCCGCCACGCGCCACCGACTGCAGCGGCGTGCCGTCGAATTCCTGCAGGTAGCTGAGCATCCACTCGTCCACACGGTCCGAGAGCAGCAGCACCTCGATGCCCCTTCTTGCGGAAGATCTCCAGGTGCGGGCTCTGGCGTGCGCCGGCCTCGGTATCGGAGGTGATGTAGTAGATGGCCTTCTGGCCTTCCTTCATCCGCGCCTTGTACTGGGCCAGCGAGACCATGCCGTCCGCGTTGCGGATGTCGTCATCCGCGCATCGGCGCCCTGTTCGAGCGTTGCCCTACCCCTGATGACGGCGTCCTCGACCTCGGTACCCGGCCGGGTTCCAGACGTCCTGGCCTCGGCAGCCGGCACCGTGATGGCGATCGGCTCGCCGGTGGTGCGGAAACGCAGCAGCGCGGCGATCTTCTCGCGGTTCTTCGCGTCCTCGCCCACGCCCTCCTTCAGCACCTGCCCGAAGCGCGCCAGAAGCGGACATAGTCGGCCTGACGGTTCTCGGCCAGGTCTTCCAGAAGCGTCAGCACGCGCCGGACGTTGCCCTCGCGGATCAGGCGGATGTCACGGCTTTCCCTGCAGGGATCTCGCGCGATACGTTGAGCGGCAGGTCGCTGAATCGACCACGCCGCGCACGAAGCGCAGGTAGGCCGGGATCAGCTGCTCGGCATCGTCCATGATGAAGACGCGCCGCACGTACAGGCGCACGCCGTGGCGCTGCTGGCGATCCCACAGGTCGAAGGGGGCATGCTTGGGAATATAGAGTAGCTGCGTGTACTCGGCACGCCCTTCCACCCGGTTGTGGGTGTAGGCCAGCGGCCCCTCGAAGTCATGGGTGATGTGACGATAGAACTCGTCGTATTCCTTCTCGGTGATCTCGTTGCGCGGGCGCTGCCACAGGGGCCTTGGCCTGGTTGACGACCTCCACTCACCGGTGTCGACCATTTCCTGCTTCTCGGCATCCCACTTCTCGGCCTTCATGCGCACCGGCGGCGCGATGTGGTCGGAATAGCTGCGCACCAGCTGGCGCAGCTTGTACAGCTCCAGCAGCGAGTCGTATTCATGGCCCTCTTCGGGGTCGGCATCGTTGTCACGCAGGTGCAGCGTGACGGTGGTGCCGCGCTCGGCGCGGCTGATGGTCTCGATGGTGAATCTCGCCGTCGCCGGTGGACACCCAGCGGATGGCCTGATCCTCGGCAGCGCCGGCACGGCGGCTTTCCACCGTGACCTTCTTGGCCACGATGAACGAGGAATAGAAGCCCACGCCGAACTGGCCGATGAGGTTGGAATCACGGGCTCGGTCGCCGGTCAGCTGGCTGAAGAACTCGCGCGTGCCAGAGCGGGCGATGGTGCCCAGGTTCTTCACGGCCTCGTCACGGTTCATGCCGATGCCGTTGTCACGCACGCTGATGGTGCGGGCCTTGCGGTCGGTCTCGATCCAGATGCCCAGATCGCTGTCGCCACCATAGAGCTGTCGTTGTCCAGGGCCTCGAGCGCAGCTTGTCGCAAGCGTCAGAGGCGTTGAGATCAGCTCGCGCAGGAAGATGTCGCGGTTGCTGTAGAGGGAGTGGATCATCAGATCAAGCAGCTGCTTGATCTCGGTCTGGAATCCCAGGGTTTCCTGTGGGTGTCGCTCATGGTGCTTGGTGGTTTTGCAGATATCGTGGAAAGCAGATAGGCGCGACACCTTCTTTTCAAGGTCCTGGCGGGAAAGAAAAATCCCGGACGCGCCCTCCGATGGCTGGCGGGTCAGGCCACCGGCTCGGTGCCGGGCAGCCAGAGCCGCACTTCCTTCCAGCGCGGGTCGAGCTGCTTGCCCTTGCGGCCGCGGGTGCCGGTGTTGGCGGCGATCTCGCGGGTGCTCATCGTGCGGCTCTGCGGCTTGGCCATGCGGCCGGTGCCGGTGACGACAAGGCCGGTGTCGGCCGCGACGATGACCTGGCGCAGTGTCTCCTTCTTCTCCAGGCCCATCAGGGTCACGCCCCGGCCGCCCTTGTGCAGGGTCTTCACCTCCGGACACGGGGTAGGCCGAGCACCCGGCCCTTGTCGCCGCCGCCCTGACCGTCACTCAGGCAGACGACGGTGGCGTCCGCGCGGCTGGCGTCAAACAGCACAGGGGGCAGCGGCACATCACCTTCTTCCAGGGTGAGGAAGTGCTTGCCGGCCTTCATCCGGCTCTGCCAGTCACCAGCCACGCAGGTCAGGCCAAAGCCCTTCTCGGTGGCCAGCAGCGCCCGCATCGGCCGAAGCCGCAAAGGCATGCAGGATCTGGGGAACCGGCCTCCAGCTCGACGAGAGCTGGTGACGGGCACCCGTCACCCCGCGCCGAGGGCAGTCCTGCCACGGGGATGGAATAGACCCGGCCGTTGCTGGCCAGGCATAGAGCTGGTCGGTGGTCTTGACCTCGTATGCACCAGCCAGCTCGTCACCGGTCTTGAAGTTGAACTGCCGGGCGTCGTGGCCGTGCCCCTGACGGGACCGCACCCAGCCCTTGGCCGAGATGATGACGGTGACGGGCTCTTCCACCTGACGGGCCTCGACGGCCGCCTTCTCGGCAGCCTCGATGAGCGTGCGACGGTCGTCGCCGTAGGTCTTGATGTCGGCCTCGATCTCCTTGATGACGGCCTTCTTCAGCGTGGCCTCGCTGCCCAGCAGGCCCTGCAGCTTCTTGCGCTCGTCAAAGAGCTCCCTTGAGCTCCTGCTCGATGCGGATGGCCTCCAGGCGTGCCAGCTGGCGCAGACGGATCTCCAGGATGTCCTCGGCCTGCCGCTCGGTCAGCCCGAAGGCCTGCATCAGCGCGGGCTTCGGTTCGTCCGATTCACGGATGATGCGGATGACCTCGTCGATGCTTGAGCAGCACCAGCTGCCGCCCTTCAGGATGTGGATGCGGTCCTCGACCTTGCCCAGGCGGTGGGAGCGCTGCGCCGGCGCACGGTGTGCAGCCGGAAGTCGACCCCACTCCTGCAGGATCTCGGTGAGCGTCTTCTGGCGCGGCCGCTTGTCCCTGACCCAGCATCACCAGGTTGATGGACACCGAGGTTTCAGACTGGTGCAGGCCAGCAGCGTGTTGACCAGCAGCGCCTGCTCGATGCGGGAGGTCTTGGGCTCGAAGACCAGGCGCACGGCAGCCCTCACGGCCGCTTTCGTCGCGCACCGCATCCATCACGTTCAGGATCTGCGACTTGGCCTGCAGCTGCTCGGGCGTGAGGGGCCTTCTTGCCGCTGCGCACTTTCGCGTTGCTCAGCTCCTCGACCTCTTCCAGCACTTTCTGGGACGAGACGCCATGCGGCAGCTCGTCGACAACCAGCTGCCACTGGCCCCGGCCAGTTCCTCGATGTGATAGCGGGCACGCACGCGGATGGAGCCCCCGGCCACTGCGGTAGGCTCTCGGCCAGGTCGGCACTGTTGCTGATGATCTGGCCTCCGCCCGGGAAGTCGGGGCCAGGCAAGATCTGCATCAGCGCCTCGTGCGACAGCTTCGGATCGCGGATGAGGGCGATAGCGGCCTGGGCCACCTCCACCAGATTGTGCGAGGGATCTCGGTGGCCATGGCCACGGCGATGCCCGAGGCACCGTTGAGCAGGATCATCGGCAGCCGCGCCGGCAGCAGTTCCGGCTCGGTGGCCGAACCGTCGTAGTTGGGCACGAACTCGACCGTGCCCTGGTCGATCTCGTCGAGCAGCAGGCGGGCGTACTGCGTGAGCCGCGCCTCGGTGTAACGCATGGCGGCCGCGCCGTCGCCATCACGCGAACCGAAGTTGCCCTGGCCATCGACCAGCGGGTAGCGCAGGCTGAAGTCCTGCGCCATGCGCACCATCGCGTCGTAGGGCGGCGGAATCCCCGTGCGGGTGATATTTGCCCAGCACATCACCCACCACCGGGCCGACTTGACGGGCTTGGCGGCAGCCCCAGCCCCATCTCGTGCATGGCAAACAGGATGCGCTGCTGCACAGGCTTCAGCCATCGCTCACGTCGGGCAGCGCACGGCTGCGGATGGTGGAGATGGCGTAGTCCAGATAGGCCCGCTCGGCATGGCGGGCCAGTGTCAGCCATCGGTGCTCTCTTCTCGTCGAGGATGATCTCGGTATCCATTCAGTCCTCGATCCGTCGGCCAGCCGCAGCCGGCCCGTTGAATTCAGTCAGACGTCGGCACGGGCCTGATCGCCGTGCTCTTCCAGCCAGCTGCGTCGGCCGGCAGCCTCGCCCTGCCCATCAGGAGCGTGAACTGTGCCCTCGGTATCGGGTACGGGCACGGCGCCATAGCGCACCTGCGACAGGCTGCGGGTGGCCGGATTCAGCGTGGTCTCCACAGCTGCTCGGCCGTCATCTCGCCCAGGCCCTGAAGCGCGACACGGTCCAGCTGCCCTCACGCATGCCGTCCTTGCGCAGCTTCTCTTCGGTGTGCTGCAGTTCGCGGGCATCCAGGCGGTAGATCTTCCCGCAGCGGCTGCTTGCCGCGCGCGGGCACGTCCACCCGGTACAGCGCGGCGGGCGCGCCACGTGAGAGCGTGCCCCGCGTCGATGAGCGCCGGGAAGTGCCGGAAAAAACAGCGTGAGCAGCAGCACCTGGATGTGCGAGCCATCCACGTCGGCGTCCGACAGGATGCAGATCTTGCCGTAGCGCAGGCCGGGCAGTCGGGCTGGCGCCACGCGGGTGCGGGCTCGACCCCGATAGCTACGGCGATGTCGTGGATCTCGTTGTTGGCAAACAGCCGGTCAGGCTCAGTCTCCCAGGTGTTGAGCAGCTTGCCGCTGCAGTGGCAGCACGGCCTGGTTTTCCTTGTCGCGACCCATCTTGGCCGAGCCACCGGCGGAATCGCCCTCCACCAGAAACAGTTCGTTGTGCGCCGTGTCGGTGCTCTCGCAGTCGGTGAGCTTGCCCGGCAGCACGGCCACGCCCGAGCCCTTGCGCTTCTCGACCTTCTGGGCCGAGCGCTGGGCGCGCCTGCGCCTGGCGGATGGACCAGCTCGGCCAGCTTCCGGGCCTGGTCGACATGCTGGTTGAGCCAGAACTCGAACTGGGTGCGCACGGCCCCGGAGACCAGCCGCACGGCATCGCGTGAGCTGAGCCGCTCCTTGGTCTGGCCCTGGAACTGCGGGTCCAGCACGCGGGCCGACAGCACGAAGCTGGCGCGTGCAGGCATCCTCGGCCATCAGCCGCACGCCCTGGGCTGCAGGTTGTGCAGCTCGATGAAGCCGCGGATGGCCGTGAAGAGCCCCCTCGCGCAGACCGGATTCGTGCAGCCGCCCGCCGGCGTGGGATGAGGTTCACGTAGGATCTGCGCGCCAGCGGTCCGTTCTCGGTGAAGGCCACCACCCAGTGGGCGCCCTCGCCTTCGGCAAAGCTGTCGTCACCCCGTCCGGCGTACTGCTGGTCCTCGAAAAAGCACCAGCGGCTCCACCCCGGCTCCTGCGCCAGCTCTTCCTGCAGATAGCCGCGCAGTCCTCGTCATACTGCCACCGCCGGGTCTCGCCCGTCTTTTCCAGGGTGAGCGTCACGCGCACACCGGCAGCAGCACGGCCTTGCTGCGCAGAAGCCGCTCCAGCTCGGCCACCGGAATGGTGGCGCTGTCAAAGTACTTTTGAGGGTCGGGCGTGAGCGGTGACACGGGTACCGGACGAGGGTTCATCGCGCGGCCGGCCGTGCCACCAGGGACTCGGCCAGCTCGCCATCGGCGAAAGGCGATGGTGTGAGCCAGCCGGGTGCCGGGCGCGTCCTTGCCTCGCCCTTGCGCCAGACGGTGACCTCCAGCCGGCGGGACGAGGCGTTGATGACCGAGACGCCCACACCGTGCAGGCCACCTGGAGAAGCTGGCTAGGCACCGCCCGCGGTCTTGTCAAACCTTGCCGCCGGCATGCAGCCGGGTGAAGACGAGTCTCGATGACCGGCACGCCCTCGTCGAGGTGCAGGCCCACGGGAATGCCCCGGCCGTCGTCAGGGTAACCTCGACGCGGCCATCCTTGAAGAGGCGGACATCGATGTGCGCGCGTAACCGCCCAGGGCCTCGTCGGCCGCGTTATCGATGACTTCCTGGATGATGTGCAGCGGGTTCTCGGTACGGTGTACATGCCCGGCCGCTGCCGGACCGGCTCCAGACCCTTCAGCACCCGGATGGAGGCTTCGGAGTAGTCGGCGCCGTTTTTGAATGAGGATGAACGAGTTGCCATCCGGGGATTATCGCCGATGATCTCCGGCGACGCGGCTCAAGGTGCCGCCTGGCGTCGCTGACACTGCCACAGTTCGGCCCATGACGTCGCCGAAAACCCGGATGGCAGATGCGGCATCGTCAATCATGGTTAAACGGGAATTACAATAGACAGCCCTGCCCCGCAGGCCTCGTCCGATGGACAGATCGGGGTGGGTATGGTCGCGAAAGCCATTGGCACTCCTGCTGGGCGGCCCGGGCCCTTGTGAAACCCCAGGAGAGTCACATGGCAAAAGGAAGAAAGATTTCGGTGGTCGGTGCCGGTGCCGTCGGCACGGCCGTGGCCTATGCAGCCCTGATCCGTCAGGTCGCCAACGAGATCGCCCTGTATGACATCAACACGCCCAAGGTCGAGGCCGAGGCCGCCGACCTGGCGCATGGTTCGCACTTCACGGGCTGGCCCCATGTGAGCGGCAGCAGCGACATCGCGGTGACCAGCGGCAGCGACATCGTGGTGATCACCGCCGGCGCCAAGCAGAACCCGGGCCAGAGCCGCCTGGAGCTGGTCAGGGACAATGCCCGCATCCTGAAGGCGATGATCCCCAAACTGGTGGAAGCCTCGCCCGACGCGATCTACATCCTGGTGACCAACCCGTGCGACGTGCTCACGATGGTGGCACAGCGCATCTCGGGCCTGCCCACCAGCCGGGTGATCTCCAGCGGTACGGTGCTCGATTCATCGCGGCTGCGCCGCCTGATCGCCGACCGCGCCCGCATCTCCACGGCCAGCGTGCACGCCTCGATCATCGGCGAGCACGGTGACAGCGAGTTCGATGTGGTCGGTGGCCCGGATCGGAGCGGTGCCCATTGCCGACTACCGCGTGAACGGCCACCAGGTGTTCCCGCCGGACGTACTGGACGACCTGGCCCACCAGGTGATGACCAGTGCCTACAAGGTGATCGCCGGCAAGGGAGCCACCAACTTCGCCATCGGCCTGTCGGCCTCGCGGATCTGCGAAGCCATCACTGCGTGACGAGCATTCGGTGCAGCCAGTCTCCAGCATCCTGCACGTCAGTACGGCATTGAGGGCGTGGCACTGTCGCTGCCCAGCGTTCTGGGTGCGAGCGGCGTGGAGCAGGTGCTCGACACCCCGCTGAGCGAGGATGAGAAGGCCAAGCTGCGTGCGCCCGGCCGATGCGATCCTGAGCAGCTTCAAGCTGGTCGAGAAGGAGCTCTGAAAACAGGCATGCCGTGACGCCGACCCCCCTCCGGGGGCGGCGTTGGCCCCAGCAGCGAGCCCCGGTTTCCCGGGGCTTTTTCATGCTCCCAGGCTGCGCACCGGCACGTCTGCCCACCGCCGATGCGGGCGATCCCCGGAAATGCCTCCTGGCCTACAGGACGGAAAAGCCCCGGGACAGGTTTCCCTGTCTCCGGGGCTTTTTCAGAGGTTCCCGTCACGGGCTCCCTGTCGCCTGGGCGATCAGGAAGCCTGCGGGATATCACTGCACGACCGGGGTCGCCATGATGCTGGCCTGGATCTTGCTCTTGCATGCTGCTGCAGCAGGAGCGGGTTGCTCACACCATAGGGGCTCTTGAACTTGGTCGCGAAGGGCTTGGTCTTGCCATCGTCCAGGCCGCAGATGGGCACCGGGCCAAAGCGGGTGGCGATCAGGTTGGCCGGGTCATAGATCCGCACCTTCTGCATCATGCCCCGGTCTTCGTGGTCAAGGATATGGCAGTGCAGCACGAAGTCACCCCAATACCGGTTGTACTGGGTCCGCACGGTGACCGTGTACTGGCCAGCCGTACCCTGCCGCGGAAGCGACTTGATGAACAGCGTGTCACGCCACGTGCCCTTCATGCCGCGGTACTGGGTGTCGGCCACCCCGCCTTCGGATCCGGCCGTGTCCGGCGTGTCCATGCCGCTCACGTCACGCCCCTGCGGATCCAGAATCGACACGATCTGGAACGGGTTGACGTGGACGTGGTGCGGGTGACCACCGTTGGTCGACTTGATGACCCAATCCTGCACGGCGCCCAGCTTCAGTGTGCGCGGCTCATCCGTCTCGCTGAACACCTTGCCATCGATCGTGAAATTGAAGCCTTCGTTCAGATTGTTCGGGTTCTTCGGCACGATGGCATAGGTCACCGTCTGCGGTGTCGATTCCGTCACGTCCGCTTCGGTCAGCGTCTTGTGCGGCGTGAAGCGCGACAGCTTCAGCCCGTCGTTCAGGTCAGCCACCACGTTGGCCCGAACAGACTCAGGCACATTGGTGTTGGCCAGGTTCAGCATCTGCTGTGACGTAGCTGGGGATGTCGGTGACGTTCATGTTCACGCCATTGCCCACTTCCACGATGCCGATCAGCGTCTGGGCCGGCGGCTCGTTGGTGACGGCGCCAGCTGCCGGCACCGACTTGTCCAGCACGCAGTAGAAACCGGACTGCGGGAAGACCGTCACCAGATCCCAGCGATAGCCGGGCTGGAAGGCGGTCTGCGTGGCTGGCTGCATGTTGTTCATGGTCATGCTGTCGGAGGCCACGCGGTAGTGCGTGAGCGGTGCACCCGTGCAGTTGTTGTTGATGAAGCGCTGCAGCGACTTTGCCACTGAGGTTGCGCACGTCGCTGACCGGCATGTTGTTCAGGATGGCCTTGCGGAATTCCAGATTGACGGAATCGCGCACGCCGCCGTGGATGATCCGCCAGCGCTCAAGTCGGCCTGCGACGGCACCGACAAAGCGCGGCAGCGTCACGCCGTTGACCGTGGTGAAGCGGCCACTATCCCGCCAGCTGTTCGGCCCATCCAGGGCATCGTAGTTGTCCACGGGCCCACGTCGCCGTCATCGCAGCGCAATGGTGTGGTCGTGGCACCCTGGCCCTGGTTCTCGCCACCATTGGCAGGCATGCGCTTGAGCTTGCCATCGGCCCCCACACAGCCGTACGAGATCTGCTGCAGCATCAGCAGCCGTTCCTGAACGCGGGTACCCGGGGTGGACTTGAGCAGCGTGTCCAGGTCACCGTTGGTATTGCCACTGGGATAGCGGTTGCCGCGAATGATGAGCGCACCAGCCATGCCGCTGGACACCTGCAGCGCGGTGGAGCCATGGAGTGGCTGTGATACCAGAACGTGCCCGCCGGGTGATCGCTCGGCACATCAATCTCATAGAGCTGTGCCTTGCCCGGCTCGACCTTCAGGAAGATGTTGTCGGCATTGCCCCGGGGGCTGACCCACAGGCCGTGCGTATGCAGGTTGGTGACGTTGAAGCACCGAGGGTCGTTCTCTTTCGCCTCCTTGCAGGGCCTTATCGGCCTCCGGCTCCAGGTTGTTGGTCAGCTGCACGTTCAGCCGCGTACCCGGCTGGATCTCGATGGTGGGCGCCACCAGCGGACGGCTGGAATCACCGTGATAGCTGCGCAGCCGCACGGTCGTACTTGTCGTTGTTCGGGTCCCAGATGTAGGAATCCACATAACCGACATCAAGGCGCACGTTGCGCTGGCGCGCCGGTGGCAGCGTGGCCTCGCTCACATTGCCCTGTGCCTGGATGCCGGACGAGCCGGACGCAGCGTTCACGTTGTCCTCACCCTGGAACACCGGCGGGTTGCGCACGACGCTGAAAAGAGTGGCGTCCTGCGCCTGGGCTGACAGCGAGGTCAGCCCGAGCAGCGCAGCAGACAGGGTCGCCAGCGCCGGCAGGGCCGGCCGCACAACAGCTTTATGACGGGACAATGCCCGATGGGTTGTCGCATGAGACACGATGGTTATTCTCCGCCTGATTGAGGGGTACTGAATGACTCATCACGACACCTGCAAATACTGTCGATTGATACGACATTTCGCCCCAGATTCGTCGTCATTCAGGCCTTTGTGTTGAAAGACAGGCGAAGCTTAAGGGGCGGGACCAAAAAATCCTGTTCTCCAAACTTAACGAAACACAATGAACGTAAACCCTACTTACACGCACCTGGAGCGCCAGGCAGGCGACCTGCGTGAAAAACTGGGATACACAACGTGTTTTCCTTTGAAATCAATGAATTGACATGCCTTGCTTGATGAGCATCAAGCCTTTCATGGCTCACAGCACTTACTGTAGTTACATATAAGGTTATATATCTACAAAGCCTCAACGTTTTTCCGTGATTTGCCCATTGCGTCGTCATCCTTTTGCGAAGACTCGTCCTCGATGCGCCGACTTTCTTGCGTGATGTTGAATTCCATACAACGTGAGCACTTGATGGTGTGATCGAACCGTCCCTGCTGACACGATCGATATACTGGCCATATAGTCCCCCGCCCCGGCTCATCATGTCCCGCCAGCCCCTGTCCCCTGCCCTGCCGCCGCCTGCTGTTTCCTTGGCTGATGGCAGTTGTGCTGCTGGGCGGATGCGACTCTCAGCCCCTGCGCCACCCGCCGGGACAGGCAAGCCTCGGCATCCGGACAGGTGGCCAGGCCAGACACCCGGATCGCCACGGCACAGTCCGCCGCGTCGGAGACGCGCTCAGTCTCCACGGACCAGGCACAGGAAGGCGGGAAGCCGGACGAAGGCACCCTCGTCCTGCCATCGGATCCTCCCGTGTCCGACGACACGTTCGCCCCGTCATCACCAGCAGCACCGGATGCCGTTCCATCCCGCACGCCGGCACAGGACAAGGCATCTGCCCCCAGGCCATCGACGACGCAACGGCCCTGCGCGTTCTGAAATCCAACCACTGCACATCCTGCCACCAGCCGGAACGGCAGGTGGTGGGGCCTGCCTTCCGTGACATCGGACGGCGTCATGCCGGGCAACCCTGATGCGGGCAGGCAGCTGGCGGCAAGCATCCTCGGGGAGCAGCAGGAACTGGGGGCCAGTGCCGATGCCGCCGCAGCCGCACGTGAACGATCGCGACCTGAAAATCATCGTCGACTGGATCCTTCAGCAGCACTAGAGCACTGCGCTGAATCCCGAAACAACGGCCATTGACTCGAATCAAGATACGTTTTTCCGGGCCGGCGCATATTCATTCATATCTATTCTTTCTGAACCATCAAGGAACCTCCTGCATGCAGAACACTACCCGTCCCCTCCAATCTGCCACCGCGGACGGCCCCCAAGGCCTCGGACAGCCCAGCCGTCGCAACGCCCTGCCGAAAGCGCATCCGAGACACGTGCGCGCCGCAGCCCCCAAAGCCGCCGCCACGGCCACCCCGCGCCGGCGCAAGGCGTGCTCCGGCAGGCCGCTGCCCACCGAAGTCCGCTGCGCTGGGCCAGGGCGACACGCCGCCCAGCCTGAAGAAAGAGGCCCTGGAAAAATTCGTGACCGGGCCAGAAGATCGAGGCCTCTCAGGAAAAACAGGTCGAGGCCGTCGGTTCCATCCTCGACAACGTCGACAAGAAGACCGTGCAGGAGCGTGCAAAGGCACTGCGCGCCATCCTGGAGGGTGCAGCGGCCGACGACCGGGAGGTCATCCGCAAAGGCCCTCAGGGGCAGAGATGCCCAAGCAGTTGATGCACTCGCTGGCCAACCCCGACGAGGAGCTGGCCGATGACTGGCGTGACGGCGCGTATCCGTACAAGAACCTGATGCGCCGCGCCACCTACGAGAAGGAGAAATTCCGTCTGCAGGTGGAGCTGCTGAAGCTGCAGGCCTGGGCCAAGGAAACCGGCCAGCGCATCGTCATCCTGTTCGAGGGACGCGATGCGGCCGGCAAGGGCGGCACCATCAAGCGTTTCATGGAGCACCTGAACCCGCGGGGAGCCCGTGTGGTGGCACTGGAGAAACCCACCGACACCGAACGCGGTCAGTGGTACTTCCAGCGCTACATCGAGCATCTGCCCACGCACGGCGAGATCGTGCTCTTTGACCGCAGCTGGTACAACCGGGCGGGCGTGGAGCGCGTGATGGGCTTCTGCACCACGGAGGAATACCAGGAGTTCATGAAGCAGGCGCCCGAGTTCGAGCGCCACCTGGTCGCAGCGGCATCCACCTGGTGAAGTTCTGGTTCAGCGTCAGCCAGAAGGAACAGCGTCGCCGCTTCCGCGAACGCGCCGCCCACCCGCTCAAGCAATGGAGCTGAGCCCCATCGACAAGGCGTCGCTGGACAAGTGGATGAATACACCCGCGCCAAGGAAGCGATGTTCTTCGAGACGGACACGGCCGACAGCCCGTGGACGGTCATCAAGAGCGACTGCAAGCAGCGCGCCCGCCTCAACGCCATGCGCTGCATCCTTCACAAACTGCCCTACGGCAACAAGTCCATCGAACGGATCGGTAAGCTGGATCCGCTGGATCGTGGGCCGGGCCCATGTGGTGTACGAGCGCGGCGAGCGCCCTGATGCCCCTGCTGTAAACACTGAGGGTCATCAACGCAGGCGCAGGCTCCTTGCGTGGGGGCCTGCTGCTGACGGGTCTCTCCATCCACGATGACCCGAGGCCCTCGCACAGGATTCACCGATGAAAAAGCGCCCGCAGGAGCTTTTTCATGGTGATCCAGATAGGATCAGGCCTTGCCGTCTGCCTTGCGCAGGATCTCGTACATCTCGTCCTTCAGGCGCAGCTTCTCTTTCTTGAGATTTTCGATCTCGACCGATGCCGTGCGCTCGACACCAGCTTCCATGGCCTTGATCTTGTGGTCGAGTTCGTTGTGCTTGTCGAACAGACGTGCAAAATGCGAGTCTTCGGTCTTAAGCTTTGGTGATCAGTCCACGAAATTCCGGAAACATGCCAGTCAACCTCGAAAGTTGGAACGAGAGAGAAAACACAGCCGAAGAAATTCAGCCGGCAACTGGTTCGATACTAGCACAAGGCGTCCGTGTTTCCCGCTCGACGGCCACGGATAATGGCCCCGGCGAGACAGGCGGCAACCCTCAGGATATTCACTCAGGGAAAACCCGAATATCCGCCACATTCCACACGCTCTCCCTCGGAAAATGGCCATGAGTACCGCCCTCTCAAGACGCATCGCCCATCTGGACATGGACGCCTCTTCGCCTCGGTGACGTTGCTGCAGTATCCGCAGCTGCAGGCCCTGCCGGTGGTGATCGGCGGCCGGCGAATGACACCCGAGGAACTGGTGGACCCCACATCAACGAGCGCCATCCGGGCAGCCCATGGCGAGCGGACGCACTACAGGCCATCGACCCGGACCATTTCCCGACTGGGTGATTACCGGGGCCGAGGCGTGGCCACCACCGCCACCTATGCTGCCCGGCAGTTCGGACTGCTCGGGCATGGGGCTGGCCAGGGGCGCCCACCTGTGCCCGCAGGCCATCCTGCTGCCACCCGATTTCGATCGGTACCGCCGCTTCTCGCAGGCCTTCGAGGCGATCATCCCTGTCCGAAGCACCGGTGATGGAGGATCGGGGCATCGACGAGGTGTTCATCGACCTGACGAAGGTGGCAGGCGTTCAGGAGGACGGCGGACGTGCGCTGGCCACGCGGCTGCAGGCACGCATCCAGGCCGAAACCGGGCTGAGCTGCTCGATCGGGGTCGCGCCCAACAAGCTGATCGCCAAGATGGCCAGCGATCTGGACAAGCCGCACGGCATCACGATCATCCGCCCCGAGGATCTGCAGACGCGGATCTGGCCCCCTGCCCTGCCGCCGCATCAACGGCATCGGCCCCAAGACCGACGAACGACTGCAGAAACTGGGCGTGCTGACCATTGCCCAGCTGGCCGCCTGCGACACGGCCCTGGCTGGTGGAACACTCGGCACGCGAACCGGCCAGTGGCTGCACGATGCTGCCTGGGGGCTATGACCGGCCGGTGGCCAATCGGGCGGAGCCGGTGACGATCAGCCGAGACCACCTTCGAGCGTGACCCTGCACGCCGTGCATGACCGCGCGGAGCTGGCCGCCATCTTCACGCGGCTGGCCGAGCAGACGGCGCAGGATCTGCAGCGCAAGGGCTATCGGGGCCGCACGGTGGGCATCAAGCTGCGCTATGCGGATTTCCGCACCGTGACGCGTGAGCTGACGACAGAGTCTCCTACCCAGGACGCCGGCGACATCCGACGGCTGGCCGGCCGCTGTCTGAAGCGGGTGGACCTGCAACGGCGCTTTCGCCTACTGGGCATCCGCGTGTCGTCGCTGGAACGTGCCGATGCCACCATGAAGCCGCCCCCGATACACACATGCAGCCGCCCCGGCAGGGGGAACTGCCCTTCTGAGGGAAGGTCCTGCTGAAAGATTCCGCCAGGACGGCAGGGAAATATCACCAGACCCTTGACGGGACAGGAATTCCACCAAAATCTTTTTTTCTCTGGCGGGTGGCAGAGTGGTTATGCAGCGGCCTCGCAAAGCCGTGGACGCCGGTTCGATTCCGACCTCCGCCTCCAGATTCAAAAAGCCATTCATCGTTTTCGATGAATGGCTTTTTCTTTTCCAGGCCCGGATTGGCCTCTGATGGGCTTGGACTTATCCGGCCTGCAGGTTCTTTCGGTTTTCCGGGACTTCCCGCTTCCGGAACCTGCTTGGAGCCCTGGGAGCGACGGGCTCTGCCGCCGGGGCCGGAAGCCGGCCCACGGCAGAACCACGGTCAGTGGGCGCCCGTGTCGCCCCGCAGCTGCGGCCAGGCCTGCTTCGGGTAGTAGGCCATCGAGATGAAGGTCTGGATGGCGGCCAGCGTGATCATCCAGCTGCCCCAGTACTGGCAATCGAAGCCGCCAATGGGATCGTGGTAGAGCAGCATGGGAATGGCCAGCATCTGGACAGCCGTCTTGACCTTGCCCATCCAGTTGACGGCCACACTCTTGCGCGCGCCGATGCTGGCCATCCATTCACGCAGGGCCGAGATGGTGATCTCGCGGCCGATGATGATGATGGCAATGCCGGCGTTGATGCGGCCCAGATCCAGCAGCATGACCAGCGCCACGCAGACCAGCAGCTTGTCGGCCACCGGATCGAGAACGCCCCCAGCTCGGTCTGCTGCCCCAGGCGTCGCGCCAGCCAGCCCGTCCAGCCAGTCGAGTGATGGAGGCCAGAATGAACAGGATGGTGGCGACGAGGTTGCGACTGTCGTTCGCCCCCATGCGTCGAAAAGGCACCAGATAGACACAGACCAGCAGCGGTATGGCAAGAATGCGCTGCCAGGTCAGCAGATTGGGCAGATTGAAGGCCATGGGGGTGCACGTTCGGGGAAACGACCGCTGCACCGGCAGCCGCAATGACGGAACGCTCTTGCGGGGGCCAAACGCTGCGCCGGCGGCTCAAGATGGCAGCGCGCCAGCGAAAGTGCAGCAACTGGCACAAGCCTATCACAACGGCCGGTGCAGGCAAAAAACGCAACAGCATCGACCCTCCATCCAGAGCGTCCCCACCGGATCGGGGGCGCAGCAAGCCCCCGGATGCACCCGAGCCAAGTGCGGTGGAAGCGTCCGCACATGCCCCCGAGCAACCTGTTGCAGACGGGGCCCTGATACGCGAAAGGGACCTGCCGGAGCGTGCCGCTTCCCGGCCCTCAGCTCTGGTGAAGCTGCTGATAGATGGATTCGGCCAGGGACATGGAAATGCCCTCGACGCTGGCCAGGTCCTCGACGCTGGCGGCCATGATGCCCCGCAGCCCGCCGAAGCGCGACAGCAGCCGCTGGCGGCGGCAGGGCGCCCACGCCATCAATTTCTTCCAGCCGCGATACCTTGCGGGCCTTGGCACGGCGGGCGCGCATGCCGGTGATGGCAAAGCGGTGGGCTTCATCACGAATCTGGGCCACCAGCATCAGCGCGGGCGATTCCTTGCCCAGCACGAGCGGCTCACGCCCGTCGGCGAACACCAGCGTCTCCAGCCCCACCTTTCGCCCCTCCCCTTGGCCACGCCCACCAGCAGGCCAATGTCCAGCCCCAGCGACTCGAAGACCTCACGGGCGCTGCTGATCTGGCCCTTGCCGCCATCGACCAGCACGATGTCGGGCAGGGCGTGCGGCATCATCGCGCGCAATGCGGCCGGAAGTCGTGCGGCCCTCTCCGGGCGCAGCGGTCTCGTCGGTATCCGTGCTGGTATCAGCGTCGGACACGGATGCGTGCCCGGCGTCTGCATCGTCAGCCGGCTCATCCCGGGTGGTAGCCCAGCGGCCATAGCGGCGCTGCAGCACCTGGCGCATGGCCGCATAGTCGTCACCGGGCTCGATGCCCTGGATGTTGAAGCGGCGATACTGGCCGGACGCCATCCGGTTGTTCTCGTAGACCACGCAGGAAGCCTGGGTGGCCTCGCCCATGGTGTGGCTGATGTCGAAGCATTCGACGCGCAGGCGCGCCGGGTCTTCCAGCGACAGGCCCAGCACGTCGAGCAGGTCCTGGGTGCGGCGCAGCTGCGAACCGTCGATGGCCAGGTGGCGGGTGAGCGCGATCTTCGCGTTGGCATGGGCCTGCGCGAGCCACCGGCGTCGGTCCTGCTGCGGGTTCTGCACCCAGGCAACCGGATGGCCCGCCTGGGCGCGCAGGATGCCCAGCAGCTCGGGATCCTCGGGCTTCCGGGCACAGATGATGACGCCGGGAATGGTGGCCCCGCATAGTGCTGGGTCAGGAAGGCGTCGAGCACGCTGCCCAGGCCCTCCTCGTCGTCCAGGCCCGCCACATGGGACGGGAAATGCGCCTTGTCGCCCAGATGGCGACCGCCCGCACCATGGCCAGGTTCAGGCAGACCCTGGCCATCGGCCTGCTCGATGGCGATGATGTCGGCGTCCGTGTCGGCATTGATCTCCATCGACTGCTGGTGCAGCACGCGCGACAGGGCACTGATGCGGTCGCGCAGCACGGCCGCCTCCTCGAGCGCAGTTCCTCGGCCGCAGCCTGCATGCCGGCTTCCATCTCCTTCAGGATTTCCTTGTGCCCGCCCTTCAGGAAGGTGATGGCGGAGTTCACGTCACGGCGGTAGGCCGCCCCGTCAATCAGGCCGACGCAGGGGCGCTGCAGCGGCGGATCTGGTGCAGCGAGGCACGGACGCGAACGGTTGGCAAAGTAGCTGTCCTCGCAAGTGCGCAGGTGGAAAATCTTCTGCAGCACCTGGATGCCCTCGCGCACGGCGAAGGAACTGGGATAGGGACCGAAGTACTGAGCGCGGCGGTCGGTGCCGCCCCGATAGTAGGAAATCTGCGGGAAGGCGTGGGCGCTGAACTTCAGGAACGGGTAGGTCTTGTCGTCGCGGAACAGGATGTTGAAGCGGGGCTTCAGCGACTTGATCAGGTTGTTTTCCAGCAGCAGCGCTTCGGCCTCGAGCCGACGGTGGTGGTGTCGATCTCCACCACACGGGCCACCATCTGGGCGATGCGCGGGCTAGCCAGCGTCTTGCGGAAGTACGAGCGCACCCGCTTGCTCAGGTCCCTCGCCTTGCCCACGTACAGCACGGTGCCGGACGCGTCCTTCATCCGATAGACGCCGGGCAGCGCGGCAGCGTGCGCAAAAAGAGCTTCAGCTCGGCCGGGCGCTCCACGAAGGAGCGAGAGCCTGCGGCGCAGACGCGTCTGCCCCGTCTGCCCCGTCTGCCGGGTCTGCCGGGTCTGCCTGATCTGCCTGATCTGCCTGATCTGCCTGATCTGCCTGATCTGCCTGATCTGCCTGGTTGGCCTGCTCCGCCTGCTCGACCGGATCGATGGAATCCCGGATTCAGCAGCCGACACCGCCATGGCTTCAGCAGGCATTTCCTGCGGCTGCACCCACCCGGCCGCATCCCGGGAAGCGGCGGGTTTCGGGTCGTCGGGACGGCGGGATTCGGTCATGGCCAGGCAGGAAGGGATGGGAAGATGCTCAGCCGATGACCCGCGGTCGCAGCGCGTTCAGGCGGCGCTCCAGGTGCGGGTTCCCGGGCGGCTGCAGGTGGGCCAGGAGTTCGTCGGCCAGGTCGGGGCGATTGCAGACCAGCACCATGTCGCAGCCCGCCTTCAGGGCCGCGCTGGCCCGGGCCGTGATGTCACCGGCCACGGTGGCTGCTTCCATCGTCAGGTCGTCCGAAAAGATCAGGCCGTCGAACCCCAGGCGGCGGCGCAGGATGGTCTGCAGCCATTTCCGGGAGAACCCGGCCGGCTTGCGGTCCACTTGCGGGTAGATGACGTGGGCGGGCATGACGGCGGTGAGCGCCGTGCCCAGCCATGCGTAGGGAGCCGCGTCATCGGCCAGGATCTCGTCCAGGCTGCGCGTGTCCTCGGGCATGGCGACATGCGAATCGGCATCAGCAAAGCCGTGGCCGGGGAAGTGCTTGCCGCAGTTGGCCATGCCGGCCAGCAGCAGACCATGGGCCACGCAGCGGGCCAGCATGGCAACCACGCGCGGGTCGTGGTGGAAGGCCCGGTTGCCGATGACGGAGGAACGCCCCCAGTCCAGATCAAGCACCGGCGCGAAGGTGAAGTCCACCCCGGCGGCACGCAGTTCCTCACCCATGCGGCGGCCCACCTCGGTGGCCTCGCGGCAGGCCGCCAGCACGTCCGCGTCCCAGCGCTCGCCCAGGGTACGCATGGCAGCGATGGCCGAGAAGCCCTCGCGGAAGCGCTGCACAGGCCGCCCTCGTGATCCACCGCCACCAGCAGCGCCGGCGAGCGGACGGCATGGATCTCGTCGGTCAGCGCGCGCAGCTGCTCGGGCGACTGGTAGTTGCGGGCAAAGAGGATGACGCCGCCCACCAGCGGGTGGCGCAGGCGCTTGCGCTCGGCCTCGGTCAGGGCGCAGGCCGGCCACATCGACGATGACGGGACCGGGCGGCAGATGACGGCTGCGGCGCACCGGGGTGCTGACTGCGCGCCGGGTCGTGCGGGCTGCCGGAGAAGTCTTGCGGGAGGAAGCGGGCATGATGAAAGACGTGAAAGCAGTTGCCTCGAAACAGGTCCGGGCCGGTCGATGCCGGGTGGCACGGATTCCTGCCTGCGCAGATCCGGCCCCCGGTGGCCCGGGATCAGTGGCCGTTGGCTCAGCCCTGGCCAGCCATGCCTCGCCCCTGGGCTGCAGCCGCAGCAGCCTCGCGGATCAGGGCCTTCATGGTGGAGACAGCCTCGCGCATGCCCACGAACACGGCACGCGAGACGATGGCATGGCCGATGTGCAGTTCGCGCACGCCGGGCAGCGCGGCCACGGGCTGCACGTTGAAGTAGTTCAGGCCATGGCCGGCATTGAAGCGCATGCCGGCCTGCTGGATCAGCGCACCGGCGGTGGCCACGCGCTCCAGCTCTCGGCGGATGGCCGGGCTGGCCACGTCGCGCCCCTCGCGGTGGAAGGTCTCGGCATAGGGGACCGGTGTGCAGCTCGCAGACCGAGGCGCCAGCCCGTGCGGCCGCCTCGACCTGGGCCGGTTCGGCGTCGATGAAGACGCTGGTGATGATGCCGTGGTCGGCCAGCCGGCGGATGGCGTCGGTGATGGCGGCTTCCTTGGACAGGGATGTCGAGCCCGCCTCGGTGGTGATCTCGTGGCGGCCTTCGGGCACCAGCATCGCCATCTCGGGCTTGAGGGCAATGGCGATATCGACCATCTCGGGGTGGCGGCCATCTCCAGGTTCAGCTTGATCTGCGTCTGGTCGCGCAGCCGGCGCACGTCAGCGTCCTGGATGTGGCGGCGATCCTCCCGCAGATGCAGTGATGCCGTCGGCGCCCCCCAGGTGCGCCTCGACGGCGGCCCAGACAGGATCGGGTTCATAGGTACGCCGCGCCTGGCGGATGGTGGCGACGTGGTCGATGTTGACGCCGAGTTCGATCGCGAGAGAAGACTCAAGAGTGGGAAATTCAGAGACGCTGCAGGTCCATCAGGATGCGACGGGTATCGAGCGGAGCCCTTCCAGCAGCAGGGCCAGCATCAGCCGCGACAGCCGCTTGGCCTGCGACAGCACGCCGGGTGCATCATACCGCCCGGCAGCGATGTGCTGCAGCGCCTGACCGCTGAACGTGGCGGGGTCTTCCCCTGCGTGGCGAACCACTGGCCGCCGTCCATGCGGTAGTTGCGCTGCGGCTCCAGCGGCAGGCCCCGATGGTCGCAGGCCAGGTCGGGCGCATAGCCGATCTCGGTGAGCAGCAGCCATTCGAAGCGGCGCAGGATGCGCTCGTCGGCCCCCTGCTCGCCCAGCTGGTACAGGGCATCCGCATAGGCATCGAAGAGCTGCGGATGCGGGTCTTCACGCGCCAGCAGCCGCATCACCAGCTCGTTCAGGTAGAAGGCAAAGAGCAGCGCACGACCGGCCGGCACGGCCATGCCGCCCCTGCCATTCGGCACGGGTCAGCGTGCGCAGCTCGTTTGCGGCCGCTGAGGCGGAACTCGATGGGCTGGAACTGCAGCAGCACCGGTCGCAGCGCCGAGGTGGGGCGACGCGCGCCCTTAGCCACGGCCGAGACGCGGCCGCGCTCGCGCAGGAAGAGGTCGACGATCAGGCTGGTCTCGCGGTAGGCGTGGCTGTGCAGCACGAAACCGGGTTCGTCGGTCAGCGGGCTGGCCATGTCCGGCTTCCTTCAGGGACGCAGCCACGCCGTGGCGGGTACGGGGCCGCCCGGCCGCGTCGTGGCAGGGGCAGCCCGAGGGTTCATTCGTAGCCGTAGCTGCGCAGGTGGGCCGCATCCTTGGCCCAGCTGCTGCGCACCTGTACCCACAGGGTCAGGAAGACCTTGCCGTCGAACATGCGCTCCATGTCCTGGCGCGCCTCGCTGGCGATGCGCTTGATGCGCTCGCCCCTGCCCCAGCACGATGGGCTTGCAGGCACGACGCTCGACGATGATGGTGGCGGCAATGCGCCGCAGGTTGCCCTCTTCCTCGAAGCGGTCGATGACGACGGTGCTTTCGTGGGGCAGCTCCTCGCCCAGCAGGCGAAAAGAGCTTCTCGCGGATGATCTCGGCCGCAAAGAAGCGCTCGGGACGGTCGGTGAGCTCGTCCTCGCCGTAGATCGCCCTCGCCTTCGGGCAGGTTGGCCTCGATGGCGTCCAGCAGTGCCTCGATGCCCTGCCCGTTGCGGGCACAGATCGGCACGATGGCGGCCAGACCGGGATGGGCCTCACGAACCTGCGCGATCAGCGGCAGCACTTCGTTGACGTTGCGCAGCTGGTCGATCTTGTTGAGCGCAACGATGACCGGCGCATCGCCCTTGAGCCAGCCCAGGATCTCGTCATCCTGTCGCCGCCAGCGCCCGGCCTCGGTGACCAGCACCACCACGTCGGCCTGCTGTCCCACCGACTGGGCCGTGCGGTTGAGGATCTTGTTGAGCGGGTTGATGCGCTGGGTCTGGTAGCCCGGCGAATCGACGAGGATGAGCTGCGCATGCGGCCGCGACAGCACGCCCTGGATGCGATGGCGCGTGGTCTGTGCCCGGTCTGCCGTGATGGACAGCATCTGTCCCAGCAGCTGATTGAGCAGTGTGGACTTGCCGGTGTTCGGGCGCCCCACCAGGGCTACGTAGCCGCATCGGAACGGCTTGCCGTCGGCGACGGATGACGGGGATGCGGAAGGATCGTGCGGCATGAAGGAATACCTCAGTGATGGCCGTGCCGAAGCAGATGCTCCAGCGCAGCGCGTGCGGCCACCTGCTCGGCCTTGTGGCGGCTCTCGCCGCTGCCCTCGAAGGACAGCTTCGGCTTGTCGAGCTGGCACTCCACGTCGAAGCGCTGGTCATGGGCCTGGCCGTGGGTGGCCACCACCTGGTATCGGGGCAGCGGCAGCCGATGCCCTGCAGGTACTCCTGGAGGCGTGTCTTGGCGTCCTTGCCCAGTTCGTGGGGATCGATGGCGTCCAGCAGCGGCTGATAGAGGCGCTCGACGACGCCCGCAGCCGCGGCAAAAGCCGGATTCGAGGAAGATGGCACCCAGCAATGCCTCGACAGCATCGGCCAGGATGGAGGGCGGCGATGGCCGCCGCTCTTGCGTTCGCCCCCGCCCAGGATCAGCGCATCGGGCAATGAGCCCGCATGCGATGTCGTGTAGCGGATCCTGCTTGACGAGGCTGGCGCGCAGCCGGGACAGAGCGCCCTCGGGCGAGTCGGCAAAGCGCGCGTACAGCAGTGAGGCCACCGCGCAGTTGAGCACGCTGTCACCCAGAAACTCCAGCCGTTCGTTGTGCTGGCGCCCATGACTGCGGTGGGTGAGCGCCTGCACGAGCAGCGCCTCGGACTGGAAGCGGTAGCCGAGGCGGCCTTCGAGGAGTATGGCGAATGGAATCTCGGATGGTGCCCGTCATGCGTGTCGTCGCGGCGCCCTGGGAAGCCAGGCGGATGGACATCCGCCCCGGCTCCTATCGCGCGCGTGCATCTCCTTCATAGTCGATGACCAGCTTGACCGGCCCGAACAGCGGGATGTCCTTGCTGTACTTGAACGAGACGATCATCTGCTCGCCCTGATCCTTGGAGAAGACCAGCTTGCTGCTGTCGATGGCGTGGAAATCGTCGATGGCCTGCGAGCGGTCAAAGGCGCTGCGAATGGCTTCGGGATTGTTGGCCCCCGAAGCGCTGACGGCGCGTACCAGGGCCTTCTTGATGTTCTGATACTCAAGGAAGGTGGGAACCACCCGCATGACGACCAGCGACACGAAGGCCACGATGATGGCCGTGAAGAGCAGCCCGACCAGAGTGAGTCCGCGCTGCGGGCACGACGGGTGGCAAGGAGAAAGCGTTCATGATGTGTGGGCGAGACCGCCGGACAGGAATGAGGAACGGTCAGGGCCGGACCGGATGACCGACCCATTTACCGGAATGAGCCAATTTCTCTGCAGATCGTTGAAATTCATCCAGATGAAAAACGCCCGTCCAACCAGGTTCTTCTCGGGAACGAATCCCCAGCTGCGGCTGTCCAGGCTGTTGTCGCGGTTGTCCCCATCACGAAATAGCTTTTTCTCGGGTACCTTGCAGGTCAGCTCCACGGAGGTCTGACGGCAATATTTCTCGGTCTCGGGCGTGGCTGCAGCGGCACGATGGCCGGATTATCCAGGTCAATCAGCATCTTGTGCGGCACGTTGCCGATGGTCTCGGAATAGCGCATGTAGCGCCCCCGTTCGGCATCGAAGTAGTCGCCGGCCGGGCGCAGCGGGGCTTCTCGCCATTCAGGAAGACGCGACCGCGCCGCACGGTGATGGTGTCGCCCGGCACGCCGATGACGCGCTTGATGTAATCCACCGACGGATCCATCGGGTAGCGGAAGACCACAGTGTCGCCACGCTGCGGCTCACCCACCTCGATGATCTTGGTGTCGAACACCGGCAGGCGCACGCCGTAGCTGTACTTGTTGACGAGAATCAGGTCACCGACCAGCAGCGTGGGGATCATCGAGCCCGACGGGATCTTGAAGGGCCTCGAACAGGAAGGAGCGCACCACAAAGACCACGAACAGCACGGGAAAGAGCCCGGCGGTGTAGTCGAGCCAGGCAGGCCGGCGGTGAAGGCTGTTCTTGAGCTGCTGCCGCGCCTGGGACTGATCTTGCCACCACGCGCCTGCTGCTCGCGTTCCCACGTCTTCAGGCGCTCTTCGGCCTGGCGACGCCTGCCAGGTGCCAGCACCAGCACGTCCAGCAGCCACATGCACAGGGTGAAGGCAGTCAGCAGGAAGAGAATCAGCGGAAAGTTCATGACAAAGCGTGGATCAGGCCCGGGAAGCGGGCGGCATCAGAAAGGGGTAAGCAGAAGATCGGGATGAAAAAGCGGGAAGGTTCGGGCGCAGGAAGGCTGCTGGATGGGCCATTGCCTGCGCCAGACCGCTCGCAGCCCAGACAATAGCAGGGTGAGACGCGGAATTTCACGAATCCGTCATGGTAGCCGACGAATGGTCGATACGTCTCGCCCCCTGTCATGCCCGTCAGCGTTCTTCTGCCTGCAGCACGGCCAGGAACGCCTCCTGCGGAATCTCCACCGAACCCACCTGCTTCATGCGCTTCTTGCCGGCCTTCTGCTTCTCGAGCAGCTTGCGCTTGCGGGTGATGTCGCCGCCGTAGCACTTGGCCAGCACGTTCTTGCGGAGCGCCTTGATGGTCTCGCGCGCGATGATGTTGCTGCCGATGGCCGCCTGAACAGCCACGTCGAACATCTGACGCGGAATCAGCTCACGCATGCGGCTGGCCACCCTCGCGGCCACGGGAGGTGGCATTGGAGCGGTGGACGATGACCGACAGGGCATCGACCTTGTCGCCGTTGATCAGCAGGTCCATCTTCACCACGTCCGAGGCGCGGTATTCGAGGAACTCGTAGTCCATCGACGCATAGCCGCGCGACACCGACTTCAGGCGATCGAAGAAGTCCAGCACGATCTCGCTCATCGGCAGCTCGTAGGTGAGGTGCACGGCACGACCATGGTAGGTGAGATCGCGCTGCAGCCCGCGCTTGCCGGTGCACAGCGTGATGACGGGGCCCACGTACTCCTGCGGCACGAAGATGACGACCTTGACGATGGGCTCGCGGATCTCGGCAATGCGTGCCTGCTCGGGCATGCGCGACGGGTTCTCGATGCGCTCGACGGTCCCATCGGTCAGCACCACCTCGTAGATGACGGTGGGCGCCGTGGTGATGAGATCCATGTCGTACTCGCGCTCCAGGCGCTCCTGCACGATGTCCATGTGCAGCATGCCCAGGAAGCCGCAGCGGAAGCCGAAGCCTAGCGCCTGCGAGACCTCGGGCTCGAACTGCAGCGAGGCGTCGTTGAGCTTGAGCTTTTCCAGCGCGTCACGCAGTGCGTCGTACTCGCTGGCCTCCACCGGGTACAGGCCGGCGAACACGGAGGGCTTGATCTCCTTGAAGCCCGGCAGCGGCTCGCTGGCGGCGGGCGAGACTTTATGGGTGATGGTGTCGCCCACCCTGGCGTGCTTGAGCTCCTTCATGCCGGTGATGATGAAGCCCACCTGCCCGGCCGAGAGCGTGTCGCGCGGCGACGAGCGCGGCGTGAAGACCCCCAGCTGGTCGCACTGGTGCTGGGCATCGGTGGCCATCATGCGGATGCGGTCGCGCGTCTTGAGCGTGCCGTTGACGACCCGCACCAGCATCACCACGCCCACGTAGTTGTCGAACCACGAATCGATGATGAGTGCCTGCAGCGGTGCGTTCGGGTCGCCCTTGGGCGGCGGAATGCGGGTGACGATAGCGTCGATGATCTCGTCCAGCCCCATGCCGGTCTTGGCACTGGCCGGGATGGCATCGCTGGCATCAATGCCGATCACGTCCTCGATCTCGGCACGGGCGCTGTCGGGATCAGCCGACGGCAGGTCCATCTTGTTGAGCACCGGCACCACCTCGACGCCCAGGTCGATGGCGGTATAGCAGTTGGCCACGGTCTGTGCCTCGACGCCCTGTGAGGCGTCCACCACCAGCAACGCCCCTTCGCAGGCCGACAGCGAGCGGCTGACTTCATAGGAGAAGTCGACGTGTCCCGGGGTGTCGATGAGGTTGAAGAGTACTCGGTGCCATCGGCCGCGCGATGCACCAGTGAGGCGGTCTGTGCCTTGATGGTGATGCCGCGCTCGCGCTCCAGGTCCATCGAGTCGAGCACCTGGCTGTCCATCTCGCGTTCGGACAGCCCCCCCAGGCGCTGGATCAGCCGATCGGCCAGCGTGGACTTGCCATGGTCGATGTGGGCGATGATGGAAAAGTTGCGAATGTGCTGCATACCGGCGCGATGGGGGTTGGCAAAGAGGGCTATTGTAGTGGCTCGCGGGGGCTGCACGTGCAATGGAAGCACCTGTTGCAGCGAATGTCCGTTCAACGGCAGGGAAACGCCCCTGCAATGCGCGCCCCCATCAACGCAACGGGCCGCACTGGGCGGCCTGTCGTGTCCGGTGGCGCAAGCGCCGCCCCTGCCTTCAGCAAGAGGCGGACGCCTGAGCCCGATGCTCACTGGGGCCGGACCGGCACGTGAAGCTCTCCACCGCGCTTGACCAGCAGCACCAGAGTGCGCTTGCGGTCCAGCTGGCCAGCAGCTGCTCGAACTGGCTGGCCGAGGTGATGGGCTGGCTGTTGACTTGCAGCAGCACGTCCCCTGGCGCAGGCCCGCCTGGGCGGCAGCGCCATTGGGCTCCAGCCCGCTGATCACCACGCCGTCGCGCGGCTGCCCCTGGCTCTTGCGCTGCTCGGCCGTCAGATCGGAGGCCACGATGCCCAGCCAGTTGGCCTTGGCCGGAGCCTGCTGTTCAGCCCGCCCTTGCCACCCGCGCCGCGTGCCTGCTCGTTGGGCACCTCGCCGACCACCACGTCCAGCGTGCGGGCCGCCCGGCGCGCCAGACCTCGATGGACGCCTTGGTGCCAGGCTTGGTGTTGCCCACCAGACGCGGCAGGTCGGACGAGCGCTCGATGACGCGACCGTCGTAGCGCAGGATGATGTCACCCGGCATGAGACCGGCCTTGGCGGCAGGTCCTTTCGGGTCCACGCTGCTGACCTGGGCGCCGGAGGGCTTGGGCAGGCCCAGCGGCTCGGCGATGTCCTTGGTGACCTCGGTGATGGCCACGCCGATGCGGCCGCGCACGACGCGACCATTGGCCTTGAGCTGATCGGTGACGCGCATCGCCTCGTCAATGGGGATGGCGAACGAGATGCCCATGAAGCCGCCGGTACGGCTGTAGATCTGCGAGTTGATGCCGACCGCCTGGCCGTCCATGTTGATCAGGGGGCCACCCGAGTTGCCGGGGTTGACGGCCACGTCGGTCTGGATGAACGGCAGATAGTCACCCGTCTCGCGTGCCTTGGCCGAAACGATGCCGGCCGTGACGGTGTTGTCCAGACCGAAGGGCGAACCGATGGCCAGCACCCACTCGCCCACGCGCAGCTTGTTGGGATCGCCGATCGGCAGCACCGGCAGGTTGGTCGCGTCGATCTTCAGCAGCGCCACGTCGGTGTTCTTGTCCGACCCGATGAGTTTGGCCTTGAACTCGCGCTTGTCGGTCAGCGTGACATAGATCTCGTCCGCGCCGTCGACCACGTGGTGGTTGGTCATCACATAGCCGTCAGCCGAAATGATGAAGCCCGAGCCCAGGCCACGGGGAATCTCCTCACCGGACTGGCCGGGGGCACCTGACGCTGGCGACCCTGCGGGTTGCCCCGGCATGTTGGGGATGGCACCGGGCGGGAAGAAGCGGCGGAAGAACTCGAAGAAGGGATCGTCGGGGTCAAGCAGTTCTTCACCGCCCTGCCCCTGGACATTGCCGGCATGCTCGGTCGTGCGGATGTTGACGACGGCGCCGCCGGTCTTCCACCAGGCCCGTGAAGTCGGGCAGCTGGCGCACGGATTGGGCGTGCACGGGAACAGGGCTGCACCAGGGCGACCGTGCCGAACAGGGCTGCCACGGCCAGCGCCGAGCCCGCCAGCGCGGTACGCAGCGAGCCTCGGGTTTGTCCGGCAACCTTGCGACAGGGCCGGTCAGAAGAATGGGGGATACTCATCGATCAGGAAGCCTCAAAAGCTCTGTGAGAATTCGGAAATCAGGCAACCTGCCCTGAGGGGCATGGCCGCCCCGCTTGCGCCAGACCAGCCATCGACGCACGGTCGCGGCCTCGGCCGGGCCCAGACGAGGCAGCCAGAGCAGGCAACGCCACGCTGGATGGCAGCCTGCGACGCGGAAGGAGGTGCCTCGGAAACGGTTGCAGCCTGCACCGGGGAAGGCATGAGTGCCTGTGTTTCGGGTGCAGACCCGCTCTCTAACGAACGGCGAGCGGATTCGGTGGACAGCCCCGGATCCGTTGCGCTCAGGGTATCGACAGCAGGGTGCAGCATTGCGCCCAGCCACAGGGTACGCGTCTGCCACGCAACCAGCCACGGCCCGTCGGCGTCCCACTGGACGAACAGGGGTCCCGTCACCATGAAGGCGCAGCGCAACCGGTTGCCGGTACTGGATGCGTGCCGTGGCACAGAGACTGCCGGGGTTGCAGGTGGTGTTGCGCCGACTGCCGTTCAGGGCGCGGGGCACCCACCAGGACAGCCCGATCAGGGCCGCAAAGGCGATGAAACGCAGCGGCTTGCCGGGCTCGGCCAGCCAGGCCACGGCAATGGCAAGCACGACCAGGACGAGCAGCAGCTGGTCGAGACGACGGCCAATGTCTGCCTTGGCTGCAGGGAATAAGCAAGGAATCAGGCATGGTGGCCATTCAGGGAATGCGGAAAGGGCCAGGAAAGGCGAAGACAACGGCAACGACCAGCCTGCCTGGGCAGGTTGGTCGTTGCATGTCGGCACAGGCCGTGGGCCTGACCGTGAGAGCGTCAGCGGAAGCGACGCAGCACCAGGGTGCCGTTGGTACCACCAAACCCGAAGGAATTCGAGCGCGACATCGATGTCCATCTCGCGCGCCTGGTTGGCGCAGTAATCGAGATCGCACTCCGGATCCGGGTTGTCGAGGTTGATGGTGGGGGGCGAGACCTGATGATGCACGGCCAGCGCACTGAACACCGCCTCGATGCCGCCGGCGGCACCCAGCAGGTGGCCGGTCATGGACTTGGTGGAGTTGACGACGACCTTCTTCGCATCATCGCCGAAGGCGAGCTTGATGGCGTTGGTCTCGTTCAGGTCTCCCAACGGCGTGGACGTGCCATGCGCGTTGATGTACTGCACCTGGTCGGTGTTGACCCCGGCATCACGCAGGGCATTCTTCATGCCCCGGGCAGGCCCGCGAAGGTCTGGCGCGGTGATGTGGTGCGCGTCCGAACTCATGCCGAAAGCCAATCAGCTCGGCATAGATGCGGGCGCCCCGCTTCTTCGCGTGCTCCAGCTCTTCCAGGACCAGCACCCCGGCGCCCTCGCCCAGGATGAAGCCATCCCGGTCGCGGTCCCAGGAGCCGGCTGGCGGCCTGAGGATCATCGTTGCGCGTCGACAGGGGCCTTCATGGACGCGAATCCGCCCACGCCCAGGGGCGACAGGTTGGATTCGGCCCCGCCGGCCAGCATCACGTCGGCGTCGCCATAGGCGATGAGACGCCCGGCGTCACCCACGCAGTGCAGCCCGGTGGTGCAGGCACTGACGATGGCATAGCTGGGCCCCTGAAGACCCAGCATGATGGACAGTTGCCCGGCCACCAGGTTGATGATCGACCCCGGCACGAAGAACGGCGAGATGCGCCGCGCCCCGCGATCGAGGTAGTCCTTGTGCGTGGTCTCGATCAGGGAAGACCACCGATGCCGGAGCCCCACGAAGGCGCCGAAGCGCTCCGCGTTTCTCCTCGGTGACCTCCAGTCCGCTGTCGCGAAAAGCCTGCAGACCCGCGGCCACGCCGTAATGGATGAAGGTGTCGAAGTGCCGAAGCTCCTTCGAGTTCATCCAGTCGGCGGGGTTGAAAGTCCCGCACTTCCCCGGCAATGCGTGACGGAAAGGCGAGGCGTCGAAGCGGGTGATCGGGCCGACGCCCGACTTGCCGGCGACCAGATTGGCTCCAGCCGGTCTCGACGTCGTTACCGACCGGCGAGATGAGGCCGAGGCCCGTAATGACGACGCGACGCTTGCTCATCAGCTCTTCGAATGGGCCTTGACGAAATCGATCGCCTGCTGAACCGTGGTGATCTTCTCGGCTTCCTCGTCGGGGATTTCCGTACCGAATTCATCTTCCAACGCCATGACCAGCTCGACGTTGTCCAGCGAATCGGCACCCAGGTCGTCCACGAAGGACGATGCGGTCTTGACCTCAGCTTCGTTCACGCCAAGCTGCTCGGCCACAATCTTCTTGACCCGCGCCTCGATATCCGACATTTCAATACTCTCCTGATGAGTGACGATGCCGGTACATGCTACCGGCTTTTTCTGGTTTCTCGATACCTGCCGGAAAAATTTCCGGCGGGCTGGACGGCTTCCGTGAGGAAAGCCAGAACACGGTTACTCTGACGAAACGGGATTGTAGCGTCAAACCATGTACATGCCGCCATTGACCGGCAAGGTGACGCCCGTGACATACGATGCCGCTGGCGAAGCCAGGTAAAGCACCGCTGCCGCGATGTCGTCGGCCTGTCCGAGCCGGCCACTGGGAATCTGCTGCTTGAGCGCCGCCACCTGTTCCTCGGGCAGCGCCCGGGTCATGTCGGTCTCGATGAAGCCAGGCGCCACGCAGTTGACGGTGATGCCGCGGCTGGCCACTTCGCGCGCCAGCGCCCGCGACATGCCGGCCACACCGCGCCTGGCGGCCGCATAGTTGGCCTGCCCGGGTTGCCCATCTGACCCACCACCGAGGTGATGTTGACGATGCGGCCGGTGCGTGCCTTCATCATGGGCTTGATGGCCAGGCGCGCCATGCGGAAGACGGCGGTGAGGTTGGTGTCGATGACGGCAGCCCAGTCCTCGTCCTTCATGCGCATGGCCAGCGTGTCACGGGTGATGCCGGCGTTGTTGACAAGAATGGACAGCTTGCCGTGTTCGGCCACGATGGCGTCCACCAGGGTGGCACAGGCCTCGGCGTCATTGACGTTGAGCGCCACACCGCGGTGCGGGGCGCCCAGACGCTGACCGATGGCCTCGGCACCCTTCTCCGGACGTGGCGGTACCGATCACCGTGGCGCCGGCCCGTGCCAGCGTGTCGGCGATGGCCTGACCAATGCCGCGCGAGCGCGCCGGTGACCAGGGCGACCTGCCCTTCGAGGTTGCCGAAGATGGCGGGAATCGGGGTGGAATCTGTGCTCATGAGAACTTGGCCAGCGTGGATTGGAGGGAAGCGGCATCGCTGACGTTGTGCAGCTGCGCCTGGGGCGCGATCCGCTTGATCAGGCCGGTGAGGACCCTTGCCGGGTCCCGAACTCGACGAACTGGTCGACACCCTTGTCGGCCAGCACCTGGATGACCTCGACCCAGCGCACCGGATGCCAGGCCTGGCGCACCAGCGCATCACGAATGCGGGCGGGATCGGTCTCGAAGGCCACGTCGACGTTGTTGACCAGCGGAATGGCCGGGTCTTCAGGTCGATGTCAGCCAGGGCACGCTGCAGCACCTCGCCGGCCGGCTAGAGCAGCACCGAATGGAACGGCGCCGAGACCGGCAGCACGACGGCACGACGTGCACCCTTGGCCTGCGCAGCCTCGCAGGCGCGCTGGACGGCGCCCACGTGACCGGCAATGACCACCTGGGACGGTGCATTGAAGTTGACGGGCGCCACTTCCTCGTGCTGATCACTGCCGGGTACCGCGCGAGCCTCGTCGCAGGCCGCCCTGCACATCAGCATCGGACAGCCCCAGGATGGCGGCCATGCCGCCGGTACCCACGGGCACGGCTTCCTGCATGGCCTGCGCGCGCAGTCGTACCAGCTTCACGGCCGTATCCAGATCCAGCGAACCCGCCGCGACCAGCGCCGTGTACTCACCCAGGCTGTGACCGGCCACGAAATCAGGCTCGGGCCCCCCTTCGGCGCGCCAGGCAGCCAGGTTGGCAATGCCGGCCAGCAGCATGGCGGGCTGCGTCCAGGTCGTCAGCGCCAGCTCTTCGGCGGGGCCTTCGGCAATGACCCGGGACAGCAGGGGCTCGCCCAGTGCCGCATCGGCACGCGCCACCAGGGCATCGACTTCGGGACGGCCGAGCAGCGACGACAACATGCCGACCGCCTGTGATCCCTGACCGGGAAATACGAATGCAACGCTCATGAATCCTGACTCTCCCTGGCTATGCCTTGTATCTTGTTCCTTTCTCTGCCCACCTGGGCACTGCCGGGAAGCAGAGCATCCCTCGTCAGAAGCGGATGAGGTTGGCCGCCCACGTGAAGCCGCCGCCCACCCCTTCCATCAGCACCAGATGCGGGCTTGATCCGGCCGTCCTTCACGGCCTGGGTCAGCGCCAGCGGAACCGATGCCGCCGAGGTGTTGGCGTGCTCTGCAACGGTGGAGACCACCTTGTCTTCGGAAGGCCCAGGCGCGAGGCCGTGGCCGAAAGAATGCGGATGTTGGCCTGGTGCGGCACCAGCCAGTCGAGATCATCGACCGAAAGATGGGCCGCCTGCAGGGTTTCCTGGGCGAGGTCAGCCAGCAGGCGCACGGCCAGCTTGAAGACGGCCTGACCATCCATGCGCAGGAACGGATGACCACAAACGGAACCACACCGCACGCTGCCCGGTGTGGACAGGATGCCGGACTGACGTCCGTCTGCGTGCAGGCGCGAGACCAGAACGCCCGGCGCGTCGGAAGCCGACAGCAGCACGGCGCCTGCGCCGTCACCGAACAGCACGCAGGTGGAACGGTCATTCCAGTCCATGATGCGGGAAAAGACATCCGCACCGATGACGAGCGCACGATTGGCGACACCGGCGCGGATCAGCGCGTCGGCGTTGGCCATGGCGTAGACGAAGCCACTGCAGACCGCCTGAACGTCGAAGGCACCGCCCTGATGGATGCCCAGCCTCGTTCTGGATGAGGCATGCCGTGCTGGGGAAGATCTGATCAGGCGTGGAGGTGGCGCAGACCACCAGATCGATGTCATCGGGACCGACACCGGCCATCTCCATGGCCGCACGCGCAGCGCGCGCGCCCAGCGACGTTGTGGTGTCGTCGGGACCGGCCAGCCAGCGCTGACGGATGCCGGTACGGGTGGAAATCCACTCGTCCGAGGTCTCGACACCCCGGGCAGCCAGATCAGCCACCAGGTCGTCGTTGGTGACACGCCGTGCAGGCAGTGCAGACCCCACACCGATCACCCGCGCAAAGCGCGCGCCTGCGGATGCCGGGATGCCCGGCAGGGAACGGGAAGCAGCAGAGGCGGCTGTATCGGTCTGGGACATGGGTACCGGATCCACGAAAAGGGTCAGGAAAGGGGCGGCGGACTGGCGGCATGCCCTGCCGGGCTCGCAGCTGCCATGGCAGCCTCGATGCGGCCCAGCAGACCGTTGCGCGCCGCGTCATAGGCACGCCGCAGGGCGGCCTCGTAGGCCAGCACATCGGCCGAGCCGTGACTCTTCAGAACGATACCACGCAGCCCGATGAGGCGGGCGCCGTTGTAGCGTCGATGATCGACCCGTTGACGAAAAGCGCTTGAGTGCCGGCATGACGCACAGCGCACCCAGCTTCGTGAACCAGCTGCGCGAGAGCTCCTGCTTCGGGAAGGCGCCGATCATCTGCGCAACACCCTCGGACGTCTTGAGCGCCACGTTGCCGACGAAGCCATCCGAGACGACCACGTCGGCCTTGCCGCCATAGACGTCGTTGCCTTCGACGTTGCCCACGAAATTGAGAGGCGTCTCGCGGATGAGGCGAGCTGCCTCCTTGACCACGTCATTGCCCTTGATGAGCTCCTCGCCGATGTTGAGCAACCCCACGCTGGGACGCTCGGTACCGTCGAGCACCGAGGCCAGCGCACTGCCCATGATGGCGAACTGCAGCAGATGCGCGGGTTCGCAGTCGACGTTGGCCCCCAGATCCAGCATGGTGGTGAAGCCCCCTTCTGGGTGGGCAGCTGGGTGGCGATGGCGGGCCGGTCGATGCCCGGCAGCGTCTTGAGGACGAAACGCGAGATGGCCATCAGGGCGCCGGTATTGCCGGCACTGACGCAGGCGTCGGCCTCACCGGCCTTGACCTGCTCGATGGCGATGCGCATGGAGGAGTTCCGCCGGTTGCGCAGGGCCCTGCACCGGGTTGTCATCCATGCGAATGACTTCGCTGGCCGGCACCACGCGGATGCGTGACGACAGCGCAGGATCCGAGCCGTGCCCGCCCGCCTGACGGGATGACTGAAGTGCGCCCTCGACCTCGTCGGGGCGACCCACCAGCAACAGCTCGGCATCCGGGTGGGACTGCAGGAATGACAATGCGGCCCGGAACCGTCACCGTCAGACCATGGTCTCCCCCATGGCATCGATGGCCAGGCGAACGCTCATGGCGCTACGAATATGGTTGGTTGCAAGGATGCAACACCGCTCACCCCGAAGGCTCGGGTGCAAACGGGCCGCAATCAGCTGATCGAGGAGCAGGAATCAATCGTCGACTTGGTCTTGACGATCTTCTTGCCCCGATAGTAGCCATTGGGGCTGATGTGGTGACGCAGGTGCACTTCGCCCGTGGTGGGCTCGACGGCAACCGGCGGGTTTTCCAGGTGATCGTGCGAACGATGCATGCCGCGCTTGGACGGCGTCTTCTTGTTTTGCTGAACGGCCATGTGAATTCTCTCCAGCCCATGTGGCGGGCAATCCAAGATTATAACGAGTCCGGGAAAGTTTGAACAAGTCGCCTGCTTCAATTAAGCGTCGCCGGACTGGGGCAGACCTCATGGAAGACCGCCATGGGCAGCGCCAGCATGGCCTCGTCCTCGATCAGGCCGGCCAGCGCCAGCCGCGGCTCGACGGCAATCACGTCCACATCCACCCCGGCTTCAGGATCTTCCAGCCCGGCCTGGCGCTCGGAAGCGGCGAGCCGGAAACGGCGCGTGATCGACAGTTCATCCAGCGGCAGCGGTCCCAGACAGCGCCCGCAGGCCACCACCGGCGCAAACTGCAGCGACAGCACCAGGAACTGACGGACACGGTCCAGCTCGTCACGCGCACTTTTCCCCTGTAGCTGCCAGTGCACCAGCGTGCCTTCATCCAGCAGACCGCTGGCCAGCAGGCGTGGCATCCGCGCAACCGAGGTGCTGCCTGTCAGTCGTTCGCCGGCGCGGGCAAAGCGGGCCGGATCGATCTCGGGTGCCAGCCCCTCGGGCAGGGAATCGGCCTCCGGGCCTTCACCGGACGGAACGGAAGCGGCAAGTGAGCTGTGAGGCGGCTTGGCCGCGTTGGGTTTCATCGACACGTTCTCCCCGTTCTGGATTCGGATCTGAGGGCATGCGTTCACGCCCCAGATGCACACCCTCCCGGGATCCGCGAACCGGACCCCCGAAAGCAGGCGCGCTTATCATAGCAGCCCATGAGACTGATCCTTGCTTCCTCCTCGCCCTATCGACAGGGAACTGCTTGCGCGCCTGCGCTCTGCCCTTCGAGGCCGTGGCCGCCGACGTCGACGAGACGCCCCTGCCCCATGAGCCCATTGTCGACCCTGGCTGCGCGCCTGGCGGCCCTGAAGGCCGAAACCATTCTGGCTCGGCACCCGGATGCGCTGGTCATCGGTTCGGACCAGGTGGGCACGCTGGACGGCGTCACCCCCATCGGCAAACCGGGCACCCTGGAACGTGCCCGCCTTCAGCTGCAGGCGGCCTCGGGGCGCACCATGCACTTTCATACGGCACTGGCGCTGCGCGGCCGGGGGCTTGCCCCCATCGACGATGCCGTCTGCGTGGAGGTCGCCTTCCGGACACTGACCTCGCCGACATCGACCGTTACCTGGCCCTGGAGGATGTCCTGAACTGCGCCGGTTCGGCCCGCTGCGAAGGGCTGGGCATCAGCCTGCTGGAGTCCATCCGTACCGATGACCCCACCGCCCTGATCGGGTTGCCGCTGATCCGGCTGAGCACCCACCTGCGGCAGCTGGGGGTGGATGTCCCAACTGCCACCACCCCTTCATCGGAACGGACATCATGAAACCGACGCCCCACGGACGCCTTCTGCTGATTCCCACGCCGCTGCAGCAGCCCTGAGGAATGTCAGCAGCCCTGGCTGCTGGAGCCGGACAGACAGCAGGGTCTCGGCACTGACCGACTTTCTGGTGGAGACCCCAAGGCCGCACGGCGCTGGCTGGGCCTGCTGGGCATGCAGCAGCCCATCCGGGACCTGCAGCTGCGCGCCCCTGCCCGGCAAGTCCGAAGGCAAGGCGCCCCGACTGGATGCGCGCGACTGGCTGGCGCCAACTCTGGAAGGCCGCGACATGGGCCTGCTGTCGGACGCAGGGCTGCCCCGGCGTGGCTGACCCGGGCGCGCTGCTGGTGGAGGCAGCGCATCAGCTGGGCATCGAGGTCGTGCCACTGGTGGGCCCCTCATCGCTGCTGCTGGGGCTGATGGCCAGTGGCCTGAACGGGCAGCGCTTTGCCTTCCAGGGCTATCTGCCCAAGGCTGCCGATGAACGTGCCCAGACCATTGCCCGGCTGGCGCAGCGCTCTCGGCGCGAACGCGAGACCCAGCTGCTGATCGAGACGCCCTATCGCAACCAGGCCATGGCCGATGCCCTGGTGGCCCATCTGCCCGAAGATGCCCGGCTGTGCGTGGCCACCGATCTGACCGGCCCAGCGCAGCGCATCGAGACACGCACCGTGCGGGACTGGCGACGCAAGCCGCCCGTCATGCCCGACAAGCGGCCCGCGCTCTTTCTGTTCCTGGCCTGAGCCCCACGAAGGGGCCCCTGGCCAAGGACGTCAGCGCAGCACCGGCTCCTGGCCGCCGACGCGGGTCTGGACCTGCTTCCAGAAGCCGCCGAAGGCCCTCGGCCCCGAACTGCCTGGCCAGCATCTGCCAGCGCGAGTATTCGCTGAAGTCCACCACGTTCTCGGTGTTGAGCACGTCGCGCGCCACCGAATCCACCGACCCCAGACCATCAGCCAGTCCCAGCTGGATGCTGCGCTCACCGGTCCAGAAAAGCCCGCTGAAGGTCTCGGGGGTTTCCTTCAGCCGCTGGCCGCGCCCCTGCTTGACCACGTCGATGAACTGACGGTGAACCTCGTCCAGCATCGCCTGGGCATGCGCCTTCTGCTCGGCACTCATGGGCGCCGTGGGATCCATGAAGGCCTTGTTCTTGCCGGCCGTCTGCGTGCGGCGCTCGATGCCCAGCATCTTGAGCGTGTCCTGAACGCCATAGTTGCTGAGCAGCACCCCCAATCGAACCGACGATGCTGGCCTTGTCCACGTAGATGTTGTCAGCCGCCGCCGCGATGTAGTAGCCGCCCGAGGCACCGATCTCCTCGATCACCGCATGCAGCGGCTTCTCGGGATGAAGACGGCGCTGACGCCGCATCTCGTCGACGATCATGCCGGACTGCACGGGGCTTCCGCCCGGGCTGTTGATGCGCAGGACCACGCCCACCGCCCGCGGATCGGCAAAGGCACGACGCAGGGCCTTGTTGACCCGATCGGCCGAGACGCCCTCCTCGCCCGAGCCACCAACGATGACCCCTTCGATGTTGATGGAAGCCACATAGCTGGCTGGCCGACGCTGATCCTCATCAACCTGGGCCACCGAGGTGCAGCGCTGGATGCCGAAAGCCAGCACCGCCAGGAACGCCAGCCACTGGAAGATGCGCCAGCGACGCTTTGCCTTGCGCTCCTTCAGCGTCTCGCGCGCGAGTTCCTCGACGAAGCCACGACCCCATTCCGCCGTGCCCAGGATGTTTCTATCGTTCTGCTCTGCCATGCGTGGCCTCCCTTCCCAAGAGGGTTTGCTGCCTCAGGGGAAAAATAGTGATTCGTGATCACCCCTGAATGATCAGGGAAAAGCGGCCCGGACGAAACGGGGGGAACCCCCAATTTCAGGCGGAGCCCAACACTCCGCGCCATGAACCGACACGTCCGGGCACGATCCCTTGTGTCCTACCCGCTCAGGCGCAGCCGAGCAGTCGACCCAGCTCGACCACGGTCGCCGCCATGGCATCCGGCTCGCTGGATTGCAGCATGAGCGGGGTTCCCGTGTCGTAATAGACCCCGATGCTGGCACAACCGAAAGCGCGTGCCATCTCGATGTCATAGATCGAATCGCCCACCATCACCATCTGTGTCGGGCTGACGTCCATCTCTTCGGCCAGGGCTCTGCAGCATCCACGGGTCAGGCTTTCGAGATGCCCTCTTCGGCGCAGCGCGTTGCCTCGAAGAACGCCCCCAGCTCGCCGCCGGCCAGCACCCGGTCCAGCCCGGCCCGGGACTTGCCGGTGGCCACAGCCAGCCGCCGCCCCTGCGCCCGAAGCGCCTTCAGCAGCTCGGGAATGCCGGCAAACGGGATATCGACACGCTGGCGGTTGCCGAAATAGTGGCGTCGATAGGTGTCAAGGAACTCGGCGTGACGCTCGGCCGGAAAATCCGGCACGAACTGCTGCAGCATCTCGCCCAACCCCAGCCCCACCAGGGGTCGAATGGTCTCGGCCTGTGGTGGCGTCAGTCCCCAATGACTCGGCGGTTTTCCGGATGGCCCTGAACAACCTGGGCAACGGAGTCGGCCACCGTGCCGTCCCAGTCGAACACCACGACCTCACGACGACACAAGTCCTTCTCGACGCCAGCTCCCGTCATCCCATAGCCCCCTTATGGATCAAGTCATTGATTTTCCGGGTGACGGCATTGTTGCATGGAAGCCCCAGACAACGATACGCACCCGCATATGAGTGAAAACACCGTGGTGAATGAATCACATGGAGACCATCTCTGTCGTGGATGATCCACAGGACCCGCCTCGCTGAATGCAGGCTCACCCCCAGCAGACGCGTACTGCGCCCGGCCATGAAATTTTCAGAAATCACTTCAATATACAGCACAACTCATCAGTAAAACTTGAGACATCACTTGAGAAAACCCATATAACTACTCACTTCTCACCCCATCTGCCGTCACCCCGAAACGGGCCAGCAGCGCCTCGAAGGCGGCTGGCATGGGCGCGTCCAGCACCAGCATCTCGTCCTTTTTCGGGTGCTTCATTTCAAGATGAAAGGCATGAAGAAACATGCGGTTAGCCCCCATGTCATCAAGCACTTTGTTTAAAGTGAAGTCTCCGTATTTTTCATCCCCAGGATGGGATGCCCCCCATGTGCCAGATGCACCCGGATCTGGTGGGTGCGTCCGGTAAGCAGCTCGCATTCCAGCAGCGCCCCATGGGGCGGCAGACCTGGCGTGCCACCAAAGTCCAGCGCCTGCAGACGCCGAAAGCGCGTGGCCGACGGCTGCCCCTGAACATCGACACGCACCCGGCGCTCGCCAGCCGGCGTGAGGTAGCGCAGCAACGGAAACTGCACCAGCACCGGCCGGGGTCGACCCCAGTGCCCCTTCACGATAGCCAGGTAGCGCTTCTTCACCTCGCCGGCGGCAAAGCATGCGGTGCAGGGCCAGCAGCGCCGAACGCCGCTTGGCGATGACCAGCAAGCCGGACGTGTCTCGGTCCAGGCGATGAGCCAATTCCAGGAACTGGCCGGGCGGACGCGTGGCGCGCAGCCGCTCGATGAGACCGGCCGAGATGCCGCTCCCCCCATGCACGGCCAGTCCCTCGGACTTGTCCACCACCAGCAGGTGCTCGTCCTCGAAGAGGATGCGGATGTGACGGTCGTCCAGCTTGGGACCCCCTCAGGGCGGGCCCCGGTCGCAGTGCCGTCTGCGGCACGCTCGCCAGCGGCGGCACACGGACCCGCTCACCGGCGGCCACGCGCTGCTCAGCCTTTGACCCGGCGCCCGTCGACGCGTACCTCGCCCTTGCGGATCATCCGGTAGATGCGCGTCTTGGGCACGCCACGCAGCATGGCCAGCAGGTAGTTGTCCAGGCGCTGACCCTCGTGGCCCTCGTCCACCGTCAGCCACTGGATGGGTGTTGTTTGCGCCATGGGCGCTTTTTGTGTCGGCGTCTTTCATCCGGCTATAATCGCGGGCGGTTGTCGGTCATGCAGGCAGGGCGTCGCCAACCAGGCCATACCCTTGAAAAATTCGCCGGTTTTCGGCGACCTGTGCAAGGGTCCGGTTTCGGCGTCAGGACCCGCCTGCTGGCTTTCGTGCAGTCTGCAGTGTAAAGAAGGGCTGGATTTTTCCCGTGCCCGCCCGCACCCTTCCGGGTGCGCCGGCGCCTGCACCCGCTCTTCCAGCTGCAGCCCCTGCACGCCGCGCGACAAGCCCCGCATGGACCGCATCGTCTGGCCCGTGCCCGGCTTTGCCCGGATGACGACCATTGGATTCAAAACGCGGCGTCGAAAGGTTCGGCGCGCGAGCACGATTCGACACGATGAGCCGCCAACGCTCGTCGGGACAAGAACAACGGAACCCAAAGGCCCTTCACGTCACCCCATCCGGCCCGATGATCACGACAACCCTCGCCCGCAGCCTCCCTGCCGGCTTTTGCCGGCCGCCAGACGATCCCGTCTGCGCGCTGCCGTGCCGTCGTGCGCGCCACCGACGTGCCCTTGCGGCCTTCTCGCCGTCGCTGTTTCGATGATGCCTGCCCCCTCGCGCACGGCTCGGGGTCGACCCATGCTCGCTGGTCCTACACACCACGCCAACGTGTGCATGGAGTCATGGCATGAAACGCATGCTGTTCAACGCAACCCATTCGGAAGAACTGCGGGTTGCCATCGTCGATGGCCAGCGGCTGATCGACATTGACATCGAGTCCGCCGGACGCGAGTCGCAAGAGCAATATCTACAAAGGGGTCGTCACTCGTGTCGAGCCCTCGCTGGAAGCCTGCTTCGTCAACTACGGCGAGACCGTCACGGCTTCCCTGCCCTTCAAGGAAATCTCCCGGGCCTACTTCCGTCAGGATGTCGAAGGCGGCAAGCCGCTGCGCATCCAGGACGTGATCAGCGAAGGCCAGGAACTCATCGTCCAGGTCGAGAAGGAAGAGCGCGGCAACAAGGGCGCCGCCCTGACCACGATGATCTCGCTGGCCGGCCGCTACGTGGTCCTCATGCCCAACAACCCGCGCGGCGGCGGCGTGTCGCGCCGCATCGAGGGCGAGGACCGGCAGGAACTGCGCGAGGCCATGGACAAGCTGCAGGTGCCCTCCGGCATGAGCCTCATCGCCCGCACCGCCGGCATCGGTCGCTCGGTCGAGGAGCTGCAGTGGGACCTGAACTACCTGCTGCAGCTGTGGCAGGCCATCGAATCGGCCGCCAAGTCGGCCCCGGCGCCTTCCTCATCTACCAGGAATCCAGCCTGGTCATCCGCGCCATCCGTGACTACTTCACGGCCGACATCGGCGAGGTGCTGATCGACACCGAGGACATCTACCAGCAGGCCACGCAGTTCATGAGCTACGTGATGCCCGACTACGTGGCACGCGTCAAGTACTACCGCGATGCCACCCCGCTGTTCTCGCGCTTCCAGATCGAGCACCAGATCGAGACCGCCTACTCGCGCGTCGTGCCGCTGCCCTCGGGTGGCGCCATCGTCATCGACCACACCGAGGCGCTGGTGGCCATCGACGTGAACTCGGCTCGCGCCACCCGTGGCTCGACATCGAGGAAACCGCCTTCCGCACCAACATGGAAGCGGCGAGGAAGTGGCCGCCAGATGCGGCTGCGCGACCTGGGCGGCCTCATCGTCATCGACTTCATCGACATGGAGAGCAGCCGCAACCAGCGCGAGGTCGAGCAGTGCCTGAAAGAGGCGCTCAGCCTGGACCGCGCCCGCGTGCAGACCGGCAAGATCTCCCGCTTCGGCCTGATGGAGCTGTCGCGCCAGCGGCTGCGCCCGGCGCTCAACGAAGGCACCCATCACCCTGCCCGCGCTGCAACGGCACCGGCGTCATCCGCGACATCGAGTCCTCGGCCCCTGCACGTGCTGCGCGTGCTGCAGGAAGAGGCCATGAAGGAGAACACCGCCGCCGTGCACGTGCAGGTGCCGGTGGAGGTCGCCACCTACCTGCTCAACGAGAAGCGCACCGAGATCGCCACGCTGGAAGCACGCCTCTGGTCGAGATCGTGCTGATCCCCAACAAGTCGATCGAGACCCCGCTCTACAGCCTGGAGCGCCTCAAGCACGACGACGAGCGCCTGCTGACCTACCGTGCCAGCTACGCCATGGCCGAGGCCAACGACGAGGAAAACACCTACTCGCCAGCAAGTTCAAGCAGCCCGGCAACCGCCAGGAGGCCGTGGTCAAAGGGCATCACCCTGCGACCAGCCGCCGGCACCGCCGCCCGCCCGCCCGGCTGCAGCACCCACCGCATCCTCGACGCCTGCCGCTTCGTCCACTCACGGTGGCCTGCTCGATCGCATCCTGAACCTGTTCGGCTGGGGCGCCGCCCACGGTGCCGAGACCGCCGAAACCGCCGAGCGTCCGGCCGACGATGGCCGCAATCGCACCGCCCGCAACGCCGGCAACGGCACGGGTCGTGGTGAGCGCGGCAACCGTCGCGGCGAGCGCAGCGACAGCGAAGGCCGCAACGGTCGGCGCAACGAGCGCAATGGCCGCAGCGAGCGCACGGAACGTGCTGAACGGACCGAACGTGCCGAGGCCTCGGACAACGGCAAGCGTACCCGTGGCGAACGGAGCAACGGTCGCCAGCGCGACGAGGCCCGCGACACTCGTGAGCCGCGTGAGTCCCGCGAAGGCCGTGACACCCGCGACACGCGCCAGAACGGCGAACGTGCCGAGCGCCAGGAACCGGCCGAGCGCAACGAACGCACCAACCGCAACGAGCGGCCCGAAGGCGCCGAGGCTACCGGCCAGGAGCGCAGCGAACGCCCGGCCCGCGGTGAACGCGGCGAGCGCCGCAACCGGGGCGAGCGTGCCGAGCGCAACGTGCGTGACGAATCTACCGAAGAGCGCGTCGAGACCACCCCGACGGAAGGCCAGGAGCGTCAGCGTCCGGAGCGGGGACGTCGTCGCCGTCAGGCCGACAATGCCGAGGGCGTTCAGACCGAAGGCCTGGACACCCCGCCGACCGAGACCGCTGATGAAGCCCCGGCGCCTGCACCGCGCGAAGGTCGTGGCCGCCGCTCGGCCGAGTCCGCCAGCGACAGTCACGCTGCCGTGACGTCGGACGAACCCGCCACCGAAGCCGCCCCGGCCGAGGAAGCCGCGTCGACCCGCGCCCCGCGCCAGCAGGCCAGCCGTCAGGGAAGCCGCACCGTCGGCCGCCGCAAACGACGAGGAAGCCCCGGCTGCCGAGGAAGGCGAGCGTCGCCGTCGCCGTCGCAGCAACCGCCGCGACCGCTCCGAAGCCGATACTGGCCGTGACGGCGCAGCACCGGCCGAGACCAGCGCAACCGAGGCCGCCCGGCGGCTTCGAAGGAACCGACGCAGCAGTGACGGCGCCTGCCGAAGGTCGTGAGCGTGCCGAGCTGCGCGAGCGTCGCGCCCCCGGGCAGCTGCCGAGAAGGCGCCCGCTCAGGAGACCGACAGCAGCGCCACGCCTCGCAGCCAGGAGGACGCCCGTGCCGAGAAGGCCGCTCATGCCGATCGCGTCGTGAAGGCCAGAGCGCCGAACAGGCCGACAAGCCTGCCGAAGCGCCGGCACGTCGCCGTGGCAACACGGACGACGCAGCCCAGGCACCGTCGCCCCGCCCGCAGGCAGCACCTGCCCAGCCCGTCCCCACCCGGGCACTGGAGGAAGTGGTACAGTCGGCAGGACTGGAATCGGGTGCAGACCAGCGCAGCCCCGCAGGCCGAGCCTGTCGTGACCGCGCCCGCTGCTCCTCGGCCGCGCCGGCAGCGCAAACCGCGCACACCGGTCGCCGCTGAACCGCTGCAACAGGTGGAAACCCAGGCCGGCAAACCGTCGGACGAGCAGTAACTACCTCGCCGGCCCGGCAGGCATTGCCTGTCGGGCCGGTTCACCTCTTTCCCTTCATGGCAGAACGAGTCATACCCATTGCCGACCAGCGCAGTCGCGGTATCCTGCCGATGCAGCCGCTCCGCCCGCAGGACGGCCCATCGGCGCTGCCCGTCTCCGGATGGCGCCCTGCTTGACGCCCGTAGCCGCCCCCTGCACGACCTGCGCATCTCGGTCACCGATCGCTGCAACTTCCGCTGCTCGTACTGCATGCCGCGCGAGGTCTTTGGCAAGGATCATGAATTCCTCTCGCACGGCTCATTGCTCAGCTTCGAGGAGATCACCCGCGTCGCCGGACTGATGGTCGGTCTGGGCGTGAAGAAGATCCGCCTGACCGGTGGTGAGCCACTGCTGCGGCGCGACCTGGAAACGCTGATCGCCCAGCTCAGCTGCCTGCGCCAGCCCAACGGCGAGCCCATCGAACAGACCCTGACCACCAACGGCTCGTTGCTGGCCAAGAAGGCGCAGTCACTGCGCGAGGCCGGACTCGATCGCGTCACGGTCAGCCTGGACGGCCTGGACGATGCGCTGTTTCGCAAGCTCAACGACGCCAACTTCCCGGTTTCCCGCGTGCTGGCCGGCATCGAGGCCGCTGCCCAGGCTGGTTTCTCCGGCATCAAAGGTCAACATGGTGGTGCGCCGTGGCTGAACGACGGCGAGATCCCTGCCCATGGTCGAGCATTTCCGCGGCACCGGACACTCCTGCGCTTCATCGAATACATGGACGTGGGTGCCAGCAACGGCTGGCGCATGGAAGAAGTGCTGCCCAGCCGTGACATCATCGCGCGCATCCACGCCGTGCATCCGCTGGCCCCCTGTCGATCCGAACTATCCCGGCGAGGTGGCCCAACGCTGGCGTTACCTCGACGGCGCCGGCGAGATCGGTGTCATTTCCTCCGTCACCCAGCCTTTCTGCGGCGACTGCTCGCGTCTGCGGCTGACCACCGAAGGCCAGCTCTTCACCCTGCCTGTTCGGCCACCAGGGCCATGACCTGCGGGGCCTGCTGCGCCGTCAGCTGCCCGATGAGGACATCCGTACCGCGCTGATGAACCTGTGGCGGGGACGTGACGACCGCTATTCCGAGCTGCGCAGCAGCCAGAAATCCGCCAGTCCAACCCCGAACGGCAAAAGGCGGGTGGAAATGAGCTACATCGGTGGCTGAAGACCTCATCACCGGCCTGGTGCTGGCCGGTGGAGCAGCCCGGCGCCTGCAGGCTGCCCACCCCGGAGCCGACAAGGGACTGCTGCCCCTGGCGGGCAGGCCGCTGATTGCCTGGGCCATCGACAACCTGGCCCCGCAGGTGCAGAGCCTCGTCATCAGCGCCAACCGCCACCTGGACGACTACCGCCAGCTGGGCCATCCGGTCCTGCCCGATCGGCTGCCCGACATGCCCGGCCCCCTGGCGGGCATCCACGCGGCTGTCCGTCTGCCCCACCCAGTGGCTGGCCGTGGCCGCCTGTGACACCCCTTTTCCTGCCCCCGACTGGGTTGCCCGGCTGCAGCACGCCCTGACGGGCAGCAGCGCTCCCATCGCCTACGCCCACGACCCCTGAGCAGCCCCATCCGCTGGTGGCCGTGCTGCATCGCCGCCTGCTGCCCTCACTGGATGCCTTCCTGAAAGCCGGCAACCACCGGGTGCGACAGTGGTATGGCCAGCACGGCGCTCAGGCGGTACCCTGTCCCGATCCGCAGTCCTTCCAGAACCTCAACACCCCGGAGGAATGGCAGGCTGCCGAAAGCCGCCTGCGCCCGCCTGCCGGTCCGCATCCTTCCTCCTGAAAGAAACCACCCGGCCCCCTGGCCCGGCTGGCGCCCCTGCCTGCCCCATCCCGCCGGAGACCCGTTCATGAGCACCTCGACCGACTGGCCCTCCTCGCTTCCCCTGCTGGCCCGCCTGCCGGACTCTCGACCCGGACGCCGTCCCCGTGGCCCAGGCCCGCGAGCTGCTGGCGGACTGGGTGGCACCGCGTGTCCAGGCGCGTTCGATGCCGGTTCAGGCGGCAGCCCTCGGCCGGGTGCTGGCCCGCGATGTCGTCGCCCGCCTGGATCTCCCCTTACGACAATGCGGCCATGGACGGCTACGCCCCTGCGTCATGCCGATCTGAACTCCGAGGGTGACACCACGCTGCCTGTGGGCGGCCGCACGCTGGCCGGCGATCTCCCGGCCACTCTGCCCCCGGACAGGCATGGCGCATCATGACCGGTGCCCCCATGCCCGTCGGCGCCGATACCGTGGTGATGCAGGGAACACGTCCGTCGCCGTGCCAATGACGCAGCACCGCAGGGTGCAGGCAGCCAGCGCGATGATGGCGCTTGCCCGCCGAAACGATCACCCTCCCGGCCGGCCAGAAACCCGGCCAAAATGTGCGCCGCCGGGGTGAGGACATCCGCACAGGCGAGACCGCCCTCCCTGCCGGTCGGATCCTTCGCCCATGGACCTGGGCGTGGCCGCCTCGCAGGGCATCGTCGACCTGCCCGTGTTCGGCCCGCTGAAAGTGGGCGTCTTCGACCGGCAACGAACTGGTCCAGGGAGGGCAGCCGCTGGCCGCTGGCCAGATCCATGACAGCAACCGTCCGACCCTGCTGGCGCTGGCACGCAGCCGGGGATTCGAGGCCATCGACCTGGGCTGGCTACCTGATGATTCGGCCATCCTGACGAAGGCCCTGGCCTCCAGCATCGATCAGGTCGATGTGCTGCTGACCACCGGCGGTGCCGCCGGGGAGATGCCGATCTGCTCTGGCATGTGCTGTCACAGCCCATGCACCATCAGGGCATGTCGCTACCCACTGAAGCCCACGCCTGGAAACTGAAGCTGCGTCCGGGACGCCCCCTAGTCATCGGCCGCATCGGCCAGACACCGGTCTTCGGCCTGCCCGGCAACCCGGTGGCAGCGCTGCTCAGCTTCCTGTTCGTCATCGACGCCGCCCTCCAGAAAAATGGCGGGCAACACCGATCCACGCCCGCTGCCGCGCATCCGCGCCCGCGCCGGGGCCGCCATCCGCAAGCGCCCGGGCCGGCAGGAACTGCTGCGCGTGACGCTCTGCTACCATGAATCGGACGACCTGCCGGTGGCCCTGCCCGCCGGCAGCCAGAGTTCCGCCCAGCTGCGCTCGGTCGCAGAGGCCGACGGCATCGCCGTGCTGCCCGAAGACCAGGGCCCGGTGGCCGAAGGCGACCGGCTGGACGTGGTGCCGCTGCGCGGCCTGCTGTAACCCTGCGCCCCCATCCGCAGACCGTCTCCGACCAGCGCATTCGATCAGCCAGGGCCGGCGAACACCGCCTTTTCATCAGGATCCGCACCGCATGAACGCCACTCCCCATGTCCACCGCCTACTGCTGGCTGCTGCCCTGGCGCTGTCGGCCGGCGAGCGTGCAGGCCGCCCAGACCACCGGCAGCCAGCCCATCGAGAAGGCTGACCCGGCCGCCGTCCAGCCGGATACCGACGTGCCGCCCCGCAGCCCATCAGCGACGAGGTGATCGGCCAGGGAATACGACGCCTACCGGCAGAGCGTGAAGGGCCAGAAGATGTACACCGTCAGCTACATCCTGCTGGGCGACGAAACGGAAGCCCGCCAGTGGATCGCCCGCCTCCGAAGCGGCGCCTCCTTCGAGAAGGCCGCACGGGAGCACTCCAAGCACCCGCTCAGCGCCAAGGAGGGCGGCAAGCTGGGCACCTTCGCCACCTGCCGCTGGGCCAAGGACACCGTCCAGATGCTGGACACCCTCAAGCCCGGGCAGATCCACGCCAAGCCTGTCAAGGCCAGCGCCGGCTGGGGCATCTATCGTCTGGATGCCGTCAAGCCCCTGGAACCGATCAGCTACGCGCAATACAAGGAACAGCTGCTGTCAGGCACCTTCAAGCCGGAATGCCCGTGGGTACCGCCCTGTGACGGTAGGCGTGCCACGTGAACCCCTGAGCCACACGGCATGGACCTGATCACCCTGAAGATCCCCTGACCTGCCCAAACAAGGACTCGCGTGAGCAGCAAGACGGAAACGATGGACCCTGGCCACGACAGCCACCGGATGGGCCTGGTGGCTGCCACCGCCATGTCGGTCACGATCGTCGTGGGGCAGGCCTGCTGACGCTGCCCGGACTCAGCTACGCCCAGGCCGGGCGCCTGGGGCACCTGCCCCTGGCTGCTGATGTCCGTCCTGATGCTGCCCTGCTGGCCGTGTTCGCCTTCTTTGCACGGCGTCACCCTCCGCCGGCGGCGTGGTCGGCTACATCCGCCTCAGCCTCGGCCCCCGGCTGGGGCCGCCAGCGAAGCCATCGTCATCGGCACCTTCTCGCTGGGACTGCCCGCCATCGCCCTGATCGGCGCCACCTACCTGCAGCAGACGCTGCCGGGTCTGCCTGTGGCCGCCACCGCCATCGGCATGGTCACCATCGGGCTGCTCTTCGGGATGTTCGGCCTCCGAGTATCCGGCGCCGTCCAGACCGCCATCGCGACACTGATCGTCCTGGGCCTGCTGGGGCTCTGCGCCGGCTACTGGCTTCATGCTCCCCTCGGACACCGCTCCCGGCACGTCCCTCCTGACAGGCAGCGACATGTTGCCCATGCTGTCCGCCAATGCGCTGCTCGGCGTCCCGTCGGCGCTGCCCTCGTGCTCTTTGCCTCACACCGGCTGGGAAATCACCGCCTTCCTGGCCGAGGACATGCAGGACCCCGCCCGCAACCTGCCGCGTTCGATCTGGGCCAGCTTCGTCATCGTCACGCTGCTCTACGTCTTCGTCGCCTGGACGGTGGCCAGCGCCGCCACCGCCGATGAAGGCTGGCGACTCGCCCCCCATCGCCCGGCTGGCCGACAGCTGGCTGGGCGTTGCCGGGCTCCGGCTGACCGGGATCATCGCCACCCTGCTGATTCTGGCCAACGTCACCGGCGCCTTCCTGTCCACCTCCCGCGCCCTGTTCTCGGCCGGGCGCGATGGCCTGCTGCCCCGAGCCCTGGCCCACGTGGACCGGCGAGGACTGCCCGTGCGCGCCATGCTGACAGGCTGGGTGCTGTACGTGGCTGTCATTCTCGTCACGCAGACGTCCGGCCTGGGCGTCGAGACGCTGCTGCAGCTGGCCGGCCAGAACTTCTTCGTGCTGTATCTGCTGGCGGCCGTGGGCTACACCCGCCTGCAGCAACGCACCGGCCCCCGTCTTCTGGGCCTTGCCGCCATCCTGCTGGTGCTGGCCATGATGAGCCTGTTCAGCCTGCCCGGCGTTCTCTACTGCGGCGCGCTGGCCCTGCTGGGCCTCTGGGGCGCCCGCAGAACGCCCCGTGCAATGCCGTCGCCGGTTGAGACGGGCCATCACCCCTTCAGCACGTCCGGCCCTACAGCTCCACCGGCGGCGCTGCTGCAGCGCCTCATCGATCGTCGTGAGCCCGGCGGCCACCGCGGCGGCACCCGCCATCCGCAGGGGGCGCATGCCATGCTTGATGGCCGCCAGCCGCAGCTTGCGCAGCTCCGGCCGCTCGGTGATGTACTGGCGGATGCTCTCGTTGTTGGCCAGGATCTCGTAAAGACCGGTCCGGCCACGGAAGCCCCCCATCCGGCAGGACGGACATCCCACCGGCCGGTAGATGGAGGCCGGCTTGGGCACATTGCGGAAGGGCTTCACGAAGTCTCGCCCACATCTCGTCCGTCACCGAATCATCCGGCTGCTTGCACTCCGGACACAGCGTGCGCGCGAGCCGCTGCGCCATCACCCCGATGAGCGTCGACTGCAGCAGATACGCCGGCACCCCCAGATCCAGCAGCCGCGTGATGGCGCTGGGGGCGTCGTTGGTATGCAGCGTGGAGATCACCAGGTGCCCCGTCAGCGCAGCCTGCACCGCCATCTCCGCCGTTTCCAGATCCCGGATCTCGCCCACCATGATGATGTCCGGGTCCTGACGCATCAGCGCCCGGATGCCGTCGGCAAAGCCCAGATCAATGGCCGGCTGCACCTGCATCTGGTTGAAGCTGTTCTCCACCATCTCGATCGGATCCTCGATGGTGGAGACGTTCACCGCCTCCGTGGCCAGCGCCCGCAGCGTCGCATAGAGCGTGGTCGTCTTGCCCGAGCCGGTCGGCCCCGTCACCAGCACGATGCCGTTGGGCCGCCCCTGTCATGTCCCTGCCAGCGCGCCAGATCCTCGCCCTGCAGCCCCAGCTGCGCAAAGTTGCGTGACAGCACCTCCGGGTCGAAGACCCGCATCACCAGCTCTCGCCGAAGGCCGTCGGCAGCGTGGACAGCCGCAGCTCGATCTCGTGGCCGTCACCCGCACGCGTCTTGATGCGCCCGTCCTGCGGACGGCGCTTTTCCACCACGTCCATCCGGCCCAGCAGCTTGATGCGGCTGGTCATCGCCGACATCACCCCCGGCGGTACCTGGTAGACGCTGTTCAGCAGGCCATCGATGCGAAAGCGCACCACCCCAGATCACGACGGGGCTCCAGATGGATGTCGCTGGCCCGCTGCTCGAACGCGTACTGCCACAGCCAGTCCACCACCGTGACGATATGCTGGTCGTTGGCATCGAAATGCCGACCGTTGCGGCCCAGCTCCACCAGCTGCTCAAAATTGTTCTGAACCGCTGTCTGGCCGTTGCGCTGCGCACTGCGGATCGTCCCCGCCAGATCGAAGAACCCGCCAGATAGCGCTGCAGCTCCAGCGGACTGGCCAGCACCGGCATCACCCGCCGGCGCAGCGTGTGCGACAGCTCTGCCACCCACTCCGCCGTCAGATAGGGCTCGGCCGTGGCGATCGTCACCGAATCCGGCGTGACCTCCAACGGCAGGATCCGATAGCGATTGGCATAGGCCTTGCTCATCACCCTCGCCGATGCGCGAGAAATCCACCTTCAGCGGATCGATGCGCACATGCCGCCAGCCGATCTGTCCCGCCAGCCACTGACACAGCCAGTCCACATCCAGCATCGCATGCGGCGGCTTCAGCCCCTTCAGCTTGCGCTCGGCAATCATCACCAGCGGATGCCGGTCAGCCGACGACAGCAAGGCGTCACGCGACAGCGTCTGGCGCGTTTCCTCGCTGATCTCGCCCTGCTCGGCCAGCAGCGCCAGCAGCCGGTCGATCATCAGCCGCCGGCCAGGCTCACCCGGCATCAGCCGCGTGCCCGCCGCCTGCGCACGCCCCTTCCGGCGCCCGCACCTCCATCCCGGCCTCTACCATGCGCACCACCCCATCGTGTCCATGGTTTCCGATTAGACCCCGTCAGCGTCTTCGTCACCGCGTGCCCAAGACAGAAGGACAGCACAGACCGGTGCAAGGTCAGACACCCGGACCAGGAAAAACATCAGAACGCCGCCGGGACGCCCGGAGCACATGGGAGCCGGACAGCCGGGGCGACGGCAGGCATGTGCGGCATTCATCGCCCCCCAGGGCCTTCACGGTCCCAAGATCTCCAGCCACTCCAGAGCAGCCATCGCCCGATAGGCATCGCGCACATGCCGCATGGCCGTCTTCGCACGTGGGCTCACCGGCACCTCGACGACACGCGGCCCATCCTCGAAACGCAGCACGACCTTGCGCGCCTGCAGCAACCGGTCCAGCCGCTCCAGTCCATCATAGTCGTCAAGCGCATTGTCCGACCACCACAGCCCGTCCAGATCCTCGCGGGCCTCCAGACGGAAACCAAGATCCTTGCCATCAGCCAGGACGCTCACTTCACGTCCCGTGCCGCCCCTTTCGGGGCGGTACCTTCTGACGACGATGGACCTGCAGCCCCAGATGAAGCCCCTTCCTGCGATTCGTCCCGGGCATGGCGCCCATCCCGGATGACCAGAAAGATGGGTTCCTGCTCCCGCCCGGGCGGCGTGCTGCGGTCCTGGTACCAGACAATGCCGCCCACCTGATCCTTCTGGCTGACCAGAAAGCGCAGCGCCGCATCCCGTTTTGCGGCCTGTGCAGCTTTTCTTCTCTTGCCACACGCCGCGCTTTCGGTCCTCTTCGTTCATCTGCGCCAGCGAGTCCCGGATCAGCGCATCCGTCTGGCCGTCCTCAGCCCGGTATTGCATCCATTGCTTGCGCAGACGCTGCGCTTCCTTCATGCGTTCCTGGGTGACCTTCTCCAGCCAGAGAATCTCCGGATCATTCAGCACCTTCAGACCCTGGATGACCTGGGCAGCCCCGGCGGTGTCGCCCAGCGCCAGCTGGTTGTCGATCCCCTGAAGGATTTCCTCCCGCTGTGCCGCCACATGCCAGCGCAGCTCGGACAGCGCCTTCTGGTGCTCCACCACCACCTCGTACCCGGCCAGCTCCGGCGTCGGCACCGGCGGCACGAAATACCCAATGCCGAAGGGATACAGCAGCAAGTTCACCGCCAGGAAAAATCCCACCGAACAGGATGAGCAAGGGAATGCCGAAGACAGCACCCGCAACCCCGGGCGCAACGGCCACCAGAATGAGAAACAGCATCTCGCACGCTCCCTAATGGGCCATGCCGATGCCCACGGCACCGGCATTCGCCAGTCGCTGCTCCTCTTCGTAGCTGGACAGGGCAGCCTCGTAGAGCGTCAGCATCCGACGCAGGGAATCCTCTCCTGGGCACTGATCTCATGCTCGATCATGCCCTTCTGGCCACCGATCCGCAGCCTGCTATTGCGCCAGCTGATGATGTCCAGAACCAGCTTGGCCTCGCGCTTGCCCACCGGTTTGGCCCACCACACCACGTTGCCCCTGCTCTCCGGACTCGGCCCCGATGCCGGCCGGCACCTCCTCCGCCGTCCGGATGATCTCGACCTCGAAACTGCGGATGGGCAGGGCATTCGGCCCGTCATACCGCACACGCAGCATCAACACGGGCTTTCTGCCCATCCTGCATGCCCAGCAGCAGGAAGAATCCGGTTCCGTACTGCATCGCACGCCTTCGCTGTCGTAATACCAGGTCATGGCCCCCTGTGTCGGTCCCACACACGGCCAGCGCTTCAGGCCCTTGAGCTGCTCGCGTATCCGGCCTTTCCCTTCACGACGGCCGTGGCCATATCCGCACGTGCCAGAGAAACGGCATCCTCCGCGGGCGGCTTCCTGTCGTTGTGGCCTGCCGTCCCGGGCGTCGTGCCCGCACGACCGGCTTCGCCCGGGTTGGCGACGGCCGTGCCAGGACCGGCCACCGTCACGTTGGCACTCACGACCCGCTGCAGATTCTCCGCCGCCTTCTGCCGATAGCGCTGGACGTCACTGTCATTTGCAGGCTCTCGAACAGTCCGGCCCGGTCATGCAGTTCCTGGTAGCGGCCCTTCTCCTCCAGATACGCCAGGTCCTCCAGCACCGCCTTGCGGTTCGTGGAAAACCACACCACCAGCCGCGCATGCGCTTCGCCATGCGATCTTCAGCCTGCCGCAGCGCCCGTTCCCGTGCGGCCATCGCCTCGTACCGTTCGATCAGCTGCTGTTCGGCGGTACCCTTCCGGCACAGACAATGGGTCTGAAGACTGTGCCGCCGATGTCGGGGCTGTGGATGGGGCAGCGGACGCCGGAGCGACTACGGAAGGGCCGGATGCCCCTTGGGCCCATCCCCTCGGACGATGCCTCACGCGTCTCCTCATGACGGGTCAGGCTGTCCGCAGGAGTAGACGCCAGCGCTCCTGCCATGGACTCATGGTGTTGCACCGCGGAGGGCGTTGCACCGGGTGTTTCAGGTACCGTCGCGTGTGCTGTCACCCCGGTGGCAGGTACTGCCAATGCGGCGGAAGGCGCTGGCACCACCGTGACAGGGGTCATGGTCACAGCAGGGAGCAGCCACGGAAGGAGCTGTGCCCCCTTGCACCGTGCTTTCGCCCCGGGAATCAGCCGTTGCAGGCGGCTCATCCTCCCGGCTGAGCCACAGCGCCACCGCGATGATGGCCACGAAGACCAGCAGTCCGCTGACCACCAGCAACAGAAAGTCCCACACCTTCTTCATGCTCTACCCCTGCCTGCCCAAGGCGCACCCACCTGCGGCCATCACCGTCACTCAGGGGCCCGGTTCATCAGCCTTGCGGCCGACACCCAACTTCATGGGAAAGACATGGGCAGCCCCGCGTGACCTTAGCAAGCACGTCGCGCCTTCATCTTCCGCAAGCAGACGGACGGACGGCAGGGGCCGAACGGGGCGCACACTGCCCATACCAAGGCCCTGAAGTGCGAAGCCACCAGAGGCCCTCGGCAGCTGTGCATGAGGGCAGCTATATGAGGAAGGCCTCCTCACAAGCGCCAGCAACAAAAAGCGCCTCACAAGGAGGCGCTTTTCATCGGGGAAGCGATCACTCTTCTTCTTGGGTGCGACCATCATCACCATCTGGCGGCCTTTCCAGGCGGGGCATCGATTCGACCTGGGCGATTTCCTCGATGTCGTTGCGGACCCGTTCCAGCAGGCGAATGCCGAACTCCTGGTGGGCCATCTCACGGCCGCGGAAGCGCAGGGTGATCTTCACCTTGTCGCCGTCCCTGCAGGAAGCTGATCATGCTTGCGCAGCTTGATGTTGTAGTCGCCGTCGTCCGTCTGCGGCCGGAATTTCACTTCCTTGATCTGGACGACCTTCTGGCGGGCCTTGGCTTCGGCAGCACGCTTCTGTTCCTGATAGCGGAACTTGCCGTAGTCCATCAGCCGGCAGACTGGCGGGTGGCGTTGGGCGCGATCTCGACCAGGTCGACATCGGCCCTCTTCGGCCATGCGGCGTGCTTCACCCAGCCGGAAGACACCCAGCTGCTCGTTCTCTATGCCCAGCAGGCGAACCTCGGGGGCGTGGATTTCACCGTTGATGCGGTGGTTGCGTTCGGTAGCGATGCTGATTATCTCCGAATGAACTGGACGAAAGCCGGCAGCAGGCTGCCCGGCCCAAGGGCGATGAGAAAAGACCTCAGTTCGCCTTCTCTGCCACCTGCTGCGCCAGCAGGCTGGCGAAACCTTCGAAACTCATGTTGCCCAGATCCTTGCCCCCACGGGCGCGGACGGCCAGCGTGCCCGCCTGCCGATCCTTCTCGCCGACCACGACGAGATACGGGATCTTCTGTAGGCTGTGCTCCCGGATTTTATAGCCGATCTTGTCGCCCCGCAAATCCGAGATAACCCTAAATCCTTGTTTTATCAGCCGCTGCCGGATGTCCCTCAGCATAGTCGGCAGCCGTGTCGGTAACGGTGAGCACCGCCACCCTGCACCGGCGCCAGCCAGGTGGGCATGGCCCCGGCATGGTTCTCGATCAGGATGCCGATGAAACGCTCCCATCGAGCCGACGATGGCGCGGTGCAGCATGATGGGCCGACGACGGCTGTTGTCCTCGACCACGTACTCGGCGTCCAGGCGCTCGGGCATCATCGGGTCATACTGGATGGTGCCCACCTGCCAGGCGCGACCGATGGAGTCCTTCAGGTGGTACTCGATCTTCGGACCGTAGAAGGCGCCCTCGCCAGGCAGCTCTTCCCAGGCCACGTCGCAGGCGGCCAGTGCTGCACGCAGGGCATTCTCGGCGCGGTCCCAGGCCTCGTCGGTCCCCAGGCGCTGCGACGGGCGAAGCGCCAGCTTGACCGAGACGTTCTCGAAGCCGAAGTCGCGGTACACGGCCATGGCCTGCCGGTGGAAGGCCGTCACCTCGGCCTCGACCTGCTCTTCGGTACAGAAGATGTGGCTGTCGTCCCTGCGTGAAGCCCCGAACCCTGCATGATGCCGTGCAGCGCGCCGGAGGGCTCGTTGCGGTGGCAGGAACCGAACTCGGCATAGCGCAGCGGCAGGTCGCGGTAGCTGCGCAGCGATGCATTGAAGAGCTGCACGTGGCCCGGGCAGTTCATCGGCTTGACGGCGTACTCGCGCTTTTCCGACTCGGAGAAGAACATGTTCTCCTTGTAGTTGTCCCAGTGGCCGGAACGCTCCACAGGTCCACGTCCAGGGATCTGCGGGCAGCGCACTTCCTGGTAGCCGTTCTGCTGGTACTTTTCACGGATGTACTGCTCGATGCGCTGCCAGATGGTCCAGCCACGCGGATGCCAGAACACCATGCCCGGGGCCTCGGCCTGGGTATGGAACAGATCCAGATCCTTGCCCAGCTTGCGGTGGTCGCGCTTCTCGGCCTCTTCCAGCATGTGCAGGTAGGCGTCCTGGTCATCCTTGCGGGCCCAGGCCGTGCCGTAGATGCGCTGCAGCATCTCGTTGTTGGCGTCGCCGCGCCAGTAGGCGCCCGCCACCTTCATCAGCTTGAAGACCTTCAGCTTGCCGGTGGACGGCACGTGCGGTCCGCGGCACAGGTCCACGAAGCGCCCTTCGCGGTAGAAGGTGATGCCTTCCTCGGCCGGAATGGACGCAATGATCTCGGCCTTGTACTTCTCGCCGATGGACTCGAAGTACTTGACGGCCTCCTGCCGGTCCCATTCCTCGCGCACCACGGTCTCGTCCAGCTTGGCCAGCTCGTGCATGCGCTTCTCGATGGCTGCCAGATCCTCGGGCGTGAACGGGCGCTTGTACGCAAAGTCGTAGTAGAAGCCGTTCTCGATGACCGGGCCGATGGTGACCTGCGCCTCGGGGAACAGGTCCTGCACGCATAGGCCATCAGGTGTGCCGTGGAGTGCCGGATGATGTCCAGGCCTTCCGGATCCTTGTCGGTGACGATGGCCACCTCGGCGTCTTCACTGACGGTGCGGGACAGATCGACCAGTTTTTTCCGTTGACGCGACCGGCAAGAGGCGGCCTTGGCGAGTCCGGGACCAATAGCGGCGGCAATTTGCGCCACCGTGACAGCATCATCGAAACGGCGCTGCGAGCCGTCCGGCGAGGGTAATGATGGGCACGACGAAATGAGGGTAGAGGTTTTTCTGAAAACGCAGAAAGGCGATTGAAGCAAGCTTTCGATCATATCACACCATAGCCATACTGCACAATTTGTACCAGACAGGCAACACGCACATTATCAATATCTGTTGCCCATGTCTGCCCTGTTTTCGCTGCAAAATAGATATGTTCACTGGAGACATTCAGACATGAGCACAGATTTCCGTATCCCGTCGTCCATCCGCACGGATTATCTGTTCATGATCGAACAGGCCATCAAGGCCCCTTCCGGACACAATACGCAGCCCTGGAAGTTCAGACTGTTTTCAGACCACATCGACATCCCTGCCCGATTTTTCCAGGGCACTTCCCTGTTGTCGATCCCGGAGCACCGGAATTATTCGTAAGTCTGGGGTGTGCAGCAGAAAACCTGTGCATCGCGGCCACCCACAAAGGCTGGCTGGGCAAGGTTTCCACCTCCTCCGACGGCATCATTCATGTTGGGCTCAGCCGGCAGGAAGATATTGAAGCGCCCCATTTTGAGCAGATTGCGCGGCGGCAAACCAACCGGCGCTGCTACGACGGCAGCATGATTCCCGACAATGCCCTCGCCCTGCTGAGAAAGACCCCTGTCGAACCCGGCATTGGCATTCACCTTTTCCAGAAAGGAACGCAGGCCTTCGATGACATTGCAGCACTGGTATGTGAAGGCAACAGGCGACAGATGGAAAACCCTGCATTCAAGGCCGAGTTGCGACAGTGGATGCGCTATAACAGAAAAGCACCAGGACGAAACTGCCGACGGCCTGAGTTATGCCGTTTTCGGTGCACCGAACCTGCCCCGCTTCATGGCCGAGTTCATCATTTCCCACAGCCTGGATGCGGCAAAGCAGAACAGGACCGACCGCCGGAACATCACCTCCGCTCTCCCATTTTGCGCTGTTCACCACACGCGACAACCGCCTGGAACACTGGGTGGCACTGGGCAGAACACTGCAGCGCTTCCTGCTGGCGGCCACCGCGGCAGACATCGCCCACGCCTATGCCAATCAGCCCAACGAGAACCCCTGAGCTGGCAGAGCGCATGGCGCAAACCCTGGGCCTCAATGGGGAGTATCCGACCATCCTCATCCGCCTGGGGTACGCCAAGGCATCGGCATACGCCCTGCGCCGGGGCATTGAGGGGCTAATCGTCAACGAGGACTGAGCGGCATTCGGGATAACCATGATTCCCGCCCTTTCCTGCGCCACGGCCATTCCTATAATCACGTCCGTTCCTGGGGGAGTCCTACCCGATGGCGCATCGGCACCTGCCGTGCCCTGCCATCCAAGGACTGAGAGTCGGCCACCGGCCGAGACCCTTAGAACCTGATCCGGATCATGCCGGCGAAGGGAAGGAATCCAGCGCACGCAGGCTTTTGCCTCGGCCGTCACGGGCCGTGCCAGTGCTGCCCCGCCTGAAGGACAGCGCCCCGGCAAGGGCATCATCTCCTGCATGCGCCCGTGAACACGGCTCAGCCGTTCCGGTGCCGTCCCTTCCCCGTCGTGCAGCCACCGGCCTGCAACTCACGACATCCCTCTGGGAGAGACCATGTTCACCTCCATCGGCACCGGGCCGGCCATCTTCTGGCTGGTGCTCTTCTCGGCCCTTTTCGCAGCGGCCGGCATTCTCTACGCACGGCGCTGGCGCGAGAGCCTCGAAGACTTCGTGGTGGCCCGCAACACACAGGGCCCCATCGCCACCTTCGCCACGCTGCTGGCCTCAGCCCTGGGCGCGTGGATCCTGTTCTCGCCCCCCGAGGCAGCCACCTGGGGCGGCATCCCGGCCGTGGTCGGCTATGCGCTGGGCTCGATGTCCCCGCTGGTGGCCATGCTGCTGCTGGGCCGTCGCATGCGACAGCTCATGCCCCACGGCCACACGCTGACCGAGTTCCTGCTGACCCGCTATGGCCGCCCCATGTATGCACTCACCCTGGCCATCATGGTGTTCTACGTGTTCATCGAGCTGACGGCCGAAATCACCGCCATCTCGATGCTGATGACGCTGCTGGCCCTCGGTACCAATGGGCCTGACGGCCACCGTCGTGATGGGCACGGTGCTGCTCTACACGGCCGTGGGTGGCCTGCGCGCTCCATCTTCACCGACAAGGTGCAGATCCTGATCATCGTGCCGATGCTGCTGGCGCTGGTCGCCATTGGCTGGCATGTATCGGGGGGCGCCAGCGGCGTGACGACCCGTCTGGCCGAGAAGGCACCGACCCTGCTGGACTTCGGCGATGCCGGCGGCCTGAAGGCGGGCGCCACCTTCTTCGTGGCCATCCTGCTGACCGGCATCTTCCACCAGGGCAACTGGCAGCGCATCTATGCAGCACGCAGCATTCAGGACATGCAGCGCGGCTTTCTGCTGGGCGGACTGGTGGTGGTGCCGTTCATCCCTGCTGATGGGGCTGTTCGGACTGGCCTGGGTGGCCATGGAGCCGGGCGGCGAGGCCTCGGTGGCGCTCTTTGCCCTGGTGATGCCCAACCTGCCGGCCTGGGTGGCCCTGGCCTTCATCCCGCTGGGCCTGGCACTGGTGATGAGCAGCGCCGACACGGCCATCAGCGCCATCACCAGCATCATTGCCGTGGACGGCGCCCGGCTGCTGCCCCAGGCGCGCCCTGCCCGCCTGTTGCGGCTGGCCCGCATCCTGGTGCTGGTGCTGGCCATCCCGGTGGTCATCGTGGCAGCGCAGGGCTCAGCGTGCTGTACCCTGTTCCTGCTGGCCGACCTGCTGTGTGCGGCCGCTGCCTTCCCTGGTGTTCCTGGGCCTCTACAGCCGCCGGCATGATGGCGTGGATGCCCCTGGTGGCCACGCTGGCCGGACTGGCTGCAGGCCTGTGGATGTTCCCGCGCCCGGGGCAGCCGCTGGACACGCTCCTGGAATCGTTCCTGCTGGCCGCCTGCGTGCCGGTGGTCGTGACGGGCCTGATGCGACTGCTGCGCCGCCGGCGCAACGCCTTCGCGCTGGAAACGCTGGATGAGGGCGTCCGACGCTTCGACCGCGAGGACGCCCAGCCCGACGGTGGCGACAAGGCGCCCCTGCCGGCCCAGGCGTGACTCTGGCGTGATTCGGACGTGACCCGGGCCTTGACTCAGGCCTGGGTCACCTGCCGCTGCCGCAGCACCTCGTACAGCACCACACCGGTGGCCACCGAGACATTCAGGCTGGACACCGAACCCATCATCGGGATGGAGACCAGCGCATCGCACTGCTCCCTGACCAGACGGCGCAGGCCCTTGTCCTCGGCTCCCATCACGATGGCCACCGGCCCCGCAAAATCGGTACGGTACAGATCAGCATCGGCCTCGTCGGCCAGGCCATAGACCCGAAAGCCTGCGTCCCTGCAGCTGCTCCACCGTGCGCACCAGGTTCGTCACCAGAATGTAGGGGCACCGACTCACCGGCACCGCTGGCGGTGTGCATCGCCACGTCGGTCAGCGGCGCCGCGTGGTCCTTCGGCGCGATCACCGCGTCCACCCCGGCCCCGTCGGCACTGCGCAGACAGGCCCCCCAGGTTGCGCGGGTCGGTCACGCCGTCCAGCAGCAGCAGGAACGGCGGCCGCTCGCGCCCTTCCAGATCCGACAGCAGCGTGGGCAGATCGGTGCTGATGGTCTGCGTCTCCACCTGGGCCACCACGCCCTGGTGACGCTTGCCCCCCGCCATCCGGTCCAGCCGTCCTGCCTCCACGCGCGTCACCTGCACGGCCTGCTGCTGCGCCAGCTTCAGCAGGTCTCGCACCCGGTTGTCGTCGCGGTGCCGGTCGACATAAAGCGACTTGAAACTGGCCGGTGCCTGGCGCAGACGCGCCATCACCGCATGAAAGCCATAGAGCAGCATGATGGGACTGGAACAGAAAGGAATGAGATTGCCCGGGATGGTACATCCATGCCCGGGCACCACTGGCATGAGCCGCTGCCATGACGGATCGACGACCGCTCTAGTCTACACCGGCGAAGCGGGTCTTCTGTACTGGCACTGAGGCCGCGCCCGACAGGCAGTCGCGCGTAGCGGCCCTCAGATCGTCATGGTGCGGGCCGGCCTCAGCTGCCGGCCTTGCTGCTGCGACGGCGGCGCACGGCGGCAGCCGGGGTTCTGTGCTGCCCTCGGCCCGCACGGCTGCCGGCGCTGCCGCGCGATGCGGTCTTTTCTTCCGCGTCTGCAACGCCCCTTGGCGGCCACCCTGGCCAGCGTCGTCAGGAGCGCCTGCGTGGGCGCCTGCTGCGACGCCTTCCGGGGACAGGCCGGGTATCGGAATCACGGCGTCCGCCGGAATTCTCACTACGCCATCCACGACCCTCGGCGCGCGTGGGCTGCGCCCCGTGTCCTCGATCAAGCCGGAAGTCGATGCGACGCGCTTCCAGGTTGACGGCCATCACCTGCACCTCCACCTCGTCGGTGAGCGCATAGCGGCGACCGGTACGCTCGCCGATCAGCACCTGACCGGCCTCATCGTAGCGGAAGTATTCGCTGCCCAGCTCGGAGACGTGCACCATGCCCTCGACATACAGGTCGTCGAGCGTGACGAACACGCCAAAGGGTGCCACGCCGGTGATGTGCCCCGATAACGGTCGCCGATGCGATCACGCATGTAGACGCACTTGAGCCACGCCTGCACATCGCGGCTGGCCCTCATCGGCCCGGCGCTCGTTGGCCGAGCAGAGGGTGCCCTAGCCGCTCCCCATACGGCGCAGGGATTCGGCCTGTGCCTGCGCAGCTTTCTGGCGGCGCGACGTCTGCGAACGGCTTCGCGTGCTGCGCGTGGCCGGACGCCCCGCTGCGGCCTCGCCCTCAATGGCCAGTGCCGCCACCTTGGCCTGCGCCCCTTCCGTCTCGAACACTTCGTCGTTTGGCTTGCCTGCATCGGCCTCGATGACCGGCAGGTAGCGACGATTCTCCAGCAGCGCCTTGATGGCGCGGTGGTTCAGCAGGTCCGGGTAGCGCCGGATGGGCGAGGTGAAGTGCGCGTAGGCATCATAGGCCAGGCCGAAGTGCCCCTGATTATCGGGCGTGTAGACGGCCGCCTGCATGGACCGCAGCATCATCGTCTGCAGGAGCGCCGCATCGGGTCGCCCCTGGATCTGCTGCGACAGTACCTGATAGTCCTGCGGGCGCGGGCCGCGCTTCTCGCGCGCTTCAACCTGAGCATTGCCCAGCCGAAGGCCGGTACCTGCCAGGAACTCGCGCAGCTTGGCCAGCCGGTCGGGGCTGGGGCCCTCGTGCACCCGGTAAAGTGCCGGATGCTTGTTGCTCTCCAGGAAGTCGGCCGCGCAGGTGTTGGCGGCCAGCATGCATTCCTCGATCAGCTTGTGGGCATCATTGCGGCTCTGGGCGACGATCTCGGTGATGCGTCCCTGCTCGTCGCAGAGCATCTTGGTCTCGGGCGTCTCGAACTCGATGGCACCCCGCTTCTGGCGGGCGGCCTCCAGCGCCTGATAGAGCGCATGCAGGTCGTAGATCTGCGGCAGCACCGATTTTCGGCGCTCGATGGCAGCCACGTCCTCACCGGTCAGGATGCCCCAGACCTCGTTATAGGTCAGCCGCGCCGCCGAATACATGACGGCCGGATAGAACTGATAGGCAATCACTTCGCCGTCAGTGTCGATCACCATGTCGGCCACCAGCACCAGCCGGTCCACCTCCGGGTTGATCGAGCACAGCCCGTTGGAAAGCTTCTCGGGCAGCATGGGAATGACGCGCCGCGGGAAATACACCGAGGTGGTGCGCTCCTGGGCCTCGGCATCCAGCGCGCTGCCTGGGCGCACATAGTGACTGACATCGGCAATGGCCACCAGCAGCCGCCAGCCACGGGGCTTGCCGGTCTTCGCGTCGGTCACGGGCTCGCAGTAGACAGCATCGTCAAAGTCGCGGGCGTCCTCACCGTCGATCGTCACCAGCGGCACGTCGCGCAGGTCCACGCGGTTGCGGTAGTCAGCCGGCCGCAGGCTGTCGGGCAGCGCCCCCGCCTCGGCCAGCACGGCATCATTGAAGCGATGCGGCACATCGAACTTGCGCACGGCGATCTCGATCTCCATGCCCGCATCGTCCATGTTGCCCAGCACCTCGATCACGCGGCCGATGGGCGGCGTGTTTCCAGCCCGGCGGCGTGGTGATCTCCACCGACACCACCTGCCCGGGCTGCGCACCCTGGGCGCCACCCGCCTCGATCAGGATGTCGTGCTTGATGCGCTGGTCCTCGGGGGCCAGGATCAGCACGCCCCGTTCCTGCACCAGGCGGCCCACCACGGGCCGGTTGTTGTGCTGCGTCACCTCGACGACCTTGCCTTCCGGCCGCCCCCGGTTGTCCGTCCCCACGCGGCGCACCAGCACCCGGTCACCGTGCATGACCTTGGCCATTTCACGCGGCGGCAGGAAGATGTCGGCGCTGCCATCGTCAGGCAGCATGAACCGAAGCCGTCTCGATGCCCCGACACGCGGCCGGGAATGAGGTCGATGCGACTGACCAGCATCAGGGCGCCCTTGCGCCCGGCCAGGATCTGACCGTCACGCTGCATGGCGGCCACACGCCGCCGCATTCCACCAGGGCCCCTTCAGGCACCCGCATGCGCTCGATCAGCTGCTCAATGGAAAGCGGTGCGCCTTCCTCGGCCAGCGTATCCAGGATGGCCTGTCGGCTGGGGGATCCAAATTTTTTCTGACATCGATTTGACAAGCCTACGAAAGTACTTACAATACCACTTTATTGATTGGCCCAGATGGCGGAATTGGTAGACGCACTAGGTTCAGGTCCTAGCGCCAGCAATGGTGTGGAGGTTCGAGTCCTCTTCTGGGCAGCAATTCAACAGGGTCAGCTGCCTTGGCAGTCTGGCTTGAAGCAAAGAATTCCCGCTTAGGCGGGATGCCCCACCAGCTTTTTGGTTTTCCCCTCTTCCGGGGCATTCAGAAAACTGGAAAAACCTGAAGCAGTACACGCCCAGATGGCGGAATTGGTAGACGCACTAGGTTCAGGTCCTAGCGCCGGCAACGGTGTGGAGGTTCGAGTCCTCTTCTGGGCACCAATTCATCAGGTCGCAAATGCCTTGCAGCGCGGCCTGAGGCGGTAAATCCGCCAGGAAAAACTCCCCGCTTCGGCGGGATGTCCATCATTTCCTCTTCCACGGCAAACACGGCAAACACGGCAAAGCTTCTTCAGCCACAAGCCCCTTCGGTCACAAAGCTTCTCTCTTCATGAAGCCTCAGCCCTTGTTTGTGACACCTCTGTCTTCGTGACACCACGCTGGCCATGAAGCTAGCTGCACATGAGGCTGCCCCTCTTCGTGAGACCACACTGTGCACGAAGCCGCTACCCACTTCGTGAAGCAGCTTCCTTGTTCGTTGAACGCTCTGTAAACGACGGGCGGCCAAGACAACAGGCAGAAAACGCCCAGGCAGACACACCAACACACGTCAGGCAGCCGCACGAGCCGCGCACTCCATGGAAAGGAGACGCAAAGAGACGTTGCAACAGCCAAGCCGACTTGCGCAAACAAAATCGCAACGCCAAGCAAAAAGCTATGCAGGGAAAATGATGAAAGTGGGGATTTACTGCAGAGACAGCAGCCAGATTAACCAGCTACCGAAAGATGGCGTCCCGTAGAGATTCGAACCCCTGTACTCACCGTGAAAGGGTGATGTCCTAGGCCTCTAGACGAACGGGACTTCAAGAATTGCTTCAGTACTCATCAGCACCGAAGCACTGCATTATATACTGAAAATCTTTACTTTCAAGTCTTTCAGAAAATTTTTCAAAACCTTCCGAAGACCTTATCGACTGCTACCGCCCTTCTTCTCTATCAAAAATCTCCGGAAGTTCCGGAGACCTTGATCGATCAGGAAAGATGGTGGAGGTAAGCGGGATCGAACCGCTGACCTCTTGCATGCCATGCAAGCGCTCTCCCAGCTGAGCTATACCCCCAAGCGATCGATGAACAGGATATTACCCCGTGGTTTTGGGCCTTGCAAGTCCTTTCCAGCAAAAAGTGCAGAAACCGCTGTTTTCTTAACCTTCTTTAACCTTATTGGCTGATTTTTCAGGGGCCCAAGCACGCTTTTGGGTACGATTCCGTTTTCCCTTGACCATCTTTTCCCTGTCTTACTGGACTCCACCCATGACTGCTCGACTGATTGATGGCACTGCCATCTCCGCCCAAGTGCGCGAAGAAGTGCGCGAGGCTGCCCAAGAGATTCTGAATGCCACGGGGCAGCGCCCCGGCCTGGCCGTGATCCTGGTGGGTGATTCGGCGGCTTCCCAGGTCTATGTACGCAACAAGATCCGCGCCTGCGAGGCCGCAGGCTTCCATTCGGTCAGCGAGCACCTGCCCGGAGGAGACCACCGAGGCCGCCCTGCTGGCCCGGCTGGATGAACTGAACAAGGATCCTGCCGTGCACGGCATCCTGGTGCAGCTTCCCCTGCCTGCCCACATCGGCACGCGCCGCGTGATCGAGGCCATCTCGCCCGACAAGGACGTCGACGGCTTTCACGTGGCCAATGCCGGTGCACTGATGACCGGGGCGCCGCAGCTGGTGCCCTGCACCCCGCTGGGCGTGATGCGCCTTCTGGAAAGCACGGGCGTGCCGCTGCGTGGCGCCGAGGCCGTCATCGTGGGTGCCAGCAATCTGGTGGGCAAGCCCCAGCTGCACCTGCTGCTGCAGGCTGGCGCCACCGTCACGCTCTGCAACAGCAAGACGCGCGACCTGGCTGCGCAGACCCGACGCGCCGACATCCTGGTGGTGGCCGTGGGCCGTCCCCGCATGATCACCGGCGACATGATCAAGCCGGGTGCCGTGGTCATCGACGTGGGCATCAACCGGCTGCCTGACGGCAAGCTGACGGGCGACGTGGACTTCGACAGCGCCCGCGACGTGGCCGGCTGGATCACCCCGTGCCGGGCGGCGTGGGCCCGATGACCATCGCCATGCTGCTGCAGAACACCATCACGGCAGCCCGTCGTCACCTGAAGCTGGCCTGACGACTGCCTGGCCGCAGGCCGGCGCCCCGACAGACGCGGGCCTAGCACCCGGTCTGCACAGCCATCCGGCCTGTGTGCCATTGGGCATACGGGCGCGCCTTGCATCGGTTGTCTTCAGGGCGCCCCACCCCCATCTCGAAAAATGCGGATGAACGGGTCCGGCGCAAGGCTGTCCCGTCATCCCTGCCTCTCTTCAGACCCGATTTCCTCTTCCCTTCAGGCTTTCTCCAATCCCCTCTTTCTTCTTGCCATGACCACTCCTGCTTCCCGTGCTGCACAGTCGACGGCAGACGCCGCCCCTCTGACAACCCGCTGCTGGACGGCCCCGGCCGACTGCCCCGCTTCACCGCCGTGAAGCCCGAGCATGTGGGGCCGGCGCTGGACGTGCTTCTGGCGGACGCCGAAAAGGCGCTGGCCAAGGCCACGGCAGCAGACACACCCACCACCTGGAAGGACTTCGTGCTGCCGCTGCAACACGCCACCGAGCGCCTTGGACACGCCTGGGGCATCGTGCAGCACCTGAATTCCGTCATGGACACGCCCGAACTGCGCGAGACCTTCAATCAGAACCTGCCGCGCGTGGTGGAGTTCTGGACCCGGATAGGGGCAGGATCAGGCGCTCTTCGAAAGTACCGCGCATTCCGTGCCAGCCCGGCCCATGAGGCGCTGGATGCCGCCCGCAAGACGGCCATCGAGCACGAGCTGCGCGACTTCCGGTTGAGCGGTGCCGAACTTGTCTCGCCTGCACGCGAGCGCTTTGCCGCCATCCAGGAAGAGCTGGCCGCGCTGCAACAGAAGTTCTCGGAAAATGTGCTGGACGCCACCAATGCCTTCGAGCTGCTGGTGCCCGATACGGAAGAAGGCAAGGCGCGTCTGGCGGGCCTGCCCGAGGATGCCATCGCGGCCGCCCGGGCCGATGCCGAACGGCAAGGCAAGACGGGCTGGCGCTTCACGCTGCAGTTCCCGTCGTACTTCCCGGTCATCCAGTATGCGCACGACCGCAGCCTGCGCGAGGCGCTCTACCGCGCCTATGCCACCCGGGCAGCCGAAGGCAGCCCGCAGGACAACACCGCGCTGATCCAGAAGATCCTGGCGCTGCGCGAGGAAAAGGCACAGCTGCTGGGCCTGGCCAGCTACGCCGAGCTGTCGCTGGTACCGAAGATGGCAGACTCCCCGGCCCAGGTGGAGCAGTTCCTGCGTGACCTGGCGCGGCGTGCCCGCCCCTTCGCCGAGCGCGATCTGGCCGAACTGCGCACCTTTGCGGCCGAGAAGCTGGGACTGCCCGAGCTGCAGGCCTGGGACATCGCCTATGCCAGCGAGGCCCTCAAACAGGCGCGCTATTCGTTCTCGGACAACGAGGTGAAGCAGTACTTTGCGCTGCCCCGCGTGCTGGACGGTCTGTTCGGGCTGGTCGAGCGGCTCTTCGGGGTGTCGATCACCGAGGACCAGGCCGAGGGCTGGCATCCGGATGTGCGCTTCTATCGCATCAGTGCCGGTGACCGGCTGGTGGGCCAGTTCTATCTGGACCTGTACGCCCGCGAGGCCAAGCAGCCGGGCGCCTGGATGAACGACTGCCGCGGCCGCCAGCACGAGGAAGGCGCCGTCGTGCAGACACCGGTGGCCTACCTGGTGTGCAACTTCCAGGCGCCGGTCAACGGCCAGCCTGCCCTGCTCACCCACGACGACGTGACCACGCTCTTCCATGAGTTCGGCCACGGCCTGCACCACATGCTGACGCAGGTGGACACGCTGGCGGTCTCGGGCATCTCGGGCGTGGAATGGGATGCCGTGGAGCTGCCCAGCCAGTTCATGGAGAACTGGGCCTGGAATGGGACATCGTGGAATCGATGACCCACCATGTGAAGAGGCGAGCCGATGCCGCGTGCACTGTTTGACCGGATGCTGGCCGCCCGCAACTTCCAGGCCGGCCTGCAGACGCTTCGGCAGATCGAGTTTGCGCTCTTCGACATGACACTGCACCAGCAGGCAGCCCGGGCGCTGGCCGCTGGCGAGACCGATCGGTCCAGCGCATTCTGGATGCGGTGCGCGCCGAGGTGGCCGTGCTGCCGCCCTGCTTTCAACCGCTTCCAGAACAGCTTCAGCCACATCTTTGCCGGCGGCTATGCGGCAGGCTACTACAGCTACAAGTGGGCCGAAGTGCTGTCGGCCGACTGCTATGCCGCCTTCGAGGAGGAAGGCCTGTTCGAGCCTGCTGTGGGCCGGCGTTTCCTGGCAGAGATACTCTCTGTGGGCGGCAGCCGACCGGCCATCGACTCGTTCCGCGCGTTCAGAGGACGGGCCCCGAGCTGGACGCCCTGCTTCGGCATAATGGGATGGTAGAAGAAGCCTAGGGAAGGCAGCGCCCCTCGGGGATCGGAACGCCATGGGCGCTCCGTACTCCGGGAGGATGGTTGATGCACGAAGTGCCCTTCCCGATATCCCCTGAACACAAGGATTTCGATGAAAGCGCTTGCGGCATCCCTGCTCGTGGTGACGGCCGGTGGCCTGGCAGCACTGCCGGGTGCCGCAGCCGAGTACAAGTGGATCGACCAGAACGGCAACGTCGTCTGCGGCGACCATCCGCCTGACGAGAGTGCGGTGGCACTGCGCCGTCCGGGCGGCCTTACGGTCACACAGACGGTCAAGGCCCCCGTCGATCCCACCCCTGCAGTTTCCCCTGGCCTTGCGCGAGGCAGCACGGGCCAACCCGGTGGCGCTGTACGTGGCCAATGATTGCCAGCCCTGCCAGATGGCCGCCCAGCACCTGCGCCTGCGCGGCATTCCCTTCCAGGAATGGAAGGTGACCAGCAACGCCGACTTCGAGCGCTTCGAGGCCCTGGGCTTTTTCCGGCAACGGCTTCCCCGCCATCAGCGTGGGCAGCCAGCGCAGTGTGGGCTACGAGGCCAATGCCTGAACCGGATGCTGGATAGCGCACGCTATCCGACCGAATCGGTGCTGCCCTCCTCCTACCAGTACCCGCCGGCCGCCAACCTGTCGCCCGACATTCCGATGCAGGGGCGCCACGGCCTTCCGCCAGCCCCCACGGATCATCGATGCCAGCGAAGTGCTGCCGCGGCCGGTGGCGAGCGGCGGGACCCGAGTGGCACGTCGGGTGGTGCTTCGGGTGGCACGGCGGCGCCGTCCGACTTCCGCTTCTGAGCATCCGCCTTCAGGGAAGATCGGCTGACCGCCCGACCCAGGGCGGTCATGCGCTTTCTGCATGAACTTATTTGCGGACCGATGCAGGCGCCGGCCTGCAGCGGGCTGCGCCAATATCCTTGCTGTCGTTGCAGCTATCATCGGTGTCGTCCCATCTGCCTGACACGACACCATGAATCTCCAGCAATTGCGTTCGGTCCGTGAGGCCGTCCGACGCGGCTTCAACCTGACCGAAGTGGCGCGGGCGCTGCACACATCGCAGCCCGGCGTCAGTCGCCAGATCCGCGAGCTGGAACAGGAGCTGGGCTTCGAACTGTTCGTGCGTGCCGGCAAGCGCCTCACCTCGCTCACGCATGCCGGCTCGGTGGCCGTTCCCGATCATCGAAGGCATTCTGGGCGGTGCCGAGAACCTGCTTCGGGTGGGCGAGGAATACTCGCAGCAGTCGGCCCGGCAAGCTGTCGATCTCGGCCACGCATTCCCAGGCTCGCTACGCGCTGCCGGATGCCGTCCATGACTTCCGCCGCCGTTACCCCTGACGTGCAGCTGAACCCTGCACCAGGGATCGCCCTCAGCAGGTGGCCGAGATGCTGCTCAGCGGCGAAGCCGACATCGGCATTGCCACCGAGGCACTGACCGACTATGACGGGCTGGTGACGCTGTCCTGCTATCGCTGGACGCACAGCGTGATCGTGCCGCCCAATCATCCGCTGCTGGACGATCCGGAGCTGACGCTGGAGCAGGGTGGCCACCTTTCCGGTCATCACCTACAGCCCCGGCTTCACGGGGCGCTTGCACATTGACGAGGCCTTCCGGGTGCGCGGCCTGGAGCCCAACATGGTGCTGACGGCGATGGATGCCGACGTGATCAAGACCTATGTGGAGCTGGGTCTGGGCATCGGCATCATCGCCTCCATCGCCTTCGACGAGGAACGCGACACGCGGCTGCGCGCCATTGACGCCGGCCACCCTGTTCCCAGTCAACGTGACACGCCTGGCCTTCCGGCGCGGCGCATTCCTGCGGGGCTATGTCTACGATTTCATCGAGACCTTCGCCTCGCCACTGACCCGCGAGGTGGTGGAACAGGCTGCCCTGCAGATGCCGGGCATCGATTTCCAGATCTGAACGGCAGCCGGTACGGCACCCGTGCCGGTCGAGAGCCGTCCCGAGACCGCCGGCCGGTCCTGTGCATGGATACGGGCCGGCGCGCAGCGTCAGATCATCGCGGCCGGATCCATCGGCTGGGGATGGGCATTGGACCAGTCGGCCCCCTGCCTCGAAGCGCGTCTCCTGGCGGGCGCGCAGGTGCAGCAGACGGCCCCGCTCGATGCCCTGGCGCTGCTGCAGCTGCTGCCAGGCCTCGCGCGGCATCTCCACATCGATGAAGCTGCCGTCATCAGGGCGGCGCAGTTCCAGCCGGGTACGCGGGCCGACGGTGAGCGCCTGCGAGAACTCCACGGCCAGCGTGTCGGCGGCGGGCTCGTCCACCACCTCGATCTCGTGCGGGCGCACATAGACCGTGTTTTCGTCGACCGAGGTCTTTTCGGCCGTCTGCCCGGGCGCATGCACGGCATGGAAATGCCCGCGGAACAGGTTCACATCCCCCAGGAACTTGAGCACGAAGGGCGTGGCTGGACGGTCGTAGACCTCGTCGGGCGTGCCGACCTGCTCGACGCGCCCCCCGGTTGAGCACCACGACCCGGTCAGCCACCTCCATGGCCTCGTCCTGGTCATGGGTGACGAAGACGCTGGTGATGTTCATCTCATCGTGCATGCGGCGCAGCCAGCGACGCAGCTCCTTGCGCACCTGGGCGTCCAGCGCCCCGAAGGGTTCGTCCAGCAGCAGCACGCGGGGCTCGACCGCCGGGGCGCGGGCCAGCGCGATGCGCTGGCGCTGCCCGCCCGAGAGCTGCGACGGGTAGCGATCGGCCAGCCAGTCCAGCTGCACGAGCGAGAGCAGCGCGTGCACGCGGCGCTGGATCTCGGCCTCGTCGGGGCGGCGCTTGCGCAGCATCACCCGCAGCCCGAAAGCGACGTTCTCGAAGATCGTCATGTGGTTGAAGAGCGCATAGTGCTGGAAGACGAAGCCCACGCCACGCGCCTGCGGATCGGCATGGGTGGCGTCCTCACCATGGAACAGCACGCGACCGCTGTCCGGCACTTCCAGCCCGGCAATGATGCGCAGCAGCGAGGTCTTGCCCGAGCCGGACGGCCCCAGCAGTGCCACCAGCGACCCCGACGGGATCTCCAGGGAGATGTCGTCGCAGACCACGGTCTGGCCGAAGCGCTTGTTCAGGTGCTCGATGAGGATGCTCATGATCAGATCCCGAAGGCGCGCCAGAGCTCCGCATCGTTGGGAATGCGCCCTTCAGCCACTTCCGGCGCCGTGACGGCGCCCGCCTGCGAGACCATGCTGCCGGGCGGCACGCTGCGCGTGAGCCAGACATTGCCGCCGATGACCGAGCCGCGGCCGATGGTGACGCGCCCCAGCACGGTGGCGCCCGCGTAGATGACCACCTCGTCCTCGACGATGGGATGGCGCGGTTCGCCCTTGACCAAAGAGCCGTCCTCGCTCTGGGTGAAGCGCTTGGCACCCAGCGTGACGGCCTGGTAGAGGCGCACATGGCGACCGATGACGGCCGTCTCGCCGATGACGACGCCCGTGCCGTGGTCGATGAAGAAAATGGTCACCGATCTGCGCGCCCGGGTGGATGTCGATGCCGGTGGAGGAATGGGCCAGTTCGGCCATCACCCGCGCGGTGAGCGTGATGCCCTCCTGATAGAGCAGGTGCGCCAGCCGGTGGTGGAGCATCGCCCAGATGCCCGGGTAGCAGATGAGCACCTCGTCCTTGCTGCTGGCGGCCGGGTCACCCTGGAAGGCCGCCGTCACGTCGCTGTCGATCAGCTCTCGTACCCGAGGCAGCGCCTGACTGAAATGACGGACCACATCCATGGCCCGCTCGTCATCCTGCGGCGAGAGCGTTTCACCGCCTGCCCGGAAGAGCAGTTCGCGCCGCACCTGCTGATGCAGCGCGGAGAGCGCCAGGTCCAGCGTGTAGCCCACGTAGTGGTCGATGTTCTCGGAACACAGGTCGGGCCGGCCCAGCCGGTGCGGAAAGAGCGCCGCCGCCAGGCCGTTGACCACCTCGGCGAGCACCGGCCGCGAAGGCAGCAGCGGCGGACGGCCGTTGCCATTCTGACGCGCGCGCAACGCGCTTTCGCGCCGTCGCGCAGCTGCGCCACCACCTCGTCCACGCCGAAGCGGGTCGGCTGGCATATCGATCGGGAAACCATCGCCGTTCTCCCTCTGGAAGGATGTTGTCTGCAAGGCAAAGGGGAAATATACCGCCCTCGCCCCCGCGGCGTGTGGCCGAGGGGCCGCATCATGGAACGTGCTTCACGCATGACGAGGCTGCCCATTCCTCCCCTGACGATCGGTCGCAGGCCGTCCTCCGGACCCTCATCGTCGACGCCCTTGCTGCAGTCCGACGGCAACGTTCCCCCCGGATGTCGCCCGCAGACTGTCCGGTCATCGCAACCGTGCAGCCTCACGCCCCTCATCAATCGCTAGAATCGAAGCCCACCGGCACCCTGCCCCTGGCCCGCTCCCCGAAGGATCCTTCATGACCTCCCTGCTGCTCAGCGCATTCATCTACCTGGCTTCGGCGGCCGTCGCCGTGCCGCTTTCCAAGCGATTGGGGCTGGGTTCCGTCCTGGGCTACCTGATCGCCGGCGTCCTGATCGGGCCAGTCTTCGGCCTGGTGGGTCAGGAGACCGAGAGCATCCAGCACGTGGCCGAGTTCGGCGTGGTGATGATGCTGTTCCTGGTGGGTCTGGAACTGGAGCCGCACAAGCTGTGGCAACTGCGCTGGCAGCTGCTGGGGCTGGGGGACTGCAGGTGGTGCTCACCATCGCGGCCATCACGGGCATCGCCATGCTGATGGGGCTGTCGTGGACGGTGGGTGTGGCCGCCGGCTGCGTGCTGTCGATGTCATCCACCGCCATCGTGCTGCAGACCCTGGGCGAGAAGAACCTGCTGGCCAGCCAGGGGGTCAGGCCAGCTTCTCGGTGCTGCTCTTTCAGGACATCGCGGTGATCCCGATGCTGGCACTGCTGCCGCTGCTGGCACTGCCCGAGCTGGCCGGCCAGGCCACCGAGGCCGCGCACCATGCCGACGCGGTCAACCTGCTGGCCGGCCCTGCCCGCCTACGAAAGGCGGGCATCACCTTCGGGGTGATCGCGCTGATCGTGGTGGGCGGCCATTTCCTGGCCGGCCCGATCTTTCGCCACATCGCCGCCGCGCCTGCGCGAGATCTTCACGGTGGTGTCGCTGGCGCTGGTCATCGGCATCGCGGTGCTGATGTCGCTGATCGGGCTCTCGCCCGCACTGGGCACCTTCCTGGCCGGCGTGGTGCTGGCCAACAGCGAATACCGGCACGAGCTGGAAAGCAACATCGAGCCATTCAAGGGGCTGCTGCTGGGCTGTTCTTCATCACGGTGGGCGCCGGCGTCGACTTCGAGCTGCTGGCCCACCAGGGCTGGAAGATCCTGGGCATCACGCTGTGCGTGATTGTCGCCAAGGGCCTGATCCTGCTGCTGCTGGGCAAGGTGTTCCGCCTGAAGCGGCTGGACCAGAAGCTCTTTGCGCTGGCGCTGGCCCAGGCCGGCGAGTTCGGCTTCGTGCTGCTGTCGCTCGTCGAGAGCAACGGCGTGATGCCCTCGCACATCGCCAAGCAGCTGCTGCTGGCGGTGGCGCTGTCGATGCTGTTCACGCCGCTGCTGTTCATCGTCTACGACAAGGTGATGGTGCCGCGCGCCTATGCCCGGGCCAAGGCGGGTGATGCCGTGCGGCCCGACGTGATCGAGCAGAAGCACCCGGTGATCATCGCCGGCCACGGCCGCTTCGGGCGCGTCATCAACGCCATGGTCACGGCCTGCGGCTACAAGACCACCGTGATCGACCACAACGCCGCTACGGTGGCGGGCTACAAGCGCTTCGGCGTCGAGACCTACTTCGGGGACGCCTCCCGTCAGGAGCTGCTGCTGATTGCCGGACTGGCCGAGGCGCGACTGCTGGTGGTGGCCATCGACAATCACGAGCAGGCGCATGAAGATCACCGAGTTCGCCCGCAAGACCAATCCGGGCATCAAGATCGTGGCCCGTTCCTACGACGCGCAGCAGACCTACGAGCTGTACCACGCAGGTGCCGACGAGATCGTGCGCGAGAACTTCGATTCGGCGGTGCGATGCGGCAAGCAGGCGCTGGAATGCCTGGGCATGCCCAAGCTGAAGGCCGAGGAGGTGGGCAACCTCTACTTCCATCGCGACCGCCACGGCATGGCCATGGCCGCCAAGGCCTATGACCCCAGCATCGGCATGTTCGAGAACAAGGCGCTGATCGAGATCGTGCGGGCCGAGAGGCCGAGACCGAACGGCTGATCCGCCAGCTGCTGCATGACCAGGCCATCTCATGGCCCAAGGACCAGGCCGAGACCACCACCGAACATGGAGACATGAACATGCAGGAGCCCGTCGAAGGAGGCTGAACGGCATGAAGGAGAACGAGGAGACGACATCGGCGGGTAACAAGGCCAATCAGGCCACGGACCCGCCGCACGCTGGGCAGCCCGCATCATCGGGACCGGAAGCCTTGGGGGCAACAGACGCCGCCGCCCCGGCCCCGCAGACGCCCACGGTGCGCCGCGGCTGGCCGAAGGAAGGCTGGCTGCTGCTGTTTGCGGTGGCGGCTCTGGCCTTCAACCTGCGATCCCCCATCGTGACCATCGGCCCGCTGGTGGGCATGATCCGCGACGATCTGGGCGTCTCGGGCAGTTTCATGGGCTTCGTGACGGCACTGCCGGTGAGTGGCTTCGCGCTGTTCTCCCCTGGGCGGCGCGATTGGGTCGCCGCTACGGCATGGAGAACGTGCTGGTCGCCTCCCTCGTCGTGCTGCTGGCGGGCATTGCGCTGCGCTCGGCACTGCCGTCGCCGCTGACGCTGGTGCTGGGCACGGCATTGCTGTCTGCGGCCATTGCCATGGGCAACGTGCTGCTGCCGGCCCTGGCCAAGCGCAGCCTGCCCGAGCACGTCAATCTGGTGGTGGCGATGATGACCGCCGGCATGCTGGTGTCATCCACGCTGGCCGCCGGCATCGCGGTCCCGCTGGCCCGGTGGCAGGGCTGGACCTGGCCGCTGGGCATCTGGATGCTGACCACGGGGGTCGCGCTGGTGCCCTGGCTGCGCATCCGTCAGCGCCACAGGGCAGCAGCCCCGCCGGCAGCGCCCCGGCCGCCAGTCCCCCGCTGAACGTCTGGCGCATTCCGGCAGCCTGGGTGCTGAGCCTGTACATGGGGGCTGCAGTCGCTGGTGTTCTATGCGGTGGTCGGCTTCACGCCCTCGGTGCTGCAGGAAAAGGGCCTGTCGGCCGAACAGGCCGGCAACCTGGGTGCGCTCTTCCAGGCCGTCTCGCTGCTGGGTGTGGTGGCCGTGTCGTGGGCACCGGTCCGTGGCCGCGGCCGCCAGTGGCTGAGCGTGGGCATCAGCCTGACGGTGCTGGCCGGCAGTCTGGGGCTGTGGCTGGGCAGTACCGGCACGCAATGGCTCTGGGTCTCACTGGCCGGCATCGGCACGGCCGGCGTGTTCTCGCTGTGCCTGATGCTGTTTGCCGAGCGCACCGATTCCCCGGCCGAGGCGGCCGCCCTGTCGGGCATGGCCCAGGCTGTCGGCTATGGCATTGCGGCCATCGGGCCGCTGGGCGTGGGCGTGCTCTACGATCTGCTGGGCTCATGGACGCGGACGATGGGGCTGCTGGCGGCGCTGAGCCTGCTGGAATGCCTGCTGGCCTGGTCATCGGCCGGTCCGAAGACGCTGGCGCAGACCCTGGCAGGCCACCGGCGCGGCGATGAGATCCGCATATGCTCATGCGGAAATCCGCATAAGCCGGCCGCTCGCCCGCTCATCCATGCCCTGCCATGGCATGATGCGCGGCATCGTACAACCTTGTCACGGCCCTCGGGGCCTTGCCGTCATGACCTTCGTTTCCCGCTCCCGCCGCGCCGTGCTGGGCCTGGCGCCCGCTGCCCCTGCTGCTTGCCGCCATGCCCTCGGCCCAGGCGAGCCGACCAGACGCTGCTCAACGCCACCTATGACGTGGGCCGCGAGCTGTTTTCCGAGATCAACCCGCTGTTCGTGGCCAAATGGCAGAAGGAGCACGGCGGCCAGCTCAAGATCGACCAGTCCTATGGCGGCACGTCGCGCCAGGCGCAGGACATCATCCAGGGCAAGAAGGCCGACACCGTCACCTTCAACCAGGTGCCCGACATCGAGATCCTGGTCAAGCGCCGGCTGGTGGCCAAGGACTGGGCCTCGCAGTTCCCGAACAACAGCTCGCCCTACTACAGCACCATCGCCTTCATGGTGCGCAAGGGCAACCCCAAGAACATCCGCAACTGGGACGACCTGGCACGGCCGGACGTGAAGCTGGTCTTCCCGAACCCCAAGACGTCGGGCAACGCACGCTATTCGTACCTAGGCGCCTGGAACCACGCGCAGGAGCAGTTCCCGAATGACGAGGCGGCCGCAGGCGTTCGCTGGGCCGCTTCCTGGGCAACGTCGAGAACTTCCCCCACCGGCGGCCGGGGCGCCACGGTGGCCTTTCGCCCAGAACGGTCAGGGCGACGTGCTGCTGACCTTCGAGTCCGAGATCAAGAGCATCCTGGCGGGCAAGGAGTTCAGGATCAGGGCTTCGAGCTGGTGGTGCCGCCCGGTCAGCGTGATGGCGGCCTTCCCGGTGGCCATCGTCGACAAGGTGGTCGATGCCAGGGGCACCCGCGAGGTGGCGCGCCTACCTGGAATTCCAGTATTCGAAGGAGATCCAGCGGCTGCTGGCCCGCCACAACCTGCGCGTGCATGACCCCGAGGTGGTGGCTGCCACGGCAGACCAGTTCGCCCAGGTTCGGCTCGTCGACCCCGCCACCTTCCCCGGCGGCTGGGAAGGCATCCAGAAGACGCACTTCGCCAGCGGCGGCCTGCTGGACCAGCTGCTCGCCGCCGGACGACACTGAGTGTCCGCGCCCGCTGCTTCTTCCTGGCCCGGCCGCTGCTGCCGGGCTTCTGGCCCAGCCTGGGCGTGAGCCTGGTGTACCCTGCACGTGGTCATTCTGGTGCCGCTGCTGGTGCTGCTCTGGCATGCGGCCGATCTGGGCTGGGCCCAGTACTGGGCCGCCATCTCCGATCCCCGGGTGGTGGCCAGCTACCGGGTCACGCTGCTGGGGCGCCTTCATCTCCACGGTGGTGGTGACGCTGGTGGGCCTGCTGCTGGCCTGGGTGCTGTCGCGCTATGAGTTCCCGGGACGGCGCTTTCTGGACGCGCTGATCGATCTGCCCTTCGCGCTGCCCACGGCGGTGGCGGGCTCACGCTGGCCACCCTGCTCTCACCCCGGTGGCTGGATCGGACAGCTGTTCGCCCCTGGGGGCATCAAGATCGTATGCCTTCCCGGGGCTGGTCATCGCCATGATCTTCACCAGCATCCCGTTCATCGTGCGCACCGTGCAGCCGGTCATCGAGGATCTGGGCCACGACGTGGAGGAGGCGGCCGGCACGCTGGGTGCCCGTCCGGGTCAGGTGTTCTGGCGCATCACCCTGCCCACGCTCGTGCCGGCGCTGACGGCCGGGGCCAGCCAGGCCTTCATCCGCAGCCTGGGCGAGTTCGGCGCCGTGGTGATGATCGCCGGCAACATTCCGTTCCAGACCGAGATCACCTCGCTGATGATCTTCGTGCGGCTGCAGGAGTTCGACTACGCAGCGGCGGCGGCCATCGCCTCGGTGGTGCTCATCACCTCGCTGGTGCTGCTCTTTGGCCTGCAGCTGCTGCAGAACCGGCTGCTGCGCTGGCAGCGGGAGGCTGACGCATGGACAAACGCACGAACGGTCCGCGCCGGAGCCCGGCCAACGGGGTGCAGCGACTGCTGCTGGTGCTGGCACTGCTGGCCGCGGGTCTGCTGCTGGTGCTGCCGCTGACCATGATCTTTGCCCAGGTGGCGGCCGGTGGCTGGGCGCTGCTGATCGAGAACCCGTCGGCCGACTATCTGCACCATGCCTTCGGGCTGACGCTGCTGGCCACGCTGGTCACCATCCCGGTGAATCTGGCCTTCGGGCTGGCCTTTTGCCTGGTGCGTCACCCACTATCGGTTCCGGGGCCGGCGGCTGATGCTGGCGCTGATCGACATCCCCTACGCCACCTCACCGGTGGTGGCGGGCCTGTGCTATCTGCTGCTGTATGGTGCCGAGTCGGTGGTGGGCCAGTGGCTTTTCCGACCACGACATCCAGCTGATGTTCGCCTGGCCAGGCATCATCATGGTCACCATCTTCGTCACCTCGCCCTACGTGGCGCGGCTGCTCATTCCGCTGATGCAGACGCAGGGCAACGAGGGAGGAACAGGCGGCGCTGCTGCTGGGCGCCAGCGGCTGGCAGATCTTCCGGAAGGTGAGCCTGCCCGCATCCGCTGGGCCCCTGCTGTACGGGGTGATGATCACCAATGCCCGTGCCGTTGGCGAGTTCGGCGCGGTGTCGGTAGTCTCGGGGGCGACCCTGAACCAGACGATGACGCTGCCGCTGCTGGTCGAGCAGCTCAACAACGACTACAAGACGGCCGCAGCCTTCACGGCCGCCGCCATCCTGGCGCTGATGGCCGTGCTCACGCTGATCCTCAAGAGCTGGCTGGAACGCCGGGTACAGGTCCGCCAGGGCGCCCGACGGGCGTGACCATCCCGCATCGCAGTCCCCAGATTCTCCGCCAGGCAGGGGGTACGAGCGTTAAACTCTCCGTCCCTGAAACCTGGACGCCCCCTTCCTCGGAGCTTCTCTTACATGGAACTGGATTTCACCTCTCCCGCGTTCTGGCTGGCCGTTGGCCAGATCGTGCTCATCGACATCCTGCTGGGTGGCGACAACGCGGTGGTCATCGCCCTGGCCGTGCGCAAGCTCGACCCTCCAAGCGGCGTCAGGGCATCGTCTGGGGACGATCGGTGCCATTGCGCTGCGCATCCTGCTGATCGTCTTTGCACTTTCGCTGCTGTCGGTCTCCTACCTGAAGGCGGTGGGCGCGCTGCTGCTGCTGTGGATCGGCATCAAGCTGCTGCTGCCCGAGGAAGAGGACGCACACGGCAACATCGCCAGTTCGGACAAGCTGTGGGTGGCGGTGCGTACCGTCATCGTCGCGGACCTGGTGATGAGCATCGACAACGTGATCGCCATTGCCGGTGCTGCACAGAGCGTGGGCGGGCATCATGAGATTCCGCTGGTGATTTTCGGTCTGCTGGTCAGCGTGCCCATCATCATCTGGGGCAGCCAGATGGTCATTCGCCTGATGGACCGCTTCCCCATTGTCATCACCATTGGCGGCATGCTGTTGGGGTGGATTGCCGGGGGCATGCTGATCACCGACCCGGCCGTGGCCGACCACGTCAGTGCCCTGGCAGCCGCAGATCAAGTACATCGCCGAGGTGGGCGGTGCCCTGCTGGTGCTGCTGATCGGCACCCCTGAGTGCCCGCCGACAAAAGAGCAAGGGCGCCTGATGCAGCCTGGCCGGCGGTTTCGGCACCGCCGGCCCACGGAACATCCGGTCCGGCTCAGCCCGAGAACTGGAAGTCCACGTCCGGGCGACGTCCGGACATCAGCTCGGCTAATGCCCGACCCGAGCCGCAGCCATGGGTCCAGCCCAGCGTGCCGTGGCCGGTGTTCAGGAAGAGTCCCGCCCACCCGGCTGCGACCGATGTAGGGCACGTTGCCCGGGGTGGTCGGCCGCAGGCCGGTCCAGAACTTCGCCTGCTTCGGATCGCTCACGCCCGGGAACAGTGCCAGCGTTCGCTTGACGAGCGCCTCGCAGCGCACCGGGTTCAGCGCCATGCCGTAGCCGTTCAGCTCGGCCGTGCCCGGCCACCCGCAGCCGGTTGCCAAAGCGCGAATACACAGCTTGTACTCGTCATCGGTCAGGCTGACCTGCGGCGCCCTGGCCGGGTCCAGCACCGGCAGCGTGGCCGAATAACCCTTGGCCGGATAGATGTCCAGCCGGATGCCGATGTCACGCGCCAGCCCTGCGCTGAAGCTGCCCAGCGCCAGCACGTAGGCATCGGCCTTGGCCACTTCGTACTGGCCCATGCTCGTCGGCCAGCTCCACGCCCCTGCATCTCGCCGCCGGCCACCAGCAGCTTCTGGATGCGCACGCCGTAGCGGAACTTCACGCCCTTCTCGGCCGCCAGGGCCGCCAGGCGGGTGGTGAACAGGTTGACGTCACCGGATTCGTCGGCCGGCGTGAAGGTGGCGCCTGCCAGCTGGTTGCGTGCCGAGGCCAGGGCCGGCTCGATCTCGACCACGCGATCGGGCGTGATGATCTCGCGCACCACCCCCATTTCCTGCATGATCCGTGCCGGCTCCAGCGCCTCGTCGAAATCCTTCTGGCTGGTGTAGAAGTGCATGATCCCCTTCGTGAGGTGGTCATACTGGATGCCCGTCTCCTCACGCAGCGCCTGCAGGCTGGCACGGCTGTAGGTGCCCCAGGTTGATGAGCTGGAGCATGTTGTGGCGGGTGCGCTCCGCCGAGCACTCGCGCAGGAACTGCAGGCCCCAGCGCCACTGCGCCGGGTCGGCCCGCAACCGGAAGAGCAGCGGTGCATCTTCCCGCCCCAGCCATTTCAGCAGCTTCAGGGGTGCCGACGGGTTGGCCCAGGGTTCGGCGTGGCTGACCGAGATCTGCCCACCATTGCCGAAAGCTCGTCTCGCAGGCAGCCCCCGTTGCGTTCCAGTACCGTCACCTCATGCCCTGCCTGGTGCAGATACCAGGCCGTGGTCACGCCCACCACTCCGGCACCCATCACGATCACCCGCACGTCGTCTCTCCTGGTTCTTGAATGGGGAAATTTGCTGCAGAGCGCCAGCTCTACCAGATCGGCCAGCCTCTGACATCCCGGGTATGTCCCTGTATCCCGTGGAGTGCCCAGCAGGCTCGACAAAAATCAATGCCCGCCCGTTCCGGGCGCTCTACCATGCACGGAACAATCCGCATCCCGACACGGCCCTGCTCCATGTTGCTCTCGATCGAAGAACCCGCTCCCACCTCCGCACGCCCGCAATGGGCCGCCTTTCTGGAACTCGGTTTCCGCCCGCTCTACTCCCTCGGCTGCTTCTGGGCCATCATGGGCGTGTTGCTGTGGGTGTACTTCCCAAAGCATGCTGCAGGGCACGCTGGGCGGCGTGTTCTGGCACGCCCATGAAATGCTCTGGGGCTTCATCATCACCATCGCGGTGGGCTTCCTGTTCACGGCTGGTGCCACCTGGACGGGCATCACGCCCATCAAGGGACGTGCGCTGGCCGTCTGCTGCCTGTTCTGGATCCTCGCCCGCATCGCCTATCTGGTGCCGGCCGACGCCGCCTTCTGGGTGGGCGTGGTGGCCGAGAGCCTGTTCTTCGGCTGGGGCGCCGTGGCGATGTCGCACAGCATCTACCGTGCCCGCAGCCAGCGCAACTACGGCATTCCCCCATGCTGCTGCTGATGGGTGTGGCCAACCTGATGTTCCTGCTGGCCGTGGAGGAAGGCGACTATGAGCGCATCATGGACTTCTTCCGGACCGGCATGCTGGCCATGGCCGTCATTGCCCTGCTGGTGGCACGCCGCGTCACGCCGTTCTTCGCCTCGCGCGCGGTGGCCGGACTCGACATTCCCAAGCATCTCGAAAGCGGCCACTGGCAGCTGGCAGCCGGCATGGCAGCCATCGTCTTTTCCCTGCTGCAATGGCAGGTGCTTGCCGCCCTCTTCCTGGCCGCCTCGGGTTTCATCGCACTCTGGCAGGTCATCAGCTGAAGCCCCGGGCCGTACTGCACAAACCCATCCTGTGGATCCTGTATGCCGGCTATGCGGGCCTGGGCATCGGGCTGGTGGTGGCCGCCGCGCAGATGGCAGGCCTTGCCGAGCGTCCGGTCTGGGCCGTGCACATCATCGGCATCGCCGGCTTCTCTCTGCTGATCATCGGCATGGTCACCCGCACCGCGCTGGGCCACCTGGGCCGGCCGCTGCAGACCGACCGCTACATGGTGCTGTGCTACTGGCTGGTGCTGGTGTCGGCCATCCTGCGCCTGCTGGCGCTGGCCCTGCCGGTACCCTTCAACACCCCGACGCTGCACACGGCGGGCGCTGCCTGGATCGTGGCCTTTGGCGTCTACCTGTGGCGCTTCGTGCCGATGCTGATCCGTCCCCGCATCGACAAGGTGCCCGGCAAGGGTCCGGTCATCCGGCCGAAGATGGAAGTCAAGCTGGAGCCCAAGCCGCCCGTGAAATGAGGCCAGGCCGAGGGCGCCCGCTGCCGTGAGCCCTGTAAAAAGCGCCCCGAACCGGGGCGCTTCCTTTTGGGGAACGGCTGGGCCGATCAGGCGATCTTCACGGCAGTGCCGCTGACGGCCACCATCATCATGCCGTTGGTTTCACCCAGCACTTCGTAGTCGAAGTCGATGCCGACGATGCCGTTGGCACCCTTGTCGCGCGCGGCAGCCACCATCTCGTCCAGAGCAGCCTGGCGAGCGCCGGCCAGTGCCCGCTCGTAGCCACCGGCCCGGCCGCCCACCACGTCACGCACGGAGGCGAACATGTCGCGGAACAGGTTGGCACCGATCACGGCTTCGCCGCTGACGACGCCCAGGTATTCACTGACGCGACCGGGTTCGGGAGGAACGGTGGAGAGGAAGAACTTTGGGATCGCTCTTGCTGGAAAACCAACCCATGGCGGGGCTCCTTGTATGGTTGCTGAGCGCGGCAGCATATCAGAGTGGTGTGGATACGCTATGGCGCAGGTGTAACTTTGTGCGGTATGTCACGTCCGAAGCGCTGACTTCGATGAAGGACGCCCAGGGAACACCACCATACTGGAGATGACTTTGCCTGGGGCACTTACACAAAAAGCGGCCCGCAGGTCGCTTTCTTGCATGACATCCATCAGGATGTCATGAGCACGTCAGGGACGATCAGAACCGGATGGAGGCCTGCACGTAGACCGTGCGCGGCTGGCCCAGGTACTTGCCCTTGTTGTTGTCGTCGTACGAGCGGGTATAGAACTCGCGGCCAAAGATGTTCTTGATGCCGGCACCGATCTTCAGTGGTGCAGCGACGGCCCGAAGTCATAGGGAGCCACGCAGGTTCCAGGTACCATAGCCGGGGATGCGGCCCGTGCTGCCGTCGGCGCTTTCAGCCACGGTGTTCGCGTTGTCGGCATACTGCGAGGACTGGAATTCGCCCTCGAAGCCGGCCTGCCAGGCGTCCTGGGTGTAACTGATGCCCAGCAGCCCCTTGTGTTTTGACGAGAACGGCACCTGGTTGCCCCTTGTTCGGGCCTTCCTCGCGGATGGAGGCATCCACGTAGGCGTAGTTTCCGTACACCTCGGTGCCCTTCAGGGCCGGCATCAGCTCGTCCAGGCGATAGCCGAAGCTGCTCTCGATGCCCGCATGACGGGTCTTGCCGCGAGCGATCACGCTGTCGGTGATCTGGCTACTGTCGTACTGGTTGTTGAAGTTGATCAGGAAGGCACCGATCTCGGCGCGCAGCACGCCCTGGTCATAGCGGGTACCGAATTCCCAGGTGCGGGCCTTCTCGGGCTTGACCAGACCCCTGACGGACGCGGTTGGGCATCTGGCTGTACTGCACGCTGCCGAAACGAACCTTCGGTGTTGGCGTACAGGGTTCCAGCCCTCATCCAGCCGGTACAGCACGTTCAGGGCCGGCAGTGCAGTGCTGTAGTCACCCTTGAACGGACGGCCCGTCAGCACGTTGATCTGCTGCTGGTCGATGCGCTCATAGCGCACGCCCGGGGTGATGGTCCACAGGCCCCAGTCGATGCGGTCGTCCAGGTAGACGGCATGGGCCTCGGTCTTGCCGCGGGTGTCGCGGTCATTGCGGCTGGCAGACAGTGGGCAGCAGGCCGCTGGCGGTGCTTTCCCGATAGCGCAGCTCGTGGCTGGCCTCGTCGATGTAGCGATAGCCGATGCCGATCTCGTGGTGGGTGGCGCCCAGGTTCACACCCTGCGAGGCGCGGGCCTCGATGCCGCGCACCCAGTAGTAGCGCGGCGACAGCGACACGAAGTTGCCCTGGTTCAGGAAGCCGCTGCGCAGCGTTTTTGGTGAAGAAGGTGTTGACGCTGGCTCTTGCGGCTGCCGTCGGTGTAGTCGTAGCCGGCACCCACCAGCGTGCGACGGCCCCCAGAAACGGTCCACCGGACGGGTGGACTGGTAGGGATCGGCCTTGAAGGCATCCACCGTCAGGCCGCCCGGCATGTCGGCTTCGCCGTCATAGTACTGGGCGATGGCGTGAACGCTGTGCACGGCATTCAGCGCGTACTGGCCCTTTCAGGATCACGTCGTCGATGCGGGTGTCGCTGTGCTGGCGATAGTCGGCACCGCGCACGCCCGAATACAGGATGGCGCCGCCCAGGCCGTTGTCCATCGTGCCGCCCACGCGGAAGCTGGCGTTCTTCTTGGGCTTGTGCTGCGACGAGGACGGGCTGTAGCCCAGCTGCATGCTGGCGTCGATGTCGAAGTCCTCGGGGATGGCACGGGTGACGAAGTTGACGATGCCGCCCACGTTCTGGGGACCATAGCGCACGGCACCGCCGCCGCGCACCACGTCCACCGCATCCATGTTGCCCATCGAGATCGGGCCCCAGCGACAGCTGCGGCTGGCCATAGGGCGCATAGGGATGGGAATGCCGTCCATCAGCAGCGTGGAGCGGGTGGCCAGACGCGGGTTCAGGCCGCGGATGCCGAAGTTCAGCGCCATGTCGTGGCCGCCGGTACCGTTGTTCTCGGGGGCGTTGACGCCAGGGAATGCGGTTGAGCACCTGGCGCACATTGGTCAGGCCCCTGGGCCTCGACCCTGATCACGGCGGATCACGTCACGAGCACCCGGATGGTCCTGCACATTCTTCTCGTCGGCATCGCCCAGCCAGTCGCCCACCACCGAGATGGTGCCCAGCGTCTGGGTCTCGGCTGCAGAAGCCTGGTTCTCTTCCTGAGCCAGCGCACTGGCCGCGCCGCCGCTGGCAGCCAGCAACAGGGCCATCGAGGCCATGGTATGCATCACGGGACGCAGCGGGCGCACGGCCGCAGCATTCTCCGTGGAATTCGGGATGAAACGGGACGAAGACATGAAAGGACTCCGGAATCGATGATGAGAAGCCGCCTGACAATGCGTCTCACCCCGTCTCCGACCCGTCATCCGGACCTGCGCGCACCATCCGGCAAGGGAGGCCGGGCACCCACGACCGGAGGACGAACCTGCGTGCGAAAGCACGACAGGCACCCTGCCTGCAGGGTGATGCAGGAAAAGACCAGCGGAATCGATACGGAAGGCGCAGGACACCTGCGCCGGAGGAGGAGAGAGACGGGCCCCCTGAGGTAACGGCCCCGGACGCCCGCAGGCATCCCGTGCCCTGCCAGACAGGACATGCGGCGAATTATTCTGCAGCGAGCGCCCGCTGTCTACCGTTCATCGGGCAAAAACGGCCGCATGTCATGCGCGGCGACGCGACATGTTGCACCCCAAATACAGATGCCCATGCCGCCAGAATGGGCTTCTTCGTGCTCAGCGCTTGTCCAGCCGCCGCGCCACGTGGTTGCCGATCACCTGGATGAGCTGGACCATCACCACCAGAATGGCAACGGTCAGCAGCATGACGTCGTTCTGGAAGCGCTGGTAGCCATAGCGGATGGCCAGGTCACCCACGCCACCGCCGCCCACCACGCCAGCAATGGCGGTGTACGACAGGAAGCTGATGGACAGCACCACCAGCGACTGGACGATGCCCGAGCGGGCTTCGACCAGCAGCACGCGCCAGATGATCTGGCGTTCACTGGCCCCCATGGCATGGGCAGCCTCAATCACGCCGCGCGGCACTTCGCGCAGGCTCTGTTCCACCAGGCGGGCAAAGTACGGGATGGCGGCACAGGCCAGCGGCACCGAGGCGGCCATGGGGCCAATGGAGGTACCCACCAGCCAGCGGGTGAACGGCACCAGCGCCACCAGCAGGATCACGAACGGGAACGAACGCACCATGTTCACCAGCCAGCCCACCACGGCAAACAGCGCGCGGTTCTGCATGGACTGGCCTGGACTGAGCAGGAAGAGCCAGATGCCCAGCGGCCCGCCGATCAGCACGGCAGCCGTCAGGCCCACAGCCATCATCACCAGGGTCTCGCCCAGGGCCACCCACAGCTCGGGCAGCACATCCACGATCGATGGCGGCAGTGCCGCCCAAAGCGCATCCAGCATCCTGGCGCTCCTATGCCCTGCGGGGGCCTGCGCCCCGCCTGTCGTATCCAGGATCCCTGCGCGCGGCCGGCAGCACCCTGGGCTGCCACGGATCCACGTCCCTGTCCGGCATGCAGGTGCTGCACCAGCTCGCGCCCCAGGGGCCGAGACGGGTGCCAGCGGCGCGCTGCCGTCCAGGTCAGCTTTTCGACCAGAAGGCCCTGCTCCACCACGGCAGCCTGCCGGCACAGCGCCAGCACCACCGAGAGTTCGTGCGTGACGATGACGATGGTCACGCCCAGCCGCTGGTTGATTTCCTTCAGCGTGGCCAGCACCGAACGTGTGGTCTCGGTGTCCAGCGCGGACGTGGGTTCGTCACACAGCAGCACGCTGGGCTTCGGGCGCCAGCGCCCGCGCGATGGCCACCCGCCGCTTCTGGCCGCCGGACAGCTGGGCCGGGTAGTGATCCAGCTTGTCGACCAGGCCCACCACTCGGCACACTCCGCGCACCTGCGCTGCAATGGCGGCCCGGTCATGCCGGCCATGGATGCGCAGCGGGAAGGCGATGTTGTCGGACACCGTGGCGTTCTGCAGCAGATTGAACTGCTGGAAGATCATGCCGATCTTCTGGCGCGCATCGCGCAGCCCCTTCTTGTCCAGCGCCGTCAGCTCCTGGCCGGACACGAAGACCCGGCCACCGTCCGGGCGCTCCAGCAGGTTCATCAGCCGCAGCAGCGTGGACTTGCCTGCACCACTGCGCCCGATGAGCCCCAGCGCATCGCCACGCGCGACGGTCAGCGACACGTCACGCACCGCGTCAAAGCGGTCGCCCCCGGTCAGGAGAAGGACTTGTTGAGCTTTTTCCAGCCGGATCAGCGGTTCCCTGCGAAACGGACTCCGACACCATGCACCCTCGATTCCGGCTGGATGAGCTGACCTGCAACAGGCAGTCACCCTGGCCCCATGTTCTGACGATACACGGTCCGATGCCACCGTGGCATCGGCACAACCCAAAGACGACGATGGTACCGCAAGCTGCATCATCGGCCCGTGCAGATCCTCATGCGGGAACCCGCTCAGACAGGAAAGCCCGGGACAGCACCCGCCCGGGCCATCGGCTGACCGGACGATGCACGCTCAGCCGATGCCCAGGTCGCGTATCTTGCGGGCCAGCGTGTTGCGGCCCAGCCCCAGGCGACGGGCGGCTTCACCGCGGTGCCCCTCGGTGGCCTCCAGCGCCGCTTCGATGAGCGTGCGCTCGAAACTTGCCTGCAAGGGGGTCAGCAGATCGCGGGCCTGCGGATCTTCCAGCTGCTGCCGGGCCAGCCTTCGCCAGCAACGACTGCCATCCTTCCGGGCCGGCGGTCTCCCCGATCGATATCCGCCTGATCCGGGGCATCCGTGGGTGCGGCAGGCGTGCCCGAAGCCTGCGGGCCGCAACGGATGCGGCCTCCGTCACCGGGCGTGCGGTAGCGGCAACCCTCGGGATGGCAGCATCTCGGGCGGCAGGTCCGCCATCGTCACCACATGCGCTGCCGTCATCACCGTCAGCCATTGGCAGACATTTTCCAGCTGCCGCACATTGCCCGGGCCAGCCAAAGGCGCACAGCACCCGCAGGGCATCTGCCCCCAGCTGCTTGGGCTCCACCCCAGCGAGGCTGCGCTTTCGGCCAGAAAAATGCGCAGCCAGCAGCGGGATGTCCTCCACGCGCTCGGCCAGTGGCGGCAGGCGCAGGCGGATCACGTTCAGGCGGTGGAACAGGTCATCCCGAAAGAGCCCCTGAGCCACACGCGCCTCCAGGTCCCTGATGCGTGGCCGCAATCACCCGCACGCGGCTCTGCACCGGGCTGGTTACCCCCACGCGGTAGAAGTGACCTTCGGACAGCACCCGCAGCAGCCTCGTCTGCATCTCGGCCGGCATGTCGCCGATCTCGTCCAGAAAGAGCGTCCCCCCTTCGGCCTGCTCGAAACGGCCCACGCCTCAGGGTCTGTGCGCCGGTGAAGGCCCCCGTTCGTGCCCGAACAGCTCCGATTCCATCAGGTCACGCGGAATGGCCGCCATGTTGATCGCCACGAACGGCCGCTCGGCCCGCACGCTGTGCTGATGCAGCGCCCGCGCCACCCGCTCCTTGCCCGTGCCGGACTGGCCGGTCAGCAGCACGGTGGCATCGGATCGGGCCAGACGGCCGATAGCACGGTACACCGCCTGCATGGCAGGCGCCTGGCCCAGCAGGCCGGCATCCGACACGCGGGCTCCGGATTGAGCAGCCGCGGCCTTCGCCCCCGATCAGGGAATCCGGGGGGCCCCCTGTCCCCGCGCCCCGACCCGACGGTCGTGCAGACGCGGCACCTCTGGCAGCCTCGGCCCCTGCCCTGCGCCGCCCGCTGCACCAGAGCCACGGCCTGCATCAGGTCAAAGGGCTTGGGCAGGTACTCGAAAGCACCGGCCTGAAAAGGCCGAGACCGCGCTGTCCAGGTCCGAATAGGCGGTCATGATGATCACCGGCAGCGTGGGACGTCGCTGGCGCACCTGATAGAGCAACTCGATGCCGCTGGCCCCCGGCATGCGGATGTCCGACACCAGAACGGCCGGCTCGCTCACCGCCAGCGCTGCCAGCACCTCGTCGACCTGGGCGAAAGGTGCGTACCCCGAAAGCCTGCCCGAACCAGTGCACGCTCCAGCACCCAGCGGATCGAGTGGTCGTCATCCACCACCCAGATCTCGCCAGCTGCCATCATCCCCGTCGTGCCTCCCGTCCGGCCGGACGGTCTGCGCCCCCTGCCCGGCTACAGCAGCGGCAGCAGGATCCTGAAATCGGTCCATCCCGGTCGACTCTCGCATTCGATGCTTCCTCCATGGGCCTCGACGATGCCCTGCGCCACCGGCAGCCCCAGCCCTGCTGCCTCCCTCGCGTCCGTCTCACCAGCGGCAGGAACATCCGCTCCTGCATGGTAGGCGAAACGCCCGGCCCGTCGTCGATCACGTCCAGCGCCAGGGCCAGCCGATAGCCCACGTGGGCGATCACCACCTGGCGCGCGACGCGCGTCCTGAGCAGAATGGTGCCGCGGCCCTGCATGGCCTGAGCGGCATTGCGCACCAGATTCAGCAGCGCCTGCACCAGCTGCGCACGATCAGCCTCCAGTTCCGGCAGGCTGGCGTCATAGTCGCGTTCGATGACGAGCCCTTCCGCGTACTCGGCCCTGCACCAGACGGCGCACCTGTTCGCACACTTCGTGGATGTTGATGCGTGCCACCGCCCGCCGTCCGCTGCCTGGCGCCAGCAGGCGATCCACCAGCTGTTGCAGCCGATCCACTTCCCTGAATGATCACGCCCGTGTATTCACGCACGGCGTCCGTCTCGGCATCGGCCTCCAGCAGCTGTGCTGCCCCGCGGATGCCCCCAGCGGATTGCGGACCTCGTGTGCCAGTTGGCGCAGCATGGCGCGACTGGCGCGCGCCGACTCGTGCAGCCTCGTCTCCCGGTCGATGCGTCGGCGCCGCTCGATCTCGTGAAGCTCGACAAGCAGCATGCCCCCTGTATCTTCCAGCACCACGGCCAGGCAATGCAGAGCCAATGGCGGCTGCCCGGGCCGCATCAGGGTGATGTCCACGCCCTGCTGCCCCCAGGCCCGGCTGCGCAGCTGATCCAGGGGCGCATCGAGTGCCTGCAGGTCCGGCAGCAGCTCGCCCGGTGTGCAGCCGCGCATGCGCCGGGGCGTCATCGCCAGCAGCTGGCAGGCCGCCAGATTGGCAAACGCCACGCGCCCCTCGGCGTCCAGCACCAGCACGCCAGACCCCAGCAGATCGAGCCCGGTCAGGTCAGGGCAGAATGCGCCGGCCGCTGCCGTGGCGTGTCTGATCGGAGCCTTCGCCCGCACTGTCATCCATTGGCCCCTCCCGGGGAAAAGACCACCCTGGGGAAACAGGAATGCGGGAGCCCATCCCGGCCACCCTCTGACAGTGGCCTTCAGGGATGATGGGCCCGCAACCTTCCTGGAGAATCCCTCAGGGCAGCGAATCGATCTCGCGGCGGATGGAACTCACGTTCTGCGCCGCCTGCGCCACTTCATCCTTCAGGCGATCCACCCGATCCAGATACTTCTGGTAATTGCGCTCGTCACCAAGCCGGTCGGGCGAACCGTCGTTGTACTCCTGCTTCAGCGCATCCAGCCGCGATTGCTCCTTGGCCAGCTCCCTTTTCCAGGATCCGGCGACGGTCGGAATCACGTCCACGCTGCTGGCTGTCACTGACCCGGGCCGACTTGCCACCCGAGCCCGAGCCTATCGGCAGCTTGGCGGCCGGCACGCTGTTGATCGGTGGCAGATCCAGCTGTCGGCAGCCCTTGCCCGGCGCGTTCTGGCAGAGCGGCGTGCCATCGGGCCCGTCGCAGCGATAGACGGTGGTGGCCGATTGCGCCAGGGCCACGGGCGCCGAAGCCATGCCCGCTCCCCAGCAGGGCAGCCGCCAGCAGCAGCTGTCCCTTCATCACAACCGAATGGCGCAGGCCGGCATCGTCGTGTGCTTTCATGTTCATGCAACAGTCCCCGGAAAAGATCCAGACACGCGCAGTCTACCGGCAAAGCACATCCCTGCGGCGGCACGCATGCCGCCGACACAACGCCGGCCGCACAGGCGGCGTCAACCGTCTGCCGGCCGGACGTCCGCTCAGCAGCTGTAGTACATGTCGAACTCGATCGGGTGCGGCACCATCCGCAGGCGCGTCACCTCCTCCATCTTCAGCGTGATGAAGGCGTCGATCATGTCGTTGTCGAACACGCCACCCCGGGTCAGGAACTCGCGGTCGCGATCCAGTGCCTCCAGCGCCTGTTCCAGCGAATGGCAGACGGTCGGGATCTTCGCATCTTCCTCGGGCGGCAGGTCATAGAGGTTCTTCTCGGCCGGATCACCCGGGTGGATGCGGTTCTGCACCCCGTCCAGGCCCGCCATCATCAGCGCGGCGAACGCCAGGTACGGGTTGGCCACCGGATCCGGGAAGCGGGCCTCGATGCGGCGTGCCTTCGGGCTGTTCACGAACGGGATGCGGATCGAGGCCGAGCGGTTGCGGGCCGAATAGGCCAGCTTGACCGGCGCTCGTAGTGCGGCACCAGCCGCTTGTACGAGTTGGTGCTGGGGTTGGTGATGGCATTCAGCGCGCGGGCGTGCTTGATGATGCCGCCAATGTAGAACAGCGCGAAGTCCGACAGACCCCGCGTACTTGTCGCCGTTGAACAGGTTGGTGCCGTCCTTCCAGATCGACATGTGGACGTGCATGCCCGAACCGTTGTCACCCACCAGCGGCTTCGGCATGAAGGTGGCCGTCTTGCCATAGGCGTGCGCCACGTTGTGGATCACGTACTCATGCGTCTGCAGCCAGTCGGCACGCTGCACCAGCGGCGCGAACTTCGTGCCGATCTCGCACTGGCCAGCGCCCGCCACCTCATGGTGGTGCACTTCCACGGGCACGCCCATCTGCTCCAGCAGCATGACCATTTCCGAGCGCATGTCCTGGAAGGAATCCACCGGCGGCACCGGCAGATAGCCGCCCTTCACGCCCGGGCGGTGACCGCTGTTGAAGCCATTGAACTTCCTGTCGGAAGACCACGAGGCCTCTTCGGAATCGATGGCCACCATGCTGCCCGACATGTCCTGCTTCCAGGTCACGCTGTCGAAGATGAAGAACTCGGGCTCGGGGCCGAAGTAGGCGATGTCACCGACACCCGACGACTGCAGATAGGCCTCGGCCCGACGGGCGATCGAGCGCGGGTCCCGGTCATAGCCCTTGCCTTCGGTCGGTTCGACGACATCGCAGGTCAGGATCAGCGTCGGCTCCTCACGGAACGGATCCATCACGGCCGTGTCCGGATCGGGAATCAGCAGCATGTCGGAGGCCTGGACGCCGCGCCAGCCGCCCATCGACGACCCGTCGAAGGCCTGACCGTCGGTGAAGCGATCCTCATCGAAATGCGAAATGGGTACCGTGATGTGCTGTTCCTTGCCCCTGAATGTCGAGTGAAACGCAGATCGACGAACTTGACTTCGTTGTCCTCGATCTTCTTCATCACTTCCTTGGCGCTTGCCATGTTCAGCTTCTCCTGTTCGACGGTCGTGCCGACCGCGGTTGCAACCGATGACCGCCCCGACGACACCGCGCCGATCCGGCCCTCTCATCCACACACTAGCAGAAAGCGTGCCAACTCCGTCTTCTGCGCAGAAAAAAGTTACATGTTGCCCTCCGGACGGCCTGCCGGCCCCCGAAACCGTTGCGGCAAACCTGCACATTCGCCATGGTCCGGGCCATGCCCTGCAACCGGGAAGCCCCGGCCTGCAGCCCATCCACCGCCATTCGGACGCATCTTCGGCCCATCATGGCCCGAGGCCACGCACAGACCGTCCCCGTCCGGGTCCCCCAAGCGTCCGTGAGTTTGGTCATGCGCCCTCCACCGGGCCAGCGCACGATGCGTAGCCGGGCGCCGGAAGCATGAGCAGACCTGCTCTGCATCGGGGCATTGCACCATATCAAGGCAACGCAAGCTCCCAAATGCACCATAACGGTGCAAGGCCTTTCAGTCCAGCTCTGGCCGGTCCACCCAGTTGACCGTGCTCACCCGGGGCGCAGGCTCGGGACCGATGCCCCTCTCACCGTCTTCGGGCAGGAAGATCTCCAGCAGGTCGTTCAGGAAGGCACGCCCCAGCGGCGTCGGGTTGCAGCCGCGCCGGATCATCCACCATCAACCCGCGTTCCACGGCCTGGCGCAGCTTCACCCGGATCACGGCTGGCAGCAGGCCCGTGCGCTCCTGGAACAGCGGCGTGTCCACCCCTTCGGTCAGGCGCAGCGCGTTCAGCATGAACTCGAAGGGCAGATCGGTGGGCCGCACCACGTCGTCGATCTCGCAGGCGTTGCCGGCCAGTGCCGTTTCCATGTAGCGGCGCGGGTGCTTGTACTTCGCCTGCCGGACGATCCGGTCCGGAAACGACAGCTTGCCGTGGGCGCCGGCCCCGATGCCCAGGTAATCGCCAAACATCCAGTAATTGAGGTTGTGCTGGGCCTGATGGCCGGGCGTGCCCAGGCCGACACCTCGTAGTTGCGATAGGTGTCACCCAGCATCTCGCCCAGCAGATCCTGCATGGCAGCCGCCTGGTCTTCGTCCGGCACCGGGGCGGGAAGCGCGCGAAACAGCGTGTTCGGCTCCAGCGTGAGGTGGTAGCACGACAGGTGCGGCGGCGAGAACGCCAGGGCCTGCGTCAGGTCTGCGCGCAGCTCGGGCAGCGTCTGCTCGGGCAACGCATACATCAGGTCCAGGTTGAAGGTCTCGAACAGCTCGGCGGCGGCCTCGGCCGCCGCACAGGCCTGGGCCCGGTCATGGACGCGCCCCAAGGCCTTCAGCTTGGCGTCCGAGAAGCTCTGGATGCCCAGCGACAGGCGGTTGACGCCCGCAGCCCGGTAATCGGCAAAGCGCGCCCGCTCGAAGGTGCCCGGATTGGCCTCCATCGTCACCTCGGCATCGGCGATGATGGGGCAGCCGGGCCCGCAGACTGGCCAGCAGCCGATCAATGGCCGCCCCCGAAAACAGGCTGGGCGTACCGCCACCGATGAACACCGTCACCACCCGGCGTCCCCAGATGAGCGGCAGGCTGGCGTCCAGATCGGCTTCCAGCGCCGTCAGATAGGCGTTCTCGTCCACCCCGTCGGCCGGCAGGTTGTGCGAGTTGAAGTCGCAGTACGGACACTTCCGCAGGCACCACGGGATGTGGACATACACCGAGAGCGGCGGCAGGTTGTCCAGCTGCACGCGGCGGCTGGAATGCAGGCGGATGGGCGTGGCGGAAGCAGGCACGGTCAGAAGGGCCGATGAAAAATGGGCGGATGCGGGCGTGGGCAGGGATGGACGGAAGAAGCCCATCAGACGCCTGCCTCGTCCAGCAGCGTGTTCAGCCGCACCAGCGCACGATGACGGTGGCTGATGGCGTTCTTCTCGTCGGCCGACAGCTCTGCTGCCGAACAGGCGTGGCCATCGGGCTGGAAGATCGGGTCATAGCCGAAGCCCCCTTCACCCCGCGGCTGCGCCAGCAGCGTGCCCCACCACAGCCCCTCGGCAATCAGCGGACGCGGGTCATCGGCAGAGGCCACCCATACCACCACGCTGTAGAAATACGCCCGCACCGGTGCAGACACGTCCTGGCAGCGTACCAGCAGATGGCGGATGTTCTCGGCATCCAGCCGTGCCCGGCCACCTGCCTGCAAGGCCTCGCGCTCGGCCGGATCGGTGATCGCGTCCAGCGCAAAGCGTGCCGAGCGCACGCCGGGCGCACCGCCCAGGGCCGGCACGCACAGGCCGGAATCGTCGGCCAGCGTGGGCAGCCCACTCAGGCGAGCGCCGTGCCGGGCCTTGGCCAGCGCATTTTCCACGAAGCTGGGCCACGGCTCTCGGCATCGGGAATGCCCAGCTCGGTCTGGCTGGACAGACGCACGCCGCGCGGCGCCAGCATGGCCCGCAGCTCCTTCAGCTTGCCGGGATTGCCCGACGCCACCAGCCAATGTCCGCCCGTCATGCCCCATCCTCCTGCAAGGCCGCCCGCTGCAGCCGCACCAGCTCGTCGATGCCCTTGGCGGCCAGATCCAGCAGCTCGCTCGCCTGCTGGCGGGAGAATGGAGCCCCTCGGCCGTGCCCTGGATCTCCACCAGGCCACCGGAGGCGGTCATCACCACGTTCATGTCGGTTTCGCAGCCCGAATCTTCCTGGTAGTCCAGATCGAGTACACAGGCAGGAGCGGCGCCAGGCAGCGCCACGATGCCTACCGAGATGGCGGCTACCGCCTCGCGCAGCGGATCGGAGGTCAGCTTGCCCGCAGCCAGCAGGCCGTTCACCGCATCGCGCAGCGCCACCCAGGCACCGGTAATGGCCGCCGTGCGCGTGCCCCCGTCGGCCTGCAGCACATCGCAATCCAGGTGGATGGTGCGCCTCGCCCAGCCGCTTCAGGTCCGTCACCGCCCGCAGGCTGCGACCGATCAGGCGCTGGATTTCCTGCGTGCGCCCGGACTGCTTGCCGCGCGCCGCTTCGCGGTCACTGCGCGTATGGGTGGCCCGCGGCAGCATGCCGTACTCGGCCGTCACCCAGCCCCTGCCCCTTGCCACGCAGGAAGGGCGGCACACTGTCGAGCACGCTGGCCGTGCACAGCACCCGGGTGTCACCGAAGCTCACCAGCACCGAACCCTCGGCGTGGCGTGTGAAACGTCGCTGAAAATGCACGGGCCTCAGCCCGTCCAGCGCCCGGCCATCATGCCGCCGCGCGGAAGAAGAATCAGTCATGGGGACCCCTGGAAGATCGGTCCCCGCATTCTATCGCCCCCGGAAAATGCCCCCGGGCAGGACGAAACACCCCATGCCTACCCCTTGGGATGGGGGCAGCATCCGGATCATCCCTGCCCCCGGCGCGCAGGCGCGTCAGGAAACGGCCCCTGTCAGGGCACTTCCTTGTTCGAGCGCTGGATCGCCTCCTGGATCTCGGCGATCGTCTTGTCGATCTCATCCTCGGTCATGTCGACCGATTCGGCATCCAGGTTGTTGGCAATGGCGATGGTGGTGGTCACCGCCCCGTCGGGCAGTGCCATCGACGACAGCGACGGCAGACCGTCGTTCTCGGCACTGTCGGTATCCCACTTCATGGCCAGCACCGTGGTGTTGTCGGCACCCACGCCATTGTGGTTGAGCGCCGACTGGATCAGGCGTGGCACCGCCAGCTCCAGCGGCTCGTTGCGGAACTCGCGCACCAGCTCCTCGCGGCTCACACCGCTCCAGAGACCGTCCGAGCACAGCATCATCACGTCGCCCGCCTTCAGCGGGAAGGCCGCATGGATCTCGACCGGCGGGATGAACGGCGAGCCCAGGCAGTTGAGCACCTTGTTGCGCTCGGGGTGCACCTCGGCCTCGGCCTCGGTGATCAGCCCCAGGCTGATCAGGCTCTGCACCTTGGAGTGGTCCAGCGTGCGGAACAGGATATCGGAATCACGCAGCAGGTACAGCCGGGAATCGCCCGCATGCCCCCACCACGCATGCCCGTCCTGCACCACGCAGGCCACGATGGTGGTGCGCGGGCACTCATTCATGCCGTGCAGCTCGCGGTAGCGGTGCAGCTCGCGGTGGCTGGCATGGAAGGCCTGCTCGATGAAGGCCACCGGATCACGCAGCGCGGCACGGCCTGCTGCTGGAACATCGAGGCCACCGTCTGCATGGCGATCTGCGCCGCGATCTCGCCCCGCAGGTGCCCGCCCATGCCGTCGGCCAGCACCATCAGCAGCGACTCGCGCGAGAAGCAGTACCCCATCCGATCCTGGTTGATCGAACGACCACCGACATCGGTATCCTGGAAAATGGAAAACGCATGGATCGAAAGCGAGTTGAATGTCTCTGGGGCGTCCTGTCCGGGTCATCTGCCGCTGGCAGGCCTGCGTCGGTACCGTGCCGCCCCGACAGCGGCCCCGTACCCAGGACGAAGGCCTGGTCTCAGCTGCCCTTGCGGGCTGTCAGCAGCGTGACATCGGCCTCCTCGTGACCCGACGGCGATGGCAGCTGGGCATGATGGCTTTCGTTTGTGCGACGACGACCCTTTCGGATCGCGCCGCCGCCTGAACGGCGAGATGATGTCCTCCAGCCAGCGCAGCGGCAAGAAACTGCGGGTTTCCACCCCTCGCGCATGAAGGGTTCGCGCAACGCCCGTTGCAGCGCAAACACGCTCTGCGGCCGCTCCAGCGGGTTGAGCTTCATGCACCAATGCACCAGATCCAGCAGCTGTTGCGAGTAGATGTCGGTCAGACCCGCCAGGACGGCATCGACCTTGTCCTGCTTCATGCGTCTGATCGGCCGCCCTGCGGCGGAGCCCCCACCATGCAGGCGCACATGCTGGCGCCCAGGCCATAGATGTCGGTCCAGGGCCCCAGCTGCTGGTTCTTCTTGTACAGCCCGGCGCCGCAAAGCCCGGCGTGTACATCGGGAAGAGCTTGGGTGCGTCCTGCGTGAGCGTCTGGCGCGCCGCCCCGAAGTCCAGCAGCATGGGCAGGCCGCCCTTCTTCAGGTAGATGTTGGCCGGCTTCAGGTCCAGGTGCAGCAGGCGATTGGCATGCACCTCGCGCAGCCCTGTTCATCACCCTGCGCGAAGATCTTGCGGATGTGCCGCTCGGGCAGCACGCGCTTGCCCGGCCGGTTGCGGTTGTGGATGACCAGCTCCCGCAGGCTGCGCCCGCCTCGTAGGCCATCACCATGTAGACCGTCTCGTTGGCCCGGAAGAAGTTGACGACGCGCACCACGTTGGGGATGGATGACCCGTGACAGCGCCCGGCCTTCCTCGAAGAAGCACTTCAGGCCATTGCGATACGTAGGCAGATTGCCGCCCACCACCTCGGGCACCAGCTGCCCGGGTGTGCGACGGACCAGAGAACTGGGCAGGTATTCCTTGATGGCAACCGGGTTCCCGTCCTGATCCTGGGCGAGATAAACCATCGAAAAACCGCCGCTAGCGATTTTTCTCTACAATCCGGTAGCCACCTGCCCTCGAAGCCCTCCGGCAATGGTGCGTTCTGCTCATTTGCCATGATGGCTATTGTAGAAGCGATGGATGCAAAACTCTGTATTTCCGTGTTACGACACGCCAGACGGACGGGCACGGCGACTGAATGACATCCGGGCCCGTGCCCCATCCCGAAAAAACCTCGGCCAGATCGGCATTTTTACCGCTTTTTCCAAGCAGAGACACCCACCCGTCCCCACCACCTTCCTTCCCGACAGCGTTACAGAACGGCCCCTCCTGACGCCCCTTTTCGGATGTAACCGCCGGCGCAACCCCCGTGTGGCATCTTTCCCACTCGCCCCTGATCCGTCCGACGGCAGCCGTTCCTGATCCTGCATCGGCCCGTTTCCATTTTTCCCCGTCTTTCCAGACACCGACATGTCCACCCAGCCCACGCCGCCCGTCACCGCCTCCACGAATCCTGCGCCCTGCCGCCACCCCGGGCACCGTCAACAGCATGACCGGCTACGCCCACCAGAGCGCCGACACCCCGCTCGGACGACTGGACATCGAGATCCGCGCAGTCAACAGCCGGTTCACTGACCTGCACTTCCGGCTGGCCGACGAATGCCGGCTACTGGAGCCTCGGCTGCGCAGCGCCATCACGGCCGCCGTCCGGCGCGGCAAGGTGGAATGCCGGATGAGCCTGCAGCGGCCCCGCCCGGACAGCACCGACGCCCTGAACCTGGAACGCCTGGCACACTATGTGGAACTGAGCCGCCAGATCCTCCTTGTGGACGAAAGCGCCCAGCCTCCCTCCGTGGCCGACTACCTGCGCTGGCTGCAGACGCCGGAACACGCCCCCACCGCCGGTGACGCGGCCTCCCAGACCCTGGACGCCGACACGCTGTGGCAGCACGCCGAGCCGCTGGTACAGCGCTGCCTGCAGGCCTTCCAGGCCAGCCGCGCCCAGGAAGGCGCGCAGCTTGCCCGCATCCTTCAGGAACAGGGCAGCCGGATGCGGGCCCTGGCCGGGCAGCTGCGCCCCCACCCTGCCCGAACCGCATGCCGCAGCCGAAGCCAGACTGCTGGAGCGCCTGCAGAAAGCCGTCCAGGACCCGCCCGTCAGCATTCCAGCCGACGAGACCCTGGCCCGCGTGCGCCAGGAGATCAGCCTGCTCAGCCTGAAGGACGACATCACCGAGGAACTGGACCGGCTGGACACCCATCTCCAGGCCATCGACGACGCCCCTGGCTGCAGGCAGCCCTGTGGGCAAGCGGCTCGACTTCCCTGATGCAGGAACTCAACCGCGAAGCCAACACCATCGCCTCCAAGAGCATCGCGTTGTCCATTACCGACACCGCGCTGGCGCTGAAGCTGCTCATCGAACAGCTGCGCGAGCAGGTCCAGAACCTGGAATGAAGGATCCGAGGAATCCCCGCTCCCGCGTACAATGAGCGCGGTCGCTCCGGCCCACGGCCGCCCCTTTCCAGGAACAGGATCCTCATGAAACTCTGCGTCTTCTGCGGTGCCAGCACCGGCAAATCCCCCGCCCTATCGCCCTGGCGGCCATCGAACTGGGCCATGCCATGGCCGATGCCGGCATCGGGCCTCGTCTACGGGGCGCCTCGGTCGGCCTGATGGGCGCCGTGGCCGACGCCGTCCTGGAACGAGGGGGTGAAGTCATCGGCGTCATTCCGCGCTTCCTGGCCGACAAGGAACTGGCCCACAAGAAGCTTCACCCGCCTGCATGTCGTGGGCTCCATGCACCAGCGCAAGGCCATGATGGCCAGCCTGGCCGACGGCTTCATTGCCCCTGCCCGGCGGTCTGGGCACACTGGAAGAACTGTTCGAGATCTGGACCTGGGGCCAGCTGGGACACCACCAGAAACCCTGCGCCCTGCTGGATGTGGGCGGTTTCTACACCGGCCTGACCGACTTCCTCGATCACGTGGCCACCGAAGGCTTCGTCAAGCCGGAATTCCGCAACATGCTGATCGTGGAACCCAACGCCGAGCGCCTGCTGCCGGCCATGAAGGGCTACCAGCCGCCGGCAACCACGCGCTGGATGACCGAAGGCAACACCTGAGTCTGCACGCCCCTCCGGGAAAGGCATGTTTTCCGGAGGGGTTTTCGGGGAGCTTTCCGGAATATCCACCACGCAGGACATTCCCGGAAATACAGCGCTCAATATTGAATTTGATAATGCATTATCAATAACAGCATTTGACGAAAAAGCCTTCAAATGCAGCGTCATGGATATATAATCGCATTCTCAATCACCGACAGGAGATCATCATGAGCGAATGCAAGCTGCCCCATCATGCCCACCATGACCACACCCATGGCCCCTGGCTGCGGCCACACGGCCATCCGCCATGATGGCCATGTCGATTACCCGCACGACGGTCACCTGCACCACCCGCACGGCGACCACGTCGACGAGCACGTGATCCCCGTCTCGGCCACCAACCCCCGACCGCTGCACGCCCGAGCACAAATGCAGCGGCCACGAACCCGGCCACGTCCATGGCCCCGGTTGCGGCCACGAAGCCGTCCCGCACGGTGACCACATCGACTACCTGGTCGACGGCCACCTGCACCACCCGCACGGCGACCATTGCGACGACCATGGCCCGATCGAGGTGGTGAAGGGCTGATGCCGCCCGCCTGCACGGCCAGTTTCCAGAACCGCCCGCAGGCATCGCAGCGTTCTCAGGGATGCCCCCGCAAGGCATCCCTTTTTGTGCCCCCTATCTGTCCCTATCCTTTGCGCCTCTGCCCTGGCCGTTGGCGGTGGTTTGAATAGCACGCTTCCCGTCTGGCCTGCGCAACAGACGCGACCTCTGTCGGGTACTTGAAGCCATTCATTGACGCCCCGTCAGGACTTCCTGACCATCAAGGCCCATTGCACTGCCCGGCAGCGGCCATGTTCACCTTCCGTTTCTATACGCCCGACGATCGCCCAGCATGGATGAATGCGTGTTGCGAAGTCGCAACGGCGTATTCCTGTTTCTTCGCGCGTACCTGGAATACCACGCTGACCGTTTCGAAGATGCCTCCGTGGTGATCTGCGCCGAAGGCCACCCAGGCAGAATCCTCGCAGTATTGCCCGCCAACCGGCAGCGCACGCCCCTGCAACCCGCAGAACATGGCCTCGGCGCCGCGACCCCTGCCCACGGCGACACCTTCGTGACGCATGGCGGACTGACCTTCGGCGGTCTGGTGATGGACGAGAAACTGGGCGGCGCCCAGGTCGTGACCCTCCTGCGGGAACTGCTCCCCTGGCTGGCAGCCCACGGCTTCGCACGCCTGAAGTACAAGCCCACCCCTCATTTGTACCACCGGCTGCCCAGCGAGGAAGACCTGTACGCGCTGCACCAGCTGGGTGCGCAAACCACGCAGGTGCTGCTCTCCAGCACGCTGGACCTGACGCGCCCCCTGTCCCGCATCCAGCGCCCGGAAGAACGCGCTGAGAATCGCCCTGCCGTCACAATATCCAGGCAGGCCCATGCGCATGGGAAGACTTCTGGCCGCTGCTGACCCAGACGCTGCAGCAACGGCATGGCGTCAACCCGGTTCACAACCTGGAGGAGATCCGGCTGCTCGCCAGCCGCTTTCCGGACCGCCTGGAAGTGCTGGGAGGCTGGTCATCCCAGGACCCCTCGCAGCAGCTCCAGGCAGGCGCGGTCCTCTTCCATTACGACGGCGTGACCCACACCCAGTATCTGGCCTCGTCCCCTGCCGGGCGCGACTCCCATGCCCAGCATCGCATCATCGACACCGCAATCGAAAGCGCCCGGGCTCGAGGACAACGCTGGTTCAGCTTCGGGACCTCCACCACCGAAGGCGGCCGTGCGCTGAATGACGGCCTTCTCCACCACAAGGAGATCTTCGGTGCCCGAGGCACCATCCTGCAGACGCTGGAGCTTGATCTGCCAGGGCACTGACGCCCTCGATCAGCCGCCCCTCTTTTTTCAGGTGCCCACACGGCAGGCCTGCCCCTGAACTGGCCCGCAAGAGCCTTCCTGTTCCGACGACCGACCCCAGGGCACTCCCGCTACATTCGACGGGATTCCAACCATACTGTCGGACCCTGTTCCATGGCCAGCCTGCTCGCAATCCACATCTGCCTGATCTCGCCTGCCGGATATGTTCATGCAGATGCGTTGCTGGACCCGGCGCAGTACTTTGCATGGCAGTTTCGCCGACTGGGGGCAGATGTCAGCATGGCTAGGAACGTCATACGACACGATGCGGTGAACTTCATCTTTGGTGCTCACTTGGGCTTCCCTGTGCAGCATCTTCAGGGCTACTGCTATGTGATCGTCAATCTGGAGCAAGTCAAGAACGCACGAGATCTGCTCGGAACACAGTACCTGGACCTGTTAAAACACTCGATCGTTGTCGACTACGATGCAGGAAATCTGTCCGAATATGCCACACAGGCAGACGACGTACCACTGATCTCATTCGAAACGCCGGCTGGCTTCACGAAGGTCAAAGGCCACTGAAAAATTCAGCAACGCCCCCTGGATATACTGTTCATTGGATCCATCAACGACCGCAGACGCAAGCTCATTGACCGAATCGGGACTACGGGACGGACAGTCTCGCTCCTCGAGCGCCCCATCTATGGGTCCGCAAGAAACTCTGTCATCCAGCAGGCAAAGTCCGTCGTCAACCTGCACTTCCATGAAAATGCCCGTTTCGAACAGGTCCGTGCATTCCTGGCTCTTTCATTGGAAACTCCTGTCCTTTCCGAACGCAATAGCTTCACAGAAGTAAGCCCGGCATTCGATACGTGCGTGACATGGTTTCAGAATGACCAACTGGAGCCCCTGTTTTTCAGAGGACTTCGGGACCCCCTTTTCTACGAAGTGGTACAACAGCAGATCACGTTGTTCCAGACAGTGGACCCGATCGAACAGTACGCCGATCTTCTTGGGTTTGTCTCGGGTGTATGGCAGGCACGGACGCAGTCCACGCGTGCACCCGGTATCGATCAGTACATCGGCCCAAGAATGCCACTACCGGACATCCCTCGGTCTCACGATCTGCACGCATCGCGGGCATCACACCACAAGCAGCCGCACAGAGGCCGGAGACACCATGCTCCCAGCATCTGCCTGAAGCGACATCCTCAACCAAAGATAGGCCATTTCCCTCTTCCAGGATCTGACAGACGTCTGTCATCAGATCGACCAGATGCTTGAACTTGGACAGACCGAACTGGCGCTCCTGATCGCTACCCAGGGTATCGTAGGTCACTACTCCCAGCCCGGCATCAGAAACCATGCTCTCTACTATCCATCCCTTGATGAGCGCCTGAACAGACTTTCGGCTCATGTGGAGGCCGAGAACATGGACAGTCCGGAGGATCGTGATCTCCCCTGGATGAGGGAGCGTACAGGCGGATCGTTGCTCGTGGCAACCGAGATCTACAAGACCGGTGGACATACGCGCATGCTTCAGGAACTCGCAAGGAACCTGCCCAATCCGGTCCTGGTGCTGACGAACATCAGTGGTCACCACAAGGAAGATGAACTGGAAGCCAGTTCGTGGATCAGGTCGATGTTCCCGGACTGTCCGGTGGTGCTTCTGGAAGGAGAAGGACTCTGGCCCAAAAGTCTCAACCTTGCGCGTCTCGTCAGGCGCCTTCGTCCCTACGAATCTCTGGTATGCACAGCATCACTATGACGCGGTGGCGTTCGTGGGAACGATCGCATCAACCAAAGCCAGAAAGCTCTATCTTCATCATGCCGATCACAACCCTAGCCTGGGATGCACCCTGCCAGGAATGGTCCATGTTGATGTGACCAGGAGTCGCCAAAGGATTTGTACGGAACACCTTCACACAGCGGCACCACTCATGCCTCTGCATATCCAGGACCATCTACCCAAGGAGCCCCACGCTTTCTCGGACGCGACGGTGCTGTCAACAGTCACCGCTGGACGCCTTCAGAAGTACACAGGCCATGGTTCATTTGCCTATCAGAAGATCGTCCAGACCATACTGGAGTCCATCGACGGACGTCACCACCATATTGGCGATCTTCCCGAATCATTCATCCATACCCTGAGATCCCATCTCAAAGAGCACGACATCGATCCAGACCGCTTTGTTTATCTGGGTTCCGTTCCCTCCCTGTGGGAAGCACTGAAGACCTTGGATGCACAGGTTTACATCGGATCCGCACCGACATCTGGTGGCTACTCCCCCATAGAGGCCCAGGGCTGCGGCTATCCAGTCCTACCCTTCAACGGATTTGACGTGGGTTCTGTCCTGGCAGATCTGAGCTTCTACGCTGCCCCGGAACTGGCATGGCCAGACCTGGAGACACTGGGCAGGACCCTCAAGAACATCAAGCCAAGGCTGACAGAACTGAATCAGCAAGCTCGAAGATTCTATGAAATGAACTACCCCGCTCCCGCTTCCAGGACAGTCTTCAGAAGCTCTGCGAAGGCATGACCGGGCAAACGGCTGTCTGAAAACCCACCACGTACGCCGCCACTCGATCCAGGCATTCCCCCGTCTGGCAAGGAGACGGCCCAAGGGTCGAAGGGAGGGCATCATCAAGGCAGCTGTTCATTGCGCCATGCCCCCATGCCTTCCCATTCCATCATCCGCAACCTGCAGGACTACGAGAACGAGTACAAGAATGCTTCGTTCGAGCCAGTACAGGCGGTACTTCGAAAGCAACTGATCATATCTCAGTTGCAAAAGATACAACGCCCGGCGGATTCTGGAAGTCGGTTGTGGCATGGCTCCGCTTTTCGATTCAGGCCTCGAGTTCGAAAGGATGACCATCGTGGAACCGGGAGCGAGCTTCAGCGCAAACGCCCGGGCCATGTCTGCCGATGATGCACGCATCACGGTCGTGGAGTCCACGCTGGAAGATGCCGTATCAGCCCGGTTGCTGAAAGGACAGACCTTCGATTTCATCGTTGCGGCCGCCCTGCTCCATGAACTTCCAGACCCTTCCATTTTCCTGGAAGCACTCAAGACCATCTGCACACCACAAACGACGATTCACCCTCAGCGTCCCCAACGCACGGTCCCTCCATCGGTTGCTTGCCATGGAGATGGGCCTCATCCCGGACATTCACGTCGTTTCCGACCGGCAGATAAGGCTTCAGCAGCACCATACCTTCGACATGGATCAACTTCGCCAGCTCTGTCTCGCACACGGGGTTCATGATCCTCGATGAGGGTTCCCATTTCATCAAACCATTCACCCACGATCAGATGCAGAAGCTTCGAAATGTGGGAGTACTCACCGACCGTATGCTGCACGGAATGGTCGGTCTTGAAAAACATCTTCCCGGCCTCGGCTCGAGATATACGTCAACCTGCGCACGAACCTCCCTTCACACGATCAGCCCCGTTGACATCGACTCAACGTCCTGCACAAGCAAGTTTCGAACCCTGAAACACGTCATCACCGTCTTCCGAAGCATCATGTCCCCAGCTCAGAACACCTACATCCCCCTTGTTCTTGTCGGAAACAGTCTCTCCGTTCTGATTGCTGCGACGGTACGCGCCGAGAAGGGACTGAAGACCGTGATCGTCAATCCCGGTGGTCACCTAGGGGGGTACTTTGCGGGCATACAGGCGCTAGGAAGACTCCAGGATGCGGGCATGGTCCTGTATGAACTCAGTTCACTCCGACATGACGCTTCAGTTCCCCCTCTGGAAAGCTACAACCCCATGGGAAGAAACGACGTCGGACGATTTTCCGAAGTCGTTCGCCGGTACGTCAGCTCTCTGCACGACATCCATACGGTACCCCAACCCATGATGTGGGCCGACGGCAAGATGCTGCCCGACATGATCCTTTCCAATGGCATATCGGCTCTTCCCATGCTCTCCAACGCATCCACCATCCGGGATGAGCTGATCAGGATCTGCCGGACGATAACCCCTGAAAGCCGGTTGTGGCATCCTGCCAACAAGGGGCATGGCTACTGGATGGTACTCCGACGGCAGACTGGGCATCGACGACTTCAGGAAATGAGGGATTCAACTGCGACACTGTCTCCAGACGCATTCATGGTGAAACGCTTCATGAATGTGTTTTCAGCGCATTTTCCAGACAGGTCATGAACACTGACGCCAGTTCCGTCGCTGCGTTGTATCACCGTCTTCCGTGGCTTCCCATGTACTGGCCCCCAAACGCTTCTGTCCGTCCTGGAAGGCAGGACGGACAACGCTGTACTGCCGACATTCTTCAGTCATCCTGTCGGCAGCACGGTTGCACATCTCGCCGCCATCTGGAAAGTCGTGCGCACGCTGACCCTTTGATCCACGTCATTCAGGACCGGGTCACGAAGCTTGAGAGGAACACGAACGGCTTCTCGGTCCATACTGCTCAGTCCGGTATGCTCCAGTCGCTTCGTCTGGGCTGGGCGCTTCCACCCAATATGGGGGTCGCGGCCGCTGGTCACACTCCCGACACGGATCGAAGCAAACGTCTCCCCTGATGCTCTGCTTCCTGAAGCTGCGTCCCGAGCATATCGATCGTGAATGCAGCGTCGTTTATGGCGTTGCCAACGATACAGGCCTTTACAGGATCACCAACAACACCCTGTGTGGCGCACCTTCCGAGGACGGAGATCATCTACATGGTGGCCGAAGCCAATCCCTGATCGCTTTCGCTGCCCACCACGGCTCCCCTGCTTGATGATCAGGAGGTAGCCGCTGCCGTATGCTCGAGATCTGGCTCATATGGATTGATCCGGCGCTCCGCACAAACCTGTTGCAACAGAGATCCGACGATTCGCTGGCGCCCGGCCCGTACCCCACGCATGACAGCGTGCAGTGTCATCTGCAAGAGCGCCAGCGTCTGATGGCCTTGCTTCCCGGGCTGGAACCACTGGGCGTTTGTGCAGGCCCCTTCTCAGTAGGCCTTGCTGACCACATCGTTCAGGGCCTTCAGCTGGCCAAACGCCCTGGACACGCCCGAGATCACCTCACTCCTCTTCATTCCATTCCTACGATGCCCTGGCGCATGCCTGAAAGGAAGACCATGAATACCTCACCCACACAACGTCCCGCCTCCCTGGTTCTGGCCGGCAATGCCCTGTCGGTCCTGATTGCTGCCACGGAGCGCGCCCATCGCGGCCTGGCCACCACCATCATCAATCCGGGCGGCCCGCTGGGCGGCTACTCGGGCGTGCATGCCCTGGGCCGGCGTGTGGATGGCGGCATGGTGCTGTTCGAGTTCAGCTCGTTCTCCGAGCCGGCCGTGGCGCCCGCGCCTGGACAGCTATGATCCGATGAAGCGCAATGATGTCGGCCGCTTCTGTGGCGTGATCCGCCGCTATGTTCAAGGTCTGCACAGCACGCATGCCGTGGGTACGCCGCGCATGTGGGTGGATGGAAAGCTGCTGCCCTGACATGATGCTGGGCAACGGCATCTCGGCGCTGCACCACCTGAGCAACTCGGCCGCCATTCACCGTGAGCTGGCTGTCATCGATCGTCAGGTGAAGCACGACACGGTGCTCTGGCATCCCAGCCAACAAGACCACCTGGCCGCTGGATGGTTCGGCCCCGGCCGACTGGGCCAGCACCCAGGGAAATGTTCCCTTCGACTGCGACAGCCTGTCGCGTCGCATCCATGGTCAGACGCCGCACGAAACGCTGTTCGTGCCCCTTTGCCCGCCAGGTGATGAACCGATGCCAGCCATCTGGCCGCGCTGTATCACCGTCTGCCCTGGCTGCCGATGTACTGGCCGCAGACGCTGCTGTCCACGCTGAGCAACCATGGCCGTGTTCCGGGCATGCCTCGCCACGGTCTTCAACTATCCGTCGCATGGCTCCATTGCCGCCGTCTGCCAGAACCTGGCCCAGATGGTGCGCAATCATCCGCTCATCACCCTGGTGGAGGACCCGATCCAGCAGGTTCGCCGCACGGCCGATCATTTCGTCATCACCACCGCCAAGCACGGCGAGATTCACGCACAGCGCCTGGGCTGGGCCATGACGCCGAAACCGGGGCATGGCAGTTGCCGGCATGACGGCGCCTGCCGAGAATCCGGAGCGTCTGCCGCTGATGCTGGGCTTCCTCAGCTGGCGGAATCCCAGGTTCATCAGGGTGGTGAGCGTGCTGCACGCCGTGGCCAACGACACCGGCATCTATCGCATCACCAATGCCACCGCCTGCGGCACGCCCGACCGATGAAGGCACCATGCGTCTGGTGGTGGAAGCCAACCCGCATCGCTTTGCCGCACACCACGTCGGCATCGATCTGAACGACGAAAAGTGCCGTCATGCAGGCCATGCTGCGCGACCTGTCCGTGATTGGCGTGACCGCTTCTGCCATCCGCCCGATCGGCTTCGAGCTCAAAGCGCTTCGACGGCGCCCTGCCGCTGCCCACGCCGGCTGCCGTGGAAACCTTCCTGGAAGCCCGCGAGCAGATGCTGCGTGCGCTGCCGGGCATCGAGCCGATGGGCGCCTCGGCCGGCCCCTTCGCCTTTCGGCCCTGTCGGACCAGATCATCCAGGGCCTGCAGATGGCCCATCGCGTGGACCGGAAGGACGGCGCCATGGCAGAGGCCATGGAACCTGCACTGGCATCCTGACGGCCCGTGCCTGATGACGAACCAGACCACCTGAAGATCGCGCCGTTGCCCAGGCAGCATCCTCCTGTTGGTGCCTCCGGCTTCGGCGCAGCAAATACCTGCAAACTTCGAGACAGACATCATGCTGGTCGATTGCGTGACCCCTGCAACTGCCCAAGGTCCATGATCCGCGCGGCAACCTGACCTTCGTGGAAGGCGGCCGTCAGATTCCGTTCGACATCCGCCGCGTGTACTACCTGCACGACGTGCCGGGCGGCTCGGAACGGGCGGGCATGCTCATCTGGCGCTGCACCAGTTCGTCGTTGCCATGTCGGGCAGCTTCGACATCGTGCTGATGATGGTTTCGATCGCAAGCGCTACCACCTGAACCGGTCCCTACGAGGGGCTGTACATCCCGCCCATGACCCGGCGCGAGCTGGACAACTTCTCGTCAGGCAGTGTGTGCATGGTGCTGGCCTCCGAGGTCTACGACGAGGCCGACTACATCCGGAACTACAGCGACTTCATGCTGGAGGTTCACACCCGGCACCGTGCGCAGCACCATCATGCGCCGCCAGCCGCGCATGATGGCAGCACGAAGCGACGCGCAAGCGGTTCCTGCATCTCCAGAGCACATGAGCCGCATCGACGAGGAGCTGGTGCTCAACATCCGGTGAGGCTTCGGCACGACGGACACCTTGTTGCTGGCTGGCTGCTGCGTGCAGCCACCCGTCTCATCAGAATGCCGCCCGTCCCCAGGAACACAACCACTCGACGGACTACGGCAAGATCACTGACAGCAGCCTGAATGCTCCAACCGGCCCGATCTCCCTGGAGCACTGCCTGAAGCCCCACTTACCCAAAGAACAGTCATGACCATCACTTGCCGATTGCGTGACGCTGCCTCTGCCCCGCATCCATGACCATCGTGGTGACCTGACGTTCGTGGAAAGCGGGCAGCACATCCCGTTCGACATTCGTCGCATCTACTACCTGTACAACGTTCCCGGCGGCACGACACGAGGCGGGCATGCGCACTATTCCCCGCACCAGTACATCATTGCCATCAACGGCAGCTTCGACATGGTGATGGACGATGGTCGTCAGAGAATGCGCTGGCACCTGAACAGCCCCCATCAGGCGCTGTACATACCGCCGATGATCTGGCACGACCTGGACAACTTTTTCCAGTGATGCCGTGTGCATGGTGATGGCCTCCGACATCTATGACGAGAGCGACTACATGCGGCGTTACGACGACTTTAGCGCGAGTTCCTGCGACGTGAAGCCGAGTGGCGCGATGAATGGCAGCAGGAACTGAACGCAAGCATCGGTGGGTCACGACAGCATGAAGCCGCCAGCCTGAATTCCGAAGAATCAGGAAGTCAGCGTCAGGTCGCATTGCTGAGCGAGTAGTCGGTCCTCTGAATTCCCATTCCTGCCACAGCCTCCAGCCGTACCGTGACGCGGCTGAACCAGGATTCCCCGCCTGTCCTCCGATTCACTTCCCCAACACACCATGGACATGCCCGCCCCTATCCCCTTCCTGAACCTGAAGGCCATCAACGAGCGTCATCGCTCTGGCCTTCCGCGAGAGCCTTCGAGCGGGTGATGGACAGCGGCTGGGTGCTGCTGGGCGAAGAGACGGCGGCCTTCGAGGCGGCCTTTGCGGCCTACTGCGGCGTGAAGCACTGCATCTCGGTGGGCAACGGGCTGGATGCCCCTGCAACTGGCGCTGCGGGGCTGGGGCATCGGCGCGGGCGATGAGGTGATCGTTCCCAGCCACACCTACATTGCCACCTGGCTGGCCGTGAGCTATACGGGGAGCCACGCCGGTGCCGGTGGAGCCCACTTCGGATGACAGCGGTCTGATCCGGATGCGCTGGCTGCGGCCATCACGCCCCGTACCCGGGCCATTGCGGTGGTGCATCTGTACGGCCGCCCCGTGGACATGGATCCGATCATGCGCTATTGCCGAACGGCACGGCCTGCCGGTGCTGGAAGACGCAGCACAGGCACATGGTGCCACCCATCATGGGAAGCGCTGCGGCAGCCTGGGACATGCGGCCGGCTTCAGTTTCTATCCCGGGCAAGAACCTGGGTGCGCTGGGCGACGCGGGGCGGTGACGACCAACGACGATGCGCTGGCCCGGCGGGTGCGCATGCTGCGCAACTACGGGTCGGAACGAAAGTATGTCCACGAGCTGGCGGGCTTCAATTCCCCGCATGGACGAGCTGCAGGCGGCCTTCCTGCGCGAGAAGCTGCAGACGCTGGATCGTGACAACCGCCGCCGCGCCGACATTGCCACCACGTATCGGCTGGGCCTGCAAGGGCTGCCGGGGCTGATGCTGCCGCTCGCCGACGACGAGACCACGCGTTCGGCCTGGCACCTGTTCGTGGTGCGGCATCCGCAGCGCGACCAGCTGGCGGCGCTGCTGGCCGAGCATGGCATCCAGACGCTGATCCACTACCCCCACGCCGGTGCACCACCAGGGGGCATACCAAGGGCAGCCGGTCAGTCAGCAATCCTTCCCGCGGGCCGAACGGCTGGCCCGCGAGGTGCTGAGCCCTGCCGATGGATCCGACGATCTCGGACCGGCAGGTGCTGCGCGTCATTGCCGCAGTGCGCAGCGCGTGTGTGTCACTGGGTGAGCCTTCATCCAAGGCGGCCTGAGCGCCTGTTTCAGACACTCAGTATCGAGGCCCCATAAGCAGCCACCTTTCCCGTCGGCACTGAGCAGAGTCATGCCTTCGACCCGAGACTGGGCCACCAGCATCCGGTCGAATGGGTCCCGGTGCAGCCAGGGCAGACTCGACCACGGCAGCAGCATGCCTGCCATTGACCTCCAGCTCCCCTGTATCCGTTCCGGAGCAGCAATGTCCTGAAGAGGAATGGATCGACACGAAAGCCTGGCTTCTGCATCGAGGCCTTGATGGCGATCTCCCAGATGCTCACCGCACTGAAATGGAGCTCGTTGCGGGTATCTTCTATGATGCTTCTGGCTGTCGGGCTCAACTTCCCCGGAGTCGCGTGCACTCCACAGGAGAAGATGGGTGTCGAGCAGGTACTTCATGGTCTATCAGACGAGAACATCTCAGCGATCTCGTCTGCCATCATGTCGTCGAAGTCATCCGGAATCTCGGACAAGTCCGGCATGAATCCGATTCTACGGGGCGTGACGTCTTCCCCATCGTACGGCACGAGCTTTTGCCATGGGCTTGCCAGCCTTGGCAATGAGGACGACATCTCCCTTGCCGACATCCTCCAGCAAACGGGACAGATGCGTCTTGGCTCGTGAACGTTGACTGCATCATCGTGGGTCCTTGTCGGCTCTGCGTTGGTCAAGTCTACTTGACTAAGTCTGGCTCGACAAGAGCAACCCACGAATGCTCCCCCGTCACGGTCAACTCCGGTCGACGTGCCATCAGGGGCAGGCCCCTCATTCCTGCTTCCCCCGGCCGCCATCTGATCTCATTCCAGGGAAAGCGGAACGAGGGAATGTCTTCTGGATCAGGGGCCGTTTCAGCCCAGCGCCCTGCAGTCGCGCGATTTCCTTGCGGATGTGCTTGATGGCGGGCGTGACGATGGCGACGAAGTGCGATTCGCGCACGCGACGCTGCGGGGCGGACTTCATCAGGTAGCCGCGCGCGCCCTGGTGCAGCAGTGCAGCCTGGGCAGCACGCAGCGACAGTTCGGCAGCCCTCGCCACGCACCTTCAGCACCTCGACGAAGAACGCATTGCTGGTCTCGAACGGCGTGGCGGCCAGCTTCTGCACCGGGCCACGATGGCATCCAGTTCGGCCTGCAGGGCATCGGGCTGATCGTCAGGAAGCGGTTGACGTGGCCCAGTGAGGCCTCGACTTCACGCATCGAGTCGATGGCCCCCTGGATGACGCCCCAGCCGATGCCGCATTGCAGCAGCACGAAGGCAGCCCGGATGCCAGCGACATAGGGACGCGCCGGGCGGGCAACGATGTTGCGTGCCGGCACGCGGTGGCCTGAAAGCGAGACCCAGCGTGGCCGTGCCTTCCATGCCCGAGAAGGTGGGGCACGGCGACAGCGAGATGCCGTCGTCCTGGCGGTTGGCCAGGAACATCAGCTCACGCGGGCCGTCATCGGTCTGGACTTCGGCCATGGCGCAGAAATGGTGGTCGGTCCCCAGATTGCTCACCCAGGGCAGCATACCGTCGACAATGAAGTCGTCGCCGTCGGGCCGTGCCTTCAGCCGGTTCTCCTCGATGCCGGTGATGCTCTTCATGGCGTTGGAGAGTCCGGTGCCGCCCACGGCCCTCGCCGGTCACGAGCTCCAGCAGCGTATCCTGCAGCGCCTCGGCATGGGGCGAGCGCTCCAGGTACAGCGCGCAGGCAATCTGGCACCACATCAGAAAGCCGGTGGAGCCGCAGACCTTCGAGACCTCGGCAATGGCCTGATGGCACCGGCATAGCTGGCACCGCCCGGCAGGCCGGCCAGCTGGGCCGGAAGGCCCCGGCTTCACCCAGCTGCTGCACGATCTCCTTCGGATACAGCCCCCGGTCGATATCATCGACGATGGCAGCCAGCGGCCTGTGCGATTTCCCGCACGGCCTCCAGCATCTCGGCATCATCGGGACGGTCGATTTCCTCGGCCAGCGATGAAAGGTGTTCGACGGTTTCCTGTTCCAGGACAGCAGCGGACATGGGGACTCCCAGAAGACGACGGCGCAGCCGGCGGACGGCAGCGCCTGGGCAAAAGGGACTGCGAGGGCCGATGGCGTGACGGCATTCGTCACGCCACGGCGGATCTGCATCGGCGCCCGGACCGCTCAGGATCCGGGGCCTTCCCGCCCGTTTCGACGATTCGACGAGACGGACGGAGGGGCAGCGGCCGATCAGGCCAGTTCGATGCTGAAGGGCACCGGGTTGCGGATGGTGTTGGCCACCGGCGAGTAGAAGTTGGCGTGCTGGACGATGTCATTGAGCTCTTCGCGGGTGGCGTCGCCCTCGATGACCACCTTCACGCGCACTTCCCTGAAACCCCATCTCGGCCGGCTGCTTCTCGGCGCCGCCCGCACCCCAGGCCGCCGGGTTGCCGATGTCGCCTTCGAGGAAGAGTTCCAGCTTGCTGAGCTTGACCTGGCGCAGCGTGGCCACGGCCGTGATGCTCACGCCCAGGCAGCCCCCAGGGCGGACGAGCACGATCTCGCCGGGGCGGGCGCGGTGTTCTGGCCGAACAGGTGCAGCGGCTCATCCACCACCACGGCGGCGTGGTCACCCACGTAGCTGAGCGAGCGGTACTGGCCTTCCATGACGGTGTGGACCTTGTTGGTGCCACGGGCGTTGGGGATTGTTGCGGCCCTTCTCGGCAAAGGCCAGCAGGCCGTCGCGGTCGATGGGGCGCAGGTAGGTCTTGACGGTTTCGGTCATGTTTTTCTCCCGGAGATTCGTTCAGTTGTTCAGGACTGCAATGGCCGCGATTCTGGCACCTGACTTCATCTGGGAGATGGATATGGATATGCGGGAAATGAATATGTGGCGTGTCAGGGATCGACCGCCTGGCCAGGGATGGCAAGGCGGATGCTCTTCCGTCACGACCGCACCCCGAGACCGTCAGATGCGTCAGGTCCGGCAGGACAGCACAGCTTCTCAAGCGCCTGTGCTCGAGGGCCGTCCCAGGCTGCCGCCCGGCAGCGTGGGGTTTGTCGCGTGAGAAAAACGTGAATTGGGGTAGATTCAATGACATGGCAGCTTCTCCACCACGACACCGGAAAGGGACATCATGAAGATCACCAGCTTTGGCGAAGTACTGTGGGACAACCTGCCCAGCGGGAAGAAGCTTGGGGGTGCGCCGCTCAATGTCCTGGTTCGTCTGCGGGCCCTGGGCGCCGACTGCGCCATCATCAGCAGCCGCGGAGCGGATGCGGATGGCGACGAGATCCAGCGGCAGATCGAGGAGAAGAATGTCTCGACAGCGCTGCTGCAGGTCTGCCCGGATCAGCCCACCAGTCTGGTGGAGGTGGCCATCAACAAGTGCGGTGTGGCTACTTATGACATCGTGTACCCGTGCGCCTGGGACCGGATCACGCTTCAGGACGAGGCGCTGGCCCGGGTGGCCGAGTCGGATGCCTTCGTGTTCGGCAGCCTGTGCACGCGGGATCCGGTGACGCGCCAGACGCTGGAGACGATCCTGGACCGCACGGCAGGCACGGACACGTTCAAGGTGTTCGACGTGAACCTGCGCGAGCCGCACTATACGCACGAGCGGGTACTCAGCCTGATGAAGCGGGCGGACATGGCCAAGCTCAACGACGACGAGCTGTACGAGCTGGCGGTGGCTTTTCGGCTCGAAGCACCGCTCGATCGACCAGAACGTGCGCTTTCCTGGCGCGGCTGGCGGGCCTGGAGCGGATGTGCGTGACGCTGGGGCCGCACGGCGCGCTGTATTTTGCCGACGACGAGATGCACTTCACACGGGCTTCCGGGTGGAGGTGGCCGATACGGTGGGCTCGGGCGACAGCTTCCTGGCCGGTCTGATCTACAAGCTGCTCAACGGCGCCTCGCCGGACGAGGCGCTGGACTTTGCCTGTGCGCTGGGCGCCATGGTGGCGACCCACATCGAGCCGACGCCCACGATCGAGACCGAGGAGATCGAGCGCTTCCGCCACCCGGTCTGAGACGATCACGGGGGCACACCCGCCGGCGTCCGGCCGAGGCGCAGGCAGGAATGGAAAGGCGTCACCAGGGTGGGTTTCACCGCCCTGCGGATCTTGCAGCTGCGCTGGCCCTGGAGGCATGCCGGCAGCATGGCGTTGCAGACCGTCAGGAGCATGATTGATTCGTGTCAACACGGCGGCTGCCATGCGCGTTGAGTGAGAAGAATTCGCGGACCGATGGTTCATCGTCGGACATGTTTGGCCTGGCACAGGCCGCTTTCTTCTTTTCCCGCATGAGCGCCCCCACAAGACCCGCGCCGGCACGGCCGGGCAATCCCGTTCATGGCGTCGCTGGCTGGCGATGGTCACGGCACTGCTCCTGCTGGCCGCGGGCGGCTGGTGGTGGTGGCGTCCGCCACCGGTGACGTCCCCACGGCCCGGGTGACCCGAGGCGGACATCCAGCTGCTGATCACGGCCACGGGCACGGTGGAGCCGCGCCGTTATGTGGATGTGGGTGCGCAGGTCTCGGGTCAGGTCAAGCGCATCCACGTGCAGGTGGGTGACGATGTGAAGCGCGGCCAGCTGCTGATGGAGATCGATCCGGACGTGCAGCAGGCCGTGGTGGAAGGTGCCCGCTGCGTCGCTGGCGTCGCTTCAGGCGCAAGAGGTGGAGCAACGTGTCCAGATGCGGCTGGCCAGCCAGCAGCTCAAGCGGCGGCGGCGCCTGCTGAAGCAGGATGCGGCCACCCGCGAGGACCTGGAGAATGCGGAGGCGGCGCTGGAGATGGCACAGGCCCGCATCGCCAGCCTGCAGGCGAAGATGCAGGAAACACGCGCCACGCTGCGCGCCGAGGAGACCCGCCTTTCGTACACGCGCATCTATGCACCGATGGACGGCACGGTCATCGCGCTGGAGGCCCGCGAAGGCCAGACGCTGAACGCCACCTACCAGACGCCCCGGATGATGCGCATCGCCGACCTGGCGACCATGACGGTCCCGTACCCGGGTGTCCGAGGCCGATGTGCAGGGCGTGACGGCGGGGAATGCCCGTGTGGTTCAGTCCCGCTGGTGGCACAGCTGGGCCACGAGGAGGCGCCCGGCGCTGGCACGGCAAGGTGCGGCAGGTGCTGCCGGCACCGGATTCTGCCGACCGGCAGCAGCCAGGGTGATGGCGGGCAGGACAGCAGTGCATCGGGCCACGACCTCGACGGTGGTCAACTACACGGCCCTCTTCGATGTGGACAACGCCGACGGGGTGCTGCGGCCGCAGATGACGGCTCAGGTGTCGTTCGTGGCACGTTCGGCACCAGGCGTGCTGGCGGTGCCGATGGCAGCGCTGGAACGACAGCCGGATGCCCCGCCGGGCACCCTACCGGGCCCGGCTGCGCCTTGCCGATGGCAGCGCCCTGCAGCGCACGGTGCGCATCGGCGTGACCGACCTGGTGCTGGGCGAGGTGCTGGAAGGGCTGGACGAGGGCGATGAGGTCCTCGCTGAACGTCGCAACCGAAGCATCCCCCGACGCGCCGGGCATCGTCGTCGACCCCGGCCCCGGCATGGTCGTCCCAGGCGCCTGAGCGGGTGGCCAGGACGCCGGGACACGGCACGAGCCACGAAGGCGGGGACATGGCGGACATGGGAAAGGCGGGCGAGGCAGTCCCGGATGCCCGGTGCGTGGGAGGCAGGACATGAAAGGCGGGACGTGGGAAAGGGAGGCAGCCATGGCGGTACCGGTGCTGATCGAGCTGCGTGAGGTGCGCAAGCGTTTCGGAGGGCAGGACGGGGTACCGGAGGTGGAGATCCTGCATGGCATCGACCTTCGGATCCGCGCGCGGCGAGTACGTGGTCATCGTCGGGCGCGTCGGGCTCCGGGCAAGACGACGCTGATGAACATCCTGGGCTGCCTGGACCGGCCCAGCAGCGGCGAGTACCTGTTCCAGGGTGAGGCGGTCTCGGGGCTGGACGATGATGCGCTGGCCGCGCTGCGGCGCGAGGTGTTCGGCTTTGTCTTCCAGAGCTACCACCTGATCGGCACGTCCTCGGCACTGGACAACGTGGCGATGCCGGCCCGCTATGCGGGCGTGAGCGAACAGGCGCGGCATGAGCGTGCGGCCGCCCTGCTCTCGCGACTGGGCCTGGCGGAGCGTTTGCAGTACCTGCCCCACCAGCTCTCGGGCGGCCAGCAGCAGCGGGTGTCGATTGCGCGGGCACTGGTCAACGGCGGGCGGGTGATTCTGGCCGACGAGCCGACCGGAGCGCTGGATTCGACGAGCGGCGAGCAGGTGATGCAGCAGCTGGACGAACTGGCCGCTGCCGGCCACACGCTGATCCTGATCACCCACGATCCGGCCGTGGCCCGGCACGGCGCATCATCTCGATGGCTGACGGCCGGATCGTGGGGATGTGACGGCGCCCGTCGACGGGAAGGTGCATCCGCTGCCGGAAACCGGCCGGGCTGTGGCCGACGACAGCCTGCCGGTCCGGCATGCCGATGCGCCGGTCCAGCATGCCGATGCGCCGGTACGCAAGGACGGCGCGCCGTGCGCCGAGGCACCGGCAGAGGTGCCGGCAGATGCACCGACAGCTCCCGCCGACCTGCCCCGCTGCGCGGGCGCGGCGGAGAACCTGCGCCAGCTGGGCATCCTGCGCAAGACCTGCCCGTGCTGCGCGGACGCGGCAGGCTGCCGCTGCTGGTGGATCTGCCGGAGATCCTGCGCTCGGCCTGGCGGGTGATGCGGCTGAACCGGCTGCGCACCGGACTCACGCTGCTGGGCATCATCATCGGCGTGGCGTCGGTCATCGTGATGCTGGCCGTGGGCCAGGGCTCGCAGGAGAAGGTTCTGGGCCGAGATGCAGACCTTCGGGCTGCGCACGATCTACATCTTCCGGGAATGGCTGTCCGATACCCAGCAGGCCCGGCCGCTGTCGATGGCCGATGTGGCGGCCGTGCAGCAGGTGCCGAACGTGGAGCAGGCTTCGCCTGTCATCGACCAGAACGGCATCATCGTGCGTCATGGCAACCGGACGCTGCGCACCAATCTGAGCGCCACCACCCGGCACTTCGCGCAGGCGCTGAACTGGCCGGTCAGCCAGGGCACGCTGCTGGAGACGGAAGACGAGCACGATCTGCGCAAGGTGGTGCTGCTGGGCGAGCGGGTGCGCGAGGCACTGTTCGGCGCTCACGGCCAGGCAGTGGGCCAGGAGATTCTGGTGGGCACGTGCCGTTCCGGGTGATTGGGGTGATGGCGCCCAAACCCGCCCCTTCCCGGAGGATGATGTCAACAACCAGGTGATCGTGCCGGTGGGCGCAGCGGCGGTGCGGCTGGTCGGCAGCATGGAACTGAGCCGCATCAACGTGGTCATCCGCGACATGCGGCATGCCGTTGAGACCGAAGCCGCCATCGTGAAGACGCTGACGGCCCGCCATGGCCGCAAGGGACTTTCAGCATCCTGAACCAGGCGCAGGCGGTGCAGCAGCTGGCGCAGGCCAACCGGACGCTGACGCTGATGCTGGGGCTGATCGCCGCGATCTCGCTGCTGGTGGGCGGCATCGGCGTGATGAACGTGATGTTGATGACGGTGCGCGAGCGCACCCGCGAGATCGGCATCCGCATCGCCACCGGCGCCCGGCAGGCCGACATCCTGCGTCAGTTCCTAGTGGGAAGCCATGCTGCTGACAGGCATCGGCGGCACGGTGGGCGTGAGCGGGGGATTGCTGATTGGCCTGGGACTGAAGGCGCTGGGCATCCCGATGGCCTTCTCGCCGCTGGCTGCCGCCGTGGCCTTCGGCTGTGCCGTGGCCACGGGCATGATCTTCGGGTTCATGCCGGCGCGCCAGGCGGCCCGGCTGGACCCGGTGCGGGCACTGGCAGGGGAATGATCAGAACAGCCCCACCACCTTGCCGTCCGGACCGATGTCGATGCGCTGGGCGGAGGGAACCTTGGGCAGGCCGGGCATGGTCATCAGGTCACCGCAGATCATGACGATGAAGCCGGCCCGGCCGACAGACGCACCTCGCGCACGTTGACGACGTGACCGCTGGGGCACCCAGCGCCGCGGATCGGTGGAGAAGCTGGCGGCCGTCTTGGCCACGCAGACGAGGGTAATGGCCGTAGCCCTGGGCCCTGCCAGTCCTCGATCTGGCGGCGCACCTGGCGGGCGCGCTGATGTCGGCCGCGCCGTAGATGCTGGGTGGCAATGGTCCGGAGCTTGTCCCAGAGGGGCATGTCGTCCGGATAGAGGGGTTCGGAGCCGTGTGGGCTGCCGATGCGCCCTTGCCCTGTTCGGCCAGCCGCACCACTTCATGGGCCAGCGCCTCGGCGCCGGCGCTGCCCTTGGCCCAGTGTTCGGCCAGCACCACGTCCACGCCACGGGCCCGCATGGCACGGCGGATGAGGTCCAGCTCGGCCTCGGTGTCGGCATCAAAGCGGTTGATGGCCACCACGGCAGGCAGGCCGAAGCGGCCGGTGATGTTGTCGACGTGGCGTTCGAGGTTGGCCATCGCCCCTTTTCCAGGGCGGCCAGGTTCTCGGTGCCCAGTTCCTTCACGGGAACGCCGCCGTTGTACTTGAGGGCACGCACGGTGGCGACGATGACGCAGGCATCGGGCCAGAGGCCAGCCTTGCGGCACTTGATGTCGAGGAACTTCTCGGCGCCCAGGGTCGGCGCCGAAGCCAGCTTCGGTGACGACGTAGTCGGCCAGCTTCAGGCCCGCGCGGGTGGCGATGACCGAGCTGCAGCCGTGAGCGATGTTGGCAAAGGGCCGCCACGCAGCAGCGCCGGGTTGTTTTCAGGGTCTGCACCAGGTTGGGCTTGATGGCGTCGCGCAGCAGCACGGCCATGGCGCCGTGGACCCTGCAGCTGCCGTGCCCGCAGGGGCTGGCCCCTGGCGGTCCAGGCCGAAGACGATCTCGCCCAGCCGCTCGCGCAGGTCCATGAGCGACGTGGCCAGGCAGAAGATCGCCATGACCTCGCTGGCCACCACGATGTCGAAAGCCGTCTCGCGCGGCTGGCCGTTCACGTGGCCACCCAGGCCCACGATGATGCTGCGCAAGGCCCGGTCGTTCATAGTCCATCACCCGCTTCCAGTGGATGCGGGTGGGATCGATGTCCAGTTCGTTGCCGTGGTGGATGTGGTTGTCGATGGCGGCCGCCAGCAGGGTTGTGTGCCTGGCCGATGGCAGCGAAGTCGCCGGTGAAATGAAGGTTGATGTCCTCCATAGGCACGACCTGGGCGTGACCGCCGCCGCCGCACCGCCCTTGATGCCGAAGACCGGCCCCATGGACGGTTCGCGCAGGCAGATCATCGTCTTTCGGCCGATGCGGTTGAGGGCATCGCCCAGGCCAACCGTGAGGGTGGTCTTGCCTTCGCCGGCCGGCGTGGGGCTGATGGCGGTGACCAGCACCAGTCGGCTGTCCTTCCTTTCGGGCTGGCTGTCGAGCCAGTCCAGCGAGACCTTGGCCTTGTAGTGGCTGTAAGGCTCCAGGGCGTCATCGGGGATGCCGGCCCTGGCGGCAATGTGGCCGATGCGCTCCAGGTGGGCGTTCTGAGCGATCTCGATGTCGGTGGGCATGGTGTTGTCTCGTTCCTGGGAAGCGCAGAGGGGCGAATGGCCAGCCCAGGGACAGGGCGGACTGGCATGCCGTGGACGGCGTTCAGGATCGTACCAGCTCGACGCAAAAAGCCCGGAAGGCAGTCACGCCGTCCGGGCTGGTATCTGGCGGAGACGGTGGGATTCGAACCCACTGGTTCTGCTTTTTGAGCAAACACTCCCTTAGCAGGGGAGCACCTTCGGCCTCTCGGTCACGTCTCCGGGGAAGGTTTCGGCCCCGGCCACTGGCTGGCGCCCTTCATTTCCAGCGAAAGCCGCCAGGCGACTTTCGTAAAGATGAAATGATGGCAGAGAAAAGGGAAATTTTTCAGCGCTTGGCGAAAAAACCGCGCGCCTGAACAACGCCTTTCGCTGTTGCGTTCAGACCACCTTCTCGACCGCCTCGCCTTCCAGGCCAAAGGCCGCGTGCAGGGCGCGCACCGCCAGCTCCAGGTACTTGTCCTCGATGACGACGGAGGTCTTGATCTCGCTGGTGGAGATCATGCGGATGTTGATGCCTTCCTTGGCCAGGCACTCGAACATGCGGGCAGCAATGCCGGCATGGCTCTTCATGCCCAGGCCCACGATGGAGACCTTGGCGATGAGCGGGTCGCCCTTGACCTCGCCGCCGCCCAGGCCCGGCACCACTTCGGTTTCCAGCACCTTCATGGTGCGCTTGAAGTCGTTCTGGTTGACGGTGAAGGAAAAGTCGGTGGTGCCGTTGACCGCCTGGTTCTGCACGATCATGTCGACATCGATGTTGGCAGCCGCCACCGGCCCCAGGATGCGGAAGCAATGCCCGGCACGTCCGGCACCTTGGTCAGGGTGATCTTTGGCTTCGTCGCGCTGGAAGGCGATTCCGGAGATGACGGCTTGCTCCATGTTGGTTCCATCCATTTCTTCTTCAAAGGTGATCAGCGTGCCTGATTTTCATTTCCTCGTCGAGCGGGATGTCGGGCGATGTGAGGCTGGAGAGCACCCGGTCTTGACCTTGTACTTGCCGGCAAACTCGACCGAGCGGGTCTGTAGGGACCTTGCTGCCCAGACTGGCTATTTCAAGCATCTCCTCGAAGGTGATGCGATCGAGTCGGCGGGCTTCGGAGACGATGCGCGGGTCGGTGGTGTAGACGCCGTCGACATCGGTGTAGATCAGGCATTCATCGGCCGTGATGGCGGCTGCCACAGCCACGGCCGAGGTGTCGGAACCTCCGCGGCCCAGCGTGGTGATGTGGCCTTCGCGGTTGATGCCCTGGAAGCCGGTGATGATGACCACCCGCCCCTGCTCGAGGTTCTCGCGATGCGACGGTCATCGATGGATTCGATGCGGGCCTTGGTGTAGGCGTCATCGGTGACGATGGGCACCCTGCCAGCCGGTGAAGCTGATGGCATCGACACCCCTGGCTCTCGAGCGCCATGGCCAGCAGGGCCACGGAAGCCTGTTCGCCAGTGGAGGCGAGCATGTCAAGCTCGCGCCGGTCGGGCTCGGCCTGGATGGCCTTGGCCAGGTCGATGAGGCGATTGGTCTCGCCCGCTGCTGGCCGAAGGAACGACCACCATCTGGTGGCCGGCACGATGCCATTGGCAAACCCGCCGGGCCACGTTCTGGATGCGTTCGACCGACCCCATCGAGGTACCGCCGTATTTGTGAACGATGAGCGCCATTGATGCGAGGATCCCGCTTTGATGGAGGAAGACGGTGCAAGGGACCGTGCTTCCGGGATTCGTGAAGGAACGAAGACTGCGCCTGGCTGGCGTTTCCCGTCGTGCAGGCGCCAGACGACCCTTGTGAGTCCCGTCTGGCGTGCCCCGGGTGCGACCTTCTATGGGGCAATGATTATAAGTTGCCAAAATGCACAGCGGGGGTGTGCAGTCGGTTATTTCTGATGTAAACGAGTCTCGTAGGCAAAACCGACAACCACGGGCAGATCTTGCCCCGCTTCCGTGCAAAACGTCTGCGGGCAGATGCGGCGATGCCCTGAAGCGGTGCAACAGGAAAGCTGCGCAGCAGAGACTGCCGCAGGCGCCACCTGCAGCGGGATTTGCCCTCTACAGCCAGGGCTGCAAGGCCGCAGCCGGCTGCCAGGAAAGCTGCACGCGGGGACCGGCACTGTCGCGGGCCACGTGGGCATCGGGCGGCATGTCGGCCAGCAGTCCCGAACGGCGCCGCGTGAATGGGCTGACCGTCCGCGCGGATCACCGGCAGGCAGGCGCGCAGGCAGGCGGGAATGCCGCGCGCCTGCATCAGCTTCTTCCAGCTGCGACCGGGCGAGGATGGGGACAGGCGCAGGCGTTCGCCCCCCGGCCCCTGATCGATGAGGATCTCGGTGCGGCTGAGCCAATCGGCATCCACCGTATCCGGCGCGTCCGTGAGCATGGCCAGCTCTGGGCCCGGCCTGTTCGATAGAGCCGGCCTGCGGGCAGATCGACGAAGGTCTCGCCCTTTCCAGCGCAGCAGCAGCGGTGTGATGGGCGGCACCTCGGCAGGACACCGATGCGGTCGCGATAGCGCAGCAGGGTGATGCCGTCGTGGCGAACAGAGGCCTGGCTGGCTGCGGCCAGCAGCAGCTGACGTTCGATCTCGAAGAGCTTGAGGCGCGACGGCATGCGGCGGCCCAGCCGCCCCAGCCACCAGCGCAGCGCCTCGGCCCGGCGCGCACGCTGTCCAGGCCCACTCATGGCCGACCGGGAGAGCATGGGCCAGCCGGCTGCCGCGGTGTGCGACGCCAGATGCACGGTGCAGGCCGCCACGTCGGCCTCGGCCTGCCCCAGCAGGCGATCAGCCGCCTGTTGCAGCAGGCCGATGGAGGCCAGCTCATCGGGCAGCGAGAGCGCGTCGTCACGCAGACGCCGATCCAGGAAGCAGCGCACCCGGTTGCGGGCCAGACGCGTGTCCTGGTTGGACGGGTCTTCCACCCACTGGATGCCGCGCACCTGCGCCCACTCGGCCAGCTGCTGGCGCGACAGTCCCCAGGAAGGGGTCGCAGCACGCGCATGCCGGCGGGTGCGTGGGGCATGGGCGAGGACTCGCGCATGCCGGCCAGGCCCAGCAGGCCGCTGCCCCGACGGCGGCGCAGCTCGACGGTCTCCAGCTGGTCATTGGCGTGATGGGCGGTCAGCACCACCCGGGCGCCGATCTCGGCTGCCATGTCGGCCAGGGCGCGGTAGCGCCCAGCCCGGGCCCAGGCTTCCAGACCCAGGGCGCCGAAAACCAGCGGACACCGAAGCCGGCGCGACAGGAACGGCAGCTCGAGCGAGGAGGCTTCGGCAGCGCAGAAAGGCCAGCCAGTCATCGGCGCGGGATTGCAGACCATGGTGGACATGGGCCACGGCGGCCCGCACCACGGGGCGCAGAGCTGCCACGGCGTGCATCAGCACCTGCGAGTCACGCCCGCCCGAACAGGCCAGCAGCAGTGTCAGTCGAGCCCTCAGGCCTGCACGCTGCAGGCACTGGCGCAAGGCATCCACGGGCGTGTCGTCGGTCATCGTCGTCGCTGGATCCGGCGGATCATGCCCGGCGCGGTGCGTCGCCGGGCATGGCAGGCAGTCTGCCCGATGGCGGGTCAGGCCGTGACTTCCTTGAACTTGCCGTAGGCAGTACGTGGCTCTGGCGCTGGCGCACCAGGTCAGCGCGGCGCATGCCGGAGAGCTGGCGCAAGGCCTCGGCAATGGCCGGGCGCAGCTTGGCCACCATGGCATTCATGTCGCGATGGGCACCGCCGACCGGCTCGTCGATGATCTCGTCGATGAGCGCCCAGGGCCTTCAGGCGCGGGGCCGTGATGCCCATGATCTCGGCTGCCCTCGGAGGCCTTTGTCGGCGCTCTTCCAGAGAATGGCGGCGCAGCCTCGGGCGAGATGACGGAGTAGACGCTGTACTGCAGCATCATGAGGATGTCGGACACGCCCAGCGCCAGCGCACCACCCGAGCCCGCCCTTCGCCGATGACGATGCTGATGATGGGCACTTCGAGGCCGCCATTTTCCAGCAGGTTGCGCCGATGGCCCTCGGACTGGCCCATCGCTTCGGCCCCCATGCCGGGGAAGGCACCCGGGGTGTCGATGAGGGTGATGATGGGCAGGCCGAACTTCTCGGCCAGCTTCATCAGGCGCAGCGCCTTGCGATAGCCCTCGGGCGCGGCATGCCGAAGTTGCGGTGCGTGCGCTCCTTGGCATCGCGCCCCTTCTGGTGGCCGATGACGACGACGCCGCGACCGTCGAAACGGGCCACGCCCCCCACGATGGCGGGATCGTCGGCAAAGGCGCGGTCACCGTGCAGCTCGTGGAAGTCGGTCATCAGCGCATGGATGTAGTCCAGCGTGTAGGGCGCTGCGGATGCCGGGCCACCATGGCCGTCTGCCAGGGCGTGAGCTTGTCGTAGAGCTCCTTCAGCTTGGAATCGCACTTCGAGCGCAGCCGGTCGATCTCCTCGGCGATATCGACGGCCGATTCTCCCTGCACGTAGCGCAGCTGCTCGATCTTGCTCTCGAGTTCGGCAACGGGTTGTTCAAAATCCAGATAGGTTGTCTTCATAGATGTCGGTGCGACCTTCAACGCCGCCAGGTGGTGCCGGCGGGACCGTCTTCAAGGGTGATGCCGGCCTCGGCCAGCTGCTGGCGGATGGCGTCGGCCTCGGCGAAGTTCCGAGCCTTGCGGGCAGCCAATCGGGCGTCGACCAATGCCTGGATCGCATTATCGTCGAGATCGCCCCTCGATGCGCTGCTGCGCCGCGCAATCCGTTGCGGCGCACTGCGATCGGATCCTGCCCCAGCAGCCCCCAGCACGGCGGCCAGGCCGCGCAGCTGACGCTCGATGGCGGGATCACGGGTGCAGTTGAGATCGGTGGCCAGCTCGAACAGCACCGAAACGGCCACCGGGGTGTTGAAATCGTCGTCCATCGCCTCGGCAAAGCGCATGGCGCGCGGCTCGACCAGTCGATGGCGGCCACGGCAGCCCGGGCGGCGTCACCGTCGGCGCAGACGGCAGCAGCAGCCTGGCCTGCCCCGGCCGATGCTGCAGCGCCCTGCCCGGCCTGGCCTTCGACCTGAGCCCTGTGCGGCCGGCCAGTCGGTCGAGAGCGCGTTGTAGAGACGCAGCAACGATTCGCGGGCGTCATCGAGCCCGGCATCGGAATAATTGACCTGGCTGCGGTAGTGCGAGCGGACGATGAAGAAGCGGATGACCTCGCCGTCGAACTTCTTCAGCACGTCGCGGATGGTGAAGAAGTTGCCCAGCGACTTGGACATCTTCTCGCCATCGACCTGCACGAAGCCGTTGTGCAGCCAGTAGCGCACGAAGCTCTTGCTGCCCTCGGGGAAATAGGCGGCATCGCTCTGGGCAATCTCGTTCTCGTGGTGTGGAACTGCAGGTCGGCCCCACCGCCGTGGATGTCGAACTGCCGGCCCAGCAGCTGGGTGGACATGGCCGAGCACTCCAGATGCCAGCCCGGGCGCCCCGGCCCGAACGGGCCCCTGCCAGCAGGCTCGGCCGGCTCCTCGGGCTTGGCGCCTTCCAGAGCACGAAGTCGAACGGGTCTTCCTTGCCGGCGGCGACGGCCACGCGCTCACCGGCGCGCAGATCGATCGAGCGACTTGCCGCCCAGACGGCCGTAGCCGGCAAAAGCGCCGGACCCGAAAAGAGCGTGTCGCCGTCGCCACTGCGGTAGGCGTAGCCGTTCTTTTCCAGCAGGCTCACCAGATCCAGCATCTGCGGCACGTATTGCGGCACGCGGCTCCAGATCCGGGCGCTGGATGCCGAGCGCGGCCTCGTCCTCGTGCATGGCGGCGATGAAGCGGCCGGTCAGGCTGGAGAGCGTCTCGCCGTTCTCGACGGCACGACGGATGATCTTGTCGTCGATGTCGGTGATGTTGCGCACGTAGGTGACCTGGTAGCGCGCGCACGCAGCCAGCGCTGCACCACGTCGAAGGCCACCAGCATCCGCGCATGGCCGATGTGGCAGTAGTCGTAGACCGTCATGCCACAGACATAGCCCCACCCGCCCCGCTTCGAGGGGCTGGAAGTCTTCCCTGCGACGGGTCAGGGAGTTGTAGAGCTTGAGCGTCCGGGCCATGGAGGGTCGACGGTAGGGAACGGAAAAAGGGATGGAAAGGGCGGGCACGACAGACAACGGCACCGGGAACACGCGGCCCCAGACCCGAGGCCGGGACCCTGGAAAGCCTGTGGCTACCGCACCTGTGGCGCACACCCCAAGCGCCGGCCGGGCTGCAGGACAAATGCACATGCCGCCCGCTGCACGCTCTAGAATGCCGCACTAAACTCAGAGTGTAACCGACAGTCGGATCGACCCCCGCACTGCAAACGGTATTCCAGAGCGCATGACATCACGTGCATGCCGCGCGCCCTGGCCTGCCCCCTGTCCTTTGCACCCTCTCCGTCTCATCCGTTCGTCGCCCATGCCCCACCGTTTCCTCCCTGCCCGCCTCCCTGATGCGAATGGCACTGCTGCCGGCGCTGATTCTGGCCGCCACCCAGGCAGGCGCCGCCGACAGCGCATCGACCCAGCGGCTGGGACAGTGCCAGCATGTCCTCACACGGCGCCCTGGTCGAGACGACCACCGACGAAGCGACGGCCGACACGCAGGACAGCAGCCAGGGCGATGCCGCATCGGCCCAGGCCTCGCGCGCCTCAACAAGCAGTACAGGCAATGACAGTGCGGATGCGAGCCTCGCTGATCCCCTGCCGGTCAATCGCCCGAGGCCAGCTGCCGATGCCCGTGCCGAGCTGGAGAACCAGCGCCGGCAGGCGCAGGCAGCCCTGAACCGGCGCGATCCGGCCCGGGCGCTGGCCATGGCCAATGCGGCCCTGCAGGAGGCACCGGGGATGCCCGGCTGCGCTTCCTGAAAGGGCTGGCACTCTTTCCAGCTCAAGCGGATGGCCGATGCCGAGCACGAGTTCAACGGGCTGATCGAGGAGTTTCCCCGAGCTGCCCGAGCCCTACAACAACCTGGCCGTGGTCCGGGCGGCCCAGGGCAACCTGGAAGGCGCCCGCGATGTCCCTGGAAGCCGCCATCCGCTCGGTCCCGGACTACGCGGTGGCCTACCAGAACCTGGGCGATCTGTACCTGCAGCTGGCGGCGCAGCGCTGGCGCCATGCCCAGAAGCTGGCCCCCAGCCCCGTGCGCGCCACACCCGGCTGAAGGCGCTGGAGACGCTGCTCGAACCGTCCACCGACCGTTCTTCGGGCGAGGCTTCCTGTTCCGTCACACGGCCGGCAGAATCGGCCGTCAAGCGTGCCCCGGCGGGCGAGTCCACGACACCCCCGCAGGTCTCGCCCAACAGAATGATCCGTCCCGCGCCGGGCTGGGCCACACGATCCCGCTGGCCGCATCCGGCACGGACGTCCACATCGCCGGCTGCCCCAGGCCTGATGCCCGGACCCGGCCTTCACGACAAACCGTTTTTCACAGGGAGCAACACCCTCATGATCCGTTTCACCCGTCCCCACTCCCTGCTGTCGCCCGTGCTGGCCCTGCTCACCGGCGCCCTGCTGATGTCAGGTCCCGTCCGATGGCGCCGCTGCCGAAGCTGCGCCCGAAGGTGCGGATGAAGACCTCGCTGGGTGAGATGGTGATCGAGCTGTACCGGAAAAGGCCCCCCAAGACCGTCGAGAACTTCCCTGAAGTATGTCGACGACGGCTTCTACAAGGACACGATCTTCCACCGCGTCATCGGCAACTTCATGAGTCCAGGGTGGCGGCTTCGACGCGAAAGATGCAGCGAAAGCTCCACCCGCAGCCCGATCCCGCTGGAGTCGCGCAACGGCCTGAAGAACGACCGCGGCACCATCGCCATGGCCCGCACCAGCGTGCCTGACTCCGCCACCGCCCAGTTCTTCATCAACACCGTCAACAACAACGGCCTGAACTACCCGCAGCCGGACGGCAACGGCTATGCCGTGTTCGGCAAGGTGATCGAGGGCATGGACACCGTGGACAAGATCGCCCAGGTGCAGACCACCCGCGCCGGCATGCACGCCGACGTGCCGCGTGAAGCCGGTGATCATCGAATCGGTCGAGCGGGTCAAATGAAGCCGTGTCCGGCGCCGCCCTGCCCAGTCTGCCCGATCCCGACCGGGTGCTGTTCGCCTCGGACATGCACCTGGACGACCGCCATCCCGGCGCTGGTCGAGCGCTTCCTGACCGAGCTGGCCGCACGCCTGCAGGCCACGCCGGCATCGGGCAGCGCTCTTCCCTGCTGGGGGATCTCTTCGAGTACTGGATTGGCGACGATGCCGTGGGGCCGGCTGCGCAGCGGCTGGCAGCACTGCTGCTATCGGCTTCACCGGCCAGGGCGGCCAGGTCTTCCTGATGCACGGCAATCGGGATTTCCTGATCGATTCACCGCTGCCCGGCCAGCCCGGGCACACCACCCTCAGCCAGCGCTGCGGCGCTACGCTGCTCGCCGATCCCACCGTGGTGGAGATCGGTAGCCAGCAGGTGCTGCTCTCGCATGGCGATCCCGCCGTGCACCGACGACGTGCCCTATCAGCAATGGCGTGCCCAGTGCCGCCAGCCGGCCTGGCAGGCCGCGCTGCTGGCGCGCAGCGTGCCGGAGCGCATTGCGCTGGCGCAATCGCTGCGTCAGCAGAGTGCCCAGCAGCAACAGAGTGCGACCGTGCTGGCCGACGTGAACCGTAATGCCGTGAATGCGGCCATGGATGCCCATGACTGCCCGGTCCTGGTGCATGGTCACACCCATCGCCCCGCCCTGCATCGCTGGTCGCATCCGCGCGGTCAACGTACCCGCTGGGTATTGAGCGACTGGACCGAAGGCGACGCCTCAACCCCCGCCGCGCGGTCATGTCATGTCCTTCGCCGAAGGCATGGCGCTGCCCGTCGCCGCAGACTGAGCGCACTTTCGTTTCGCCGATCGATGTCGCGGCAGATGCCGCGCAGCAGATCCACCTCGGCCGCTGTCAGCGACGTGCGGCCAAACAGATGCCGCAGCCGCGCCATCAGCCTCCGCGGCCGGGCCGGATCGAGCGTGCCCAGCGCCGCCAGGCTGCTTTCGGCATGCCGATACAGCCCTTCCACGGCCCCAGATCAGCCAGTCTTTCACTGGGTCGGACGCCCCGGTTGCCATCGTGGCGCACGCCAGCCCCCAGACTTGCCTCTATCTCCACGGCCGCGCACATCCGTCGGCTATCCATCCACGGCACGGGCCAGCTCTCCGCCCGGCGCTCCACCTGATGCGGATTCCCCACGGGTCATGGCACGCGCCGCCTCCCGCTCCAGCACCGCCTGCCGCAGCGAGAACGCGACGATCTGCACCGCCTGCGCCAGGTTCAGCGAACTGTAATCGGCATCGGCCGGAATGGTGAGCCAGCGCTGGCAGCTGGGCCATCTCGGCCGTGCCCAGCCCGGTGCGCTCGGTACCGAAGACAAAGGCCACCCGCTGCACCTGCCCGGCCGACAGCATGCCCAGCACCTCGACACACAGCGGCCCCGGAAAGGCGGGCGGAGGGCCAAACTCCCGCCCCTCAGCACTGACCGCCACCGCCAGCTGGCAGTCGGCCAGTGCCGCGTCCAGACTGGGACGGCTGCCCACCTGCGCCAGCCGCGCCTCCGCACCCGCGGCCAGGGCCAGCGCCCCCGCATCTTCACGGAACGTGGCGTCACGCAGTGCCGCCACCATCAGGTCCGGGATGCCCATGGTGGTGAGCGCCCGCACGGCCGACCCGATATTGGCCGACAAACTGGGCGAAACCAGCACGAACCGGCAGGCATCCAGCAAGTGTTGGCTGAATGCATCCAGTTTGCGGTGCGTTTCTGAACGCTCGGTCATTTGTTGATGTAGAATCGTGGAATTGTTCTTCTGAAGAGTCACCATGCATCCGATGCTCAATGTCGCCGTGCGTGCCGCACGGCAGGCTGGCTGACTGATCAACCGCGCCAGTGTCGACATCGAAACGGTGCAGATCACCCGCAAGGACCGCAACGACTTCGTCACCGAGGTGGATCGTGCTTCCGAAGCCGCCATCATCGAGACGCTGCTTGCGGCCTACCCAGACCACGCAATCTTAGCGGAGGAATCCGGCTTCCCTGCCCGGCAGGTCCACCCCCAGCCGACACCCCTGCTGAAGGACGTGGAGCACGTCTGGATCATCGATCCGCTGGACGGCACCACCAACTTCATCCATGGTCTGCCCCATTACTGCATCTCCATCGCCCTGATGGAGCGCGGCGTGATCACCCAGGCACTGATCTTCGATCCCAACCGCAACGAGCTGTTCACGGCCACCCGTGGCCGGGGCTTCCTCAACGACCGCCGCATCCGCGCCAGCAAGCGCTTCCGTCTGGAAGATTCGCTGCTGGGAACGGGCTTCCCTTCCGTCGTCACCAGGACGAGGACGCCTACCTGACGGTGCTGCGTCCGCTGGTCGACAAGGGCGCCATCATGCGCCGCTCGGGCTCGGCCGCGCTGGATCTGGCCTACGTGGCCACCGGCCTCGACGCCTTCTTCGAACTGGGGCTCAAGCCCTGGGACGTGGCCGCCGGCAGCCTGCTGGTCACCGGAAGCCGGTGGTCTGGTGGGCGACTTGACGGCGAGGCGAACTACATGGATGGCGGCCAGATGCTGGCCGGCAACCCGAGCTCTTTCTCGATCCTGGTGCTGCTGCTGCAGCCGGTGCTGGGCAGTGGCGTGCAGCCTGCGGCCCCGGCCGCGACCGATGCCGCACCCGCCCCGCGTCGCCAGCTGCGTGCCCGCTCCCGGGCCGCCGCCCCTGAGCGCAGCGCTGCCGAGGACGACCAGCGCTGAGCCAGCCCGCGATGCGATTCGTGGCATGCCATGATCGTGTCGTCGGCCATCTGCCGCATTCGCAGTACCCGGCGCCCCGTCATCTCGGAGCGCCCTCCCGGATCAGTGATCCGGCCCTGCGGGCCCGTATGGCGAAAGCCGTCCGTGCCCGCAAGGCCGGGACGGGCGCATTGCCCGACCCAGCTCCGCCACAACCTTTCGTGGCCGCGCCACCCGCCCCTGTTCCTGATGCCCGGGCACGGACCAGGGTGCAGGACCGGCGACAGGCCACACTCACGGAACTCGCCAGTTGGGCGTGCAGGCAGCCCTTCCGCACTCCGTTTCCCCTCCGTTTCATCCGTCCGCGACACGGGTCGGCCGTTGCCGCCGCCCCTTTCCGGCACTTTCGTTCATCCTGCATGTCCATGAATCAGACATTCTTTCGCGGCAAGACGGCCGCCATAAACGCCAGCCCCGTCTTGCGGGCATGGTCGTCAAGGGAATCGTGACCAGCGTCGCGCTGGCCGCCGTAGCCGCCCTGCCAGCAGGGCGGCCAGCGGCAGGCGGCCGGCGGCGGCACGCCGCCGGCTCTGCCCGTCGGCGTGATCCAGGCCCAGGTTTCACCCGTCGGCCTTTCCCAGAACCTGCCGGGCCGGGTCAGGCGTCGCGCGTGGCCGAGATCCGCGCCCGTGCCGCCGGCATCCTGGAAGAAGCGCCTCTTCAAGGAAGGCAGTGACGTGAAGGCCGGCCAGGTGCTGTTCCAGATCGACCCCTGCCCGCCGCGCGCCGCCTACAACAGTGCCCAGGCTGCCCTGGTGCGCGCCCAGACGGCCGAGAAGCTGGCTGCCCAGAGGTGGCCCGCTACACGCCGCTGATGAAGGCCAACGCCATCAGCAAGCTGGACTATGACAACGCCGTGTCGGCCCAGCGCCAGCCGCTGCCGACATCGCCGTGGCCCGTGCCAACCTGAAGACGGCCCAGATCAACCTGTCGTACGCGACGGTCACCTCCCCATCAGCGGCCGCATCGGCCGTGCGCTGGTGACGGAAGGTGCGCTGGTCGGCCGGGGCTGCTACCCCGCTGGCCACCGTCCAGCAGATCGATCCGGTGTACGTGAACATCACCCAGCCGGCATCGGCCGTGATGAAGCTGCGCCAGGGTCTGGCCAGCGGCAAGCTCAAGGCCGCCGAAGGCCATGGCGAAAGCGCCAGCGTGCGCATCCAGTTCGACGACGGTACCGAGTACCCGCACAAGGGCGCACTGCTGTTCACTGACCTGACGGTGGAAGAGAGCACCGGTCAGGTGACGCTGCGCGCCGAGGTACCCAACCCGGACGGCACCCTGCTGCCGGGCATGTACGTGCGTGCCGTGCTCGACCAGGCCGCCATCCCCGACGCCATCCTGGTGCCCCAGCAGGCCGTGACCCGTACCGCCCGAGGCGACACGCTCACCATCCTGGAGCCCTGCCGGCACGGTGACGATGCCCCCGCAGGGTCCCAACGGCAAGCCGCAGGAAGTGCCTGCTGCCACCCGCAAGCAGGTGCCGGTGCAGATCAGCGGCGCCCATGGTGCCAACTGGGTGGTGGTCGGCGGCCTGAAGGCTGGTGACCAGGTAATGGTCGATGGCTTCCAGCTGGTGGAGATGCTGCGCGTACCCAAGGTGATCGGTGCCCTGGAAACCGGGCCAGCCGCCGGTCTCGCAGCAGCAGGCCGCCCAGGGCGGTGCCCAGGGCCAGCAGCCCTCAGGGTGCCGACCAGCACGGCAACAGTCAAGAGGCACGCTTCATGGCCGAAGTTCTTCATTTACCGCCCCGTCTTTGCATGGGTCGTGGCGCTGTTCCTGATGGTGCTGGGGGTCGTCTCGATCACCCAGCTGCCCGTCTCGCAGTACCCGAACGTCGCGCCCCCACCATCCGGATCAGCACCACCCTACCGGGCGCCTCCGCCCAGACGCTGGAAGACAGCGTGCTCAGCATCATCGAGCGCGAGATGAACGGCTCGCCGGGTCTCATGTACACGGAATCGGTCGCCCAGGCCGACGGTACCGGCACGCTGTCGCTCACCTTCGAGAACGGCACCAACGAGGATCTCGCCCAGGTGGACGTGCAGAACTGCCCTGTCGCAGGGCCACGCCCCGGCTGCCCAGTGCCGTCACCCAGCAGGGTGTGCAGATCGAGAAGGCGCGCTCCAACTTCCTCACCTTCGTGATGCTGTCGTCCAACGATCCGTCGCTGGACACCATCGGCATGGGTGACTCTGCCTCGCGCAACATCCTGCCCGAGATCCAGCGTATCGAAGGCGTGGGCCAGGCCCGACTGTTCGGTGCCGAGCGCGCCATGCGCATCTGGGTCGACCGGCCAAGCTGGACGAGTTGCAAGCTGTCCTCAGCCGACGTGGTCTCGGCCATCCAGGGTCAGAACATCCAGGTCTCGGCCGGCGCCACCGGCGCTCTGCCCAACCTGCACGGCACGCCGATCACGGCCAACGTCAACGTCGAAAGGGCCAGCTCAGCACGGTCGAGGAATTCGGCAACATCGGCTGCGCACCAACCTCAGCGGTGCAGCCGTCGCCTTGAAGGGACGTGGCGCGCATTGAGCTGGGGGTCAGCGACGCCACCACCGCCCGCATCGAGCGGCAAGCCCGCCACCGGCATCGGCGTGAGTCCCGTCCAACACCGGCAATGCGCTGTCCACGCCCGTGCCGTCCACGCCAAGATGAAGGAGCTGCGGCAGTTCTTCCGCAAAGGCATGGAATGGCAGGTGCCCTACGACACCTCGGACTTCGTCGACATCTCCATCAGAGCAGGTGGTGACACGCTGGGTGAAGCCATCGTGCTGGTGTTCCTGGTGATGTTCCTGTTCCTTCAGAACATCCGCTACACCCTCATTCCCACCATCGTGGTGCCGGTGGCGCTGCTGGCCACCTTCGGCGTGCTGCTCTCGCTGGGCATGTCCATCAACGTGCTCACGATGTTCGGCATGGTGCTGGTGATCGGCATCGGTGGATGGACGCCATCATCGTGGTGGAGAAACGTCGAGCGGATCATGAGCGAGGAAGGGCTGCCGCCCCGGCAGGGCCACCGTCAAGGCCATGGGTCAGATCTCGGCGCCATCGTGGGCGTGACCGTGGTGCTGATCTCGGTGTTCATCCCGCTGGCCGTCTTCGGCGGCGCGGTGGGCAACATCTACCGCCAGTTCTCGGCGGTCGTGGCCACTCCATCGGCTTCGGCCTTCCGGCGTCGGCGCCACGCTGGCGCTGTGCGCGCCTCGTTCCTGAAGCCGAGTCGAGGCTGGCCACCATCATGCCAAGAGCGGCTTCTTCGGCTGGTTCAACCGCGGCTTTGCCAGCACGGCCAAGCGCTGAAACAGCATGGCCCGCGTCATCCGGCGTCTCGGCCTGGTGGATGCTGCTCTATGGCGTCATCATCGGTGTCACGGCCTTCTTCTTCATGCGCATCCCTCGGGCTTCCTGCCCAACGAGGGACCAGGGCTACATCGTGGTGAACGTCCAGCTGCCGCCCGGTGCCTCGCAGGAGCGCACGCTGGATGCCGCGAAGCACAGATCGAGCAGTTCGCGATGGCGCAGCCCGAGGTCAAGAACACCATCGGCGTGCTGGGCTTCTCGTTCAGCGGCAACGGCCAGAACGCGGCCATCGCCTTCGTGACGCTGGAAGGACTGGAACGAGCGCCAGGTGAAGAGCACTCGGTCGCCGCCCCTGGCCCAGCGGGCCCAGATGGCATTGGCGGGCATCCGCGATGCCTTCGTTCACTGCGCTGTCGCCGCCGGCCATTGCCGAGCTGGCAACGCCAGCGGTGCGACGCTGCGACTGCAGGACCGCTCCAGCAAGGGGCCACGACGCCCTGATGCGAGGCGAGCAAGCAGCTCACGGGCCTGGCCGCGAAGAGCGGCATGTTCGCCATGGTGCGGATGGACGGTCTGGATGACGCTCCGCGGCGCAGGTCGACATCGACCGCGAGAAGGCCAATGCCCTGGGCGTGCCGTTTGCGTCCATCAGCAGCACGCTGTCCACGATGATGGGCTCCACCATGCGGAACGACTTCCCAACCCAGGGACGTCTGCAGCGCGTCTGCGGTGCAGGCTGATGCCGAGGACCGCATGCAGCCCCAGGACATCCTGAAGCTGAACGTGCTGGACACTGCGGGTGCCGTCGTGCCCTTCTCGTCCTTTGCCAGCGTGCGCTGGGCGGGTGAGGTCCGATGCAGACCATCCGCTAGCAACGGATACCCGTCCATCCGGCTGGAATTCACGCCGCTGCCGGGCATCAGTACCGGTGACGTGACGGGCGCAAGGTCGAGCAGCTGGTGGCCGAACTGCCGCAGGGCTACGGCTACGAAATGGACCGGCATCTCCCTCGAGGAGAAAACGCTCCGGCTCGCAGGTCTACATCCTGTACGCCTTCTCGCTGCTGGCCATCTTCCCTGTGCCTGGCCGCCCCTGTAGAAAGCTGGGCCATCCCGCCGTCGGTGCTGCTGGTGGTGCCGCTGGCGTGCTCGGTGTCGTCCTGGCGCCCAGCAATGGGGCGGGCTTGAGAACGAGCGTCTACTTCAAGCTCGGCATGATCACCATCATCGGTCTGTCGGCCAAGAACGCCATCCTGATCATCGAGTTTGCCGAGGAGCCGCATGAGCAACAGGGCAAGTCGGTGGCCGCTGCGGCGCTTCAGGCTGCGCACCTGCGGTTCCGCCCCCATCCTGATGACTCTGCTGGCGTTCACGCTGGGCGTGGTTCCGCTGAGCTGTCGCCACCGGTGCCAGCTCAGCCAGCGGCGCGCCATCGGTACCGGTGTCGTTGGCGGGATGATCTCGGCCACCGTGCTGGCGCTGCTGTTCGTGCCGCTGTTCACGGCGATCGTGATGTGGCTGTTCCGTCGTCGTGACACCCTGGCTACGGAACCCGACGCATCTGAGGCCTTCCATGACTACCATCACTGAGCGCCTGGGGACGCCTCCCCGCCTCTCGCCCGGCGGCACACACGGCAGGCGAGCCGTGCCGGGCAGGGCACGGATGCCGGCCCGCCTGAGTGTGCTGACAGCTCTGCTGGTGCTGGCCGGCTGCGGTTCGCTGGCCCTCTGCTGAAGAACCCGGACGCCCCGGTGCCCGACCAGTTTGCCCACGCCCAGCCCCATGACGCCGCCGCCCGCCCGTCGGCGTCCCAGGACGCGGCCGGCAATCCGGTCACCCCGCTGCCGCCCAGCCGGTGGCGGCCGACATCGGCTGGGAAGGAGTTCTTCGTCAACCCCGCGCTGCAGCAGCTCATCCAGATCGCGCTGGACAACAACTGACCTGAGACTGGCTGCGCTCAACGTCGAGCGTACCCAGGCCCTGTACTGCATCCAGCGTGCTGATCGGCTGCCCTCGGTCAACGGCTCCTTCGGCCTGCAGCGTCAGCCCAGCGTGCTCACCGGGAACAGACCAGCAACTACAGCATCGGTCTGGGGCATCACGGCCTTCGAGCTGGACTTCCTCGGACGGGTGAAGGATCTGAGCCCGGGCGGCATTGTCCAGCTACGATGGCCACGGAAGAAGCACAGCGCACCGCGCAGATCGCCCTGGTGGCGGGCGTGGCCAACGCCCACCTCGGCCTGCAGTCCTGGACGAGCAGCTGGCGCTGACCCACGCCACGCTGAAGACGCGAGAGGATTCACAGCAGCTCACCCAGCTGCAGTACCGCAACGGCGCTGCCTCCGAGCTGGATGCCAAGCAGGCGGATTCGCTGGTCTACACGGCGCGCGCTACCCTGGCCACGCTGCAGCGCCAGCGTGACGTGGGCTCTATGACGCCTGGCTGCGCTGGGTCAGCAGCTCCGGCCGAGCTGATCACGGCCGACACGCACGGCGACCGGGTCGAGCTGCAGGAGCTGCCGGCCGGCATTCCGTCCGAGACGCTCATGCGCCGCCCGGACATCCGCCAGGCTGAACTGAAGCTGCGGGCCGCCGAGGCCAACATCGGCGCGGCACGGGCCGCCTTCTTCCCGCGCATCTCGCCTCACGGCCACGGCCGGTTTCCTGGCAGCCGCCAGCTGGACGACCTGTTCGACCACGGCAAGTTCATCTGGACGCTGAACCTGGAACGCCGTGCTGCCGATCTTCGACTACGGCCGCAACCGCGCCAACCTGACGCGTCCAAGGTCGATCAGAAGATCGCCATCGCGAGCTACGAAAAAGGCTATCCAGACCGCCTTCCAGGAGGTGTCGACGCGCTGGCCAACCGCCGGGGTCTCGTCGAGGCAGCCTCGATGCCCAGCAGGGTCTGGCTCAGGACCGAGGGCGAGCGGCTGGAGCTGGCCAATCCCTGCGCTACAAGAACGGCGTGGCCGGCTACTGACGTGCTGGACGCTCAGCGTTCGCACTTGCGTGCCCAGCAGGCGCTGATCACGGCCACGGCGCAGCGTCAGAACCTGGTGGAGCTGTGCATAGGCGGCGGCTGCAGTGATCGCCTGACGTCCACCGCGCCGTCCCCGGACCGGATGTAGCCCCCGCAGCCAGGGGCTGTCATCCGGTTTTTCTTGGGGCACGCCCTCAAAATTGACAAAAACGCCACAGACGGTATAGTTCGCGGCCTGTGCGGTCGTCACGAGATACGCACCCACTGGCATCCGCCGCCGGTCCCGTCCGGCGCACGGTGTCCTGACACAATGCAAGCCCCGCGCCATCCTCTCGCGCCGGCGCCCGTCCCGTCCCGTGCCCTCGACCGCCTGCCGGCACGCAATCACATCGTCCACCCGCTCCTGCCGCCTGATCCCACGAATCGCCTCGCCCCTGCTACCTGATCGACGAGACCCGTCTGCGCGCCAATCTGGAAAACCATTTCCGCCCGGTTGCGTGAACGCTCAGCCAAGGCGCTGCTCGCCCTCGCGCTTTTGCCGGCTGGTCGGTCTTTTCCGCTGATGCGTGAGTACCTGGACGGCACCACCTCCTCGTCGCTCAACGAGGTGCGCTGGGGCACGAGAAATTCGGGTGGCGAGACCCACGGCTACAGCGTGCCTGGGCCCCCGGCGAGGTCACCCGAGCCGCCCGTCTGGCCGACAAGCTGATTCCCAACTCCATCAGCCAGCTCAAGCGCCTGTCCAATCTCTGCAGCAAGACCTCGCTGGGCCTGCAGGCTCCAACCTGCGGAGTAACTGCCCTACCTGCTGGCCGACCCCTGCCCCGCCCCAACAGCCGACTGGGCGAATCCGATCCCGCCTGCATCGGCAGGTGGCCGACCTCATCAGCGGCGTGATGATCCACAACAATTGCGAGAGACCGCAGTCTGGAGCAGTTCTCCGGCATGCGTCGATCGCATCGGAACGGACGTTCGGCCCGCTGCTCAAGCGCCTCGTCGGGTGAGCCTGGGCGGCGGCATCCACTACACGGCCCCTCGGCTACCCGCTGGAGTGTTCTGGCCGACTGGCTGCGCGCCTTCGCCGACCGCATGCAGGTGCGAGGTCTCCACCTGGAACCCGGCGAGGCTGCCGTCACCGGTGCCGCCACGCTGGAAGTGACGGTGCTGGACGTGCTGGAACGCGCCAAGCCCATCGCCATCATCGATGCCTCCATCGGGGCCCCACACTGGACCTGCTCACCCATGGACGCCGGCCCGCGTGCTGCCCGATGAAGGCCCCTGGCGCTGCCAGCTGGCCGGCAACACCCGCCTGGCCGGCGACATCTTCGGCGAGTTCTCCTCATCCGCGCGCCCCGGCGACCGCATCTCGCCTGCAGGACGCGGGCGGCTACACCACGGTCAAGAAGAACTGGTTCAATGGCGTGCCCTGCGCCCGCCATCGCGTCAGAAGGCTTGATGGCCGCATCGAGATGCAGCGCCGCTTCGGCTACGAAGACTACCGCGACAGCCCCGTCCTGACGCGGCAGTCCTCCCCACGGCCGCCGGCATTTACCTCTTGCCGGATGGCGGTTTACAACCCTCTCAACTCTGAGTCATCCCGGCATGAAAAAATGTCCGATCATTGGCGCTATGAGTGCGGTCATGTGGTGGCCTGCGAAATGCGCCCAGCACAACTCGCAGCTTGGTACCCATCCACTGGCTTCCGCAACCCGGCCAAGTGTCAGCAGATGATCGACAAAATCCATGCCAGGGCAGCCTGCAGGAGACCGCATCCTCGAAGCAGACGCACTGGATGCGCTGGACATCGACGCCACCTGCGCTCATCCGCCGGCTCGACATCCACATCATCAACGTGGCCTGCCTTTTGTCATATGGCGGCAGATGCGGGTGTTTCGACACCGGCGCCGCCTACCTCGACACGGCCATCCACGAAGATCCGGCCAAGATCTGCGAGCAGCCGCCCTGGTATGCCAACTATGAATGGAAAGTACCGTGACGAGTGCCAGCAGAAAGGCGTCACGGCCATCCTCGGCATCCGGCTTCGGATCCGCGTCGTCAACGCCTACGCGGCGCTGGCACAGCAGCGCTGGTTCGACGTCGACTCGCTCGACATCATCGACGTGAATGCCGGCAGCCACGGGCCGCTCTCGCCACCACGCAACCCCGAGATCAACTCCGCGAGTCCACCGGTCAGGCCTGACCTGGCAGCAGGGACAGTGGGTTCCCAAACCAGATGTTCGAGGTACGCCGCACTGACGACCCGCCGGTCGTGGGCACCGAGCACCCACCTGACCGGCCACGACGATCCACTCGCTGTCGCAGATCCTGCAAAGATCCCCACCATCCGCTTCTGGATGGGCTTTCTGCGTGAACACTGCATCAACGCCCTCCTCGGTGCTGAAATCACTGGGCCTGCCTCCGGACGCCCGTGCAGCTCGACTCCGGCCAGGAGGTGGTCGCTGCAGCCGGTCAAGGCGTGCCGCCCGACCCGGCCTCGCTGGCGCCGACCACACCGGCAAGACCGCATCGGCACGCCGCTCAAGGGCGGCGAAAGGACAGCAAGGCGCAGGTCGTCTCCCTCTACACACGTCTGCGACCACGCCGAGACCTACGCCGAGATCGGCAGCCAGGCCATCTCCTTACACCGCCCGGTGTGCCAGCTGCCGCTGCAGCACTGCTGATCGCCGACGGCACCCGGATGCGCAGCGCATGTGCACGTGGAAGAGCTGCCGCCCCTGCCGCTGCTCCGACCCAGGGCCGGCCATGGCCTGCCCACCCCGCGTGCGCGAGGGCATCACGGGACGCGGCGCTGGAAGACGCACCAGCGCCAGGACGCCTGGCACCGAGGGCTGAAACAAAACGCCCTTCGGGCGCTGGCAGGCCGGATCCCCGAACGGGGACCGACAGACCAGGACTTACCCGGGCCACGGCTTCGACGCGGATGGTGATCAGCACGTCATCGCTGACGGCGGGCACGAACTTGCCTCAGACCGAAGTCCGAGCGCTTGATTCGCGTGAGTTCGCTAGCCCAGCGCGTCCTTGCGCTTCCATCGGGTGCCTCTTGGCCGAGAACGAATCGATCGTCATCGTCACGGGCGGGTCGTGCCCTTGATCGTCAGGTTGCCCCTCGACGGCCACCGGCGTGTCATCACCTTGAACACGATGCGGGTGGATTTGAAGTCCGGATGCTTGGACGAATCGAAGAACTCGGCGCCACGCAGGTGCTCGTCCAGGGCGTCGGAGCCCGTGTCCACCGAGGTCGTGTCGATCTCGACATTCACCGCACCGGTCTTGGCAGCGGCGTCATAGACGATCGTGCCGGAGGTGCCATCGAAGCGGCTTTCCTGCTCGGACAGGCCCATGTGTACGAGAAGTTGGCGAACGAGTGGGTCGGATCCACCACGTAGCTCTTGGGCGTTGCCAGCGCGGGTGCCGAGAAAGCCATGGCCAGCACGGGAATGGCGGAGAACTTGATCAGTTTTTTCATCATTACCAGCTCCTTTGTTGTTTGGATGATGTTGTTTGGATGGACTTGAAACAGTCAGGGGACAGGTAGACCTGGGGCCAGCCGCCCCGGTTGATCGGCAGGAAGACTTCCGCCGAAGAAAATCACACACCCGAGGACAGGCGCACGTCAGGAGGGAAAAAGCCCCCGACAGGCGCCCGGCCCGCCATTGGGCAGCCACGTTCAGGTCGAAGCGGATCGTCACGTCGCCGGCCACAATGTCGGTCGAAGCTCAGTCGCCTTCGCCGATGGCGATCACCACGCTTGATGGAGAGCGATCCTGAGAACGCAGCCCTGTTGCCATCAGTTTTGAAGGTGGCGGAAGCTCACGTCCTTCGTCGTGCCCTTGATGGTCAGCTTGCCGGCGATCTCGTAGCTGCTCACCCCGTGGCGGTGATCGAGGTCGACTGAAACGGGCCTTGGGGAATTTCTCCACGTTGAACCACGGCGCCGTCACCACCTCGGAATCGGCATCGGGCGAGGCTGGGCATCCACGCTGCCCAGCCTCGACATCCAGCGAAGCCTTGCTGGTCTCAGGCTTGGCTCACCGAAGCTCACCTGGCCCGAGAACTGCTTGAAATGGCCATCGAGCTTCACGCCCAGCTGCTGATACTGGAAGGCCACCTTGCTACCGGCGGGCTCCATTTTCGTGTATTCGACGGCAGCCGCTGCACGGGCAGCGCCACCAGGGCAAAGGCGGTGGCCAGCGCCACCGGCAGGCGAGAGCAATACGCATCGTTGTCGCTCCAGTCTGAAAAAGGGAATTCGGGGAAAAACGGAATCAGTCGATCGCAACGGAAGGGCGCAGCCGTGCAATCGGCGCATCCGATACATCGTGCCATCCTTCTGCACGTGCTGGTGCACCAGGGCAGCTAGCAGATGGCCAGCCACCATGACCAGCAGGGGCAACATTGAGGCCCAGGTGCAGGGGTGGAGAGCTGCCTCGCCCAGCTCCAGGTTGCGCCCGATCAGGCCAGGCAGCGGCAGCACACCGAACCACACCGTCTGAAAGCCCTGGCCGAGCTTCATGAGCCAGCCCGACAGCGGAATGGCCAGCATCAGCACATCAGCAGGGCCAGATGGCCGAGATGGGCCGCCAGCCGCATCAGCGGCGAGGTGGCGGCTGGCGGCCGACGGCGGCGGCGACACCAGGCCGCCAGCCCAGGCGCACCAGCACCAGCAGGAAGATCGTCACGCCCGCCCACTTGTGCCACGAGAAGTACTGAAGCTTGGCGGGCGACATAGGCAGACCTGTCATGTAGAAGCCCAGGCCGATCAGCCCGGAACAGCGCTAGGGCAATCAGCCAGTGCAGGGCAATGGCGGGAGAGGAATATCGAGCAGGTTTGTCTGTCATGGAAAAGCTCCAGGAGGCCCCCAGCGGGTCACGTCCGATGAAAACGTCCGGAAAAGCGAAGGGCGATGACGGCAGGCACACCAGCGAAACCCTGCTCCGTCGTCGCCCGGATGCACATCAGTCAGCCGGCAGTCCGCTGCCCCCGCGGAAAGATCATTCCGCGTGGCAGGCCGAGCGTACCGAACCGACAGGCCACAAGGTACAGCACCCCGCGACATCGCGTACCGCTCGCCATGTCGAGACTGTAACGGCAATGACCACAAAACAAAGTCAGCCAATAGATAACTTATATCTCACAAATCGGAACAATCTATTCCACGTCCCGGCAAGCGGTTGCGCCAACATCCTTGCCTGGCCGCTTTCCGCCGGCCTCCCCCACAGGGCCAGCGATGCCCAGCCCTTGGCTACCCCAATCCGCAACGCCGACCATCGTCAGGCGGCGTCCGACAGATGGTCGCGGCGTGATGACGACAGCATCGCCTCACCCCGGATGCCGGCGCCATCCGAGGGCCATCAACCACCCTCACCCTGTCACCTTTCGCCGCCGCCGCGCCGACGGATGGACAGACAGGCGGACGAAGATGGTCATCGCGCCCCCATCCTCTCAAACGATCATTGTTCGCTATCAATCCAGTAAGACAATTCAATAGACCTATTGACCTGCGCTCCGTAAAGTCCCGGCATCGACGATGACGTCCCCTTCCCCGGCGTCACGACACGTCGGGCTACCGACTAACCTCCACGGAGAACAGCCACGACCCGCAGAACCCCACCCCTGCGATAGTCCTCGTCATGACCACCACGGCTGCGCCGGTGGTCGACAAACCAGAACAGCTCTGACGGCTCGGCCCGCGCGGCCCGGTACTGATGCAGGACTGGCACCTGCTGGAGAAGCTTGGCTCACCAGAACCGGGAACGCATCCCCGAGCGCGTCGTCCACGCCAGTGCGTGCCTTCGGCACCTTCACCGTCACCCAGACATCACGCACCGCACCTGTGCCAGCATCTTCTCGGAAGTGGGCAAGGTCAGCCGCTGGTCACGCGCTTTCCACCGTGGCCGGAGAGATGGGCGCGCCGACGCCGAGCGTGATGACGCAATGCCTTTCGCGTGAAGTTCTCACACCGAACGCAAATGGGACCTCGTGGGCAACAACACTTCGTCTTCTTCCATCCGCGATCCACCCAGTTCCGGACTTCATCCACACGCAGAAGCGCCATCCGCGCACCCACCTGCGCAGCGCCACGGCCGCCTCAGACTTTCTGGAGCTCGTCGCCCAGAATCCCTGCGCCCAGGTCACCATCCCATGAGCGACTGGGCATCCTGGCCAGCCTGCGTCTCATGAACGGGCCACGGCAGCCACATCTGCAGTCTCTGGAATGCCCAGGGCGAACGCTTCAGGTCAAGTTCCACTTTCAGGTGCAGCAGTTAGGCCATCGCACCTCACCCAACGAAGAGGCCGGAGGCCCTCATCGGCAAGACCCGCGAAAGCTACCAGGAGGATCTCCTCAACGCCATCGATGCGGCGAATTTCCAAATGGACGCTGTATATCCAGGTCATGCCCGAGGCTGACGCCGAGAAGACACCCCTGAAACCCTTCGACCTGGACAAGGTCTGGCCGCACGCCGACTACCCGCTGATCGAGGTGGGCGGATGGAGCGCGAACCGCAACCCCGAGAACCACTTCGCCGAGATCGAGCAGCTGGCCATGTCGCCCGCAACCCTGGCACCCGGCATTGGCGCCAGCCCCGACAAGGTGCTGCAGGCCGACCCTTCGTCACGCCGACGCCCACCGCTACCGCCTGGGCACGCACCACGAGGCTGCCCGTCAACGCGCCGCGCCCGTGCATCACCAGCCCACACCGACGGCCAGATGAACTTCACGGGCCACAGGAGTGGCGCGGTCGACGCCCACCACGAACCGAACTCGTTCGGGGCGCGGTGCAGGCCCCGCAGTTCCGCGGAACCGCCCCTGAAGATCAGCGGCGACGCCGATCGCTACGATCACCGCGAAAGGGCAATGATGACTCAGTCAGCCAGGTGGGCTGTTCCGCCTGCGCGGTGCCGCGCAGCAGGAACGGCTCTTTGCCAACATCGCCAGCTCGATGGTGAAAGGTGCCCGCCTTCATCATCGACCGCCAGCTGACCCACTTCGACCGGGCCGGCCTTACGGCGCCGTGCGCAAGGCCCCTGAAAGCGCGCGGCATCGCTTTCACGCAGGATGCGAAGCGAAGGCCTGATCACGATAAAATAGCGATTCCGCCAACGGCCCCGCTCACGCAGCCCGCATCCGCATCCATCCAGCGTCGTCCACCGGCTCAACTCATGCATCACGGCGCCCGGCGCCGGAAAGATCACGCTGGTCGCGCACCGCCGCAGGCACGCCCGCACATCCGCCATTCCGTGTCCTTCACCACCTGCGCGCGTGGGCGATAGCACGGCGTAGCGACTATTTCTTCACCGACGAGCCCGATTTCATGGCGGCGCGATGCCGGCGAAATTCCTGAATGGGCGAGGTGCATGGCAGCCTGCGCCATCGCGCGCCTCTGGATCGACGAGCAGATTGCAGCCGGCACCGACATCGTGCTGGAAATCGACTGGCAGGGCGCAGCCTAGTGTGCAGGCGCGCCTACCCCGAGGCCAGTTCCATCTTCGTCGTGCCGCCTTCACTGCAGTGCTGCAGCAGCGCCTGCAGACCTGGGCAAGGACAGCGCCGCCACCATCGAGCGCCGTCTCGGCGGCAGCCCGCAGCGAACATGGCGCGCCGGGCAGTTTCACTATATCATTGTCAATCAAGACTTTGAGCAGGCACGGCAACAGCCTCGTCAGCATCGCAGACTCGGCCCGCTGCCGCCCGCGAGGCTGCCCAGAACGCCTCGCTGTCCAATCCCTAGGCAGCGACCGCCTGAACCAAGGACCTTCCTCCATGGCCCGCATCACCGTCGAAGATTCGCTGAAACAGATTCCCAACCGCTTCGAGCTGACCCTCATCGCCACCTATCGCGCCCGCATGCTGGCCCAGGGTCACACCCCGAAGGTGGAAAGCCGCAACAAGCCCACCGTCACCGCCCTGCGTGGCGTGGCCGCCGGCCAGATCGTGCCGTGATGCCGCGGCGCGTCCCCACGTAAGCACCCGCCGGGAAGCAGGATCGCCGCACGCGCGGCCCCCTGCCTCGCGCGGTCCTGTCTCCTATTTCCCGCCAGCCCATCATGCCCTCCTCGTCCGGCTCCGACACCGATACGGCCCTGCCGATGACCGACGCACCGGGTTCCCTCCCGGCAACGGAACACAATCCCGGCGACGAGGCTTCCTGGCAGGCGCCGGCATCCGCCGCGACCCGTCCTGACCCGGCGAAAGCTCCCCAACCTTAACGAGCGCCCGGCTGACGACAGATGCCTGCCCAGCCCACGGCCGCCCCCGTCATCACTGCCTTCACTGGCCGCCCACCTGGCGCTGTCTGCCGGAGGCGACGAGCCCACCTGGGCTCGACCTGGTGTCACTTGAGCCCCTGCTGGCTGAGGCCCGTACCCACTCGCCTGGAGACCGACCTGCAGCGCATCCGCAGCGCCTTCCGGCTGGCCGAACAAGCCCACAGCGGCCGAAGCGCTCCAGCGGCGAACCCTACATCACTCACCCCATCTCGGTGGCACTCATCTGTGCCAGCTGGCATGCCTCGACGCTCGACGCCCCTGTGCGCCGCCCTGCTACGACACGCTGGAAGACACTCGCCGTCAGCCAGGCCGAGCTCACCCCAGCAGTTCGCGCCGCGTCGTGGCGAGATGGTCGACGGCCCGTCCAAGCTCGACAAGATGGAGTTCGGCAGCCGCGAAACCGCCCAGGCCGAAACCTTCCGCAAGATGCTGCTGGCCATGGCGCGTGACGTGCGCGTCATCCTGGTCAAGCTGGCCGACCGGCTGCACAACATGCGCACGCTCGATGCCGTCAGCCGCCACCGTCAGGTACGCATCGCCAACGAGACCATCGAGATCTCACGCCCCCATCGCCAACCGGCTGGGGCTGCACAGCCTGTTCCGCGAACTGCAGGACCTGTCCTTCCGCTACCAGCACCCGCTGCGCTATCGCACGCTGGCCAAGGCCATGCAGGTGGCCGCGCGCACCCGACGCGACGCCTTTGGCCGTGTCACCAGCACCATCGAGAAGGCGCTGGCGAGAATGGGCGTGCAGGCCGAGATCAGTGCCCGCGAAAAATCGCTCTACTCCATCTATCGCAAGATGGTGGACAAGCACGTCTCGTTCTCCGAGGGTCTACGACCTCTTCGGCGTGCGCCCTGATCGTGCCCGACCTGGCCGCCTGCTACCTGGCGCTGGGTGCCATCCACAGCGCCTTCAAGCCCAACACCAGCCGCTTCAAGGATTTCATCGCCATCCCCAAGAAGGCGGCTACCAGTCGCTGCACACCACCGTGGTCGGCCCGCACGGCGGCGGCGATCGAGTTCCAGATCCGCACGCCCCAGATGCACCGCGTCGCCGAAGCCGGGCGTCGCCGCCCACTGGCTCTACATAGACCGAAGGCGAAACGCCGGCAACCAGCAGATCAAGACGCTGGACTGGCTCTCAAGTCGCTGCTCGACATCCAGCAGCAGACCGGCGACTCGCTGAATTCATCGATCACGTCAAGGTCGACCTCACCCCGACGCCGTCTACGTCTTCACGCCCAAGGGCCAGATCCGGCCTGCCGCGGGCGCCACCGTCATCGACTCCCCGCCCTACAGCGTGCACGACCGACCTGGGCAACCAGTGCGTGGCTGCCCGCATCAACGGCGACCCGGTGCCGCTGCGCACCGAGCTCACCCACGGCGACATCATCGAGGATCATCGCCGACCCCAACGCGCGCCCCAGCCCCTCCTGGCTCACCTTCGCCCGCACCGGCAAGGGCCCGCGCCGAGATTCGCCACTCCTGCGGCGCATGAAGCACGACGAAACTCCGTCGAACTGGGCCGCCGGCTGATGACCCAGTCCCTGGCCAGCCTGCGCATCGACATCGACGAGCTCAGATCCCGCCGTGCTGGACAAGGCCGCCCGCGACACCGCTGCCAAGTCCCTCACCGATCTCTACGCCGACATCGGCCTGGGCCTGAAGCTGGCCCCGGTCGTGGCGCGAGCCATCTCGCTCGACATCAGCGGCGGCACCGGCCGCAGCGCCGTCACCTCGGCCCTGGCCCCGCACACCGCTCCCATCGTCATCCAGTCCATCGACGGTATCTCGCTGCAGGCCGCCACCTGCCACCCGGTGCCCGGCGACCGCATCATCGGCCAGATGCGCGGCGGCCATGGCCTGTCCATCCACCGCATGGATTGCGAGACCGCCCGCAAGCAGATCAGCCGCGACGCCGAACGCTGGATCGACGTGGAGTGGGACGAGGAGTCAGCGGCATGTTCCCGCACCCTCATCGAGATCACCGCCGACGACGAGCGCGGCATCCTGGGTCGCATCGCCAGCGAGATCACCGCCAGCAATGCCGACATCCTGCAGGTCGCCATGGACACCGAGTCTGAACAGGTGGCCATCATCCGCTTCACGCTGCAGGGTCCAGGACCGCGACCACCTGGCCGAAGTCTTCCGGCGCCTGCGCAAGCTCCCTACAGACCCGCACCATCACCCGGGCCTGACACGCCAGGGCCGGCTCTCTGCAGGCCAGCACCAGGCATATCTGCCTCATGAAAAACACCCATCGCCCGCCAAGGCAATGGGTGTTTCTTGTTGACCTTTCATGCGGCCCGGCAAGCCGGGCCCATGTACCCATCACTTGCGACGTGCGTTCTTCATCGAGTCCATCGCCACGGCCAGCACGACGATGCCGCCCTTGATGATGTACTGCCAGTACGGGTTTCACACCGATGTGAGCTGAGACCGTAGTTCAGCAGCTGGAAGATGATCACGCCCATCACCACGCCGGCCACCGTGCCCACGCCGCCGCTGAACGACACGCCACCGATCACGCAGGCAGCAATGGCATCAAGCTCGTACATGAAGCCCAGGTTGTTCGTGGCCGAACCGATACGTCCCGCCTCCAGCATGCCGCCGAAGGCATAGAAGATGCCCGACAGCACATAGATGCCGATCAGGTTCAGCGTGACGTTGACGCCGGACACGGCTGCGGCTTCCGGGTTGCCGCCGATGGCGAAGAGGTTCTTGCCGAGAGCGGGTCTTGTTCCACAGCACCCAGGTGAACACGATGGCTACCAGTCGCATAGATGGTGATGTAGCTGAGGCGGAAATTGCCCAGCCCACCCATCGGGATGGAGAAGTAGCCCTGCGTGAAGCTGCGGAACGCGCTGTCAGCCCGCGATCGGCGCCGAGCCCACCGCGTCGTGGTACAGCGAGTTCACGCCGTGAGGCGATCAGCATCGTGCCCAGCGTGGCGATGAACGGCGTCACGTTCAGGATGGCCACGATGATGCCGTCGAGCAGGCCGATCAGCGCGCCGATGGCGCACACCAGCAGGATGACCACCGGAATGGGCATCACGCCCATCTCGGGGAACACCTTATTGACGTTGTCGATCTGCCTGCAGCAGGTGGCAGCCACCACGGCAGCCAGACCCACCTGGCGACCCACCGACGAGGTCGGTGCCTCGCGTGACGATCACACCAGCCACACCCAGCGCGATGATCATCCGCACCGACGACTGCGTGAGGATGTTGGACAGGTTGGTGATGTTGAGGAAGGTGCTGTCCTGGGTGATGATGACGGCCAGCAGGATCACGAATACGAAATACAGCGCGTATTCCTTGAAGAAGTCCCCGGCCATCTGCAGGGGCGTGCGAGAAGCTCACGGTGAATCCTCTTTACAGGTATTTGGCAGCCAGCTGCAGGATCTCTTCCTGGCTGGTTTCCCGGGTGTTGACGATGCCGGCCACGCGACCGTTGCTCATCACCAGAATGCGGTCGGACACCCCAGCAGCTCCGGGCATCTCGGACGAGATCAGTCGATGATGCTCTTGCCCTGTACCGCCAGGTCGTTGATCAGCTGATAGATCTCGAACTTCGCCCCCACGTCGATGCCGCGTGTGGGTTCATCCAGCATCAGGATGTCAGGCTTGGTCAGCAGCCAGCGTCCGATGACGACCTTCCGCTGGCTGCCGCCGAGAGCGAGCCGATCTGCGTGCGACGGCTGGGCGTCTTCACGTTCATCGACTTGACGGCCAGTCGGTGTCACCCTGCATGTTCTTCTGCTGCAGCAGACCCGCATGCTCGTAGTGCGGCATGTTGGCGATGAGCGAGTTGAAGTCCACGCCCAGCCCGGCAAAGATGCCGGTGGCGCGCCGCTCTTCCGTCACCAGAGGCAAAGCCGTTGCGGATGGCCTCGACGCTGCTGGTGTTGCGCACCTCCTCGCACGCACCCGAACCACGCCTGAACTGGCCTCACGGATGCCGAAGAGCGTCTCCACGATATCGGTACGCTTGGCACCCACCAGCCCGGCAATGCCCAGGATCTCGCCCCGACGCAGATCAAAGGACACATCCTGGATGGACGGCTGGTTACGGGCCGTCAGCCCCGAACCTCCAGCACGACCTCGGCCGGCTTGTTGGTCTTCTCCGGGAAGCGCTCGCCCAGTTCACGACCGACCATCATCTTGATGACATCATCGAAGGTCAGACCCGCGACAGGTCGCGTGTCGATCCACTGGCCGTCACGCAGGATGGTGATCTCGTCGCAGATGCGGAAGATCTCATCCATCTTGTGCGAGATGTAGATGATCCCGCAGCCACGATCCTTCAGCTTCTGAATGATGCCGAAGAGATGGTTGACCTCCTTCTCGGACAGCGAGGAGGTGGGCTCGTCCATGATGACGATCTTCGCGTTGTACGAGAACGCCTTGGCGATCTCGATCATCTGCATCTGCGAAACCGTCAGTTCAGCCACCTTCTGGCGCGGATCCACGTCGATGCCCAGCTCGTCGAAGATCGCCTTCGTGTCGCGGTACATCTTCGCATGATCGATGAAGGGCCCTTCTGGGGATAGCGCCTCAGCCAGAGGTTGTCCATCACTGACACCTGCGGCACCAGGTTCAGCTCCTGGTGCACCCGATGGAAATGCCGTTCTCCAGCGCTTCCTTCGAAGTGCGGTGCGCGACCGGACGGCCGCAGAACAGGATCTCGCCCGCGTCAGCATGGTAGATGCCGAACAGGCACCCTGAGCAGCGGGATTCTGCCCGCACCGTTCTCACCCATCAGGGCATGCACGGAATGGGGCCTGACCTTCAGCTGCGCATTGTCCAGCGCCTTGACGCCGGGAGAAGCTCTCTGTTGATGCCGCGCATCTCCAGCAGGAACTCGCCTGCCGGTGCAGCATCGCTCATCGGGGGTGACATCGAAGCGCCTCTTGTTCTTGCGATGACAAGGAAACGGGCGCAAGCGCCCGTTTCTCGGCATCAGCGCCGGATCATTTCAGGAATTCACCCAGGTTGTCCTTGTCCACACCGATGTAGGGCAGACGCAGATAACGCTGCTTGAACTCGTAGCCGGTCCCTTCGGCAACATCCCTTGCCGGCGATCAGGGTTGGGCAGCACGGCCAGGATGGCCTTGGCCTGAGCAGCACCGTCGTTCAGCACGGTACCGGCCAGGTCACCCTTCTTGACCAGCTGCAGGGCTTCCGGCAGGGCATCCACACCGAAGATGGGCAGCTTCTTGCCCTGGGCCTTGGCAGCCTCGATGGCACCCATGGCCATGGAGTCGTTGTTGGAGATGATCACCTCGATCCGGTTGGCATTCGGGCCGGACAGCCAGGCCTGGGCAGTATGTCCTTGGCCTTGGCGGCATCCCAGAGGGCGGCGTCCATGTACAGGCGCTCGGTCTTCACGCCTTGGCTTCCAGCTCCTTCACGACCCACTCGGTACGGGCTCTCGGCATCCGGGTGACCCGGCTCACCAGTGAGGGCGAACTGCAGCTTGCCGTCCTTGTTCAGGTCCCACTCGGATGGGCTTTCCAGCCCTGGCGATCAGGTCACCTGGATCACGCCGGACTGCACCGGGTCGGTACCGATGTAGTAGGCCTTGGCTAGAATCGATGGCTTTCTGGCCGGTCCTTGTTGAAGAAGTCACGGAACATCCTGGCCGCTGGCCTTGTCGATGACCGTGGTGCCGGCTGCGGGTCCACCAGGTTGATGGCCAGCGCCTTCACGCCACGAGCCAGCAGAATGTCGACCTGGTCGTTCTGCATCGACTGGTTGTTCTGCGAATCGTTCATCAGCAGCGAAATGTCTTTCTGCTGCTTGGCGATGCCCTCCAGCGACTTGCGCATGGTGGACAGTGAAGTTGTCGTCGTATTTGTAAATGGTGACGCCCACGCGATCGGCTGCCCGGGCGGCGGAAGCGAGGGTGGCGGCCGACAGCATGACAGCCAGGACAGTCTTCTTCATTGTCGTGATCTCAGTTTGAGAATTGCGTGGCCAGCCCGATCCGGAAAAATTCGGACCCTGACCCGGAAGACCTTCTGAACAAGCCGCATGCGGCGCGCCAAACATCCGCGTAAATCAGGGGAAAACCCTATAGGGGAAAAACCCTGGCCGCACCGTCGGCCGCTTTATCCACGGCATCCATCCATCAAGACGCCCGGAACATGCGTGGGTATTCACCTCCCCCTGCCCGGAAAAACTGATGACAACCGGACCCGACACCCCTGCTCCGACCTGTTCGAAGATCCTTCGCGACAGAATGATATCCCGCCGTCCGTATTCATTCTTCCACCTTTGCGGCGGCGCGAGTATACCCTCGACCATGGGCATGTGATAAAGTGCTCACCGCTGTCATCATGAAGCAACGCCCGGACGGCGGGAGTCCGAGCCGCCTGCCCGGAACTGTCAACGTGTGCGGAAATGGCTTGCCAGTCCGCGCACAACATGGCAACGTCGGAGACATTTCCGAGCCTCTCGTCGCCCGCTTCGGGCACAACCAACATCATGTTCGATCCCACCGAACACCCGCATCGCCGCTACAACCCGCTGCAGGACAGCTGGGTTCTGGTCTCCCCATCGTGCCCGACGCCCTGGCAGGGCCAGCAGGAAAACGTCGACGACACCCCCGTCCCAGCCATGACCCGAGCTGCTACTCTGTGCCCGGGCAACACGCGCATCGGTGGCGAGGTCAACCCTGACTACACGCAGCCCCTACGTCTTTCCCAACGACTTCCCGGCACTGCTGCCCGACACGCCTGAATACCGCTCCGACGATCCGCTCCTGAAGAGCATGGCGGTGCGGGGAACCGCGCGTCATCTGCTTCTCGCCCGATCACGGCAAGACGCTGCCGGAGCTTCGCACTGCCGTCATTGAGACCATCATCGCCACCTGGATCCAGCAGTACCGTGAACTGGGCGAACGCTGGCGCTGGGTGCAGATCTTCGAGAACAAGGGCGCGGCCATGGGCTGCTCCAACCCGCACCCGCATGGTCAGGGTCTGGGCCAGCGACTTCCTGCCCAACGAGGTCGCCCGCGCGGATGAATCCCAGCGCCGCTACTTCCAGGCCAATGGCCGCAGCCTGCTGCTCGATTACCGTCGAACGCGAGCTGCAGGAGCGCAGCCGCATCGTGGTCGAGGGCGAGCACTGGCTGGCCGTGGTGCCCTACCGCGGTCTGGCCCTTCGAGACCCTGCTGATGCCCAAGGCCGCGCTCGCCCAGCTGAGCGGACGCCACGCCCGAGCAGCAGAAGGATCTCGCCATCGTGCTGAAGAAGCTCACCAGCCGCTACGACAACCTTTTTCACACCAGCTTCCCGTATTCGATGGGCTGGCACGGTGCGCCGTTCGGCCAGGAAGATACGGCACACTGGCAGTGCCATGCGCATTTCTATCCGCCGCTGCGCTCGGCCACGGTGAAGAAATTCATGGTGGCTGCGATGCCGTGGCCGAGTCCCAGCGCGACCTCACCGCCGAACAGGCGGCCGAGGCGGCTGCGCGCCTCGCCGAGGTCCATTACCGAGAGGCAGCCAGCCGCTGACCTTTTCCCCGGCGTCGCTGCCTGGCCGCGTCCATCATCGACGCCGGTTTGCCCTGTTTCGCGGCAAACGTTTCCTGACGCTTTCATCGCAAGCATCCCGCAGACGCGACTGGTTCATCCCGGCAGGCGCCAGACACGCCGGGCATGAAACCCCGCATCCAACCTCCTCCGATCGCGAGCACCTGCCAGCCCTCCGCCCACGCCATCAGGACACCGCCGCCCTGCTGAAGCAGGAACTGGACGCCACGGCCACCCACGTCATCCGTGCACCGGGTCGTGTCAACCTGATCGGCGAGCACACCGACTACAACGACGGTTTTCGTGCTGCCCTGCGCCATCGACTTCGCCACCGAAGTCGCCATCGCGCCGCGTACCGACAATCGCATCGGGTCGTGGCCGCCGACTATGACAACCAGCGCGACGAGTTCGCCGCTGACGCACGTCCCCAACACAGTGACAAGGGGCTGGGCCAACTACATCCGTGGTGTCGTCGATGTCTTCATCCAGCGTTTTCGGTCCCGCTGCCCCACGGGCTGGACATGGTGGTCAGCGGCAACGTGCCGCAGGGTGCAGGTCTCAGCTCATCGGCTGCGCTCGAGAGTAGCCGTGGGCAAGGCGCTGCAGACGGCCTTTGGGCTCGATGCCAGCCTGCGCGACATCGCGCTGCTGGGCCAACAGGCCGAGAGCGAGTTTCGTCAGCTGCCGTTGCGGCATCATGGATCAGTTCATCTCGGCTCTTGGCAAGGACGGGCATGCGCTGCTCATCGACTGCCGCAGCCTGGAGACCGAGACGGCCGCCATCCCCAACGAACTGCGGGTGATGATCATCGACTCGAAGGTGCAGCGCGGGCTGGTGGGCAGCGAAGTACAACACCCGCCGCGAGCAGTGCGAGGCTGCGGCCGCCCACTTCGGCGTCAAGGCACTGCGTGATGTCGGCCTGGCCCAGCTGCAGGCTGCCCGCAATGAGCTGGACCCGCTCGTCTACCGGCGTGCCCGCCACGTCATCACGGAGAAACGCCCGCACGCTGGCGGCCGCCCAGGCGCTGCGTGCCCACGATGTGAGCGGCTCAGCACGCTGATGGCTGAAAGCCATGCCTCGATGCGCGATGACTTCGCCATCACCGTACCCCCATCGATGCCCTGGTGGAGATCGTCTCTGCCGTCATCGGCAAGCGGGGCGGCGTGCGGATGACCGGTGGCGGCTTCGGCGGCTGCGTGGTGGCGCTGGTCCTAGACTCGCTGGTCGATGAGGTGACGCAGGCCGTCCAGCGCGACTACCCGGCGCGCAGCGGCGGGCTCGTTGCTGAATCCCACCTGTGCCGTGCCGCGAAGGCGCACACGTACTCTGAACAGGCGCGGAAGGGGCCCCATCCGGCCCCAGGAGGTCTGACGGCTGCCCGCCATTCCACGACCGTACTCCGGTACAGGGTCGGGCGGACAGCATCCATGGTGTACCCTGATGCGCTTTCGGATCCTCTTCTCCCCGAACACCATGAAAGAAGCGCTGGCCCTCCCACCGGACTGACCCTGCGCAACCGCCGCGGCATCACCATCGGCCTGCCATCCGCTGGGCGCCACCTGGACATCGTGCCGGCTGCCGCTGCCCGACCAGGTGCGTGAGGTGCTGCTGGGCAGCCGCGACGTGGTGTCCATGCTGCTGGAAGGCGGCAGCTATCTGGGGCGCCAGCGTCGGCCGCTACGCCGGGCGCATTGCCCAGGCACGCTTTGGCGATAACGTGCTGGATGCCAACCAGCCGCCCCACATCCTGCATGGGGGCCGGCAGGGACTGGCCCGTCAGCTGTGTGACGCTGGATTCGGCCGATGCACACCAGGCCACGTTCCGGATCTTCCAGCCCGGCTGGCGACCAGGGCTTTCCGGGCAATCTGCATGCCACCGCGCAGTACCTGCTGGATGATGACGACGCCCCTGACGATCGTCTACTCCGCCACCACGGATGCACCACGCCCTGCAACTTCACCAGCCACGCTGTTTCAGCCTGAACGGCGGCGATGGTGATGACGGTCTGGCCCAGGTGCTGCAGATTCACGCCGATCGCCACCAGCCGGTGGGCACGGACGGCATTCCCGATGCCGCCCCTCGCGCGGTGGAAGGTACGGGCTTCGATTTCCGCCAGCCCAAAGCGGCTGGATGCCGACTTCCTGCGCGATCCCGACCAGCAGAAGGTCGAGGGTTACGACCACAGCTTCCTGCTGGGCGAAGCCCTCTCGAGACTCCTCGACCGGCGCTGCCCTGCAGCTGGCCGCTGAACTGCGCTCTGGCCGACGGTCGCGTCAGCCTGCAGGTCCACACCGATCAGCCAGCTCTGCACCTGTACACGGGGCAGTACCTGGGCGGCACCGAAAAGCGCGACGGCAGCCACTATGCCGACCTGGCCGGCGTGGCCCTGGAAAGCCAGTTCCCACCGGACAGCCCCAGCCACGGCCCGGGCCATCCTGCTGCCCGGACAGACCTACCGGCGCACCACGCGTTTCGACTTCCGCTTCTGAACTTCGCGGATCGGGCTCAGACCGGCGCGGGGTACTCCACCGACTCGATCAGCAGCTCCATCCGCCCCTGCGGCGTCATCAGCGACACTTCATCCCCCTCGCGCGCCTTGATGAGCGCACGCGCCACCGGCGAGATCCAGCTGATCTTGCCGGCCAGGGGATCCGTCTCGTCCGCACCGACAATCTGCACCCGACGCTCGGTGCCGTCGGGCTCACTATAGGTGACGGTGGCCCCGAAAAACACCTGATCATTGCCATGGTGTGCCGAGGGCTCGACCACTTCGGCACGGTCGATGCGGCGGATCAGGAAGCGGATGCGGCGGTCGATCTCGCGCAGCCGCTTCTTGCCGTACAGATAGTCGCCGTTCTCGAGACGGTCGCCGTTGGAGGCGGCCCACGACACCACCTGCACCACTTCCGGCCGCTCCACGTCCAGCAGGGTGGCTCAGCTCGTCGCGCAGCTCCTGATAGCCTGCACGGGTGATGTAGTTCTTGCCGCCCGGGACCTTCAGCTGTTCCGGCTCAGGTCGTCGTCATCATCGGCGTCGTCGTTCTCGCTTGCACAGAGCCTTGTTCATGGCTGTTACCCGGCCACCGCCATTTCCTCGATCAGCACAGAACCGCAGGTCTTGGTGCCACGGGTGAGTTCATCGTTGCCCACCGCGACGATGCCGCGGTACATGTCGGCCAGATTGCCAGCAATGGTGATTTCCTCGACCGGATACTGGATCTCGCCGTTTTCACCCAGAAACCGCTGGCACCCGCGGTAATCACCCGTGACGTAATTGACGCCCTGCCCCATCACCTCGGTTACCAGCAGGCCGGTGCCCATCTTCTTCAGCATGCGGGCGAAGTTGTCGCCGCGTGCCGTCAGCCAGCTGGACAGGGCGCAGGTTGTGCGAGCCGCCGGCATTGCCGGTGGTCTGCATGCCCAGCTTGCGCGCGCTGTGGGAAGACAGGAAGTAGCCCTTGAGCCGACCGCCCTTCACCACATCACGGGCGGCCGTGGCCACACCCCTCGTCGTCGAAGGGGCCGGTGCCCATCGCCCCGGGGAATGAACGGATCTTCCACGATGTCGATATGGTTGGGAAGATGCGCTTGCCCAGCGAATCCACCAGGAACGAAGCCTGCCGGTACAGCGCCGAGCCGCTGAGCGCCTGCACCAGACTGCCCAGCAGCCCCAGCGCCAGCGGCGCCTCGAACAGGACCGGCACCTTGCGGGTGCTGAGCTTGCGTGCGCCCAGCCTGGACAGGGCACGCTCGGCCGCATAGCGACCCAGAGCCTCGGGCGAGGCCAGGTCAGCCGGCGAACGGGCGGACGAATACCAGCCGTCGCGCTGCATGTCACGTCCCCGGCGGGGCGATGGGCCCGACCGACAGCGTGTGGCGACTGTGCGCGAAACCATCGCAGAAACCCAGCGAGTTGGCCGACAGGAAGTGGCCATGGCCCACCGAGACGGAGGCGCCATCGCTGTTGGCGATCTGCGGGCTGACCGCGAAGCTGGCCGCCTCGATCTCGCGCGCCAGCTCGATGGCCTGTGGCACGGAGATGTGCCAGGGCTGGAACAGCGCCAGGCCCGACACGTCGTTCTCACCGCGTGCCAGGCGGCGCTCGTCGGGCAGACCGGCAAACGGATCCTCGCCCGTGATGGAGGCAATGTCGTAGGCCGCCCGTACCGTGCGCGCCAGCGCCTGCGGGCTGAAATCGCTGGTGCTGGCGTGGCCGCGCCGCTGCCCCACGTAGACCGACACCCCCAGCCCCTTGTCACGGGTCTGCTCGATGGTCTCGACCTTGCCCCTTGCGCACCGTCAGCGCGCAGCCCCGAGGATTCCGACACCTCGGCCACCACGGCGGTGGCCCCCAGGGCCTTCGCCTGACGCATGGTCTCTTCGACCAGTTCCTGAAAATCCTCACGCCGGTAGTCGAACAGCGGGCGTTCGCCATCCCCGCCTTCCAGATACTGGGCCGGCAGATGCCCGGCACGGGCACGGAGACGGCGCACGGGCTGGCGCGACGAAGCTCTGGCAGCCCCTGGCTGCCTGGAGCGGAAGAGGACTTTTCTCATGGAAAATGGACAAGGGTAAATATTGGGAAAAACCTGACAAGTATCATATGGCACTCGACCATCCATCTTCCACCCGAGCGCTCATGAACCACGGCAGCCGCCACGCCCGACGCCCCCTGACACCGCTCCGGACGCCACACCGTCCGCGGACGACGCCCCCATCAGCAAGACCCGCAGGAAGCAGCAGATGCACGCACTGCAGGCGCTGGGCGAGCGGCTGGTGAAGCTGCCAGCCCAGCAGCTGGCTCGCGTGCCGATGCTCGAAGACCTGGCCCAGGCCGTTCACGAGGCCCGCCGCACGAAAAAGTCACGAGGGCCTGCGGCGCCAGATGCAGTACGTCGGCAAGCTGATGCGCAGCGTGGACGCCAGCGCCATCGAGCAGGCCCTGGCCGTGGACGAGGAACGTCACCAGGGCGCGGTGCACCTGATGCACCGCGCCGAACGCTGGCGCGATGGCCTGCTGGACGGAAGCCTCTCGCTCACCGACTTCATCGACGAGCACCCGGCCGCCGGCCCAGCTGGGACTGCCCGCGCTGCTGGCCCAGGCACGGCGCGAGAGAGCTGCCGGCAAGCCGCCCCGTCAGCAGCGCCAGCTCTACCGCCTGCTGCACGAGACCCTGGTCGAAGACTGGCAGCCCTGCCGCAGCCCCGCAGGCTGACGGACAGAGCCGCCTGATCCCGGACGGGTTTCAGCAACCCGTCATCGGCCCCAGGCCGCCGTGCTTCCCGACCTGCCCACCGCCCCCTGACGGTTTCCGGGCAGCCCCAACAACGACTCTTCCGGTCCCCACCATGTCCACTTCCATCCAAGACACCGCGCCCTGAAGATCGGGCCTCGTCTCGATCGGTGACCGTGCCAGCAGTGGCACCTATCAGAACCTCGGCATTCCCGGCCATGGCCGACTGGCTGGACCGGGCGCTCACTCGCCTGGCTGGGCAACAGCCGACTGATTCCGGACGAGCAGGAAGCCATCAGCCAGACCCCTGTGCGAACTGGCCGACGACGTGGGCTGCCACCTGATCCTCACCACTGGCGGCACCGGCCCGGCACCCCGCGATGTCACGCCCGAGGCCACCCTGGCCGTGGCCGACCGCGAACTGCCCGGCTTCGGCGAGCAGATGCGAGCCATCAGCCTGAACTTCGTGCCCACCGCCATCCTGTCGCGGCAGACCGCCGTCATCCGGGGCAACACGCTCATCATCAACCCTGCCCGGGCAGCCCAAGTCCATCCGCGAGATCCTGGAAGGCGTGCGTGACCCGGAAAGCGGCGAGATCCGCATCCCCGGCATCTTCGCGGCCGATTCCCCACTGCCTGGACCTGATCGGTGCGCCCCACATCGAGACCGATCCGGACGTCTGCCGCGCCTTCCGGCCCAAGTCGGCGGTTCGCCCGGCCGCGCCACCTGCCGTCCCCAGACCGAGCGCCGCGATGGATGCCGCCGCCACCCTGCCCACGGCCGAACCATCCCTGCCTGCGCACCCGTCCCGGCACCATCCCGGCTGAGCCGATGAGCGCCGCCTCCGATGCCGATCCTGCACGGGCCTCCGAGCCTCCCGGACAGCATCTGATCCGACGGCCATGCGCGCTGATACCGGTCCCCGTCGACGAGAGCGGCACGCGATGGACAACCTCGAACCCATGCGCAGCACGGAAGACGTGCCCGAAGAAGGCGCTGCGCCCCGCCGTGACGGCGACGGATCGAAGCGCCCGCAGCCCCTGCCCGGGGGCCCCTGCCCGGCGGCCGCATCGAGCCCACCATCGGTACCGCGACCAACGCGCCTCACCCCACCGGCCAGCCCATCCAGCAACCCATTCCCGACGACTCCAGCCTGCCGGACTGGGCTGATCAGCTGCATGCCCCATGAAGGCCCGCCCGGCCTCACGAGACCGGGCGCGGGCGGTGCGTCCGCCAGGCCCTGACGTCGACGACGCGACGTCACAGGCACCTCGGCGCCTGGGCCCGCCGGCAGCCCATGACCCCCGGAATCTGCCGGATCGCATTGCGCAGCTTGTCCAGAACCTCGGCCGACGGCACCTCCAGCACCAGCGTGAAGCGTGACAGATCCTTCGCGGTCTGGCTCTGCACCGACAGCAGCGGGCACTGTTCGCGCGCCAGCATGTCCAGGACGCGTCGCGCAACAGGCCCGAACGGGCGCTCGGCCCGTCACCACCACCCCGGCCGAATAGCGCCGGGGCTTGAGCTGCCCGCCCCTTGGTCTTCACGGGCTTCTGCCAGTCGTCTCCCCATGAGACCGCCAGTTCGCGCTCGGGCGCCCTGCTCGCGCAGCCTCCGCCAGCGCCGGACATCCCTTGCGATGCACCGACACCCCGCGTCCCGGGTCACAAAGCCACTGATCTCGTCGGGCGGCACCGGATGGCAGCAACCGGCCAGATGGGTCATCAGGAAGTCCACCCCATCACCAGCACGGCATTCGACCCGGGCGCTGCCGACTTGCGCATCTCCGGCGCCGCTGGCGGAGCCGGCGTGGGGTGGCAGCACCACCGGCTCGTTGCGGATCGCTGCCTCCAGCGCCCGTGCTCCCACCTCCTCGCGCGCCACGGCCGCAAACAGCGCCTGCGTCGACGGATACTTCAGCCGCTCGGCCAGCACCTCCAGCGACTCGCCCTGTTCGTCCCTCGCGGGCCAGCGCCTTCTCCACCCGCTCGCGCCCGGCCAGCTGCTTCCTCACCACGCGCCTGCGCGTTGAACCACTGCGGACCTTCTGCCGGGCCCGGTTGCTGCGCACGAAGCCCAGTGACGGGTTCAGCCAGTCACGCGAAGGGCCCTGGCTCATCCATGCCCACCCGGGCCTGGACGATCTCCACCACCTGTCCATTGGCCAGCGGCGTGTTCAGCGGCAGCATCCGCCCGTCCACCCGAGCCCCCGGCAGCGATGCCCCCAGCGACGTGTGACGTGATAGGCGAAATCCACCGCCGTGGAGCCCATCGGCAGCTCGATCACCCGTCCCTGCGGCGTCATCGCAAAGATCACGGAATCATCGGCCGTACTGGGTCTCCTCACCCGCAATCCGCTCGCCCTGGTCATGCTGCCAGGCCAGCAGCTGCCGCAGCCACGAGATACGCGCCTGCCCGTCCAGCGACGGCACCACCACCCTGCCGCCCCCAGGGGCGCTCTTTCCTGCTAGCGCCAGTGCGCCGCCAGACCGTACTCGGCCGCCTCGTGCATCGCCCGCGTGCGGATCTGCACCTCCATCGGCCGGCCATCGTCAGCCATCACCACCGTATGCAGCGACTGGTAGCCATTGGGCTTCGGATCGGCGATGTAGTCGTCCAGCTCGTCCATCTCCGGCACCCAGCGCTGATGCACCAGATCCAGCGTCGCACAGCAGTCGGCCAGCGTCTCCACCATCACCCGCAGCGCCCGCAGGTCATGCAGCTTCTCCAGGCTCAGATGCTTGGCCCGCAACTTGTTGTGGATGCTGTACAGATGCTTCGAGCGCCCTTTTCACCTGCGCCTGGATGCCGTGCTCGGCCAGCAGCGCCGACAGCTCGGCCGTCGCATTGGCCACGAGGCATCCCGCCCGACGTTTGCTGTCCAGCGCCCGCGCCAGCTCCCGGTACCGCGCCGGCTCCAGGCAACGGAACGCCAGATCCTCCATCTCCCACTTGATGCGGTAGAGCCCCAGACGGTTGGCCAGCGGTGCCGCACCTGCATCGCCTCCTGCGCCAGCCTGCACGTCGGCGTCCGACACCGGAGCCACCGACACGCCCGGCTCGACAAGCCCCTTGGCCAGCGACGAGCCCTGGCCCTCGGCGTCATCCCCGGTCCCCGGTGCGCCGCCACGTGGCGCAGCGACTGCAGGGCCGACGCCAGCCGCACCATCACCACCCGCACGTCCCGTGCCATGGCCAGCGTCATGCGGCGCAACACCTCCGGCTGCGACTGCCCCGGCGCTGACTGCCGATCAGGGCCGAGAACGACAGGGACATCAGACGCTGGCAGTTGGCCAGCAGCGTACCCAGATAGGGCGCCCAGCTCCTCGCCCAGCTGCACATCCAGTTCCGCCTGATCCGGCCAGGGGATCGCTGCACACCAGCAATCCGAGCACCCGGGTGATCGGGTCCGCCCCCTGCAGCTCCAGGACCGCCGCCAGCCCGCGCCCGTGCTTCAGCCTCGCCTCACCCAGCGCGCCGTGGCCGCTCACCCGCCAGGGGCCCCCTCACCGTGCGCCGCCAGCCAGTCGAAGGCCCAGGCCAGCATCTCCTGAGAAGTGCCCAGGATCGGCGCAGGCACGGCCGCGCCCTCCGCCGCATCGCCTTGCCGCCCTGTTTCCTCAGCTGCCATCACGATCCCCTCATCCAGCATTTTTCAACGAATGTTACGTCATCACACAGGGAATCCGACGACATCCGCCCCACCAGGAAAGCCCTGACAGGGTGCCTCCACCCGGCACGCAGATAGCCCGGATGACACGACATGCCAACCTGGCGCGACCCGGTAACCAGCCCCTGCATCACGCAAAGTTTGTCACATCCACTGACAGAAGGCCTCGGCAGAACCTGTTGCGCTAACAACACAATGCAACAAATATCATTCCGCCAACATTGGGGAATGGACAAAGCGTGCAGTATGTCCTTAGGGGCTTTTTCTTTCTGATGGAATACCCGACACCCTAGAACGACCACCCCATCCGTCCATGAGCAACAAGCACCTTATGATCGTGGAACTCTCGCTCGAACATGCCATCGGGCTGCGAACTCCCCGCTGGCGAGAGACGCCCTGCGGATCCAAGGTATCGAAAGCCATCGTCAAGCTGCACAGCACCGAAGTCGACGTCATCGTGCTCGACTTCGGCACGCACATGGTGGCCCCAGCCAGCCAACTCCCCGTGGACGCCTGTCGCCAGCTGACCGCAGCCAGCCCCAACGCCAAGATCATCGCCATCGGTGCCACCGATGACTACCTGGCCGGCCAGCTGCTGCTGCCCAACGTCTACGACGTGCTGGCTTACCGTCCGACACCCAGGTCCTGCCCTATGCCGTGCAGCGCGCCCGCCGCCTGCAGCAGATCCGCCTGCACAACATCAGCCTCACCAAGGTCCGCCCCGCTCAGCGAGGCTGATCCCGGGCCCTGATGAGCAGCGATGCCGCCGTGCGCCGCGTCGTCAAGCGCGCCCTGTCGCCTGCTGGGCCACAACCTGCGCATCCTGATCCAGGGCGAGCCCGGCACCGGTCGCAAGACCCTGGCCCACTACTTTGCCCAGTACAACGGCCAGCGCCCCGGCACCGACAGCGCCCAGTTGCCGGCCGTGCCGATGCCTCCGATCGTCAGCTGCAACCGCTACACCCTGCGGCATCGACATCGAGGTCGCCTTCCGCAAGGCGACCACCGAGTACCAGGGCACCGGCCAGCCCATCGTCATCCTGGAAAAACGTCGAGCAGCTCGATCCCCACCACGCAGACCGAGCTGCTGTACCTGATCCACAACAGCGAGACGCGCTGGAAGGATGTCAACACGCTGCCGCAGATCATCAGCATCGCCAGCCCGTCGCTGGGCAACCGCATCGTCGAGGGGCAGTTCCGCCGCGACCCTGTACGATCGCCTGGGCCAGGTGCACCTGTGCCTGCCAGCCCTGCGCCAGCGTGGTGACGACGCCCGTGAACTCGCTCCAGTGGCTGCTGAACCAGGCCCATCAGGAGAACCCCGGACAAGCCCCCGCATGGTGCTCTCGGACGACGCCCTCGTCCGCCATCAGCCGCCACACCTGGCACGGCAACATCACCGTGAGCTGCGCAACGTCATCCAGCAGGGCCATGCTCACCACCGACGGCGTCGTCATCCAGGCGTCCGACCTGGCACTGCCCGCCAACGAGACCCTGCCGCCGGTCACCATCAAGCATGCCCACGACGAAGCCGAACGCGATGCCATCATGCGCGCCCTGAAGGACGCCAACGACAACATCGCCAAGGCGGCCATCACCCTGGGTGTCAGCCGCCCCACGCTCTACGACCTGTTGGCCAAGCACCATGCGCTGAAAACGGCAGCCGCTCCGGGGCCAGGCCCCGGCCTGCACCCTGTCAGGCCCCCTGGAACCGGGTACTGCGGTAAAAATACAGGGGTGCGGTACCGTCAGTCAGATGGACAGTGCAGCCTGATGGCCGCACCGTTCTGTCGTTTCCGTGCCCGGGTGGTGTTCCTTCGGGCAGTGTCTCACTCAGAGGTGATTCCTGGCTGCGAACCCCAGACGGGCTCCCTCCAGCGCCCGACATCTGCTGGGCTCCACGCTCCTACTGCTGTCCGCCTCCGCTGCGGCTCAGACCGGCGGCCCCATCGGCGGTCCGGTCGGCGCCCACCGGCGCCAATGGCGCCACCGGCGGCAGCTACTCGGGGCAGCCGCGGCGCACTGGCCTCGCCCAACGGCAACTGGTCCTCGGGCCGTGCCGGACGGGTGCTCACGGCATGGACCGCCGCAACCAGTCCTACAACACCTACCGGGCCACCGGCTACGAAAGTCCAGCCCCAGATCCTGCAACGTTCGGCCAGGCCCAGCCCAGCGCCGCGCTGCAGAAGAAGGTTCGTCCCGGCCAGGGAAGATGCCACCCGGCGCGTGGCCGGCAACACCCGTCGCAGCATCGACGAACCCATCAACCTGTCCTCGCTCACAAAAGGTGGCGCGCAGGAAGTCAGCGCCATCGAGCACTACCGCGACATGGTGCAGCAGGGCATGATGGCTCGAAGTCCGGCACTCTCGGTCAGCCCGGACTATGGCCGTGCCCAGGCCCCTGTACTGTGAAGCCGCCGCGGTGGCTACCCCGACGCCATGGTGCGCCTGGGCTGGATCTACGAGGGAAGGCAGGGCGTTCCCAAGAACACCGACATGGCCGCCACGCTGTTCCAGCGTGCAGCGCGCTTCGGCAGCGACATCGCCCAGGATCTCACCCAGCGCTACAAGGTGGGCAAGGGAGTGCTGCCCCCCTGCGTCAAGGGCAGCATCGTCGAGAAGGCTCTGCAGAGCGCTCGGCCAGCGTCACCGAGCTGGCTGCACTCAGCAACCACACCGCACGCAGCCGCAATCCGGTGGCCGGTGCGGCGCGCACCAAGATCGTCAACCACGTCATCGCCGAGGCCCGCAAGTACAAGCTTGATCCTCGCCTGGTGCTGGCCGTGATGTCCACCGAATCCGCATTCAGCCCCAACGCCTGTTCCGATCGCAACGCCTTCGGGCTCATGCAGATCATCCAGAAACGGCCGAGCGCTTCGGTGTCACTGACATCGTGGACCCGGTGCAGAACATCCGGGGCGGCGCGGCCTACCTGCGCTGGCTGCTCAACTATTACCGGGGTGACGTGAGCCTCGTGCTGGCTGCCTACAACGCCGGCGAAGGCGCCGTCGACCGCTACAACGGCGTGCCGCCCTATGCCGAGACGCTGGCCTACGTCCAGCGCATCCGGGCCGCCTACCCGTTCGACTTCCACCCCTACGACCCCCAGCGCCACGGCCAGCAGCTCGATGTTCAAGGAAAAGGAAAGCCGAAGGACACCACGCTGTCGGCCAACCAGCCAGCCTCCCGTGACCGCAACAGCTGACCCACAACAGCTGAGATCGTCCGGGATCATTCCGGGGCCCGCGCAGGGACGGGCCTTTCAGACCGCCTGAAGCAACAAGGCCCGCCTCATCGGCGGGCCTTGTCGTTCATGACGGGGCCTTGTCACTCACTGGCATGGATCCGGCCGCGAACGGCCCAGGCGATCGACAGACTCACAACAGAAACAGCCGCCCTGAAACGGCCATCGCTCACGCTGTCCGCTTTTGCTTGTACCTAACCGGCTACCAGCTACCAAGTCCATCGTCACCCATCCAGCACCCGGAATCAACCCGCCGTCTCGCTCTTTGTCCTCGCCATCTGCCGTCGTGCAGACGGCAGGATGTACAGCCGGCGCTGAAGCATCAGCGGGCGTGGACATCAGCGGCTTCGGATCCACCGGTCCAGCAGACTGCCCCGCCGTCGTGCCGGTTCCCTGACCACAGTGCCGCCCGACGACAGGTTGGGCACCGCACCTGCCGACGCCTGCCCCAGACCCCCAGCAGACCGGCCCTTCTCCGGCGATGAAATAGGGAAGCGATCATGCCGCTGCGGCGCAGGCCCCGTATTGCTCTGCACCGGTGTGCGTTGGGGTACCGGACGCAGCGTGCGCGCCCAGCGTGCTCCCCCTGGCCCATGGGCACACTTCGACTTCACGGCAGCCATCAGCAGGGGCGAGCGCCGTGCGGGCGACATCATCGCGTCGTGGCCACCACCTTCACCGGAATCCGTCCCTGAAGGTAGTACAGGCAGTTGCCGCTTCCGCTCCCCCTGCGCTACCAGGCCCGTCAGTGAATCACAGCCGTGCAGCGTGCGCATGGCCTTCAGGAACAGGGTGGACACCCCGGTACCCGCAACGGCATCCCCGTAGGTCACCTCCAGCCGCAGCATGTTGGCATCGGCCAGCGTCTGACCGGAACTGCGCCCGATCGGCCTCGTTCCGCGATAGCCCGACGCGCCACTGGCCGGCATCGTCTCTCGCGCCGGTTATCCAGGTTGTCATTCGGAATCTCGTCCTGACCGGCAATCTTCTCACCAAACGGATCCAGCGCCGGGCCCGCCCAGTCCGAGAAACTCTCCAGCGTCGGAGACAGCTGCTTCACTCGATCCACTGCCGCACGCCCACCCGTCACATGCAACCGCGCCTGCTGCTCCTTCAGCATCTTCTCGGCCATGCTGCCTGCCCCATACAGCCATGGCACCAGACCCGCTGGCCAGCCCCTTCAGGATCGCCTCCTCTCGCCCGCATGCTCGACCGCGCCTGCCCGTGCCGCCTCCTGCAGCGCACCCACCGACTGGCGCGCATGAAAGACCAGCACCATCTGCACGACGGCCATGCCGACCAGCAGCACGCCGGCACGGCCACCACCAGCTCCACCATCGACCGCCACGCTGCCGATCTCCCAGCCACCTTCCATCCCGAATATGGGGACGGCGGAAGACACTCGGTACCGCCATGAGGGAATCGTTCGTCGATGATTTCACGCGGGGGTTCCGACGAGGCACGTGTACCGCTGGCGCCTCATCCAGATACTCGATCACCGGCCTTGTAGCGGCGCCTTTGCCGGAACCTTGGCCCTGTCACACCTTCCGGCAGTCTCCCTCGACTACGAGTGGGCGTTTCCGCGCCCCCAGCCGAATACGGCCCGGACGCAGACGGTGCCCCGGAACCCTGGCTGCACCGGATAGCCGATCAGCATCGCGAGCGGTGACGAAATCCTTCGGCCCGTGCGCATCCTGTGCCGTCTGGCGCGTCGGTTTCTGACCGACCGGATCGTTCGATACCTTCCCGTGGCGAGTGACCTGACAGCCCGATTCTCCCGAACCGTTCGTGCATCCATGTCCACGGACTCGCGCGTCTGGCCCCGCTGCGTCTGCATCCCGAGAAAAGGCGGGGTCACGAGAAACACCAGAACTACCGGGAATGCCTGAAGGAACGCCTGGTCTGGCCGGAACACCCCCAGCATCTGCTGGATCCGACCTACCTGAGCCAGCACACTGTCACAAGCACGGCTTCCGGCCTGCTCGGTCCAGGCCCGCCGCTTCTCGCACGGCCGGACTCTGCTGCAGCAAGGCAATATGGTCCAGCGATGTCTGCGTCTGCGCCACCGACAGCGTGAGCAGGTTGACCATGCCCTTGTGGCGCAACGCCTGCTGCTGCACATCCGGCTCAGAATCACGGCCCAACTCCCTTTGCTGCACCTGCGCTGGCGCCCCTGGAGAATCCACGCTCTACGCCGCGAGAACCCGACACCGACACACCGTCTGTCGTGCCTGCTCCCGATTGGGCCGGGCCATCCACCAGAAGATGACGGTAGGCATCCAGCGCCGCGCCAGCCGAGCCTGCACGCTGGTGGATATTGCCAACACGCAGCCAGGCCGCATTCCGATACTGCGGCGCCAGTTCGATCAGCGACGAAAGATGCGCAGCCTCGACATCCTCGCCTTTGCGGTAATGCTGCTCCGCTTCATCGTAGAGCTGCTGCAGCATCTGCGCCGACAGCCCGTTCTGGTTCAACGCCATGCGCGGGCATGCCAGTGAAGCCTCCGTACCCGTGGCATGCGGCACCGCCCGCCTGGCATCCACACCAACCAGCGTACTGGAAGATGCAATGCACCGGGAGCCATCCCACCCTGGCTGAGGTCGCCTGAGCAACCGGCATCGCCAGCATGGCCGCACCGCACACCAGCGGTGACAGCATCAGCCCTGGCGCCGATCACGGCCCCTTCCTACGGCGCATCACTGCTAAGCTGAGAGGTTCAACACTTCCGGATCGAATCTTCATGACATGCTCTGAACGAAAGGACTTCATGATGGAATGCCCGTGACACGTTTCCAATGAATGAGAGGCTCAAGGCTTGCCGAATGACATGTTCCAGGTTCACGACATGTCATGACATGAACTCGAGCGAGGAATCCTGAGAAAGGCCCGGCCACATGGCATGAACGACCATCCCGCGGATGGCCTTCACCACGTGGTCGGATGTCCCCTCACCACGTGGTTTTACTCGCCGCCCTGCACGTGCCGCCCTCCTGACTGAAGATGTCAGCATCCGGCACCAGTTGCAGTCGCATTCCAGGTGAATGTCCAGCCGGGAGGCCTCACCTTCCCGAAGCTCCAGCACCGCACGGGCACGACAGCAGATCCGCATCCCGAAGCGCGGCAGACGACAGCAGCGCAACACCTTCTGATCACGGTCCAGAAACACGATATCCAGCGCATGCGCCATGCCAATCCATGGACGGCATTCGTCCTGGGAAAGAACATGCCGGCGCCGTGCCGCGGTTCCGGATGCGCGCATCAGCCCGCGCGCCCGCTGCCACCAGGTATGTGCATGGTGCGTGGATGCGCACGCGATCCGTGTCGAATTCGGCATGGGTGTTCATCAGAATAAGCCTCCTTCCACAATCCGGATGGCGATCGGGAAGAACACGATGATGAAGGTGCACGGAAATATGCAGATCATCAGTGGAAACAGCATCTTTCGACCGGCGCCTTCAGCGCCATGGCCTCGGCCTGCATGAAGCGTTCGTTGCGTCGCTGAGTCGGCCTGTGCGCGCAGGATCGGCCCCAGGCGGAGCCCCGCTTCTCAGCCGTCAGAATGGCGGCCACCGCAGTTGAAATGGCCGGAATGCGCAGACGTTCCGGCCAACGCCTGCAACGACTCCGCCCGGGTTCGACCCGCGCGGATATCACGCAGCACGCGACGCAACTCCTCGGACATCGGCCCTGCCGGCCCCTTATGTCCACGGCATGCTGCAATGCTCCCGTCATCGTTGGAACCCGCCTCGATGGCCAGCGTGATGATGTCCAGGTAGAACGGCAGTGCCTTGGCAATCTGCCGCGTGCGACGGGCCCCCAGGTCACGCAGCCAGCTCATCGGCGAAAGGCGCCCACCACGAGGGCCAGCACACACCACGGCAGGCTGGGCAGACCCATGCGGCAGCCACGCCAGCACCAGCAGTGCCAGGGCCAGCAGCGCGCCCAGCACCCTGACCGGCCACGAACTGCTCGGGTGTCAGCGCAAACTCCAGACCCCCCGCGGCGCAACTGCTCATGCAGTCGTCGTCGCATCGTCGAGCGACACCAGCGGCGTCACCCAGAACGTGGTCGCATGTCCCAGCGCAGCCCAGCAGCGCCCAGTAGCGTGGCGGATCATCCTGATACTCGTTCTTCTGCTGCTTCGGAACCTCGGCCGCCGCACGTGATCCCGCCAGCATGAAGAGCCATATGCACAGCACCAATGCCCCGACGGCCACAAAGGCAGCACCGATGAAATCAAGCCATTCATGATCTTTCCTCACTCAGATATCGATGGCCATGATGCGGCGGATGAAGAGCAGCCCCACGATTTCCAGCACGGCCACCACGCTGCACACGATCCAGCCCTGCCAGCTGTGCAGCAGTGGCGCCATGGCCGTGGGCTCGATGGCAAACAGCGCCGCCCCCCACCCAGCGGCAGCAGCACCATCACCCAGCCCTGCATCCGGCCCTGAGCCGTCAGCGCCATGATCTTGTCCTCCAGCGCCATCTTCTTGCGGATGGTGTCGGCCAGCCGCTCCAGCGTCTCGGCCAGGTTGCCGCCGCTTTCATTGGCGATTCGCACGGCGGCCCCGAACGAGTCGCAGGTCATCACATCCCATGCGGCGTTCCAGGTTCAGCAGCGCATCATCCAGCGTCACCCCCAGCCGCAGCTCCCGCAGCATCAGCTCGAATTCCGCCACCCGGGTGCGGGCAGCTCGCTGGCCATCTGCCGCAGCGCCAGCGTCATGCTGGCACCCGCACGCACCGCGCCGGCAATCCAGCATCATGGCGTCGGGCAGCTGCCGCGCGAACAGCTTGCGCCGCTGCGCACCCAGGTGACGGATGAGCAGACTGGGCAGTGCCCCCAGCGCGACAATGGCTGCCACCACCAGGAAGAGCTGAGCCCGTCAGCAGCCAGATGAGGCCGCAAGCCAGTGCGCACAGCAGCAGGTTGGCGCGAAACAGCCGGTCCACGTCGACAAACAGCAGCAGGTCCTCATGCCGTGTCCAACGCGACCGCTGAAATGCCGTCGATAGCCCTCACCGGCCCTCACGGCACGCAGCATCAGCACCAGTACCGCCATCACCACCGCGCACGCCCAGTGACAGTGCCGCCACCCAGAACCAGCCATCGAATCCGAGTCAGAAGCATTCATCATTGCGTGCCCTTGCGTCTGGCCGCTTACGCGGTCACCGCGTCGTCCCCGAAGATGCTGAAATCCACGGCCACGCCACGATCACGCAGCGCCTCGTAGAACGAAGGCACCCTCATCGCAGGCCCGGAAACGCCCCTGTACACGGCAGTTCTTCAGCCCGGTCTGCTCATAGCGGAAGATCTCGTGGCTCTGGATCTTGCGCTTTCCACACCGCACACTTCGGTGATCGACGTGATGCGGCGCGACCCGTCCGGAAAACGTGCCTGGTGGATGATCAGGTCCACCGCACTGGCAATCTGCTCGCGCAGCTCCCGAGTGGCAGCTCCACTCCAGCCATCAGCATCAGCACCTCCAGCCTCGAGCAGCACGTCGTCGCGGCGTGTTGGCGTGAACCGTCGTCATCGAGCCCCTCGTGACCGGTATTCATCGCCCTGCAGCATGTCGAGCGCCTCGCCGCCTCGGCATTCACCCACGATGATGCGATCCGGGCCGCATGCGCAGCGCATTCTTGACCAGATCCCGGATGGTGATGGCCGCGCCCCTCGGCATTGGGCGGCCGCGATTCCAGCGACACCAGGTGTGGATGCATCAGCTTCAGCTCGGCCGCATCCTCGATCGTGATCAGCCGCTCACCCACCGGAATCAGGTTCGACAGCACGTTCAGCAGCGTCGTCTTGCCCCGAGCCCGTGCCGCCCGAGACGATGATGCTCTTGTGCTGCTCCACACAGATGCGCAGAATTCCATCATCGCCGGCGAGGCGCTCTGGTTGGCCACCAGCGTATCGGGCGTCATCACCGTGCGGTTGAAGCGCCGGATGGTGATGGTGGGCTCTTTCAGCGCCACCGGCGGAATGATGGCGTTGACCCGCGAACCATCGGGTAGACGCGCATCCACCAGCGGCGAGGACTCATCGATGCGCCGACCCAGCGGCGCCACGATGCGCTCGATCACGTTGCGGATGGCATCATCATCCGAGAATGCCGCGGCACCTGCTGCAGCTCTGCCCCTTGCGCTCCACGAAGATGTCGGTGGCGACTGTTGACCATGATCTCACTGATCAGCGGGTCGGTCATCAGCCGCTCCAGCGGCCCCAGGCTCCACGGCCTCATCTACGCTGTCCTGCACCAGCATGTCGCGGTCGATGTCGGGCGGCAGGTTCTGCATGCCGGCCACGATCCGCTCCACCGCCGAACGCACCTCGGCCTTCACCTCGTCGGCCGAGAACTGGGTGAGGTTGCTGCGCCGCAGATCGATCACCTCCAGCAGCTGCCGTTGCACCAGGCGCCGCCAGCCCAGCGCCTTGCTCTGCTCCTGGAGCGGCCCGCGCATAGTCAGCCAGACGGACGTGGTCGATGCTGTCGTCGGCACCGCGCAGAGCTGGCATCGGCAGCAGCGCCCGTGGACACGACCTTGCCGCCGTCCCTGACGCCCGCACCGCCGGGCGCTTCACCTTTCTCATAAGCGCCACCTGCTCCGCGTCTGATGGCGTCAGGGCGCTCACCGGAATCGCTGTGTTCACCCGAATCTCTGTGTTCCCCTGATCGCGGCGGTCACCAGCTACATGGCTGCCCACATAGCCAGAGCCAGAGCCAGAGGCATCGGCCATGCCTGTCCAGGATGCCGTCAGTACAGCGACCATCTTCTACCGCCTGCCTTGCATCGTTCACCGGCGTGGCCAAGGTTCTTCCCTGAGACGCCCTTCCCCGACTGACCATCACCGTGATCAGAAGCCCCTCGTCATCCGATCGACGGCTCACCGCATTCCGAAAGCAATGCCGCAGCCCCGGTCGCGGCATGATCCCCTTCGGGCGCAATCTTCTGCGCTGCGCGTGCCTCCGTCCCTTCGACATCCGTCTCCAGCCCGTCGTCATCCAGCAGCGCCGAGCGCCCCCGATGCAGGAAGCCGTAGCCCGCTGCCCTGCACGCGCAGCCGATAGCCAGCCACCACGATCTCGTCCCTGTTCGGACAGCGGGCCGTACTCCACCACCCGCTCGCCGTTGACGCGAGTACCGACGATGGTACCCAGGTCAACCAGCTTCACACCACGGCCAATGCGTTGAAGCTCGGCATGTAGCGCGCCACGCGCCAGCCGCCCTAACTGCACCTCGGCCTCCCTGCCCCGGCCGATACGGCACGGCAGGCCCGCCACCGGAACGGTGCGACTTTCCCTGCCCTCTTCCTCGATCACGATTTCCAGCATGTCCGTCACCTGACATTGAAAGGTTTTCATTGCACCGCAAGCTGGCTTTCCATCGTCGCGGCATCCTTGCCGCCCGCCATCGATCGGCCTAGTCCATCCCGGCGACCATGGCGGATGGGCGCTGCGACGCCCAGGCTCAATCCAGCATGTCGAACTGCTTCTGAGCGCATCGGCTCGCTGCTGCGGGGCCTGAACACGAGGATCCGCGGCCGGCGACGAACCCTGCTCGGCTGAGCCGGTGGCGTGATCAGCACCACCATCTCGGATTCACGCTGGCGGAAACGCGTTTGGAGCGGAACAGATGGCCCAGGATGGCAGGTCGCCCAGGCCGGAATCTGGTAATGGCGCCCGACATCTCGTTGCGCACCATGCCGGCAATCACCAGCGTCTCGCCCGGGCGCAGGTTCACGTCCGTGTTGGAACTCCTGCTTGCGCAGGCCCGGTACGCCCATGACCGTCACCTCATCGTCAATGGACGAGACCTCGGTATGCAGGCTGGCCGAAATGACGCCCCTGGGCATTGACCACCGGCTCCACCTCGAAGCGCACCCCATACTCCTTGAAATCGACGTTGGCCGCACCGTTGGCGCTCAGCACCGGAATGGGCAGCTCACCGCCCGCCACGAAGCGCGCCTTTGCCACCCGACCGGGTGGAAAGACGTGGCTCAGCCAGCACGGCTGCATCACCGTTCTGCACCATCAGGTCGATCATGCTGCTGAGCGAAGAGACCATCGATGCACTGGTAGCAAAGGGATGAATGCGTGGCGCAACAGCAAAGCCTCGCGTGGCTGCAGCGCCCCCTTCCGGCAGGAAGGCGCCGCTTCGCTTGAAGTCACCGATGACGCCGGAGCTGGGGCCTGACACCGCCCAATCCCCCGGCGCCCCGCCCTGCCAGCGCACGCCCAGCTGCTTGAGCGCATTGCGGCCGATCTCGATCATCTTCACTTCCAGGTTGATCATCTGCTCATAGCCGCGACGGCTGACCAGACTGATGACCTGCGGGTAGCGCTTGACCAGCTCGGCCGCACGCCAGGCCCCTTCCTCGGAGGGGTTCTGACCTTCCAGCAGGATCCGGTCGCCCAGCACCCGGGCACGCACCCCACTGTTCTCTCCCAGCAGCAGGTTCATGTCCTGCGCCAGCCGCACGCTGTTCGATTCCGTCACCAGGATCTGATATTTGCGAATGCCGCCCCCTTGAGCCAGCAGGTGCAGCGTCGCTCGCCCGGCGCTTCCGGAATCAGCAGGAGCTGCCGGTCATCCAGCCAGTTGGCCTGCAGCACGCGCCCCGAGCCCAGTGCAATGCGCAAACACCCTGGCCCACTTCCATCAGATGCCCCTGCCCCAGCGACAGGGTGATCGTTTCGACCTCGTCCGTGGAGCTCAGCGTGGACGACGGACGCAGAACGGATGCCACGGGCCCGCCTCATTCATGCGCGTGGTGGTGCGTGTGGGCGTACTTGTGGACGCGCGCGCACCATGTCGGGTGTCGCGGCAGCAGGCCTGCGCGCTGCCGGCATGATCACGCGTCTCGGGCAGAGCGCAATCTCCCTGCCGGTTTGCGCGGGAGACGTCTCCCGATGGGTTCATCTCCTTTCGCAGCTGCTGCCGTCGCTCGGCAGCAGCCAGCAGCGCGCAGCACGTCGGTCAACCACCGGCCGGGCACTCGCCGTCGCAGGCGGCGACGACAGGCTGGACTTGCGGTGCCGCATCCCTGTTGCATGCCATTTTCGCATCCCGCCCGGCAGCCACACGCACGGACGGCACATCGTTCTTTCGATGCCGATGGCGGGGTCGGGGTTGGCTTCGATGTCGATGTCGATGCCGCTATGGATGCTGCTTTGGATGCCGATACCGGGGTTGCAGTCGCGACACTGGCCAGCAAGGCCTCCAGGGATCCCTCCCCTGCAGATCCTTTGCCGCACCTGGAGCAACCGGCGGGGCATTTCCGGGTTGAACCTGCTTCGTTACACCATGGTTCGATGCAGCCACCGGTGCGCCCTGCGCGAGGACCGACTGCATCGACAGCGCCCCCAGCAGTGCCACGCAGATCGTCCTGGGCCAGAAGGATCGGGAGGAGAACGGATCGGCCTTCACGGTGCGGTGTTCCCTGCAGCGACGGTTCAAACGGGGATGGAATATGAGAGAACATGGCGTGCTCTGCTTTCACGAGAATTCGGAATGAGGGTTCAGCGATTCGTCAACGAATTGCCAGATTCCTCGGCCTGCACTTGCGCCTCGCATCTGAGCCTGGGCCAGCGTCTGTGCCTGTGCCTGTACCTGAACAGCCATCGTCGGTGTGGCAGGCTTGGCAGCCCCGGGCTGCAGGCTGTAGGCCGGCATCCGTCCAATCATTGGCTGGCCCATGCCCCCCACGATCATCTGCGGACGACGATCCTGCCGTGCCACCAACTTGCGGGGCGCCACCGCCGGACGTGCCGGTTGCGGGAACAGGCTGCGCAGGTCCACAGCCGCGGCGTCCATCGGCATGCCGTCGTCGGGTTTGCGCAGCACGGCTGTCAGCCGGCCGGCACGCTGCGCCACAATGAGACGTTGCGCCTGACTGGGCGTCACTTCCACCGTCACTGACGAGAAGCTTCGAGCGTCGCCGTTGTCATCGGCCCCAGGACGTACTTGGCGACCTGTGGCCATCACCAGCAGGTTCTGCAACAGCGGCACCGTGGCGTCGTGCTCGGCTTCACCATGTCCGCTGGCCGAAGGGGGTCGTGCCGTCAGCAGCAGGTCGATGCGGTCCCCCGGCTGCAGCATGCCGGAGATGGAGTTGATCTCGTCGACGGAGATGGTCAGTGCGCGGATGCCCGGCTTTGACGCGCGACGAGAACACGAGCTGCTCGGCGGACGACACGGCGGCCGTCGAGAGCATCTCGCCGGGACGCATGGACAGCAGCAGACGCTGGCCCACCAGGGCGTCGAACTGCTCCGGCGTCACCACTGAGCTGGACACGTATTCGGCCGGTACGGAGCGAATGGCCATCGTGTCGCCGCTCACGATATCGCCCTTGTCGAGCGTGGCGTTGGCCACCACCACATCGACCATCTGCTGGGCTACGGGCGCCAGGCGCTCGCGCTCGGCCTGGACCTGTTCGTTCACATAGCGTGAGCCAGCATCAGATCGCCACGCCACCGCACAGCATGGCGGCAGACATCAGCAACAGGTTTCGATGACGTTCGAGGATCCGGATGACAACAGGATTCATGGCGGTGACATGGCGTAGGAAAAAGTGGGAATAGTTCTGCTGAATGGCGACCAGAATCTTCTTCATCGCACTGGGCTCGCCATGAAAGAGGACCAGACACAGCGCAAGTCCGATCAGCAGATACTCGATGGAGGCCTGCCCGCGCTGGAGAAAGCCGCTGGCGTCGGCCGATGTCGACATGGTGCGCGGGTTCGTCTCCTGGGCCCATGTCACAGTGAAGCCCCTGCAAACCTGGCCTAGTCCGGGCGGCGATTTCTGACGGACAGGCGGCCAGATGGATGATCCGATGCGTGACTTTCATCACCGCCTCCAGTGCATCACGGCAAATTGCCGATTACCCTGCTTCGAGACGGCCAGCACGACTTCCTCACCCTGTCGGCCGTAGATGGTGGCCAGGGCGTCCTTGCCACCGCCCTCACCCGAATCGCTGATGAGCTGATAGCCCTGCTTCTGCAGCTTGCGACCGATCCAGTTGTCCAGGCGCACCACGCTGTCGTCCGTACTGGCCACGAAGGTGCTGGTGCGATGGCCGCCGTCCACATGGGAAATGGCAGGCATCGGCCGTGCCGTGGCCGGCAGCAGTCCCTTGAACCATCGCTCGTCCTCGGCCAGCGATGCCTCGGCCTTCTGGTCAGGCTTCCAGCGAATGCGCCGCCCCTCGATGCCTGGACCGCTGCGCTTCATCTCCACCGTCTCGATGACATCGCCGTCCATATGCGTCATGACCTGCCAGCCATCACGCTGGCTGCGCATCGGAGGCAGGTCCGGACTTGCCCAGTCCTCCTCCAGACGGCGCATGGCGTCCTCCACCGAACCGCTGTCCCGGAACTGGCTGACGCTGACACGCCCCCGGCAGCAGACTGTCGGTCATCAGCATCTGCTCATGCGGCTGAAAGCGTGGCGCAGCGTGGGCAGGCATCGACGCTATGCCGATGCCTGCCAGCAGCAGGACAGCCAGCATCGATCTTGCAGAGGTGCACTTTTGCATGCTCATGGACGCATCTCCGTGTTCGGTGGCGGGAGGCGGTCCTCCGGAACAACCTCGACATCCACCTGGTGGTAGTTGAACTTATTGCCGTTGCTTTCCTTGAAGATCTTGCTTGGCGAGCGGATGAGGTGAACCAGGGGTTGATGAACCAGCTCGATGAACCGCTCAGGGATCGCCGTTGGGCAAGCTGCTCACCATGTCCGTTGGCAGAACGTGGGCGACATCGTTGGTGGCCTTGATCAGCTCCCGGCCGGATGGCAGGCGTCGCCCCTTGTCCAGACGGGACGCCAGGCTGCTGGCTTCCGATCCCGCAGCACTGGACGCATTCCAGGCATCGGCCAATATCCCCAGGCGGCTGTCGAAGGTCAGCATCGGGTCATGGTTCAGGTTCAGCTTGCCCCACAACCACGTATCCATCGGTGCACGACTCTGGACCTGCGCGGAGAACAACCCGCCACGAGCCGCCAGCCCGAACCGGCCGGGGCCGGACACATCGGACGCAGCACTCAGGAACGCTTCAACCCGCCGCTGTCCCTTGAACGCATCGAAATTCTCGTGATCGATCCTGAGCGCCACATCCTTGTAGCTCTGCAACAGCGCATTGCCTTTCCGGTCCACCCAGAAACGGTTCCGCTCCTGTTCCAGCTGATAATCCGCCGGGGTTTCATCCGACCGCAGGCCAAGCAACGTCTTGCTGAAATGACGCCGACGGATCTGATCGGCAATGTCATCCGCTGCCTGGCCGTTTCGACAGGCCTCGAAGCGGACCGAACACTCGAAGGCTGCGGTGCGCGATGCCGACACCGTGGCCTGTCGCATGTCCTGGTACTTGGCCAGCAGCGGTACCGCCACAAAGAACGGCAGCATCACGAACGAAATCACGACCATGGTTTCCGCCAGTGCCTGGCCACGTTGGCCGCGCCCTGAAAGGTGCTCCTTGAGGACCATGTTCATCTCCCGATCATTCCCAGGGTACCTGCCATGACCCGCTCCTGCGCATCCACGCCCACCAGGCGAACCTGCCAGTAGGGGCTGTACATGCTGGCGTACTCCACCCGTTCATTTCCGCCCGGCGGGCGGCGGAAATACACCTGTGCAGACGACTATGGCAACCATGGCCGCATCTCCGTGGAAGTCTGCAAACGCGTCCTTCAGCTTGAGACGCCCTGCCCCCCAGACCGGTCTGGTCGGCCGTGTTGATCGTGTTCTTCTTCTGGATCACGCCAATCACCGTCACCTTGTCGGTGGGGAAGCGGCTGTTCTCCCGCATGGCCTTGCTGTTCTCATCAGATCCCTGACCGCGGGAAGGCCCCAGATGAGCTCTCGCCGACCAGAACCCGGATCGGTCGATCAGCCGATAGGCGCGCCCGTTATCATGCTTCTGGCTGCTGGCCTGCCCATTCAGGCGGTCCATGGACTGCTTGGGATCCCTGGCAATCTCGACACCACTCCAGGCCAGAGGCATGGCCTCCCGCAGTCCTTCTCTTGTGCCGCCATCTTCTGTGATGGACGGACAATGTGTCATAGGACTGCCACCGATCCATGGCGGTGGTATCGTGATCCCGGATCATTTCCGTCTGACCGCGCCAGACCATCCAGTCCGGTGTCCCCGGTATCCAGACCTTCAGTCCCCGATTCACCGAGTACTCATCCAGCGATCGCTGGACGAGATCCTTGAGCCGGCTCCGATCCTCATCGCCATGGTTGCGGGTCATCTGCTCACCCAGCGTTCCACGGATCAGGTAGCCATGAAAGTGCTCGTCCGTCTTCTTCATCACCTCATTGGTGAGCTGGTTCAGCACATAGCCATTGGTCGTTCCCCATATCACATCCTGGCTGACCGCCAATGCATGGATGTAGGCACTTCGTCCGGCCACTTCACGGCACTCGCGATCCCGAAGCGCCTTGTTCAGGTTGGTAACGACCCGTTCAACAGCGCGCAGATAGGCATTCAGGGGCGGGATCACTCTGGACACGGTTTCCAGGTTCTTGACCGCCTGCGTGATGAAGCCCGCGTATGAAACCAATGTCGCTGTCTGCGCAATGGCCACTTCGTTGAAGATGATGGCGCGGTTGCTGTAGGCGTAGTAGTTGAAGGCACGGGCTCGCCAGAGGCCAGCGCTGTAGGCAGCGGCATCCGTGGCGTTGACCAGGCGCATGCGGGCGGTGGTCACCTGTCCGGTGGAAAACTGATAGAAAGTCAGCACCGCCACGATGACCAGCAGGAACATGCCGAAGATCAGCGCCTGGCCAGACTGTCGCGCAGCAGGTGGGCTGACGGTTCGATGAAAAGAACGGCCCGGGTGTGCGGGCAGCCGGGCCGGATCGTGTGTCGCATCACATCATGCTCCAGACGAGTTGACGGACAATGCGGAGGCGATGGTCACAAGGGGCGGCTTCGGTGGGTATAGTGAGTCTGTCCTGCCCGATGCAGCCCCGACCCTTGTCGGAAGCCGCATCGGAGGCATGGCAAGACCGGATGACCGAAGCCGCGCTCCCCGCCATCAGTGGTTGTTGCTGTTGTAGTTGTTGAGCGTGGCCTTGGCCTTGGCGGCATTGACCGCCTTGTCACTGGCGCTCTTGGCTGCGGCGATGCCTTCATCCGCTTTCTCGCCGGCCAATTCCAGCGCAATGCCGGCGGTGGCGCCACGCACCGACTGCCCCAGGAAGGAATAGACGCCGATGGCGGCCACGCCCACCAGTGCAACGATGACGATGTATTCCGTCATGCCCTGACCCAGCGATTTGCGGCGGGCAACGGTACGGGTGGCGGTGCGGGGGGTGCTGACTGCTTGTGCCATTTGGAAGCTCCGTGTGGCTTGTTGAAGGAGGCTCCATCTTGGCGGATCAAGGTCTTTCCGACGATCGGCATCGCGGATGGCCTGGCCCTAGTCCGGCAGGTGTCCGTGGGGACTGAAATGCGCGGTCCCACCGGTATACGGCAGGTGTGACCTGTTTCCTGACATGGCCCATGTTTCCCAGGAAAACGCCTTCACCAGGTCAAATACCCGGGAAGAAAGAGAACAGACAAAAGACAGATTTCCTTTGCCTGGCCATGTGGGGACTCATCCCGGATGGCTCGGTCGATCGGCCGATCAGAATCGCCGTTCATCTGGGCTTTCCAGTTGCTCTGCACCGGCGGTGTCCGGTCCTGTTACCCATCATCCCCTGCCGGTCGTGGCCCTTTGTGCATGAAGCTGGTATCGATATGCCAGAATGGGCTCACCCTCTGTCCCGTCGCCCCTGGAGTGATCCGCCATGTCTCACCGTCCTGATCATGCAGTCGACGGAACCACCAATGAATCATCTGACAGGCCTTCTGACTCCTTGCTGCTGACGGCCGAGCAGATCGCTTCCCAGCTGCGTTGCCCGCAAGGCGAGCTTGGCAGCGAATTCGGACGGGCGATGAACCTGCGCAACCTGTCGATGATCCTGGGAGCGCTGGCACAGCTGGATCTGCAGGCGGGCAATCGGGTGCTGGAGCTGGGAGCCGGCGATGGCGGACTGCTGGGATATCTGCTGTCACGGGCGCCCGATCTGCAATACATCGGGCTCGACATCTCGGAGACGATGGTGGCGCAGGCGAGGCCTTCAACACGCCCTTCATCCAGGCAGGCCTGGCCGATCATGTGCTTTACGACGGCACACGGCTGCCGCTGGCGGATGCCTCATTCGACCGGGCAGTCGGCGGTGAACACGGTGTATTTCTGGACCGACATGCCGGCGATGCTGGCGGAGCTGGCGCGGGCTACTGAAGCCGGGCGGCCGGCTTTGCCTGACGTTTGCCGAAAAAGGCCTTCATGCAGCGGCTGCCGTTTGCCGCGCACGGCTTTGTGCTGTGGGACGCCGCCGAGATCGAGCAGCAGGTGGGCGCCCTGTCTCTGCAGCGGGTGGCGCGTGTGCAGGAAGAGGATCTGGCCGTCAGCAGCGACGGGCGGCTGGTGAAGCTGCCCTATGTGCATCTGGTGCTGGAGAGGGCATGACGGAGGGAGCCTGATACAGGGGAAGCTGGTTGCAGACCAGGAGCTGAAAAACGGGCCGGGAGACGCTGGTTGCGTCATCCCGACCCGCTTGGTGGGCGGTGCCCCTACTGAGGCACCGTCAGCTTCCCGGCTGAATGGCAGATACCTGGATCAGCCCTTGGACTTGTCGAAGAACTGTTCGTCTTCGGTGGAGCCCTTCAGCGCCGTGGTGGAGCTTTCGGCGCCCTCGATGGCGGTGGTCACCGCATCGAAGTAGCCGGTACCGACCTCACGCTGGTGCTTGACGGCCGTGAAGCCCTTGTCAGCGGCGGCGAACTCGGCCTGCTGCAGCTCAACGAAGGCCGACATGTTTTCACGTGCATAGCCGTAGGCCAGGTTGAACATCGAGTGGTTGAGGGCGTGAAGCCGGCCAGCGTGATGAACTGGAACTTGTAGCCCATGGCACCCAGTTCGCGCTGGAACTTGGCGATGGTGGCGTCGTCCAGGTTCTTCTTCCAGTTGAAGCTGGGCGAGCAGTTGTAGGCCAGCAGCTTGCCGGGGAACTGCTTGTGGATGGCCTCGGCAAAGTTGCGGGCATACTCAGGGTCCGGCTTGCCGGTCTCGCACCACACCAGGTCAGCATACGGTGCGTAGGCCAGACCCCGCGAGATGGCCTGGTGCAGGCCCGGCTTGGTGCGGAAGAAGCCTTCGACGGTACGCTCGCCGGTCAGGAAGGGCTTGTCGTTGTCGTCCACGTCGGAGGTGACCAGGGTCGGCTGCCTCGGCGTCGGTACGTGCCACCAGCACGGTGGGCACGCCGCACACGTCAGCCGCCAGACGGGCTGCGATGAGCTTGGCCACGGCTTCACGGGTGGGCACCAGCACCTTGCCGCCCATGTGACCGCACTTCTTGACGGAGGCCAGCTGGTCCTCGAAGTGGACACCAGCAGCGCCGGCATCGATCATGGCCTTCATCAGCTCGAAGGCGTTGAGCACGCCACCGAAGCCTGCCTCGGCATCCGCCACGATGGGGCGAAGTAGTCGACGTAGCCGGCATCGCCCGGGTTCTTGCCTTCGGACCACTGGATCTGGTCAGCGCGGGTGAGCGTGTTGTTGATGCGGCGGACCACCTGCGGGACCGAGTTGGCCGGATGAGAGCGACTGATCGGGATACATCTCGCCCGCACCGTTGGCGTCACCCGCCACCTGCCAGCCCGACAGGTAGATGGCCTTCAGGCCGGCCTTGACCTGCTGCATGGCCTGGTTGCCGGTCAGCGCGCCCAGGGCGTTGATGAAGGGCTCTTCGCTGAGCAGCTTCCAGAGCTTCTCAGCTCCCACGGGTGGCCAGCGTGTGCTGGGCCTGCAGCGAACCGCGCAGCCGCACCACGGTGTCTGCGCTATAGCCACGACGAACACCGCGCCACCGTGGGCTCTCCGACCATTCTTTCTGTAGGGCCTGAGCTTGCTGTTCGCGTGAAGTCATGATGCTTGTCTCCTGTTGTGACGATGAAAGCCGTGGGTCTGGCGGGAGAGGCTCAGCTGGCCTGTCCGTCGATCCGTCATGTGTCCATGATAGGCCTTCATTGCTGCAGGGCAACTAGGAAAGCCCCCAAAACAGGGCAAGAAAAATTCCCTTCAAAAACAATCAACTAAAGAAATATTTTCGTATTGCGATAAGAATATTTTGTAATAAGAAATATCAACGCTGCTTTGCAAAACAACCGGCATTTCATATTGCGGAACATGCTTCACCCTTCTGAAAAACAGGGGCTGTTGCCGATCTATTTCCGATCGTACGACAGCGCCGCCGTGCCGGCATGACGGCGCTGCCTCCGATGCTCAGGCACCGCGCAGGCGCGCAACGGCGGGGTATCCAGCAGGCGCCAGATGTTCCAGCCCCTGCCAGCACGATGAACAGCATGCTGGCCAGGATGCTGCCCAAAAGCAGCCAGAGGCTGGGCTGGTAGGCAAAGTCGAAGACCTCCCGGGCCAGCAGCCAGCCCAGCAGCGTGGCGCCGGCAGCCCCTCATCAGCCCGGCCAGCAGGCCGGTCAGGGACAGTTCCAGCAGCTGCACGAGGCCCAGCTGCCGGCGTGATGCGCCCAGCGCACGCATCAAGGCCACTTCGGCCACCCGTTCGTCGCGCACGCTGCCCATGGCGGCGTAGAGCACCACGCAGCCCGCGGCCAGCGTGAACAGGAACAGGAACTGCACGGCCTGCACGACCTGGCCGATCATCGTCTCGGATCTGCGCCGTGATGGCGCCTGTATCGACAATGGTGAGGTTGGGCATGGCACGGGTCAGCTGTCGCACCAGCCCTTCCCTGCCCGGCGGCAGATGGAACGAGGTGATCAGGCTCTGCGGCTGAGTGGCCAGCGCCGCGGGCGAGCCGATCATGAAGAAGTTGACCTGCATCGAATCCCACTTCAGCTCCCGGCTGCCCACCAGGATCATCTCGACGGGCTGGCTGGCCACATCGAAGCGCAGGTGGTCTCCCAGCTTCAGGCCCAGGGTGTTCATGATGCCGACTTCAGCCGAGACCTCGGCAGCCTGGGGATGGATCCAGCGGCCGGCAGCCAGCCGGTTGTGGCCGGGCATCCGGTCGGTGTAGGAGAGATTGAATTCCCGGTCAATGAGGCGCTGGGCCCGGTCGTCCGGGTAGTCCTGCGGGCGGACGGGGCGGTCGTTGATGGCCACCAGTCGCCCCCCGCACCATCGGATAGAGCGGCACCTCGCCCAAACCGGCCTCGGCCAGCATCCGGCGGACGTCCGTCTGCTGATCGGGCTGGATGTTGATGACGAAGCGGTTGGGGGCATCGGGTGGCGCAGCCTGTTGCCAGGCGGCCAGCAGGTCATTGCGGACGACGGTAAGCGGCAGCAGCGCCATCAGGCCGATGGTGAGGGCCACGATCTGAACGGCCGTCAGCGGACAGTCGCCGGGACCAGCCCGTCAGCGCCAGGCGCAGCACCAGCGCCCAGCCGCCACGGGTCCGTTTCGGGCGCAGACGTGCGGCCAGCCAGACCCCGCACATGGCCAGCAGCACGAAGGCCAGGCCCGCGACGACGAAGCCGCCCAGGGCCAGCAGCGACAGACGGGCCTCACCCACCAGCCAGAACAGCAGCAGGCCAAAGGCCCCCAGCGCCACCGCCAGCACCAGCCAGACGGACAGGCCGGGAGCGCCCAGGTCACGGCGCAACACGCGCAGCGGCGTGACGCCGGCCAGTCGCAGGACAGGGACGGCGGCAAAGCCCAGCACCAGCACCACGGCCACCAGCAGGGGCCTGCAGCGCCGGCCAGGCCGAAGCTGCAGGCAGCGAGGTCTCCAGCATCACGCGAGCCACGCCGGTGAGCGCATGGTGAGCCACCCAGCCCAAGATGACGCCCAGGGCGCCCCCGGCCAGTGCCAGCCAGAGCATCTCCAACATCAGGGTCCGGGCCAGCACGCGCTGGGTCAGCCCCATGGCCTTCAGGGATGGCAAAGCCATCCAGGTGGCGCTCGGCAAAGCGGCGGGCCCCCAGGCCGATGGCCACGGCGGCGATCAGGGCCGACAGCAGCGAGACCAGCGCCAGGAACTGACGAGCGCGCGTGCGAGCGTGTTCTGGATCTCGGGGCGACCTGCTTCCAGATTCTCCAGATGCTGACCTGCACCCAGGCGGGCTGCAGCCAGTCCTGAATTCTGAAACGGCCTGCGCCTCCCCGGCCACCAGCAGGCCATGGCTGATGCGACTGCCGGGACGGACCAGGCCGGTCGCCGGCAGATCGTCGATCGACAGCATCAGTCGCGGCGCGAAGTTGACGAAGGAAGCGCCACGACTGGGCTCCATCAGGATGAAGCGCTGGATGGTGAAGGGAGCATGGCCCAGGGTCAGCGTGTCCCCGAGTTTCAGACCCAGCGCCTGCGCCAGGGATTCGTCCACGAAGACGGAACCGGCCGGCGGGCCATGCTGGATGGTCTGCGATGCACGTGCCTGCAGATCACCAGGCGCGGCCGTTTCGTCGGCCGACGAAGGGCCTCGGGCGGGTGCCTGCTGCGCATCCACCGCCCTGCCTGGGGACGCTCCGTCATCGGTTCCGGACACACCCGCGGACGGACCGGCTTCGTCGGCTGTGACGGTCAGTTCACCCCGCAGCGGGTAGTCATGGCTGACGGCAAGCACCGAAGCCAGCTGCGTGGGGGAAGTGCCTCGTCCTCGTCTTCTGCATCCGCGGCCGGCGTGGAAGACTCGGCCATGGCCATGCTGGGAAACGAGGCCGAATGTGCCACCCGAAGCCCCAGTGCCCGCGCCTTCCGGGTCCAGTCTCGGGAATCGGACGGTCTGCACGAAGTACCAGATCCCCACCCAAGAGGTGCAGGGGCCTGTTCGTTCAGTGCACGATCCAGCCGATCAACAAAGAATCCGACGGTGGTCACGGCGGCCACTGCCACCAGCAGGGCCACCAGCAGCAGATTCAGCTCACGGGCCAGCAGGTCGCGCCACAGCAGCAGGAAGGGACAGACGCAGGGCAGAGGCACGCGAGGCAATCGGTGACATGGTCGGAGAAGAAAGCAAGGAAACGAAGCGGGCGAAGGGCGTACTCAGCCGCCCGCAGGAGGCGAGGCGGGCGCCGGGGTATCCACCGGTGTGGCCTTCAGGCCCTCGTCCACCGCAGCCAGCACGTCGGCTGTGGCCGGGATGACGCCGACGCCTCCGAAGCTGGCACAGAAGCTGTCGCCCGAAACGGCGCACTGCACTGCGTCGAAGTCGGCAAAGATGCCGATCGTGGGACGCCCCAGTGCACCGGCCAGATGGGTGAAGCCCGTATCAAGGCCAACGACGATGCGGGCCATGCGGATGACGCGGGCGGCATCGCGCACCGACAGGAAAGGAGGAACCACCGAGGCGGTGGCCTGGGCGCCCGCTGCCTGGACAGCCGCATCGGCCAGCCGCCGGGCGCGTGCCTCTTCGGCCGGAGAGCCCCAGAACCAGACCAGGTCCAGCCCGGCCTGCTGCAGGTGGACGGCCACCTCCAGCCACTGCGCCTCGGGCCAGAGCTTGGCGTCACGGCTGGCACCAGTGACCAGCAGCGCCATGGGCCGCCCCTGCGGCAGCCAGGGGCTTCGTCGATGCCCAGGTGCGGCACGGTCAGGCCGAAGCGGGCCGGCGTGTCGATGGAATAGCCGAAGGCGCCGGCACCGATGGCACGATTGCGCCGCACCACGTGCCAGTCACGCGGGACCGGCACGGGACGATCGTAGGCGAGCGCCGCCAGTGGCTCCCGTGCCGAGGCACGGTCAGCCCACGCGCACGCCGCCCCGGGCCATGCGCACAACAGCCGCGCTCTTGATGAGTCCCTGGCAGTCGAGGATCCAGTCATAGCGACGGCCGCGCAGTGTCTGCCAGAAGGCCTGCATGGCCGCCCGTGTCTCGGACTTGCCCAGCGACTTTCGCCAGCGTCGCCAGGACAGCGGGATGACCTCATCGACGGCCGGATTCATGGCCGGCAAGGCCGAAAAGGCCGATTCGACGACCCACTCGATGCGGGCATCCGGAAACTGTGCACGCAGGTCGGTGGCCAGGGGCTGGGCATGGACGACGTCCCCATGGAGGACATCTTGACGATCAGGATCCGGTTCATCGGCAACAGACAGCAGAAAAACAGGCGGAGAAACTGAAACGCCGCACCAGCCCAGGGACCGGTGCGGCGTTTCAGATAAGAACGAATAACGTCAGAAAAGATCAGCTGAGACCAAGCTCGCGAAGCATGTTACGCTCTTCGATGGCCCGACGCGCCTCGCGCAGACGCTTGGCCTGCTCGGTGACGGCGATGTCCGCATAGTCTTCCGGGCGCGATTCGACGCGACCGGCACGCATACGGGCGGCATGCCGAGCCGTGACGATGGCGCTATGATGATGCGCGGTCATGGCTGAATTAGGTTTACGAGTCGATTTCATCCCCGAGTCCCGTTAAGCTAAGAATGAAAGGCGTGCTTCTTGCAGGCGCAGGAAGGAATTGTCGCCGAAACACAACAAAAACCCTTTTGGCTTGAGCAAACTTCCGAAACACGATGAGATTGAATAGTATAACACACCGCCGCCTGTCGGTCGCCATCGTCCTTTTCTCCTGGGGCAGTGTCGGCGTGGCACTGTTCACACAGCACGTGCTGGGCATGCAGCCTTGCCCCTGGTGCATCGCTCAACGCGTCCTGTATCTGCTGTGTGGCGCGCTGGCCATTCTGGCCGCCCTTGCGCCCGTCAGAAGCTCGGCGGGACGCATCATTGCCACGCTCTTTTCCGCAACCGGCATCGTGGCAGCCGGCGGCGCACCTCGTCACGGCGCTCTATCAGCATTTCGTGGCAGCCGCCAGCGGTTCCTGCGCCGTCACGGCAGCCGACCGTTTCCTGATGAACACCGGTCTGGCGGACTGGCTGCCCGAAGTCTTCGAGCCGCGCGCCTCATGCGCCGAGGCGGACCAGGCCCTGATCGGACTGCCCTATTCCATCTGGAGTGCCATTCTTGCCGTCTTCCTGCTGGTGTTGGGCGGGCTGGCGCTTCGGGCATTGTGGCGATCACGCGTCCGATGATCGCGGCATGGCAGAATGCGGGCTGAAGGCCGCAAGGCAGAGCCTGCATTCAGAGCCATTTTTCGGGTCCCCGCATCCTTATCCATGACCCCCTCATCCTCCCCCAACCCCACCGCGGCAACCGCCCCTCTCATCGCGCTGCTGGATCGCCACCCGCTGTTCTCGGGGCTCCCCCAGCCCGTTCTGATGCAACTGGCCGAAAACGCCTGGCACCAGACGCTGGACGCGGGCGAAAGCGTGTTCCACGAGGGAGATCCCGCCACCCATTACCTGCTGGTGGAAAGTGGGCAGCTGGAGATGGTGCGCTTCAGCCAGGAGGGCGACGAACACGTCTTCCAGTCCTTTGGCCCCAACTCGCTGGTGGCCGAGGCCGCCATGTTCATGCAGCATGGCCGCTATCCGATGAGCTCCCGCGCCGGTAGCGGATCCGTGGGCATCTGGCGGCTGTCGGGCATCAGCCTGCGTGCCACCTGCGAGGCCCACCCGCCCCTGGCTACCCGGATGCTGCAGCGCTTCAGCCAGCGGCTCTACCACCGTGTCAACGAGGTGGAATGGCTGACCAGCAGCACGGCACAACAGCGGCTGGCGGCCTATTTCGTGGCACTGCGCAAGCAGCAGGGCGACGAACTGAATTTCCCCCAGAGCCAGCGCCATGTGGCCGCCCAGCTCGGCATCCGCCCCGAAAGCGCTGAACCGCCTGCTGGCAGACTGGCGGCAGCGCGGATGGATCGCGGGCTCACGCCTGCAAGTGGACCCTGTCCGAACCCGAGCCGCTTGTCCGCATGGCCGAGGGACGCGTGCGACCGTTCTGAACAGGATCCATGAACAACAAGGGCCGGAAGGATCTCTCCTTCCGGCCCTTTTCTTGTGCCCCGGGATCTCCACGGGGCGTTGACGTCGTAGCGTCAGCTGATGCCGATCAGCGACCCAGCAGGCCCTTCAGGGCGTCCTTGGCCTTCTTCGTGTCGACCTTCTCTTCGAGCTTGCTGCCCAGGCCGCTCTTTTCCAGGCTCTGCTTGAGCTTGTCCTCGGCCTTGCCCTTCAGCTCCTCACCCACCTTGGACTTCAGGGCATCCTTGGCGGCAGCCGACCAGTCGATCTGCCAGGACGGGGCATCAAACGGACCATTCAGGCGCACGGGAATGGTCACGCCCTTCAGGTCAGCCAGCTCGCGTCCACCCTGCCCGCTGCTGGTACCGACCACCGACGCACGCACCGTGTAGTCCAGCACACTGCGACCGATGTCGATGGAACCATCCCCACCGACCCGCAGCAGCGGCGACTTCAGCGAAAGGTCGTTGCTGCGCGCCACACCGTTCTGCAGCTGGAAGCTGACCGACATCTCGGTGAAGTCGGTCTTCTGGGTCTTGTCGGAAGCCTGGTTCTGGGTACCGGTATTGGCCTTGAACATGTTGCGCGCCTCGCGCAGCTTCTCGCCCAAGTTGATGCCCTTGAGCGCACCGTCCTTCAGGGCCACCGAGGCATTGCCACCCAGCGAGCGCTTCATCGCCTCCACTGTGGCACCGCCCGTGTTGACGGCCACATTCAGGTTGCCACTCCCCTCCAGCATGTCCCTGATTGGCCAGCGCCTTCAGCAGCGGCTCGATGGAAATGCCGGTGAGATCAGCCTTCAGCGTCACCTTGTTGGCCGCGGGCGACGAGCCGGTCGTGACCGTGGAGGAAGCCGCCAGCTTGCCCCTGGTAGAGCATAGCCGTCACCGGAGACAACACGAGCTGGCCGTTGGCTACCTTGGCGTTGAGCCCTGAGCTGGCGCATTTCCAGGCCGCGTGCAATCAGATGACCAATGCCCACCCGTGCATCCACCGTCAGTCCCTTCAGGGCCGACAGGTCCACCGGCGTCTCGGCGGGATTGCCCGTGGTCGAGTCGGGAGCCGGCGCAGCTGCTGCATCGGCCTTTGGCCGGCGGGAACAGACGATCCACATTGAGGGAATCGGCGTCCAGGGCCACCGTGATCTTCGGCGTCTTGAAGCCGTTGACACCGGCCTTCAGGGCCATCTTCGCCTGGTCCAGCAGGGCCGACAGATCAGCCGCGGCAGTTTCCTTCTTCAGATCGGCCGACACCCTGACCGCCCAGCTTCAGCGACGAGGCCGCTTTCGACACCGACGGATCCTCGATGTCGACCTGGCCATCCAGCGCCGTGAGCTGGTAGCGACCGGCAGCCAGGCTGGCCTGCACCGGCGTGGCCAGCTTGGTCGTCACGGTACGTCCGTCCTGCGTCAGCTTCGCATCCAGCCCCAGGCTGTTGACCTTCAGATCATCAGCGGTGCCACCGACACCGGCCAGCGTCAGCACGGCCGACAGCCATTCCTTTGTCCCCAGGCTCACCTTGGCCTGGACCGTGTCGCCCGAAGCCTTGTCGCTGGCAATGGCCAGCTTTGGCGCCGCCACCGTACCACGGAGCTGTCAGCCCCCATCCGGCCCTGGGCATCCAGCGCCAGGTCGTTCAGATCGATGACCGGGCCCTGCGGATCAAACGAAAAGCCCTCGAGGCTTGAGGGCAAACTGCTGCACCTGCAGCGTGTCGATGGCGCCCTTGAGACCGGCGCTGAAGTCACGCAGCCCATACCGCCCCTGCTCCAGGTCGATCTTGAGCTGGCCCTTCATGTTGAAGTCGCCACGCGCCTCGGGCGAGGTGGCACCAAAGCCCAGCGACAGCGAGACAGGCGTCTCGATGACATTGGCCAGCGGTCCGGTCTCGACGTTGAGTCGCTCCAGCGTGTAGGTCTGGCCGGCCTGGCGATCATCGAAGACCACGCGCGCGTTGGCCAGCGTCACCCCGTTCACGTGGAAGGCGGGGATCTTGGCGGCAGCCTCCGGCTCGGCCGGCTGCTCCTGGGCGGGCGCATCCTGGGCTCCCAGCAGGGTCGTCGATGCTCATGCTGCCATCGGCCTGGCGCACCACCCGGCCTTCAGGCCATCGATGGTGACCGTGTCGGCCTGGACATCGCCTTTCAGCAGCGGCAGCAGCGCCACGCTGACCTGTGCCGACGTCAGGCTGGCAGCCTCCCTGCTCGGGCTGATTGGGCTCGGACAGCCGCACCTCCGGCAGCGTGACCCCGACATGGGGAAAGATCGACAGCTTCAGGTCGCCCTCGAACGAGAGGGTGCGGTTGTAGCGCGTTGCCACGAAGTTGGCAATCTGCGGCTTGAAGTAATTGACATCGACAAAACTGACCGCGACGGCGGCCACGACCAACAGGCCCACCAGCACGCCGACGACGATCGACAACTTCTTGATCATGACTGGACTCCAATCAGTGAATTCAGATGCGCGGCCAGCGAGGCAACCTCGGCACCGACCTGCACAGGCGGCCGTCCGGGCTCATCCAGCGCCCGCAGCAGGCGCTCGCAGCGTTTCCTCTCCGGCAGCACCGGCCCGAAGAACCGGGGCTGGCCCTTCACCGTGACCAGCAGCGTGGGAAAGGTCTCGATGTCGAGATCTCCCAGCAGCTCGCCATCGTCCTCCACATCAACCCAGGCAAAGGCGGTTCCAGCGTGGCGTGGCGCCTCGCCGGCCAGCATGGTCCGATAGTCGCGGCAGGTGCCGCACCAGTCGGCACACAGGCAGATGACCATGGTCTCGGTGCCACCTTTCCGGACGATGGATCAGCAGGGAGGAATCGGACATGTAGACGGCGAAGACGTGACCCGGGTTGACAGGGGCAGAAAGGGATACGACCCAAGGACGGTTTGCGGGACACAGATCCCAGCAGGGTAGCACGCCTCCATTATAGAAGCATGCCATGCCCCGGCATCCATCCTGCCCCGATAGCCGCCTGCACTACCCGGTGATGCGTCGGCGCGACAAATCGGCGACAAAGACGCTTTCCGCCGAAGTCCAGAACGTGATGGATTCGACAGACAACCCTGCCGCATACCCCGGATGATCATGGAATTTCCTTACGGCGCATGCCCCCATGGAGGCCGAGACAGTTCCTCACCCCATCCCTGGTTGTCGACGGCAGCCAGCTGGCATTCGTCGGCCCCATCGAACCGGGCCGGGAGGCCGAGACCTTTGCCACCCTGCTGACCTTCACCACGTTTGCGGAGAAATCCGACTCCGTCATCGACGAGGCCTACACCCCTGGCCTGCGCCAGTACCGGCACTTCCAGCCGACTCGACGAGAACCGCTGGTACGACATTGCCCGCGAGTACTACGAAGAGTATCTGGAACAGCTGAACACGGCGTCCCCGGCCGAGCTGCAGAGCCATCTGGACTGGCTGGACGTGCATTTCTTTGCCCGGCACCCCGGCTACGAAGGCGCGCGGATGATGATCGAGCGCTTTCTGGTGACGCACGGCAGCCGCTGCACTAGACGGCTCTTGAAATTCCCGCAGGTCTCCTCATCTTCTGGGCACGGGCGCTGAATCATCGGGCCCGTGCACATTCCATCGCTTGATCTTCGAGGATAAGAAACCATGAACCAGTTCGACTTCGCCCCCTGTACCGCTCCGCCATCGGCTTTGACCGCATGGCACGCATGCTCAACAACTCGCTGCGCAACGACGCCCAGCCCAGCTACCCCCTACAACATCGAGGTCTTCGGCGAGAACGCCTACCGCATCACCATGGCGGTGGCCGGCTTCGACCGCTCGGAAATCGAGATCGAAGTCGAACAGGACGGCCTGAAGATCACCGGCCGCAAGCGCCCCGCCGCCTCGCAGCCCACCCTATCTGCATCGCGGCATCGCCGCCCGTGACTCGCCCACCGCTTCCAGCTGGCCGAGCACGTGCGCGTCGTCGGCGCCTCGATGAACAACGGCCTGCTCGACATCGACCTGGTGCGCGAGATTCCCGAAGTCATGAAGCCGCGCCGCATCGACATCGCCGATGGCTCTGCAGCGCCCCGTGCCGATGTGCTGGGCAATCCGTCCCAGACCCAGGGCGACGCCGCGACGGCTGCCCCCCAGAACGTCTGAGCCACCACACCGGCCGCGCCATGGCCGGTGCATCATCATCCGCCCGTCATCGCTACTGCATGATGACGGGTCGTGAGCCTCTGGATCAGGACAAGGCACCGGAAACAGAAAAGGCACCTTCGGCACGCATCCGCGGCCCAAGGTGCCTGACAGGAAAGACAGGTCCTGAACGCCCCGCTGCGCATCCCGCACCGGGGCGTTTTCACGCCGTCAGTTGTTGTTCATCAGCTCGGCACGCAGACGGTCGCGCGCAAAGTTCTTCTCGGCATTGGTAAGCTTGCCGTGTCCCAGATCGGCATAGATGTGATGGATCAGCAGGCGGTCCAGGGCAGCGTCGATGCGACGGCTGGTCGGATCGATTTCCGAGCACAGACCGGCCTGTTCCTCGACGAAGACCTTGACGGACTCGATGATCTGCTGCCGGCTCTCGTCATCCAGGGGCGTGTGCTCATTGCGCATGCCCGGATAGGCCGACGCCGACGGCGGCGCACCATAACCACCGGCGCCCCCTGCCACTGCACCGGCCAGGCCGCTGGCGTAGGACGCAGGCTGGCTGTATTCATAGTCACCGGCCTGCGTGCTGGAGGCCATCGAGCGCTGCCGGCGGCACATAGCGCATCACGGCCGACAGGGTCATAGACATTCAGGCGTGCCACACGATCGGCACGGCTGGTGATCTCGAAGCTCTGGCGATGCGAGACGCCCAGCTCGGTGTCCTCGACGCCGATGACGGCAATGCGCACGCCCTTCTTCTGGGCCATCTCGATACCGATGGCGAAGTCGCCGTCGCCCGTCACCAGCGCGGCATCGGAAATGGCACCGTTGCTGGCCAGCTCGATCAGGTCGGTAACGATCAGGGAATCAACACCCGCTGCTGGCCTGCCGCATTGACGATGCCCGAACGGAAATGCACATCCGGAAGCTCGGCAATGGCTCGTTGCTGCGGCGACAGCCCACTGGCCATCACGCCGTCATACCAGTACACCCGCAGCAGTTCGCGGGTGGTGAGACTAACGCGGTACGCGTCTTTTCCAGCAGCAGATTGATCAGGGCTGCCGGATTCATGACCTCCAGGTGATGTCGCTTGGTGGAGGCGCGCTCGCTGACGATTTCTGCCGACTGATGCAGCAGATAACCAGCGTCCACCATGACTACGAAACGATCCATGTCGAGAGATTCCATTAAGAAAGTAACTAACTAGCGCAGGCTTCCGATTGTGTGATTGATTTGTCCGACCCTGGGTCGCAGCCCGCCACTGTTAACACGATTTCAGTACGGTCGAAGCACATGCCATGATCCCGGTAGAAAATCCAGCGCACAGTCCCCGGTGCAGCAGTGCTCTACCTGCAGACGCCGGGCGACGAGGCGGCACTCCTTCACCATGTGGCAACCCACGCCCGTGCGCATGGGAAAAATAACGTTTCCGCCAATCGGTAGAATGATCCATGTCAAGGCCTCGGGGCAAACACGCCCCGATGCAGCGCGACACGCAACGCCGGGCGAAAAACAGAGGGACAGATAACGGAAAATGGCGCAGGGATATTGGCGGAAGCGGTGAGATTCGAACTCACGAACGGTTTGCCCGTTGCCGGTTTTCAAGACCGGTGCAATCGACCACTCTGCCACGCTTCCGACGTGACCGCAGGACTGCCGCCATAAATGGGGCCTTCCAGGTAGCTCCGGTGGAGCCACCGGCGATCGCATCGGGCGATTCTACCCCATCTGCTGCACGATCCGATGACGCACGGGCTATCATCGCCACACTTCCGACAGCCCTGTATCCGTCCGGAACGCCATCATCATGCCCGACACCCCAACGCCATCCCCCTTCTGCCCCTCGGCACCCAATCACGCAGCAGCGACCTCATCGGCGGCAGAGAAAGTCCCGTGCGCCCCTGCTCGTCCGCTTCGGCGCCATGGGCGACCTGGTGCTCATCCAGCCAATGATCCGGCTGCTGGCAGCCCGCTACGGGGCACCGGTGGATCTGCTGGCCGCCGGGGCTGGGTGCGCCCGCTCTACCAGGGGCAGCCCGATGTGGGCGAGATCCATCTGCTGGCCAAGCGCAAGCTGCCGCTGTGGCTGAGCGCCGAGAAAGCGCCAGCTGCTGCAGTGGCTGCGACAGGCAGGCCCGCGTCCGGTCTGGTATTGCGACTTCGACGAAGCTGGTGCCCCTGCTGGCCCAGGCTGGGCATGGACGAGCGCTGGGTGGTGCGCGCCAAGGCCGTGGGCACACTGGATGGCGAGCATCTGGTGGACTTTTTCGCAGCGCCTGGCACGGACGGTACCGCCCGCGTTGCGGCAAGTGACGGAACAACGCATGGAAGTGTCCGGGCCCCATGTGGGCCAACCCGCGGAAGCAGCAGGGCGCCCAGACGGTACCCCGGCAGCGTCCTCGAGAACCCGGACGGACCTGGACGACCGCGACCCGAACCTGCGCATTTCCGCCACCATGCAGGCCGACGTGCAGGACTGGCTGCAGGCCAAGGGGATGGCTGGGCAAGCCGCTGCTGCTGGTTCAGGCCGGCAACCGCCGCACCATGCGCACCGGCCTGCGCCGTCGGATGTCCACCAACACCAAGTGGTGGCCCGAAGACAACTGGGCAGCCATCATCCGCATGCTGGCCGAGCGCCATCCGGACGCGGTCATCCTGCTGGTGGGCGCCCCACCCGAGGCCGACCTGAATGACGAGCTGCTGCGGCGCGCTGGCGTCGCGCAGGCCTTCAACGTGGCGCGCGAGCTGCCCATTCCACGCCTTCTGGCCCTGCAGGCGCGTGCCGCCGGCATGGTGACGGTGGACACCGGGCCCCGCCACACGGCGGCGGCCGTCGGCTCGCCCGCTGGTCGTGCTGTTCGGCGTGGCCGATCCGGTGCGCATCCGCCCACGCGGCGGCGACACCCCGGTGGAAGTGCTTCAGGCCATGCACGACGGCAAGCCCGACATGACGGCCATCAGCGTGGACGCCGTGGTGCAGGCCTGGCAGCGCTTGCCCGCTGCGCCAAGGAGCCAACGGCGAGGACACGGCGGCATCAGCCGCCGGTCACGCATCCGTGACGTGAAACCGGATCAGAGATCGAACGTCGGCCACGGCAGGCTGCCGTCGTCGAAGCGCTGCAGCCAGTGCACGGCAATCTGGGTCTTCACGTCCAGCAGGCGGTGCGCACGCAGCTCGTCCACCAGCCAGCCCAGAGTCACCCATTCGATCTCGACGAACTCGCCAACATCCAGCGAACGCTCGACCTTCTCAGGTCACGCGCCAGATAGATGTCCATCACCTCGTCAGCAAAGCCGATGGCCGGATGGATGCGCGTGAGGTGCGCCCAGCGTCTGGCACGGTAGCCCGTCTCTTCCACCAGCTCGCGCTTGGCGGTCTCCAGGCTGGTTTCGCCCGGATCCTTCTTGCCGGCCGGGATCTCTACATAGACCCGCCCCGGGCCATAACGGAACTGGCGCTCGATCAGAATGCGCCCGTCAGCGTCGATGGGCACCATGGCGGCCGCCCGGGTGCATGATGAACTCGCGCGTGTTGGTGGAGCCATCGGGCATGCGGGCCACGTCCTGCGGACCTTCAGGAAGCGCCCCTCATAGACCACCTCACGCGACACGGTGCTTTCGGCCAGTGACGGATACTGCTTTGGCCACGGTCGGATCGATGTGATCGGGGATGGCGGTATCCGCCGCCTGCGGGTTCTGTTGCTTGGACATGCTCTGTTTCTAGGTTTCACGGAATCCTGTGCCTGAGAGCTTACCCGACTTCTTCCCCGCACGAAAAAGCCGGGACATGCCGTGACGCATATTGCGCACGCATGCCCCGGCTGTATGTGCGGGTCCCCGGGGAACGGGGCCGGGTCTCAGCCCAGGTGCCAGGCGCTGCGGATGGCTGCCACGCACAGGGCCATCAGCGGCCCGGGCAGCAGGCCCAGCAGCAGCACGGCCACGCCATTGATGGCCATCAGCGTCCGTGCCTGACCATCCACCACGATGTCGGCATCGTCCTCAACCTTGTCGAAGAACATCACCTTGACCACACGGATGTAGTAGAAGGCGCCGATCAGCGACATCAGCACGGCGTAGACCGCCAGCCAGGCGTAGCCGGCAGCCACCACCGACTTCAGCACGGCCAGCTTGGCATAGAAGCCCACCAGCGGCGGAATGCCGGCCAGCGAGAACATCAGCAGCATCATCACGCCAGCCAGCCAGGGCTGCGCCGAGCCAGACCGGCAAAGTCCGAGATCTCCTCGGCCTCGAAGCCTCTCGCGGGCCAGGAACTGGATGAGACCAAAGGTGCCCAGCGTGGTCAGCACATAGCTGATCATGTAGAAGAGCGCATTGCCGAAGGCCCTCGTGCGACGGCGGGAAGCCCTCGCCACCGTAGACGCCCGTCAGACCCAGCAGCACGAAGCCGACCTGCGAGATGGTGGAATAGGCCAGCATCCGCTTCAGGTTGGTCTGGGCCACGGCCACGATGTTGCCGATGGCCGAGCGACAGCACCGCCAGGATGATCAGCATCTGCTGCCACAGGGCCCGCCATCTCGATGACGGCCTCACCCAGCAGACGGAACAGCAGCGCGAATGCGGCCAGCTTGGGGACCGGACGCCACGAGCAGCGTGGCCACGGTGGGCGCGCCGTGGTAGACGTCGGGCACCCACATGTGGAACGGAACGGCCCCCAGCTTGAAGGCCAGGCCAGCCACCAGGAATACCATGCCGAAGGCCAGCACCTGCGGCGAGGCCATGCCGCTGTAGACACGGCCCATGATCTCGGCGATGTCCAGCGAGCCGGTGGCCCCGTAGACCATCGACATGCCGTAGAGCAGGAAGCCCGAGGCCAGCGCGCCCAGCACGAAGTACTTCATGGCGGCCTCGGTGCCCTGCGTCCAGGTGCGGCGCAAGCCGATGGCGGCATACAGCGACAGCGACATCAGCTCAGGCCCAGGTACAGCACCAGCAGGTTGCCGCCCGAGACCATCACCATCTGGCCCAGCAGCGAGAAGAGCGCCAGCGCGTACAGGTCCGCGCCCCGGATGCCCCGGTCGGCCATGTAACCACGTGAATAGATGATGATGCTGCCGGTACAGACGATGCCGCAAACCTTCAGCAGGTAGGCCAGATCGTCGGCCAGGTACATGTGCCCGAAGGCCTGCTGCGGCCCATGGTTGTACTGCCAGAGCACCGCCACCAGCGGCGCCACCAGCACCAGCAGCGCCATGCGGTCGGCGCGCATCGAGCGTTCCTTCCTGCCGGTCAGCGCCTCCACCACCAGGAAGACGCAGATGCCAAGCATCAGCAGGATCTCTGGCGCCAGCGCGGCCAGATTGAGTTCATGCAGGGTCAGTGACACGGCCATGCCTCTCTATGTCTACTTGAGCTTGGTTTGGGAAACGTGCGTGAGCAGCTGCTCCACCGAGACCTGGATCAGGTCGGTGAAGAACTTCGGATAGATGCCCATGAACAGGACGAGTGCGGCCATCAGCATCAGCAGCCAGAACTCGCGCCGGTTCACGTCCTCCATCTTGTCGACGTTGGGATTGGCCACCGGGCCGAAGACCACGCGCTTGTACATCCACAGCGATAGCCGCGCGCCCCAGATCAGGGGCCGTGGCGGCCAGCAGAGCCGATCCAGAAGTCGAACTGCACCGCGCCCAGGATGACCAGGAACTCGCCCACGAGCCGGAGGTGGCAGGCAGGCCCGCGTTGGCCATCGAGAACAGCAGGAACAGCGCCGCGAACTTCGGCATCCGGTTGATGACGCCGCCGTAGTCGGCAATCTGCCGGGTATGCAGCCGGTCGTAGAGCACGCCGATGCACAGGAACATCGCGCCAGCCACGAAGCCGTGCGACACCATCTGCACCACCGCCCCCTGCATGCCGGTCTCGTTGAACATGAAGAAACCCAGCGTGACGAAGCCCATGTGGGCGATCGACGAATAGGCCACCAGTTTCTTCATGTCGGTCTGCACCAGCGCCACCAGACCGATGTAGATGACGGCCACCAGCGACAGCGTGATCATCAGCCAGGCCAGCTCATGGCTGGCGTCCGGCGCGATGGGCAGCGACAGACGCAGGAAGGCATAGGCCCCCAGCTTCGGCATGATGGCGGCCAGCACCACCGAGCCCCGGTGGGCGTGCCTCGACGTGGGCGTCGGGCAGCCAGGTGTGCACCGGCCACATCGGGATCTTGACCGCAAAGGCCAGCAGGAAGGCCACGAAGATCAGCACCTGCTCATGCAGCGTGAGCGGCAGCCGATGCCAGGCCAGGATCTCGAAGCTGCCCGACTGCAGATAGCAGGTAGATGATCGCCACCATCGTGAGCAGCGATCCCAGCAGGGTATAGAGGAAGAACTTGAAGGCCGCATACGCGGTTCGCCGCCCCACACCCCCGATGATGATGTACATCGGGATCAGCGTCGCCTCGAAGAACACGTAGAACAGCATGCCGTCGGCGGCAGAAAACACCCGATCATCAGGCCGGAGAGGATCAGGGAAGGCCCCCAGGTACTGATGGACGCGGTCCTTGATGACTTCCCAGCCGGCGATGACCACCACGAAGGTGATGAAGGCCGTCAGCAGCACCAGCCACACCGACAGGCCGTCGATGCCGAGTGAATACTCGATACCCAGGCTCTCGATCCAGGGCTTGCGCTCGACGAACTGCAGCGCAGCCGTGGTGCGGTCGAACCCGTGTAGAGCGGGATGGTGACGGCGAAAGCCGACCAGTGACCCCAGCAGCGCCAGCCACCGCGACAGGGTCGCACGCTGTTCGTTGCCGACCGCCAGCACGACGATGCCGCTGATGATCGGTACTCAGATGGCGGCACCTCAGCCAGCCCATGCTCAATGTCTCAGTCGTCTGTTCCATGGTCGATCTATTGCGCGCTGGCCAGAAGGGGAAGGAACCAGAACAGCAGGAAGGCCAGCCCGATGATCATGGCAATGGCATAGTGGTTGAGGAACCCCGTCTGCCCCTGGCGCAGGACGCGGGAGAACCAGCCCACCAGCCGTGCGCTGCCATTGACCACCAGCCCGTCGATCGGCCCCTGGTCGCCACGTTTCCACAGCCCGGAACCCAGGCGGCGGGCACCACCGGCGAAGAACCACTCGTTGAAGCGGTCGAGGTAGTACTTGTTCTCGAGAATCGTGTAGATGCCCTTGAACGTCTGCTGCAGGCGAGCCGGAATGGCCGGGTTCACCAGGTAGAAGTACCAGGCGGTGGCAATGCCGGCCACCATCAGCCAGAACGGCAGCGAGGTGAAGCCGTGCAGCGCCAGTGGCGACCCAGCCGTGCCAGTGCTCGGCCAGCGCAGCCATGGCCGGAGTGCTTGTCGGCGAACACGGTGATGACGACCCCCTTTGAAGTACTCGCCCGTGATCATCGAATCGGCCGCAAGGGCGCCGATGATGATGGACGGGATGGCCAGCAGCACCAGCGGCACCGTCACCACCCAGGGCGACTCGTGCGGCACGTGCGCACCATGGCCGTCGTGACCCGTGTGCATCATGCCCGTGCGCGTCATGGCCATGCGCCGTCTCGAACCGGGGCTTGCCGTGGAACACCAGGAAGTACATCCGGAACGAGTAGAAGCCGTGACGAACACGCCCGAGAGCAGCGCCCAGTAGGCAATGCCCGAGCCCGGCACGTTGGCGTGGTGCACCGCCTCGATGATCGACTCCTGGAATAGAAGCCGGAGAAGAACGGCGTGCCCACCAGCGCCAGCGAACCGATCAGCGAGGTGATCCAGGTGATGGGCATGTACTTGCGCAGGCCACCCGTGTGACGGATGTCCTGATCGTGGTGCATGCCCGATGATGACCGAACCGGCCCCCAAGGAAGAGCAGCGCCTTGAAGAAGGCGTGCGTCATCAGGTGGAAGACGGCCACGCTGTAGGCCGAGGCGCCCAGCGCCACGGTCATGTAGCCCAGCTGCGAGAGCGTGGAATAGGCCACCACCCGCTTGATGTCGTTCTGGATGATGCCCATCAGGCCCATGAAGAAGGCGGTGATGGCACCGATGATCATCTACGAAGGACAGCGCCACTCCGACATCTCGTAGAGCGGCGACATGCGGCTGACCATGAAGATGCCGGCCGTCACCATGGTGGCGGCGTGGATTAGCGCCGAGATCGGGGGTCGGGCCTTCCATCGAGTCCGGCAGCCAGACGTGCAGCGGAACTGCGCCGACTTGCCCATGGCACCCACGAACAGGCAGATGCAGGTGACGGTGATGAGCGACCACGGCGTGTCGCCGATCAGCTGGATCGTGACTTCTCGAGGTTCGGGCGGCCGCGAAGATCTCGGCATAGTCAGGCTGCCCGTCCAGGCCACCAGCAGGCCGATGCCCAGCACGAAGCCGAAGTCACCCACGCGGTTGACCATGAAGGCCTTCAGGTTGGCGTAGATGGCCGAGGGTTTCGTGTACCAGAAGCCGATGAGCAGGTACGACACCAGGCCCACCGCCTCCCAGCCGAAGAACAGCTGCAGCAGGTTGTTGGACATCACCAGCATCAGCATCGAGAACGTGAAGAGGCTGATGTAGGCGAAGAGCGCTGGTAGCCGTCGTCCTCTTCCATGTAGCCGATGGTGTAGACGTGCACCATCAGCGACACGAAGGTCACCACCACCATCATCATGGCGGTGAGCTGGTCGATCAAGAAACCCACTTCCATCTTCAGCTTGCCGATGACGGCCCAGCTGTAGAGGGCGCCGTTGAAGGTGTTGCCCTGCGAGACATCGTGCATGACCCACAGCGAGGCCAGCAGCGACACCAGAACCCCGAGGATCGCCACCCGATGGGTGGCCTTCTTGCCGATGGCCCGACCGGCGAAACCGGCCACCATCGCACCGACCAGTGGTGCGAAAGGTACCAGCAGATACGCTGTTTTCATCGGCTAGCCCTCAGATGGTCGAGATCTTCGACGTTGACGGAAATGGAACTGACGGAACAGCACGACCAGGATCGCCAGGCCGATGGCCGATTCGGCCGCCGCCACCGTCAGGATGAAGAACACGAAGATCTGGCCGGCCAGATCCCCATGTAGTGTGAAAAGGCCACGAAGTTCATGTTGACGGCGAGCAGCATCAGCTCGATCGACATCAGCACGACGATCAGGTTGCGGCGGTTGAGGAAGATCCCCACCACCCCGATCGAGAACAGGATGGCCCCCAGCGTCAGGTAGTGCGCGAGGCCCAGTTGCAGGAAATCAGCGGTCATCGTTGCACCCTCTCACGATTCTTTCGAGGCTGCAGGCTTGGCCTCGGCAGGTGCCGCGGCCGGCTTTAGCATCGGCCGGCTTGGCATCCGCAGCCCCGGCAGCCGGCTGGGCTGCCGCAGGCGCGGCCTGGGCGGCGTCCGCCCCTGCCCTTCAGCCGCTTCGGCAAGCTGCGGCGGCGCAGGCACCACGGCCGGCATGCTCACCAGACGCACGCGGTCGGCAGCACGCACCCGCACCTGCTGGCTGGGGTTCTGCGACTTGTGGTCCTTGCGACGGCGCAGGGTGAGCGCGATGGCTGCCACCATGGCCACCAGCAGGATCATGCCGGCGATCTCCAGCGGATAGATGTAGCCCGTGAGAGCAGCTCGCCCAGCGCCTTGGCGTTGTCGTAGTCGGCCGCCGGCTGCACCAGGTCGGCTTCCTGGACGCCCCGAAAGTGGGCCCACAGCACCAGCGACAGCTCGACCACGATGATGGCTGCCACGAAGAGCCCCGACCGGCGGCGATCGCCAGAAGCCCGCACGCAGGTTGTCGAGGTCGATGTCGAGCATCATGACCACGAACAGGAACAGCACCATCACCGCGCCCACGTAGACCAGCACCAGCACGATGGCCAGGAACTCGGCTTTCATCAGCAGCCAGATGGCCGCCGACGACACGAAGGTGAGCACCAGGAACAGCGCGCTGTGAACCGGGTTGCGCGCCGTGATCACGCGCGTGGCCGCAAAGACCGTCACCAGCGCGAACAGGAAAAACAAGACTGATATGACATCCATGTTGCCGACCGTCCTTGCTCAGCGATAGGGGGCATCGGCTTCGCGAGCCGCGGCGATCTCGCTCTCGTAGCGATCGCCCACGGCCAGCAGCATGTCCTTGGTGAAATACAGGGTCGCCGCGCTTCTCGCCGTGATACTCGAAGATGGGGTCTCGACGATGGAGTCGACCGGACAGGACTCCTCGCACAGCCCACAGAAGATGCACTTGGTCAGATCGATGTCGTAGCGGGTGGTGCGTCGCTGTCCGTCCGCACGCACCGCCGACTCGATGGTGATGGCCATGGCCGGGCAGACCGCCTCGCAGAGCTTGCAGGCAATGCAGCGCTCTTCGCCGTTGGAATACCGGCGCAGCGCGTGCAGTCCCCGGAAACGCGGCGACAGCGGCGTCTTCTGCTCGGGATACTGGACCGTGATCTTGCGGGCGAACAGGTACCGCCCCGTCAGTTTCATGCCCTTGAGCAGCTCAAGCGGCAGGAAGCTGGAAAAGAAATCCTTGATCGCTCGCATCTTCAGCTCTTCCAGATGTTGAAGGGCGTCTGCATCCAGACGGCAATCACCAGCAGCCAGACCAGCGTGACCGGAATGAACACCTTCCAGCCCAACCGCATGATCTGGTCATAGCGGTAACGCGGGAAGCTGGCCCGGAACCAGATGAACAGGCTGACCAGGAAGAAGGTCTTGATGAACAGCCAGAACCAGTCCCACAGCCACTGCGGACCGATGTCGAGTCCCCAGCGTGAAGAAGGGCTGCCAGCCGCCGAAGAACATGATGGCGGGCCAGCGCCGATCACCAGGATCATGTTGGCGTACTCGGCCAGGAAGAACACCGCAAAGCTCATGCCCGCGTATTCGACCATGTGGCCGGCCACGATCTCGGACTCGCCCTCCACCACGTCGAACGGGTGACGGTTGGTCTCGGCCACGCCGGAGATGAAGTACACCACCAGCGCCGGCAAGAGCGGCAGCCAGTTCCAGGACAGAGAAATTGATGCCGTGGTCGGCAAAGGTTCCCCCTGCCCCTGCGCCATCACGATCTCGGAGATGTTCATGCTGCCCGAGACCATCAGCACCATCACCATGCAGAAGCCGATGGCCAGCTCGTAGGACACCATCTGGGCTGCCGCACGCAGCGCTCCCAGGAACGAGTACTCGAGTTGGACGCCCAGCCCTGCCAGGATGACGCCGCAGACCTCCAGCGAGGTCAGCGCCAGCAGCAGCAGGATGCCGGCATTGATGTTGGCCAGGGCGCGGTCGGGACCGAACGGGATGACCGACCAGGCCGCCAGCGACGGCATGATGGCCAGCACCGGCGCCACCAGAAAGAGCATGGGGCTGACCTGCGTGGGCAGCAGGATCTCCTTCAGCATCAGCTTGATGCCGTCGGCCATCGGCTGCAGCAGCCCGAACGGGCCGGTCCGGTTCGGGCCGATCCGCACGTGCATGTAGCCGATCATCTTCCCGCTCCCAGAGCGTGAGATGAGCCACGCAGATCATCAGCGGTGCCACCAGCACGATGATCTTGATGAGGTTCCAGACGACAGGCCAGGCCATGCCCAGCCACTGCTCGCCCGTTTGGCTGATCACGTCGACGAAATTCACTTGACGGCCTCCAGCGTGATCGGTCCGAACATCGCGGGCAGCGCCGTGACCGAGACATGCGCCGCCGGCACCCAGGCCACGTCCTGGGCCAGCCGGTCATCACGAGCCAGCGGCAGCACGATCTCGTGACCGTCCTGGCTGACCCGGCACCTCGGCCGCCCCTTCCAGGCCCAGGCGGGCACAGCGTCTCGCCATGCAGGCGGACCACCGGCGCGCGGGCGTCGGCCGTCTTCTACGCGCGCCGTGCCGCGCCGCACCAGGGCATCGACCGAATAGATGGGCACGTTGGCCAGCCGCTGCAGCACCCCGGCCCACGGCAGGGCACGGTAGGCCGGGCAGCTGGGGCGCCACCTGGTTGTTCAGGGAGCCGCCCGAAATGGCGGCCATCGGGAATGGGTGCCGCCGAGAGCGACTCCCTTGCGCACCAGGTTGCGGCGCAGACCGGCACCCGGGCGCCTGGACGAGACCGAGGCGGCTGGCCGTGCCGGCTCCGCCGCGACAGGCTCGACCGCGCCGGCCAGCGCCCGCTGGCGCACCCGCTCGACGCTCTCGAAATCGAAGCCCGGGATGCCCATGAGCGATCCCCAGCACACGCAACACCTTCCAGCCCGGCCGGGTCTGACCCGCGGGGCGCACGGCGCCGTTGAAGCCTGCAGCCGCCCCTCGCAGTTGACGAAGGAAGCCCCCGTCTCGGTGAACGGGGCAATGGGCAACAGGCAGTCGGCCAGCTCCATCAGCTCGGGCGAGGCGTAGGCCGTGAGCGCAATCACCGTGTCGGCCTGCTTCAGGGCGGCACGGGCAGCCACGGCGTCGGCAATGTCCAGCTGGGCTCATCGCCGTGCAGCAGATAGGCACGACGCGGCTGGGCCAGCATCTGCACCACATCCAGCCCGGAACTGCCGACGACCGGCAGTGCGGCTGGCCAGATAGCCGCCCACCGAGTTGGACGCCTCGCCGATGACACCGAAGTGTGCGCCGGTGAGCTGGGCGATGGCCTGCACCACCTGCAGAATGGCACCGTGCTGCGGATGCTGGACGACGGCATTGCCCAGCCAGATGGCGCGTTTCTCGCCTTCGGCCAGCGCAGCGGCCAGTGCCTTGGCGGCCCTCGGAGGGCTCGACCTCGCCATACGGCTGGGGCACCGGCTGGCCTGCCTGGCGGGCACAGGCCACCAGCACCCTCGATCAGGTGATCGAGCCAGCGGTGCGGCGCCAGCACCTGCTGTCCGGCCATCGGCATCAGCCAGTCCTCGGCCACGCCGTGCACCGAGTGGACGGCCGTGCCGTTCTGGCGGCATGACGAACCCGTGCCGACAGCAGCGGATGATCCTTGCGGAGGAACGAACCGATGATCAGCAGCGTGTCGAAGGAATCGACCTCGTCGATGGCGTGGCCCAGCCAGGCACGCCGGCGCGGCTGGCGTCGATGGAGAAGTCGGTCTGACGCAGCCGGAAGTCGACGTTCTCGCCCAGGCCACGCATCAGCGCACCGCCCAGATACAGCTCCTCCAGCGTGGAGGTCGGCGAAAGCAGCATGCCGATGGACTCGGGCCCATGCTTCTGTGCGATGTCAGGCCAGTGCGTGTGTCACGTAGTCCAGCGCGGACTCCCACGACGCCTCGCGCCACTCGTTGTCCTGCTTGATCATCGGCACCCTGCAGGCGGTCGGCCGCCTCCAGGCCCCTCATACGAGAAGCGGTCGCGGTCCGAGATCCAGCATTCGTTGACCGACTCGTTCTCGAAGGGCAGCACACGCTTGACGCGATCGTGCTTGACCTGCACGACGATGTTGGAGCCCAGCGAATCGTGCGGGGCCACCGAACGGCGGCGCGTCAGTTCCCCAGGTACGGGCCGAGTAACGGAACGGCTTGCTGGTGAGCGCACCCACCGGGCAGATGTCGATCATGCTGCCCGACAGCTCGAGTCAACCGAATGGCCCAGGAAGCTGAGGATCTGCGAGTGCTCGCCGCGCCCGGCCATGCCCAGCTCCATGATGCCCGCAATCTCCTGACCGAAGCGCACGCAGCGGGTGCAGTGGATGCAGCGCGACATCTCCTCGGCAGAGATGAGCGGGGCCCATGCTCTTGTGGAAGACGACCCGCTTCTCCTCACGGTAATTCGACATGGAATGACCGTAGCCCACCGCCAGGTCCTGGAAGCTGACATTCGCCGCCCTGGTCGCAGATCGGACAGTCGAGCGGGTGGTTGATCAGCAGGAACTCCATCACCGCCTTCTGGGCCTCGACGGCCTTGCGGGGAATGGGTGTGGACCTTCATGCCGGCGGTGACCGGCGTGGCACAGGCGGGCAGTGCTCTGGGCGCCTCTCCACCTCCACCAGGCACATGCGGCAGCTGGCGGCAATGGAGAGCTTCTTGTGATAGCAGAAATGCGGCACGTAGATGCCGGCCGCATTGGCCGCGTGCATCACCATGCTGCCTTCGGCGACCGATACCTTCTGCCCATCGATTTCGACTTCGACCATAACTGTCCCGTCAGATTCAGCCTCAAAGGGAGGTCGGCACAAGACAGGTCTTAGTGCTCGACGTGATACGAATTCATCACGGTGGTGCTTGATGAAGCCCCGCACCGGCATGGCGGCTGCATCACCCAGCGCGCAGATCGTGCGCCCCTGGATGTTGCCGGCCACGCGATCGAGCTCGTCGATGTCCTCGGGACGGCCCTGACCGTGCTCGATGCGGTGCACGAGGCGGTACAGCCAGCCGGTGCCCTCACGGCACGGCGTGCACTGGCCACAGCTCCCGTGCGAGTAGAGATACGACAGCCGCTCCAGGCTGCGCACCGGGCAGCGGGTCTCGTCCATGACGATGACGGCACCGGACCCCAGCATGGAACCGGCCTCGGCGATGGCGTCATAGTCCATCGTCAGGTCCATCATCATGTGGCCGGGGATGACCGGGGCCGACGAACCGCCGGGGATGACCATCTTCAGCTTGCGGCCATAGCGCACCCGCCCGCCAGTTCCAGCAGCTTGGCAAAGGCGCGTGCCCAGCGATCTCGTAGTTGCCCGGACGCTCGACGTCGCCACCGACCGAGAAGATCTTGGTGCCGCCGTTGTTGGGCTTGCCGGCCTCCAGGAAGGCCTGACCGCCGTTGCGGATGATCCAGGGCACCGCCGAGAAGGTCCGGTGTTGTTGATGGTGGTGGGCTTGCCGTACAGGCCGAAGCTGGCCGGAAACGGCGGCTTGAAGCGCGGCTGGCCCTTCTTGCCTTCCAGCGACTCCAGCAGCGCCGTCTCTTCACCGCAGATGTAGGCGCCAAAGCCATGGTGGGCATTGAGGTTGAACGAGAAGTCGGTCCCGAGGATGCGATCCCCAGATAACCGGCAGCACGCGCCTGCGCCAGCGCTTCCTCGAAGCGCTCGTAGACGCGGAAGATCTCGCCGTGGATGTAGTTGTAGCCGGCGCTGATGCCCATCGCGTAGGCCGCGATCGTCATGCCCTCGATGACGATGTGCGGGTTGTAGCGCAGGATGTCGCGGTCCTTGAACGTGCCCGGCTCGCCCTCGTCGGAGTTGCAGACCAGGTACTTCTGACCCGGAAACTGCCGCGGCATGAAGCTCCATTTCAGGCCGGTGGGAAAGCCCGCACCGCCCCGGCCCCGCAACCCGGAAGCCTTTCACTTCGGCGATGACCTCGGGCGTCATCGGCGGCTTGCCGTCTGCCCCTCAGCAGGATGCGCTTGAGCGCCTGATAGCCACCGCGCGCCTCGTACTGCTCAAGAGTCCAGCCATCGGCCGAAGTCAGTCCCGCGAAGATCTGCGGGTTGATGTGCCGCCCGTGGAAGCATCGTCTCCTGGACACGGGCGTCAATCTGCAGGTTCCCTGTCCATGGTCAGTGACGCTCCTTGTTCCTCAGTTCATCGATCAGCGCATCAAGCTTCGCGTTGTCCATGAAGCCTCGACCCGCTTGTCGTTGATCAGGCAGATCGGGGCATCAGCACACGAGCAGGCACTCGGTCTCGATCAGCGTGAAGCGCCCGTCGGGCGTGGTCTCGCCGAAATCGATGCCCAGCTTCTGCTTCAGGTATTCGCCGGCCTTTGTCACCCTCGCGCAGCGCGCACGGCAGACAGGTACAGACGCCGATCTTCCAGGTACCAACCTCTTCGAGGTTGTACATGTTGTAGAAGGTGGCGACCTCCGTAGACCGCGATGGGCGGCATGGAAAGGTAGTCGGCCACGTCCTCGATGACGGCGGGCGACACCCAGCCCACTTCGTCCCTGGGCGATGGTGAGCGCGCCCATCACCGCCGACTGTTTCTGGTCCGCCGGGTAGCTTGGCGATCTCGCGGTCGATGAGCTGGTGAGGCCTGGGCCGACAGCAGACGTTTGACCGAATGGCTTTGGTGGCCGTCATCGATCGATCTCTCCGAAAACGATGTCCTGGCTGCCGATGAGGGTGACGACGTCAGCCAGCATGTGACCGCGCGACGACATCTCGTCCAGCGCCTGCAGATGCATCGAAGCCGGGCGGACGGATCTTCATGCGATAGGGTTTGTTGGCGCCGTCGGACACCAGGTAGATGCCGAACTCGCCCTTCGGATGCTCCACCGCGGCGTGAGGCCTCGCCCTCGGGCACGTGCATGCCCTCGGTGAAGTACTCTGCTGGTGGATCAGCTCTTCCATGTTGCTCTTCATGGCAACACGCTTGAGCAGGGAGCCACCTTGTAGTCGTCGATCGCTGATGGGGCCCCGGGTTGGCCCTGCAGCCACTCGACGCACTGGCGAATGATCCGGCTGCTCTGACGCATCTCTGCTGACGCGCACCAGGTAGCGGTCGTAGGAATCGCTCATTGACACCCACCGGGATGTCGAAGTCGACCTTGTCATAGACGGCATAGGGCTGGAACTTGCGCAGATCCCCGGTGACCACGCCCGACCCCTCGCAGCATCGGACCGGTGAGACCCAGCGCCTGGCACGCTCGGGCTCGACCACGATCGATGCCCACCAGACGCTGCTTCCAGATCCGGTTGTCGGTGAGCAGCGTCTCGTACTCATCCACGCAGGTGGGGAACACGTCGGTGAAGGACCTCGATGAAGTCCAGCAGCGAACCCTCACGAGTCGAGATTCAGTGCCTTGGCACGGCCTCGGAGATGCCGCCCTGCCGCCCGCCTTGTATTTGGCCATGGTGCCCGGCAGTCGCCATCCAGGCCGCCGGGGCGGTAGTAGGCGGCGGCATCCGCGCCTGAGACCGCCTCATATAGCAGTCGAAGAGCGCCCTCGCGCTCACGGAAGGCGTAGAGGATGACGGCCATGGCACCCACGTCCAGCAGCGTGCGAACCGATCCACATCAGGTGGTTCAGGATGCGGGTGATCTCGCTCGAACATCACGCGGATATAGCGGGCGCGGATGCCCTCGATGCCCAGCATCTTCTCGACGGCCAGCACGTAGGCGTGCTCGTTGCACATCAGTGGACACGTAGTCGAGACGGTCCATGTAGGGCGAGCGTCTGCGTGGGTGCGCTGCTCGGCTGCTGCTCGGTGGCCCGGTGCAGCAGGCCGATGGCGGGTCGGCACGCTGCACGACCTCGCCGTCCATTTCCAGCACCAGGCGCAGCGCCGTGAGCCGCCGGGTGCTGCGTCGAAGTTCAGGGTGTAGTTCTTGATCTCGGCCATGTTCGTCTCACTGCTCGTTGCGCGTGGTACCGCCTGCGTACTGGGCTTCGCGGACGACGCGCGGCACGTTCTCGCGCGGCTCGATGGTGACGGGCTGGTAGACGACGCGGCGCTGCTTCTCGTCGTAGCGCATCTCGGTGTAGCCGAGATGGGGAAAATCTCTGCGGAACGGGTGACCGATGAAACCGTAGTCGGTCAGGATGCGGCGCAGATCGGGGTGGCCGGAGAAGACGATGCCGAAGAGGTCGAACGCTTCGCGCTCGAACCAGCTGGCACAGGGCCACAGGTCGGTGACGGTCTCGACCATCGGCGCCTCATCGTCCATACAGAACGAACGCAGTCGCACGCGATGGTTGTGCCGGATGCTGAGAAGCTGCATCACCACGGCGAAGCGCGGGGCATCCCATTCGGCATTGCCGTAGGTGGAATAGTCGATGCCACAGAGGTCGATCATCACCTCGAAGCCCAGACGCGGATCATCGCGCAGGCGCTCGCCAGACGATGTGATGACGGTCGGCGCTGATCTCGATCTTTGATCCTCGCCGAGGGCGGTGGACAGGCCCAGGATGCGCTCACCGAGAGCGTCCTGAAGCGCAGCAACCAGGGTTTCGGTACTCATGATCGGCGACGCGCGATGGTGTTGGTTTCACGGATCTTGGCGCTGCAGCTGGATGATGCCGTAGATCAGCGCCTCGGCCGTGGGCGGACAGCCCGCACGTAGATGATCGACGGGCACGATGCGATCACAGCCCCGCACGACCGAGTAGGAATAGTGGTAGTAGCCGCCGCCGCTGGCACAGGAGCCCATGGAGATGACCCAGCGCGGCTCAGGGCATCCGGTCATAGACCTTGCGCAGGGCCGGCGCCATCTTGTTGCACAGCGTGCCGGCCACGATCATGACGTCCGAATGGCGGGGGACTGGGCCGGAAGATGACGCCGAAAGCGGTCCAGGTCGTAACGCGACACGCCCGCATGAATCATCTCGACGGCACAACAGGCCAGGCCGAAGGTCATGGCCCACAGCGAGCGTACGGGTCCAGTTGATCAGCTTGTCGACATTGGTGGTGACGAAGCCTTCGTTCAGTACGCCTTCGATGCTCATGGGCCTACTCAGGGAAAATGGACGGTTGACCAGACGGATGCTCGGCAGGAATGGTCAGCGAAACGGCAGCCATGTCGGGATGGGGCCACGAGCACCCGCCCGGACACGGCAGGGAAAAGACGGCGGCACGCGGCAGCCGGTCACTCCCAGTCAAGCGCACCCTTGCCCCATTCGTAAATGAAGCCGATGACGAGAATGCCGAGAAAGACCATCATCGACATGAAGCCGATGAAACCGATGGTGCCCAGAGAGACCGCCCACGGGAACAGGAAGGCGATCTCCAGGTCAAAGAGAATGAAGAATGGCGACCAGGTAGTAGCGGATGTCAACCTCGCATCCGGGCGTCACCAAATACCTCGAAACCGCATTCGTAGGCAGAGAGCTTTTCAGGATCGGGGCGGGAAAGGGACCGAGCAACGCTGATCACCATGGGGCCGATACCAGCGAGGGAGCCAACAAAAAGAAAAAGAAGGACCGGTAGATAGTTGTTCAAATCCATGACATATCCTCTCGGACCGATAATGTTGGCAAGCCCTATAAATGAACCGGCAGGCGTTCTACAGAACATCTGCCGGACCATAGAGTGATTCTGGTGCCGACGGCGAGACTCGAACTCGCACAGCTTTTCGCCACTACCCTCAAGATAGCGTGTCTACCAATTTTCACCACGTCGGCAATCGGGTCATTCTACTTAGATTCTACAGGGCGTCCAAAGGACGCTGCGGAATCCGGCTGCATCCATGTCTCCTTGCTGGACCGGGGCTATATTACTCAAATCCGGCCGGCATGGGTGCTGCGACGTCCAAGATGATGCCTGAGCGGAAACCCTACTCTGCCTTGACCCAAAGTCAGTTGCAGCCTCGATTTGATGGATTTTACATGAACGATCGGATGATCAATCCGATCGTTCGAGCGCTGTGTTGCTTGCCAGCCGGTGCCTGGGCACCCTGCCGACTTTTCTGCAACACCGGCCGGGCCTTCCGGCACGGCATTGCCCTGTTGCGCAGGTGCCGCAGCGGGCCGTTCACCCGGCAGCGTGGGCACCGACGACGAAGCCGGCGCCGGCACGTCGACACCTTCCATCACGCCGCTGCCACCGCTGGTGGAGCGAGCGCGCTGGCCACCCGGATGAGCCAGGAAGGCCAGCGCCAGCGTGCTGGCGAAGAAGACCGTGGCGCAGATGCCCGTCATGCGCGACGGGAAGTTGGCCGAGCCGCTGGCCCCGAACAGGCTGCCCGAGGAGCCGGACCCGAAGGCTCTCCATGTCGGCGCCTTGCCGTGTTGCAGCAATACAGCAGCACGACACCCAGCGCCGAGAGCAATCAGCAGGACCAGCGCGATCGTGCTGAAAGAGATTGCCCATCGAGTGGCTCCAGCTCCGAGGGCTGTCGACGGCCGCCTTGGCGATGCCGACGAATCTCATTGGCAACCAGCGACGCCGCCCACCAGACCGCCATCGACATCCGGCTGCGAGAAGAGCTCGGGTGCGTTGGCGCCTTGACGGAGCCGCCGTGAGGATGCGGACGGAAGGTGCGGCTGCATAGCCGCTGGAGGCGAGGCGGTCACGCAGGAAGGCGTGCACGGCCTGGGCCTGTTCAGGCGTGGCGGTGAGACCGGTACCGATGGCCCAGACAGGCCCATAGGCCGGCACGAAGGCCGAGCCGGGTGACGCTCGATCACCGGCGGGACGGCGTCGAGCTGCCGTGCCAGCACCACTCGGTGTCACTCGGTCTTGGTGGCTCGAGCGTCCTCGCACGCAGATGACGGGGATGAGGCTGGCGTCCAGCGCAACCTGCGTCTTAGCGGGCGACGATCTCGTCGGTTCTCGCCATAGAGCGAACGACGCTCGAGGTGACTAACCAGCACCCAGCGCACTTTCAGATCCTGCAGCATGCCCGAGGAGACTTCGCGGTGTAGGCACCGTCTGCTGGGGCCGAGAGATTCTGGGCGCCGAAGGTGCATGTTGCTGTCGGCCAGCTGCGAGGCCGTCTGCGACAGGTAGGGAACGGGGGCGACAGCGACGTCGATGGTATCGAAGCCGGCCACGGCGGGCTTGAGGGCCGACAGCAGGGGCCGCTGTTGGCCTGCCCTGCCATTCATTTTCCAGTTGCCCATCACCAGGGGCGACGTTTGGCCCTGGGTATTCGTGGAGTCTCGGCGTGATGTACCGTATCAGAAGAGGATGACAGTTGGTGCACGCTGTTCGCGCGCGGCAGGCAGGGCCCGGACGGGCCGGGCATCAAGTCGACTTATCGCCCCGCAAAAAGCAGGGTCAAACAAGACCCGCCTCTTCTTCGCCTTTGCAACGGGCGGCGAAAGGCTCCCAAAGACATGCTCATGTGCGAGCATCCGCACGCGAGACAGCAGGTATCCATCGCCTGCGGCCCCCTGCAGCAGGCTGCCCGGGTCTCGGGCAGCCTCGTCAGACGTGCCAGGGCCGGTTTCCGCCCCTGCCCGCCCGTCAGGCCGGCGGCGCTGCCGACGGCGCTTCTGTAACGCAGCGCCTGGGTGACGTGGCCCGGGAGATCCCGTAGCCCATGAAGATCGAGGAACAGGATGCCAAGCGGATCGGAAGACGACCAGCACCAGCGCCGGCACGAGCAGGATGAGGACGACGAAGGGAACGCTGCGCCGCAGGCTTTGAAATCCGAAGCGAGTAGAACGGCGAGTTGGAGACCATCGTCAGGCCGGCATAGACGGTGATGATCCAGGCCAGTCCGCCCAGTTCGCGGTGGCCGTGATCACGGCGAGTCATGCCAGTCGGTGGCCCGGCAGACCAGGCCCGCCACCAGCGCGGCCGCTGCAGGACTGGGCAGCCCCTGGAAGTAGCGTTTGTCGACGACCTGATGTTGGTGTTGAAACGCGCGTTAGTCGCAGGGGCGGCGCCCGCATAGATGCAGGCGGCCAGCCACCCCATGCCCATGCCGTGAGCGCGCTGGAATAGATGACCAGCGCCGGTGCCGCGCCGAACGAGATCATAGTCGGCCAGCGAGTCATACTGTTCGCCGAAGGTGCCTCGGCTGTGTGAGCCGGGCCACGCGTCCATCGAGGCTGTCGAGGAACATGGCAGGAAGATGGCGACGGCAGCCCACTGAATTCTACCCGTTCGCGGCCAGCGACGATGGCACAGAAACCAGGGAACAGACTGCCGGCGGTGAAGGCGTTGCGCAGGTAGATGGCTCGCCGATGGCGTACGGTCGGAGTGGGCGGGGTCATCCACCACGCCTGCGGGTTTGGACGTCCCTCTTCGGGCGGAGGCAGCGCGTCCGGCGGCTGCACGGGCATCTCGACCGCCGTGAAGTGTCGACGCAACCGGCACGCCGGGCATTCAGGGGGCGGATCTGCCCTGGGGGAACGGGCACCTCTTCACTGCTCGTGGATGCCTCGCGCAGCCATTTGGTCATGATCCACTTGTCGCGCCGCGGATCGGCATGCCGGCTGCAGGCATCGATAGTCGAGCTGCCCGGGCGGCGTTCTGGTATTCGAAGCACACGGCCGACCCCTTGATGGCGCGCCGAGAAACCGATGTCGGGAAGGCTGTTTCCCCCTTCAGCGTCATTCAGATAGCATCACCACGGTGCCGATGCGCTGGGCCACCGACGGGTGGAGCACGGCCCGGAGCCCGGATCCTTTCGGCTCGAAGAGTCCTGGTGGGCCTTGTATTCTGCCCCCGCCGTAGTGCAGGATCTGCAACGGCTCACCCGGATTGACGGGCAGATCAACCAGCGCGGACAGGCGGGCCTCGATGCGGCGGACCAGTTCGTTCTCACCACGCTCGAAATGGCTCGCCTTCGCTCTGCGGACGCTGCTCAGCTAGCCGCCGCCGCGGTCCACAACCCTGCGAGGTCTCATCTTGCCGCGCGAACAGCGGATCACTCGTCGCACCCTCGTCGGACAGAAGCCCCGATGACGGCGATGTTGATGGACATCACGGCCGCCAGTTCCACCTCGCGGTCGGCCACCGGAAGCGCGGCAGCTGCGAGATGAGGCGGATGGGCGAGGGCCTGGTAGCGCTGTCGCGCGCCTCGTAGGCCGGCTGCTGCGCGCTCGTCCTCGGCGGGTCCTGCACGCTCACCAATGCCACCGATGATCTCGATGGTGGCGGGCGAAGCGGATCGCGAAGCTGTTCTCGACCGCTGATCCGCTGCATGTCGGCCCCGCTCGCAGCCGCGCAGCACGTTGGTAGTGATCCAGTCCCGCCAGCTGGCGAGTGGTGCGTATGGCGCCCTGCAGTGGCGCCAGCGCCCGATGGGGAGATCGTGTTCTGGCTCATGGTCCTGATTAGAGCGCCGGATGTCCGACGATGCAAAGCTGCAGCCGCCCGGTGGCCACGACGCCGAGGGCCCGCCGCCACTCCTGGTGGGAGCCGGGCGGCGGAATGAGTCGACAGAGCCTCTTTTCCGATGATCCTGGAAAGAGGTTTGCTGGTGGTCCGAGACCACCGTTAGCCCTGACCGCTGCGCGGAGCGCACCGGGCGGGTGCAGCCTGCAGGGTCATCGGACAGGGATCGACGCTCAGTTCTTCGAGCGGTCGACCAGCTTGTTGGCCTTGACTGCGGCATCATCGCGCGCAGCTTGTCGCCCACCACCCGATCGGGTGCTCGGCGTTCAGGCGACGGCGACTCTCGCAGCCTCGGGCACCAGCGCGGGTTTCCAGGATGAAGGACTTGCTGGCTCGCCGGTCTGGATGTCCTTCAGCACCCGAGCCTATCTCGGCCTTGGTCTCGGCGTAGTGATGACGCGGGCCGGTGACGTACTCGCCATACTCCGCGTTGTTGGAGATGGAGTAGTTCATGCTGGCAATGCCGCCTTCGTAGCATCAGATCCACGATCAGCTTCATCTGTACGAGCACTGAAGTAGGCCATCCGCACACCGGCCTGGTCGGCGTCTCGAGTTGGCTCGGATAGCTCGACCACGCCACCGCACAGCACGGCCTGCTCGCCGAACAGGTCTGGTCTCGGTCTTCGCGAAGTTGGTCTCGATGATGCCGGACGGCCACCACCGATGGCGGCGGCATCGACAGCGCCAGGTCACAGGGCAGCGCCGACCTGGTCTCCGTGACGGCGATCGCATGGGCACGCTGCCGGCGCGCGTAGGTGCGACGCACCGTGGCTGGGCCTGGGCGCCACCATCACCACGTCCAGGTCTGCACGCGGCTGCGCGACCGTAGTGGACGTTGAAGCCGTGTGCGAACGCCAGCACTGCGCCTGCTTCAGGTTCGGCTCGATGTCGGCCTTGTAGGCGGCGGCGATGTGCTCGTCCGGCACTCAGGATCATCAGAAAGTCGGCGCTCCTTGGCGGCATCAGCCACCGCAGCCACCTTCAGGCCGGGCCGCACGGGCCTTGCCATCGGACGGACCGCCAGGCACGCCCACCGTCACGTCCACACCCGAATCCTTCAGGTTGAGCGCATGGGCATGACCCCTGCGAGCCGTAGCCGATGATGGCGACCTTCTGCCCTGATCAGCTTGAGGTCGGTGTCCTTGTCGTAGAAAAACTCTCGGGAATGGAAATCCTTGGTCGAGTGGATTCCGGCGGTCGCGACCCTGAGGGCCCGCCACGGCCAGAAAATGAAAAACGTCACCTGCGACAGAGTGTAAACTGTCCCGGAGCCCCTGGGTGGCCCACACGCCGCAGACAGGGAAGTGCGGCGCGCGCAGGATCGCCCTGCGCCCCTGTTGCGGGGGTCTACAGCTTCAGTACCCGCTGTCGCGGGCAAGATGCCACAGCCGCCGGTGCGGACGGTCTCCAGGATCACCGCCCGCCCAGCGCGGCCAGGAAGCCGTCAAGCTTGGACGAGTCGCCCGTCACCTGATGGTGTAGGCCTTGTCGGTCACGCCGATGATGGCCGCGGAAGATGCTGCCATCCGCTTCATCTCGTCGCGGTCCTGCTGGCCACCGCACGGACCTTGACCATCATCAGCTCGCGCTCGATGTGCGGCGCCTCGGTCAGCTCCAGCACCTTCACCACATCGATGAGGCGGTTCAGGTGCTTGTGATCTGCTCCAGCGTGTCGTGCGAGGCGCTGAGACGATGGTCATCCGACAGCGAGGCGTCCTCGGTGGGCGCCACGGTGAGCGACTCGATGTTGTAACCCCGGGCCGAGAACAGCCCGACCACGCGCGAGAGTGCCCCCGGCCTGCCTTTCCAGCAGCACGGAAATGATGTGCTTTCATGTCGGCTCCTGTCCTGTCAGAGGTCTTCTGCGCCCAGCAGCATTTCGGTCAGGCCCTCTGCCGCCCTGAACCATCGGCCGACGTTCTCCGGTGGGATCGATCAGGAAGTCGATGAACACCGTGCGATCCTGTACTTGCCGAAGGGCATCGCGCAGCGCTCTTCCACGTCCTCAGGGCGCTCGACACGGATGCCGACGTGGCAGCAGGCCTCGGCCAGCTTCACGAAGTCGGGCAGCGCCTCCATGTACGACTCGGGACAGCGCCCCTCGTACTCGATCTGCGCCACTGCCGCACCATGCCCAGCGCGCCGTTGTTCAGGTTGATGATCTTGACCGGCAGGTTGTACTGCGTGCAGGTGGACAGCTCCTGGATGCACATCTGGATGGAGCCTTCACCGGTGATGCGGGCCACCGGCACGTCCGGATTGGCCAGCACCGCCCCCATGGCGAACGGCAGACCCACGCCCATCGTGCCCAGACCGCCGGAATTGACCCAGCGGCGCGGCTTGTCGAAGCGGTAGTACTGCGCCGCAAACATCTGGTGCTGCCCCACATCGGAGGTGATGATGGCGTCGCCGTGCGTGACCTGGCAGAGCTTCTCGACCACGAACTGCGGCTTGATCTTCGGGCTTTCGCGGTCGTAGGCCAGGCAGTCGCGCTTGCGCCACTCGTTGATCTGCGCCCACCAGCTCTGCAGTGCCTTGCTGTTGGTGCCGGCGCCGGCGCTGAACGAAGCCTCCAGCAGGTCCAGCAGCGAAGACATGCACTCGCCCACGTCCCCCACGATGGGCACGTCGACCCTGACGCGCTTGGAGATGGACGACGGATCGATGATCGATGTGGATGATCTTGCGCGAGATCTGGCGCAAAAATGCTTCGGATTGCCGATGACGCGGTCGTCGAAAGCGGGCACCGATGGCCACCAGCACGTCGCAGTGGTGCATCGTCATGTTGGCTTCATAGGTGCCGTGCATGCCGGGCATGCCGATCCACTTGGAGTCGCTGGAACGGTAGGCCCCAGACCCATGAGCGTGGTGGTGCACGGAAAGCCCAGCTGGTCGACCAGCTCGTTCAGCACCTTGAGGCATTGCCCAGGATGACGCCGCCGCCCACGTAGATGAGCGGGCGCTCGGCCGCCAGGATGAGCTGCATGGCCTTCTGAGCTGCCCCTGGTGCCCCTTGACCACGGGGGTTGTAGGAGCGCATGGCCACGGTCTTCGGTAGGGAGAACCCGCAGCGAAAGTCGCGCGAGACATCCTTCGGGATGTCGATGAGCACCGGACCGGGCCGACCGGTACGGGCAATGTGGAAGGCCTTCTGAAGGTGGCGGCCAGGTCGCGCACGTCCTGACCAGGAAGTTGTAGCTTGACGCAGTGGCCGGGTGATGCCCACCGCGTCGCATTCCTGGAAGGCGTCCTCACCGATGGCATTGGTGGGCACCTGGCTGCTGATGATCACCATCGGCACCGAATCCATGGAGGCGGTGGCGATGCCGGTGACGGCGTTGGTGACGCCGGGGCCGGAGGTCACCAGACAGACACCGACTTCCTGCGTGGTGCGGGAGTAGGCGTCGGCCGCGTGGACGGCAGCTCGCTCGTGACGCACCAGGATGTGCTGGATATTGCGGTTGGAATACAGTGCGTCGTAGATGTAGAGAACGGCGCCCCCGGATAACTCGAAGATGTGCTTTGACGCCCTCTTCTTCCAGACAACGGATGGCGATTTCCGCGCCGGTAAGTTCCATTTTTGTTTGCTCCTCGCTCAGATTGCCCCACCGTCCGCCGGGCCCCGGTTTCGGCACATGCCTGCGCCCGAGACAGACCCTCGACAACGGCAGGTTCCCTGTTCCAGGAAGACCCCGATGGATCCCTCCCTGACCCGTCCGGCCGCCAGCGGGCTATACGACGCCCGGCGATCCGACCAGTCCCTGCAGCACCCCGACGCCTTGTGGGCAGCCGGCATGGCAGCATGCACGCGGCCCGGCAGGGCTCGCACGCATCCCGGCATGCTACCATCAACAGCCTATGGCGACCCGACCGGAAATATCGGAATTTCTCGCCCTCGGTCGAGCGCGGGCCTTCAAGCCAGGTGTTCACACCGTGCGCGACGACGACATGCGCTGACATTGTCCAGGACGCGCGCTCAAGCTCGTCGAAGTATTCCGACCGCCCCGTGGCCGAACTGGCCCCCTCTTCCAGCGCATCCTGCAGAACGCCACCCACGACCACCTGTCGCCAGAAGGTGCGGCGCACGGGTCAGCCTGTTCTCGTCCCTGCCTGGCGTCGGCAGCCAGGACGGCGACGAGGATGTCGATCCCTGGAGAGCCTGCTGGCCAACGCCGACGACCGCCGTACCGAGGACGCCTCCGATGAAGCCAGCCGCGCCCAGACCCTGCGCCTGATCGAGGCCGAGATCGAGCGCCTGCCCCGGCCGTCAACGCTGAAGCGTTCATCCTGCGTTACTGGGAGGAGATGGATGTGGCCGAGACGGCGCGGGACCATGGGCTGCTCGGAAGGCAGCGTGAAGACGCACTGTTCGAGCCATCCACACCTGTCGCAAAGCTCTGCGCGCCAAAGGCATTACCTTATGACCCCCCACCAGGACCAGATGGCACGGCGCCTGTGCCAGTTGCTCGATTCCGCTGCAGACGACCTCTCGCCGCGCATCCAGTCACGCCTGGCGGCGGCGCGCGGCCAGGCACTCGCCCGCCTGGACGAGATCACCCGCGAGACCGGCCGCGGCGGACGCAGCCGGGGACGTTTCCTCGACTTCTGGCGCACGCCCGGCAGGCACCGGCCTCGGTCACGGCTGGCGCTCACCGCCATCCCCGGCCATCCTGCTGGCCCTGGCCGCCCTGGCGGGCAGCCTTCACCCAGGAGCGCACCGTCATCCAGCAGGCCGACGCCTACACCGAGATGCTGACCGCCGACGTGCCGCTGTCGGCCTACACCGACAACGGCTTTGCCGCCCACCTGCAGGGCGGCATGATGCGCACCTCCGCATCGGCACGCGACCGCTGAGGCCCCCATGCGTCAGAGCGTGCCCGTTCGTCCCGCCCCTGCTTTCCTGGCCACCGGGGCCGCCTTCGTGCTGGCCACGCCAGCCGTCGCCCCCAGGGACAGCACACGCAGATTCCCCCTGCGTCTGCCCAGCGGCAGCCGGCCCCCGACCTGCTGGCCTTGCCACGCATCGACATCCCGCTTCCCGAGCACCGGCCCGGCGACGACACCGTGCAGCTGGCCGCCGGCGAGGTCCTGTCGCTGGAGCTGCCCATCGCCATCACCGCGCTGTTCGAGCTCGGCTGGGAAGATCTGGACGAGACCCAGCAGGAGATCCTCGCGCCGTTCGCCCCCGAATGGAACACCTGGCCCGTGGCCGAGAAGCGTTCATGGATGGCCTTTGCCGACCGGATGCAGCACTGCCTGAGGCTCAGCGCCAGCGCGCCTGTCGCCGCATCCTCGAATGGGCACAACATGTCGCCCGAAGAGCGGCGCATCGCCCGGCTCAACCACCAGAACGCCCGCCGACGCCCCACGCCCGAGCGCGTGAAGGAATGGGGAACGCTACCAGAGCTTCAGCTACGCCGAACGCGAGCGGCTGCGCCATCTCCGAGCAGGCCTGCTGACATCGCCGCGGCCCAGCGCGCACGCGCCGGCGGCATGCCGCCCCTCCGGGACACATGCCCCCGCCGCGGGGCGAGGACATGCTGGTCATCATCGTGAACCCTGAGTCCACACGCCCGTGCTGATGCGCTGCCGCCAGACCCGTCGTCCCCCGAACGGCTGAGCGTGCCTGGCCCCGACATTCCCCCGGGTGCCCTGCCCGGCATCCTGACGGCGCCCCGGAGGCGCTCTTCGTCGAGAAGCAGCCCCACGGTCCGGACATCAGCCGACCGGCCTCACTGGCGGTTCGCTGTCAGCCCCTAGCAGAGCGTTCCCCAGACAGGCGCTCCTGACCTCCCTTTGGCGCGCTGAAAGCCGCCCACCCCTGAGCCTCGACCCGCGTGACAGCCGCCCGGGCTGGCACGACCATGACATCGGTGGCGGTCACGCCGACGGTACCGATCAGCAACGGGCCAGGCGACGGCGACAACGTGCCGGCCGGTGCCGCGGAGGCCCGGGCGGTGAGGTCAGGTGGCGGTGGCCCGGCGGGCCGCACTGAAGTATGCTGGCGGCCCGTCATGCGATCATTCCCCTCATGCCCTGACCATACCTCCGCCCCGACCTCTCCTGCGCGCGCCAGCCCTGCCTGCCTCGCCGTGGCGGCGCTTCATGTCGTGCGTCTGCGATGGCATCGTCCTGTTCGGCGTGCTCTTCTTTAGCTACGCCTTCTCGGCGCTGGCCCAGTTCCACGGTGAATCGGGGCTGGCGCGCACGCTCTTCCAGCTCTACCTGTTCTGCCTGCTGGGCGCGTACTTCGGCTGGTTCTGGAGCAACGGCCGCTGGAGCCTGCCCATGAAGACCATCGGCGTGAAGGTGGTCCGCGACGATGGCACCCGAGGCCCGGTCAGCCTGCCCCCGCGCCCTGTGGCGCTACACGGTGGCCTCTGATCTTCTTCTGGGGAGTGGACTGGCCCTGGTCTGACGGCAGGCTCGGCCATCACGGCCGTCCTGTGGGCGCTGCTCTGGCTGCTGCCCTTTGGCGTGTCCCTCTTCGATCGCCGCCGCCGCACCCTCTATGACGTGCTGGCCCGGCACCGTGCTGGTGCGGCACGATGACGCCATGGCCGGCCGGCGCGACAGAAGCCCGCGCCCCGCTGAACCGCACCCGAGGGCTTCAGCCCTCCTTCGGTTCGTGCGCCCGGTCCACGCAATCCACGTAGTACCCGATGCGTCCCCTCGGCGTCCTTCTCGGCCACCAGACCATGCACGTCGGTGTGGAAGCCCGGGAACTGCTCGTTGAACTCGCGCACGAACTTCAGATACTCAACGATGGTGCGGTTGAGGCGCTCGCCGGGAATCAGCAGCGGAATGCCCGGCGGGTACGGCGTGACCAGCATGGTGGTGATGCGACCTTCCAGCTCGTCCACAGGCACCCGATCGACCTTGCGGTGCGTCAGGCACTCGTAGGCATCCGACGGCTTCATCACCGGCATCGTCCGACAGGTACATGTCGGTGGTCACCCGCGCCACGTCGTACCGGCGGTAGGCATCATGCACCCGGGTGGACAGGGTCGCGTAGGCCCATGCGGTCGTACATCGGGTAGGCCTTCACGAAATCGGGCATCACCCGCCACAGCGGCTGGTTCTCGTCATAGTCGGCCTTGAACTGCTGCAGCTCGGTCACCAGCGTGTTCAGCGACCCCTTGGTGATACCTGATGGTGAACATCACGAAGAACGAATAGAGCCCGGTCTTCTCCACCACCACGCCATGCTCGGCCAGGTACTTGGTGACGACTGCTGCCGGGATGTCCCGTGTCGGCAAACCTCGCCCTCCATGTCCAGCCGGGGTGATGATGGTGGCCTTGATCGGGTCCAGCATGTTGAAGCTGGGGCTCGACGGGGCTGAAGCCGTGCCACTTCTCGTCGGCGTGCAGCATCCATTCTTCCTGGCGCAGCGCTTGCCACTGCTGAGGTTGTCCGCCCTCAGACGCGGAACCACCATGAACCGTCGTATTCCTGCTCGACCTTGCGCATGGCCCGGCGGGAAGTCACGCGCCTCCTGCGGCGACTCCTGCACCAGCGCCGTGCCGCCCGGTGCCTCCATCATCGACGCCGCCACGTCACACGAAGCGATGATGGCGTACTGCGGCGACGTGGACGTATGCATCAGGTAGCTTTCGTTGAAGCGGTAGCGGTCCAGCTTGCGGGTCTGCGACTCCTGCACCAGGATCTCGTGACGCCTGCGACAGCCCGGCCAGCAGCTTGTGGGTGGATCTGGGTGGCGAACACCATCGCATGCGTGGAGCGCGGTCGATCCCGACCGATGGCGTGCATCTCGTGGTAGATGGGATGGAAGGTGGCGTGCGGCAGCCAGGCCTCGTCAGAAGTGCAGGTTCTCGACGTAGTCCTGCAGCTCGGCCTGATCATCTCCACGTTGTAGAGAATGCCGTCATGGGTGGACTGGGTGATGGTCATCACCCGCGGCCGGGACCGACTTGTCGCTTGATGAGCGGGTTGGCCTCGATCTTTCTGGCAATGCTCTCGCGGCTGAACTCCTGCAGCGGAATGGGGCCGATGATGCCCAGGTGGTTGCGCGTGGGCTGCAGGAAGATCGGCACCGTGCCGCTCATCATGATGGCGTGCAGAATGCTCTTGTGGCGGTTGCGGTCCACCAGCACCACGTCGTCGCTGGCCACCTCGGAATGCCAGACGATCTTGTTGGACGTGGACGTGCCGTTGGTCCCAAAGAACAGGTGATCGGCATTGAAGATGCGCGCCGCATTGGTCTCGGACGCTGCCACCGGGCCCGTGTGGTCCAGTAGCTGCCCCAGCTCGTCGACCGAGTTGCAGACATCGGCACGCAGCATGTTCTCGCCAAAGAACTGGTGGGGAACATCTGCCCCACCGGACTCTTCAGGAAGGCCACCCGCCCGAAATGCCCCGGGCAGTGCCATGAGTACGAACCATCATTGGCGTAGTGCACCAGCGCCTTGAAGAACAGGGGGCGCCAGCGAGTTCAGGTAATTGGTGGCCTCACGGATGATGTAGCGCGCCACGAACTCGGGCGTGTCCTCGAACATGTGGATGAAGCCGTGCAGCTCTCTTCAGGATCTCGTTCGGGATATGCTGCGAGGTGCGCGTCTCACCGAAACAGGAAGATCGGAATGTCGGCATTGCGACGGCGCGTCTCGCGGATGAAGGCCCTGCAGATCCTGGATGGCCACGCTCGGGCCCTTCCTCGTTGATCTCCTCATCATCGATGGAGACGATGAAGGCCGACGCCCGGCGCGCCTGATTGGCCACCATCGCCACGTCGTAGTAGGTGAAGCCCCACCACCTCGGTGCCCTGGTCCTCGATGGCGCTTGGCGGTGCCCGGATGCCCAGGCCACTGGCTGGAATCGCGCGCCAGTCTTCATCGATGATGACGATGGGAAAACGGAATTTCATGGATAGCCTGCTGGTCTGGAAGGGTCTGGGGAAAGAAGCCGGGCATGCGGCATCCGGGGTGTGCGGATGTGCTGCACGGCTGGGCGGCCAAAACTGCTTCCGATGATACCCCTGACCCGGGCGCATCCGGCCATTGCGCCCTCAAGCATCTGCACGTCAGCCACAGACAACAGGCGGTCAGGTTGACCTTGTCGCCCCGGAAGGCATCCTGCGGTTCTATCCTGCCTGAGCGGCCATATGGCCCTCGTTATCCCATGCCGCCCCTGTCCAGCCTCCTGGAAAGCCTCTTTTTCCGCCGGCGCTGAATCGGTTGCCGGGAGTGGTCGTCCAGGACCATCGAGGCCGCCATCGACGCTGCCACCCACAAGAAGCGACGACGCGGCGGATGAGACCCGCGCCCCCACCGACACCCAGGCGAGCACCGGCTCCTGAGCCAGCCGCGCCCTTTCCTTCCTGCCACCCGAACGCCTCATTCCATGCCCCTCGCCTCCCGTCAAGCTCATCGTCGCCATTGCCTCCCGTGCCCTCTTCGACTTTCCGAGGAAGAGACCGCCTGTCTGAAGCCGGTGACGACCGCGCTCTACATGGCGCGCCAGCTGGAAACTGCTGGACCTGCCCTGCCAGGGCGGCGTGGCCATGCCGCTGGTGAAAGCTGCTGGCCTTCAACGACGAAACCGAGCGGCGCGTGGACGTGGTCCTGCTCCTCGCGCAACGACCCCCACCAGCGGCATGCGCCTTCCGCTCGGCCCACCACCATGGCGTGCCGCTGGAACGCGGCGTCTTCACGCGAGCCGCCCTCCCTATGCATACCTGAAGCCGTTGGGCGCCCATCTCTTCCTGTCGGCCAACGCCGACGACGTTCGGGCTGCGCTGGGACTTCGGCTTCCGGCCGCACGCGTCTACCCGCAGTCGCCTCAGCGGGCAGAATCCCACCCCGACGAAGTGCGCATCGCCTTCGACGGCGACGCCGTACTGTTCTCCGACGAGCCGAGCAGATCTATGACCGCCAGGGGGCTGTCGGCCTTCCAGGGACCACGAGGCAAGTCGCGCCACCACCCCGCTGCCGCCCGGCCCCTTCAAGCCGCTGCTGAAGGCGCTCTACCGCCTTTGCCAGGCCGCGCCGCACATGCGCATCCGATACCGCCCTGGTGACGGCCCGTAGCGCCCCGGCGCGTGAACGCGCCATCCGCACGCTGATGGACTGGAAAGTGGAAGTGGACGAGGCCTTCTTCCTGGGCGGTCTGGACAAGGCCCCTTCCTGCGCGAATTCAGGCCGACTTCTTCTTCGACGACCAGACCGGACACTCGCGAATCGGCCCAGCGCGCGCAAGCCCCGCAGGGCACGTCATCAGCGGGATTTCCGCAGCAGCAAGCCTAGCGCCGAGCAAGCGCCTACAGAATGATATGACAACGCCACGAAGCAGCAAGCTGCAACCGCGCCTCATAGAACGGTCTCATCCGTATCCCCCGCGTTAATTCTCTCTTGCTCTCCGAACAATCTTCCATGCCGAGAGACCCAAGGATTTCGGAAGGAAGTAGAACTGACGTTTCGACACCCCTTTGACTGTCACAACATAAGAATCCCCCAGATCATTTTCAATATAGACAGGGATACTGTGCTCGCACCTACGATACGATGTTCTCGGGCTTTGGCATCATCAAGAACCTTCAAGCCATCTGGAAGATGACCTGACCACATTATTACAGAACAACCTGCCGTTCCAGCCGAAGACAAACGCAAACACCCTCTGCACAAGCCATGACCCAACAGGAAAGAACAAGGCAAGCCACAAAAGGGCAAAACAAACCAGGACAAAAACAAAAACAACCCCCTTTCCAGTGCTAATCTTAATGTTTGAAAAAGCAAAAAGCCAATAAGCAACATGGAAACTCGGATAAAATGGCCGTCATAGCAATAGAAAAAGAAGCAACAGAGTCCAGAAAGCGATACCTCCATGTCCAGAAAAAGATTGAAATAACAAAAAGAGTCCCAAACAGACATATAACAAAAATCGTGAAATAAATCCAGAAATTATAAAACTCCCTCGACCCCCATTGAAATAAATAAATCTACAAAAATAAGGAGGATAGATGAACACAAAAAGACAATTAAAGCGCCAATAGCAATATAAATTACCAACTCCCTTCATAGTTCGTATTTAAAATAGAAAATGAAAAAGCCAGAGAAAGCCGAATGAAAAACCACGGAGAACGCACAAGCCAAAATTACGCAAGAGATCTCTTCGATTTATCATCATCCGATTCTACGGCAATCCCGATAAACATAGCATCCACGAAAGACGCCAATTGCCGTCACAGCAATCACGAAAAATAAACACGATGATTAACAACAAGGAAAACAATGCCGTCATCTTTTTATGCCGAATTTATTGATAATAAACTCAACGGCAAGTTACTGCCTCGACATGTCCGCAAACACATAGAGCATGCTAACCCTCAAACACCCCAACCGTCAGTTCCATGCTGTAGCGGCGCAATGCAAAAAGACTCTGACCTCACTTAAATCATCAAAGTCAGGCTCTTCTTTTTTAAACTCACCCTGGACAAGATCCTTGCTTTTGCTTGTTTATCAATCATGACACCCTCTCGAGATCAAAGATGCATAGAAGCTTCTGACCATTTTAGTCTGATGCAATCTCCATGATGTTTCGCGTTTCGATCCGGTGAATCCTCTCCTACCATCCGTGCATGTCTGCCCCATCCACTCTGCCCCTCGCAAGCTCATTTTCCGCGTTGAGAGATAGAATCATGCATTCAGGATCACCTCCCCATCTGATTGGGGTACATACCGACATCAAGTCCTGTCATGAACGAGCCCTCTTCCAGTCTGCCCACCAACACCCAGACCGCTCACGACCAGCATGGCCCAGTACCCGCAGGCCACCACCGTGGACGACTTTCGACACAACCTGGCTGCGGTGCATGCCCGCATCGAGGGCAGCCTGCCAGCGCGTGGGGCGTGATCCGGCCACGGTGCGGCTCCTGCCGGTCAGCAAGACCAAGGGCGAGGATGCGATCCGGGCGGCCTATGCGGCCGGCTGCCGCTTTCTGGGCGAGAACAAGGTGCAGGAGGCCTATGGCAAGTGGCAGGCCATGCAGGATCTCACCGATCTGAAGTGGTCGGTCATCGGACATCTGCAGACCAACAAGGCCAAGGTGGTGGCACGCTTTTGCCGCCGAGTTCCAGGCACTGGACAGCCTGCGGGTGGCCGAGGCCCTGGACAAGCGGCTGCAGGCCGAGGGGACGAGTCGCTGGATGTGTTCGTGCAGGTCAACACGTCGGGCGAGCCCAGCAAGTTCGGGCTGTCGCCCGAGGATGTGCCGGCCTTCGTGCAGGCGCTGCCCGGCTTCTCGGCGCTGCGGGTGCGCGGGCTGATGACGCTGGCGCTCTTTTTCCAGCGAGGCCGAACGGGTGCGGCGGTGCTTCATCCTGCTGCGCTCGCTGCGTGACCGGCTGCGCCAGGAGGCACCGGCTGGCCTGTCCTTCGACGAGCTGTCGATGGGCATGTCGGGCGACTACGAGATCGCCATCGAGGAAGGCGCGACCGTCGTGCGCGTGGGCCAGGCCATCTTCGGCGCGCGGGCACTGCCCGACAGCCACTACTGGCCCGGCGTCGCCGGCACCAACGACAAAGACACAGGGCTGAGCAGATCGCGGGGCCTGCACTTTCGGGTCCCGATCTTTCAGCCCGGACCGGATGCAGCCCGCATCCGGAGGATTCAAGCAAAGCCGATTCATTCCGGAAATACATGCCGCCGGCCCCGCTGGCGATGGCATCCCAGATCGACAACCAAAGGAGAACCAACGATGTCCGCCGCTTCTGCCGCTCCGGCCAGTCCGGACCCGTATGCCAATTACCGCGAGCTGACGCTGCGCGGCATGGTGCTGGGTGCACTGATCACGGTCGTGTTCACGGCCTCCAACGTCTACCTGGGTCTGAAGGTGGGCCTGACCTTCGCCTCGTCCATCCCGGCCGCGGTGATCTCGATGGCGCTGCTGCGCTTTGCGCGCAGCAGCAACATCCTGGAAAAACAACATGGTGCAGACCCAGGCATCGGCCGCCGGCACGCTGTCCTCGGTGATCTTCATCCTGCCCGGCCTGCTGATGGCCGGCTACTGGAGCGGTTTTCCCGTTCTGGCAGACGGTGCTGCTGTGCACCTCAGGCGGCATCCTGGGGTGATCTTCACCATCCCGCTGCGCCACGCCATGGTGGTCAACGGCCCGCTGCCCCTACCCCTGAAGGGGTGGCGGCCGCCGAGATCCTCGAGGCCGGCAGCCAGGAACACGCTGAAGACGGCTCGGCCGACAGCGGCATCCGCGAGATCGCACTGGGCGGTGCCATCTCCGGCCTCGTGAGCTTCTGCGCCAACGGCCTGCGCGTCATGGCCGACAGCGCCAGCTACTGGTTCAAGAGTGGCACCGCCATCTTCCAGCTGCCCATGGCGCTACTCGCTGGCACTGCTGAGGGCGGGCTTTCTGGTGAACCTGGCGGGCGGCATCGCCATCCTGTGGGCATCGCCATCGCCTGGGGCGTACTGGTGCCCTACTTCTCGTCCGTGGCCCCGCAACCGGCCGACATGGACGCTGGCATCGTATGCGCTCTCGCTCTGGAAGAACAAAGGTACGCTTCATCGGCGCCGGCACCATCGGCGTGGCCGCCATCTGGACGCTGATCACGCTTCTCAAGCCCATGATGGAAGGCATGCGGCTCTCGTTCAAGAGCCATGAGCAGCAAGCACGAGCAGAGAGCCGCAACCGCACCGAGCAGGATCTCGGCCCCAGGCCATGATCGCCTGGTCCGTCGGCATGCTGCTGATGCTGGGCCTGGGCTTCCATCACTTCGTGGATGCTGCCTCCATCCCTGACGGCCTGGGCTGGCTGCTGGTGGTGGCGTGCACCGCACTGGCCTTCTTCATCGGCTTCCTGGTGGCAGCCGCCTGCGGTTACATAGCAGGCCTGGTGGGTTCCTCGTCCAGCCCCATCTCGGGCATCGGCATCATCTCGGTGATCATCGTCTCGCTGGTGCTGCTGCTGATCGGCGAATCCTCCAACATGTTTCGCCGACGAGGCCAACCGCCAGTTCGCATGGTCGCCCTGACCCTCTTCTCCGGCACTTTGGCCGTCGTCGCGGTAGCCTCGGTCTCCAACGACAACCTGCAGGGACCTGAAGACAGGCTGGCTGGTTCAGGGCCACGCCCTGGCGACAGCAGGTGGCGCTGATCATCGGCTGCGTGGTCGGTGCGCTGGTCATCGCCCCGGTGCTGGAAATGCTCTGCAGGCCTACGGTTTCACCGGCGCCATGCCGCGTGAAGGCATGGACGCCAGCCAGGCACTGGCTGCGCCGCAGGCACACTGATGACCACCATCGCCAACGGCATCTTCCGCCACGACCTGCAGTGGAACTACATCTTCACCGGCATGGGCATCGGCGTGGCGCTGATCATCGTGGACGTGCTGCTGCGCCGCAAACAGGGTGCAAACCTCAGCCTGCCCGCACTCGCCGTCGGCATGGGCATCTACCTGCCGCCCTCCGTCAACATGCCCATCGTCCTCGGCACCCTGCTGGCCGCTTGGCTGCGCTAGCGCATCCGCAGCCGCCACGGCAACAACGCCGCCGGCCCGCTGAAACGCGCCGAACGCACCGGCACCCTGTTCGCCGCCGGCCTGATCGTGGGTGAAAGCCTGGTGGGGGTGCTGCTGGCCTTCATCATCGCCTTCTCCGTCACCAGCGGCGGCTCCGAAGCCCCGCTGGCACTGAACCTGGAGAACTGGGACACCGCCGCCGCCTGGCTGGGCCTGGCCGCCTTCGTCGCCGGCGCCCTGGTGCTGGCCCGGCGCGTGCTGACAACCGCGCGCTGACAGGTCTGACGGGTCTGACGGGTCTGACGGGTCTGACGGGTCTGACAGGTCTGACGGGTCCGTGATGGGTCTGTCGGGTCTGTCGGACCCGAGGACCTAGACAGCTCGGAAGGGCCCGACAGCTTCAACGGGTCCAACAGGTCAACGGGATCTGACGAATCTGGTGATAAAAAGGCGGTATCGGCTTCCGGCCCTTTCGGGCTGAAACCGGTACCGCGCCTTTCTCATCAGGACTGGCCTGAATCACCAGTCCGGCTGGACCAGCCCTGATCAGGTCAGATCCTTCACCTGCGTGGATGCACCGTTGGCCTTTCACGCTGGCAATGCCCTTGTCGCGACTGGCCTCGGTGGCATACAGCTGGCTGGTGCCGATCACCTGGCCATTGGCCGCCTTCAGGTTGAAGTGGAACTTGCCGTTGGAGGCAGTCTTCAGCTCATAACGGGTGTCGTTGCCACTGTTCTTCTGAACGGACTCGACGCCGTTCTGAGCCGAGAGCCTTCTCCTTGTACAGCTCGCTGGTGAGAATGGTCTCGGCATTACCGGCCTTCAGGACGAAACGGAACTGACCGTCCTTGCTCTTGCTGATCTCGAACCAACCGCTCATGATCCTCTCCAATAAGTGATGGGGTAGATGGAAACAATACCCCAGTTGGACGCCGGGTTGGGTTCATCCATGAGCGATGTGGCGTTGCGAGCGACACTCCCGATGTGTAGGCTCCTACACATACATGGAGGACATATCGCCGTGGCCACGAATCTCGCATTGGATTCTGACCTTCTGGAGCGCGCCTACCGTGTAAGTGGCGCAGCCACAGAAAGCGTGCCGTCACCCGGGCGCTGGAAGAATTCATCGCCCGCCATGAACAGCGGCACATCACCGAACTCTTCGGCACCCTGGAGTGGGACGACACCTTCGATTACAAGACAGAGAGGGAACCGGAAGCAATGAGCTGGCTGGTTTACACCAGCGTCTGGTCCCTTGGCACTGCGTCGGGACTCTGGCCTGCAGGATCATCCGGAAACTGTCGCGCTCAAAGGGAAGCGTTGCTTGGCACAGACCCCGTGTACACCACAGGGTTGATCCTGCAAGAACTCCTGCAGGGGTTCTCAGGCCCCAAAAACCGGAGAGAACTCCTCAAACGCTTCGACCCCATCCTGTCAATTGCACCCCGACAGATCCGACCACTAGAAGCAGCCGATATACGCAACATCTGCCGCCGCCATGGCGTACAGATCGGCACGGTCGATGCCGTCCTTATCAGCTATCGCCGCCATCGCCTGACCTTGCTTACCGCAGACAAGGACTTCCTCCATGCCCCATCAATTCGTGAAGTTCGACCTCTGGCAGGCGTCGCAGCACTGATTGAAAGCAAGGGCAGGGAGCGAAAAGCCCGTCACTGTGTACGGGCTTTTTCATGAATGGGTGTCTGACGATGTCCCTACTTTCACGGGCGCGGGCCCACTATCATCGGCGCAAAAGCGTTTCACGTTCCTGTTCGGGATGGGAAGGAGTGGTTCCACTTCGCTATGGTCGTCAGACAAAGCTTGTTGGCGGCGAGCCTGGCGAGTTGGCCAAGGCTGGCTGCCGTTGTCTGATAGGAGTCGACGAGTGTATCGGAAGTTTCAGGAGAAGTCCAGGGTTTCCGACGACGATGTGACTGAGTCTCGAACGAGTCTGGGTGCAGAGTCATGTCGAGTCAACTGATGGCGGCCCACAGCATGCTGGATCTCGCAAAACTATAGGGTCAAGCCTCACGGGCAATTAGTACCGGTTAGCTGCACGCATTACTGCGCTTCCACACCCGGCCTATCAACGTCCTGGTCTTGGACGACCCTTCAGGGGGATCGAGTCCCCAGGAGATCTCATCTTCAGGCAAGTTTCCCGCTTAGATGCTTTCAGCGGTTATCTCTTCCACACTTAGCTACCCTGCGATGCCACTGGCGTGACAACAGGGTACACCAGAGGTGTGTCCACTCCGGTCCTCTCGTACTAGGGCAGCCCCCGTCAAATCTCCAACGCCCACAGCAGATAGGGGACCAAACTGTCTCACGACGTTTTAAACCCAGCTCACGTACCTCTTTAAATGGCGAACAGCCATACCCTTGGGACCGGCTACAGCCCCAGGATGAGATGAGCCGACATCGAGGTGCCAAACACCGCCGTCGATATGAACTCTTGGGCGGTATCAGCCTGTTATCCCCAGAGTACCTTTTATCCGTTGAGCGATGGCCCTTCCATACAGAACCACCGGATCACTATGTCCTGCTTTCGCACCTGCTCGACTTGTCAGTCTCGCAGTTAAGCACGCTTTTTGCCATTGCACTTTAGGGCACGATGTCCGACCGTACCAGACGTACCTTCGAACTCCTCCGTTACTCTTTAGGGAGGAGACCGCCCTCAGTCAAACTGCCCACCATGCACTGTCTCCGGCCCGGATGACGGGCCTAGGTTAGAACCGCGAACAAACCAGGGTGGTATTTCAAGGATGGCTCCATCAAGACTGGCGTCCTGACTTCAAAGCCTCCCACCCTATCCTACACAAGTCGGTTCGCAATCCAATGCAAAAGCTACAGTAAAAGGTTCATGGGGTCTTTCCGTCTAGCTGCGGGAGATTGCATCATCACAAACATTTCAACTTCGCTGAGTCTCGGGAGGAGACAGTGTGGCCATCGTTACGCCATTCGTGCAGGTCGGAACTTACCCGACAAGGAATTTCGCTACCTTAGGGACCGTTATAGTTACGGCCGCCGTTTACCGGGGCTTCGATCAAGAGCTTGCACCCCATCACTTAACCTTCCGGCACCGGGCAGGGCGTCACACCCTATACGTCCACTTTTCGTGTTTGCAGAGTGCTGTGTTTTTAATAAACAGTCGCAGCCACCTATTCTTTGCAACCTCTTCGCCCTTGTGTTGTTCACACTCAAGCTACCAAGGCACACCTTCTTCCGAAGTTACGGTGTCAATTTGCCGAGTTCCTTCTCCCGAGTTCTCTCAAGCGCCTGAGAATACTCATCTCGCGCACCAGTGTTGGTTTGCGGTACGGTCGTTTCTAGCTGAAGCTTAGAGGCTTTTCTTGGGAACCACTTCCAGTTGCTTCGCGAGCAAGCTCGCTCGTCCCAACCCCTCGGCATACGCCTGGCGGATTTACCTACCAGACACCTACAGGGTCAGGAACCGGGACTTCCAACACCCGGACAACCTTCCACGATCCGTCCCCCATCGCACTAGAAATCGGTGCTGGAATATTAACCAGCTTCCCATCAGCTATGGCTTTCGCCCTCACCTTAGGGGCCGACTCACCTACGCCGATGAACGTTGCATAGAAACCTTGCGCTTACGGCGAGCGGGCTTTTCACCCGCTTTAACGCTACTCATGTCAGCATTCGCACTTCTGATACCTCCAGCATCCCTTACGAGACACCTTCACAGGCTTACAGAACGCTCCCCTACCCCCGCACTCAAAGAGTGCAGCCTAAACTTCGGTGCATGGCTTAGCCCCGTTACATCTTCCGCGCAGGACGACTCGATCAGTGAGCTATTACGCTTTCTTTAAATGATGGCTGCTTCTAAGCCAACATCCTGACTGTTTTAGCCTTCCCACTTCGTTTCCCACTTAGCCACACTTTGGGACCTTAGCTGTAGGTCTGGGTTGTTTCCCTCTTGCCGCCGGACGTTAGCACCCGGCGACTGTCTGCCATGCTCATACTTCCAGGTATTCGGAGTTTGCTATGGCGTGGTAAGCCGCGATGGCTCCTACAACCATTACAGTGCTCTACCCCCTGGAGCAATACATGACGCACTACCCTAAATAGTTTTTCGAGGGAGAACCAGCTATTTCCAGGTTTGATTAGCCTTTTCACCCCTATCCACAGTTCATCCGCTAATTTTTGCAACATTAGTCGGTTTCGGACCTCAGCTGGTGTTACCCAACCTTCATCCTGACCATGGATAGATCACCTGGTTTCGGGTCTACGCCCAGCGACTATGGCGCCCTATTCGGACTCGGTTTCCCTGCGCCTCCCCTATCTGGTTAAGCTTGCCACTGAACGTAAGTCGCTGACCCGTATACAAAAAGGTACGCCGTCACCCCTTGCGAGGGCTCCGACTGTTTGTATGCATGCGGTTTCAGGATCTAGTTTCACTCCCCTCCCGGGGTTCTTTTTCGCCTTTCCTTCACAGTGCTTGTTCACTATCGGTCGATTACGAGTATTTAGCCGGAGGATGGTCCCCATCTTCGAGACAGGATTACACGTGTCCGCCCTACTTGTCGTACGCTCAGTACCACCGATTCGCTTTCGTGTGAGGGGCTATCACCCTCTATGGCCGGCCTTTCCATACCGTTCCACTAGCCAATCGACTATCACGCACAGGCTGCTCCGATTTCGCTCGCCACTACTTTCGGAATCTCGGTTGATTTCTTTTCCTGTGGCTACTTAGATGTTTCAGTTCGCCACGTTCGCCCTCGCTGACCTATGGATTCAGTCAGCGATACCCGCTGCAGGTGGGTTTTCCCCATTCGGACATCCGCGGATCAAAGCTTGTTTGCCAGCTCCCCGCGGCTTATCGCGAACTACAACGTCCTTCATCGCCTGTAATCGCCAAGGCATCCACCACATGCACTTATTCACTTGACCCTATGGGTTTGCGGACTTGAACTTCTTCAAATCCAGGATCAAGCACTGCTGCGTTTTCGCCGCCTCTCAGTTCACTCGGAACTCTTTCGTTGAGACTTGTTCGACGCAATCACATCGTTGTTCCGGCTACGGAACAACTTGTCGACTTTCTATCAAATTTTTTAAGATCAAGATTCGACACTCGATTCTGCCCTGGTGCTTGTGCGCCAGGGTCGGGATCGCTCTGTCTTGAATTCGTGGCTTGTGCCGTCTGGACGTTCTGAACAGAAATGGTGGAGGTGAACGGGATCGAACCGATGACCCCCTGCTTGCAAAGCAGGTGCTCTCCCAACTGAGCTACACCCCCTTCATCGGCATGAGCTCTTTGCTCATGCCCAGATGACTGGTGGGTCTAGATGGACTCGAACCATCGACCCCCGCCTTATCAAGACGGTGCTCTAACCAGCTGAGCTACAGACCCGTGAACCCTACAATTTCTGGCTCAGATCCAGAATGTTGAATCTTGCTCCGACAACCAACAGCCGATAAGTGTGAGCGTTTGTTCGAGGTGTTTCTCGTGAAAGGAGGTGATCCAGCCGCACCTTCCGGTACGGCTACCTTGTTACGACTTCACCCCAGTCATGAGCCCTACCGTGGTAAGCGCCCTCCTTGCGGTTAAGCTACCTACTTCTGGTAAAAACCCACTCCCATGGTGTGACGGGCGGTGTGTACAAGAGCCCGGGAACGTATTCACCGCGGCATGCTGATCCGCGATTACTAGCGATTCCGACTTCATGCAGTCGAGTTGCAGACTGCAATCCGGACTACGATCGGTTTTTTGGGATTGGCTCCACCTCGCGGCTTCGCAACCCTCTGTACCGACCATTGTATGACGTGTGAAGCCCTACACATAAGGGCCATGAGGACTTGACGTCATCCCCACCTTCCCTCCGGTTTGTCACCGGCAGTCTCATTAGAGTGCCCTTGCGTAGCAACTAATGATAAGGGTTGCGCTCGTTGCGGGACTTAACCCAACATCTCACGACACGAGCTGACGACAGCCATGCAGCACCTGTGTTCCGCTCTCTTTCGAGGCACCCCCAAATCTCTTCAGGGTTCCGGACATGTCAAGCGTAGGTAAGGTTTTCGCGTTGCATCGAATTAATCCACATCATCCACCGCTTGTGCGGGTCCCCGTCAATTCCTTTGAGTTTTTAATCTTGCGACCGTACTCCCCAGGCGGTCTACTTCACGCGTTAGCTGCGTTACCAAGGAAATTAATCCCCGACAACTAGTAGACATCGTTTAGGGCGTGGACTACCAGGGTATCTAATCCTGTTTGCTCCCACGCTTTCGTGCATGAGCGTCAGTGTTATCCCAGGAGGCTGCCTTCGCCATCGGTGTTCCTCCGCATATCTACGCATTTCACTGCTACATGCGGAATTCCACCTCCTCTGACACACTCTAGCCTTGCAGTCACCAATGCAGTTCCCAGAGTTAAGCCCGGGGATTTCACATCGGTCTTGCAAAAACCGCCTGCGCACTCTTTACGCCCAGTAATTCCGATTAACGCTTGCACCCTACGTATTACCGCGGCTGCTGGCACGTAGTTAGCCGGTGCTTATTCTGCGGGTACCGTCATCGAACCGTGGTATTGGCACAGTCCCTTTTCGTTCCCGCCAAAAGTGCTTTACGTCGAAGGCCTTCATCACACACGCGGCATTGCTGGATCAGGCTTTCGCCCATTGTCAAAATTCCCCACTGCTGCCTCCCGTAGGAGTCTGGGCCGTGTCTCGAGTCCCAGTGTGGCTGGTCGTCCTCTCAGACCAGCTACAGATCGTCGCCTTGGTGAGCCTTTACCCCACCAACTAGCTAATCTGCCATCGGCTGCTCCAATAGCGCGAGGTCCGAAGATCCCCCGCTTTCACCCTCAGGTCGTATGCGGTATTAATCCGGCTTTCGCCGAGCTATCCCCCACTACTGGGCACGTTCCGATGTATTACTCACCCGTTCGCCACTCGCCGCCAGGCCGAAGCCCGCGCTGCCGTTCGACTTGCATGTGTAAAGCATGCCGCCAGCGTTCAATCTGAGCCAGGATCAAACTCTTCAGTTCAATCTTTGCAAGCTCTCATCAAAACTGACTTGGAAAAATCAATTTCATGTGAGCATCAGGTATTTTCTCTTTGCCCAAACCCCGCGTCGCTTACGCCGCACGCAGCGTCGGCCACCTACCCCAAACGCCCACACTTATCGGCTGCTGATTTTTGGGGAACGAGCCGCCAACACCATTCGTCCGTTCGACTTCGACGCCGATCGGAGACCGTGTCTTTTCGTCGCGTCGCTATGTCAGCAGCGAAGAAATTGGAGTATGGGCATGTCGGACCGGGTTGTCAAACGCTTTCGATGAAAATTTTTACGCAACAGAGAGCCTCAATGCGCCACACTTTTTGCTCGTAGATTCGCCCTTCTTCGGCTCCAGAAGCCATTCTCCGGCGATCGCGCCCAATATGTAGGTCTTTTGTAACTGACTAGAATCTTGGCGCTTTCTGGCCTATCTCTGGACGTTCGCTCCGTCTCTCTCAGCCTCAGACGTGCTCTCCTGCCTCAGACGTGCTCTTGGCAGATGGACTCGCACTACCTCGATGCTGCCATTCAGGCTGGGTCGCGCGCGCCTCTCGTCGCCAGGCGTCCCATCTCGGGCTCAGAATCCTTGTGGGCGCCCCCTATCTCTACTGACTTGGGGTCTCACGTTTCAGTCTCAGAGCAGGCTCTTTCCAGCTGTTACCCCTTGTCCCGCATCGACGCTCACCGGTGCCCGCAAGGCAGCAGCCTGGAGTGTCGAGCCGACGAGGCCAGCACGTGTCCTCGCCCTCGCCATGTGGTGAGAGATGAGGGATGGGCGTAGCTCTGGCCCCAGGGAATGGGACGTGGGTCCACGGCTTCCAGAAGGCCCACGCCAGCGGGCATGGATATGAAACCGTGTGTGCTTCCGGCATGGCAGGGAGAGCGCAATGTGCCTCATGCCGGGCAGCGCAAGAGCAGCCCGGCTACGACGGCACTCCTGGTCATCGTAGCCAGCGGGTTTATCGTGGCCCAGGGCGGCCATGACGTCTGAGGGGCTTCAGCTCAAGCCATCAGCGCTCACTGGCCAGTGAGCGTGGTGGGCTTGATCGCGTAGAGCTCGCAGCGCCAGCCTCCCGCTGTTGCCCGCTGCTGCACCGCTGGCTGGCTGCACGCCGCAGAAGCCGAGATCGGCTGCGGCATCCTGGTCGGCTGGTTTGGCAATGTCCGGCTGGGCAGTGGCGGCTGGCCGCGGTCAGCAGCCGGAGCGGCGGCATCAGTCGCGCCCGCGGTCGGTTTGGCATCCGTCGCCGGGGTGGCTGCATCGGTCGCGCCGGCTGCCAGGGTTGCGTCCGGCTTGCTGGCGTCCGTTGCAGGAGCAGCATCCGCGGCGGTTGGCGCAGCGGGGTTTGAGCGGCAGCGTCCGTTGCAGGGGTCGGTGTGGCAGCGGCCCCTGATCGGCCGGCTTGGAGGCATCCGGCTGAGCAGCGGCATCAGCAGCCGGTGCTGCATGCGCCGGTTGCCGGATGCGGCATCCGTCGTCGGCTGGGCGGAGGGCTGGGGTGGGCTGCAGGCATCTGCCGGCGCAGCGGCGGCATCACCAGCAGCGGGTTGGGTGGCGGGGCCAGCTGCCTGGCCATGCTGCTGGGCCACGGCGGCGGCATGACCGCTTTCGGTGCTGACCGAGGCGGCACCGTTGCCGGCTGCATCAGCAGCGGCAGCGGCATCGGCGGCGGCCTGGCTGGTTGCATCCGCCTGTGCGGCATTCGCTGTCTGGGCCGCCGTGTTCTGCGTGGCATCACCGGTGGTGGCTGCCGCGGCTCCGCGTTCACGGCTGCTGCCCTCTGCTGCCGCGTTGGCAGCGGTTCCATTCCCCTGCCTGGCCTGCTGCGGCTGCGTCCTGGGTAGCCGCCGAGGCAGGGCTTGGTCTCCAGTAACGAACATTTGGCGCCGTTGACGTTGCCCTCGACGTTGAGATCTCTCACTGACGAAAGATGCCGTTGTAGGTCAGCGACTGCTTTGGCCGTCCAGTTGGCGGGCACCTGCCACAGGCTGCACGCGGTGCGCTGGACATCGGACTTGGGCTGCGGCGGCTGGCCGGATCGGCGGCGTTGAGGTTCTTCCTGCGCGACTCCATCTTCAGGCAGAACATCACTTCGTCCGGAGAGTCGCCCCGCTGGACGAGGAGTGTCATCTTTGCCGCCGTGAAGTGCATTCCCGGTGGCATGCGTCCATTCCTGGACGGATTCGTCGAAGTTCACCACGCCATCGCGCGGGATCACCTTCTCGACATCGGCCTTCAACGTGTCGGTTTCCCGATAGGTCTCGGCAGCCCGTGTTCGGGTCACGGCTGTAGCCGTTCCTGATCTCGGCATCGGTCTTCAGCGGGTCAGGCGCTTGTCGGGGAGTCGGCTTCCTTGTGAAAGACATAGCCGAAGCTGGCCACGGCGCTGATGATCTTGGCGTCAGCATTCTGGCCACTGCGGTCTGCCCCCAGCTGTGGACGATGAACTTCCCGTCCACCGGCTGCTGATAGGACAGCATGTCGGGCAGATCAGGGGTGTCCATCCACTGGTTGCGATCCAGCGGCTGGTGCAGGTGATCATCCGGCGAGACCAGCTGGCTGGCCGCATGGTTGCTGCTGATCGGGTAGGCGTGAGGGAGCCGACCCGGACATAGGGCGGTCTGCGTGCTGAGGGGATCTTCTCGAACAGTTCGGTGCTGATCCCGGCTTCGGTGATGGCGCCGTGGCTGGAAGCGAGGCGCAGTTGCAGGGGCAGCTGCGCCTGCATCGGCAGCACCGGCCGTACCCGTGGTTTCGGTGCTGCCCGTCGCGTTGGCTGCGTTCGTGCCAGCAGCGCCCGTGCCATTGGTCTTGGTCGACAGGCCGCCGGATTCGGTCCCTGCGCCGCCGCTATTGTCGAACCGCCGCCGCAACCAGCCAGGGAAAAGCGCGGCCACCGCAGCGGCCACCATCGAGAGTCGACGTCGTGAATCTGATCAGCATGTTCTGCACTACCTCCCAATCTGTCAAAAGGGATTGCCAGAAGATGCTAGGAGCAGGAGGCAGATACAAATCGTATGCAATCTGTCGATTCAAAGAGCGAGTGTATGCGGATGTATGTCAACGATAGTGTTCGGATGTTTCATTGATTCGCTCTGATGCTTGATTGATGTCAGCGTGTTGCAGCATCGGATGATCAGAAAACCGGACACCACACGGGCAATGCGTCGACACACGGCCCTGTGAAAAAACGCGGGGAGCGAAGACATCAGGTCGGGCATCACGGGCATCGCTGAATCGCTGCATCGGCATGTGCTTTCGACTGGTACTTCAGCCTGATGCCACTCGTGACACGGCCGAGCGCTCGAAGGGCACTTGTCGATGCGTTGGCACTGCAGCCCGCCGCTCAGGACACGGCCTGTCGCGAGGAAGCAGGAACAGAAGGCCCCGGCACCGAGATGTTCTTCGGTGCCGGGGCCATCGGGGCCAGGCCATCAGGTCAAAGCCATCAGGCCGTGCCGTCGGACGGTGAGGCGGGTGTCAGCCCGTCCTCATCGTTGCCTGCTTTCTCGAAGCGTGAAATGTCCGTCCCGGAAATCCACCGGGATGGTTTCGTTCGAGTGCGTAACGACCTTCAGTACGCGCTTGGCGATGGGGTTCTCCAGTTTCTGCTGGATGGCGCGCTTGAGCGGGACGTGCGCCATACAGCGGATCGAAGCCACCTTGGCCAGTTCGTCGAGTGCGGCGTCGCTGACTTCCAGCTGAGGTCGCGCTCGGCCAGGCGTTTCTCCAGGCTCTTGAGCTGGATGACCGAGATGTCGCGGATGCTTCGGCATCAGGCCATGGAAGACCACCACTTCGTCGATCCGGTTGATGAATTCCGGCCGGAGTGCTGGCGCACCTCGCCCATCACGGCTTCCTTGATCACGTCCGGATCGTTCAGCGTCTTGTCGGCCGACGGGCGCTGGATCTCGGCGGAGCCGATGTTGCTAGTCATCACCACCACGGTGTTGCGGAGGTCCACGGTACGGCCCTGGCCGTCGGTCAGCCGGCCGTCGTCCAGCACCTGCAGCAGGATGTTGACACGTCCGGGATGCGCCTTCCGATCTCGTCGAGCAGGATGACGCTGTACGGGTTGCGCCGCACGGCTTCCGGTCAGGTAGCCGCCCTCTTCACAGCCCACGTATCCCGGAGGCGCACCGATCGGTCGCGCCACGGTGTTTCTCCATAGATTCGCTCATGTCGATGCGGATCAGGTGATCTTCGGAGTCGAACATGAAGCGGGCCAGCGCCTTGCACAGTTCCGTCTCTGCCCACGCCGGTGGGCCCCCAGGAAGAAGGAAGGAACCCCACGGCCGGTTGGGATCGGCCAGGCCGGCACGCGAGACGGCGGATGGCGTCGGACGCCAGGGTGACGGCCTCGTCTGACCGACCACGCGCTTGTGCAGTTCCTCTTCCATCTTGAGCAGTTTCTCGCGCTCGCCTTCCATCATCTTGGAGACGGGAATGCCGGTAGCCCGCGAGACCACTTCGGCGATTTCCTCGGCACCCACGACGGTGCGCAGCAGCTTCGGCTTGCCGGAGACGGCGGCCTCGTCGGCCTTGAGGTTGGTCTCGGCGGCGTTGACCTCCGGCCAGGCGCTCTCCAGCTCGGGCAGCTTGCCGTACTGCAGCTCGGCCAGCTTTCTCGTACTGGCCCTTGCGCTGCAGCTCGGCCATCTGCGCCCGCAGCTGGTCGATCTCGCCCTTGATCTGGGCGCTGCCCTGCACGGCGGCCTTCTCGGCTTTCAGGATCTCTTCGTAGTCCGCGTATTCCTTGCTGATGCGGGCGATTTCCTGCTCGATCAGCTCCAGGCGTTTCTTGGACGCGTCATCGGTTTCCTTGCTTTGCGCAGCCTCGCGCTCGATCTTGAGCTGGATCAGCCGGCGGTCCAGGCGGTCCATCACCTCGGGCTTGAGTCGATCTCCATCTTGATGCGCGAGGCAGCCTCGTCGATAAGGTCGATGGCCTTGTCGGGCGGGAAGCGGTCGGTGATGTAGCGGTTGGACAGCTCGGCCGCAGCCACGATGGCCGGGTCGGTGATCTCACGCCGTGGTGGATCTCATAGCGCTCCTGCAGGCCGCGCAGGGATGGCGATGGTGGATTCCACCGAGGGCTCGCCCACCAGCACTTTCTGGAAGCGGCGCTCCAGGGCGGCGTCCTTCTCGATGTGCTTGCGGTATTCGTCCAGGGTGGTGGCGCCCACGCAGTGCAGCTCGCCGCGCGCCAGTGCGAGCTTGAGCATGTTGCCGGCGTCCATGGCACCGTCGCTCTTGCCGGCGCCCACCATGGTGTGGACTCGTCGATGAAGACGATGGTGCGGCCTTCATCCGCAGCGATGTCCTGAGCACGGCCTTCAGGGCGTTCCTCGAACTCGCCCCGGTACTTGGCACCGGCCAGCGGTGCGGCCGTAGTCCAGCGCCGGCACGCGCTTGTTCTTCAGCGAGATCGGGCACTTCGCCGTTGACGATGCGCTGGGCCAGCCCTCGACGATGGCGGTCTTGCCCAGCCGGGCTCGCCGATCGAGCACGGGGTTGTTCTTGGAGCGACGCTGCAGGATCTGGATGGTGCGCTGGATCTCGTCGTCACGGCCGATGACCGGGTCGAGCTTGCCCGCGCAGGCCCGCTCGGTCAGGTCCAGCGTATTTCTTCAGCGCCCTGCGCTGGCCCTCGGCATCCTGCGATTCGACGCCTGGCCGCCGCGCACGGCGTCGACAGCCGCCTACGGCGACTTGTGGGTGAGCCCGGCCTGGACCAGCAGCCGGCCGGCCCTCGCCGCCCTGACCATCGCCTTCGGTCAGCGCCAGCAGAGAACATCTCAATGGGCACGTACTGGTCGCCGCGCTTTTCGAGCGTCCTTTCTCGGCCTGGTTGAGCAGCGAGGCAGCTCGCGGTGACCTGCGGCTGGCTGGACTGACCGCTGACCTGCGGCGGGTTCTTTCCAGTGCGGCCTCGACCGAGCTGCGCAGGGGCCGGATGCGGAACGCCGGCGCGCTCCAGCAGCGCACGGCCGGGACCGTCCGGCTGGGCATGATGGCAGCCAGCACGTGGATCGGCTCGATGCGTTGTCTGCCGAGACGGCCAGGCTCTGGGCGTCGGACAGGGCTTCCTGGAATTGGGTGGTGAGTTTGTCTATGCGCATGTTGGTATTTCTTTCAGCTAAGCTGGCGGGAATTCACAGCCGGCATGGCTGACCTGGAATTCCGCCAAGGAGCATCAGCCTTCCGTTGAGTTCGGAATGCAACAGATATAGGGACTTCCTGTCCCGGAATTCAAGACAAGTTTTTCAGCGTGAAGGACTGCTGACACATCAGGGAAAGGCGACGCTGTACTGGGCGGCGAGCGCCGGAATGACCCGCCTCCGGGAGGCGCGTGGCCGGCGTCAAGCCCGTGCGGACATGGCCATTCCTCATGATGCCTGCACGGGACACACCGAAGGCGCTTCCTGCCAGCGGGGACGACCGGTACCATGAAGGGCCTGGGTGTCCCGTCACGGAAGCCCTTGAACGCCTCCCTCCCTCGCGTCTTCCGATGGAATTCCTGAACCACCTGCTCACCGAACTCCAGCTCATCTGGCAGAGCATCTCGGTCACGCACCGGGTACTGCTGTATGCGGTGCTGGAGGTGGGCAGCATCCTGATTCCTGCTGGGGCAGCGGCGGCCGCCGCTGGCCACGCTATCGTGGATCCTGGCCTCTCTCAGCCTGCCGGTGCTCAGCCTGCTGTGCTATTTCCTCTTCGGCCCCCGCAAGCTCAAGCGTCGCAACGTCCGCCGCGAGCTGGCCCGCCACCTGGCGGCGCACCACGGTCACCCGCACCCAGCCGCTGCCCGAGACGCTGGCCTCGCGCCACTGGCTGCTGGCCCAGGCACGGGTGGCCACGGAGCAGCGTGCGCAGCGCACCGCCGCGCCAGGTCGGGGCTGCAGATCCTGATCGACGGTCGACGCCACCACGCCGCCATCGAGGCCGCGATGCCGAAGGCCGAGCACCACATCCATGTGGGTACTACATCTTCAAGCCTGACGGATCGGCACCGCTGGCGCGACCTGCTCACCGAGAAGGCCCGTGCTGGCGTGAAGGTTCGGATGCTGGTGGATGCGGTGGGCTCGGGCGCTGCCGCAGCGATTTCTGGAAGCCGCTGCGCGGGGGCCGGCGGCAGGTGCGGGTCTCAATCCGCGCCCGCTCTGCCCCTTCCGGCCCAGCATGGTGAACTTCCGCACCCACTGCAAGATCGTGGTCATCGATGCGCTCTATGGCTTCACGGGCGGCATCAACGTGGACCGGGTCGAGTCAGTTTGCCTGTGTGGGGGCGACCGCATCGCGCGACACGCACCTGGCGCTCAAGGGCAGCGCGGCACTGGACCTGCAGCGGATCTTCCTGGAGGACTGGCTCGTATGCGGGCGCAAGCTCCGGGGCCACCTGGCGCGGCTGGACAAGGCGCTGACCACGCCGCAGGACATTCTGGCCTGGTTCCCGCTGCCCTCCGACGAGCCCCGCGACGAGAGCCAGCCCTGGGTGCAGATCATCGATTCCGGTCGGATCGCGGTGAGTACGCCATCTACCGCTGCTTCTTTGCCGCCATGTCCTCGAGGCGCCGGCGGGTCTGGATCACGACGCCCTACTTCATCCGGACGAATCGATCCCGACCGCGCTGACCACGGCGGCCGGGCGCGGCGCTGGACGTGCGGCTGCTGGTGCCAGATGGAGTCCGACCAGCTGCTGACGGGCTGGCCGCCTCCACCTTGTGGAGGAGGTGCTGGCCCGGCGCGTGAAGGTCTCATGCCTACGTGCCGCGCTTCATCCACGCCAAGACGCTGGTCATCGACGTGACGAGCTGTCGATGATCGGCACGGCCAACATGGACAACCGCAGCTTCCGGCTGAAATTTCGAGGTGATGGCGGCCATCTACGACAAGAAGACCACGTCCGAGATGGCGAGGCAGTTCCTGAAGGATCTGAATCGGCCACGCAGCTGCATCGCGGATCACCAGCCCGACAGCTTCAATCAGCGGATGGTGGCCAGCCTGGCACGGCTGGCAGGGCGCCGCTGCTGTAAGTCAGGACAGCTCTTTCGTCATGAGCGTGTCGCGCGCACAGGGCACGGCGACGCCCATCAGAGCCAGCGACTGCCGCCTCGACATGTCGCGCGCGCATCCGCAGCGCTCCTCACCGTCCGCGGTGGCTTTCCTTCTTCCAGAACGGAGCCTCGGTCTTCAGGAAGTCCATGATGAAGCGGCAGGGCCTCGAAGGCGGCGTCACGGTGGCGCGAGGCCACGGCCACCGCAGCGATCTGCTCGCCCGGGCCAGCGCCCCACGCGGTGGATGACGGTGAGGCCCAGCAGCGGCCAGCAGCGTCTGGGCCCGCTGGCAGATGTCGGCCAGCGCCTTTCGGTCATGCCCGGATGGTGCTCCAGCGTCATGCCGGTCACGCCGTCGCCCTGGTTGCTGTCACGCACGTAGCCCACGAAGGAGCGCCACGGCCCCCACTTCGCGTGAGCGCCCTGCAGGCGCTTCAGCTCGGCGCCAACATCAAAAGTCCTGCGTCTGGACGTGAATGAGGGGGCCACCGGAGGACACTGGATCAGCGTCACCGGCGGAAGAACGCCACTTCCGGCGCCTCGTGCAGCGGGGTGCCGGGTGTGGCCATGCGCCCGGGCCACGGCGGCCCGCAGGGCGTCCTTGCCGCTGGCGGGCGGCGTGAAGACTTCTGGCCCAGGGGCCGCCCTGGCGGCCAGGGTGCTGGCGCAGGGCGCCGACGGTCTGCACGTCCGCCGGGCAGCAGCAGGCGCTCGAGGCCAGTCCCAGACGTTCGCGCAGGCTGGCGAGAACAGCAGTTCGATGTTCATGGTTCAGTTCCAGCAGCTCGGCAAAGGACAGGAAGCGCACCGCATCGCCCCTGCCGGATGGTCTGGCCGGGCGGGTTGTCGACGAGGCCGTGCCCCACGACAGCGGAGGTGAGCACGGCGGAGCCCTGCTGACGGAACAGGCCCAGCCGGCCGTCAGGCAGATGCACGGCGCGCAGGAACTCGCGGCGGCGGTCAGGGTTGGTCCAGTCAAAGCCGCTGATGAGCGTGACGGCCTGCGGTTCGACGGCCTGGATGCCCTGCAGCCGCAGCACGAAGCGCGGGTCGCACGAACAGCAGGAAGGTGACGTAGGCCGAGACCCGGGTTGCCGGGCAGGCCGATGAAATGGGCGAAGCTGCCGGGAACGGCAGCACGTGCACCTTCGGGACCATGGCGCCCCACCCGCCCGTAGGCCAGCGGCCGGCCGGGCTTGATGGCCACGCGCCACAGGTCAATCGTCCCTCGGCCTCGACGGCCGGGCGCACGTGGTCTCCTCGCCCACCGAGACCCCGCCGGCGCTGATGATCAGGTCGGCGCTCTTCGGCCGCCTCGCGCAGGGCCTGACGGGTGGCCTCCCGCGAGTCGGGGACGATGCCCAGATCCAGCACCTCGCAGCCCAGCCGGCCAGCAGCGCGTTGAGCACAAAGCGGTTGGAGTTGTAGATGCCGCCCGGCCGGCAGCGGCTGGCCGGGCATGACTCAGTTCGTCGCCCGGTGAAAGAAGCAGGCCACGCGGACGGACGGCACTCCAGCGTGGCCGCGCCGATGGAAGCGGCCAGACCGACAGCGGCGGGGCGGTGCCCTTCGGCCAGCACGGTGCTGCCGGCGGCGATGTCCTCGGCGCGGCGGCGCACCCAGGCGCCCGATGCGGGCTGCACCCGAGGCGTACTCCCGTGCCCTCACCACCCGGCAGCGGCAGGCCGGCTTCCACTTCCTCCTGCATCACCACGGCGATCAGCGCCGGGCGGCAGGGCCGCCCCGGTGAAGATGCGCGCCACGGTGCCGGGCAGAAGCGGCTGGCCCTGATGGCCGGCAGGATGCGCTGCGAGACCGGGAAAACACCTGGTCCGGATTGGCCGCCAGGTCGGCGGCGCGCACGGCGTAACCATCCATCTGGGCATTGTCCCAGGGGCGGGGACATCCAGCGAGGACACCAGCGCCCGGGCCAGCACGCGCCCGTCGGCATTCATGGTGTCGATGGTCTCGGTGCCCGGCAGCGTGTCGGCGTGCGACAGCAGGCGGGCGAAGAGCGTCGTCGAAGGAAGCAATGCGGACATGGCGCTAGGGGGCGTCAGGAGTTCGGAAGGCTGACCGCCAGGCACGGTGCCGATGAACCGACCCGGGCCAGGATGAAGGCGGTGACGGCATCCGGGTCGTTCAGATCCAGCAGCGGCAACGGCACGTCCAGCGGCGCATCGGTGGCGATGGCCTGGATCCAGGGATCGTCAGGATGCAGCAGGGGCTTGCCCAGCGCCGGCCGGTGGACCTCGATCTTGGGGATGGCGGCCGTCTTGAAGCCCTCGATCAGCACCACGTCACTGGGGCTCAGCAGGGCCAGCTGCGCCCGAGACCCGGCTCGGGCTGGCCGCGCAGCTCGTGCATCAGCACCCAGCGCTGGTCGGTGGTGAGCGGGACCTCGGTGGCGCCGGCCTGGCGATGCCGCCAGAATCCCTTGCCAGGGGTGTCGAAAAGTCGAAGCGATGGTGGGCGTGCTTGATGACCGAGACCTTCCGGCCAGCGGCCACCAGGCGCGGGATGACCTGCTCGATGAGCGTGGTCTTGCCCGAGCCTGAGTAGCCGGCAGCAAAGCCGAAGACAAAGGCCATGGCGCGACCCGCCCCACTGGCGCCGCCATCAGGTGCGCGCGCGGCCACGTAGGCCTTCAGCAGCGCGGCATCGGCGGGCATGCGCACGTAGCGCTGCACGCGATGCTCCAGGTCGGCCAGCGCCTCGGGCACCGGCGGCTGCTGGCCCGTGGCCTCGACGATGCTCCTCGGCGAACTTGGCCGGCAGCGCGGTCTCCAGGCAGATCGTCGGGATGCCGGGCTCGCGGTACTGCTGGCCTACCTTCAGGCCGTCGGCCGTGTGGGTATCGACGAGCACGCCGCGGTCGTCATGCCACTTGCGGATGGTCTGCGGGCGGTCGGCGTGGCTGCTGCTGCGAGACGAAGCCCCACTGGGCGGCGCGGGCGAAAGGCATCGGTGCCGGACAGGTCGAACTCGCCGGTCTGGCCCAGCTGCCGCCAGAGGGGCTCTTCAGGCGCTCTGCGTCACCGTCGAGCAGGTCGAAGCACGAAGCGCTCGAAGTTGGAGGCCTTGGAGATGTCCATCGACGGGCTGGAGGTGGCGTGCGTCTCGCGGGCGCTGCGCACACGATAGCGGCCGGTGCGGAAGAACTCGTCCAGCACGTCGTTCTCGTTGGTGGCCACCACCAGGCGGCGGATGGGCAGGCCCATGCGCCGGGCGATGTGACCGGCCAGCACGTTGCCGAAGTTGCCGCTGGGCACTGTGAACGAGACCTGCGCCGGGCGGCCGTTGGCATCGATCGGATGCGCGGCAGTGGCCTGCAGGTAGCGGAAGTAGAGACCACCTGGGCCACCACGCGCGCCCAGTTGATGGAGTTGACGCTGCCGATGTGGTGGCGCTTCTTGAACGCCAGGTCGGAGGCCAGGGCCTTGACCAGGTCCTGGCAGTCGTCGAACACGCCCTCGATGGCGATGTTGTGGATGTTGTCGTCCATCAGGCTGAACATCTGGGCGCGCTGGAAGGCGCTCATCCGTCCGGCCGGCGACAGCATGAAGACGCGCAGCCGCTGGCGACCGCGCATGGCGTATTCGGCCGCACTGCCGGTGTCACCCGAGGTGGCGCCGACGATGTTGAGCCAGCGGTCCTGCTTGAGCAGCGTGTACTCGAAGAGCCGACCCAGCAGCTGCATGGCCATATCCTTGAAGGCCAGCGTGGGGCCATTGGACAGGTGCTGCACCAGCAGCGAACCGCGCTCGGCGCTGGCCGCTTCCAGTTCGGTCAGCGGTGTGATGGCGCGCGTGCCGAAGGTCTCTGCCGTGTAGGTTTCCTCGACCAATCGTTTCAGGTCGTCGGCGGGAATGTCGTCGCAGTAGCGGCTGAGCACCTGGAAGGCCAGCTGGGCATACGACAGGCTGCGCCAACCCCTGCAGGGTGTCGTTGTCGATCTGCGGAATGCTGGCGGGCATGACGAGACCGCCATCGGGCGCCAGTCCGCCCAGCAGGATGTCGCTGAAGCGCAGCTGGGGCATGCCGCCCCGGGTGGAGATGTATTCCATGGTCGTTCAGTCCAGCGCTTCGACCCGCAGCCGCACCGGAGCAGCCGTCACGGAAGGCAGGGCCTCGATGCGCTGGCTGGCGACATCGATGCACTTCTCGACCGTGCGGTGGGTCAGCGAGGATGATGTCGGTGGTGTTGGCACCTTCAGAGGGCTGGCGCTGCAGCATGGCGTCGATGGAAACGCCCTCGTCCGCCATGATGCGGGTGATGTCGGCCAGCACGCCCGGCTCGTCGCGCACCGGGATGCGCAGGTAGTACGCCGTCTCCATCTCGGCGGCCGGCAGCACCGGCACCCTGCTGCAGCTGGTCCTGCTGGAAAGCCAGGTACGGCACGCGGCTTTCGGGCGCACCTCGATCCTGACGGGCCACGTCCACCAGGTCAGCCACCACGGCACTGGCGGTGGGCAGCTTGCTGGCACCCGGACCGTAGTAGAGGGTCTCGCCCACGGCGTCACCCTTGACCCAGACGGCGTTCATTGCGCCCCTCGACGTTGGCCAGCAGGCGGCGCGCCGGGATGAGCGTGGGATGCACGCGCAGCTCGATGCCCTCGGCACGACGGCGGGCGATGCCCAGCAGCGATGCGGTAGCCCAGCTGGTCGGCATGGGTGGAAGTCCTCGGCCGCCAGCTTGCTGATGCCCTCGATAGAGCGCCGTCGAACTGCACGGGCACGCCGAAGGCGATGGAGGCCAGCAGCGTGGCCTTGTGGGCGGCGTCGATGCCCCTCGATGTCGAAGGTGGGATCGGCCTCGGCATAGCCCAGGCGCTGTGCCTCGGCCAGCGCCACGTCGAGCTGATGCCCTTGTCGCGCATCTCGGACAGGGATGAAGTTGGTGGTGCCGTTGATGATGCCGGCGACCATCTGCACGCGATTGGCCGACAGCCCCTCGCGCAGCGCCTTCACGATGGGAATGCCACGGCCACCGCGGCCCTCGAAGGCCTACCATCACGCCGGCCTCGCGGGCGCGGGCGAAGATCTCGTTGCCATGCACGGCCAGCAGCGCCTTGTTGGCGGTGACGACCCTGCTGCCCCTGGCGATGGCAGCCAGCACGACATCACGGGCCAGCGTGGTGCCACCCATCACCTCCACCAGCACGTCGATGGCAGGGTCGTTCACGATGTCGAAAGGATCGCCGCTGAGCGGAATGTCGGGGCCCACCAGCGTGCGGACTTCCTCGGGGTCACGCACGACGACGCGACCGATCTGGATGGTGCAGCCGGCGCGCCGGCTGATCTCGGCAGCGTTGTTCTTCAGCACCTCGAACTACGCCGCTGCCCACGGTACCATGCCGAGCAGCCCGACCTTGATCACTTCTCATACGATGGAATGACTCTGGTTCTTTCTGTCCTGTGCAGCGGGCCTGCCTGCCGACAGTGCCCGCCTTTCGTTGTCGTCAGCCGACCCGGCCGTGGCGCGAGCGATAGTCGGCCAGGAAGCGATCGATGCGCCGCAAGGCCCTCGGTCAGGTCGTCGGAATTGGGCAGGAACACGGCGGGTGGTCGTGCTCCGGCCAGTTTGAAGCCGGTGCCCTGCACCAGCAGCACCCGCTCGCGTTCCAGCAGCTGCAGGATGAAACGCTGGTCGTCCTCGATCGGATACATCTGCGGATCAAGGCGCGGGAAGAGATGAGGGCCGCACGCGGCTGTAGCAGCTCACGCCCGGAATGCTGGTGATCATCTCCCAGGCCAGATCGCGCTGGCGCGCCAGCCGCCCGCCGGGCTGCACCAGCTCGTTGATGCTCTGATAGCCGCCCAGCGCGGTCTGGATGCCCAGCTGGCCGGGCACGTTGGCGCACAGCCGCATGGAAGCCAGCATGTTCAGGCCTTCCAGATAGTCGGCCGCGCCGCGCTGTCGCCCGATATGATCATCAGCCGGCCCGGTAGCCGCAGGCGCGGTAGTTCTTGGACAGGCCGTTCAGCGGTGATGCACAGCACGTCATCGGCCAGCGAGGCGATGGAGGTGTGCGTGGCACCGTCGCATGAGGATCTTGTCGTGAGATCTCGTCGGCAAAGACGATCGGGTCGTGCTGGCGGGCGATCTCGAGGATCTCCTTCAGCAGGTCGTCCGGATACAGCGCGCCGGTGGGGTTGTTGGGGTTGATGATGACGATGGCGCGCGTGCGTTCGGTGATCTTGCGCGGATGTCGTCGAGATCCGGCAGCCAGCCTGCGCCCTCGTCGCACGAGTGCACGGCCGAGCCGCCCGAGAGGCTGACCGCGGCCGTCCACAGCGGGTAGTCGGGGTGGGCACCAGCACCTCGTCGCCCGTGTCCAGCAACGCGTTGAGCGACAGCACGATCAGCTCGTCTCACGCCGTTGCCGATGTGGATGCCATCGACCGTGACGCCGCGAATGCCCCTGAGCTGCGAGTAGTGCATGACGGCCTTGCGCGCCGAGAAAAGGCCCTTGGAATCGAATAGCCGGAGGCATCGGCCAGGTTGGCCATGATGTCCTGGCGAACCTCGTCAGGTGCATCGAAGCCGAACGGCGCCATGTTGCCGATATTCAGCTTGATGATGCGCTGGCCGTCCTCCTCCATCTGCCGGGCCCGGGCCAGCACCGGTCCCGCGAATGTCGTAGCAGACGTTGGCCAGCTTGGCGAGACTTGTGGATGGTCTTCATGATGACTGCGGGCACCGTGAAAGGTGCGGTACTATGGGAATGACCGCATAATGTACACCGGCTGCGGCCCATCCCGCACCTGCGCATCACCGTCGGCGGGTTTCAGCCCGCCCGCCGGCCCCATCCATGAAACTGCACCCCGACCACTCACGACGATCTCAACGCCATCACCGCCTACGGTACCGGCTGGGTGGAAGTCAACGGGGCAAGGCACGAAGGCCGCCGCTGCTGCGCCCGCAGGGTCCGGCGCGCCCTTGGTCCATCGACGGTCTGGCGGCACTCACGCCCGAGACACTGCTGGCACTGGCCGAGCCACGCCCGGAAGTCATCCTGCTGGGCACCGGCGCACGCCTGCAGTTTCCGCCGCCCCTCGTGCTCGCATCCACTGTTGCAGGCCGGCATCGAGTCTGGAAAACCATGGATTCGGTAGCGGCGTGCCGTACCCACAACATCCTGATGGCCGAAGGCCGACAGGTCCTGCTCGCCCTGGTGACTGCGCCCCTGATCGTCCGGCGCCCTCCCACCTGCGGCCCCTGCCCCTCGAATTCCTGATTCTCTCGCTCATGCAAACATCCTCCGCGCCTGCCCACGCCCCCGCCCCTGAAGATTGGCCAGAAAGTGCCCGACTTCACGGCAGAGACCACGGCCGGCCCCTCAACTTCAACGAACTGAACGGCCGGATGGTGGTGCTCTACTTCTACCCGAAGGACAGCACCCCCGGGCTGCACGAACGAAGCCAGCGACTTTGCCGCGGCCTGGCAGGACTTCCTCACCGCTGGCGCCGAGGTGTACGGCATCTCGCGCGCGACAGCCTGAAAAGCTCACGCCAACTTCCGCCAGAAGCTAGAGCTGCCCTTCGCGCTGATCAGCGACCCCGATGAAGCACTCTGCACGCTGTTCGACGTCATCAGACTCGAAGAACATGTACGGCAAGCAGGTGCGTGGCATCGAGCGCTCCACCTTCCTCATCAACCGCGCTGGCGTGCTGGTCGAGGAATGGCGCAAGGTGAAGGTCCCCGGCCACGTGGCCGAGGTGCTGGCTGCCGTCCGGGAGCTTCACGACTCGCCCTCCCACGCCTTCTGATACCCCGACCCTTTTCCACGGCCAGGGCCATTGCCCGCCGCCTGTCCCATGCCGCTACCCAAAGCCCCCACTACCCGAGGTGAACGCCTCGACATCAAGGGCTGCCTCACGCAACAAGGCCAAGTTGCCGGCCAGCCGCCGCAGAAAGAGCGCGGCCGCCCAGGCCGAGGCCAACCCGGCCCTGGAACCTCGCTCTCGACCCGGTTGCCACCCTCGTGGCCGAAGCCGTGTCCCCCGCGGTTGCCACGGCAGCCAAGGCCGGGATGCCGGCAAGGAACGTGCTGCGGGCAGGCTGGCGGTCGCGCCCAGGCCTCGGCCCCGGTCAGCAGCCCCTGCAGCATCAGCCACAGGCGCACAGCCGGCAGCAGGCACCGGACGGGAACCGAGCGCCCGGCTCAGGGCAGCTCCCAGACGGCCGCGCTGCTCAGCGCACCGCCTGCAGGCAGCACGCCCGATGCAGTGTCCGGTACGGCACGGCCAGACACCACGGTGGCACCTGCCGCTCCCGGTTCGTCACGCACGCCGGCACCGCGCCCCGGGCACCGAGGCGGCGACCCTAGTGCTGTTCGTGCTGGACACCAACGTGCTGATGCACGATCCCACCGCCCTCTTCCGCTTCCAGGAGCACGACGTGTTCCTGCCAATGATCACGCTGGAAGAGCTGGACGACCACAAGCGCGGCATGAGCGAGGTCTCGCGCCACGCCCGCCAGGTCAGCCGCAGCCTGGACGAGCTGCTGGCCGGCATCGAGGGCAGCATCGAGCAGGGGCATCCCGCTGGACCGGCTGGGCCATTCCGATGCCACCGGACGGCTCTTCCCTGCAGACCCGCGTGCTGGAAGCCCCTGCCCGAGGCGCTGCCTCGGCAAGCCGACAACCGCATCCTGTCGGTGACGGCCGCGCTGCGCCAGGTCTTTCCCGAGCGGCGGGTGGTGCTGGTGTCCAAGGACATCAACATGCGCATCAAGGCCCTGTTCGCTGGGCCTGCCGGCCGAGGACTACTTCAACGATCAGGTCACCGACGACCTGGACCCTGCTCTAGCGGCTCGCTGGCCCCTGCCGGCCGATTTCTGGCAGACCCATGGCAAGGGACATGGAATCCTGGCAGGACGGCGGCATGACCTACTACCGCATCCGCGGCCCGCTGGTGTCTTCCATGCTGCTCAACCAGTTCGTGTGCCTGGAAGAAGACGGTGGCACGCCACTCTTGCCCAGGTGCGGGAGCGTGAAGGCGACCAGGCCGTGCTGCGCGTGGTGCGCGACTACACCCAGGCGCGCCACGCCATCTGGGGCATCACCGCCCGCAACCGCGAGCAGAACTTTGCCCTGAACCTGCTGCTGGATCCGGACATCGACTTCGTGACGCTGCTGGGCCAGGCCGGCACCGGCAAGACGCTGCTGGCGCTCACCGCAGGGCTGGCACAGACGCTGGACCAGAAGCGCTTCACCGAGATCATCATGACCCGCGCCACCGTGCCGGTGGGCGACGACATCGGCTACCTGCCCGGTACCGAGGAAGAGAAGATGCAGCCCTGGATGGGCGCCCTGGAAGACAACCTGGAGGTGCTCAATCGCGGCAGTGCCGGTGGCGAATGGGGCGTGCCGCGGCGGCGGCCCTCATCCGCTCGCGCATCCGGGTGAAGTCGATGTCCTTCATGCGCGGCCGCACCTTCAACAACAAGTACCTGATCATCGACGAGGGCGCAGAACCTCACGCCCAAGCAGATGAAGACGCTGCAGCCACCCGCGCGGGCCCCGGCTACCAAGGTGGTCTGTCTGGGCAACATTGCCCAGATCGACACGCCCTACCTCACCGAGGCCTCGTCGGGCCTCACCTACGTGGTGGAGCGCTTCAAGGGCTGGAAGCACGGCGGGCATCTCACGCTGCAGCGCGGTGAGCGCTCGCGGCTGGCGGACTTTTGCGGCAGATGTGCTCTAACCCTGGGCAGCGAACACGCTGCCCTGTTGCGGGGATCGACTCCGGAAGCGGAACAAGTGCACACGCGTTGAGGCACATCCTGCCGACGGAGCCGGGAATTCCTCACACTCGGACTGGATTGGCGAGTGACATGAAAAACAACACTTTTCCTAAGATGGGCGCTCCATTCGAGCCCCATCCCATGGCAAGTATCCTGCTCTCACCCCGCCGGTCCAGGCCCGCAATCGGCCCAGCCCGCCCGTGCCGACAAGACCCTCTACTCGCTGCAGGCGCTGCGCTTCATCGCGGCCGCGCTGGTGGTCATCAGCCACATCCGCAACGAAGTGGGACTCTTCGGCAGCAGTGGCGTCGACATCTTCTTCGTCATCTCGGGCTTCATCATCTACTACGTCACCCGGGACGGGGCGCCGCAGTTCTTCACCCGACGGCTGATCCGCATCGTGCCGCTGTACTGGCTGGGCACGCTGGCCCTGGCCGCCATCGCGCTGAAAGCGCCCGGCATGCTCAACCACACCAGCCTGGACGCCGACAAGCTGCTGGGCTCGCTCTTCTTCATCCCCGTGTGGAACGAGGCATCCAGTACCACATGCCGCTGCTGACGCTGGGGGTGGTCGCTGAACTACGAGATCCTCTTCTATCTGGTGTTCTTCATCGCCCTGAAGATCTCGCACCAGCACCGCCTGCTCATCAGCTCGCTGCTGCTGGTGTCCCTGACGGCGGTGCATCCCTACGCCGCCCGGAATCCGCACTGGCCTTCTGGAGCGATGCCTACGTGGTCGAGTTCATCTACGGCATGCTGCTGGCCCAGCTGCTCTCCAGCACCCGCTTCATCGAGACACGCCAGACTGCCGATGATGGCCGCCTTGGCCGGCCTGGTGCTCTCACACCTGGGCGCTGCTGCCCGACACGGGGCTGGTCACGCAGGAGATGGCGCTGGACAAATAGGGTGCGCGTGGTGATCATCGGCCTGCCCAGCACCGCGCTGGTGGTGCTGACGCTGGCCTGCGAGCAGGCCCTTCCGGAAGCTGGGCCAGCCCGCCAAGGCCACCATCGACTTCCTGGGTGAGCTGTCCCTCCCATCTACATCTTCCACATCTACGTGATGGGGGCCGTCAAGCGCCTGGGCGCGCTGCAGTTCAACCTGCCCGTCTACACGGCGATCGTGTTCGCCGCCACGCTGACAGTGGCCGCCGCGGTGTACGTGCTGTACGAGAAACCGGTGCGCGCCTTCCTGAGCCGCCACCTGCTGCAGCAAGGGCAGCAACAAGGACAAGGGTCGCCACCACCCGCCGCAGGCCGCCATGCCTCTGGCAAGCTGAGCGGTCAGCCAGCGGTGACGGATTTGCAGGGGGCCTTCCCGCTGCACGGGCGCGGGCCCGCCCCAGTGCCTCAGCTCGCGGCGAGTTCTCGAACTTGGTGTACTGCCCTGGAAGGCCAGCGTGACGGAGCCGATCGGGCCGTTACGCTGCTTGCCGATGATGATCTCGGCCGTGCCCTTGGTCTCGGCGTCGGGGTCGTGGCGGTCGTCGCGGTGGATGAAGAAGATCACGTCAGCATCCTGCTCGATCGAGCCCGATTCGCGCAGGTCACTCATGATGGGCTTCTTGTCCTGGCGCTTCTCCACCTCCCGCGAGAGCTGCGACAGCGCGATGACGGGACACTTCAGCTCCTTGGCCAGCGACTTCAGCGCACGCGAGATCTCGCCCACCTCGGTGGCCCGGTTCTCGCGACCGCCCGGGTTGGCACCCGTCATCAGCTGCAGGTAGTCAATGACGATGAGCCCCAGGTGGCCGTACTGGCGTGCCGGGCGTCGGGCGCGGGCCCGCAGCTCGAGGGTTGAGCGCCGGCGTCTCGTCGATGAACATCGGCGCATCCTGCATCTTACCCATGGCATCGGTCAGCCGGATGAAGTCGTCCTCGGTCAGCCGGCCGGTACGCAGCCGCTGCTGATCGATGCGCCCCGTGGAGCCGATCAGACGCATCACCAGCTGCTCGGCGCCCATCTCCATACGAAGACGGCCACCGGCAGCTTCTCGTGCACGGCCACGTGCTCACCGATGTTGAGCGCAAAGGCCGTCTTACCCTCGACGGGCGGGCCGCCACATGATCAGGTCACCGGGCTGCATGCCGGAGGTCATCCGGTCCAGGTCCACGAAGCCAGTGGCAATGCCGGTGATCTCGCTGGGGTTGTCGCGCGGTTGTAGAGTTCGTCGATGCGCTGGAAGACCTTGCCCGACAGCGGCCCGATGTGCTGGAAGTCGTTGCGCTTCTTGCCCGCTGTCCTCGGCAATCTTGAACATTTCGGCCTCAGCCGCGTCCAGCACCTCGTTCACCGGGCGCCCCTGGGCGTTGAAGGCCCTCGGTGGCGATCTGGTCGGAGACGGCAATCAGCCGGCGGCAGCGGCACGGTCGCGCACCATCTCGGCGTAGTGGCGGATGTTGCTGGCCGAGATGACGGCGTTGGACAGCATCGCCAGGTACTGCTCGCCGCCGGCATCCTCCAGCCGGCCGGACTGCTGCAGCGCGTCCTTCACGGTCAGCGCATCGGCCGGTCGGCCCGCACGCAGCAGATTGGAGATGTGCTGCCATATCGTCCGGTGATCATGCCGATAGAAGTCATCATCGGTGATGATGTCGGCAATATCTTCCCAGGTGCCGTTGTTCAGCAGCAGCCCGCCCAGCACCGATTGCTCGGCCTCGATCGAATGCGGCGGCAGCCGCAGTTGTGACAATCTCGCTATCCATGGAATGCAAGCCTTTCGGTGACGGAAGAAGCCGGAAACGGCCCCGGACAGGGGAACCCGGACACGCAAAAATCAAAACAGGGGCGACCCGCCAAGGACGCCCCGCTTTTTCCTAGTACGGCTGGATGGTCAGTGGACCTGAACAGGCCTCATGACCATCGATCAGGGCCTCAAAGCCGACCTGCCGGGGCAAGCGCCCCGGGGACTGGCCGGGCATGGGCCCGACTCGGCGATCAGGCCGTCTCGCCCACCACGTTGATGGTGATGTCGACCAGCACGTCGGTGTGCAGGGGCAACCTGCACCGGGTGCTCGCCGATGGTCTTGATGTGACCTTCCGGCATGCGGATCATGGACTTCTGCACGCTGGCGAAAGCCGGCCTTTGTGCAGGGGCCTCGGCTCACGTTGGCGTTGGTGACCGAACCGAACAGGCGGCCATCGACACCGGCCTTCTCGTTCAGCGAGAACTGGCGACCGGCCAGCTTTTTCGCCTTCGGCCTGGGCAGCGGCCAGCTTCTCGGCCTGCAGGCGCTCCAGCTCGGCACGACGGGCCTCGAACTCGGCCACGGCGGCCTGGGTGGCACGGCGAGGCCTTGCCCTGCGGGATCAGGAAGTTGCGGGCATAGCCATCCCGGACGCGGACGACATCGCCCAGCTGACCGAGGTTGACGACTTTTCTCAAGCAAAATAATCTGCATCATGTGCTCCTGCCGGAGTCGCGCACCGCCATCACGGAGATGGCGGCGGGTTGCACCCCGCGAGGGTGGGGTATCAGTGGTTGTCGGTGTAGGGCATCAGGGCCGGGAAGCGAGCACGCCGGATGGCGACAGCCCAGCTGACGCTGATAGTGAGCACGGGTGCCGGTGAGGCGGGCAGGAATGATCTTGCCCTGCTCGGTCACGAAGTCCTTCAGCGTGTCGACGTCCTTGTAGTCGATCCATTCCACCTTCTCGGCCGTGAAGCGGCAGAACTTCTGCGCTTGAACAGGGCGGACTGGGCGGGACGTTTGGGTTTGCGGTCTTTGCTGCCGCGACGGAAACCAACCATGATGAAACCTCTTGAGTGTTTGTTCGGTACTGATCGATGCGTGTCAGGTGCAGGCAGACGATGCGGGTGCTCTTGCGGGCCTGGGCCAGGAAACCACTGACGCTCAACCGGGTGCCGGGGTCGATCTCGACCAGCCGGTGGGCCACGTCACCGATGGCGACGGCCTGGACCCGAAGGTTGACGCGACGGTCGATGCCGGCTTCAGGGCAGGATGGATTCGTGGGTGAGCACGCATTCCACCACCGGAACGCCCGACAGGTTGTAGCGCAGCGTCTCGCGCTCCGAGAGGATGGCGGTCAGCTCCAGATGATTTTCGCCCGGAGCGGAGGCTTCCGGATGATCATCGATCGGGGCTGGCACCGCTGGGTCTCGGGCTGCCTGCTGCACAGCGCTGCCGATTACTCGGCTGCCTTGCCTTCGGCCGCTGCAGGGGCCTCGGAGCTGCCTGCCTTGCGGGACTCTTCCTTCTGCAGACGCTTGCTCATGACGGACGGGCCGGTCTCGGCCTTGTCCATCCGCACCACCAGGTGGCGCAGCACGCGCGTCGTTGAAGCGGAAGGCATTCTCGATCTCGCCCAGCGTGTGCTGGTCGCACTCGACGTTCATCAGCACGTGAGTGCGCCTTGCCGATCTTCTGAATGGGATGAGGCCAGTTGCAGCCGGCCCCAGTCCTCGACCCGGTGCATCTTGCCGTTGGTGCCTTCGACCATCTGCGCGTAACGGTCGATCATTGCGAGGCACTTGTTCGCTCTGGTCCGGATGGACCATGAAGACGATTTCATAATGTCGCATGGATTACCCTTCTGGATTTCCGTGGGAAGAAAGCCACCGGCCCGGCTTGCACCGACACCGTGTGGCAAGGAACCCCGTGATGATATCCGGTATCCGTGGAAAACCCAAACGTCCTAGACGGCTCCCAGCAACCCTCGATACTTTCAGGGCGACCGGCTTCGGCGATGTACTCCGGACATGGCGTCCTCACGCGCCAGACCCGACAGGGCCCTGCCAGGCATCCCAGCGCGAGCGGGCCTCGAAGTCGGAGAACCCGGGCCGCGAGCCCGAGGCGTTGCCGGACGTGGCCTGCATGAAGAGCGCATACAGGCGCAGCTGCACGATGCGTCCGGGCGGCACGCTCAGTGCGTGCACGTCCTGCTGCGCCTTGCGAAAAGGCCTCCTCCAGGCTGGACATGACGTAACCTCCGGTCATGCAATGTCCGCTCCTTGAATGATGATCGATCACCACGCGAGCGCTTTCAGGCGCCTGCAACAGGCGCCCGACGGACAGGAAAGACAGGCCGCGCAGACAATGGCGGTGCCGGCCCTCCGGCCGGCCGCCACCCCTCGGACATCCTACGTCCGGCGCGGCGGCGTGCCGATTGGGGATATCCCCTGTTTGTTGCCAGTCTGTCTCATTTACCCGACCACTCTGCCCGCTGCCCCCTGACCGCTGACCGCCTCGCCCGCTGACCTTTGGGCCCAGGCCCAGCCGCTCAGCCCTGGCTCAGCGGCAGCCGCAGGAAGATCTCCCCAATCGGCCACGCGGTCCAGCGTGCGGGCCCCGGCGCGCGGCCGCACCCCACCAGCGTGTCGAAGCGGATCCGTGCCAGCTCGGGATCGATGGGCGTGTCTGCACCTGCTGGCGACGCCGCTCCTCGGTCCACTCGCCGTGAGCCAGGCTCACATGGGGCGCAAAGGCCGGCGGCCGGGTGTCCCAGGCCGGCCCCAGCGCCCCGTGCAACGCTGCACCTGCGCCGCCAGGGCTCTGCCGCTCGGCCTGGCTGGGAGCCATGCGCAGATGGAAGGCCCGAAAGAAATGCGGATCGTGCCCCAGCCCCACCGTGTTCAGCGTCAGGGACTGCAGCCCCTCATCCGCCGCCCCTGTCCGGCCGGGAACAGCCACGGCAGCGGCCAGTCGCGCCCGAACGTCCGGCACATCCACCCTCTCCGGCAGCGTGGACAGCGCCAGCGTCAGATGGGGCTCGAACACCGGGCCTCCGTGCAGGGCCGCCAGCGTGCCGATCCAGCGCGACAGCCGCTCGTGCCGCCCGGCTTCCGGCACCAGCCACCAGGCGCAGGGGATGCCCGCGACCGTCATCGCCCACCATCCGCCGGATGCGGCGTCAGCCCATCCCAGACGCCGGGGAAGGCGGCGGCCGCCGTGATGCCGGCAGGCTCACCGATGTCCAGAAAACGTCCCTGGGGAAAAGTAGACGCTGTTGACGTGCAGCCCCGCGCGGATGGCCGCCGAGATGACCGCCCCACCGGCCACTCGGGAGCCTTGCCAGCCGGATCGGCCGCGATGCGGGCACGGGCCACCTCGGCCAGCCGCTCGCATTCCTCCCGCAGGAAGGCCGAGAAGCGCCCGTTCCAGACCGCGAACATCCAGCAGGTGTAGTGCTCCGGGCCGATTCGGCCGCTCTTCCTTGGTCTCCAGCCCCAGCACGCGGCCGCTCGCTTCGTCCAGGGTGATCACGTCACCCGGCTCACGGGCGGTGGCGTCGAACAGCCCCAGCACCACGTCGGCGCCGGTCTCGGCCCTGGCGCGCCAGCAGCGGCGTGAACGAATCCACCGGATCGATCAGGATGTCAGGGAAAGCCGAACACCACGTCGGCATCCCCAATGAAAAGGCACGGCCTGCGACAGCGAGAACGGCGGCCCCCAGGGCAGACGATGCCTGCAGATAGGCAAAGTCCATGCCCAGCCGGCTGCCGTCGCCATAGTAGTCGGCAATATCGCCCTTGCCCGGGCGCGTGATGAAGAACACCTGTTGCGCGCCGGCCAGCCGCATCCGCTCCAGCAGGTACTGCGACACCGGCTTGGGCTTGCGGTCGGCCCCCTTCGCTGGCGTGCTGGAAGCCCACCGGTACCAGCTCCTTGCTGAAGGGCAAGGGCGCCAGCCGCGTGCCACGCCCGGCCGCCGGGATCAGGCCCACCAGCCGCCTCGCCGCTTTTTCCGACACCCGCTCTCGCCCGCTGTGGCGCGGGAACTGCGGACTGCATCCTGAGATGTTTCCATTTCGATACACGCAGACCTTCTGTTGATACAAAGGACGAACAAAAGACGGACAATGAGATACCGGACCGATCAGGGGCCAGTTCGTGACCACTCGTCCGTCCGGAGATGGATCGAACGATGTTTTCCAGAAGAATCATGCCTCACGGGTTTCCTCCGTCCCGGAGAGCAATCCCTCGGGCACCGTCGGCACCCTGAAACATCGTCGCAACGTCTGTTGCGTGCAGCAATCATGTGGTCCCCTGTCACAAACCCGCGTCGTCTGCCGGCCTTCGCCGCCCGCCGGGCACAGTTTGCGGACGACCGATCCTCGCCCTCTCGATGGCGGCGCTGCTGACGCTCCCTGCCCTGGCCCAGGCCAGCAACGAGATGTCCGGCGGCATCTGCCGCAAGGCCTCGGAATCTTTCCTGGATCAGGCCCAGGGCGGCATCCAGACCCACATGGCGCAGATCCGCACCCGCCAGAAGCAACTGGCGCGTGCCAGCAGCCGCGACGTGCCGCGCTTTCACAATCAGCTGCAACTCTCCGACAAGATCAGCGGCAACATCCCGCTGGCCACCCGCGGCCTGCAGCCCGGCACGCACGCCTGCTCAACAGCGCACCGGGCAAGACCAATGTCTACGTGCGCGGCACGCTCTACAGCATCAACAACAGCAGCGGCCTGGGGCTGACCACGCCGGGCACCATCGTCGGCAGCGACCAGCAGGTCAACGAGGAGTGGCCATCGGCTTCGCCGCGGGGCGCATGCCACCCGCAAGGCCTCCGGCACCGTCCTGTCGGCCTACATGTCGCTGCAGCCGATGCGCGCCGTGATGTTCGACATGAGCGTCTCGCTGGGGCATGCACCGGGCACGACGCGACTTCCTGCAGTCCTATGCCGGCACCGGCCTGGGCGTCTCGGGCATGTCGCAGGCCATCAGCCTGGGCTGAACCGCCAGCCCGAGACCTTCCATGGCTGGAGCTTCTCGCCCTACAGCCGCTACGATCTGGTGGCCACGCAACTGGATGCCACCCAGCTGGACGGTCGTGGCGCGCACAGCAACCGCTCGCTGTCCAGCCTGTCGCTGGGCAGCGTGATGGAAACTCGACTGGTTCGGCACCTTCGGGCCGATCCAGCCCCGGCTGCAGGTGGAAGTGCGCCATCGGGTCACCGACGGCAACGGTACCGTCAAGCAGCGCTACAAGACGCACGGCATCATTGGCCTGGGTCTCACCTCGCGGCTGTCAGCGCGAGATGGCCACCTTTGCCGAGAGCCGCTATGCGGCCGAATCGGGCAGCGCCACGCCCGAAAGCCTGCTGATGCTGGGCGTGCGGCTCTTCTTCTAGATCTGGAGCCCGCAATCCGGAGCCCCTGCCACGGGCGCGGTGCAGCCAGCGGCCGGCACACGCCCGACCGGACGGCACGCCGCCTGAGCGCGGCGCCCGCCCCTCGCTCCTCACTCCCCGCCTGCGATGTCGGCCACGCTGCCCGGCGCCGGGGCAGGGCGTGGGGAATCTGCTGCGAGGAGATGTCGAACACCTTGCGCAGGTACTGCAGGTAGTCGTGGTCGGTCACCATGTTCTTGCCCGGATCGTCCGACAGCTTGGCCACGGGCTGGCCATTGCAGCCCACCATCTTGATGACGATGGCCAGCGGCTTGTAGCCCAGGTCGTTGGTGAGGTTGGTGCCGATGCCGAAGCGCACCACCACCCGCTCGTGGAAGCGCCGGTACAGCGCCTTCATCAGGTCGAAGGTGAGCGAATCCGAGAACACCAGCGTCTTGAGGCCGGATCGACCCGGTTGGCCGTGTAGTGCCGGATCAGGCGCTCGCCCCCACTCGAACGGGATCGCCCGAATCGTGCCGTGCGCCGTCGAAGAGCTTGCAGAAGTACATGTCGAAGTCGCGCAGGAACGCATCCAGCCCGTACACGTCCGACAGCGCGATGCCCAGGTCGCCGCGGTACTCGCGCGCCCAGGTCTCGAAGGCAAAGATCTGCGAATCACGCAGCCGCGGCACAGCGCCTGGCAGGCCTGCAGGGTACTCGTGCGCCATCGTGCCCCAGCGGCCGCAGCCCGTAGCGCATCGCCAGCATCACGTTCGACGTGCCGGTCAGGACATCGCCCAGCTCGCTCCTTGCAGACCTGCAGCACCTCTTCCTGCCAGCGCGCCGAGAAAGCGCCGGCGCGTGCCGCTAGTCGGCAATGCGGATGCCTTCCATCTCCGGATCGTCCACGATGGTGGCGATCTTCTCGTCCACCGCCGGCGACCCTCGTCGTAGTCCGGGTTGGGCGCCAGCCGCCGGAAAGTACAGCTCGTTGACGATGGCCAGCACCGGGATCTCGAGAGGATGGTGTGCAGCCACGGCCCCTTGATGACGATATCGATCTCGCCGTTGCCCTGCGGCGCCGGTGCAACCGAGATGTGCTTGCGATTCATCTGGAAAAAGACCGAGAAAGTCGATGAAATCGCTCTTCAGGAAGCGGAACTGCCGCAGGTGGTCCAGCTCCTCGTCGGTGAAGCGCAGCGAGCACAGCGCCTCGATCTCGCGCTGGATGTCGTCGATGAGCGGCACCAGGTCCACGCCCTCGTTGCGGCACTTTGAGCGGTACTCCACCTGCGCCCCGGGGAAGTGATGCGGCACCACCTGCATCATCGTGAACTTGTACAGGTCGGTATCGAGTAAAGAGGCAATGATCATCGACTTTTCCATGAATTCAGGATCGCCAGACCGGCATGCAAGAGGATAAAATACTGCCCTCTTCTATCATCTCATACCTGTCACGCTGCAATGGCCCACATCGTGCTCGATAATTGCATCCGCTGCAAATACACCGACTGCGTCGATGTATGCCCGGTGGACTAGCTTCCGGAAGGTCCCAACATGCTCGTCATCGATCCCGACGAGTGTGTCGACTGTGCCGATCTGCGTGCCGGAATGCCCTGCAGAAGCCATTGTCGCCGAAGAAGACGTGCCCGGCGATCAGGAAAACTTCATCGCCATCAACGCCGAGAAGGCGCCCAACTGGCCGGCCATCACCCGCAGCAAGTCGCCGCTTGAAGACGCCGACGACTGGAACGGCACGCCCAACAAGCTGCAGTACCTGGAAGGCTGATCCTGTCGGCGGGCATTACGCCCGCCCCTGCTTTCCTGTCCCGAATGGCCATCCGGCCAACGCTCTTTCGCCTCCTCCCGTCCTATCAATATATCTGAGATTGGGTAGGAATCTCATTCAGAATAAGCTTCAGGGATATTGCTGATGCCCAGGCAAAGGCGAAATCGTGTTTTTGCAACACACGGTCTGTCAAGGATTGTCCACCCCATGATCACTACAATCGGACCATGGCCCCATCCCTTCAGCCGATGACCGCCGTGGCCCTGGTCGATGCCATCGACCGGCTGCTGCCCCAGACCCAGTGCCGGCGCTGTGGCTACGACGACTGCCATGCCTATGCCGGCGCCATCGCCCGCGGCGAGGCCGCCATCGATCGCTGCCCGCCGGGCGCCGACGCCACCATCCAGGCCCTGGCCCGGCTGCTCGACCAGCCGGTCGTGCCGCTGGCCGCAGACCTGGAGCCCATGCCCGTGCGGCATGTGGTCCGCATCGATCCCCTGCACTGCATCGGCTGCACCAAGTGCATTCTGGCCTGTCCGGTCGACGCCATCGTGGGCGCCCGCGCTTTCAGCACCAGGTGCTGACCGACCGCTGCACCGGCTGCGAACTGTGCCTGCCGCCGTGTCCCACCGACTGCATTTTCCCTGGTGCCGCTGGCCCAGCCCCTGGCAGGTCATCCGATGCCCGGCACGGCCGCCAGCACCACCAGCGCCGTGACCAGCGCCTGAAGGCCACACACGCCACCAGCCCGCGTTCCGCAGAAGATGTCTCCGCCGGGAAACGGCACCGCCGATCATCACCGCCAGCCATGCCAGCGCCCTCAGGCAGAATCCCCCATGACCGGACAGCCTGCACCCAGGCGTCGCGCCCCGGTCCGCGACCCCAACGTCGCCCTGGTCGACACCGACGAGAAAGGCCGCCGCCTGGCGGTCATCCGATGCCCGCATCCGGATGCCCCGCCCACGACCCACCGCATGAGCCCTGCGAACCGCCAGGAGATGTTCCGGCGTCTGGCCGCCGCCAACCCCGATCCCCAGTCCGAACTGGAATACGGCAGCCCCTATCGGCTGCTGGCCGCCGTGCTGCTCTCGGCCCAGGCCACCGACAAGAGCGTCAACATCGTCACCCGACGGCTCTTTCCGCTGGCCCCCACCCCGCAGGCCATGGTCGAGCTGGGGCTGGAGAACATCACCGAAGCCATCCGCACCATCGGGCTCTTCCGCAACAAGGCGAAGAACCTGCTGGCCATGAGCCAGATCCTCATCGACCAGCATGGCGGCGAAGTGCCCGATGACCGCGCCGCCCTCGAAGCCCTGCCTGGCGTCGGCCGCAAGACCGCCAACGTCGTCCTGAACGTCGCCTTCGGCCACCCCACCATCGCCGTGGACACCCACATCTTCCGGGTCTCCAACCGCACCGGCCTGGCCCCGGGCAAGAATGTCGAGGAAGTCGAGCAGAAGCTGCTGAAAGTCGTGCCCAGGGATTACCGCCAGAACGCCCACCACTGGCTCATCCTGCACGGCCGCTACATCTGCAAGCGCGCACGCCCGAGTGCTGGCGCTGCCCCATCGCGGATCTCTGCCCCTACCAGCCCAAGACCCTGCCCCGCCCCGCAAGTCGGCGCTGGACCGGGCGCCACGCTTCAAGGCATGAAGAAGTACCAAAGGCATGAACCATCAGGGCACGGGACCACAGGGCATGAAGCACCTGTCGGTCCCTGCCCACGCTGGCCCCTGTCCGCACCATGCCCCTACCCTCCCGCCCTGCGCCTGCCGTAACCTCCCCATAACCTCCCTGACGCAACGCCTGACCGCCCCTTTCCCCTAAGCCCATGCTCTTCAATCCCTCTGTCGCCGACGTGCGCCGCTACTTCTGCAACGTCTGGAAGAAACACCAGCAGGGCACTCCGCTGGAGCCCCTGGAGATGGTCGCCCTGCAATGGATCGGCCAGCACCCTGAATATCACGACGAGCTGGCTGACCTGGATCGGGCGCTGGAGGCCGACCACAGCCCCGAAGCCGGCCGCGCAGCAACCCCTTCCTGCACCTGTCGCTGCACCTGGCCATCAGCGAACAGCGCGGCATCGACCAGCCCCGCGGCATCCGCCAGGCCATGGACGTGCTGGAGACGAAGCTGGGCAGTCCCACGACGCCGCCCACGTCGTCCAGGAGTGCCTGGTCGAGGCCCTGTGGCAATCGCAGCGGCACGGCCGCCCGCTGGATGGCAACGCCTGCGTGAATGCCGTGCGCCAGAAAGCCGGCCTCGCCTCCCCATGCCGCCCGACTACTCCGCCGGCCCGGGCGGGTACGGCGGCGGCACGGGCGCCGGCGGCAACATCATCACCCGCTGAGCGCCACCGCAACCGCCGATCGACGGCCCAGGCGCCAGGATGCCACGCCTGCCCGGCAGAATGCCGCTGCAAGCCAGAGCTTCCTTTCATCCCCAGCAAGACCCTTCGGGCCGGCTTGACCTGCCCCATCATGCCGGCTGTCAGCCCGGCCCTTCACATCATGACCAAGAAGCACATCACCTTCCAGAACGCCAGCGGCGAGGAACTGGCGGGTGTCCTGGATCTGCCCGACAACCCCCTGCGCCTTCGCCCTCTTCGCCCACTGCTTCACCTGCGGCAAGGACGTCAAGGCCGCTGCCCGCATCAGCCGCGCCCCTGCAGGCACGCGGCGTGGCCGTGATGCGCTTCGACTTCACCGGCCTGGGCGCCAGTGAGGGTGACTTCGCCGACAGCAACTTCACTCCAACGTCACCGACCTGCTGGCCGCCGCCGACTTCCTGCGGCGCGAATACCAGGCGCCGGCCCCTGCTGATCGGCCACAGCCTGGGCGGTGCTGCCGTGCTGGCCGCAGCCCAGGGCATTCCTGAAGCCCGTGCCGTCACCACCATCGCCGCACCGGCCCGAGCCCAGCCACGTCCTGCGGCAGTTCCGCAAGGACCTGGATGCCATCCGCGCGCACGGCGAATCTGCCGTCTCGCTGGCCGGCCGCCAGTTCACCATCAAGCGCCAGTTCCTGGAGGACGTGGCCGGCCAGGACCAGGCCAGCCGCATCGCCCGACTGGGCAAGGCCCTGCTGGTCTTTCACTCACCGCAAGACGCCACGGTCGCCATCGAACAGGCCCAGAAAATCTACGAAGCCGCCCGCCACCCCAAGAGCTTCATCTCGCTGGACGGCGCCGACCACCTGCTCTCGCGCGCCGAAGACGCCGAATACGTCGCCAGCTGCATCGTCGCCTGGGCTTCGCGCTACCTGGACCCCTGGCGTCCAGTCCAGCAGCCCCGAACCCAAGGTCCCGGCCGTTCCCGTCAAACCCGACCTGGCCCCCGGCCATGTCCTTGTCACCGAACTGAATCACCAGTTCCTGCGTGGCCTGCAGGCCGGTCGCCATACCCTGGTGGCCGACGAACCCGAAACCATGGGCGGCACCAACCTGGGTCCCGACCCCTACACGCTGCTGCTCTCGGCCCTGGGCACCTGCACCTCCATGACCATCCGCATGTACGCCAACCGCAAGGGCCTGCAGCTGGATGACGTGCAGGTGGAGCTGAACCATCGACGCATCACCCGGCCCGCAGCCCCTGCAGGCATCGGGAGCGCCGAACGGCACAGCCGGCCGATGAGATCGTCGACATCCTCGAGCGGGAGATCACCCTGGCGGGCAACGGACCGACGCGGAGCGCCAGCGCGTGCTGGAAATCGCCGATCGCCGCCCCGTGCACAGGACGCTTACCGGCCACATCGAGATCAACACCCGATCGAAAGACTGAAGGCGGCACCTGGGACACTGCCGGGCCCCTTGCCCGGCAGCCCGCCGCCTGCCTCACCCCTTCCGTCGCCACGCTCACCGGCTGGGCCTCGAGCGCCTGCAGCCCGGCCGGTGAAATGGCCACCAGAAAGCTACGCTGCCGCCGTTGATGTAGATCACCGGCAGATCCAGGATCGTGCGCTCCACATACACCGGCAGCCGCGTTTCGTACCGAACGGGCTGGTGCCTCCCACCAGATAGCCCGTCCACTTGTTGGCCTGCTTCGGGTCCGCCGGCTCGATGTGCTTCATGCTTCAGCTCGCGCGCCAGGTTGCGCGTGGAAATCTGGCGATCGCCGTGCATCAGCACGATCAGCCCCTTCTTCTGCTCGTTCTCCAGCACGATGGTCTTGATGACCTGATGCTCGGGCACCCCCAGACTCTCGGCCGAATGCGCCGTGCCGCCGTGCTCCACATACGGATACAGGTGCGGCTCGAAATCGATATGGTGCTCGCGCAGGAAACGCACCGCCGTCGTCACCGGATAGTCTGGCTTGCTCATGCTCTCGGGTTGCAGATCGTGCCGGCCCCCTGCCGGCCCACGCCTGCCGTGAACCTCCCGGACACAGTGTAGCCGGCATCCGGCCCACCCACTGGCTTCATGACCCCTGGCCCGCCAGGGATCCTATGAACGGCCCTGGCGGCCGTCGCATCTCCGGAAAGCGATCAAGAAACACTTACGACCAAAACGTAAGACTTTCTAGCTAATGTTAGATTTAGTCGACGCTCATTGTGTCGATATTCATAATGCTCTGCAAAAACACGATCCCCACGGAGACATTTCATGAGGAAGAACCCATGAGCATCAACACCCGCCATGCCCTGCATCCCTGGCCTTGGCCGTGACCCTGGCGCTGGCCGCCTGCGGCGGCAACCAGACACGCCCCAGACCAGCGCCCCCGGTCCGCAGACCAAGGCCGACGCCGGCCTGCCGGCCACCACGCTGGACACTGCCGACACGCCGGCAGCTGCCCAGACATCCGCTTCGCGTCGTGCCACCAGGCCGTGGCCACCGCCGACACCCCGCCCCTCTCGGAAAACCGGAAGATGCTGCGAGGCGACGTGCTGATCCAGGCGCTGCTGTCGCGCACGGCACGCCTTGACGCCCAGAACAACCCACAGACCGCCTGGCTGTCACCCGAGACCTACACCTGGGGCTCCCTGGGCGCGGGTCAACAAGGCAGCAAACCGTCTGTGGTCCCCGTGGTGCTGGCCAGCCAGGACATCCGTCCCACCGACGCCAACACCGCCGCTCTGGGTCGCAACTATTATCAGTTCGAGATCAGTCAGGGGCCCCGCCGGCTCATCAATGATCCATTGATGCTGAACATCGCCAGCCAGACACTGCGCTTCGGCCTGTCTGCCGCGGGCCTGCCCAATGGCGGCACCGGTGCGGCCCAGGCCGCTCGCTGGCGCGCTGGAGATCGGCACACAGGCTCAGGCCAGAGCGAACCCCTTCAAGCGCTGATCAGGATCAGTACGCCCCCACCACCACCCGGGAGACTCTGGTCGCCAAGACGGTCACGACGATTCAACCCAACGAAGTCTACGACCTGGACAAATGGAAGCATGAATGGGAAAGCTCCGATCCGGCCGCCTCCTCCCAGGCATCGGTCTTCGCGCAACCCGGCGACAGCGCCAACCAGTTTCTCCACCTGCGCCCAGTTCAAGCCGAAATACACCGAATTCGAGACCCCTGTGTGATGTCTGGGAAGTGCCTGCCGGCTGGAAGGCTGGTCAGCCCCTCAAGCACGTGACCCAGACATTCAGCAGGAAGCTGCACTTCGAGATAGGCGGCAGCTACGGCGAACGGAGCTGGAGCAACCGCAAGGCCCCGCAATACATCAACGCAGAGAGCCTGAAGACCACGACCGAGGCCGTGAATGACCGGGGCGTGAGCGGTGCAGTGCTAGCCGCCATGCTGGATGCCTTCACCCCCGCGCCATGGGCATGCAGCGCCTGCCGGGCTCATGCCACGGCCAGCCTTGCTCCCTCACAAACGGCCTGCTCCAGCCTGGATCCGCAGCGGGTCTCGTTCCACCACGACAGTCGTGCCACCACCTATGCTGACGGCAGTGCCGACGCGGCCACCTATTCACCGGCCACCGGTAGCTACCTGTACGTGTTCAGCACCGGCGCATGGCTGAGCGAACAGGGTACCCAACACACGCTCCCGGGACTACCGCAGAACACGCTGGCTATGCACGTGAACGCCAACGCCCAGAGCCTGACGCTGCCCCGCTGGTCCGGCCTGAACGTCCGCGGCCGCAACTGGGAACTGAAGGCCACGCAGGTCTACGAGGGTGAACAGCTCAGCGGCGACCGTTCAGCCCTGACCATTGCCGCCAACAAGCAGATCATGTTCGGCATTCCCGTCCAGTCCTGGTACGACGAAAAGAACAATCCCTATGCCCAGGTACAGCTGATCATCCAGCAGAGCGAGCCCAACCCGCGCACCGTGGACATGTGCTGGTACGTATCCGTGTTCCTGAGCGAATTCGGCCGGTACTGCACCACATGGACGGTGCCCGAAGGCTGGACACCGGGCCAGCCCTGCTGCCGCAGGGCTACCACGCCGAAACCGACAGGCCCAGTGAAAATGGTGCCCCCACCTGAGCACCCAGGCCAGGGGCCAGTGAGCCATGATGGCGTTTCATCAGCCCCTGTTGAAACCGGGTCTGCCCTAACGTAAGGCCACAGCCGGGCGAAAGCCCGGCTGCACGAGCCCATCTATTCCGAGGGGTTCCCTGAAAATTCAGGGAACCCCTCTTTCCATCCAGATGCTGCCGGCCCGTTAAATTCCCGAATGGGACAATGATTCGCAACCTATATAAATTCGACGCAAATGTAAGAACTTTCACGCGCTATTAAATCGGTCGACACTCCGCAGACTGCTCTCCATACTGACCACAGAACAAGAAGAACACTTCACGGAGACCATCACGCGGAGAGACTCATGCACGTCGAAAAACGCACAGCCCCTGCATCCCTCTGACCTTGGCCATCACGCTGGCACTGGCTGCCTGCGGCGGCGGCCAGGATACCCCCAGACCGATGCTGGCGGCCCGCAGACCAAGGCCGCCACCGATCTGACGGTCACGACACAGGATTCCTCGGCGACGCCCCATGCCACTGCATCCGGACGCACCACCAAGGAAGCCGTCACGCCCGATACCCCGCCCATCGCAAACAGCAAGATCCGTGGGGACGTGCTGATTCAGGCGTTGCTGTCGCAGACCAGCCATCAGGACGCCCAGGGGCGTGATCTGACCGCGTGGCTGCCGCCCAATCACTACTACACCTCGGGCAGCGGCACGGAGCCCCTGAAATACGAGAGATTCTCGGGCCCTGTCATGCTGAGCCGAGAAGACATCGTGCCAGCCGATGGCACCGAAGCAGGCTTTGGGCTCTCCCTACACTTACCGGATCGATGATTCCGTGGGCCCCACGCGCAACCCGGCAGGCGCGCGTACAACCTCCGTGGATGCACACACCATCCGGCTGGGGCTATCTGCCCCGGGGCTGCCCAATCGTGGGGCATCTGCCACCCAGGCCGTCCCCTCAAGCTCGACATCGCGGCACAGGTGATCGTGACCCTGGCGGGAAAAGAGTCACATTGCGAAGCGCCAACGGCCAGACCATCCAGTCCGATCAGACCTACGACATCGGGGCCGAACACTACTGAGCAACGGCACCTCGTATCCCTCGGCAAAACTCTACTCGCTTCCGCGGGCAAGTCAGGGTTCCGCATCTGCATTGACGTGGATAGCGTCGCAACGGAATACGGCGTTCTTCATACCCGATGCAACGAGTGGGAAGTTCCGGAAGGGTGGAAACCCGGCCAGCCTCTGGTATACAAGGCGCTGACCTACGAAAAACCGCTACACCAGCTATCAGTGGGACACCGCCACCACATGGAACTGGAACAATCTCAATGAGCCCCGGTACGTTCCCACCGAAAGCCTGAAGACTGCCACCCAAGCCGTGAATCAGTACGGCATCAGCGGTGCCCAGCTGGCCGCCATGTTCGATTCCACCAACGATCGGAACCGCGACATGATGAAGCACATGCTGGCCGACTACGCCGATGCAGTCCGCAGCAGCGATGCTCCGCAGCGCATTTCCCTCACGCACCAGAGCACGGGCGTGGCCTATGCCGATGGCGGAAAGGACAACTATACCCCGTTCGTCGATGGCTATTCGCCTGCCATCGGCAACTACCAGTACACCTTTGCCACCGGCAGCTATCAGGACCCGCAGAACCCCCGCGTCCCTCACGAGGACTATCCGCAGGTGGGGCTGGCCATGCAGGTGAACCATGACCTGAGCAAAGGCTTCACGCTGCCCAACCAGCTGAGCCTGGACTTCCATGGCATTGACCGGAACAGCAAGCAGGCCTACGAGCTGTACAAGGCAGCACCGCTGCAGGGCACCAGCGCACGAACCTTCACCGACAATCAGTTGATCCCGTTCGGCAGCACCCTGCAGTCCTGGGCGACCCCAAACGATGAGGCCAGCAGAAGAAAGCCCTCGGTCTGGCTGACGCTGGAGCAGTCCCAATGGCATGCAAACGATGTGGACCTGTGCTGGCACGTCAGGGCGACGGACGAGAAGGACAACACCGTGGCAGCCCACAAGTACTGCACCACCTGGCTTGCAAAATGATTGGGACCCGAACAAGTTCGGATCCGGTCGCGTCAGCGGCTATGGCGCCGAAGGTCGGGCCATGAGGTGGCGAACGAAATGACGCTCAGGGCGTCCCATGCTCCGGATGGGAGGGCCCGTACAGCAGCCCTCCCCGATTGCCACGGCTGAACAGCAGCGCATCGGCGGTGCCGGCCATTTCGTAGCCACTGTCGTTGATGGCATCAAGAACCTGGAGGACCGCCGCTGAAACCATTGCCGTCAGGGTATCGCCGTTGGCATGGCCGGATTCCGAATGGCTGCTGGCGCCCTTCCCAGAGCGTCCTGCCATTCTTCAGGTCCACCAGCCTTCCTTTCACCGTCACCGTGGTCACGCTGCTGACCACGTTGTAGCTGGCGCCGTATTCTTCCACGTGCAGATACATCACCGCATCGGCACCGAAGATCTCGCGCAGCTTGCGGATGGGCGCCTGCTGGATATCGTGCCCGTTGGTCAGCCCATTCTGGCGGAACATCTCATCCACCAGCGCCACCGGAAAGACATAATAGCCGCGCTCAGCCAGCGGCACCGTGGTCTGCGCCAGCACACTGCTCTCGGCACGAATGTCCGGTGAATCACTGGTGGGCATCACCACCAGAATGGAACGTGGATCACTCTGCTTCAGCGCCGAATAATCGTAGCCTTTCGGACGATGGTTCGCACAGCCCGCCAGCACCAGGGCCGACAGGGCCACGGCCAGCACCGATGACTTCATCATCTTGCGTGCCCTCCTGCAGCGTTGTCCTTCCCGGATGTCATGTCATGAACATCCTGCGGCTTGCTGGCGGCATCCCGTTTCCTGTCGCTGTCGTGCGTACCCGATGTCGCGCCTTTCGATTTCCGGCCTTCATTGTTTTTCCGTGTCTCAGCGCCGTCCGGTCCTGCACCCGGGCCAGAACGGGCTGCCGACACGTTCCCCATCCGCCGACCCTGCAGCCGCGTCATGAACGTGGCGGATTCCGGATACAGCGCCTGCTCCTCGGCGAACTCGGCCTTTGCCTCATCATCCCGCCCCTGGCGGGACAGCACCAGGCCCAGCTGGCCATGCACCCCTGGCCCCACCTTCTTCTGTCGGGTCGCTGCATCGCTGATGATCTTGCGCAGCGCCTGCTCCCTGCCCGACCCAGTCATCGTTACCGTCATACCAGGCGTGAATCGTGTCCGGATAGTTGCCCCAGTGATACAGCGTCTGCGGCCAGCTAGCACACGCTGCCAGCCATAACGGTAGCGCCACCAGCGTCAGCCGGCCAATGCCCTGATGCATGCCCTTCCCCTCAATTGGCCGGCGTCCAGTGCCCGGACTCGATGGCCGACACCAGATTGTTCACGGCCTCACGAATGGCCAGATCCAGCACCTTGCCGTTGAGCGTGGCGTCATAGCCCGCCGTGCCGCCAAAGCCCAGCACCTCGCGATTGGACAGCTCGTATTCACCCGCCCCCTGCGTGGAATACACCACCTCGGACGAATTCACATCCACCACATTCAGCGTCACCTTGGCATAAGCCACCTGCTTCTTGCCACGACCCAGAATGCCGAAGAGCTGATGATCACCCACATTCTTGCGGCCGAACTCGGTCACATCACCCGAAATCAGATACGTGGCGCCCTTCAGGTTCTGCGCCCGGCCGGAGATCTTCGCTTCCTGCGCCGCCTCGCTCATGTTGGTGCGATCCAGCACATTGAATCGCCCCGTCTGCTGCAGGTGCGCCACCAGAATGGTGCGCGACTGATTCCCCAGCCGATCCTCGCCATCCTGGAAGACCCCGTTCTGAAGCTGGACTTGTTGTCGAACTTGCCAACCGAGATGGGGGCCTTCTGACCCTGGTACGCCGTACCGTGGCTGGTCACCTTCGGGCTTTCCACCACGCGGGAGCTTTCAGTGGCACAGCCGGCCGCAGCCAGCAACGTGGCGCAGAGAACGGCAAGAAGGAATGCTTTTCTTCATGGATGCAGGAAAGGAAAGAAGTGATGACGTCATGGCAGCCGGAGCTGACTTTTCCTGCATTTTCGCGCCAGATGGGGAGCGAAGCGGGCAAAAGCCCACTCCCTGGATGGAATGGATGCAACGGTTGATCGGCACGCTTAGCCAGACTAGACTAAGACCATTAACGATACCCGGAATCCCTCCCATGACCATGGTCAACATGCTGGAAGCCAAGTCCTCTCTGTCTCGCCTGGTACAGGCCGTCGAGAGCGGACACGAACCCGAAATCGTCATATCCCTGCAACGGCCGCCCTGCAGCCAAGCTTGTTCCCCATCACCCATGGCAGCAGCGAGAAGCGCATTGGCGTTGCCAAAAGGGCTCTTCAGGATCCCTGACAACATCGATGCCCAGAACGCCGAGATCGAAGCCCTCTTCCAGGGGGACAGAGAATCTTGAATATTCTGCTGGACACTCACATCGCGCTTTGGGCCATTGACGACAGCCCGAGGCTCCCTGCACAGGCCCGGGAGCTGATCTCGAACCCAAGGCATGCGATATGGACAAGCGTCGCCAGCCTGTGGGAAATCGCCATCAAGCACAGTAGAAACAGTGACGACATGCCCATCGGTTCAGCCGACGCGCTGAAGTATTTCCAGCTGTCGGGCTACAGGATTCTTCCCATCCAGGCGGAGCATACCCTGATGGTGGAGACGCTGCCCCATCACCACAAGGATCCGTTCGATCGCATTCTGATCGCACAGGCATTGGCTGAACCCATGCGTCTCCTCACGCATGATGCGCTGGTGGCAAAATACAGCGACAGTTTCATACGGGTATGACGATCGACGTCAGGGCATGGATCATGGCAGACTGACCTGAACAGAATGTTCCGACAGACCCATATGACCAGGCACTGATCGGTCCCAGCCGGTGCGCCGGCTGGGAGTCTCCCCATCCCCCGTGGCGATCACGCCACCGCAGCCAGGCTCTTCTCGGCCAGTGCCACGGTCTGACTCGATGTCCCTCGTCGGTATGGGCCGACGACAGGGAAGAAGGCCTCCACCGGCGAAGGCGGCAGGTAGACACCGCCTTCCAGCATCAGGTGATAGAAGCGCTTGTACTGCTCCAGGTTCTGGTCGGTGGCTTCCTCGAAGTACACGGGCGGCGTGGCACGGAAGTACATGCCGCCCAGACCGCCCAGGGCCCGGGCGCAGAACGCCACGCCGGTCTTCTTCGCCGCCGCATTCAGACCATCCACCAGGCGCGTCATCCGGCGGTTCAGTTCGTCGTGGAAGCCGGGACGGGAGATCAGGTCGATGGTGGCAATGCCGGCTGCCATGGCGATGGGGTTGCCCGACAGCGTGCCGGCCTGGTAGACATTACCCAGCGGCGCGAAGCGCTCCATGATGCGGGCCGGGCCGGCCACGGCACCCACGGGCATGCCGCCGCCGATGACCTTGCCGAAGGTGGACAGGTCCGGCGTGATGCCGCACCAGCCCTGCGCACCCGTCAGCGTCACCCGAAAGCCCGACATCACCTCATCGAAGATCAGCACGGCGCCGTACTGGGTGCACAGCTCGCGCAGCCCTTCCAGGAAGCCGGGCTGCGGCACCATCAGGTTCATGTTGCCGGGGATGGGCTCGACGATCAGGCAGGCCACGTCATCCGGGTACTGCTCGAACAGGCGGCGAACGCTGTCCAGATCGTTGTAGCGGGCGATGAGCGTGTGCTTGACCACGTCCTCGGGCACGCCGGCCGAGCTGGGGTTGCCGAAGGCCAGCGCACCGCTGCCCGCCTTCACCAGCAGGCTGTCAGCCGTACCGTGGTAGCAGCCCTCGAACTTGATGATGCGGTTGCGGCCCGTGTAGCCCCGCGCCAGCCGCAGCGCCGACATCGTGGATTCCGTGCCGGAACTGGTAAAGCGCACCCGCTCGACGTGAGGGAACATGTCGCAGATTCTCTGCGCCAGCTCGGTCTCACGCACATTGGGCGCACCGAACGACAGGCCATCGGCCACGGCCGCCTGCACGGCCTTCAGCACCTCGGGGTGCGAGTGGCCAACAATGGCCGGGCCCCCACGAGCCCACGTAATCGATGTAGGCCTTGCCCTCCACGTCCCACATGCGGGCGCCCTCGGCCCGCTGGATGAAGCGCGGCGTACCGCCCACGGCCCGGAAGGCCCGCACGGCCGAGTTGACGCCGCCCACCAGCACCTGGCTGGCACGGTCGAATTCCCTGTTGGTTGGTTGCTTGGCTCATGGCAATTCCTGAAGGCCGGCCCCACGTCCGGCGATGGCAATTTCAGCGATGGCCCCAGGCATGGTCGCCCGAGTCGGGAAATGCCCTGATTGTGCGACCAACGGGCGTGCTGCGCAAAACGCGTGCCATATTCAGCAGCCACACTGCCTGCGGGCCGGAAGGCCAGCCCCATGATCCACCCGCAAGTCCAGACACCTCCGGTCGGAGGCGCCATCACGGACCCCCGCCTATCCGGCATCCGGTTGCCCGCTGCATGACCTCGTGTGTATCATTACACACACCAATTACACCACCACCATGGGCAGCAAGGAACTCATCAAACTGATCGAAGCCCACGGCTGGCATCTGGTTGCCACCCGTGGCAGCCATCGACAGTACAAGCACCCCACCCTTCCCGGGCGCGCCACCATTCCTCATCCCAACAAGGATCTTCCGCGCGGAACGGTTCAGAGCATTCTCAAGCAGGCAGGTCTCAAGCAACCATCACGGAACCGGACACCATGCTCATTCCTGTAGCCATTCACAAGGACACGGACTCACTCTACGGTGTGACTGTACCGGACATTCCGGGCTGTTTCTCGGCCGGCGAGACCATCGAGGAGGCGCTGTCCAACACGCGAGAAGCCATCGTCTTCCATCTGGAAGGGATGCTGGAAGACGGCGAGGCCGTCACGGTATCCACGCGCCAGATCGAGGAACTGGCGCAGGAAGCGGACTATGCCGGCGCCACCTGGGCGCTGATCGATGTCGATCTGCAACGGCTGTCGCTGAAGCAGACGCGGTTCAATGTGAGCTGGCCCGAGTACCCTGCTGGCCCGCATTGATGCCTGTGCAGAGGCTCACCACGAGACCCTGCTCCGGCCTGCTGGGCCAAGGCAGCCGAGCGATACCCGTCCGAGCAGCGAGCCTCATGAATCGAATTGACCTCAATCAGACGCCTGGTCCGATTGAGGTCAACTCGATGTCCTTCAGAAACTTCCCATGACCTGCTTTACTGGAAGAACTCCTTCAACCGGTCCTTCCAGCTGCGGGTCTGCGGGCTGTGCTTGGCGTCCGACAGGCTCTGGTCCAGCTCGCGCAGCATCTGCTTCTGCTTGTCGGTCAGGCGCACGGGCACTTCCACGGTGATGTGGGCGTAGAGGTCGCCCGGCATCTGGGCACGGATGCCCTTGATGCCCTTGCCCGCGCAGGCGGAAGACCTTGCCGGGCCGCACGCCCTCGGGCAGTTCGATCTCGGCGCTGCCACCCAGGGTGGGTACCTGGATGGTGCCGCCCAGTGCGGCGGTAACCATGCTGATGGGCACTTCACAGTGCAGGTCGTCGCCGTCACGCTTGAAGACCGAATGCTCCTGATGCGGATCTCGACGTACAGGTCGCCGGCCGGGCCGCCGTTGGTGCCCGGCTCGCCATTGCCGGCCGAGCGGATGCGCATGCCGTCGTCGATGCCGGCGGGCACCTTGACCTGCAGCGTCTTGGTCTTCTTGATGCGACCGGCGCCGTCACAGGCCCTCGCACGGATCCTTCACGACCTTGCCACTGCCGTGGCAGGTGGGACAGGTCTGCTGCACCGAGAAGAAGCCCTGCTGCATGCGCACCTGGCCCCTGGCCGTGACACGTGCCACAGGTCTGGGGCTTGGTGCCGGCCTTGGCTCCGGTCCCCTTGCAGGTGGTGCAGTTTTCCCAGGAGGGGATGCGGATCTCGGTCTCGTAGCCGTTGGCGGCCTGCTCCAGCGTGATCTCCATGGCGTAGCGCAGGTCGGCGCCACGGAAGACCTGGCTGGCCCCTGCCGCGACTGCCGCCGCCACCGAAGATGTCGCCGAAGATGTCGCCAAAGGCCTCGGCAAAAGCCACCGAAGCCCCCTGCGCCGCCACCAGGGCCACTGCCCATGCCACCCATGCCGTCAACGCCGGCATGGCCGTAGCGGTCGTAGGCGTCGCGCTTGCTGCGGTCGCCCAGCACGTCGTAGGCCCTCGCCCACTTCCTTGAACTTGTCTTCGGCTCTGCTTGTCACCCGGGTTGCGGTCCGGGTGATATTTCATGGCCATCTTGCGATAGGCCTTCTTGATTTCTTCGTCGGTGGCGTTCTTGCCCACCCCCAGCACAGAGTAATAGTCGCGTTTGGCCATGGCTGATAGGCGTTGTCGAAAGGCCCCTGAGGCACCTTTCGGAAATGTCGGGATTCAGCAAGATACCCGGCGGACCGGGTATCGGGATAGGGGCCATGCGGGCAGGCGCTTCGTGAAGCCGCCCTGCCCGTCATGCCAGCCGGGCTGCCGGCGTGTCCGGCGGCAGGCCACCGGACTGTACCGCGATCAGTCGCGCTTGACTTCTTGAAGTCGGCGTCGACCACATCGTCGCCAGCGGTTTCCGTCGAGTGGGCACTTTCGGCCGACGAAGCGCCAGCTGCCGCACCCTGCTGCACCGGCCAGCCTGCGGCAGCAGCCTGGGCCTCGGCGTAGACCTTCTCGCCCAGTTTCTGGGCGGCTTCGGTCAGCGCGTTGCTGGTTTTCCTCGATGCGGGCCTTGTCGTCGCCCTTCACCGCTTCACGGGCAGCTTCCAGGGCGGACTCGATCTTCGATTTCTCGTCGGCGTCGAGCTTGTCGCCGTGTTCCTTCAGCGATTTTCGACCGAGTGCACCAGGGCATCGGCGTTGTTGCGGGCCTGGGTCAGCTCGACGCGCTGCTTGTCCTCGTCGGCGTGCTCCTCGGCATCGCGCACCATCTTGTCGATCTCGGCGTCGGACAGGCCCGAGTTCGCCTTGATGGTGATCTTGTTCTCTTGCCGGTGGCCTTGTCCTGGCCGACACGTGCAGGATGCCGTTGGCGTCGATGTCGAAGGTGACCTCGATCTGGGGCATGCCGCGCGGTGCCGGCGGGATACCTTCCAGATTGAACTCGCCCAGCGCCTTGTTGGCCGAGGCGATCTCGCGCTCACCCTGGAACACCTTGATGGTCACGGCCGGCTGGTTGTCGTCGGCGGTGGAGAACACCTGACTGAACTTGGTCGGGATCGTGGTGTTCTTCTTGATCATCTTGGTCATCACGCCACCCAGGGTCTCGATACCCAGCGACAGCGGCGTCACGTCCAGCAGCAGCATCGTCCTTGCGGTCGCCCGATAGCACGGAGCCCTGCACGGCAGCACCCACGGCCACGGCCTCGTCCGGGTTCACGTCACGGCGCGGTTCCTTGCCGAAGAACTCCTTGACCTTCTCCTGCACCTTGGGCATGCGGGTCATGCCGCCGACCAGGATCACGTCGTCGATGTCCGAGACCTTGATGCCCGGCATCCTGATGGCGGTTCGGCACGGCGCAATGGTGCGCTCGATCAGGTCTTCCACCAGCGCTTCCAGCTTGGCGCGGGTGATCTTCATGTTCAGGTGCTCGGGACCGGCCGCGCCCATGGTGATGTAGGGCAGGCTGACTTCGGTCTGGTTGCTGGACGACAGCTCGATCTTGGCCTTCTCGGCCGCTTCCTTCAGGCGCTGCAGGGCCAGCACGTCCTGGACAGGTCAACGCCGCGTTCCTTCTTGAACTCGGTGATGATGTAGTCGATGATGCGCTGGTCGAAGTCCTCGCCGCCCAGGAAGGTGTCGCCGTTGGTGGAGAGCACCTCGAACTGCTTCTCGCCGTCCACGTCGGCCAGGTCGATGATGGACACGTCGAACGTGCCGCCACCCAGGTCGCTAGACGACGATCTTGCGGTCCTTGTTGCCGCCCTTGTCCATGCCGAAGGCCAGCGCAGCCGCGGTCGGCTCGTTGATGATGCGCTTGACTTCCAGGCCGGCGATCTTGCCGGCGTCCTTCGTGGCCTGGCGCTGGCTGTCGTTGAAGTAGGCCGGCACCGTGATGACGGCTTCGGTCACTTCCTCGCCCAGGTAGTCCTCGGCGGTCTTCTTCATCTTGCGCAGCACTTCGGCCGAGATCTGCGGCGGGGCCAGCTTCTGTCGCGCACTTCCACCCAGGCGTCGCCGTTGTCGGCCTTGACGATCTTGTAGGGCATCAGGCCGATGTCCTTCTGGACGGCTTCTTCACCAAACTTGCGGCCGATGAGGCGCTTGATGGCGAACAGCGTGTTGGCTGGGTTGGTGACGGCCTGGCGCTTGGCAGGCGCGCCGACCAGGATCTCGCCATCTTCCATGTAGGCGACGATGGACGGCGTGGTGCGGGTACCCTCGGCGTTCTCGATGACCTTGGGGGTGTTGCCTCCATGACCGAGACGCACGAGTTGGTGGTACCGAGGTCAATACCGATGATTTTTTTCCCCATGTTTGTTCTTCCTCAGGTATTCGAGGGAGCTGGTGGCAGGTGTGCGGCCGGGCCGCACGGCGTCTGCAGACTGGCTCCCGCAGTGGTTTGTTTCAGCGATGATCCGCAATTGGGGGTGGTACGGAGGCTTTTCAAGGGGTCAAGTGAAAAATTTCATGAACTGACCTTTCCCGGCAGAAGACGGCCGGGCAGACGGCGTCCCACCCTGCCCCTTGCGCCCCGTCAGCGGGCTCAGCCCTGGCTGACCACCACCATGGCCGGGCGCAGCACCCGATCATTGATCAGATAGCCTTTTCTGCAGCACGGCCGCCACGTGGTTGGCCGCCACCTCCGGGTTGGGCTGCATGGAGATGGCCTGCTGGGTGTTGGGGTCGAAGCGCTGGCCCAGCGGGTCGACGACCTGACCTTGTTGCGCTCCAGCGCCTGCTGCAGCTGGCGCAGCGTGGCTCGCACACCCTCGCGGATGCTGTCCACCGACGGGGTCTCGACGGTGAGCGCCATTTCCAGGCTGTCGCAGACCGGCAGCAGCGACTCGGCAAAGCCCCTCGATGGCGAACTTGCGCGCCTTGTCGAGCTCCTCCTTGCTGCGGCGGCGAACGTTTTTCCGTCTCGGCGCTGGCGCGCACGAAGTGCTCGTGGTTCTCGCCGGCCTTCTGCTCCGCCTCGGCCAGCTGGGCCTTCAGGGCCCTCGATCCGGCCTGCAGGGCGGCCACGACGGCGTCATCCTGCCCGGCCTCGGCATGCAGGGGCGCTTCCTGACCAGCGGTCTGCCAGCCTTCCTGGCCTCTGCGCAGCCGCCTGGCCAGGTTGGGACACCCTGCTGCGGCTGACCGTGGGCGGCCTGCTGGCCCTGGCCTGGCTGTGCAGCGTGCTGCCCCTGCTGCTGCCAGCTCTGTCCGGCGTCGTAGTAGGGCTCGTCGGCATGCCCATGCCGCTGGTTGGCCCGCGGGTAGTCACGCGGATCGTTGGCGAACATCGGCCGCTCCCCCCCGTAGCCATGCTGCGACTGCGGATGCTGACCGGGTGATGCGAATCGCCGTGCTTTCTGAAATCCTTCATGGCTTGGAATACCCCATCTCTTGAAAAAGTCTGTCGAATCCGGCGACAGCGCAGCTGCCGCCCACCCCGGTGGCGGACATGGTTGCGTCCCCCCGCGGGCATGAACATCACCCCTACATAGGGGTGAAACAAGGATTCACAACCCGGATTTGACCACATCCCCGCCCGGGCGACACGAACGGCCTGCCGGCGGCGACGGAAGATCCGCAGCAGCAGCGCGACACGGGGCGAACTGGCCCCTGCCGGATCCCTCTGAAGCCCCCTGTGGCGCAGGTCCCCAAGACGGGACCATGCACCGCCATGGGTTGCCAACATGGTCCACAATAGGTGTCTGGCCCCAGGCACCCGTCCGGACGCCAGGGGGCCGGGACAGCACGCGCCCCATGGTGCCGCCCATCCTCAACCATTCACAGGAGAAACCGCATGAGTCTGATGTCCTTCATGAAGGAAGCTGGCGAGAAGCTGTTTGGCGGCGGTACGGCCCAGGCCGCCACCCCGGCCAGCAACCCCTGATGCGGCTAACCAGGCGGCGGCCGATGCGATCGTCACTCACATCCGCGCCCAGAACCTGGACGCCGAGAACCTGAGCGTGAAGTTCGACGGTGCCAGCAGCGCCGTCACGGTCTCGGGCCAGGCTTCCGACCAGGAAACCAAGGAAAAGATCCTGCTGTGCTGCGGGCAACGTGGCCGGCGTGGAGCAGGTCAACGACGAGCTGACGGTGGCCACGTCCGCCCCTGAGGCCCGCTCACTACACCGTGGTCAGTGGCGACACGCCTCGAAGATCGCTAAGGAGCACGACGGCAACGCCAACCTGTACAACAAGATCTTCGAGGCCAACCGGCCCATGCTGTCGCACCCCGACAAGATCTACCCTGACAGAAGCTGCGCATTCCGCCGCAGTGATCCTGACGGCGGCGGTCATGCCCCGCTGGGCGACAGCTCCGCCTCCGGGTCGTCGCAGGCGGCGTCCTGATGCACCGCCCCGAATCGCCTCGATGACAAGCGCTACGCTTTCGCGTGGCCTTTTTACGGCTCCGGATCTGGCGCCCCCGGACAAACCATTTTTCCACCGCTATTCCAGACAAACGCCCTTATATCCCGGGCGATATGGCAATAATCTGACGCCCTATCCATGATCAAACGCGGCCCGAGAAGCCGTGATGCGACGCCCACCTGCACGCTATGCCCGGAGACCCCCTAGGGATTACCCCCTAACCCATTCGGCTCTCCTTCCACATTTATCCCCTGATTTAATTCCGAATCAAATCTTTGTCCCGCCACCCGGCTCCACAAGCCGATTCATGCGTATTTTGTCGCAGCGAATCCTTGTTTTTCTGCAGCGCATCATAAAACACTGGGGATTACCCATCCCAAAAACCCGCGCCTGCATTTTTCAGCCCGGCTTCTGTGCTACGTTTTTTGACATGCGCCCTGTCCTGGCTCGTGCGTTCGACAGACCTGCCTCGCGCCAGAATCATCGCCTCATTTCATGCGGTGATCGGTCAGTCCAATATTCATACGATACAAGAATCACGATATGAAAGAGACCACGAACGCCCCCAACTCACAGCTGCTCAGGGCAAGCGGAAAAATACCGAGCAGCTCCAGGCCTCCCTGAAGACCCGTCACCTCACGATGATGTCGATTGCCGGCGTGATCGGTGCAGCACCGTTCGTGGGCTCGGGCAAGATCATTCTACACCACGGGCCCCGCCGTGGTGCTGGCCTACCTGGCCGGCGGCATCGTGGTCATGCTCATCATGCGCATGCTGGGTGAAATGGCCACCTCCTCGCCCGACACCGGCTCGTTCTCCACCCTACGCCGACAAGGCCATCGGCCGCTGGGCCGGCTTCACCATCGGCTGGCTGTACTGGTGGTTCTGGGCCCCTGCTGATGGCCTGGGAAGCCTATGTGGCCGGGATGATCCTGAACACCTGGTTCCCCGACATCTCGGTCAACGTGTTCACCCCTGGTGGCCACGTTGCTGCTGATCAGCATCAACTTCATGAACGTGCGCAACTACGGCGAGTTCGAGTTCTGGTTCGCGCTGATCAAGGTCACGGCCATCGTCTGCTTCATCATCATCTGCCTGCTGGCGGTCCTCAACATCTGGCAGGGTGGCACGGTGCATGGCATCGCCAACCTCACGGCCCATGGCGGCTTCATGCCCAACGGCTGGTCGTCGGTCATCGTGGCCATGCTGGGGGTGATGTTCGCCTTCCTGGGCGCCGAGATCGTCACCATCGCGGCTTCGGAATCGGCCAACCCGGCCGACCAGATCGTCAAGGCCACCAACTCGGTGGTCTGGCGGATCTGCCTCTTCTACATCGGCTCGATCTTCCTGATCGTCTGCCTGGTGCCCTGGAACGACCCGCATCTGGGCGAGTCCGGCTACGGCTCCTATCGCCGCACCCTGGAACTGCTGGGCGTGCCCGGTGCCCAGTACCTGATGAACTTCGTGGTGCTCACCTCGGTCAGCAGCCGCCTGATCTCGGCCCACTACACCGCCTCGCGCATGCTGTTCTCGCTGGCCAAGCGCGGCGATGCCCACCCCATCTTCAAGCAGACCTCCACCCGCGGCATTCCCGTGTACTCGGTCATCGCCTCGTGCTCCATCGCCGTGTTCATCGCGGTGCTGAACTTCTTCGAGTCGCTGCGCCCGAAGGACATCCTGGATGTGCTGATGAACACCACGGGCATGATCGCCATGCTGGTCTACTTGGTCATCGCCTTCTCGCAGCTGAAGATGCGTCGCAAGCTGGAGGCCGAAGGCCGTGAGATCCGGCTGAAGATGTGGCTGTTCCCCTGGCTCACCCTACGCCGTCATCGCCTTCATCATCGGCCTGCCCATCGTCATGATGTTCATCGACGAGTACCGCCACATGGTGCTGGCCACGGCCGTGGCCGCCATTCTGGTGATGCTGGGCGGCTTCGTGGTGCATGTCCGCGAGAACGCCAGGGCACGCGCCGAGCAGAAGGCCCGACAGGCCGCCACCGCCCCTCACAGTAACCTGCAAGACCGTGAAGCCACGCGCGGCAGCCGTCAGCGCTACGGCCGTCTGGGGGCGTCACCAGCGGCGTGCGCAACCGGCTGGAGGTCGAGTCCTGAAACCGGCTGGCGAAGGCATCGATGTATCCCGGTCTTCGCCGCCCCTCAGCTTCAGGAAGCAAAGCCCCCGCATCCGTCACGGAGCGGGGGCTTTTTCATGGGTACTGGAGCAGGACAGGTTGCGGGCTTCGTTCAATCGGCATCCAGGTTCATGAATCACATGCCTCGCCTGCCCCCAGCGTTCGTCCCTGCTTCTGCGTCCCGCCGCCGGGTGCCCTGCTTCAGGACAGGAACAGCTTCAGCGCAAAGGCCAGCAGCAGCACACCCATGATGCGCTTCGAACCAGTGGCCATAGGCTGCGAAGCGCTGCCGCACGGCCTGCCGCGAGAAGCAGCAGCGACACCACCACGAACCAGGCCGCCGTGGCTGCGCACATCCAGAGCCCGTAGAGGCCCCTGCACCCACAGCGGCGTGGCTGGGCTGACCACGGTGGTGAACACGGCCAGAAAGAACAGCGTGGCCTTTGGGATTGGTGGCGTTGGTCATGAAGCCCACCCAGAAGGCGCGGCGGGCGGATGGTTCAGGCATCGGACTGACGCGGCCTCCGGCATCATCCCCTGCGGGCGCATCCCCACCGGAGCGCCCTGCGTCGGCCCCCTGCACGGCCACATCCTGCGGCGTCGGAGGCGCGCTGCGCACGAAGCGGATGCCCAGCCACAGCAGGTAGGCCGCACCGGCCCAGCGGGCGGCCGTCATCGCCCACGGGGTGGCACGCAGCAGCGCGCTGATGCCTCACCAGCGTGTAGAGCACATGGATCGAGATGCCAGCCCCGATGCCCAGCGCCGTCCAGATGCCGACCCGACGCCCATGACGCACGCTCTGGCGGATGACCACCGCAAAATCCGGCCCCGGCGAGATGACCGCCAGGAAGTGGATGAGAACGATGCTCAGGAATTCCGATCCGTATGGCATCACCCTGTCGCGCTCCTTGCGCAAGGTCTGCCGGGTCTGCACCAGCCGGGCCCCTCACCCCTTGCGCCGCCCCTGCTCCGCCTCCAGCGTCTTCCACCCCGCCAGCTCGTTGCCCACGATGTCGGCCAGGCGTGGATCCACAGCGGGCGTCGTTGAGGCAATGGATGTAGCGGAAGCGCTGCCGCCGGCGCCCACGAAGGCGTTGTGCACCTCCATGTCGATCTCTTCCAGCGTCTCGATGCAGTCGGACACGAAGCCCGGGCACACCACATCCACGGTCTTGACGCCCTTCCTGGCCAGCGCCTCCACGGTGGGCTGGGTGTAGGGCTTGACCCATTCCGCGCGGCCAAAGCGTGACTGGAAAGTCAGCAGCCAGTCTTCCTTGGCCAGCCCCAGGGCGCCGGCGATGAGGGCGGCGCTTCCTGGCACTCGCTTCACGTAGGGTCGCCCTGGTCCACGCAGCTCTGTGGCAGGCCGTGGAAGCTGAAGATGAGCTTTCGGGCTTGCTGGCCCTCGGACTGGCGCCAGAAGTGGCGGATGCTCTCGGCCACGGCAGCGATGTAGCCGGGGTCATCGTGAAAGCTCTGCAGGAAGCGCAGCGCCGGAATGCTGCGCCACTGGAGGAACTCGCGGGCGATCACGTCGAACACGGTGCCGCTGGTGGCAGCCGAGTACTGCGGGTACATCGGCAGCACGACGATGCGCGAGAAACCCCGGTCACGCAGGTCGCGCAGGGCGTCGGCCATCGACGGGTTGCCAGCTAGCGCATGGCCCAGACCACCTCCACCTGCCGGGCCCCGCTTGTTCAGCTCGTCCTGCAGCGCCTCGGCCACCAGCTTCGTGTTGACCAGCAGCGGCGAGCCGGCCTTGGTCCAGATGGAGCGGTACTTTCTCGGCCGACTCCTTGGGTCGGCGGGTCAGCACCACGGAGTACAGGATGGGCCACCAGATGAGGGGCGACTGCTCGACAACCCGCCGGTCGGAGAGGAACTCACGCAGGTAGCGGCGCACCTCCGGCACCTCCGGCTTGTCGGGCGTGCCCAGCTGGACCAGCAGGATGGCGGCGCGGGAGGGTGGGACGGTATCGTTCATGGCAGGCGTCGGTCATGTGGACAACGGGGTCCATCGTCAGTGATCAGCGCTGATTGTAGGGGCTGGCTGACAATGCCGTTTCAGGCGTTGCACGGGGCACGACAGCGGGCCGCGTCCGAGGGCCTGCACGCCCCCGTTTACCCCCGGCCCCGCATCCAGCGCCGACGACACCAGCCGCGCCGTGATGTCCACCATGGGGATCATCCGCTGGTAGGCCATGCGTGTGGGACCGATGACGCCCAGGGTGCCCACCACCTTGCCGTCGGCCTTGTAGGGGGCAATGACGATGGACAGTTCTTCCATCGGCACCAGCTCGGATTCACCGCCAATGTAGATTCTGTACCGACGCTGGCGCGGGCCGAGGCATCCATCAGCTGCAGCAGGTCGGTGCGCTGCTCGAAGAGGCTGAAGAGCTGCTTCAGGCGCGCCATGTCGTCAGCGAAGTCAGGAATGCCGACAAAGTTGCTGCTGCCGGCGATGAGCATCTTGTCGCTGTCGTCTTCCACAGCCTCGCGGCCGGCATCGACGGCGCGCTGCATCAGGGCGCTGATGTCACGGCGCAGCTCGGCCAGCTCGGTACCCAGGCGGCGCTTGATCCATCGAAGCCGATGCCGGCGTAATGGGCGTTGATGTAGTTGGCCGCTTCGTTTAGGGTGGATGGCGGTGGTCGCGGTCAAGCTGCAGCATGCGGTTGTGCACGTCCCCCTCGGGCGACACAAGAATGAGCAGCACGCGTCGGGCCGAGAGCCCTCAGGAACTCGATGTGCCGGAAGGTGCCACTGCGGCGCTGGGTGGAGACCACGCCGGCAAAGGACGAAAGCTCTGAGAGCAGCCCCGGCGGCCTTGGCCAGGACCTGGCGGGGCTCCTGGGCCACCAGGGCACCCCTGCATCTGGCTGGCCTCGCCGGCCTCCAGGGGCTGGACGGTGAGCAGCGAGTCGACAAACAGCCGGTAGCCACGCGGGTGGGCACGCGACCGCTGGACGTGTGGCGGTGGGCAATCAGGCCATGCTCTTCCAGATTGGCCATGACGTTGCGGATGGTGGCCGGCGACAGGTCCAGGCGCGAGTACTGCGACAGCGTGCGCGAGCCCACGGGCTGTGCCGTCGACGATGTAGTGTTCGATGAGGGACTTGAGCAGGATTCGGGCGCGTTCATCCATTCGGCTTACCCGGGATGACCCGGCAGGAGTCAATGACCATGACGCAATTATCCGGAATTATGGTTCAATCCGCCGCATGACTGCCCCTTTCAAGACCATCGCGCTGTTCGGTCGCCCGCAATCCGACGGGCTGCGTGAGCGCATCCTCGAGGAAATCGCCGACTGGCTGACCCAGCGCGGTGTCACGGTGCTGACCGAGATCAGCCGCAACATGCGGCTGGTGCAGTCACTGGGTCGCCGGGCCGATCTGGCCGTGGTGGTGAGGGGCGACGGCACCATGCTGGGGTGGCCCGCGCGCTGGCCCCGCTGAAGGTGCCCATCGTCGGCATCAACCGGGGCGGCTGGGCTTCATCACCGACATCCCGATGTCGGACTGGCAGAAGGGGCTGGACGAGATCCTGAACGGCCACTACGAGATCGAGGAGCGGTCGCTGCTCGAGGCGAATATCTGGCGGGACGGCAAGGCGCTCTTTCATTCCCCGGGCGCTCAATGACGTGGTGATCAGCCGCAGCTCGCACACCGGGCTGATCGAGATCGAGGTGAGCGTCAACGGGCTTTACATGTGACAGCCCGCGCGCCGACGGCCTGATCGTGGCCACGCCCACGGGCTCCACGGCCTATGCGCTGTCGGTGGGCGGGCCGCTGATGCATCCGTCGCTGCACGGCTTCGTGCTGGCGCCGGTGGCCCCCCAGTCGCTGTCGGCGCGTCCCATCATCCCGCCCGACCAGTGCGAGGTGGAGCTGACCATCCGCCACGGACGGAACGCCCGGCTCAACTGCGACATGCAGTCCTTTGCATCCCTGCAGCTGGGCGACCGGGTGGTGCTCCACCGTTCGCCCGACTCCAGCCGCTTCCCTGCATCCACCCGGCTACAGCTACTACGCCACGCTGCGCACCAAGCTCAACTGGCACGAGATTCCCGGGGCTGGAGCCGCGGCGGGGCTGACGGTTTCATCCGAAGTTCATACGAAGCGCTTTCCAGGACGAGAGGCTTTCCATCATGCTGCAATGGTTGCGACTCAGGGATTTCGTGATCGTCGAATCGGCCGAGATCGAATTCGGGCCGGGCTTCACGGTGCTGACCGGCGAGACCGGGGCCGGCAAGTCCATCCTGCTGGATGCGATGGGCCTGGTGCTGGGCGGGCGCGGTGATGCCACGCTGGTGCGCGAGGGGGCCGAGCGGGCCGACATCTCGGCGCTCTTCGGCATTGACGACACGCTGGCTGCCTGGCTGGCCGAACACGACCCTGGCCGGCGATCCAGGCCAGCTGCTGCTGCGCCGCATCGTCGAGAAGGACGGCCGCTCACGTGCCCAGATCAATGGCCACCCCAGCACCATTGCCCGGCTGCGTGAGCTGGGCGAGCAGCTGGTGGACATCCATGGCCAGCATGAATCGCAGCACCTGCTGCGCCCTGGCGCCCAGCGCGAGCTGCTGGACCGGCTGGCCGGGCAGGAACGACCACTGGCCGATCTGGCCCAGGGCTGGCAGCGCTGGCAGCAGGCGTCCAGGGCGCTGGAAGCGGCACGCAGCGGTTCTCGCGAGGAAGCCATCCGCATCGAGCGGCTGCAGTGGGAGATCGACGAGCTGACGCAGCTTCGGCTGGCACCGGGCGAATGGGAGGCCCTGTCGGCCGAGCAGCAGCGGCTGGCGCACGCCCATGACCTGCTGGCCGGGGCGGATGCGCTGGCCAATGCACTGGAGCGCGACGAGGATGCCATTGCCGGCCGCCTGGGCAGGCCTGCAGGGGCGCCTGCGCGCCCCTGGCCGAGATCGACCCCGCCCCGAAGAACGCTGCCGAACTGGTGGATTCCGCCGTCATCCAGATCGACGAGGCCGCTCAGCGAGCTGGCCGCCTACGCCGACCGGGTGGACCTGGATCCGGAACGCTTTGCCGAGGTGGAGCAGCGGGTGGCGGCGCTCTTCAACACGGCCCGCAAAGCTGCGCCTGCAACCGCAGGACCTGGCTTCGCACCTGGAGGGCCTGCAGGCCGAGCTGGAACAGCTGGGCGCAGCGGTCGACATCGAGAAACTGGAAGCCGCCAGCGCAGAGGCCGAGACCGCCTACCGCAAGCTGGCCGAGAAGGTGTCGGCGGCCCGCAAGAAGACGGCTGCACGTCTGGCCGGCGAGGTCACCGAGCAGATCGAGCGTCTGGGCATGCCGGGCACTCGGCTGCTGATTGCCTGACGCCGGCCACACCCGGCCCGTCAGGCATCGACGCGGTGGAATTCCAGATTGCCGCACACGAGGGGCCACGCCCCGCCCCATCGCCCGGGTGGCCTCGGGCGGCGAGCTTTCCCGCATCGGGCTGGCCATTGCGGTGCTGGCGGCGCGCCTCGGCCCCGGTGTCAATCCTGATCTTCGACGAGGCCGACACCGGTGTGGGCGGCGCGGTGGCGGCCGTCATCGGCGAGCTGATGCAGCGGCTGGCGGCCGAGTCACAGGTCCTGTGCGTGACGCACCTGCCGCAGGTGGCAGCACGCGCCGACCATCACCCTGAAGGTGCTGAAGACGCGCTCGGCGCATTTCGGTCTCCAGCCGTGTGGAACGGCTGGACGAGGCCGCACGGCAGGAAGAGATCGCCCGGATGCTGGGTGGCAAGAAGATCACCGGGACGACACGTGCCCATGCGGCCGAGCTGCTGGAGGCCAGCAGGCGCTGATCACGGCAGCTGCCAGGACCCCTCCCACGGCCGCCAGCAGGGTGATGTAGTTGTTCAGCCGCTCGGCCTGCAGCGACAGCAGCTGACTCTGGGCGCTGAGGCTTGTGCTCGGCAGAGGCCAGCTCGGCGTAGTTCACTACCCCGCCCTGGTAGCGGTTGCGCACCACGCGCTCGGCTTCCTGCGCCAGCGACACCAGACGCTGCTGGTCGGTTTCCTGGCTGGCCAGCGTGCGGCGCGACAGCAGGCCGTCCTCGATCTCCTGCAGGGCGGTGAGCACCTGCAGGCGGTAGGCCGCCACCTTCTCGTCGTAGGCGGCTTCCTGGGTTTTCAGGGCGGCATTGCGGGTACCGCCGTCAAACAGGGTCTGGGCCAGCTGGGCACCAACCGACCAGGAACGCAGCGGCGATGACAGCAGATTGGCGACCGTGGCCGAGCTGAGGGTGCCGGTGGTGCTGAGCGTCAGGTCGGGCAGCCAGGCACCACGGGCCACGCCCACGTCGGCATTGGCAGCCGCCACCTGGCGTTCGGCCACGCGCACGTCGGGGCGACGACGCAGCAGATCAATGGAGAGCGTCCCGGGAATGGCAGGGCACAGTCGGCAGCATGACGGGCGGCGCCGAGGCGTCCTGCCGCCCGGAACCGTGTTGGCCATGGCGGTGGGCGCCAGATCGGCGGCGCTCAGGGACGAAGGCGGCAGGCCCAGCAGCACGGCAATGGCGTGACGTTCGGTGTCACGGCTGCGTTCCAGGGCATGGCGCTGGGTGACGACCGACCGCAGGCTGGTCTCGGCCTGCACCACGTCGGCCCGGGTCACCAGACCGGCCTGATACTGATTGCGGGTGAGCTGCAGCGAACGCTCGGAGGTCGCTTCGGAACGGGCCTGCAGGATGAGCTGCGCTTCGGCCAGACGCATGCGCCAGTAGGCCTGGATGAGCTCGACCTGGGCCTGAAGCTCGGCAGGGCGGCGGTTGGCCCCGGCGGTCTGGGAGCCGCACGGCCCGATTCGACCTGGGCCGAGACCTTGCCCCACAGATCCGGGAGCCCAGCTGATGGTGGTGCCGGCCTGAACGTTGTTGGTGGCGCCCTTGCCGTTGCCCCCCAGCTGGGACAGCGTGTCCTGGGTCCAGTCCCAGGGCACTGAGCGCGCCGGCATTGCCGCCGGAACTGCTGCGCCCGTGGTGCTGCCCTTTGCTGCCCGAGCGCCCCCTGACGTTGACGCCGACCTGCGGCAGGCGGGCGGCCCCCGCGCCCGACAGCGTGGCCTGGGCCTGACGCAGTCGGGCCTCGGCCTCGCACCATCGAGAGGTTGCCGGACCGCAGGCGCTGCAGCAGATCCTTCAGGACCGGATCCTGGAAGGCCGCGCCATCGATCAGGCTGACGACGGCAATGCGGTCATCGGGCTGTTGACCGTTCCCCGGCCACGCCCGTCTTCTGGCCAACGGCACTGTTCTGGCCGGCCTGCGCCTGATCTCGCCGCCGCCTCACGTCCGGTATCTGGACGCCAGATGCCAGCCGCTGTTCTGCTCCAGCGGTGCTTCCAGCGCCGAGGCAGGCACCTTGTAGGGCGTCATCACGCTGCAGCCAGCCAGCGCCAGCAGCAGGCCGGTCGCCAGCGTGGTGCGGCGAAAGAGGGTCGTCACGGTCATCGGGGTCCAAGCGGTCATGTCAGGCATGAAAGCAAGCCAGGGAAGGTGGAGAAAGGGTGAAGCACGGGTGCCGCCCCAGTTTACGACGCCAGCAATGGTCCGGGTGTGGTTGTGGCGGATATTCCCCCTTTTTGCAGCGGGAAACCGCCTGCCGGACCGTCCGACAGCAGGTCAGACCGTCCGACCGCGCATCAGACCGTCCGGAAGCCGCAGGGGCTGACCAGTGCGATGCCGGACCGACCGGCACTGTGTCAGGACGTCCGGCCTTTCCAGCGTGAAAGCCCGGTCGTGAAGCCCGGTCAGGCGCCCTTCCCGCTCGCGTCTTCCGTGCCCTCGTTGCCGTTGGGGCGGCTGGCAAACCAGGTGGCCAGGATGGGGCCCGAGACGTTGTGCCAGAAGCTGAAGACGGCGCTGGCACGGCAAGACGATGGGCGCGCTGGCAAAGTGCAGGCCGGCCAGCGTGGCGCCCAGGCCGGAGTTCCGCATGCCGACCTCGATGGCCAGCGCCTTGCCGTCATAGAGCGGCAGCTGAACAGACGCGCGGCCAGCAGCCCGCCCAGGTAGCCCAGACCGTTGTCGCACCACCACGACCGAAGATCAGCAGGCCCGAATCGATGATGCGGTCTTTGCTGCCCGCCACGACGGCACCGACGATCAGCACGATGGCACTGACGCGAGTGAGCGGCATGGTCTCGGCCACGTGGTCGATGCGATGGCCCAGGATGGCCTTTGATGATGAGTGCCCACGATGATGGGCAGCAGCACCACCCGCACCACCGACAGGAACATGCCCGAGGCATCCACCTGCAGCCACTGGTGAGGCAAACAGCCAGAACACCAGCGGGGTGAGCAGCGGCGCCAGCAGCGTGGCCACCGTGGTGCAGGCCACCGACAGCGCCGTGTTGCCACGGGCCAGATAGGCTCGCGACGTTGACGCGGTGCCGCGGGCAGGCCCCCACCAGGATGACGCCAACGGCCAGATCGGGTGGCAGGTCAAAGACCTTGCACAGCCCCCTAGGCCAGCGCGGGCATGATGAGGAACTGCGCGCACACGCCCACCAGCACGGCTTTCGGGTAGCGCAGCACGCCGGTGAAGTCCTTCACCGACAGCGTGAGGCCCATGCCCAGCATGACGGCCGCCAGCAGGTAGGGAATCCAGCTGCGCAGGCCCAGGAAGAGGCTCAGAAACACGAAACCCAGGGCGCCGAACAGCAGCACCCACAGGGCAAAGGTCTTGTTGGTGAAGCGGACGATTTTCAGCAGGGTGTCCATGCAGATGACGCTCCGGGAGCGAAATGGTTCAGTCAAGGAGGAAAGCGAAGCCATTCTAGTGCCGGCCCGCCAGCAGCCTCTGCTGCAACCGCTCCAGCAGCAGGTACAGCGCCGGCGTGGTGCTAGAGGGTGATGAGCTGACTGACCGCCAGGCCGCCGATGATGACAAGCACCCATCGGACGGCGCAGCTCGCCGCCATCACCCAGGCCCATGGCCAGCGGAATGGCGCCGGCCAGTGCGCGCCACGTTGGTCATCAGGATCGGACGCAGGCGCTGGCCGCGGCAGCCTGCAGGATGGCCACCTGCGGGCTAGTCCTTCGTGGACGCTGCTTCAGCGCCACGTCGATCATCAGGATGCCGTTCTTCATCACCACGCCGATGAGCAGGAACAGCTCCCAGCAGCGCGATGAGGCTGAACGGCGTGTTGCTGGCCCACAGCGCCAGCAGCGCCCCCACGCCCGCCGAGGGAATGGTGGAAAGCACGGTGATCGGATGCAGCAGGTTCTCGTACAGGATGCCCAGCACCAGGTAGACAGCCAGCACCACCCCCAGGATCAGCCAGCCCCTGGCCGTCGGCCTGACCAGCGACCTGGGCCGGCCATCGTCGCCGTCGATGTCGGCAATGACGGTGACCGGCATGCGCTCGGCGTCGATCACGTCACGCACCGCCTCCAGGGCCGCAGTGTCGGTCACGTCGGCCGCCACCGAGAAGCTGATGGTGGAAGCCGAGAACCGTCCACGTGCGCTCGCGGTTCCTGCACCATGCCGAAGTGCCAGTGCGCCACCTCGGCCAGCGCCACCGACTCTGCCCTCGCTGGTGATGATCTGCACGCGATCCAGCGCCAGCGGATTCTCGGTGAAAGCGCTCGGAGACCTCCATCACCACCCGGTACTGGTTGCGGTCCTGGTACAGCGTGGCCACCTGACGCTGCGCGAACGAATTGCTGAGCGCCGCCGAGATGTCGGTCAGCTGCACGCCCAGTCGGCTGGCCGTGTTGCGGTCGATGTCCAGCACGATCTGGCGGGTGTCCTCACCCAGGCTGTAGCGGACATTCTCCAGCTCGGGGCGCTTCGACAGCGCCACACCCAGCCGCTGGTTCCAGGTCTGCAGCAGATCGCGGTCGCCGGACTTCAGCACGATCACATGATCGGCGTCGTCCCCGAACCGGGGCGACAGCTGCAGGTCCTGTTCACACGACCGAAGAACATGGTGCCCGCCATCTGTGGTGCACTGCGGCGAAGGCGGTCGGATGACCCTGGCGCGCCGACACCTGCGTTCAGCCAGCGGCTTGAGGTGATGACCAGGCGGGCGTTGGTGAGCCCACCGTTGCCACCGCTGATGCCGGCCACATCCTGCACGGCCGGATCGGACAGGATCCAGCGGCGGTAGCGCTCGATGCGCGGCTGCATGATCTGGAAGGAGAAAGCCGTCATCCCCCGGATGAAGGCGCCGATCACGCCCGTGTCCTGCTCGGGCAGATCCGAGCGTGCAGGTTGGCAAACAGCCAGACACTGGCGGCGATCAATCCCACCAAGGCCACGATCCCATACCAGGCGTAGCGCAGCATCCAGGCCAGCGAGTGCTCATAGGCGGCCTGCAGATGATGGAAATAGCTGGCATGAAGCCCGAGCAGGCGTCGATGCCATGGGACACGGGCCACGTTGGCGTCATTCCGCTCGGACACCGATCCATCCCCCGGCGTCCCCTGCCCCTGCATCGTGGCCACACTCCGAGCATGTTCCCCGGCAAGGCGGCAGCCTGTGCAGCGCGATGCTCAGCCGCCTTTTGCCGTCTTTCCCGCGGCAGCACATGTGCGCACAGCGCGGGCGTCAGGCTGATGGACACGACCAGCGAGATGACGATGGCCGCCGCCAGCGTGAGCGAGAACTCGCGGAACAGCCGCTCGATGATCCCGCCCATGAATAGCACGGCCACGAACACCACCACCAGCGCCACATTCAGCGCCAGCAGCGTGAAGCTCACCTCGCCCGCGCCGCTCGTTGCAGCCCGGTGGGTGACAGCCCCGCTCGGTGTGGCGGGTGATGTTTTCCAGCACGACGATGGCGTCATCGACCACCAGGCCGGCGGCCACCGCCAGCGCCATGATGCTGAGGTTGTTGAGCGAGAAGCCCGCCAGCCAGATGACAGCAAAGGTGCCAATCAGCGAGACCGGAATCACCGCCACCGGAATGAGCGCGGTGCGCAGCCGTGCCACAAAGAGCCACACCACGGCCGCCACGATCAGGCACGAGAACACCAGCGTCCATTGCGCCTCGGCCAGACTGCCGCGGATGCCCAGCGAGACGGTCCATCACCACGGTGAGGGCGTGGCCTGCGGCGGCAGGATGGCCTGCAGCTGCGGCAGCGTGGCCTTGATGGCATCGATGGTGGCCACCACGCTGGCATCGGGCTGACGGGTGACGAGGTGCGATGATGGCGGGCTGATGGTTGTGGAAACCGCTGCCGTAGCGGTTCTCCACCGAATCGCTTACCTCGGCCACGTCCGAGAGGCGCACGGCCTGACCGTTCTTCCAGCGCAGCACCAGGTCCGAAAAGTCGGCGGCGTTCTTCAGCTTGCGGCCCGGTGGCCACCAGCCAGCGGTTGCCTTCATCTTCCAGAAAACCCTCGGGCGCCTCGGCGCTGGCGGCCACCACCACCTGGCGTGCATCCTCCAGCGACATGCCCAGGGCAGCCAGCGCGCTGGGCTCGAAGCGGATGCGCACAGCTGGCAGCGATGCGCCGCCCAGCGAGACCTCGCCCACCCCTGCACGCGCGAGATCTTCTGCAGCACGATGTTGTCGGCCAGGTCGTAGAGCTGGCTGGGCGGAAAGCGTGGCCGACGACAGCGCCAGTGCCAGGATGGGCGAGGTGGAGGAATTGAGCTTGCGGAAGGTGGGCCGGCCAGGGCATGCCGGGCGGCAGCTGGTCGATGACGCCGTTGATGGCCGCCTGCACCTCGCGCGAGGCCTCGTTCAGGTCGCGGTCGATGTCGAAGAAGAGCCGCACCTCGGTAGTGCCGGTGCTGCTGGACGACGAGATGGACGACAGCCCCGCAATGGCGCCCAGCGCCCGTTCCAGCGGCCCGGCCACGGTCGCCGCCATGCTGGTGGGGCTGGCTCGGGCAGAGCTGGCCGAGACCACCACCATCGGCGTGTCGATCTGCGGCAGCGGCGCCACCGGCAGCTGTCGCCACGCCAGCCAGCCGGCCAGCAGGATGGCCAGCGCCAGCATGGTGCTGCCGATGGGTCGGCGGATGAAGGGACGGGACAGATTCATCAGCGTCGGGCAATCACGGCGAGGGACAGGCTCGTGGGCAGCAGGTCGGCGAAAAGGACGGCTCATCGGCCTCGGAGCTGCGCGATCCGCTCGAAGAACAGGTAGATGACGGGCGTGGTGTAGAGCGTGAGCACCTGGCTGACCAGTAGCCCTCCCACCATCACCAGACCCAGCGGCTGGCGCAGCTCGGCGCCCGATCCCGCTGGCCAGCATCAGCGGCAGCGCGCCCAGCAGCGCGGCCAGCGTGGTCATCAGGATGGGCCGGAAACGCAGGATGGCGGCGCGGTGGATGGCGGCTCGCGCCGACAGCCGTTCATGACGCTCGGCCTCCAGCGCGAAGTCCACCATCATGATGCCGTTCTTCTTCACCAGGCCAATGAGCAGCACGATGCCGATGACGGCCACCATGTCCAGCGCCCGGCCGCTGACGAGCAGCGCCAGCAGCGCCCCCACCGTGGCCGAGGGCAGCGTGGACAGGGATGGTGATGGGGTGAATGGCGCTCTCGTACAGGATGCCCAGCACCAGGTACATCACCACCACGGCGGCCAGCACCAGCCACAGCGTGTTCGACAGCGATGCCCGGAACGCCTCGGCCGCCCCCAGGAAGCGGCTCTCGATGGACAGCGGCCAGCCCAGCTGCTGCTGCACCTCTTCCACGGCCGCCACCGCATCCCCAGCGAGATGGCCGTTGCCCAGGTTGAAGGACAGCGTGGCCGCCGGGAACTGCGACTGATGGTTCACCACCACCGGCTCCTTGCGATTGCTCCAGTGTGCCAGAGCGGAAAGCGCCACCGGCGTGCCGTCGGACGCCGCCACGAACACGCATGGTCCAGCGCCGCCATGCCCCTGGGCCCGTGCCGGATCCCGCTCCAGCACCACGCGGTACTGGTTGGACTGGGTGAAGAGCGTGGCAATCTGCCGCTGCGCAAAGGCATTCTGCAGGGCCGCGGTGATGGTCTGCACCTGCACGCCCAGGCGGGCGGCGGCGGTGCGGTCAATCTCCACGTAGGCCTGCCAGCCGTCGTTCTGCAGATCGCTGCCGATGTCGGCCAGCTCGGGCTGTTGGGCCAGCGCGGCCTGCAGGCGCGGCACCCACTCGGCCAGCAGCGCTGTGTCGGGGGTGCTCAGCGTCATCTGGTACTGGGCGCGGCTGATGCGGTCCTCAATGGAGAGTTCCTGCACCGGCTGGAACCAGACGCCCATGGTCCGGCGTCTCGGCTCCGCGCGTTCGGCCATCCGGCGGCGCAGCCGGTCGATGATGGCCAGCACGTCGTCGGCACGGTCCTCGTGCGACTTCAGGTTCAGCAGCATGCGACCCGTGTTGAGCGCGGTGTTGCTGCCGTCCACGCCGATGAACGACGACAGACTGGCCACGTCCGGATCCTCCAGCAGCTGGCGGCCACGGCCTCCTGCCGCTTCTTCATGGCCTCGAACGAGATGGTGCCGGGCGCCTGCGTCACCACCCTGGATGACGCCGCTGTCCTGCACCGGGAAGAAGCCCTGGGCACCAGCAGGTACAGCCAGACCGTCAGCCCCAGCGTGGCCAGCATCACCAGCAGCATCAGCCCTTGGTGATCCAGCACGCGGTCCAGGCTGCGGCCGTAGGCGGCGATCAGCCGGTCCAGCAGCGCGGGGCGCGCCGACGGCCCTGCTCTGCCGTGTCCCTGTCTCGCCCCTTCAGCATCCGCGCCGACATCATGGGCGTGAGCGTGAGCGACACCAGCAACGCGAGATGCCGATGGCCACCGCCAGCGTGACGGCGAATTCATGAAAGAGCCGCCCCACCACGTCGCCCATGAAGAGCAGCGATCAGGACAGCCACCAGCGAGACGGTGAGCGACACCAGCGTGAAGCCGATCTCCTTCGCGCCGTCCAGGGCGGTCTGCAGCGCCGGCTTGCCCTGCTCCCGGTGGCGGGCGATGTTCTCATCATCACGATGGCGTCATCGACCACGAAGCCGGTGGCGATGGTAAGCGCCATCAGGCTGAGGTTGTTGAGCGAATAATCGGCCAGGTACATGGCGGCAAAGGTGGCCACCAGCGAGATGGGCACCACCACGGCCGGAATCAGCGTCATGCGCACCGAGCGCAGGAACACGAGTGTCACCAGCACCACCAGCCCCACGGCCAGCACGAGCTCCGCCTGCACGTCGCGCACCGAACTGCGGATGCTCTCCGGTACGGTCGGTGAGGGATGCGCACATCCACGCTGGCCGGCAGCGTGGCCGTCAGCCGCGGCAGCAGCGCACGCACCCGGTCAGCCACCTCGATGACATTGGCATCGGGCTGGCGCTGCACGCTGATCAGGATGGCCCGCTCGGCATCGGCCCAGGCGGCCAGAAAGCGGTCCTCGGGCCCCTGCACCACGGTGGCCACGTCGCGCACGCGCAGCGGCACGCCGATTCTTCCAGGTCACCACCAGGTCCTCGTACTGGGCCACCGTGGTCAGCTGGTCATTGGCATCCAGCATGGTGCTGCGCACCGGGCCGTCGAAAGCTGCCCTTGGGCAGATTGGCATTGGCCGAGGCAATCACCTTCTGCACGTCGGCCAGCGTCAGCCCGGCGGCCTTCAACGCGGCGGAATCGGCCCGCACGCGGATGGCCGGGCGCTGGCCGCCGGCCAGGCTCACCTGCCCCACACCCCTGCACCTGCGCCAGCTTCCGCCATGCGGGTGTCCACCAGGTCGTGGATCTGCGGCAGCGGCAGGGTCCTCGAGCTGACCGCCAGCGTCAGGATCGGCGTGTCGGCCGGATTGACCTTGCGGTAGCGCGGCGGGGCCGGCATGCCATCGGGCAGCAGGCTCTCGGCATTGTCCAGCGCCGACTGCACGTCCTGCTCGGCCACGCCCAGGTCACTGTCCAGCGCAAACTGCAGCGTGATGACCGAGACACGGCGCCGCTGGCTCGAGGACATCTGCTTGAGGGCCAGAGATCTGGCCCAGGTAGCGCTCCAGCGGCGCGGTGATCATCCGCGCCACCATGTGTCGGGACTGGCGCCCGGCAGCGTGGCCTGCACCTGGATGACCGGATAGTCGACCTGCGGCAGCGCCGCCACCGGCAGCAGCCGCCAGGCCAGCATGCCGGCCACCAGCAGCGCCACCATCAGCAGCGATGTGGCGATGGGCCGCAGGATGAAGGGACGGGAGAAGTTCATGGCGGCGCTCAGGGTCCGGGCGGCGGACGCCCGCCAGGGCCTTCACCCGGGCCCCGGGGCCAGCAGGGCATCCGCATCGCCTTCGGTGGCGGCCACGATCTTCACGGCGCTGCCGTTACGCAGCCGGTCCATGCCTTCCAGCACCACCCGCTCGCCAGCGGCCAGCCCCTCGACGATCTGCACCCGATCAGCCGTGGTGGCGCCCAGCTACGACCTCGCACATGGGCCTTGTCATCAGCGCACCACATAGACGCAGCTTGCCCTGGGTGCCGAACTGCACCGCATCCACCGGCACGCTGACGGCCTTGGGCAGCGTCTGCAGCGTGAGGCGGATGTTCTACGAACTGGTTGGGAAAGAGCGTCTCGCCCGGGTTGTCGAAGCGCGCCCGCACCCGCAGCGATCCGGTCGTGGTGTCGATCTGGTTGTCCAGCGTGGTGAGGGCGGCCGCTGGCCAGCCGACCCTGCTCGCTGCGGTCCCAGGCCTCAACCTCCAGACCATTGCCGGCAGCGGTGGCCATCGCGTCGCGCAGCGCTCGTCAGCTGCACCTCCGGCACGCCGAAGATCACCGAGATGGGGTCGGTCTGCACGATGCTGACCAGGCCATCCGTGGTGGAGGGACCGATCATCGCGCCGATGTTGGTCTTCAGAAGCCCCAGCCGGCCGGCCACCGGCGCGTGGATCTTCGTGTAGCCCAGCTGCACGCGGGCGTTGTCGACCTTGGCCTGATCGGTGGTCGAACGTCCGCAGCTGCCGCACCAGTGCCCGCTGGGTCTCCAGTTGCTGGCGGGAGACCGAATCCTCGCCGATAGAGCCGCTCGTAACGCGCCAGATCGGAACGGGCATTCTTCAGCTCGGCCTGGTTCTGCGCCTGGGTACTCGCGCCTCGTCCAGGCTGGCCTGCAGCGCGCGCGGATCCAGCTCGGCCAGCAGCTGACCGGCCTGCACATGCGCCCCTTCCTGGAAATGCACGCGCAGCAGCCGCCCTTCCACCTGCGGCACCACGGTGACGGTGTTGTAGGGGTGACGTTGCTCACGGCGCGGATCACCACCGGGAAGGCGCCCTGCTCGGCACTCACCACACTGACGGTAACGGGCGACATGCCACCGTGACTCGCCCGGTCCGCCGGCACCCGGCGGCGGGGCATGCCGCCGGCGCAGCAGCGCCATGGGAAGCGGGCTTCAGAACCCAGAACCAGAGGCCGGCACCCACGGCCAGCAGCACCAGGGCCGTGACCACCAGCGTGGTACGGCGCCCGGACGCCTTGTGAGACGATAAGGACATGAAGGCGGGAACAGCAGGGAGAAGGAAGCCCTTATCATACGGGGATGCCTGCACCGGCCAGCCCTCTGGCAGCCCGAACTTTGCAGGAACTTTACATAGCGCCGACGGCCGGCGTGCCCAGAAGGCGACAGACGGCCTGGCCAGTGTCGCGCCGTCCCCGAGCCTTCCCGGCGCCTGCCTCATGCCCGCCGGCCCGCCCTGCGGTGCCGGCCTATGGCATCATGCCGGTTCAGGCCCGGACCGCGCCATGCCACCGGCACCTCCGCACAAACCCAGGAGCCCATCCTCTGAGTGCCCATCCGTCTTTCCCCGCATCCCCGGCACGCTGTTGCTGCTGGCCGCGGCCGCCACGCTGGCTGGCTGCCAGCGACGCTCGCGCAGCGGCTTTCTGGAACCCTATCGCTTTCGCCATTCCGCAGGGCATCTGCATCAACCAGCAGATGCTGGACGAGGTGCATACCGGCATGGCGCCTGACGAGGTGCGGCTGCGCATCGGCACCCCGCTGCTGGCCGACGTGTTCCACCCCAACCCGCTGGGAATACGTCTTCCGCTTCCAGTATCCGAACGGCGATTCCGGAGCTGCGCCGCGTGACGGTGTTCTTTTGCCGACGGCCGCGTCAGCGACATCAAGCATGATCGCCTGCCCGAGCGCGACGACCCGAACGATCCGGCCCTGCCCGCTATCAACCCACCGAAAGGCACGTGAATTCATGAAGATTGCCATCACTGGCGCCTCTGGCCGCATGGGGCGCATGCTGATCGAGGCCGTCCTGGCCGCCCCCGACATGGAACTGGCGGCCGCACTGGACCGCAGCGACAGCCCGGCACTGGGCACCGATGCCGGCGCCTTCATGGGGGCGAAGACCGGATGACCATCACCGACCGCACTCGACGCGGGCTCCTGGCTGGCTGCCAGGTGCTGATCGACTTCACCCGTCCCCGAAGCCAGCATGGCCTACCTGGACGCCTGCAGGCAACATGGCGTGAAGATGGTCATCGGCACCACCGGCTTCTCGCCCGAGGAGCGCGCCCGCATCCAGCAGGCGGCACAGGACATCGCCATCGTGCAGGCCGCCAACACGAGCCCGGCGTCAATGCCGCCATCCGGCTCATCGAGCTGGCCACGCAGATGCTGGCCGACACCGACATTGAGGTCATCGAGGCCCACCACCGCCACAAGGTGGATGCTCCTCGGCACAGCGCTCGCCATCGGCGAGGCCATCGCCGCGCAGCTGGGCAAGCCGCTGGCCGAGATCGGCGTCTTCGCCCGCGAGGGTCACACCGCCCGCGCCAGCCCGGCAGCATCGGCTTTTCCACCATCCGTGGCGGCGACATCGTGGGCGACCACATGGTGCTCTTGCCGGCAACGGCGAGCAGATCGAGATCCGCCACCGCGCCACCAGCCGCGCCCACTACGCCGACGGCAGCCTGCGCGCCTGCCGCTTCCTGGCCGACAAGGCCCATGGCCCGTACGACATGCGGGCCGTGCTGGCTTTCCAGCGGCAAGCAATCGGCCTGATCAGGGGCGTCACACTTCGCCGCGCCGATGGCCTTGAGCACGGTATCACCGTCAGCAGCTCAGGCAGCTGCACGGGCGCGGCCTTCGGATCACGGCCGCTCGTAGAACAGGTAGAGCGGCACGCTGTTGCGGCCAAAGCGGGCCAGCTCGGCCGAGATGGCCGGATCGCGGCGCGTCCAGTCGGCCTTGAGCAGCAGCACGTTGCGGTCACGGAAGGCGGCCTGCACCGTCGCGGTTCAGCGCCACCTTCTCGTTG